>Ga0210040_10000028_pt1 | contig 450815 bp, 394 predicted proteins | sample CryGeyCG12114_NA_FD_185462 | JGI IMG/M metagenome (GOLD analysis project Ga0210040, IMG submission 185462) | Groundwater microbial communities from aquifer - Crystal Geyser CG19_WC_8/21/14_NA (SPAdes) (version 2) | ecosystem: Environmental > Aquatic > Deep subsurface > Groundwater | place... | reverse complement strand
CGGGCTCGAGCGCCATGCCGCAGATGGGGCAGCTTCCCGGCCCCTCCTGCCGGATCTCGGGGTGCATCGGGCAGGTATAGGTCGTGCCCTCGGGCACGTCCTCGACAGCATCGAGATGCGCGCCCGAAAGGTACATCTGCGGGTCGGCCAGGAACTTGGTCTTGCAGTGGCCGGAGCAGAAATAATGCGTGGCGCCCTCATGTTCCGCGACGTTGTTCGCGCCGTCGATCGTGACGCTCATCCCGCACACGGGATCGATCGCCACGCCGTCCCCGGGCGAAGCGGCGGCATGATCGCAGGTGGAATGGTCGTGCGCCATGGGGCTTTCCTGAACTCGTTAGGTGTAGCTTGCGTAGACCCGCTGGCCGAACGGGCCGAAGGCAATGACCTCGTACGGCTGCTTGCGGCCGCCCATCTCCATTCCGGGCGATCCGAGCGGCATCCCGGCGACGGCGAGCCCCTTCACATCGGCGGGCCGCTCGGCGAGCAGCCGCGCGATCTCGCGTGCGGGGACGTGGCCCTCGATCACGTAGCCGCCGACTTCCATCGTGTGACACGATTGCAGGTCGCCGGGCACGCCCATCTCGGCCTTCACCTCGGCCATGGGGCGATCCTCGCGGACGATGACGTCCTGCTGCAATCCCTCGCGCACGTGCCTGGCCCATTCCTCGCAGCAGCCGCAGCCCGGATCGCGGAACATGACCAGTTCGGCGGCCTGCGCGGCCTGACCGCAGGCGGCGAGCAGCAGGGCCGCTCCGAGGGCGGCGCGGCTGCGCAGGAACGATGCTTGCATGAGGTTTGTCCTTCTCAAGAGGAATGTCAGAACCAGGCCCGCAGGCCGAGCAGCAGCGAAAGGCTGTCCGGATCCTCGCCCACCGCGCGGGCATGGTCGGCGGTGTCGCCCAGCCTCGCTTCGTAGCCGACGCCGAGATAGGGCGCGAACTCGCGAGCGATCTCATAGCGCAGGCGCAGCCCGGCCTCGACCGACGAGAGGCCCACGCCGATGCAGCGCTCAGGAATGTCCTGCGCCGCCAGCGAGAGTTCCGCGCGCGGCTGCAGGATCAGCCGCTGGGTGATCCGCTGGTCGTATTCGGCCTCGATCCGCCCGGTAAAGTCGCCCTCGTCGGAGAGGAAGGCGGCGGCATCCACTTCGAACAGATAGGGCGCGAGGCCCTGCACGCCGAGCACCGCGTGAGCGCGGCCGTCAGGCTCGAGATCGTAGCGCGCGCCTGCCTGCAGATCGAAGAACGGGCCGATGGCGTGGCTCAGCAGCGCCTGCACTTCGGCGCTCTCGAGACCGCCGCCGAATGCCCCTTCGCCTTCGCTCTTCAGCCAAAGCTTGTCCTCGTCGCCGCCATACCAGCCCTGCGCGTCCCACAAATAGCGATCCGCGCCCTCGCCGACGCGGGCTTCGAGCCGATCGAGCATGAGAGTGCCGAAGGACATCCGGTCCATCACCGCGTTCCCGGCGCGCGAGCGCGTCATCGCGGCGGTGCCGAAGATCGTGTCGGCGGCATGGCGCGGCCCTTCGAAGGCGCGCGGGGGCGGGCCCGAAGCCGAGGGCGCAGCGGCAGGAGCGCCATAGCCCGTCGCGCGATGATCAATGGGCGGGTGATCCATATGTTCATGCTCGGCACGGTCCATCGCCCGGTGATCAGCATGCTCCGACGAGCTGTGTTCCATGGAATCGTGGTCCATCGCCGGGTGATCCGCTCGGTCCATCGAGCCGTGGTCCATCGATCCATGATCCATGGCGTCGTCGTTCGTGCTGTGGGGATCGCCATGGCCCGTCGCGCTTTCCGCACTTTCGCCGTGCGCGGGCGCGTCCTCGACCTCGGCGCTTTGTGGCAGTGAGGAATGCCCGCGGTGGGCGGACTCATCCTCCTGCCCCGCTTGAGCCGCATCGTCCTGCTCGGCGGCCGGTTGCGAATGGACCCGGTGAGCCGAGTGGTCCTGCGCGGCGGCCGGTGCGGCGATCAGGGCGGCGGTGGCGAAGAGAAGGCCACGCATCAGGCGTCTTCCTCAGGGAAGGGACGCACGGTGACCACCTGCATCATGCCGGCATGCATGTGGTAGAGCAGGTGGCAGTGGAAGGCCCAGTCGCCCGGCTCGTTGGCGGTCAGGTCGAACGTCGCCTTGCTGCCCGGCTGGACGATCAGCGTGTGCTTGAGCGGCTGGTGCGCCTCGTCCGCGCCGTTGACCAGTTCGAAGAAATGGCCGTGCAGATGGATCGGGTGCGCCATCATCGTGTCGTTGACCAGCGTCACGCGCACGCGCTCGTCATGGCCGAAGCGGATCGGATCGTCGGTGACGGCGGAGAACTTCTGCCCGTCGAACGACCACATGTAGCGCTCCATGTTGCCGGTCAGGTGGATCTCGAGGTGGCGTTCGGGCGCCCGCACGGCATTGGGCCGCCTCGCCACCAGATCGGTGTAGCGCAGCACCCGGTGCGAGACCGTGTCGAGGCCGAGCCCGGGAAAGCCGGTGCGGTCGAGCGGCATCGGCGCAACCATGTCCACGGCGACGCCATTCGCATCGGGCGGCAGCTTCGCCATGTCGCGCATCGCATGATCCATCGATCCGTGGTCCATCGACGCGTGGCCCATCGACGCATGATCCATCGGCGCCGCATGTCCGGCGCCATGGGCATCGTGGTTCATCGCGCCGCCCCCGGCGCCGTCCATCGGGCCCATGCCCATGTCGGCCATGGTCAGCGTCACCGGCTCGCGCAGCGGCGGCACGGCGGCGCGCTGCCCGGCGGCGGAGGTCAGCGTCGCCACGCCCATGCCCGAACGGTCCACCGCCTCGGCCACGATCGTGTGCGCACCCGCGCCCGGCCGGACCAGCAGGTCGTAGGTCTCGGCGGTGCCGATCTGCAGCTCGTCCACCTCCAAGTCGCGCACGTCCTGCCCGTCCGCCTGGATCACGGTGAGCGGCACGCCCGGAATGCGAAAGTTGAAGAAGGGCATCGCGCTGCCGTTGATGATCCGCAGCCGAACGCGCTCTCCCGGTTGGAAGAGGAACTCGAGCCCATCCTCCGGCGCATGGCCGTTGACCAGGAACGTGTAGGCCGAGCCGGTGACGTCGGAGATGTCGCGCGGGTCCATGCGCATGCGGCCCCATGCGATCCGTTCGGCGAGCGGCATGTCGCCGGTGGTGGCGGTCTGCCTGTTGTAGTTGAAGTACCCTTCGGAGATCTTGAGCTTGCGCATGATCTCGTGCGGATGGAGCGGGGTGAACTCGCTCAGCAGCAGCACGAATTCGCGGTCGTAGACGCGCTCTTCTGGCTGCGCGGGATCGATGATCAGCGGGCCATAGTGCCCCATCTGCTCCTGCAGGCCCGAATGGCTGTGCCACCAATAGGTGCCGGCCTGCCGGATCGGCAGCTCGTAGGTGAAGGTCTCGCCCGGGCGGATGCCGGGGAAGCTCACGCCGGGCACGCCGTCGGACTGGAACGGGACGAGCAGGCCGTGCCAGTGGACCGAGCTGTCCTCGTCGAGCGCGTTGGTCACGTGGAGACGCACCCTCTGCCCCTCGCGCAGGCGCAGCAAGGGGCCGGGGATCGTGCCGTTGACCGCCACCGCATGGCCCGCGCGCCCGCCGATCTCGAACGCGCTGCGCCCGATATGCAGGCGGATGTCCTCCCCCGCGAGCGTGCCGAACCCCTTGCGGGCGGCATGCATGTCCGCCCCGCGCGCCCAGGCCGGCATCGGCAGCGCCGCGGCGGCGGCAAGCGCGGCCGAGCCGGTGATCAGGTGCCGGCGGGACAGGGGGAGCGAATCGGGCATGGCTTGCCTCCTCAGGGAAGCCTTAATATATACCCCCAGGGGGTAATTCAAGGGAGGCGGATGTGAGCTGCGACACCAACAACAGGGCCAAGATCAACCGGCTCAACCGGATCGCCGGCCAGGTCCGCGGCATCGGACAGATGATCGAGGAAGGCCGCTACTGCATCGACGTCCTGACGCAGATCCAGGCGGTGAAATCGGCCCTGGCCAAGGTCGAGAGCGAAGTGCTCAAGGATCACGCCGCCACCTGCGTCGCCGAAGCCGTGGCGTCGGGCGACGAAGCCGAGCAGCGCAAGAAGTTCAACGAGTTGATCGAACTGATGGAACGCGGTCGCAGGTGAGTGGCCGACCCGGCGCGAGACTGAAGATTCCGACCGCGCGCGCATAGCCCCAATCGCACGTTCCTTGGCGGATCGCGGGACTTCGCGCCGCTGCTTCGTCCTGAAACGAGACAGGGGCTGCCCGGCAGCGCGGCCTTTTTCCGGATCATGCGCCCTGTTCTGGTGTAAGGAGCGGCAGTTTCGAGGCGATTCGAGGGGGTCCGCCGTGGCGGGGGAAAGCGCGGTGCTGACTGGGGAGACGAGCGGGAAAGGGTCGCCGGCTCTGGTCGACTATCTCCGGATCGCGAGGCTGGACCATGCCACCAAGCATGTCTTCATCGTGCCCGGTGTCGCGCTCGCATTCCTGCTGCGCGGCATCCACGAGGATTCGTTCATCGCCGCGCTGGTGCTGGGGAGCCTGACGGCGCTTCTCATCGCGTCGGCCAACTACACGATCAACGAATGGCTCGACCGCGAGTTCGACCGCCACCATCCGACCAAGTCGGCGCGGACGGCGGTGAACGTGGAACTGGATGGCCGGCTGGTCGCGCTCCAGTGGGCCGCCCTCGTCGTGGTCGGCCTCGCATGCGCCTGGCTGGCGAGCGAGACGATGTTCTGGGTCGGTCTCGCCTTCGCGGCGCAGGGCATCGTCTACAATGTTCGCCCGTTCCGCTCCAAGGACCGCGCTTTCCTGGACGTGATCTCGGAATCGGTGAACAACCCGCTGCGCCTGATGATCGGCTGGGCGATGGTCGATCCGACGACGCTGCCGCCCTCCTCCATCATCCTGTCGTACTGGCTGGGCGGCGCGTTCCTGATGGGGGCCAAGCGCCTGTCCGAATATCGCGAGATCGTCGCCTCGCACGGCAAGGACCTTCTTGTCCGCTATCGGGCGAGCTTCGCCGGGTATACCGAGATCACCCTCACCGTCGCCTGCCTGGTCTATGCCGTCCTGTCCTCGTTCTTCATCGCCGTTTTCCTCATCAAGTACCGGGTGGAATATCTGCTCGTGATGCCGCTGATCACGGCGCTGTTCGCCGAGTATATGGGGCTGTCGATGGTGCCGGGATCGACGGCGCAGCAGCCGGAGAAGCTGTTCCGCGAGAAGCGGCTGATCGTCATCGTCGTCCTCCTGACCCTGACATTCGGCGTCGCCACGATCGTCGATCTGCCGTTCCTCGAGAAGCTGACCGACCAGCGTTTCATCAGCCTCGAGTGAAAGCCACCGCTCAGGATGGCGCAACCGGTCCGGGCCCCGGAGGTGCGCGCCCTTCGCTGTGCGCCCCGCGCTCCCCGGCCGACGCATGACTTCAGACACACTGGCGTACCCACAGATGAGCCAAGCACCCACCTCCGAGCCAATCGACTGGCAAGCCATCGAGCTGGTCGTGTTCGATGTCGACGGCACATTGTATCGCCAGTCGCCGCTGCGCCTGCGGATGGCGCGCGAGATGCTGATGCACGCCGCTGCACGGCGCAGCTGGCGGCACGTCTCGGTGCTCGGCGCCTACAGGCGGATCAGGGAGGAGCTGGGGGAGGAGGAAACGGACCAGTTCGATGCCGTCCTGATCGACCGGACCGCGCAGGCATGCCGCGTCTCGCCCGACCTGGTGCGCGCCATCGCTGCCGACTGGATGGAGCAACGGCCCCTGCGCCACCTCGCGGGCCGCTCCTACGATGGGCTTGTCGCCTTGTTCGATGGCTTGCGCAGGCACGGCAAGGTGATCGGCATCTTCTCGGATTACCCCGCGGCGGCGAAGGTGCAGGCGCTCGGCCTCAGCGCCGACCATATCGTGTGCGCCAGTGACCCGCATGTCGGCATCCTCAAGCCGCACCCGCGCGGGCTGCAACAGATCATCAGCGACGCCGGTGTCGCGCCGCACCAGACAATCCTGATCGGCGACCGGGTCGAACGGGACGGCCTTGCCGCCCAGCGCGCGGGCACGGCCTGCCTGATCAGGAGCGACAAGCCGATTGCGGGATGGCGCACCTTCGCCCGTTTCGACGACCCGGTCTTCGCGCCCGTTCTGCGGCCATAGATCCCTGCGCGCGCTCCTTCCCAAGCTCGTCCGGTACTTCTTCACCGCGGGGACGGCGGCGGTGGTCGACGTGGGCGGCTTCGTGCTCCTGATCCGGGCGGGGATGCACCTCGTTCCCGGCGCGATCCTCAGCTTCACCATCTCGGCGGTGGTCAATTACCTGCTCACCAGCCGCTTTGTCTTCGCGCACCCGGCAAGCGTCAGGGGCTTCCTGCTGTTCTTCGCGGCGGCGCTTGTCGGGCTGCTCGTGAACGTCTCGATCACCGTTCTGGTGGCGACGCAGAGCGATCTCCCCGCCTGGCTGGCGAAGCTGACCGGTGTCGGCATCGCGTTCCTCTTCAACTTCCTCGCCAACGCGACCCTGGTCTTCAGGAAGGCACCGGCTCAAGCCGCCCCGGAGCGCTGATATCGGGCGCGGGCTCGGCAGGCGCCCGCTCCGGCGGAGAGGCGCGTGCCTCGCGTCGCTATGCCACCACGCTCCCCGGCAGGAGAACCGCGATGCGGAGAATGAGGCCGCTCACCGTTCGTCGAAAGAGATCGGCAGGTCAGGCGTCCGCCCCTATGGCCGGGAGGTGGGGCGCGGGTGGGGTGCGTATCGCGTCGCCGCCGGCGCACCCACGCGGCGACCTGCCGTATCTCGCGCGCCCCGCCCCTGCTCCTCCGCTCGCAGCCACCTAGGGCGAAGGGCGCCCGGCGCCGACATCGAAGGCCACCGACATGCGCTGTCCTCCGCTGAACGGGGTCGTCCCGTGATAGAGATAGCTCGGGAACAGGGCGAGCGAGCCCGCTTTCGGCGTTAGGATCGCGATCGGCTCGATCGGCAGCGCCATGTCGGCGGGCGGCCGCCCCAGTTCCAGCGCCCCGTTGGTCGCGCCCCCGTCCTCGGGAGCCTGGACCCAGAAGGCGGAGCTGACGGTGCCGTGCGGGTGCACATGGCTGACATGCCGGCCCTCCCCTCGCAGCCGGATCGACCAGGCTGTCCTCAGCGCCAGTTCCGGGCCTCGCGCGGCATGGAGCGGGTGGCCCTGCTCCACCGGAGGAAGGCCGGCGGCGAACGCGGCCACAGCCTGCTCCAGCCGGGCGAACAGCAGCGCGAAGATCGGTTCGGCCCGCATCCGCAGGTGGCCGCGCGTCTGCGTGCCGTCGCGCGCGCTCTGGCCCAGAGGGGGCCAGCGCTGGTCGTGGATCGCGTCAAGAGTGCGGGCGAGCTCGTCCAGTTCGCCACGAGCGAGGCCGATCTCCATGCACCCGAACGCACCCGCAGGCAGCAGCCACGAATGGCGGGGATCGTCGGTCGCGCGCCAGGCCAGCTCGCTCATGGCCCATAAAGTGCCGTCCTGCGGGTCGTCGGCGCGGGCCCGGTCGAGCAGGGCGGCGCCGGCGGCCGGGTCATTGATGCGCAGGCTCTGCCGCGCCCTCGCCTTCGCCAGCCCCGGCAGGTCGGCGGGCAGGCGCGCGAGCAGATTCTGCGCCCGCTCGTGCTGCCCGGCCTCCCCTGCGAAGCCCGCCTCGATCAGCCGCAGGGCCGGGCTATCGCCGCCCTCGCGTCGCAGCCGGGCCGCTCTGTCCGCCGCCGCATCGGGGCGCCCGCCTTCCGCGAGCAGGCTCATATAGCGCATCCACAGCCCGGCATGACGCGGCAGGGCTGCCAGCGCTTGCTCGAGCGGCTCCAGGAACGCACCGTCCCCCGCGCCCCACAGGAGCCGCGCCAGAGCGACATGCCCGTCGAGCCAGTCCGGCGCGCGCCACACCATCGCGCCCAGGCGCCCCGTGGCGCCGGGCGCGCGCATCTCCTGCAGCAGGGTCGCCTCCGCGATCAGCAGGCCGCCATCGAGCGGCGCCTGAAGCAGGGCAGACCTCACGAGCGCCAGCGCATCCGGCCCGCCCCGGTGATAGGCCGCCAAAGCCGCCTCGCGGGAACTGTGTTCCATTTGCATCAGCTACCTTAACATTTCGTTTCCATCGCATCTATCGAGCCGGTTCGAGAATCTGCCACTCAGCCGTAACCCTTTGATATGCGAATATACTTCGTATGGTTTCGACCCTTACCAAGCCGATGCGACCTGTCATCAAACTGCAACCCTGCACGATCAAGGCGCGGCTCAACGGCGGCTGGCACTGCTGGCCGGTGCAAGATCACAGGAGAACATAATGCGTCGCAACCTGCTTGTCGGCGCGGCCTTCGCCGCGCTCATGCTCCCCGTTTCCGCCTATGCGCAGCAGATCACTTCGGGCATCCAGGGCACGGTGCGCGATGCGGCCGGCGTGCCGCTCTCGGGCGCCCAGGTGATCATCACCGACACCCGCACGGGTGCCGAGCGGGTCCTCGCCACCGGCGATCAGGGCCAGTTCCAGGCCGACAACCTGGTCACCGGCGGCCCCTACACGATCGCCGCCAGCGCGCCCGGCTTCGAGGGGCAGACGGTGGAGGAGATCTACATCACCTTGCAGGGCAATACCGACCTCTCCTTCGACCTGACCGCCGGCGCGGGCGCCATCGTGGTCACCGGGCAGAGGGCCCAGGTCAGCGAGCTGGCGATCGGGCCCGGCCAGTCCTTCGGCACCGAGGACCTGGAGGATTTCCCCTCCATCACCCGCGACATCCGCGACATCATCCGCTTCGACCCGCGCGTCCGCATCGACCGCGCCAACGAGGTCGACCGCATCTCCTGCCTCGGCGGCAACGACCGTTCGAACACCTTCACCGTGGACGGCACGATCCAGAGCGACGCCTACGGCCTCAACGGCACGCCCTTCGCCGCGCGCAACGCCCTGCCGCTGCCCTATGACAGCGTGCGCGAGACCTCGGTCGAGTTCGCGCCGTTCGACGTACAGTACGGCCAGTTCACCGGCTGCGCCGTGAACGTCGTCACCAAGTCGGGCCAGAACGATTTCCACGGCTCCGCCTTCTACACCTTCACCAGCGACGAGTTCGTCGGCAAGGAGCTCGACGGCGAAGAATTCCCCTCCATCAACTACAGCGAGAAGCGCTGGGGCGCCACCTTGTCGGGCCCGATCGTGCGCGACCGCCTGTTCTTCTTCGCCGCCTATGAGGAGACCGATCTCGGCGACACGCAGGAGCAGGGGCCGATCGGCGCCGGCTTCCCGAACGAGCAGGAATTCATCACCGCCGACCAGTTCAACGAGATCTCGCAGATCATCAACGATGTCTACGGCATCGACAGCGGCGGCATCGCGCGCGACCTGGCCGAGAACAGCCGCCGCTATTTCGGCCGCATCGACTGGTACATCAACGACGCCCACCGGCTCGAACTGTCCTATCAGCGGCTCGAGGAAGAGAATGTCGAGCCCGACGGCCTCGGCAATACGGTGACGAGCGGCATCAATTCGTTTGAATCCGAGGGCACGGAATCGAACTACTATGCCGGCCGCCTCTACTCCAACTGGACCGACAACTTCTCGACCGAGCTGCGCCTCAGCCATTCGCAGGTGCAGGACGTGCAGGGCCCCGTCGGCGGCGGCGAGGCGCAGTCCGACAACCCGATCCCGCGCATCGTCGTCGGCGTCGAGAACGATGGCGAGACCGGCAGCTTCTTCGCCGGGCCGGGCTTCTCGCGCACGTCGAACGAGCTGCTGACCGAGATCACGCAGGCCAAGGCCAAGGCTAGCTACACCGCCGGCGAGCACACGCTGACCGTGGGTGCCGAGCTCAACCACCTCTACGTGTTCAACCTGTTCGGCCAGAACACGACGGGCACGCTCACCTTCGCCAATATCGACGATTTGCGCGAAGGGCTGCTGTCGGGCGGCACCAACACCAACCCCAATGCCGATGCGATCCTCGCCGGCCAGGGCGCGGGCGCCTACGGCAACTTCACCGCATCGGGCGACATCAACGATGCGGCCGCCGAATGGACGCGCGACATCTACACCCTCTATGTGCAGGACGAATGGCAGCCCACGCCCCAGCTGAACGTGCTGGCCGGTGTGCGCCTGGACTGGTTCAAGGGCGACGCGCCCGCCGAGAACCCCAATTTCGTCGCCCGCTACGGCTTTTCCAATGCCGTTGCATTCGACGAGTTCGACCCGATGCTGCTGCCGCGCCTCGGCTTCACCTACGATCTGGACAATGAGGGATTCTTCTCGCGCACCCAGGTGCAGGGCGGCATCGGCCTGTTCTCGGGCGGAGACCCGACCGTGTGGTTCTCCAACGCGTTCCAGAACAACGGCATCGCGCTCGGCTTCGGGCAGACGGGCAACAACGCGCTCTGCGGGACGGAGCGGATCGACGTGGTGCAGAACGGCCAGTTCACCGGCGTGCCGGAGTGCATCCGCGAGACGGCCTCGGCGCAGGCCAGTGCCGGGCTTGCCGACACGCAATCGGTCGACCCGAACTTCGACGTGCCCACCGTGCTGCGCTACAATATCGGCCTGCGCACCCGCTTCGGCACGGGCGATGGCGGGTTCTTCGACGGATGGCGCCTGCAGCTCGACTACATCTACAGCCAGTTCCGCGATCCGGTCTCGCTGGTCGACCTGTCGCAGGTGGTGGACCCGAGCCTCGGCCTGGGCGGCTTCAGCGTGGACGGGCGCCCGATCTACCGCGCCATCGACCCGACCCAAGCGGGCTGCGACGCGGTGCTGCTCAACCAGGGCGGCACGCCCCCGCAGTACAACAATATCTCGGCGGCCTGCTTCGGCACCAGCCGCGACGACGAGATCCAGCTGACCAACGGGCGCGATTACGATGCGCACACGGTCTCGGTGATCCTGTCGAAGGGGTTCGGGCGCGGCATCTTCACCGAGACGGGCTCCGCGCGGTTCAATTTCGGCTATGCCTACAACGATGCCGATAACAACCGCTACAATAACGGCACCACCGCCACCGGCAATTTCGACGACGCTGCGGTATTCGACGTGCAGGACCCGGCGGTTGCCACGTCCGAGTTCGAGACGAAGCACAACTTCACCTTCGGCCTCGACTTCAGCGAGGATTTCTTCGGCGATTTCGCGACCCAGTTCGGCTTCGCCTTCTTCGCCAGCGCCGGGCGTCCGTACAGCTACACGTTCAACTCGGGCTCCGAGACGCTCTATCCGGTGCGCTTCACCGACTCTTCGGCGGGCGCGGGGCAGCTGCTCTATGTGCCGACCGGGCTTGGCGATCCGAACGTCGTCTATGAGAACGGCACGGCCAGCCAGCTGACCGCCGCCGAGACGGCGGAACAGCTCGACGCCTATATCTCGGCCGACGATTGCCTGTCGCGCTTCCGTGGCCGGAGCATCACCCGCAACAGCTGCAACAACGACTGGTACTACGATCTCGACCTGCGCGTGAGCCAGGAACTGCCGGGGCCGGGCCGCTTCTTCGGGGTGGAGGACCGGATCCGCGTCTATGCGGATTTCGACAACTTCCTCAACCTGCTCGACAGTTCGTGGAACATGCGCCGCAGCCGCGGCACCACGGTTCCGCTGGTGACGGGCGGCGTCGATCCGCAGGGCCGCTACGTGTACTACAACTTCAACCCCAGCGACGATAACAACATCACCACCTCCGCGTCGCTCTGGCGCATTCAGCTGGGGGTGAGCTACTCGTTCTAAAGGCGCGTTCCGGTCCGATCGCATCGGATCGGCCGCCTGCGGAATTATAACGTACCCTGATGTGCGGGCCGGCGGATGGACCTCCGCCGTCCCGCAATCGCCTTGAGGAGCTTGCCAAACATGTCGGATCGGCTTCGCCAGGCCCGCCTCGATCTCTCGCGGCGCCATCTGCTGCGCTGCTTCGGGGCGAGCGCGATCGCCGCCTTCGGGCTGCCGCTGGCGCGCCCGGCGCTGGCCGATCCGGTGTTCCGCACCTATCCTTTCCAGCTCGGCATCGCCTCGGGCGAGCCGGCGCCGGACGGGTTCGTGATCTGGACCCGCCTCGCGCCCGAGCCGTTCGAGATCGGCCACGGCATGCCGGCGCAGGCGGTCGAGGTCGCCTGGGAAGTGGCCGAGGACGACCGCTTCCGCTCGATCGTGCGCAAGGGCACGGCGCTCGCCCGTCCCGAGCTCGGCCATGCGGTCCATGTCGAGGTCGAGGGGCTCTCTCCCGGCCGGCCCTACTGGTACCGTTTCACCGCCGGGCGCGAGCGGAGCCTTGCCGGGCGGGCGGTGACCGCCCCACCCGCCGGCGCGTCGCTGGATCGGCTGCGCTTCGCCGTGGCGGGCTGCCAGAACTACGAGCAGGGCCACTACACGGCGCTGCGCAAGCTGGCGGCGGAAGAGCTCGATTTCGTCTATTTCTACGGCGACTACATCTACGAATCCCGCGGCAACCGCCTGCGCAACTCCGCCGAGGGCCCGGTCGAAAGCGTGCGCCAGCATTTCGGCGACGAGATCTACACGCTGGAGGATTACCGGCGCCGCTACGCCCAGTACAAGATGGACCCAGACCTGCAGGCTGCCCATGCCGCCGCCCCGTGGTTCGGCGTGTGGGACGATCACGAGATCGACAACAACTGGGCCGACGTGACCGACCAGGATGAGACCCCGCCCGCCCTCTTCGCGCTGCGGCGGCAGGCGGCAGCGCAGGCCTATTACGAGAACATGCCGCTGCGCGCCTCGGCCCTGCCGGTAGGGCCGGCGATGCAGCTGTTCCGCCGCGCCGCCTATGGCGACCTGCTCGATCTGAACCTGCTCGACACGCGCCAATATCGCAGCGACCAGCCCTGCGGCGACCGTTGGGGCGTCGAGTGCGGCGATGTGACGGGGGGCGAGCTGGAGATGTTGGGCGAGCGCCAGCACGCATGGTTGATGGAAAACGTGGAGCGCTCGCCGGCCCTGTGGAACGTGCTCGCGCAGCAGGTGATGGTGATGGATCTCGACCGCGACCCGGGCGCGGGCGTCGCCTACAATCTCGATAGCTGGGCCGGTTATCGCAGCCCGCGCGAACGCCTGCTGAAGGGATTGCAGGCCCGGAAGGCGCGCAATGTCGTGGTGCTGACCGGCGACGAGCACCAGAACTATGCCGGCGAGCTGCACCTCGACGGCACCCGGCCCGAAGCCGCCCCCATCGGGGTCGAGTTCGTCACCACCTCCGTCTCCAGCTCCGGCGACGGCGAGGACCAGCGGCCGGACATGGCCGCTATCCAGGCCGCCAACGAACAGCTCAAGTTCAACAACAGCCAGCGCGGCTATGTCGTGTGCGATGTCGACCGCGAGCGCTTCCAGGCCGAGTTCAAGGTACTGGACCGCGTCTCCACCCCGGGCGGCACGCTGAGCACGCGCAAGATCCTGGCCGTCCCCGCGGGCTCCGCTCGCCTGGTGGACGCCTGACGGTGCCGGATCGGTGGATCGTCACTTGACCAAGGCGGTTGCCGGGCTGCAACCGCCAGCAGATGCGAAGGAAAACACCATGATGCGAACACTCGTTGCGGCGCTGGCGAGCGCCTGCCTGCTCGCCGCGCCCGCTCCTGCGCTGGCCTGGGGCAAGACCGGGCACCGCGTCACCGGCGCCATCGCCGAACGCTTCCTCAGCCCCGAGGCACAGGCGGGCGTCGCCAGCATCCTGGGCACCGAGACCTTGGCCGAAGCCTCGACCTGGCCGGACGAGATGCGCTCCGACCCGAGCGAGTTCTGGCAGGAAACGGCCAATCCGTGGCACTACGTGACGGTGCCGCCGGAGCGCACTTACGTTGAGGTCGGCGCACCGCCCGAAGGCGATGCGTTGAGCGCGCTCGAGCGCTTCGCGGCCGTGGTGCGCGACCCCGGCGCCTCGCTGGAGGACAAGCAGCTGGCACTGCGCTTCATCGTCCACATCGTGGGCGACCTGCACCAGCCGCTGCACGCCGGCAACGGCACGGACCGCGGCGGCAACGACCACCGGGTCACTTTCCGGGGCGACTCCACCAACCTGCACTCGGTGTGGGATTCCGGCATCATCGAGGGCGAGCAACTGTCCTATACCGAATGGACCGCCTGGCTGCTCGCCGACATCAGCCCAGACGAAGCGAGCGCCTGGGCCGTGCCCGATCCGCTCGTCTGGGTCGGCGAAAGCACGCAATTGCGCGACCGGATCTACCCCGAGGAAGAGCGGATCTCCGGCCGCTACGTCAACGAGCACAAGGGCATCGTCGACCAGCGCCTCTCGCAGGCCGGCATACGGATGGCGGCTTATCTGAACGCGCTGTTCTCCGAAGGCTGACCCGCCACGGCAGCATCGGAGGGACGGGCGATCGGCCAAGCGCGCTTGCCTGCCTGGTCTGCGGATCGATTGCGGCGCCTTGTCTCCGGCGCTCGACTGCGGGGCGGGAGCCAAGCATCCGGCCCCAGGCACGCGAATCGGCCGCGCCTGCCCGCGCCGATCGGGTCGCCAGCGCCGCCTTGCCGCCGCGCCGGCTCTACCCTGATCCGCACCGACCATACCCTCAGCCCCAACCCGGGCCCGCAATCTGGGCGCCGCCACGGCTCGCATCGAAGAGGCCGCCTTCGCTGACCGTGACGTGCTTTGTAGCGCTCGCTGGCTCGACGCGCTGACCGACTGCGCCAAGGGCACCGGCGCCGCGGCGGCAGCCCCGCTCACCCGCCAGGACATGCCGGCGCGCCAGCAGATCCTCGATGCGGGCGGCGATTACGCGGTGGGCGACATGGACGAGTTTGTCGCTGAAAAGGAGGCGCCGCGCTCGTTTGACGATTGATGCACACCCATGGCGAGCTCCTGCCCGGCTGGGAGGGCTGCTGCAGCGCCATGTCATCGGCATGTGCGAGCTTCAATGCGCTCGTGCGCGACATCTTGGACAAACCCGGTCCGGTCGACCAGGAGCTGCTTTCTATCAAGAGCACATCGACCTTTCCACGTGCGTCCGCGCCGCATGCAACGGGGTGTGACTCGAGCCGAAATCGAGCATCACCTATGTCCTCTCCTGTCGCGCCCGCCCGCTCCAGAAGGCCGGTCTTTCGTGGCGCTGCACTGGCCGAGTTCCTGCGGCAAGCGCTCGCTCGCGCACCTGATCGCTGAAGGGCGGCTCGCGACCAGGCCCGACTATGTGGATGACAAGCGCGTTATCTACTCGCTCCGGAAGAACCCAAGGGAACGCGGGGTCGGCGAGCTGCTCCGTAGCAGCATCGCGCGACCCACCGTGGCGCCGCTGCGTCCGAAAAGTGCGGCGCCGCAGATCGGTCCGGCGGATGCCCGCCTTCCCTGCCGGAGAGCCGGTGCGATCTCAGCGCGAGACGTCCACCGGCGCTGCCGGCGAGCCGCCCTTCCCCGCCCCGGCAGCGCGCAGCCGCCGGATCGAAGTTTCGAGCCAGACCGCGCCGAAAGCGACGCTGCTGTAAAGGTAGTACGCCCAGTGCAGCGCCGCACCTCCGGCGAGCAGGCGAGCCCCTCCACGCCGGGCAAGAAGCGTCAGGAAGCGCCGGTTGAGCCCCGCCCAGCCGAGCGCCAGCACCCCCGCACCGCCGAGCAGAGCCGGATGCACGAACATTCCCGCCACCGCGGACAAGGTGGCCAAATGCGCAATCGCCGCCGATGCCCGCTGGTCCGAGCCGACGTTGAGGTCGTCGGGCAGGTGCCGCTGCCGCGCGAGAAGCCGCGACCACGGGATCGCGCGGCGGAAGATATCAGTCTTCCAGAGTTGGCCGAGCGACCAGTCCTTCAGGTGCTTGGCCTGCGCCTCATGGACGAGCGCGATGCGCCAACCTTCGGCGTGCAGCCGCAGGCCGAGCTCGATGTCCTCGATGGAAGGGCGGCCATATCGTTCATCGAAACCGCCGTGCGCGACCAGCACCTCGCGGCGGATCGCGCCGAAACCGCTCCAGAACGTATGAGCTTCGCGCTTGCTCTGCTGGTGCACGAAGTGGTGCCGCAGATTGCCGTAACGCGCGGCGATGCGCGAGGAATCGGGATCATCGTCGTAACTGCCGAAGGTCGCGGCCATGCCCGGGTCTCCGGTGATCGGAGCGACCAAGCACGACAGGCTCTGCGGATGGACCTCCACATCCGCGTCCACGAACACCACGATGTCCGTATCAAGGCCGAAGCTCGCCCGGTTGCGGGCCGCCGCCGGGCCCGCCGGGCCGCCGTTCAGCCGGATCACTTCGGCGCCCATCGCCTCGGCCAGTTCGCCCGATCCGTCGGTCGAACTGTCGTCGACCACCACCAGCCGAGCAGGCCGCTCGTCGGACAGAAGCAGCGCGCCGAGGCAGCGTTCCAGCGTCTGCCTGCCATTATATACCGGCACGACGACGGCAAAGCTGCTCATGCTAGGAACTCAGCGCCTCTTCCTTCGCGGGCGCCGGCGTCTCGTCTGCGCCCCCATCCTTGCCTTGCTGCTCGTCCACCGCTTTCAGCCGGGCGCGCCCCACGCTGAAATCCTCGTAGTAGGACCGCTCGACGTTGAGGTTCCAGATGTCGTGGTCGCCGCCGTCCATGTTGCGGGCTGCCAGCATGCCCGCATACATCGAGTGGTCCTGGTTGTTGTAGCGGTGCATGCCGTTGCGCCCGGCGCTCTGCAGATTGTCGAGGGTCAGCAGCCAGTCGCGGATGGTGTTGACGTGGCCCAGATAATCGGCGTCGTACACAGGGTAGGCCTTGGGCACCCGGATGATCGTGCCGTCGAGCACGGTGCTCTCCTCAGCCAGCCCCAATTGCGCCAGTTCGCGCGTGGCCAGCGCGATCAGGTCCTCGTCGGTCATGTCCCACAGATCGTCGCCGACATTGCAGAAATATTCCATGCCGATGCTGGCGTGATCCGGGTCGGGCACCATCGCCTCCGACCAGGCGCGGAAGTTCTGGATGCGGCCGACCTTCACCTCGGGGCTGTGAATGTAGATCCAGTTGTCGGGAAACGGATCGGCGCGGTCGAGTATCAGCGTCACGATCAGGAAATCGCGGAAGCGCAGCCCGTCCGCCGCCTCCATCACCGCGGGCGGAGGAGGCGGGTCGATCGAGCGGATCAGCGCCGGCAGCGGCAGCGTGCTGAGGTAGTGATCGGCGCGCACGATCGAGCGCTCGCCGTTCTCGTCCTCGATCTCGGCCTCCACGATCCGCGCGCCTTCGCGGCGGAAGCCGACCGCGCGCGTGCGCAGCCGCACCTCCCCGCCCTGCTCCTCGATCCTGTCGGCGAACCCTTCCCACATCTGCCCCGGCCCGAGGCGCGGATACTGGAAGGAGTCGATCAGCGAGACCGTGGTGTTGTGACCGGTGAGCGCGTTGATCACCGCCTTGGACAGCGATAGCGACTTGATCCGCTGCGCCGCCCAGTCAGCCCGGATTTCGGTGCACGGCATGCCCCAGACCTTCTCGGTATAGGTGCGGAAAAAGTGCCAGTAGAGCCGCCCGCCGAAGCGGTTGACGACCCATTGTTCGAGGTTTTCCTCCTCCTTGTGCGGCCGCACCTTCCACTTGGCATAGCTGAGCAGGATGTGGATCGCCTCGCGCAGGCCCAGATTACTCAGCGCGTTCACGGCTTTCAGCGGATATTGATAGTACCGCCCCCGATAATAGATGCGGCTGAGGCGCGGCCGGCGGATGAACTCGTCGCCCAGCACTTCGTGCCACAGCGCCTCCACCTCCGGCAACTTGGTGTAGAAGCGGTGCCCGCCGATATCGAAGCGATAGCCGTTGTGCTCCTCGGTCCGGGAGATCCCACCCACGCGCTTGCCGGCCTCCGCGATGAAGGGCCGCAGAGCCGGGTTGAGCTTGAGCAGCTGGTACCCGGCTGTCAGCCCCGCGGGGCCGGCGCCGGCGATGAACACCGGCCAATGTTCGACCGGCAGGCCACCGGGCGGCTGGCTCGCCTGCTCACTTTCGGGCATCAGGCGATCGCTCGGCGCGGAGTACGACTCGCTCACGGGAAATCCTTCTTTGAAACAGCCTTGCTTTCCCGCAGCGCAGCCCTGCAAGGCCTGTGCGACACGGTCGAACGTCCGGCCGTTTTGCCAATGGCACGAGCGCCTCGCGACACCCGGGTCCAGGCTGCTCGTCATCGGTGCTCCGTCGGGCGATAGACCTCGCCCTCTTGTCGGTTGGGTGCCAGACGGTCAACCGCAAACGCACCATTGTCCTGATGCGGTGCAAAACAGGAGAGCGGTCGCGCCCATGCAGCGCGAACAAGTAGCGTCCCAAATTCGAACAGTTTGCCAAAAACATCGTTCCGGCATGGCGCTGAACTGTGGACTTGCTGCGGCGCAGCAGGCAAGAGCGCCACATGCAGCAAAGCGGAGTCTGGCAGCAAAGCGGAGTCTGGCAGCGGGCAATCCACGGCTTCGGTCCGTTTCTCCTCCTCGGCCTCATGCTGCTGTGGCCCGCGCTGCTCAACCAGCGGCCGTTCTACATGCCGGACAGTGCCAGCTACGTCCGCGGCGGGGAGACCGGCATCGGCATCGGCCTCTCCATCCTGCAGGAGCAATGGGCGGCGCTGACCTCTCCCCCGGCGGCGGAACTGGCCTCCTCGGCCGGGGAGGCCGCGCCCGGCGCCTCCGGTGCGATCTCGGCCGCGGTAGGCGAGGCCGGCGGGATCCGCTCGGTGACCTACAGCCTGGTGGCGTGGCTGCTCCACGGGCCCGGCATCACCCTGTTCTGGCTGGTGCTGGCACAGGCCGCCTGTACCGCCTTCGTCATCCGGGTGGCGCAGCGCAGCTTCGCCGATCCGAGCACCGCGCAGCAGGTTGCCATCGCGAGCTTCATCGGCCTGCTGACCACGACCGGGTGGTATGTCTCTTTCGCCATGCCCGACATCTTCGCCGGAATCGCGGTGCTCGCCGCCCTGCCGCTGACCCTGTGCCCCGAACGGTTGGGGTTGCCGACGAAGATCGCGCTGGTCCTGCTGCTCGCCTTCGCCTTCACCGCCCATGCCAGCCTGGTGGCGGTGGTCGCCGCGGCGGTCCTGGCGGGGTTCGCCGCACGGGTGGCGCTTGTCTCCCGCAGGCGCGCGGCGTCCGTCGCCGGCTGGGCGGCGGCACCTTTGGTGCTCGGGTTCGGCGCGGTGATGGCGATCTCGCTGGTCAGCTTCGGCGAGCCCAGCGTCGTTCCCAAACGCTATCCGTTCATGCTCGCGCGCAGCGTCGTCGACGGGCCAGGCCGCTGGTATCTGGAGGAACATTGCGCGACCCGCCGCTTTGCCGTGTGCGAACTGTTCCCGGAGGAGATCCCGCAAGACCTCAACGTCTTCCTGTGGGACCTGAGCGACCGGGCCACGCCCGAACAGATGGAGCGGATCCGCGCCGAGGAAATGACGATCATCCAGGAGGCCGCCAGCGAATATCCGCTGTTCCAGTTCCGCCGGGCGGCCGAGAACTTCGCCGCCCAGACGGTGCGGATCGGCCTCAGCGACCTCGTGTTCGGCCGTGCGCTGGAGCCAGACGAGAACGGCCGCCTCGCCCTCGGGGACAGCGCGTCCGACCGACCGGCGCTGAAGGGGGTGTTCGAGGGGCTGAGTTTCGCCACCTTCTTCGGCTGCCTTGTCTGGTTGCTGGTCGTCCGCCGCCGCCTGCGGCCGGAGGAGCTTGCGGCCCTGCTGGTGATCGTGGTCGCGCTGCTCGCCAATGCGGCAGTGTGCGGCATCCTTTCCGCGGTGGCGGATCGGTATCAGGGGCGCGTGGCTTGGGTGCTGCCGGTCTTCGCCTCGGCGGTGTGGCTACGCCTGCGCGCCGCCTCGCTCGAAGCGGGCGACACGAGGGCCGTACCCGGCGTCTAGCTGGCGCGCGGGGCGGCGGGGAACTCCCGCTATGCTTGTGCCGAGCACTTCTGTCGCGGGGAGTGAGAGGCCGCCCTCGTTGGACCAGTGATCGCCGCCTCTCGTTCGCCCGCCGCCACTCTTTGCGCGTCCGGCGTGCGGTAGAAAGCTGGACTAGCAGCACGTCCTGCTATTGATCTTTATTCGCAATTGCATCATGCGGAGGTCTCCTTCGCCCGAATCCGTGGAATTGCGTGCCCTCCTCCCCCTCCGATCTCTACGCCGTCGAGACCGCGCCCGGGTTTCGTAAGCCCTCGCCGGGGAAGAAGGGCGGCGTGTCGGCCTTCTGGAAGCGGCAGTTCCATACCTGGCACTGGATGAGCAGTGCGATCTGCCTTGCCGGCATGCTGCTGTTCGCGATCACCGGCATCACGCTCAACCACGCCAGCTCGATCGAGGCGCAAGCGGTCGTCACCACGCAGGAGGGCACCCTTCCCCCGCCCGCCCTCGCCGCCCTGCAGCAGGTGGAGCCCGGTTCCCCTGACGCTGCGGTTCCCGGCCCGGTGGTCGAGTGGCTGGACAGCGAGTTCGGCATCGAAGCCGAAGGGCGCGCGCCTGAATGGAGCGAGCTCGAACTCTACCTCCCCCTGCCCCGCGCGGGCGGCGATGGCTGGGTGGCGATCGACCGGCAGACCGGCGCCGTGCTCCACGAGGACACCGATCGGGGCTGGATCGCCTATCTCAACGACCTGCACAAGGGCCGCGACACCGGGTCGGCCTGGGCATGGTTCATCGACATCTTCGCCGCCGCCTGCATCGTCTTCAGCCTAACCGGGCTGCTGCTGCTCCAACTTCACGCGCGCCGGCGGCCGTCCACCTGGCCGATCGTGGGCGCAGGCGTGATCATCCCGCTGTTTCTCCTCATTTTCCTGATGCACTGACGAGGCCCCCCTTGCGCAAGACCATCCTCCTCGCCGTCGGCGGCCTCGCCGCCACGCCGGTCGCGGCCAACGACATGCAGGTCACGCTGGAGATCCCGCGCCTGCGGGTTGCCGAGTACCACAACCCCTATGTCGCGATGTGGATCGAGGACGAGGCCGGCAAGGTCGCCGCCAATCTCGATGCCTGGTACGATGTCGACCTGAAGGGCGAGGAAGCCGGCACCAAGTGGCTGCCCGATCTTCGCACATGGTGGCGCCGCGCCGGCCGGTCGCTGAAGATGCCGGTCAACGGCGTCAGCGGGCCGACCCAGCCGCCCGGCCGCTACACCCTGCGCTTCGCCGAAGGGACGCGCCCGCTCGGGCAGCTGGCGCCGGGCCGCTACAATCTGCGCGTGGAGGCGGCGCGCGAGGTTGGCGGGCGCGAGCTCGTCACCATCCCCTTCCAGTGGCCGCCGCGCAGTGCGCAGACCGGCGCCGCCAGCGGCAGTTCCGAACTGGGCGCGGTGCGCCTCACGATCCGCCCCTGACCATCACTTCATTGATCGACAGAAAGACCGCCCGCATGTTCGCCAGACCCACCCTTCTCGCCGCCACCTTCGCCTTGGGGCTCGCCGCGCTGCTGCCGGGCAAGGCCGAGGCGCATCGCCGCTGGCTGCTGCCCTCCGCCACGGTGCTTGCCGGCGAGAGCGGCACGGTCAGTGTCGATGCCGCCGCCTCCAACGGCCTGTTCACCTTCGACCACCGGCCGATGGGGCTGGACGATCTCGTCGTCACCGGGCCGGACGGGCAGTCGGTCGCGCCCAAGGTCATCGGCACGGGCGAATTTCGCAGCGTGTTCGACGTGCCGCTGGCGCAGCCGGGCACCTATCGCATCGCCATCGCCAGCGACGGCATGATGGGCTCGTATACGCTCAACGGCGAGCGCCGCCGGTTCCGTGGCGGGGCCGACCAGGTGCCCGAGGGCGCCACCGGGGTGCAGATGGCGCGCACTGTGGGGCGGACCGAAACCTTCGTGACGCTCGGCGGCCCGACCGAGAGCGCGTTGCAGCCGACCGGCACCGGGCTCGAAATGGTCCCCGTCAGCCACCCGAACGACCTCGTCACCGGAGAGCCCGCACAGATGCGCTTCCTGCTCGATGGGCAGCCCGCCGCGGGGCTGGAGGTCGAGTTCGTCGCCGGCGGCACCCGCTATCGCGACGATGCGGGCATCGAGATGCTGACCACCGACGAGGACGGCATGCTCACCCTCGTCGCGGCCGAGCCCGGCATGTACTACCTCGAAGCCGCGCGCCGCACGGGCGAAGGCGAGGCGCAGCGCAACGCCTCCTACACCGCGGTGCTGGAGTTCCTGCCGCTTTGACCCTCGCCGCGCGCCTCGCGGAACGGGAGCCTGAAGAGGGCTCGTCCGGGGGTGCGCCGGGCGAGGTCGACGAGCTGCTTCTGCCGCCCGGCCTCTCGCCCGAGACTGCGCGGCCGCTTGCCGGGGGCCGGACGCTGCGGCTCGGCGGGGCGACGATGGGGACGGACTGGTCGCTTCAGGCCGTCGTCCCGCGGGACCATGGCACCTTTGGGGACGGGCGGGTCCGCGCCGCGCTGGAGCGCGTCTTCGCGGTGGTGATCGCGCAGATGAGCCAGTGGGAGCCCCGTTCGCAGATCAGCCGCTTCAACCGCGCGGCTGCGGGGGAGGCGGTGGCGATCGGCCCGCAATTCGCCATCGTGCTCGATTGCGCGCTCAATTTCGCACGCGCGACCGGCGGCGCCTTCGACCCGGCGCTCGGGGCGGCGAGCGAGGCATGGGGCTTCGGCGCCGCGCCCGCGCCCGCCTCGCTCCCCCTCGCTGACCGGAGCCGGCTCGACTGGCGCGCGCTGCGCTGGTCTCCGGGAGAGGCCGCGCTGGTCCAGCCGGGCGGCGTCGCCCTCGACCTGTCGGGCATCGCCAAAGGGTTCGCGGTGGACATGGGGATCGCCGCGCTGGAACGGCTCGGCATCCGCCACGCACTGCTGGAGATCGGCGGGGAGCTGCGGGGCATCGGCCTGCGCGCCGATGGCCTGCCGTGGTGGGTCGATTGCGAGCAGGTGCCCGCCGCGCACACGCCCTCCGCGCGGGTCGGGCTGAGCGGCTGGGCCATCGCGACGTCGGGCGATTATCGCCGCCGCCGCAGCGCGGAGGGGCGCTCCTGGTCGCATACGCTGGACCCGCAGAGCGGCCGGCCGCTCGACAACGGCGTGCGCGCGGTCAGCGTTCTCCACCGCTCCTGCATGCAGGCGGACGCGCTCGCCACGGCCCTGACGGTGCTCGGTCCGGAGCGCGGCCTCGCTTTCGCCGATGCCCATGGAATCCCCGCGCGAATGATCACCGCCGACGCCGCGCTGACCAGCGCCGCCTGGCGTCGCTGGCTGGGCTGAGGAGCGCCACCCGATGATGCTGCGCATTCCCCAGGTGCTCGATGGGGCGGGCGTTCGCGCCGTCCGCACGATCATCGATGCCGGCCCGTGGGTGGACGGCAACGAGACCTCCGGCCATCAGTCGCGCCTCGCCAAGCGCAACCGCCAGCTGAAGCAGGGCTGCGACGAGGCCGCCGAGGCCGGCCGGATCGTGCTCGACGCGCTCGGCCGGGCGGGCGAGTTCGTTTCCGCCGCGCTGCCGCTCAAGGTATTTCCGCCGCTGTTCAATCGCTATGCCGGCGGCGAGGCGTTCGGCGCGCATGTCGACAATTCGATCCGCCACCTCTCCGGCGCCGATTTCCGCATCCGTAGCGACCTGTCCTGCACCCTGTTCCTCGAACCGCCGGAATCCTACGAAGGCGGCGAACTGATCGTCCAGGACCTGTTCGGCGAGCACAGCGTGAAGCTCGCCGCGGGCGACCTCGTGCTCTACCCCGCCTCCAGCCTGCACCGGGTGACGCCCGTGACCAGCGGCGAACGGGTCGCCTGCTTCTTCTGGCTGCAGAGCATGGTGCGCGACCATGGCGACCGCGAGCAGTTGTTCCGGCTGGACCGCACGATCCGCACGCTCGCCGCCGAACGCGGCGGCACGGACCCGGTCGTGATGGAGCTGACCAACCTCTATCACAACCTGATGCGCCGCTGGGCCGACGCCTAAGCCCCCCGCGACAAGGCATAAAACGCTCTTTCCACACGGTTATTGCAAGTAATTCTCATTAGTGTTGACACGTCGGCTGCGCGTGGCGATAGGGCCCGCCAACGAGAAGATCGGGTCATCGAAAAGACAGGGAAGGTCAGAATGAGACAGAACCGCCACTCCGCCACCGCCGGTTTCGTCGCCCTGGGCTGCGTCGGCTTCATCGCCAGCACGCCGGCAATGGCGCAGGAGGCACCGACCCGGCTCGAAGGCGTCATCGTCAACGGCATCGCGATCGAGGACGAGTACAAGGTGGAGGAGCTGTCCTCGCCCAAGGCGACCGCGACGGTGGTGGACACGCCGCGCATCGTCAACGTGATCACCGAAGAGGTGATCGAGGACAGCGCCTCGTTCAGCCTGGAGGAGGCGTTCCGCACCGTGCCCGGCATCACGCTGGGCGCCGGAGAGGGCGGCACCGCCAGCGCCGACATCCCGCTGATCCGCGGTGTCGACGCCACCGGCGACGTGTTCGTGGATGGCGTGCGCGATGTCGGCTCGCAATCGCGCGAGATCTTCGCGGTCGAGCGGATCGAGATCGCCAAGGGGCCGAGCACCGTGCTGGGCGGCCGCGGCGCGGCGGCGGGCGCGATCAACCTCGTGTCCAAGGTCGCGCGGGTGGACGAGCAATTCGCCACCGGCCAGGTCACCCTCGGCACGGACGAGCTCGTGCGCATCACCGCCGACGCCAATGCTCCGCTGAGCGAGGGCGTCGCGCTCCGCATGGTCGGCCTCTATCACGATTCCATGGTGCCCGGCCGCGACGCGGTCTATGATGATCGCTGGGGCATCGCTCCCTCGATCACGGTCAATGCCGGCGAGAGCTTCACCGCCAGCCTCGACTACTACCACCTCCAGACCGACACCCTGCCCGATTACGGCATTCCGCTCACCTCGTCCGGCCAGCTGGCGGACGGGGCGCGCGAACCGGCCGATGTCGACTACGACAATTTCTACGGCCTGCTTGCCCGCGACTTCCAGGAGAGCGTCGCCGACGCCGTCACGCTGCAGGTGCGCGGCGAGATCGCGGACGGGCTGGTGCTCAGCAACACGACGCGCTGGACCCAGACCGGCAACGATTACATCGCCACCAACCCCGACGACAGCGCCGGCAACGTGGCGGAGGGCGCGGTCTGGCGCTCGGTCAAGAGCCGCAATTCGCAGAACGAGGGCATCGGCTCCAATACCAATCTGGCGGCCGATTTCGCCACCGGATCGCTGCTGCACAGCCTGTCGCTCGGGTTCGAATACAACCAGTCCGACACGACCAACCTCCCCTATGTCGTGGCCTCGGGCGATCGGACCTGCCCGGCGGCGGAGTTCGCGAACCTCAACTGCACCTCGCTGACCGATCCCGATCCTTCGGACGCTTGGGCCGGCTCGATCAGCGCGAGCACCACCACCGCAGAGGCCAGCGCGGAGGAGTTCAGCCTCTACGCCTTCGACACGCTGACCATCACCCCGGCCCTGCTGCTGAACGGCGGCATCCGCTGGACGGATTTCTCGGCAAGCGGCACCGGCTCCGTGCGGGGCACGCCGTTCGAGGCGGAGAACGAGGGCGATTTCTGGTCCTACCAGGCCGGGATTGTGTACAAGCCGACGCCGCTGACCAGCCTGTATGTCTCCTACGCCAATGCCCGCACCCCGCCGGGCAGCACGGTGGGCGAAGGCGGCGACGATCTCAACGCCGATAACGGGCTCTACGAACCGCAGGCGACCGAGAACTGGGAGGCCGGCGCCAAGGCGGAGCTGATGGAGGGCGCGCTGCTGCTTTCGGGCGCACTGTTCCGCATCGAGCGCGACAATATCCAGCAGTTCGCCCCTACCGGCGAGGTGACCGAGATCCTTAACCAGGCGCGCATTCAGGGCTTCGAAATCAGCGCCAGCGGCACGGCGGGGCCGGTCTCGCTGCTGGTCGGCTATACTTATCTCGACAGCGAGCTGCGCGACGGTTCCGCCAACGAGGGCAATGTCCTGCCGCAGACCCCGGAGCACAACGTCGCGGCGACAGTCTCGTGGCAGGTCACCCCGCAGTTCAGCGTGGGCGGCGGCGCCTATGGCGCATCGGAGCGCTATGCCGACGCGGCCAATCTGGTGCGCGCCGATGGCTATCTGCGCTTCGACGCCCATGCCGAGTTCGACGTGAGCGATCATTTCGGCGTGCGGCTGAACCTCAACAACCTGACCGACGAGCGCTACATCACCAAGCTGCGCAATCCGCACTTCGCGGTGCCGTCCGACGGTCGGCAGGCGCTGGTGTCGCTGATCGCCCGCTATTGAGCGCGGCGGCGGCCCGGCAATTGATTGTGACTTGCAACATCATTGCGGAGGGTCGATGATGGGCATGATGGATCTTGGGGCATGGGATCGGGCGATGGACGCGCCGCACCCGCTGAGCGGGTGGAGCGACGCGTCCCCCGCCCCCCTGCCCAAGGCTGCCGAGCCGCCGCTGCTCCTCCCACGGGGCGGCGGCTATGCGGCTCCGCGACGAAGCCGCGCGGTGCTGGCGGGCATCGTGGCGCTGCATGTGGCCGCGATCGGCGCGCTGGCTCTCGCCCGCTTCGAGGTGCGCGAGCCCGAGCCCCGGCAGCGCGTCGCCACCTTCTCGATCCAGGAGCCGCCGGCGCCGGCGCCTCCTCCGCCGCTCGAACCCGTGCCGCCCGAAGCCGTCGTGCCGCCCCCCTCTGCGCCACTCACGGCCCCGCCGGTGCGCCTGGAGGTGCCGCGCCCGGTAGAGGTCCGCGCCACGCGGGCCGAGCCCATGCGCCCCGCCATCGTGCCGGCCGCGCTGGTGGCAAGCGAGCGCGCGCCGCTCGCCGCCCCGGCCCCGCCCCGACCGGCGCCTCCCGCGCCCACGCCGATCGTGCCGCCCGACTTCACCGCCGCGCAGCTGCGCAATCCCGGACCGGCCTACCCTTACGTGTCGCGCAAGGCGCGCGAGGAGGGCGTCGTTCTGCTGAAAGTGCTGGTGGGGGTGGACGGCCGCGCCGCGCGGCTGGAGCTGGAGGAGTCGAGCGGCTTCGACCGGCTCGACAAGGCGGCCCTGAAGACGGTCAACACATGGCGCTTCATCCCGGCGAGCCAGGGCGGCGAACCGCGCGAAGCCTGGGTGCTGGTACCGGTTACCTTCTCGCTCGGCTGAGTTGCCGCCCGCACCGCGGTGCGCCGGCTGCGCGGCGGGACGCCATGCCTGCCGCGCACTCGTCCCGGCTTATTTCTGTTTTTCCTCCGGGATGAACATCGCCCGGTCCTCGAGCGGATAGTCTTCCGGGTGCACCGAAGACTGGTGCTTCAGCGCCGCATGATCGCGGATGATCTCGCTGTCGTTCTCGTCCGCGTCGCTGGCATGCGGCCGGTCCTTTGCGTTCTCGTCGGCAGCGTCTCGCGGTTCGTCTTCCAGTTCATATTCCATCGAATCAACTCCTGTCGATGGAGGAGAAACGCGCGTCCCGGCCGCCCTTTCCAACAGCTGCGCCGGTCCGCGCGGATTCTCAGATGTGCAGCGCCCGCCCGTACGCAGCCAGCACACTTTCGTGCATCATCTCGCTCAAGGTCGGGTGCGGGAACACCGTGTTCATCAGCTCGGCCTCGGTCGTCTCCAGCACCTTGCCGACCGTGTAGCCCTGGATCAGCTCGGTCACCTCGGCCCCGCACATATGCGCGCCGAGCAGCTCGCCGGTCTTGGCGTCGAACACCGTCTTGATGATGCCCTCGGGCTCGCCCAGCGCGATCGCCTTGCCGTTGCCGATGAAGGGGAAGGTGCCCGCCTTTACGGTGTAGCCCGCTTCCTTGGCCTTGGCCTCCGTCAGGCCGACACTGGCGACCTGCGGGTGGCAATAGGTGCAGCCGGGGATGGCGTCGCGGTTGAGCGGGTGCGGGTGCACCTCCTTGTTGCCCAGTTCCTGCGCGATGGCCTCGGCGGCGGTCACGCCCTCATGGCTCGCCTTGTGCGCCAGCCATGGGCCGGGCACGCAATCGCCGATCGCCCACAGGCCCTTGGACTTCGTGCGCCCATAGGGGTCGATCTGGATGAACCCGCGGTCGAGGTCGGCCAGTTTCTCGATGCCGATATTCTCGGTGTTGGGCACGATGCCGATGGCGACGATCACATGGCTGTACTCGCCGCTCTCGACCTTGCCGTCCTTGGTCTTGATCCTGGCCGAGACAGCCTTGTCGGAGACCTTCAGCTCCTCCAGCGCGGCGCCCGTCTGGATCTTCATTCCCTGCTTGGTCAGCGATTTCTGCAGGAAGGCGGAGACGTCGGCATCCTCCACCGGCACGATCCGGTCGAGCATCTCGACCACGGTCACTTCGGCGCCCATGTCGTTGTAGAAGCTGGCGAACTCGATGCCGATCGCACCGCTGCCGATCACCAGCAGCTTGGTCGGCATCTCGCTGGGCGTCATCGCATGGCGATAGGTCCACACGCGCTTGCCGTCCGCCGGAGCGAAGGGCAGGTCGCGCGCCCGTGCCCCGGTGGCAACGATGATGTGCTTGGCGGAAAGCTGCTCCTCGCCCTTCTCGCCCTTCACATTCAGGCTGGTCGGGCCGGTCAGCGTGCCCACCCCCATGTGCACGGCGATCTTGTTCTTCTTCATCAGGTGCGTGACACCCTGGTTGAGCTGCTTGGCAACCCCCCGGCTGCGCTTCACCACCGCCTCAAGGTCCGCGCTGATCCCCTGCGCGGCGAGGCCATAGTCCTTGGCGTGTTGCATGTAGTGCATGATCTCGGCCGAGCGCAGCAGCGCCTTGGTCGGGATACAGCCCCAGTTGAGGCAGATGCCGCCCAGCAGCTCGCGCTCCACGATGGCGGTCTTGAGCCCCAGCTGCGAAGCGCGGATCGCCGCAACATAGCCGCCCGGGCCCGATCCAAGAACGATGACGTCGTATTGCTCGGCCATGTGGCTTCCTCTCCTATCCTTGGGCCCTGCCCTGCTCCGCCGGCCCCTGATCGACCGAACGGGGCCGCCCCTGCTCGTCGATGGCGACGAAGGTGAACTTCGCCTCGGTCACCTTGTTCGCCTGTTCCTGGTGCCGAGCCCGGCGCCAGGCCTCCACGGCGATGGTCATGCTGGTGCGGCCGACGCGCTCGATCTGGGTATAGACCGAAACCTCGTCGCCCACCTTCACCGGTTCGAGAAACTGCATCGCATCCATCGCCACCGTCACCGCCCGCCCATGCGACCGGCGAGCGGCGGTGAGGCCCGCGCCATTGTCCATCAGGCTGAGCAGCCAGCCGCCGAAAATATCGCCATAGGCGTTCGAATCCGCCGGCATGGCGACGACGCGGATGGCAGGATCGCGGCGCTCGCTCATCTGGTCAGGCAACGAGCCCCAGCGGCGCCTCGCAGAAGTTCTTGAACGCCTTCATCAGCGCGGCACCGTCGGCCCCGTCGATGGCGCGGTGGTCGAAGCTGCCGGTGGCGCTCATCACGCTCGCGATCTGCAGCGAATCGTCGACCACATAGGGCCGCTTCTCGCCCGCGCCGATGGCCATGATCATGCCCTGCGGCGGGTTGATGATCGCCTCGAACTGCTTGATCCCGTACATGCCCATATTGCTCAAGGAAGCCGTGCCGCCCTGATATTCCTCCGGCGCCAGCTTGCCTTCACGGGCGCGGCCGGCGAGATCCTTCATCTCGCGGCTGATCGCGCTCACCGCCTTGCTGCCGGCATCCTTCACGATCGGCGTGATGAGCCCGGCGGGGATCGACACCGCCACGCTCACATCGGCGCGGGTGAAGCTGAGCAGCTTGTCGCCGGCGAACTGCACGTTGCACTTGGGCTCGGCCATCAGCGCCTTGGCCAGCGCCTTGATCAGCAGGTCGTTAACCGAGAGCTTCACCCCCTGCGACTCGAGCGCGCCGTTCAGCTCGGCCCGCAGCTTGAGCATCGCATCGAGCCGGATGTCCACCGTGAGGTAGATATGCGGCACCTGCTGCTTCGATTCGCTGAGGCGGCGGGCGATGGTCTTACGCATGGAGGAGAGCTTCTCCTCCACATGGGGAATGCCGAAATCCTGCGCCTGCACCGGCGCGACAGGAGCGGTCGGCGGGGCACCGGGCGCGGTCTCCGGCGCGGCCTGGACGGAAGGCTGCGCCGAAGCCTGCGATGGCGCGGCGCCGGGCTGCACGCCTTCCAGATCGGCCTTGACGATGCGGCCACCGGGCCCGCTGCCCTTCACGCCAGCAAGGTCGATGCCCTTGTCCGCCGCGATCCGCTTCGCCAGCGGGGACGCGACCACGCGCGAGCCCGAAGCGGGCGGCACGGTGGGGGCGGGAGCGCTGGCGGCCGGCGCGGGCGTCGGTGCCGGAGCAGGCGGCGGAACACTGTCCTCCTTCGCCACCGGAGCAGGAGCGGCCGCGGCGCTCTCACCGCCACCGGCCGAGGCAGCCTGCGACACGTCCTCGCCTTCTGCCGCGAGGGTGGCGATCACCGTGCCGACCTTCACGCCCTCGGTGCCCTCATCGATGGCGATATGGGCGATGGTGCCCTCGTCCACTGCCTCGAACTCCATCGTCGCCTTGTCGGTCTCGATCTCGGCCATGATGTCGCCGCTCGAAACCTGATCGCCGACCTTCACCAGCCATCGGGCGAGCGTGCCCTCTTCCATGGTGGGCGAGAGAGCGGGCATCCTGATGGCGATCGGCATGGCGGCTTTTGTCATCCTCTCTGGCGTTGTTCGCGACCCGTCTGTGACCAATTTGCGCAGCCGGAGCAAGGTTCTTGCACGCGAGACGCATTGCTCGGATAATCATGGCGGGGGAGAAGGCGGCCGATGCGGGTCTATCTGGTCATTATCGACGAGACCGAAGAGGCGCACGGAGCGCTGCGCTTCGCCGCCAGGCGCGCGGCCGACACGGGCGGCGCGGTGCACTTGCTGGCGATCGTGCCCAAGCAGGCGTTCAACGCCTTCGCCGGCGTGCAGGCGACCATCGAGCAGGAAGCGCGCGACCGGGCCGAGGTGCTGGCCAACAGCGCGGCCGGCGAGCTGCTGTCCGAGATGGGCCGGATGCCGCAGATCAATGTCCGCGTCGGCGAAGGCAAGGTGCTCATCAACGACTATCTGAAGGAGCATCCGGAGGTCGCGGCCCTGGTGCTGGGCGCGGCCAAGGAAGGCGGCCCCGGCCCGCTGGTCACGCACTTCTCGGCCGGCGCGGGCTCGCTCCCCTGCCCTGTCTTCCTCGTGCCCGGCGGCCTGAGCGACGCGGAGATCGACCGGCTGAGCTGAGGACTGCCGAATCAGCGCTTGTTGCGGCCCTGGTGGCGGATGTTGCCGGGCCGGCCGCGCTTGCCCTGCGAGAACTTGCCACCCCCGGCCTTTTGCGAGGTGCGGCGCGTGCGGTCCGGCCGGGCGCCGCGTGGCTCGACCGCCGAGCCGTCGCTGTCGGGCACCTCGAACTTGAGCGCGCCGGTCAGCGGGTTGGCCTCTGCCAGCCGCAGCGGCAGCCTGTCACCCACTGTGTAGGTCGTGCCGCTATCCTCGCCCACCAGCGCGTGCGCGCCCTCATCATGGCGGAAATATTCGCGGCCCAGCGAGGAGACCGGCACCAGCCCGTCGCCGCCGAGGCCCGCGATCGTGGCGAAGAAGCCGAATTTCTGCACGCCGGTGATGCGCGTTTCGAACACCTCGCCCACGCGGGCCGCCAGCCAGGCAGCGACGTAGCGGTCGATCGTGTCGCGCTCGGCCTCCATGGCGCGGCGTTCGGTCATGCTGATCGCGTCGGTGATCTTGGAGAGATCCTCGCGGTCGCGCTCGGACAGGCCGCTGGTCCTCGGCAGGTCCCGCCCCGAATCTCTTGGCGGGGCCGGCTGCTCGAAGTGGAACGCATCGACCAGCGCGCGATGCACCAGCAGGTCGGCGTAGCGGCGAATCGGCGAGGTGAAGTGCGCGTATGAGCCCAGCGCCAGCCCGAAATGCCCGGCATTGCGCGGCCCGTAATAGGCCTGCGTCTGGCTGCGCAGCACCGCCTCCATCACCAGCGCCTTCTCGCCCGCGTCGGTAACGTCCTTGATCATGCGGTTGAACAGGCCCGGCGTGATCACCTGGCCCAGCGCCAGCTTGCGGCCGATCGAATCGAAATAGTCCTTGAGCGCGATCAGCTTCTCGCGGGTGGGTGGCTCGTGCACGCGGTAAACCACTGGGGAGGCTTTGCTTTCCAGCGCCTTGGCGGCCGCGACGTTGGCCGCGATCATGAAGTCCTCGACCACGCGGTGCGCGTCGAGCCGCTCGCGCAGCGCGATCTCGGCAATGCGGCCCTGCTCGTCCAGCATCACGCGCCGCTCGGGCAGGTCGAGTTCGAGCGGGTCTCGCGCCTCGCGGGCGGCGTTGAGCGCGCGCCAGGCGTCCCACAGATGGGTGAGATGCGCGGGCGCCTCGCCGGCATCGATCCGCGCCTGCGCATCCTCGTAGGCGATGACCTCGTGGATGCGAACCAGCGCGCGGGAGAAGCGCCAGCTCGTGACTCTGCCTTCGGGCGAGATGGTCAGGTGGCAGGCCATCGCCGCGCGGTCCTGACCCTCGCCCAGCGAGCACACGTCCGAGCTGAGCACATGCGGCAGCATCGGCACCACCCGGTCCGGGAAGTAGACCGAATTGCCGCGCTTCCTCGCCTCGCGGTCGACCTCGCCGCCCGGGCGGACGTAGAAGCTGACATCGGCGATGGCCACCACCGCGCGCCAACCGCCTTCCTCCAGCGGCTCGGCCCAGATCGCATCGTCATGGTCGCGGGCGTCGGCGGGGTCGATGGCGACGATCGGCAGCGCGCGCAGATCCTCGCGCTGCTCCTCGCTGAGCGGCAGCTTGGCCGCGCGCTCGGCCTCCTGCAGCGCGTCCTCGGGGAAGATGTGCGGGATGCCGTGCTTGTGGATCGCGATCAGGCTGAACGAGCGCGGCGCCAGCGGATCCCCCAGCACCTCGGTGACCTTGACCCCGGCGCGCGGGCTCCGCCCCGCAGGCTCGGCCAGGACCAGCTGGCCCTTCTCCGCGCCGCCGAGGTCGGCGATGGGCGAGGAATTGCGGATGCGCTTGTCGATTGGCGCGAGCCACGGCTTGCCCGCGCCGTCCAGTTCCACCACGCCCATGATCGCCTCGGTTAGCGAGGGCAGCTTCTTCATCGGATGTGCGCGCCAGCCCCGCCCGGTCTCCTCGGTCCGCGCGAGCACGCGGTCGCCGGTGCGCAGGGCGGCCATCTTCCTGCTCTCGACGACGCGCAGGCGCGGCGGCGGCGTGGCGTCGTCGGGCTGCCAGCTATCGGGGATGGCGATAGCCTCGCCGCTCTCCGTGTCGACCACCCGCAGCACCGTCACCCTGGGCACGCCGCCCATGCGGTGGAAGGCGCTTTTCGAGCCGTCGATCAGCCCCTCCTCCGCCATGTCGCGCAGCAAAGCCTTGAGCGCGATGCGTTCCTGCCCCTTGAGGCCGAACTCCTTGGCGATCTCGCGCTTGCCGGCGGACGTGTCGCTGGACTGGATGAAGTCGAGGATCTGCTCGCGCGAAGGGAGACCTTGGGGCAAGCCGGTGTGCTGGTGGCGAGGCATCGGCCCTATATGGCCGCGCAGCTACTCACTCACAAGCGGAGCGAAGGCGCCGCCGGGGACAGCGCTGGCGACCGGGCTCTCCACCCCCTCGGCCGAGACGGAACTGACCCCGAACACCCAGTCGTCGCCGCGCACGCCGGGCAGCTCGACCGAGAACGCGCCGCCGGACGCCGAGATCACCGGGCTGTTCGCCCCCTCCACCAGAGTGGCGCTCGCCGCGTCGGCAGCAACCGGCATGGCGTCGGCAGGCACGGCCAGTTCGGGCTCCGCGGGCCAGCCGCCCTCATCGGTCGCGCGCCGGTAGATGTGATAGCGAGTTGCCCCGGGCACCTCCTGCCAGCTGAGCGCGGTGAAGGTCTGCACCGCCGCCTTTGCCGCGGGAGCCGGCGGCATCGGCGCGCGGGCGAGCCGGTCGAGGGCGCGGATGTTGAGCTGCGTCACCTTCGCGAGATAGGGGAAGTCCATCTCCTCGATCGTGTCGCCATAGGTGATGCCGCCTTCGGTGCGCAGGTCCTGGTGCTGGTGCTCGTAGTCCTCCACTGCCACGGAGAAGCGCACCGCCGGATAGCCCTTGCGCAGGAACGGGATCTGGTCCCCGCCGCGCCCCATCCGGTCGGTGCGCCAGATCTGCCGGACGTCGAGCCCGCCGGGCGCCTCCTCGGCCACGGCATCGATCCAGCGCGACAGGTTGCGGCCGGGCGTGTCGTTCTCGCCGCCATTGCGGCTCTGGGCGGCGCGGGTCTGCTCGTCGAGGTCGGCGCGCGGGCCTTCGGAGAAGACGCGCACATGTTCGTCGTCGCACAGCCGGTCGGAGCCGCACGAGCCTCCGACGATATCGTTGTTGAGCACGGCCTTGACGCGCCAGCCCTGCTCGGCGGCGTAATCGGCCAGCAGCTCGCCGCCATGCAGCCCCTGCTCCTCGCCGGAGAGCAGCGCGTAGACGATTGTGCCGGGATAGCGCCGCTGCGACAGGAGGCGCGCCGCCTCGATCACCAGCGCGGTGCCGCTGGCATTGTCGTTGGCGCCCGGCGCGTCGCTGGCGGCGTCCATCACGTCGGAGACGCGGCTGTCGATATGACCCTGCACGATCACCACCTCGTCCGGCCGCTCGGCCCCACGCTGGATGGCGACCACGTTCACCAGCCGCGTGGGCGTGGGCACGCGCGGGCCGCTCACCATCCGCTCGGGCAGCGCGACCTCCAGGCACCCGTCGCATCCGGCCGCGATGGCGCGGAACTGCGCCTCGCCCCAGCGGCGGGCGGCGCCGATGCCGCGCGTAGGGCTGTCCTGCTCGGAGAGGGTGTGGCGCGTGCCGAAGCCGGCCAGCGCCTCCACGTCGGCCCGCAGCCGCGCTTCGGACACGGCCGCGGCCGGGTCGGCGGCAGGCGAGGTCACCCGCTGCGCCGAGGGAGAAGTCTGCGCGGCGCAGGGGGAGAGGGGGCGGACAGGGCCGTGGCGGACAGCACGGCTGCGAAAAGGCGAAGGCTCATGCGCCCTTGTCGCTTATCCCGCTGCGAAGGCAAGCCATTGCTGCACCGGCGCAGGCACGCACCGTCCGCCCGCGCAGGAGCGGAGGGAAACCCGCTCAATAGGCGCGCGCGACCAGGATCCGCTCGCTGGCGGGCGCGCCGGTGAACAGGCAGGCGCCGTCGGCCGGCCCCGCGTTCATCGGCACGTTGCGGAACGTGAGCTTGAGCGCCTTCAGCCGCTCGACCACCGCGTCCAGCGCCGCGCCGGTGGGCCGCGCCCACTGCACCTCGGCCCAGCCGGGATAGCGCCGGTCTTCCGCGAAGAACGCGGCCAGCTCGTCCATGCTGACGATGTCGCGGGTGATGTTGGCCTCGCGCCGCTCCAGCGCCTGCGCGAACAGGGCCGACTGGATCTCGGCGAGGAGGGCGGGCAACATCTGCGCGGCCTGCTCGCGCGCCGGGCTCTGGAAAGCGGGCTTACCCCCCTCGCCCCACAGCGCGTCGCGGCGCAGGAGGCTGACCTTGCCAGCTTCCATGTCGCGCGGGCCGACCTCGACGATCACCGGCGCGCCGCGGCGCACCCAGTCCCAGCGCTTGGCGGCGGCCTTGCCCGGGCGCTTGTCGAGCAGCACACGCACCGGCTCCCCGAACGCCTGCTGGCCGGCGGCCATCGCGCGCAGGGCTTCGCAATAGTCGATCAGTGCGCCATCGCCATCGTCGCCGCGCAGCATCGGCAGGATCACCACCTGCTGCGGCGCCAGGTGCGGCGGCACGCGCAGGCCGTCGTCATCGCCATGGGTCATGATGAGGCCTCCGACCATCCGGGTCGAAACGCCCCAGCTGGTCGTGTGCGCGAATTGCTGCGCGCCCTCGCGGTCCTGGAAGCGGATGTTGGCGGCGGAGGCGAAATTGGTGCCCAGATAATGCGAGGTGCCGGCCTGCAGCGCCTTGCCGTCCTGCATCATCGCCTCGATCGACCAGGTCTCGACCGCGCCGGGGAAGCGCTCGTTCTCCGGCTTCTCGCCGGCGATCACCGGCAGCGCGACGTCTTCTTCGGCGAAAGCGCGGTACATTTCGAGCGCCCGCATCGTCTCGACGCGGGCATCCTCGGCATTCTCGTGGGCGGTGTGGCCCTCCTGCCAGAGGAACTCGGTCGTGCGCAGGAACATGCGGGTGCGCATCTCCCAACGGACCACGTTGGCCCACTGGTTGAGCAGCAGCGGCAGGTCGCGCCAGCTCTGCACCCAGCGGCTCATCGCATCGCCGATGATCGTCTCGGAGGTCGGGCGGACGACCAGCGGCTCTTCCAGCTTCGCCTCCGGATCGGGGATCAGCCCGCCCTTGCCGTCGCTGATCAGCCGGTGGTGCGTGACCACCGCCATCTCCTTGGCGAAGCCCTCCACATGGGCGGCCTCGCGCTCGAAATTGGCGAGCGGGATGAACAGCGGGAAGTAGCAGTTCTGCACCCCCGCCTGCTTGATGCGCGCATCGAGCAGGCGCTGCATTCGCTCCCAGATGCCGTAGCCCCAAGGCTTGATGACCATGCAGCCGCGGACGCCCGATTCCTCCGCCATGTCGGCAGCGGAGACGACCTCCTGGTACCAGGCGGCGAAATCGTCCTCGCGCCGGGTGGAGAGGGCATGGCGAATGGCAGACATTGTTGTGGCTCGCTGGCTGAGTGCGGAGGAGGCCGGCGCCTAGCCCCGGCCGGTGCGCCCTGTCGAGTGCGCAAAGGGCCCGGCAGCCGCGCGTCGCGGGAGGTGCCTACTTGCCGAGTTCGTCCAGCTTCTTCTGCATGGCGGCCATCTGCGCCTTCAGAGCGTCGATGTCGCTGCCCGAGGGTGCGGGGGCCGGAGCGGGCTTCGACGGCGCGGTCGTGGCGGCGCCGGGCAGCTTTGCCCCGGGCAGGAAGGCGCTGGCCGCCGCCTGGAACATCGCCATGTTGGTTTCGGCCAGCTTGGCGAAAGCGTCGGTGCCGGCGCTGGCGGTCCAGCTTTCCTGCAGCTTGCGCTGGTTGGCGCTGAAATTGTTCATGGTCGCTTCGAGGTAATGCGGCATCACCGACTGCATCGAATTGCCGTACATCGCGATCAGCTGGCGCAGGAAGCTGATCGGCAGCATCTGCTCGCCGCTCGATTCCTCTTCCATGATGATCTGGGTCAGGATCGAATGAGTGATGTCGTTGCCGCTCTTGGCATCGAGCACCTGAAAATCCTGCCCCTCGCGGGTCATGCGCGAAAGATCGTCGAGCGTGATATAGCTGGACGAACGCGTGTTGTAGAGCCGCCGGTTGGCGTACTTCTTGATCACGATCGGCTGTTTGGGCTGGTCGGGCTGTTCGCCCTTGATCTGGTCCGCGGCCATTGCGGCACTGCTCCTTTTCTGGCCCCCGGCCTTAGCACTTGCAGCATAGACGGCGCAACATCGTTATCCGCACGCCTGCGAACGGCCGGGGAGGCCCTGCCCACCCCGCTCGAAGCGGCGCCCGAGAACCGTCAGCAGCTCGTATTGCGACAGGCCCGTCAGGCCGGCGGCGGTGGGCAGGTCATATTCGACGTCCAGCCAGTCGCCGGGCCGAAGATCGGGCGCGGCGGTGCAATCGACCACCGACATGTCCATCGACACCCGCCCCACCAGCCGCAGCATGAGCTCGCCACGGCGCAGCACGCCGCGCCCGGACCATGCGCGCAGGTAGCCATCGGCATAGCCGAGCGCCACCGTGCCGATGCGCATCGGCCGCTCGGCGGTAAAAGTGCCGTTGTAGCCCACGCTCTCGCCGGGGTCGAGATCGCGCAGCTGGATCAGTTGTGCCTGCAGCCTCGCGACGGGGCGCAGATGCGGCGCCAGTTCCGCGCGGGGAACGCCGCCATAGAGCGCGATGCCCGGCCGGGTCAGGTCGAAGGCGAAGGCTGGGCCGAGCGCGATGCCGGCGCTGTTGGCAAGGCTCCGGCGGCGGGCGGGCAAAGCCTGCGCTACTTCCTCGAACAGCATCTGCTGGCTCGCATTTCGGGGCGAGTCCTCGTCGGCGGAGGCGAGGTGCGAGTGCACGATGTCGATCGAGAGCGCCGCCACCGCCGGATCGTTGACCAGCGAGGGATGCAGGCCGAGGCGGTTGATCCCGGTATCGACCATCAGGTCGCACGGCCCGCCGCCCGCCTCTTGCCATAGCCGCGCCTGGTCGAGGGAGTTGATCACCGGGCGCACGCCGACCGCTTTGGCGTAAGCGGCCTCCTGCGCCGTGACCGGGCCATGCAGCACCGCGATCCGCGCCGGCGCCACATGGCGGGCGACGGCGGGCACTTCCGACCAGTGCGCGACGAAGAAATCGCGCGCGCCCGCCTCGCGCAGCACCGGCACCACCGCGTCCACGCCGAGCCCGTAGGCATCGGCCTTCACCGCCGCGCCGGCGCGGGCGCTGCCCGAGAGACGATCGAGCGCGCGCCAATTGCCGGCGAGCGCCTCGCGATCGATCGACAGCCGCAGCGACGGGGGCGGCGGTTCAGCCGATATCATCGACGCTCTTCATCACGCGGTTGTTGCATCGTGGTCGGCGAAGTCGCGCGGCGGCCCTTTCGGCAAGCCCCACCAGGCGACCGCCAGCGCCACCAGCAGCAGGACGAAGGTGTACCACAGGCCGGCGAAGATATCTCCGGTGCGCGCCACGATGTAGCTCGCGATCAATGGCAGGAACCCGCCGAAATAGCCCGCCCCGATATGGTAGGGGATGGACATCGACGAATAGCGGATCTTCGCCGGGAACATCTCGGTCAGCAGCGCCGCCACCGGGCCGTAGGTCGCCCCGGTCAGCGCTCCGAAGGCGAACACCACCAGCACGATGCCGATCATGTTGAGCACCGGCGGCACCTGGTCCGGGCCGGTATAGCCGAGATTCGCCAGCGCCGCCTCGATCCGGGCGCGGTTCGCTTCGCTGCCGGGCATCCTCTCCAGCGCGAAGCGGCGCTCGCCGAACAGCATCGACAGCTCCGCTGCCTCGTGCACGCTGTAGGGGATACCGGCATCGGAGAGCTCGCCCATCAGCCGGCTGCATTCGGTGCCCTGCACGGCGGCGAAGGGGTCGTAGTCGCAGGCGGGCCCCTCCAGCACGATCGGGTTTTCCGCAATGGTGCGCGCGAGCGGCGGGTTGGCCAAAGCCGCCAGGGCCCAGAACAGCGGGAAGAGCAGCGCGAGGGCCGCGACATAGCCCCAGATGATCGGCTTGCGGCGGCCGACCCGGTCCGACAGCGCGCCGAACCCGATCAGGGTGCCCACGCTCGCCAGCGAACCGATGCCGACCAGCACTTCGGCGAGGGTGTCCTCCACCCGCATCGGGCCCTTGAGGAACGCCAGGGTGGAGAACAGGGCCGTGTAGAAGATGATCGTCAGCCCGCAGGTGACGCCGAACAGGGCCACCAGGATGCGGCGCTTGTTGCGGGGGTAGGTGAAGCTTTCCACGAACGGATTGGCGGAGACGCGCCCTTGCGCCTTCATCGCCTTGAACACCGGGCTTTCGTTCAGCTTCAGCCGCATCCACAGCGAGATGGCGAGGAGCGCGATCGACAGCAGGAACGGCAGGCGCCAGCCCCATGCGGCGAAGGCCTCGGTCGGGATCAGCGCGCGGCAGGCGAGCACCACCAGAAGGCTGAGCACGAAGCCGCCAACGACGCTCGCCTGGATGAAGCCGGTGTAGAAGCCGCGCCGCTCGGGCGGGGAGTGTTCCGCGACGTAGATCGCCGCTCCGCCATATTCGCCGCCCAGCGCCAGCCCCTGCAGGATGCGCAAGCCTATGACGATGAACGGCGCCGCGAGCCCGATCGCCGCCTGGCTGGGGATGAATCCCACTCCGGCGGTGGCGATGCCCATCAATGTGACCGTGACAAGGAAGGTGTACTTGCGCCCCAGCCGGTCACCGAGGAAGCCGAACAGGATGGCGCCAAGCGGCCGGAAGCCGAAGCCGATCGCAAAGCCCGCCCAGGTCAGCAGCAGCGAGAGTGTCGAATTGCCGGTCGGGAAGAAGGCGGCGGCGATGAACGGCGCCAGCGTGCCGTAGATGAAGAAGTCGTACCATTCGAACACCGTGCCCGCCGAGGACGCGGCGATGACGAGCCGGATGTCCTTGCCGTCCGGCCGATGCGCCGGCGGCGCCCCCGCGATGCTGGCCATCGTCCCTTCCCCTCTTCCCCAGCGCGCAGGACTAGCCCGCGCTGGCGCAGGTGGAAAGAGCAGCGAGCGCGGCGCGCCAGGGCAGCAGGATGGCGCCGTGGCGGCCGGGATAGGCTTGCGCGGCGTCGAGGAGGTGGAGGTCGGGCCAGTCGGGGCGCTCCCCGGCTCCGGCGAGCCAGTGTTCGAGCGCGTGGAGCATTGCCTCCAGCGCGACCGCGTCGCGGCCCTTGGCGTGGCGGGCGAAGATCGCCGCCGCCGCCTGCCCCACCGCGCACGCCTGCACCTTCAGGCCGAGCGCCTCGATGCGGCCCGCGCCGTCGAGGGCGAGATCGAGCGCCAGCGTGCTGCCGCAGGCGGGCGAACGCGCCTCGCCGCGCGCGGAAACGGAGGCAGTGGCCAGCGGCGGATGATCGGACAGTTCCACCGCCAGCGCGAGCAGGTCGGGCGTGTAGAGCTTGGCGGCGTTCAAGTGCCCTGCTCCTCGGCGCCGGTCGTGTCCTCCTCGGCCCCTTCCGCCGCGTCCGCCTCGTCCGCCTCCTCGCTCCAGCCCTCGCGGCGCTCCTCGATCAGCCGCACCATCCCTTCGGAACTCGCATTGACGAACGGATAGGTGCGGGCATCGCGCAGCCAGTCGGGCCGCCCCTCCGGCCCCCAGATCGTGTCGTAGCCGAGCACCAGCAGAGAGAAGGCGATCACCACGATGATCACCCCCTTGAGCGCTCCGAAGGCGAGGCCGAGCACCCGGTCGAACGGGGCCAGCTTCGACTTGCGCGAGGTGCGCCCGGCATAGTTGGCGATCAGCCGCATCGCGCCATAGGGCACCAGCAGCAGCAGCGCGAAGGCCAGCACCGCGGCGCCCGAGGCGCTGCCCACGCGCTCCACCAGCCAGGCGGTGAGATCGGTATGGAACAGGCGGATGGCGAGCACCGCCAGCACCCAGGCGGCAAGCGCGAGCACTTCCTGCACGAAGCCGCGCATGAAGCCGCCGAGCGCCGCCACTCCGACGACCAGCAGGACGATGATGTCGAAGCCCGTCACTGGCGCCTTGCTATGCGCCGCCCATCACGCGGTCAACGAGCTTGGGCAGCGCGGACAGGGGCGTGTAGCGCAGGCTCGCCGCACTTGGCGCCTCGGTATTCCGGTCTCGCTGTGCGGACGTGCCGGCGTTCGTCCCGCCATTTCGGCCGGCGCCATCGGTCGCCCTGGCATCGGACGCGCGATCCCCGGCTCCGTTGCTCCGGCCACCATTGCGGGTGCGATCGCCGGCCCCGCTCTCCTCCGGCCCGGCGCCCATGTCGAAGCCGAGCTTGGCCGCCTCGCGCAGGCGCAGCCCGGCATGGGCGACCGGGCGGATTTCGCCGGACAGCGACACCTCGCCGAACCAGATGGAGCGCAGCGGCAGGGGCTTGTCGGCGAGCGCGCTGACCAGTGCCGCGGCCACCGCAAGGTCCGCCGCCGGGTCCGCCAGCCGATAACCACCGGCGACGTTGAGATAGACCTCCGCGCTGGAGAAATTGAGCCCGCAACGCGCCTCCAGCACCGCCAGCAGCATGGCGAGGCGCCCGCTATCCCAGCCGACCACCGCCCGGCGAGGGGTGGCGCCCGATTGCAGCCGCACGATCAGCGCCTGCACCTCGACCAGCACCGGGCGCGTGCCCTCCAGCGCCGGGAACACCGCGCTGCCGGCGACGGGCTCCTCGCGGCCCGAGAGGAACAGCATGGACGGATTGGAGACCTCCGCCAGCCCGTGGCCCTCCATGGCGAAGACGCCGATCTCGTCCACCGCGCCGAAGCGGTTCTTGAGAGAGCGCAGGATGCGGTACTGGTGGCTGCGCTCGCCTTCGAAGCTCATCACCACGTCGACCATGTGTTCGAGCACGCGCGGCCCGGCGATGGAGCCGTCCTTGGTGACATGGCCGACCAGCACCAGCGCCACGCCGCTCTCCTTGGCGTAGCGGATCAGCTCGAAGGCGGAGGCGCGCACCTGGCTGACCGTGCCCGGCGCGCCTTCGATCTGGTCGGAATGCATGGTCTGGATGGAATCGATCACCAGCAGCGCGGGCGGCTCGGAGGCATGGAGCGTCGTCAGGATGTCGCGGACCGAGGTCGCCGCGGCGAGCCGGATCGGCGCATCGGCGAGGCCGAGCCGGGCGGCGCGAAGGCGCACCTGGCCGGTCGCCTCCTCGCCGCTGACATAGATCGCCTGCGCTCCGCTCCGCGCTATGGCGGCGGTGGCCTGGAGCAGCAGGGTGGACTTGCCGATCCCCGGCTCGCCGCCCATCAGGATCGCCGATCCCGGCACGAGCCCGCCGCCCAGAGCCCGGTCGAACTCGGCAAGGCCGGTGGTCCGCCGGGTCAGCGGAGCGGTGGGCGCGTCGAGCGGCTCGAAGGCGAGCGGGCGGCCGCCGGCCGAGAGGTCGTGCTTGACCGAGAACACCGTTGCCGGTGCCTCCTCGACCAGCGTGTTCCACTGCGAACAGTCGGCGCATTGCCCTTGCCAGCGGGTCGCAACGCTACCGCATTCGGTGCACACATAGCGGCGTTTGGGCTTGGCCATGCGGATTTGCTAGCAGAACACAAACGGAACGGAAAGGCCCCGCAAGCGCCCCGCTCAGCCGGTGAAAGCGCCCTTCAAGCGGTCGAAAAAGCCGCGGCTTTCAGGGCACTCGTCACCGGTTTCAGTGCCCTGGAACTCGCGCAGCAGCTCTTTCTGGCGGGCGGAGAGCCTGGTCGGGGTCTCGACTGCGATCTCCACCACCATGTCGCCACGACCGCGGCCCTGCAGCACCGGCATGCCGGCGCCGCGCTTGCGCAATTGCTTGCCCGACTGGATGCCGGCGGGGATGTCGATCGCGTGGCTCTCGCCGTCGAGCCCGGGAATGTCGATCGTGCCGCCGAGCGCCGCGATGGTGAAGCTGACCGGCACGCGGGTGAACAGCGAGGTGCCCTCGCGCTGGAAGACGCTGTGCTGGCGGATGTGGAGGAAGATGTAGAGGTCGCCCGGCGGGGCGCCGTTCGGCCCGGCCTCGCCCTTGCCGGTGAGGCGGATGCGGGTGCCGTTGTCGACGCCCGGCGGAATCTCGACCGCGAGGTTCTGGACCTCGTCGATGCGGCCCTCGCCGCGGCAGGCCCGGCAGGGTTGCTGGATCACCTCGCCACGGCCGTGGCAGGTGGGGCATGGCCGCTCGATCACGAAGAGGCCCTGCTGCGCGCGGACCTTGCCGTGCCCGCGGCACATGGCGCAGGTCTGGCGCGAGGTGCCGGGCTCCGCGCCCGAGCCGGAGCAGGGTTCGCAGGAGACCGAGACCTCGACCTTGATCTCGGTCGACTTGCCGTGGAACGCCTCTTCCAGCCCGATCTCGAGGTCGTAGCGCAGGTCGGCGCCGCGACGGGGCCGCCCTCGCCCGCCGGCTCCGCCGAAGGCGCTGCCGAAGATGGTCTCGAAAATATCGCCGATATCGCCGAAATCGGCCTGGCCCGCTCCTCCGCCCTGCCCGCCGGCAAAGGCCGCGTGGCCGTAGCGATCATAAGCCGCGCGCTTCTGCGGGTCCTTGAGGCAGTCATAGGCGGCGCTGATCGCCTTGAAGCGCGCCTCGCACTCCTTGTCGCCCGGATTGCGATCCGGGTGATATTTCATCGCCAGCTTGCGATAGGAGGACTTGAGCGTCGCCCCGTCGCAATCGCGGCTCACTTCGAGCAGTTCGTAGAAATCGATTTCAGTCGCGGCCATCGCCGGATCCCCCTTGCCCGCTGACGGAGCCCCGGCCGCCGCCGGCGCACGGAGCGTCGGCGGCGGTTTCGGCTCTCATCGGGCAATCAGCCCAGATCAGGACTTGTTGTCTTCGTCCACTTCCGAGAACTCGGCGTCGACCACGTCCTCGCCACCGGCCTCGGACCCGGAAGCTGCGCCACCCGCAGCACCGGCACCAGCATTGGCCTGCTCTTGGCTGTAGATCTGCTGACCCATCTTCATGGCAGCCTCGGTCAGCGCCTGCGACTTGCTCTTGATCGCTTCGGCATCGTCGCCCTGCAGGGCGGTCTTCGCCTCGGCGATGGCGGTTTCGATCTGCGACTTGAGGTCGGCGTCGATCTTGTCGCCATGCTCGTCGAGCTGCTTCTGCGTGGCGTGGACCAGGCTGTCGGCGTTGTTGCGGACTTCCGCGGTCTCGCGCCGCTTCTTGTCCTCCTCGGCGAACTTCTCCGCGTCCTGCACCATCTGCTCGATGTCGTTGTCGCTGAGGCCGCCCGAGGCCTGGATGCGGATCTGCTGTTCCTTGCCGGTGCCCTTGTCCTTGGCGCTGACGTTGACGATGCCGTTGGCGTCGATGTCGAACGTGACCTCGATCTGCGGCACGCCGCGCGGCGCGGGGGGGATGCCGACGAGGTCGAACTGGCCGAGCAGCTTGTTGTCGCTGGCCATCTCGCGCTCGCCCTGGAACACGCGGATCGTCACCGCCTGCTGGTTGTCGTCCGCCGTGGAGTAGACCTGCGACTTCTTGGTCGGGATGGTCGTGTTGCGGTCGATCATCTTGGTCATGATGCCGCCCAGCGTCTCGATGCCCAGCGACAGCGGGGTCACGTCGAGCAGCAGCACGTCCTTGACGTCGCCCTGCAGCACGCCGGCCTGGATGGCCGCGCCCATGGCCACGACCTCGTCCGGGTTGACGCCGGTGTGCGGCTTCTTGCCGAAGAAGCTTTCCACCACGTCGCGCACCTTGGGCATGCGGGTCATGCCGCCGACGAGGATCACCTCGTCGATGCCGCCCTTGTCCATCTGCGCGTCGGCCAGAGCCTTCTTGCACGGCTCCAGCGTGCGCTGGATCAGCCCGTCGACCAGCTGTTCCAGCTTGGAACGGGTGATCGTCTCCACAAGGTGCAGCGGGGTGGACGAGCCGCCTTCCATGCGGGCGGTGATGAAGGGCAGGTTGACCTCGGTCTGCTGGCTGGAGCTGAGCTCGATCTTGGCCTTTTCCGCCGCTTCCTTCAGCCGCTGGAGCGCGAGCTTGTCCTTGCGAAGGTCCATGTTCTCCTTCTGCTGGAACTGCTCGGCCAGGTACTCGACGATCACGCCGTCGAAATCCTCGCCGCCCAGGAACGTGTCGCCGTTGGTGGACTTCACCTCGAACACGCCATCGCCGATCTCCAGGATCGAGATGTCGAACGTGCCGCCGCCAAGGTCGTAGACGGCGATGGTCTTGCCGTCGTTCTTGTCCATGCCATAGGCGAGCGCGGCCGCGGTCGGCTCGTTGATGATGCGCAGCACTTCAAGGCCGGCGATCTGGCCGGCGTCCTTGGTCGCCTGCCGCTGTGCGTCGTTGAAATAGGCCGGCACGGTGATGACGGCCTGGCTGACGGTCTCGCCGAGGAAGCTTTCGGCGGTTTCCTTCATCTTCTGCAGGATAAAGGCGGAAATCTGGCTGGGCGAGTAGTCCTCGCCGCCGGCCTTGACCCACGCGTCGCCGTTCTTGCCGCGCACGATGTCGTACGGGACCAGATCCATGTCCTTGCGGGTGGTCGGATCGTCGAAGCGGCGGCCGATCAGGCGCTTGATCGCGAACAGGGTGTTGTCCGGGTTGGTGACCGCCTGGCGCTTGGCCGGCTGGCCGATCAGGCGCTCGCCGTCCCTGGTGAAGGCGGTGATGGAGGGCGTGGTGCGCGCGCCTTCCGAATTCTCGATGACCTTGGGTTTGCCCCCTTCCATGACAGCCACACACGAATTGGTGGTGCCGAGGTCGATACCGATAACTTTGGCCATGGTTTTCCCCACATTTCTCGTCGATTGGACGCCGCACAGGTGGTTCCCCGTCCAGCGGCAGAACCGGTCGGCGGCTCGGATGCGCAGCGATATAGGAGGGGTTCGGCTTGGCACAAGCCTGTGCGGAGGCTACGCATCCGTCCCGAAACGGACGAGCAACGAGGGGGATGCAAGGGTGAAGAGCGGACGGGTGCTGGCGGCGCTGGCTCTGGGCGCGGCGGCGCTGCTGCCGGCGGCATGTGGCGGCGGGGCGGAAGAACAGGCGGCCACCGCCAATCCCGATGCGCCCGAGGGGATCAGCGTCAGCAATGCGCGCATGATGCTGCCGCCGGTCAGCGGCAATCCGGCGGCGATCTATTTCGACCTCGCCAATGCGTCCGAGCGGGCGATGACGATCCGCGGCGCCAGCGTGCAGGGGGCCGGCAGCGCGATGCTACACACCAGCGCCGAGTACAATTTCGAGACGGTGATGCAGGAAGTGTTCCAGCAGCCGGTGCCCGCGGGCGAAGCGATCAGCTTCGAGCCCGGCGGCCTGCACGTGATGGCGAACGACCTGGCGGACACCTTGTCGCCCGGCGGGCAGACGGAAGTGACGCTGACCTTCGCGGGCGGCGACAAGATCAGCTTCCCGGCCGAGATCCGCGCGGCCGGCGAGGAACGCTAGCGGCTTGGCGGCGGGCGAGCATGGCTGTCGCTGCCCGCCCGGCGGCGAGCGGGCGCTGACCCCGGGCGAGGTGGCGCTCGCCCGCAGCGTGTTCGGCACCGCCATCGACTATGGCCGGGTGACGATCAGGCGGCGCAAGTTCTTCCCGTTCCAGCCGCGCGCGATCACCATGGCGCCGCGCGGGCACCTGCATTTCCACCCGCTGGGGCACGCCTATTGCGACGATTTCGCCGAGGCGGCCTTGAGCCGGCAGGGCCTGTTCATCCACGAAATGACGCATGTCTGGCAGACCCACACCCGCGGCGAGTGGTACCTCGTGCTCCACCGCCATCCGTGGTGCCGCTATGATTACAGCCTGAAACCGGCGCAGCCGCTGGTGCGATACGGGATCGAGCAGCAGGCGGAGATCGTCCGCCATGCCTTCCTGCTCCGCAACGGGGCGCAGATCGCAGGGGTAGGGGACCCGGCCGCCTACGATCTGCTGGTGCGCTTCCCCGGCGCCGGGGCTTAAAGGGCGCCGGGCGTCAATCCGGGCTCAGCGCGGGTCGACCGGATAGCCCTCGGTGCCGTAGCAATCGTCGTCGAGGCGGCCGTCGCGGTCGTAGCCGTTGCAATCGTCGTTGCGGTCAAGGAAATAGCCGCCGGCAGCGCCGGCCGCTCCGCCGACCGCAGCACCCGTCAGCACATCGCCGCCGGTCACGGCCGCGATGCCGGCGCCCACGGCCGCACCCACGCCGGCACCTTCCGCCGCGTAATTTTCCGCACAGGCGCCGAGCGACAACGCCGATCCCATCAGCACGGGGGCAAGCAGGATCTTCGTCTTCATCAGGTCTTCTCCGTTTCTCGCTGTATGAAGCACTTACGGAGAGGCAGCTTTCAAGTTCCTGGCGCCGGGCAAATGCCGCTTCAGTCCGGCTTTCGCGCGACACCGACCATCGCAGGGCGCAGCAGCCGGTCGCGGATCATGTAGCCCGCCTGCATCTCCTGCACGACGGTGCCCGGCTCCGCATCGTTGGTCGGGATCTCGAGCATGGCCTGGTGGCGATTGGGGTCGAGCGGCAGGCCGGCCGCCTCGATCCGGGTGATGCCGTGCTGCCCGAAGACCTTGTCGAGCTCGCGCCGGGTCGCCTCCAGCCCCGCGACAAGGCCCTTCAGCTTCTCGTCCTCGCGCAGATCGGCGGGGATCGCGTCCAGCGCGCGGGCGAGATTGTCGGACACCGAGAGGATGTCGCGCGCGAAGGCCGTCGCGGCATAGGCGCGCGCGTCGGCGGCGTCCTTCTCCATCCGGCGGCGCACGTTCTGCGTCTCCGCGCGGGCATAGAGCGCCTCCTGCCGGGCTGCGGCGAGTTCCTCGCGCAGGGCGGCGAGCTCGTCCGCGGCGGGTGCCGCGTCCTCGTCGGCGTCGCCCTCCAGCAGTTCGGCGGGGACGCCTTCCAGTTCCTTCTCGACCGCCCGGTCGCGCGCGTCATCTTGGTCCATGCGGTCTCGCGCGGCGCCCTGCGCTTCGTCGTTGTCGATCATGCCTGTCCTGTCAGCCAATCCGTTTGCCCAGCGAGCGGGCGGTGAAGTCCACCATGGGCACCACGCGCGCATAATTCAACCGCGTCGGCCCGATCACCCCCAGCACGCCGACCACCCTGCCCTCGCGGTTCCGATAGGGCGCGGCGATGACCGACGAGCCGGAGAGGGCGAACAGGCGGTTCTCCGCGCCGATGAAGATGCGCGTCGCCTCCGCATCGCGCGCGCTCTCGAGCAATTCGGCCACCGATTGCTTGCTTTCGAGGTCGTCGATCAGCGAGCGGACGCGCTCGACATCCTGCAGCGCCCCGGCATCGAGCAGGTTCGCCTGCCCGCGCACGATCAGCACCGGCCGGCGTGCGGCATCCTCGCTCCACACGGCAAGGCCCTGCTCGACCAGGTCGCGTGCGGCACTGTCGAGTGCGCTCTTGCCCGAGGTGATCTCCGCCTGCATCGCCCGCGCGGCCTCCGCCAGCGTGCGCCCGGCGAGCCGCGCGGTGATGTAGTTCGACGCCTCCTGCAACGCCGAGGGCGCCGCGCCCGCCGGCAGTTCGAGCAGGCGGTTCTCCACCGTGCCGTCCTGCCCCACCAGCACCGCGAGCGCGCGGTTGCGGTCGAGCAGCACGAGGCTCATCTGCGACAGGCTCGGCTCGCGCCGGGGCACCATCACCATGCCCGCCGCGCCGGAGATGTCGGAGAGGATTGCGCTGGTCGTCTCCAGCGCGGCCTCGATCGGGCCGGGCTCCGACAGGCGCTGCTCGATCGCTGCGCGCTCCTCGGGCGTGGGCTCCGCCACCTGCATCATCCCGTCGACGAACAGGCGCAGGCCGAGTTCGGTCGGCATCCGGCCCGCGCTCGTATGCGGCGCCGCCAGCAGGCCCAGCCCCTCCAGCTCCGCCAGCACGGAGCGGATCGAGGCCGGCGACAGGTTCAGCGCGCCGCCCTCCGCGGTTCTGACGCCCGCCAGCGCCTTGGACCCGACGGGCGAGCCGCTGGCGAGATAGGACTCCACCACCAGGCGGAAGACCGCCCGCGCGCGTTCGCCGAGTTCATCGGCCGGAATACGTGCCATGCCCTCCGCTCTAGAACCTCCCGCGCGCCCGTCAAATCCGTTCAGGCCTGCGGGCAACATGCCGGACTTGCGAAAACCCGATCCACAATAGTGCTTGCGGTGCCCTGCGTGACTTGCGGCGTCGTTCAAAACTGCTATCGCCAGGCGAAAGATGGGGTATTCGGCATGAAAGCAGCGTCTCGCTTCCTGATCTTCGCCGGCCTGGTGCTTACGTCTCCCGCCGCGGCGCAGAGCAGCTATTCAGGGCTTTACGTATTCGGCGACAGCCTTGTCGATTCGGGTAACGCTCATCTTGCCACGCTCGGCCAGGAAGCGCCGGTGGAGGACGGTTATTATCTCGGCCGCTTCTCCAACGGGCCCAATTTCGCCGATTATCTCAGCGATGCGCTGGTCGGGACGCCTGCCACGCCGGTGCTGCTGGGCGGCACCAACGCCGCGGTCGGCGGGGCGACCAGCGCCTTCATCCCGGGCGCGACCAGCCCGAGCTTCCTGGAGCAGATCGGGCTTTACAACCAGATCGTGGGCCAGCCCATTGCGAGCGATGCGCTTGTCCTCGTCACCTTCGGCGGGAATGACGTGCGCGGCACGATCGACGTCGGGGGCGCGATCGACTTTTCCGCCGCGGCAAACGATCTCGCCACCGGCCTCGGCCAGCTCTATGCCGGCGGGGCGCGCAATTTTGTGATCACCGGATCGCCCGATATCGGCCTGTTGCCGCGTTCGTTGGAGGACACCGGGGGCGATCCCACCCGGCTCGACGAGCTGTCATTCCGCTCGGAGCAGATCAGCGCGCTGTTCGCGAGCACCTCCGCCAGCTTCGCGGCCCTGACCGGCGCCGATGTGACCTTCTTCGACCTGCTAGGCTTCGAGGGAGCGCTGATGGCCAATCCGCCTGCCTTCGGCCTGACAGCGGACTTCGACTTCACCACGCCCTGCCAGATCCCAGGAGCCGGGGTGCCCCAGTTCGCCAACTGCTCGCAGTCGCTCTACTTCGACGGCATCCACCCGACGACCGTGGCGCACGGGGCGATCGCCGGCGCCATCCTCGCCCAGTTGAACGACGGGGTCAGCGCCGTGCCCGAGCCTTCGACGTGGATGATGATGATCGTGGGCTTCGGGCTGCTCGGAGCAAGGCTGCGCATGCGGCGCCGGCCGATCGCGGGCAACACGGCGCTCCAGCCCGCCTGAGCCCCGGCCGCTCCTATCAAGGGGCGCAAAGCTGGTGAAGGGCCCCCGCAAAGGGGATGCAAAGGGGTTGCCGCCCTTCCTTTCGTCGCTGCACCGGCCTAGGAGCGCGCAGCCCCGCTCGCGCCGGGCGGGCGGCAGGAGACGACCATGCGACCATCCGGCCGCGCGCCCGACGAAATGCGCGCCATCACCATCGAGACGGGCTTCACCAAACATGCCGAAGGGTCGTGCCTGATCGGCTTCGGCGACACGCGCGTGCTGGTCACCGCCAGCGTTGAGGAGCGCGTGCCGCCCTTCGTGCGGGGCAAGAACCAAGGCTGGGTCACGGCGGAATATTCGATGCTGCCCCGCGCCACCCACACGCGCGGCTCTCGCGAGGCGGCCAAGGGCAAGCAGAGCGGGCGGACGCAGGAAATCCAGCGGCTTATCGGGCGTTCTTTGCGCTCTGTGGTGGATATGCAGAAGCTCGGCGAGCGGCAGATCACGCTCGATTGCGACGTTCTGCAGGCCGATGGCGGCACCCGCACCGCGGCGATCTCCGGTGCCTGGGTGGCGCTGCGGCTGGCGGTGAACGGACTGATGAAATCGGGCGCGCTGACCGTCGATCCGATCGAGGCCAAGGTCGCGGCGGTCAGCTGCGGCATCCACCAGGGCACGCCGGTGCTGGACCTCGATTATGCGGAGGACAGCGCCGCCGATGCCGACGCGAACTTCGTGCTGCTCGAAGGCGGCCGGATCGCCGAAGCGCAGGCCACGGCGGAGGGCGCCACCTACGACGAGGAGAGCCTGCTGCGCCTGCTGCGCCTTGCCCGCATGGGCTGCGAGCGCATCTTCGCCGCGCAGGATGAAGCGGTGCGGGGATGAGCCGCCGGCTCGGCCCCGGCAAGCTGGTGATCGCCACGCACAATGCCGGCAAGCTGCGCGAGATCGCCGCCTTGCTGGCGCCCTATGGGCCGGAATGTATCTCGGCCGGCGCGCTCGGCCTGCCGGAGCCGGCCGAGACCGGCACAAGCTTCGCCGCCAACGCGCTGATCAAGGCGCGCGCCGCTGCCGAGGCCACCGGCCTGCCGGCCCTGGCCGACGATAGCGGGCTTTCGGTCGCCGCGCTGGAGGGGCGGCCGGGCGTCTACACCGCCGACTGGGCCGAGCGGCAATGGTTCGAAGGGCCGCTGGGGCGCGACTGGTTCATGGCGATGGGCAAGGTGGAAGGCCTGCTGGCCGCGCTGGGGCCCGATGCCTCGCGCGCCGCCGCGTTCCACTGCACGCTGGCGATCGCCTGGCCCGATGGCGAGCACGCGCTGTACGAAGGCCGGGCGGAGGGCTCGCTCATTTGGCCTCCGCGCGGAGACAAGGGTTTCGGCTACGACCCGGTGTTCGTGCCCGCCGGCCGGGCAGAGACCTTCGGCGAGATCGACCCGGCGGAGAAGCACCGGATCAGCCACCGCGCCGCCGCCTTCGCGCATCTGGTCGCCGGGCAGTTCGGGGCCTAAGTCTGCCGGCCATGGCCCGCGCGCTCTACATCCACTGGCCGTTCTGCCTGAAGAAATGCCCCTATTGCGACTTCAACTCGCATGTCCGGGCCGAGGTGGACGTGGCCCGCTGGCAGGCCGCCCTCATCGCGGACCTGCGGCACGAGGCGGAACGCGCAGGCGGCGAGGCGCTGGAGAGCGTGTTCTTCGGCGGGGGAACCCCCTCGCTGATGCCGCCGGTCCTCGTCGCCGCGCTGCTGGCGGAGGCGGAGCGGCTGTGGGGCTTCGCGCCGGGCATCGAGATCACGCTGGAGGCGAACCCGTCGTCTGTCGAGGCGGCGCGGTTCGCGGCGCTGGCGGGCGCGGGGGTCAATCGCGTGTCGCTCGGGCTGCAGGCGCTGGACGATGCGGCGCTGCGCTTCCTCGGCCGGCTGCATGATGTTCGCGAGGGGCTGGCCGCGCTGGACGTGGCGCAGCGCCATTTCGCGCGCGTGAGCTTCGACCTGATCTACGCCCGGCCGGGCCAAACGGCGGAGGCGTGGAGCAGCGAGCTGGAGCGGGCACTGTCCTTTGGCACCGGGCACCTGTCGCTCTACCAGCTTACGATCGAGGAGGGGACGCGCTTTGCCACCGATGTGCGGCAGGGGGCCTTCGCCCCACTGGCGGACGACCCCGCCGCCGACCTGTTCGCCCTCACCGCAGAGATGACCAGTGCCGCCGGGCTGCCCGCCTATGAGGTGAGCAACCATGCGCGCCCCGGCGAGGCGAGCCGCCACAACCTGACCTACTGGCGCTATGCGGATTATGTGGGGGTCGGTCCGGGGGCGCATGGCAGGCGCAACGGCTTTGCAACGGTGCGGCACCGGAAGCCCGAAAACTGGCTTTCCGCCATCGACCGCAACGGCCACGGCACCGCCGAGGAACGCGCCCTCGTCCCCTCCGAGCAGGCGGGCGAGGCGCTGCTGATGGGCCTGCGGCTGGCCGAGGGGGTCGATCTGGGCGCGCTCGGCCGGCGGTTCGGGATCGTGCCGGAGGCGCTGGTCGATGCCCGCAAGCTCGCGCTCTATCGGGAGCTGGGGCTTGCATGGCGCGTGGGCGAGCGGATCGGGGTGAGCCCGCGAGGGATGCCGCTGCTCGATGCGCTGCTGGGCGAGCTGGTCGCGCCGACACTGGTCGCCGCATGAGCCGGGCGGACCTGCTCGACGCATGGCGCTCGCACCTTGCCGATGCGCGCCGCCGCTCGCCCCATACGGTGCGCGCTTATGTGGCGACGGCCGCGCGGCTGCTCGGTGCCACGGGCGCGGACCGGTGGGAGGCGGTCGCGGCGATGGATGTGCACGCCCTGCGCGACCAGCTCGCCGCGCGCCGGGCCGAGGGGATCGGCAATGTTTCGGCCGCGCGCGAACTCTCGGCGCTGAGGGCGTTCCTGCTGTTCGCGCGCGAGCGCTGCGGTGCGGTCACCTCTGCCCCGCCCCGGCTGCGCGGACCGCGTCTCGCCAAGGGCCTGCCCCGCCCGGTGACCCCCGACGACGCCGTGAACCTGTCCGAGACGGTGCGCGAAAACGCTGGCGCGGAGTGGATCGGGGCGCGCGACCGGGCCGTGCTGCTGTTGATGTACGGCGCCGGCCTGCGCATCGCGGAGGCTTTGTCGCTCAAGGGCTCGGACCTGCCGCTGGGCGAAACCCTGACCATCACCGGCAAGGGCAACAAGCAGCGGGTCGTGCCGCTGCTGCCGATCGTGCGCGAGGCGGTGGCCGATTACGCCAAGCGCTGTCCCTGGCCCATCGGGCCGGCAGAGCCGCTGTTCCGCGGGGCCAAGGGCGGACCGCTGGGCCAGGGCATGGTGCAGAAGGCGGTGGCGCAGGCGCGGCACCTGCTCGGCCTGCCGCCCAGCGCCACGCCCCATGCGCTGCGCCATTCCTTTGCCACGCACCTGCTCGGCGCGGGGGCGGACCTGCGCTCGTTGCAGGAACTGCTCGGCCATGCGAGCCTCGGCTCCACGCAGATCTACACCAGGGTGGATGCGGCGACCCTGCTCGACACCTACCGCGCCGCCCATCCCCGCGAGCGGCAGGGCTAGGGGCACAGGGCGGCGTTCCGGCGGACGGCGTTCCGGTGCGGGCGGCGGGCGCGGCGCCGATGGGCGGGGCGGGTGATGGGCGCGGCGGGTGATCGGCGCCGCGAGTGATGGGGGCGGCGAGCGCTCCGGCCGTGCGCGCAGCGGGCACGGGCTCTGTTGGGCGACGGGCGGCCCCCCCGTGCTGCAGGCGGCCACCTTGTCTGACAGCTTTCACAATCGTGAGAAGGGTAGCCGAGCGATGGACAGGGGGATTGCCGCGCTGGGTGCTCCGCCCGTGCCGTTCGGGGATGGTTAGGCTGGGCGGCAGATGGACTCCCGTGGCTCTGCACCGGGATCGCCCCGGCCGGTCGGCCGTCATCATGAGGACGAAAGGCGGCCCGGGAAGGCTTCGGCGGCCAGCCCCATCCGCCTTGCGCACGGCCGAGCGCGGCCGGGACACGGAGGCCGCCTCCTCTCCTGCGCGTGGCGAGGAGGCTGCACCTTGCTGGCTCCCCTGCACCACGACCCTGAGCGACGGGTGGAAGGCTCATCCGCGGCTGCCGCCCGGGCGCCCGGCCCGCCGGACCAGCCGCCATGCCAGCGCAAACAGCACGGCCCAGAACAGGACATCGGCGGCGAAGGGCAGCCAGTCGAAGCGATCCGCGGCGAGCACCACTTCGACAAGATCGGCGGTGCCGACCACCGACATGCCGGTATAGTCGGATGAAGACGAGCGGCCAGCCGATCGCCGCCACCGTGCAGGCAATCTCGCAGCCCATGATGGCGGGATAGGTCGCGGGTGCGGTCCGCTCGCCCGCGCAGGTGGAGAGCAGGCTGGCGAGCGCGCCGGCCGCGGGCAGGGTCAGGCCCCGGCGCAGGGTCAGGCCCTGGGTCAGGCGCAGTGGCGGGCGGCTCACCGGCCGCGCTGGTCGCGCGGTACCCAGGTCGCGACGCGATAGAGGTAGGCGACGAAGGTCAGGGCGACCGAGCCGACGATGATCCAGCTCATCACGCCTTCGTATTGCTCGATATAGGGCGCGAGCCATGCTCCGCCGAGGATCAGCAGCGCGTTCCAGATGGCGGAGCCGAGGAAGGTGAAGATCAGGAAGGGCCAGAGCGACATGTGCATCAGCCCCGCCGGCAGCGAGATCATCGTGCGCAGGAACGGCGAGAAACGTAAGGCGAACACCACCCATTGGCCGTAGCGCTGGAAGAACCGGCTGGCCTTTTCCACATGTTCCCAGTCGAGCGTGAGCCAGCGGCCCCAGCGGGCGATGAACGGCGCGAGCCGCTGGTAGCCGAAGCGGTTGCCGACCCAGAACCAGACGTAATTGCCCGCCGTGGTGCCGAGCGTTCCGACCAGCAGCAGCGGCCAGAACTCCATGGTCCCGCGCGCCACCAGCACCCCGCCAAGGCCCATGATCAGCTCCGACGGGATCGGCGGGAAGATGTTCTCGATCGCCATCAGCAGGGCGATGCCGAGATAGCCGCCCCACTCCACCACGTCGAAGATCAGTTCGTCCATCGCGTAGGTAATGGTTGAGAAGCCCGCTGGTTCATCGAAGCAGCATGGGCGCGCGCCCGAATGCGCCCGGTGGGCGGCGAAGTGCCGCCGCGTGGGGTGCTAATGGGTGCCGCTAGAGAGCGGCGTGGCGGTTCTCGATCGCGTCCCAGATGCGCGCAGGGGTGTCGGTGCCGTTGAAGGCGTCGATGGCGACGATGCCGGTGGGAGAGGTGACGTTGATCTCGGTCAGCCACTGGCCGCCGATCACGTCGATGCCGACGAAGACGAGGCCGCGGCGCTTGAGCTCCGGGCCCATGGCGGAGCAGATCTCCTCCTCGCGCGCGCTGAGCGTCGCCGCCTCGGCATAGCCGCCCTGGGCGAGGTTGGAGCGGAACTCGCCCTCTCCCGGCTTGCGGTTGATGGCGCCGGCGAATTCGCCGTCCACCAGCACGATGCGCTTGTCGCCTTCCGCCACTTCAGGGAGGAACGGCTGGACCATGAAGGGCTCGGGCCAGACCTGGCCGAACAATTCGGTGAGCGCTGAGAGGTTGGTGCCCTGCTCGTCGATGCGGAAGATCGCCTTGCCGCCATTGCCGTGCAGCGGCTTGACCACAACCGAGCCGTAACGCTGCTGGAAGGCCCGCACATCGGCGATGCTTCGCGCCACCAAAGTGGGCGGCATGAAGCGCGCATAATCGAGCACGAACATCTTTTCGGGCGCGTTGATCACCTCGCGCGGGTCGTTGACCACCAGCGTCGTGCCCTTCAGCCGATCAAGCAGCAAGGCGGCGCTGATATAGCCGAGGTCGAAGGGCGGGTCCTGCCGCATCAGCACCACGTCGATCTCGGCGGCGAGGTCGATTTTCTGCGCTTCGCCGGTGAAGGTGAAGTGGTCGCCGGGCACGCGCCGGACAGTGACGGGGCGCGCATGGGCGGTGATGCGGCCGTCCTCCCAGGCGAGGCTGCGCACGTCGTAATGCCACAGCTTGTGGCCCCGCGCCTGGGCGGAGAGCATCAGCGCGAAGCTGGAATCGCCTGCGATGTTGATCGTTTCGAGCGGATCCATCTGGACCGCGACGCGCAAGGACATGCGAACCCCTTCGGTGGCGGGCACGATTTCGGCCCGGTATGGCGGCCCTAGGGCTGCCAGGCGTTGGTGATGTGGTCGGGCGCGCGGCCGGGCGCAAGCAGGATCACGTCGATCCGCATGTCCTCGCCGGGCCGGACATATTCGTGGGCCACGGCTTCGGCGGCGGCAGCGACCCGTGCGAGGCGGTGCTCGTCGATGGCGGTGGCGAGGTCGGTGGCACGCTGGCGCCATTTCACCTCGACGAAGGCGACGATTGCGTCGCGCCGGGCGATGAGGTCGATCTCGCCGAGCTTTGTCTTGCGGCGGCGTGCGAGGATTTCCCAGCCATGGCCCATCAGCCATTGTTCGGCGCGCTGTTCGGCGGTGCGACCGCTTCGTTCGGCGAGCTGGCGCTTCCCCTCGCTCATTCGCCGCGCAGGTCCAGCGCGCGGGCGTAGAGCGTGCGGCGGTCGAGGCCGGTCGCCTTGGCCACCTGCGCGGCGGCCTGGGAGGGCTTTTGCGAGGCCAGTGCTTCGAGGAGCATGGCATCCGCATCGGCCTTGGAAGGGGCTTGCTCCGGGGGTGGGCCGACAAGGAGGACGATCTCGCCGCGCGGGGGGTGCGCAGTGTAGTGGGCGAGCAGCTCCTCGGCCGAGCCGGTGCGGCATTCCTCGTGCAGCTTGGTGAGTTCGCGGGCGACGGCAAGCTCGCGGCCGGGCAGTTGCCCGGCGATGGCGGCGAGAGACTTGGCAAGGCGCGGCGCGGTCTCGAAGAACACCAAAGTGGTGCGGATGGGCGCCAATTCCGCCAGCACATCGGCGCGGGCCTTGTCCTTGTGGGGCAGGAAGCCGGCGAACAGGAAGCGGTCGCTCGGCAGGCCGGACAAAGCGAGCGCCATCACCGGCGCGCTCGGTCCGGGCAAGGCGGTGATCGGGATGCCGGCCGCCCTCGCCTCCCGCACCAGACGGTAGCCCGGGTCCGAGACGAGCGGCGTGCCCGCATCGCTGACCAGCGCCACCGCCTTGTCCTGCATCGCCGCGATCAGCCTTGCCCGGTCCTCTGCCGAGGCATGATCGTCATAACGCCAGAGCGGGCGGGATATGCCCAGGTGATGGAGCAGCTTGCCGGTGACTCGCGTGTCCTCGCAGGCGATCGCATCGCACCGTTCCAGGACATTTGCTGCCCGCCTGGTGATGTCGCCGAGATTGCCAATCGGCGTGGCGACAATATAGAGGCCGGGACCGATGGTCGGGATGCCGGAGGCTGGGGCTTCAGGATCGTCGCTCACGCGATGCTTGTGGCCCGGATGCGGTGCCGGACACAAGGCGGCCCCGACGAATCGGGCCGAACACAGGGGGAGACATCATGTTGGCGATCATCCGGCGAGGCCTGGCGGCCGCCTTCCTGACTCTGGCGCTGTCCGCCTGCCAGGTGATTCCGGGCGCGGGCGAGCGGGCGCCGACCGCCGCGCCGCCGCCGCCCCCGCAGGACAATGCCGAGCCGGCCGACGATGCGCTGCCGACCGATACGGAGCGCCACCGGGTGGCGCTGCTCGTGCCGCTTTCCGGCGGCAACGAGGCGGTCGGGCGCTCGATCGCCAATGCCACCACCATGGCGCTGCTCGATACGGGCGCGCAGAACCTGCGCATCACCACCTACGACACCGCCACGGGCGCGGGCACCGCGGCGGCGCGGGCGATTTCGGACGGCAACCGGCTGATCCTCGGCCCGCTGCTGCGCGACGATGTGGCTCCGGTGCTGGCGCAGGCACGCCCGGCCGACGTGCCGCTGATCACCTTTTCCAACGACAGCACGATGGCCGCGCCCGACGTGTTCGTGATGGGGCACATCCCCGAGCAATCGGTCGAGCGCACGGTCGGCCATGCGCTGGCGCAGGGCTCGCGGCGCTTCGGGGCGCTGCTGCCCCAGGGCGAGTACGGCAACCGCGCGGCGGAGGCGCTGAGCGAGGCGCTTTCCGGGCGGGGCGAGCTGGTGGCGATCCAGCGCTACGACAGGGGCAACACCTCGATCATCAGCGCGGCCGAGCGGCTGGCGTCGGCGGGCGCCGTTGACGCGGTGCTGATCGCGGAGGGGCCGCGGCTGGCGGCGATGGCGGCGGGCGCGCTGAGCCGTAGCGGCGCGCGGCCGGCCTTTCTCGGCACCGAATTGTGGAGCGGCGAGGCTGGGGTGGCCAATGCGTCTGCGTTGCGCGGCGCGTGGTTCTCGGCCGTGCCCGACGAGCGCTATCGCCAGTTCGTGGACAGCTATCAGGCGCGCTTCGGCGAGCAGCCCTATCGCATCGCCACCCTGGGCTATGACGCGGTGCTGCTGGCGCTGCGGGTGGCGCAGGATTGGCAGCCGGGCGAGGACTTCCCGGTCGGCGCGATGATCGACGAGGGCGGCTTCCTCGGCCTGGACGGGCCGTTCCGCTTCACCCAGCGCGGCGTGGGCGAGCGCGCGATGGAGGTGCGCCAGGTGGGCGCGGGCACGGTGAGCGTGATCGACCCGGCACCGGCGCGGTTCGAATAAGGGCGGCGCCCGAGCCGCGCTTCGCGGTCAACGCGGCAGCAGGGCGGGCAGTTCGGCGAGCAGTTCGCGGGCGAGGAAGCCGATCGGCGCGACGCTGGTGGCGCAGGCGCGGCCGGCTTCGCCGTGGAGCCACACGCCCCAGGCGGTCGCCAGCACCGGGTCGGCCCCGCGCGCCAGCAAGCCTGCGATCACGCCCGACAGCACATCGCCCGAGCCCGCGGTGGCGAGGCCGCTGCCGCCGCCCGGGTAGTGCAGCACATCGCCGGCGGGCGTGGCGATGATCGTTCCCGCTCCCTTGAGCGCGATCACCGCGCCGAACCGGAGCGCCGCCTCGCGCGCGATGGGCTCGCGGTTCTCGGCGATCTCCTCCTCGGCGCGGCCGGTCAAAGCCGCCATCTCGCCCGGGTGAGGGGTCAGGACGAGGCGGCCGGCATAGGCCTTGAGCGCATCGCACAGCGGCGCCGCGCAAGCGATGGCGGCGGCGTCGAGCAGCAGGGCGGTGTCGGGGGCGGGCTTACGGGTCAGAGCCTCGACCAGCCGGGTGGCCGCGGCCTTGTCGGCCATGCCGGCACCCAGCACCACGGCATCGTGGGCCGCCGCCTGCTCCGGCAGCAGGTCGGGCGGGCCGGGCATCAGCTCGCCGTCCTGCTCGGGAAGGCCGATGACGCCCACTTCGGGGAACGACACGCCGAGGGTCGCCACCAGCGATTGCAAAGTGGCGAGGCGCACGCGGCCAGCGCCGACCCTCAAAGCCGCTTCGCCGGTCAGGCGGATGGCGCCCGGCAGGCGGGCGGCGCCGCCGATCACCAGCAGGCGGCCGCGGCTCTTTTTCGTGGCGTCATCGGCCACGGGCGGGAGCGGGTGGGCCGCGCGCCATTCCGCGTCGATCTCGATCATGGGGAGGGTACGCTCCGGCGCGGCTCGGCCGTGAGCGGGGCGTCTTCCGCCGCGACCGGCTCGACGGCGTTGAAGCGCACCAGCACAAGGCCGCCATCCTTGCCCGCGCCCGGGTCGAAGCGATATTCGGTGATTGCGCAATTGCCGATGCGGCCCGCGCTGTCGACCGCCAGCACCTCCTCCTCGCTCAGCCCTTCGAGGATGTAGCGCAGGCACAGGACGACGACCTGGTGCGCGACGATCATCACCGAGCGGCCGGCATAGTGCAGCGCCACCGTGTCCATCAGCGAGCGCAGGCGCAGGATCACGTCGGCCCAGCTCTCCCCGCCCGGCGGCCGGTGATAGAACTTGCCGAGCATGCGGCGCAGCTCGGCCTGCTGGGGCTCGTGCACCGCGATGCCGGCGGTGGTGAGGCCGTCGAGGATGCCGAACTCCTTTTCGCGCAGGCGCTCGTCGAGGCAGATCGGCTCGTCGGCGTCGCAGCCGCCGGCCTCGCGGAACAGGCGGGCCGTGTCGCGCGCGCGCAGATAGGGAGAAGCGAGCAGGACGTCCGGCCGGTCGCCGGGCGATTGCCGCGCGAACCAGCGGCCGAGCGCCGCGGCCTGCTCGCGCCCCGCCGGCGACAGCGGCACGTCGATGTCGCGGTGCGCCAGCGCGATCCGCTCGGCACCACTCTCATAGGCGGCGGCGCGCGCGACGTTGCCGGCGCTTTCGGCGTGGCGCACGATCCACAGGCGGGCGGGCCAGCGCTGGCTCATTGCGCCCTCCTTGGCCAGCGAGCGGGTTGCAGCGCGATGGCGACGGGCTCGGAGAGCGGCCGCCAACCGAGGCGAGCGATGACGTCGTTGCTCTCCTTCGCGTTCCGCCCGGGCGCGAGGGACCAGGTGATGTGGTAGGTTCCGCCGTCCGGCCTGCTCGTGCTCCCTGCGATGGCCACGACGAGCGCCTGCACGCCCTCGCCGTCGTCGATTTCGCCCAGGACGGTGGCGCTCGTCCGGGGTGGCAGGGGGGTGTCGGCCCCGGTGCCGGTCTGGAGGGTGACATGGTCCGCCACCAGGTTCGTGAAGTGCGGCGGGATCGCTTCGAGCAGGCGGGCCCGATCCTCGGGCGGCAGCTTCCATCCGGTGACAGGGTCCTGGGCCATGATCGGTAGAACGAGGGGAGGCCGTCATGGTGCCGGGGCGCGGCGTGCGGGCGGTGGAGGGGCTGAGTGGCTCTCGTCTTCCGCCGTCGCCGCCTCGCCCCTTCCCGCCTCCCGTCGCCCGCCGCTCGTGGCACCTTGCTGGCTCGCGCTGCCCGGTCTCCGCGGATCGTGCGATGGTCGGTGAACCGACTGTGCCGCCGGCCGTTCCCCTTGATGACCCCGCCCCGCGATCCGGTTCGACAGCACCCGCGCCCTCTTGCGGGAGGGAGGGGAAGTCCGGCTCATCCCTCGTCGAAGCGGCTTTCGTGCCGGGCGGGTGTGCAGTCCAATGCCCGGCGGGGTCGGAGAGCCGATATGGCGGGCACCCAGACCGACCTTGCGAGCCGCACCTACAATCACAACTGGCGGCTCGATCGATCGTCCGCAGCCCGCTCGATACCGATTTCTACAAGCTGCTGATGTTGCAGATGATCCGGCATCTCTATCCGGAGGTGCGGGCGACGTTTGAGCTGATCAACCGCTCGAAGGCCGTGCGGATCGCCGACGAGATCGACGGGCGAGCTGCGGGCGCAGCATGGGCCATGCGCGGTCGCTCCGCTTTGCCAAGAAGGAGCTGATCTGGCTCGCCGGCAACAGCTTCTATGGCGAGCGGCAGATGTTCAGCCCCGATTTCATCGACTGGCTCGCGGGGTTCAGCCTGCCCGAATACGAGCTGCGCAAGGCTGAGGGCCAGTACGAGCTGCGCTTCCACGGGCCGTGGAGGCCCACGACGATGTGGGAAATCCCCGCGCTCGCGATCATCAACGAGCTGCGTTCGCGCGCGGCGATGAAGGAGCGCGGCCGCTCGCGCTCGACGTGCTCTATGCCCGCGCCAAGGCGAAGCTGTGGCAGAAGGTCGAGCGGCTGCGCGGGCTGCCCGAGCTGGCGATCTCCGACTTCGGCACAAGGCGGCGGCACAGCTGCCTGTGGCAGCGCTGGTGTGTCGAGGCGCTCAAGGAGGGTTTGGGGCCGCGCTTCATCGGCACGTCAAACGTCCTGCTCGCCATGGACGGCGACCTGGAGGCGATCGGCACCAATGCGCACGAACTGCCGATCGTCCGCGCCGCTTTGGCCGATGACGATGCCGGGGTCGCCGCCGCGCCCTATCGGGTGCTGGATGACTGGCAGAACCATTATGGCGGCAACCTGCTGATCGCCCTGCCCGATGCGTTCGGCACCATCCCGTTCCTGGAGCATGCGCCCAATTGGGTGGCGGACTGGACCGGCTTCCGCCCCGACAGCGCGCCTCCGGTGGAAGGGGGTGAGCAGATCATCGGCTGGTGGCAGGCGAAGGGCGCGATCCGCGGCACAAGCTGCTGATCTTCTCCGACGGGATGGACGCGGACACGATGGTGACGGGCTGTTCATCGGCTCCATCTTCACGCCGTGGCCGTGGTGTGGGGCGCGGTTCCGGTGGCGGTGGCGCTGATCGCCTGGTTCTGGCCGTCGAAGCTTGAGCCCGGGCCGGAGCCGGTGTTCGAATGAGCCTGAAAGCCAACTTTTCGGGCGACCTCGCCCCGTTGCCGACCAATGCGTTCGGCCATCGCAGCCTCACCTGGTGGAGCAACATCGGCTTCATGGTGTTCGAGGGCGCGGCGTTCGCGGTGGCGGCCGCGGCCTATTTCATCCTGCTCAACCAGGAAGGCGACTGGCCACCGGGGCCGGTGCCGCCGCCCGACCTCGTCGCCGGCACCTGCTTCACCCTGATCATGCTGCTGAGCGAGGTTCCGAACATCGTCATCAAGAAGGCTGCCGAGGAGCAAAGGCTGGGAGCGGTGCAGTTCGGGCTGCTGCTGATGTCGTCCATCGGGGTGCCGCTGTTCGTGCTGCGGACGCTGGAGTTCGGCTCGCTCAACGTGTTCTGGTACGAGACGCCTATGCTTCGGTGATCTGAATGCGGCTGGTGCTGCACACGGTCCATGTGCTGACCGACTGGATCGACACGCTGGTGCTGGCGGCGCTGTTCTTCACCCCGCAGAAGCGCTCCATGCGGCGGTTCGTCGATGTGAGCGAGAGTGCGCTCTACTGGCGGTTCGTGTGGCTGACATGGCTGCCGCTCTATGCGCTCATCTACTGGGTGCCGAGGTGGGTGGAATAACCCGCTGGAGCAGGCTCAAGGCGCTGTGGTGGCCGTGGGCGGGGCTGGTCGGGGCGTTCGCGGGCTGGAGCCTGACGCATCAGATCGGCTCCAACAGCGCGTTCGACTAGTGCCACGCGACGGCGGCGCTGCCGATGCTGCTGCTCGGGCTGCTCGAGCTCGGCGTGATCGCGGGGGGCGGCTATGCGTCGTTCAGCCTGTCGCGGCGGGAGCACGAGAGCGGGAGATCGCTCGACAGCGCCGCCTCATAAGCGGGAGGCGCATGCCACAGCCAGATCGCGAGCGTCTGGGCCGCGGTCCAGATGGTGAGATCGCCCGGAAGCCGCGCCGCCGTGGATGGCCGCGACAGCACCAGCAGAGGCGCCGCCACGCCGATCAGCAGCAGGTGGTGCGCGGTGCGGACCGAGAACAGGGCCGAACTGAGGGCGCACAGCGGCGAGATGAAGATGATCGCCAGCACGACGAGCGCCGCCGCGAACTTCGCGCGGTCCGTTCCGCGGACGATATCGCCCGAGCGAAAGTGCAGCACCGGCGCCAGGGCGAGTGCGCCGAGCAGCAGCGGATCGAGGTTCCACCGCGCCAGCCATTCGGCCGGGACGGGCGCTGCGCCGCGATAAGGGGATCCACTCGGCGATGAGACACTCTCCGCTGCGGCCGATCTGTCCTAGACCAGCGGCCGTGGGGGCAAGGTTCCTGCGCTTCGGCGAGGGCGAGTGCCGCGGTCGCTCGGGTCCTCACCGGCGGCGGTGTCTCCCGCTTGGGCGGGCGAAGGATGGAGATTACCCCTCCCCCCCGCCCCACGCTCGGCAATGGGGAGCGGTGCAGCAGGCAACGGGCCGCCGCGTGTCAGAGCTGGGCGATGCTCTCCGCGAGTTCGAGCAGGGTATGGCCGGTTAGGTCGGGGGCACGCATGGCCTTCGAATAGGGTCGCTCGGCGTCCAGATAGGCGGTGACCAGCCCGGTGGCGGCGGCGCCGTTGATGTCCCACGGGTGGACCGCCACGAGCGCCAGTTCGCCCGTGGCGACGGACGCCTCGCGCGCGGCGTGCTGGTAGACCTCTGCGCGGGGCTTGGAGAGCTTCACCTCGTCCACCGAGACGACGATCTGTACGAGATTGGCGAGGCCGGCGCGTTCGAGGAGCGACTTGGTCGATGACTTGGCGCCGTTCGAGACGGCGAGGAGCGGGATGCCGGCGTTCACCAGCGTCTGGAAGGCGGCGCCTGCGTCGGGCCGCGCATCGAGCGTCTGCAGGCCTTTCACCAGCGCCTTGCGGTCGTGCTCCGGCGGATCGAGGCCCTGCTCGGCGAGGACCTGGTCGAGGGCGGCCTCCAGCACGGTCGTGAAGGGCTCGAAGTCGCCGGCGGCAGCCATGGCGAAGGCGTCGCGGCAGCCGGCGGCGAACCAGCCCTCCAGCCCCGCCGCCGGGAGGCCCAGCGCCATCACGGAGGGCCGGAGCGGCTCCAGCGGGAAGACGGTGCCGATGATGTCGAATGCGACGGCCCTGGGCCGCGCCGGTTTGCCGAGCCCGAACACGCGCTCAGGCCGGGACTTCGGAGATGGAGCGCGGCTCCACAGGCTGTGCGGTGTTCACCTGCATTCGCTCCTTTGACAGGCGGGGATAGACATGGAGACGCGCGCGCATGATCGAGCCGAGCGGCCGGTGCGCCTCCAGTGCGTGCGCCGGGGAGAACGAGACCTGCTCCTCGACGAAGCGCCGCCGCGCCTCGCTATAGGCGTCCTGCGCCGGCAGGGTGAGGCGGGCGACCGGAACGCAGGGGCTCTCCTCCGCGTCCCACACCTTGTTCGCATTCTCCACCGGCATGCGATCGAGATCGGTGCAGAGCTGGATCGCCACCTCGTACTCGGCGGGGGCTTGGGCCAGCGTGGTGGTGACGGCGCGGCGGAGGCCGTCCTCTTCCTCGATGGAGAGATGCTCGTCCTCCAGCGATTGCAGCGCCGGGGTGATCGGGCGCACGCGCAGCTTGGCGATGTAGTCGCCGTGGCGGATCGCGGCCTGGCTGTAATAGGTCTCGGCCAGCGGGTGGCGCGCTGGATGGCCGAAGAAGTCCAGGTTGGCGCTGTTGAGGCCGACCGCGTTGAGCACCTTGTTGGTGGCGAGCGACACGTCCGACACGGCCGCCTTGACCAGCTCCGGGGCGGGCGTCGCGGCGGCCAGGGTGCTGATCACCGCCAGGAAGGCACCCGCATTGGGCGCGGGAAAGCTCTCCCCGGTGTCGAGGACCCAGTCGTGGGTGTCGCCGCCATCATGCTCGGCGATTTTCGGTCCTTGCGCGCCCAGCACCTTGATCGCCATGCCGCGCGGAGTGGAAACCTTGCGGTCGTCGAGCAACTCGCCCGGCACATGGGCGAGCCGGACCAGGACCTCGTAGCTGCGCGGCGCGGCGAACAGGCCCTGCGCGTATTCGGGCTGAAGGTTGTCCATGACCGTGAGCTGCCCCACCGCCAGGCCGTGCGCCTTGGCATGGGAGACGCGCACCGCATGGCCGTAGCGCTTGTGGGTGACGCTACCCTCGCGGCGCATGGCGTCGGCGATCTTCTCGAAGGTCGCCTGTTCGTCGGCCTCGATCTGCTCGACATCGGGGCCATAGCGCACGAAGGTTCGCTGCGTACTCATCTGGCTCTCCCGACTGCCGTGAACGGCCATCCAACGTGGGGCCGGCGGGCCCGTTCCTGCTCGTGGGCTCCCGGCTGCCGCCGAGGCCGGAGCCAAGCCGTGCGCAGGCCGCGTTCGGGTGCGTGCTGGGTCCACCGCCCTGCCCCGTCTTTGGGCTTCGCGCGTTGTCGGCTTGATGGAAAAGCGGAACTCTTCGGCAAGTGGCGGCGAACAGGGCGAAGGCGAGTGGAGGGATTCGCACCAGTCGGCGCCCACACCGCGGCGGGGCCAGCAATCCGGGGGAGAGCCACCCCTGCCCGGTGCGCTGAGATGGATCGTGTTCGCCCTTTCCGGATTGTTCCTGCTGCTCGGGGGGCTGTTCGTTCTCGCTCCCGGCGCGGGGGCCGCGTTCTACGGGCTCGACACCGGCGCGCCCTCCGCCTTGTTCTACGTGCGTGCCATAGGGTTTCGCGATGCGGCGCTGGCGCTCTACCTCTTCGGTCTGGCGCTCGCCGGGCTCCGGCGGGCGCTGGTGATCGTGCTTTCTGGAACGCTGATCATTCCGCTCGGCGATCTGATGCTGCTCGCGGGCTCGGGAGCGGGCGAGGCCGTGCACTATCTGCTCCATGGAGGGAGCCTGATCTGCTTCGCGGTGCTCGCCTGGTGCAGCAGGGTGCCGGCGCGCCGGCGATGACGCTTGATGTGCCGCCTGCCTGGGCGGGCCTCGCCGAGTTGCTCGCCGGCACGGCCTGGCGCCGGCTGGTGGTGCTCGGCGCGGCCGATGTCGGCAAGTCCAGCTTCTGCCGCTTTCTCGGCCGCTATCTGGCACAGCGGGGACAGGCGGTGGGCATGCTGGACACCGATCTCGGCCAGAAGATGGTCGGGCCGCCCACTTGCATCACGCTCGGGCAATTTGCGCCGGACGGCGAGCTCCACCTCCGGCATATGCGTTTCGTCGGCGAGATGAGCCCCGCGGCGAACATCGCCGGCGTGGTCGCGGCCAGCGCCCGGCTGGCGGGCCAGGCGGCGTGCGACAGGCTCGTCGTGAACACCAGCGGGCTGATCACCGGGCCCGGCGTGGCCCTCAAGCGGTGGAAGCTGGATGCGCTCGAGCCCGATCATGTGATCGCGATCGCCCGGGCCGGCGAGCTCACGCCGCTGCTGTTCGCCCTGCCGCCGGAGCGTGTCCACCACCTGCTCCCCTCCCCCGCAGCCCAGCGCAAGAGCCCGGCGGCACGCGAGCGCAACCGGCGATCGGCCCTGCTTGCTGCTCTTGCCGGCTGCCGGCCGGCCTCGCTGCCGGGGCTGGCGGTGGAAGACCTTTACCGCAATGCCCCGGAGCCGGACCGCTTCCGCCTGTGCGGCCTCGCCGGGCCGGATGGGGAGGACCGGGCGATCGGGCTGCTGCGCTGGTCCGATTTCGTCGATCGGTCCGAGCTGTGGACCAATGTCGAGCCGGCGAGGGTTCAGCGGGTCAGGCTGGGCATGACAGCGCCAGACCTCGGCGAACTGGCTGAGTCCCTCCCGGCGGGTGTTCAGGAGGAGCGCGCAGCAGATCGGCTGGCGTGAGCGGTGCAGTCGTACGTGCTTGAGGGCGCCCTTAGCAGCGCGATGGTGGACGAGGATGCAGCGTGCCTGCTTTCGCGGAGGGTCGCGTTTGCAGCGGACATGCATGCCGGTCGCTTCCGGGCCGGGTGCTCAGCCCTTCCCCGTCCGCGGGAGCGGATGTCGGCGATTATTCGGGCAAACCCCTGTTGCGGCCTGGAGGCGCATCGACGGGGGCAGCTTCAGCGCAGGGGCCGCTTTTCCAGTTTGCGCGCGAGTGTCCGCCGGTGCATCCCCAGGCGTCGGGCGGTCTCGGAGATGTTGAAGCCGGTCTCCGCCAGCGCCTCGTTGATCCGCTCCCATTCGAGGGTCTTGAGGGAGCTCGGCTGGGTGGTGATGGGCTCGTCCACATTGCCCCCGCTCCGGGCGAAGGCGACCTCGATATCGTCGGTGTTGGAGGGCTTGGGCAGGTAGTGGGAGGCGCCCAGCTTGATCGCCTCCACCGCTGTCGCGATGCTGGCATAGCCGGTGAGGACGACGATCCGGATCTCGGGATCGAACTCGTGCAGGGCCCGCACGCAGACCAGGCCGGAGGTGATGCCGAGCTTCAGGTCGACCACGGCCCGGTTCGGGTGCTCCACTGCCAGCAGGGCCTCGAGTTGCGCCGGGCTGCCGACCACATGGACGCGGTAGCCACGCCGCTCGAACGATCGGGCCAGGGTGCGCGCGAAGGTCTCGTCATCCTCGACGATGACGAGATGGCGCTCCTCGCTCTCCACTCACCCCTCCTGTGCGGCTGGCGCGTTGACGATGGGAAGCGTCAATCGCACCTCGGCGCCGCCACCCGGCCGGTTGGCAGCCTCGAGCTTGCCGCCGAGCCGACGCGCGACATTGCTCGCGAGGAACAGGCCGACGCCGTGCCCGAGCCCCTTGGTGGTATGGTTGAGCTCGCCGATCCGTTCCAGCTGCCGCGCCGAAAAGCCCGGCCCATGATCCGTGACCGAGATGACCAGGCACTGCTCGGCCGCCTCCGCGCTCAGGTGCACCCCGGCGGGCGAGGCCTGGGCGGCATTTTCGAGCAGGCTCCAGACCGCCTGGCGCACCGCCGGCTCGGCCGCCACCATCAGCGCGCCCGTCCAGTTGAAGCGGCAGTCGAACGGGACGGCGGGATGGGCGGCCCGCCATTCCGCCGCGATGCTGTCGAGCAAGGCTCCGACGGGCGCCGAGCCCATCGCCTCCCCCCGCGAACGGCCGGCGGAGTGCAGGATGTTGGAGACGATCTGCTTGCACCGGCCGAGCTCGGCCTGGGCTTCCTCCAGTTCTTCGGCCAATTGCGCGTCCCCGGCCACCGCAGGGTGGCGCTGCCAGTCCGCGATCAGCACCGCCAGCGTGGACAACGGCGTGCCAAGTTCGTGCGCCGCCCCGGTGGCGAACAGGCCCATGCGTACGATGCCGTCCTCCTCCGCGGCGCGTTGCCTGAGCTCCGCGGCATTGGCCTCGCGTGCGCGCAAATTGCGGCTGATCCGGGTGATGAACAGGACCAGCAGCACCGTGACCATGCAGAAGCTGATCCATGCGCCGACCAGCATCAGGGCGGTGGATGCGCCGGTAAACTCCGCCGGGAGGATCAGCGGCCGGTGGCGAAGGCTGAGGAAGGCCGCGCACAGGCACGAGGCCGCCACCAGCAGCCACACGAGCGGCGGCCGCAGCACGATGGCGCCGAGCGCCACCTGCAGCAAATAGAGCGAGATGAACGGGTTGGTCGCGCCGCCGCTCAGGTAGAGCTGCGCGGTCAGCGCCGCCATGTCGAGCAGCAGCGCGAGCAGAAGCTCTCCCGACATGATCCACGAGCGGCGGATCGTCAGCCGGAACAGCAGGTTGGCCGCCGCCAGCAGGGCCACGATCGCGATCATCGGCCCGAGCGGAAGCGCCACGCCGAGCACGAAATGCGCCGCCAGGATCGCCACCAGCTGTCCGGCCACGGCGAGCCAGCGCAGCTGGATGAGCTGGCGCATGTTCTCGATCGACGCGTCGCGCGGCGAATGGCCGGGTGGCCCGCCGGAGGGCCGGCGGGTAAGCGCAAGGAGCGGCCTGTCCATCACCAGCGCTTGTGCGCCGGAAACAGGAGCAAGGCCAGTCCGCCGGCCGAGAGCGCGGCGAGGCCAAACCAGGTGAGCGCATAGAGCAGATGGACGTTGCGGAACCGGACGATTGTGAGCCCGCCGCGCGGATACTCTCCGGGATCCGCGCCCGCTTCCGCGTCGATGAAAAACGGCGCGACGTCGCTCAGGCCGCGCGCCTGGGCAATCGCCGCGACGTCGCGGGAGAACCAGCGCTCCTCGGCCGGGCGATTGGGGCGCAGGAATCGCCCGCCGGGCTCGGGCAGGCGCAGGAGGCCGGTGATGGTCACCTCACCGGTTTCTTGCCCTGCGGCACGGGTGGATTGCGCCTCCCGCTCCGGGGGGACGAAACCGCGATTGATCAGCACGATGCCCTGCGCCGTGCGCAGCGGCGTGATCACCCACGAGCCGGGGCCCAGTTCGGTCAGCGCATCGACCAGAGTCTCGCGCGAATGCAGCAGGACGCCGGTGACGCGCACGCGGCGATATTCGAGGGCCTTGGGGTCCAGCCCTGCCCACTCATCCGGACCGGGCGGCGCGACGGGCGGCGCATGGACCCGCGCCTCGACCCGCTCGATCAGGTCGAGCTTCCAGGCGCGCCGCTCCAATTGCCAGATGCCGAGCGCTCCGAACAGGAGGGCGGCGAGGAGGCACAGGCAGAGGAGGAAGGCGCGCTTGCCTCCCCCCGCATTCACGGCATCTGCGCCGCTTGCCCCGTCATCATGCCCGGCATCATGTTGGTGTTGAGGTGGTACATGATCCACAGCGAGCCGCCGATCGTGATCAGCAGGATGACCGCGGTGAACACGAAGGCGACCAGCGTCCAGCCACCTTCGCCCTGGGTGTTCACGTGCAGGAAGCAGATCGTGTGGACGACGATCTGCGCCACCGCCAGCGCGATCACGGCCGCCGAGGTGGCCGTCGCATTCCCCAGCACGTCGCTCATCACCAGCCAGAACGGGATCGCCGTGAGGATGGCCGAGAGCGCAAAGCCGACCAGGTAGCTGCGCATCGAGCCATGGCCGTGCGTGTCGCCGTGCGCGTGCAGCTCCGTGTCGAGGTTGGCCTCGTCCGAGGCGGATGTCGAGCTCATCGGACCATCCCAAGCAGATAGACGAAGGTGAAGACGCCGATCCAGATGACGTCGAGAAAGTGCCAGAACATGCTCAGGCACTGGAGGCGCCGCTTGTTTTCGAGGTGCAGCCCGCGCTGGTTGAGCTGCACCAGCATCACCACGATCCAGATGATGCCGACCGTGACGTGCAGCCCGTGCGTGCCGACCAGAGTGAAGAAGCCGGACAGGAAGCCGCTGCGCTGCGGCGTCGCGCCCTCGGCGATGAGCTCGCCGAACTCGTACAGCTCGACGCCCACGAAGCTTGCGCCGAGCAGGCCGGTGAGCAGCAGCCAGCCCTGCGTCGCGCGCAGTTGGCCCCGCTCCATCGCCAGCATGGAAAAGCCGTAGGTGATGGAGGAGACGAGCAGGATCGAGGTATTGAGCGCGACCAGCGGCAGGTCGAAGATCTCGCGCGGCATCGGCCCGCCGGCATAGCTGGTGCTGAGCACTCCGAAGGTGGCGAACAGGGCCGCGAAGATGAGCGCGTCGCTCATCAGGTAGATCCAGAAGCCCAGCATGGTCGGGCTGCCGGCGCCGTGGCCGTGATCGTCCTGCTCGACCAGGTAGAAGGTGGGCGAGTCCCCGTGCTCGCCATTCGCAATCGTCGCCATCGCTCAGGCTCCCGCCGCCAGGGCAGCGCCATGGTCGCGCTCGTGCCGCTCGACGTCCGCCGGATCGATGAAATAGTCGCGGTGATAGTTGAACGTGTGCCCGATCGCGACGACCACCAGCCCGACGAAGCTGAGCGCCGCCAGCCACCAGATGTACCAGACCATGGCGAAGCCGAGCGCCGCCGCGAGACCCGCGAGGATCACGCCCGCGCCCGTATTGCGTGGCATGTGGATCGGCTTGTAGCCCGTCTCCGGCCGGCGATAGCCGCGGCTCTTCATGTCGTACCAGGCGTCCAGATCGTGCACGACCGGGGTGAAGGCGAAGTTGTAGGCCGGCGGCGGCGACGAGGTCGACCATTCCAGCGTGCGCCCGTCCCACGGGTCGCCGGTCGTGTCGCGCAGCTGTTCACGCCTGACGAAGCCCATGACGATGCTCATGACGAAGCCGAGGATGCCGACGAGGATGATCAGCGCGCCGATCGCGGCGATGACGAACCAGATCTGGATCGTCGTATCGTCGAAATGGCGCACCCGCCGCGTCGTGCCCATCAGGCCGACGACGTAGATCGGCGTCCAGGCGACCCAGTAGCCGATCACCCAGCCCCAGAAGCCGACCTTGCCCCACCACGGATCGAGGTGGAAGCCGAACGCCTTGGGGAACCAGTAGATCATGCCCGCGAACAGGCCGAACACGACCCCGCCGATGATCACGTTGTGGAAGTGCGCGACCAGGAACAGCGAATTGTGCAGCACGAAGTCCGCCGGGGGAACGGCGAGCAGCACGCCGGTCATGCCGCCGACCACGAAGGTGAGCATGAACGCCACCACCCACATCATCGGCAGGTCGAAACGGATCGAGCCGCGGTACATCGTGAACAGCCAGTTGAAGATCTTCGCGCCCGTCGGGATGGAGATCACCATCGTGGCGATGCCGAAGAAGCTGTTGACGCTCGCGCCCGAGCCCATGGTGAAGAAGTGGTGCAGCCAGACGAGGTAGCTGAGGATGGTGATGACCACGGTGGCGTAGACCATCGACGAATAGCCGAACAGCCGCTTGCCGCTGAAGGTGGAGGTGATCTCCGAATAGATGCCGAACACCGGCAGGATGAGCACGTAAACCTCAGGGTGGCCCCAGATCCACACCAGGTTCCAGTACATCATCGGGTTGCCGCCGAGATCGTTGGTGAAGAAGTTGGTGCCGACATAGCGGTCGAGCATCAGCAGCGCGAACGCGCCCGTGAGGATCGGGAAGATCGCGATCGCCAGCACGTTGCTGCACAAGGCCGTCCAGCAGAAGACGGGCATCTTCATCATCGTCATGCCGGGCGCGCGCATCTTGATGATGGTGACCACCATGTTGATCGCCGACAGGGTGGTGCCGACGCCGGCGATCTGCAGCGCCCAGAGATAATAATCGGGCCCGGTGCCGGGGCTGTTCTCGAGGTTCGTGACCGGCACGTAGTTGAGCCAGCCGCCGGTGGAGAACTCGCCCACGAACAGGGAGATCATCACCAGCACCGCGCCGGAGACGGTCAGCCAGAAGCTGAGATTGTTGAGGAAGGGGAAGGCGACGTCGCGCGCGCCGATCTGCAGCGGCATGACATAGTTGATGATGCCCACCACCAGCGGGATCGCCACGAAGAAGATCATGATCGTGCCGTGGGCGGTGAAGATCTGGTCGTAATGATGGGCCGGCAGGAAACCGTCATTGCCGGCAAAGGCGATCGCCTGCTGGGCCCGCATCATCAGCGCATCGGCGAAGCCGCGCAGCAGCATGATGATGCCCAGGATCATGTACATGATGCCGATCTTCTTGTGATCGACGCTGGTGAACCACTCGCGCCACAGCCAGCCCCACAGCCCGAACTTGGTCACGGCCGCCAGAACGCCGGCGCCGAGCAGGGCGACCACGATGAAGGTGACCAGGATGATCGGCTCGTGGAGGGGAAAGGATTCCCAGCTCAGGCGACCGAAGATCATCGCGGCGGGGGACTGGTCGGACACGTTCGATCTGCTCCGGAAGGGCTATGCTTGAGGCGTGGCCGGCGGGCGCGAGCCGGCCTCCGGCCTGTTGCCGAGATCTTTGTCGGGCACGGCATCGGGCGAAATGACCCCGGGCTGGCGAACAGGGTTTCCGGGCACCGGGCGGGTCCCCGTCGCTCGCGAGGGATCGTTGATGCCGCCGTCCAGCCGCTCTTCCGGCGGGAGCGCGTCGCCCTGTGGCAGCGAGCCGCCGCGCGGCGTCATGGTGTGCCCGCCACTTCCGCCGTGGCGCATCAGGTCGCTCATGCACGGCGTGCCCGGCTCGACGCACCGCTCGACGATCCGCTGGAACAGATCGGGGCGCACGCTGGCGAACCGCATGGCCGGCACGCGCTCGCTGGGCTGGACCAGCCGCCTGTATAGAGGCGTGTCGAGCACCCGGCCGCTCTGCCGGGCCTGTTCCACCCAGCGGTCGAACCGGGCCTCCTCGACGCCGTACAGGCGGAACCGCATGTCGCTGAACCCGGCCCCGCTATAATTGGCGGAGAAGCCCTCGGACTCGACCGGGCGATCGAGCACGGCGTGAAGCGTGCTCTGCATGCCCGGCATGGCATAGATCATGCCTGCCATGGTCGGCGCATAGAAGGTGTTCATCATGTTGGTGGAGGTGATGTCGAACCGCACCTCCCGGTTCACCGGCAGCACCAGCTCGTTGACCGAGGCGATGCCCTGCTCCGGGTAGATGAACAGCCACTTCCAGTCGAGCGCCACCACCTGCACCCGCAGCGGCGGCGTGTTGGGCGCGCTCGCCTCCTGGCCGGACGCGACGCGGTCCAGCGGACGGAACGGATCGAGCAGGTGGGTGCTCGACCAGGTCAGCGCGCCCAGCATGATGATGATCAGCAGCGGCGCCGACCAGATGACCAGCTCCAGCGTGGTGGAATGGTCGAACTCGGGATCGTAGGTGCCGCCCTTCCCCTTGCGGTAGCGCCAGGCGAACACGACGATCAGGATCATCACCGGCACGATGATCAGCAGCATCAGCGCGGTCGAGATGTAGATGATGTCGCGCTGCTGGCGCGCGACATCGCCGGCCGGGTTGAGCACCGCCTGTTCGCAGGCCGCGAGCAGGGGGAGCACGGCCATCATCGCGACGGTTCGCAGGCGGCGCCCCGCCGGAGAGGTTTGCTGCACCATGGCTGCGGCCCATAAGCGACCTGCGGCAGGCTTCGACATTGGACATTTTGTCCAATCCCTAAGTTCCGGCACTTGCGCCTAGAGGACGATCAGTCCTTCATGCCCGGAAGTGCCTGGGACCCCGCGAGACCGCGTTGCTGGAGAGTTTGCGCATGACTGCCCCTGCCACCGCGTCGAGCTCGACGCCTCTTGAACGCGACGCGCGCCTGGTCAATGCGCGCCACGGCACCATCGCGCCCGGAGAGATCGCGATCGGCGTGATCATCGGCCGGACGGGCGAGTTCTTCGATTTCTTCGTCTATGCCATCGCCTCCGTGCTGGTGTTTCCGGGGCTGGTGTTCCCCTATGCGGATCCGCTGACGGGCACCCTCTATTCCTTCGCGCTGTTCTCGCTTGCCTTCGTGGGCCGCCCGATCGGCACGCTCCTGTTCATGGCCATCGACCAGCGGCATGGGCGCGGCGTCAAGCTGACCATCGCCATGTTCCTGCTCGGCGGGTCGACCATGGCGATCGCCCTGCTGCCCGCCTATGCGCAGGTGGGCGTTGCCAGCGCGTGGATCCTGGGCTTTTTCCGGCTGTGCCAGGGGATCGCGCTCGGCGGCGCGTGGGACGGGTTGCCCTCGCTGCTCTCGCTGAATGCTCCCGAAGATCGCCGGGCCTGGTACGTGATGATCCCGCAGCTGGGCGCGCCGCTGGGCCTCCTGCTGGCGAGCGCCCTGTTCGCCTATTTCCTGGCGCTGCTCAATCCGGACGATTTCATCCGCTGGGGCTGGCGCTATCCGTTCTTCGTGGCGCTCGCGATCAACGTGGTCGCGCTGTTCGCACGATTGCGGCTGGTGGCGACGCCCGAATTCGAGCGCCTGTTCGAAAGCCGGGAATTGCAGCCCTCGCCGCCGTTCAAGACCCTGTTCAGCGAATGGCGCACCATCGTGCTGGGCGCTTTCGCGCCGCTCGCCAGCTTCGCACTGTTCCATCTGGTCACGGTGTTTCCGCTGTCTTGGGTGGGGCTCTACACAGATGGCAATCCGGTCTACTTCCTCGTGCTCGAGGCGGGCGGCGCCGCCGTCTTCATCCTGGCGCTGCTCGCGTCCGGCTTCATCGCGGACCGGGTAGGACGGCGGGCCGTGCTGGGCGTGTCGGCAATCCTGATCGGCGCCTATAGCGGCTTTGCCCCGCAGCTTCTCGGCGCGGGCCGGGTCGGCGAGGCCGTATACATGCTCGGCGGTTTCGTGCTGCTCGGGCTCGCCTTCGGGCAAGCCTCGGGCGTGGTGAACAACAACTTTCTCCCCGCCCATCGCTATACGGGGGCGGCCATCGTCGCGAATTCGGCCTGGTTCATCGGCGCGGGCTTCGCGCCGCTCGTCGCCTTGCTGCTGGCCAGCCGGCTGGGGCTGTGGTCCGTTGGGCTCTATCTGCTCTCCGGCGTGATCTGCACCCTCGCCACCCTGGTCATTAACAGAGACTGGGCGCGACAAGGGTCGCAAAGAGGGGAAACGGCGTCGGCCTGACCGGCGGCGCGCAGCATGGCTGCGTGCGCTCTGCGTTGAACTAGGCCCGCGCCTGCTTGGGGCTTCGTCGCGCCCGAGTGCGGAGGCCGATGAACGTCTCCTCTCCGCCAGCACATCGACCGGTAAAGCGAGCGGCTGGCCGCTGACGGCTCCCCGGCTCCCGCTCAACAAGGCGGATGACGGGAGGGCGCGTTGCCGGCCGGCAGTTCACGCCAAGGCCGGCGGGCGGCTCCCGAGTGCATCGATGGGCGGCCGCCTCGACGCCGTGCTTCACCGAGAGCGGACCTTCGGCCGCGCCAGCCACCCCACAGCGAGCGCGAGCGGCCCCTCGCGAAGGTGCGGCATCAAAGGTTGATTGGCGAGTGATCGAGGCCATCTAGGCGCCGCTGCTGCACCGCAGCAAACAAGCGGAAATCCTCTATGCCAGCGCCTTCTTCCCCTGCGCCTCGTTCTGTGGGCCTGGTCCATTTCGCGCTCGCACTGGGCGGGTTCGCGATCGGCACGACCGAGTTCGCGACGATGAGCCTGCTGCCGTTCTTCTCCGAGGGGCTGGGCATCGACGAGCCGACCGCCGGGCACGTGATCAGCGCCTATGCGCTAGGCGTGGTCGTCGGCGCGCCGCTATTGGCGGTGCTGGGCGCGCGGCTCAGCCGGCGGATGCTTCTGGTGGTGCTCATGGCGCTGTTCGGGGTGGCGAACGCCCTGAGCGCATTGGCGCCGTCCTATGGCTCCATGCTGGTCTTCCGATTCCTCAGCGGCCTGCCGCACGGAGCCTATTTCGGCATCGCCTCGCTGGTCGCCGCCTCGCTGGTGCCGGTCGCAGAGCGCACGCGGGCCGTCGCGCGCGTCATGCTGGGGCTCACCGTCGCCACCATCATCGGCGTGCCGTTCGCCAACTGGCTGGGGCAGGCGCTGGGCTGGCGCTGGGGCTTCGGGGTGGTGGCGATCTGCGCACTCGCCACCGTGATGATGGTGCTGGCGGTCGTTCCGCACGACCGGCCTTCCAAGGAGGCGAGCCCCCTGCGCGAGCTTGGCGCGCTCCGGCAAAAGCAGGTATGGCTGACGCTCGGCATCGGAGCGATCGGCTTCGGTGGCCTGTTCGCAGTCTACACTTACCTCGCCTCCACCCTGATCGAGGTGACGGGCGTGTCGGCCGCGACGGTGCCGCTGGTCCTGGCGGTGTTCGGGATCGGGATGACGGCCGGCAATCTGATCGTCCCGCGCTTCGCCGACCGCGCCTTGATGCCGACCGCGGGCGCCTTGCTGCTGTGGAGCGCCGCCGCGCTGGCGCTGTACCCGCTTGCCGCTCACCAGCTCTGGTCGATTATCCTGGTGGTGTTCGCCATCGGGTTCGGCGGCGCCCTGGGCACGGTCCTCCAGACCCGGTTGATGGACGTTGCCGAGGACGCGCAAAGCTTGGCCGCAGCGCTCAACCACTCAGCCTTTAACGCCGCGAATGCCCTCGGACCCTTTCTGGGCGGATTGGCGATCGCGGCAGGCCATGGCTGGGTCTCGACCGGCTGGGTGGGCTGCGGTCTCGCGCTGGCGGGGTTCGTGATCTGGTCGATATCGGCACTCACGTCGCGCCAGAACGCGGTAGCGGCCGAGGAGGTCGGCGCTGCACGGCCTGTCGTGAATTGAGGCCGCCCCTCCCCGTCCGAGTCCTCCGCCAGCCCGTCCGGTAGCTCGGCGCGCTCTTTATTCCCCGCCGAACAGGTCCCGGAACCGCCGCGGCTGCGAGCGCAGATATTGCGGGGGCGCGGTGACCGTCCCGCCGAGATGCGCGGCGGCGTGCCACGGCCAGCGCGGATCGTAGAGGATGGTCCGGGCGATCGCGATCATGTCGGCATCGCCCGTCCCGATGATCGCCTCGGCCTGCTCGTAGTCGGTGATCAGGCCCACCGCGACGACCGGCATGCCGCACGCCTGCTTCACCGCGCGGGCGAGCGGCACCTGATAGTTGGGGCCGACGGGGATGTCCTGCCGAGGGTCGAGCCCGCCGCTCGAGACGTGGATCGAGGCGCACCCCCTCGCCTCCAGCGCCTGCGCGAACGCGATCGTGCCCTCGATATCCCAGCCCCCCTCGACCCAGTCGGTGCCGGAGACCCGCACCGTGACCGGACGATCGGCCGGGAAAGCGGCTCGCACCGCGTCGAACACCTCCAGCGGGAAGCGCATGCGGTTTTCGAGGCTGCCGCCATATTCGTCATCCCGTCGGTTCGATAGCGGCGAGAGGAACTGGTGGAGCAGGTAGCCATGGGCGCCATGGATTTGCACCGCATCGATACCGAGCCTGGCAGCGCGGCGCGCCGCGTCGGCGAAGGCTTCGCACAGGCGTTGCATCCCTGCGCGGTCGAGCGCGGCCGGCGGCACCTCGCCCTCCCCGAAAGGCAGCGCGGAGGGTGCCTCCGTCTGCCAGCCATTGGGATCGCCGGGCGGAAGCTGCGCTCCTCCCTTCCATGGCACCTCGGTCGAGGCCTTGCGCCCGGCATGGGCCAGCTGGATGGCGATCGGCATGTCCGACCAGCGCCGCACGCTTTCCAGCACGCGCCCCATCGCCGCTTCGGTCGCATCGTCCCACAGGCCGGCATCGCCGTAGGTGATGCGCCCTTCCGGAACCACCGCGGTGGCCTCGATCGTCAACAACCCCGCGCCCGAGAGCGCGAGGTGCCCCAAATGGATCTGGTGCCAATCGTTCATGCACCCGTTCTCGGCCGAATACTGGCACATCGGAGCGATCACGATGCGGTTGGCAAGCGAATGGCCGCCGATGGTGATCGGTGTGAACAGCTGCGGCCTGCTCATCGTGCCACCTGCCCCACGGCGCGGAGCGGCCGGTGCGCGATCGGCGGCCCCCCGCCACGCACGGGAAGCCCGCAGCCGATGCTGCCGAAAGAACGTTGCTTCATGATTGTGTCTCCTGAGGGCTGGCTTGGCGGACGACGACCCAACGATCGACCGTGCAGGACGATGCATGTTCGCGCGCGAAAAAGATCGACGCTCATCCGCGCTCATCCGGCCCGCTAACCCGAATGGCTCATGATTGGCGTTCCGGCTGGGGTGTTCGCAGGCCGCGACCCCCGCGCGCTGGCGGCCGCCACCCTCCTGCACTATTCTCGCGCCGGGCTGGCGTGCAGCCGGGGCTGGACAGGGCCGAAGCCGGTCGAATCTCGCGAGTGCAGCGACGACGTGGCATCGGCTCAGAGCGTCGTGACCCCACCTCGGCGTCCGGATCCGGAGGGCTACACCGCCGGCCCACCATCGCCATTCGAAGGCGACGGCGGTGGAGGCGGTCGGGCGGGGCCCATCTTCCCGCATCCACCCCTTCGACCACGCCTCACGCACGCACCCGCCCCGCGCGCGCTGGCGATAAATGCTTCGCCGCGCTTGCACTCCTTCGCGCGGTCGCGCTTAGTGGGCGGATGGCCGACGATCTGTTCGACGAGCTGCCCAAGGGCGATGGCGGCGATTACGATTCATCCGCGATCGAGGTGCTGGAAGGGCTGGAGCCCGTCCGCCGGCGCCCCGGCATGTACATTGGCGGCACGGACGAGCGGGCGCTGCATCACCTTGCCGCCGAAGTGCTCGACAATGCGATGGACGAGGCCGTGGCCGGGCACGCCAATCGCATCGAGGTGGTGCTCTCGGAAGGCAACCGGCTGTCCATCTCCGACAATGGCCGCGGCATCCCGGTGGACGAGCACCCGAAATATCCGGGCAAGTCGTCGCTGGAAGTGATCCTGACGACGCTCCATTCGGGCGGCAAGTTCTCCGGCAAGGCCTATGCCACCAGCGGCGGCCTGCACGGCGTCGGCGTGAGCGTGGTCAATGCCCTTTCCAGCAACACGCGGGTCGAGGTGGCGCGGAACAAGGAGCTGTTCGCGCAGGAATTCGCCGCTGGGCACCCGACGGGGCCGTTGCAGCGGGTTGGCGCGGCGCCGAACCGGCGGGGCACCAATGTCGCGTTCACCCCCGACACCGCGATCTTCGGGGACCGGCAGTTCAAGCCCGCCCGGCTGTTCCGGCTGGCGCGGTCGAAGGCCTATCTGTTCGCGGGCGTCGAGATCCGCTGGAAATGCGCGCCTTCGCTGGCCGGGGCCAAGGATACTGAGGGCGTGCCGGAGGAGGCGGTGTTCCAGTTCCCCGGCGGCCTCGCCGATCACCTCGCCGAGCAGGTGGCCGGGCGCGAATGCGTGACGGCCGAGTCCTTTGCCGGGCAGCAGGACTTTCCGCTCGACGAGGCGGGCGTGTCGCAGGGGCGCGTCGAATGGGCGGTGGCCTGGCCGCTGTGGTCCGATGGGGCGACGAGCTGGTATTGCAACACCGTGCCCACGCCCGATGGCGGCACGCACGAACAGGGCCTGCGCGCCGCCCTGACCAAGGGCATCCGCGCCTTTGCCGAGCTGGTCAACTACCGCAAGGCGAAGGACATCACCGCCGACGATGTGGTCGCGGGCAGCGAGATGATGCTGAGCGTCTTCATCCGCGAGCCCAGCTTCCAGAGCCAGACCAAGGACCGCCTGACGAGCCCCGAGGCCGCGCGGCTGGTCGAAAACGCGGTGCGCGACCATTTCGACCACTTCCTCACGGATAACATGGAGCGTGGGCGCGCGCTGCTGGGCTCGATCACCGAGCGGATGGAAGACCGGCTGCGGCGCAAGGCCGAGCGCGAGGTCAAGCGCAAGACCGCCACCAGCGCCCGCAAGCTGCGCCTGCCGGGCAAGCTGACCGATTGCTCGGGCGAAGGCAGCGGCGAGACCGAATTGTTCATCGTCGAGGGCGACAGCGCCGGGGGCAGCGCCAAGCAGGCGCGCGACCGCAAGACGCAGGCGATCCTGCCGATCCGCGGCAAGATCCTCAACGTCGCCAGCGCCAGCGCCGACAAGATCCGGGCGAACAGCGAGATCGCCGACCTGATCCTGGCGCTCGGCTGCGGCACGCGGCGCGACTGCGACACCGGGGCGCTGCGCTACGACCGCATCGTCATCATGACGGACGCCGATGTCGACGGGGCGCATATCGCCACGCTGCTGATGACGTTCTTCTTCCAGGAGATGGCGGACCTCGTGCGCGGGGGGTATCTCTATCTCGCGCAGCCGCCGCTCTATCGGCTCACCGCGGGCAAGGAGAGCCGCTACGCCCGCGACGATGCGCACCGGGCGGAGCTGGAGCGTACATTGTTCAAGGGCAAGAAGGTGGAGGTCAGCCGCTTCAAGGGCCTTGGCGAGATGAACCCGCAGCAATTGCGCGAGACTACGATGGACCCACGCACCCGCAACATGATCCGCATCACCCTGCCCGAACAGCACGAGCAGCGCCATGCGGTGGAGGAGCTGGTCGACCAGCTGATGGGCCGCAACCCGGAGCACCGCTTCAACTTCATCCAGAACCGCGCGGGCGAGCTGGACCGCGACCTGATCGACGCCTGAGGAAGCGGGCGGCGCGAGCGGGGCGAAGGAGCGCGAAATGGCGAATGGCTATAGCGGGCGCTGTGCCTGCGGGATGGTGACGGCGCGGATCGACGGCGAGCCGGTGGCGACGCGCCAGTGCTGGTGCCGGCAATGCCAGCAGATCGCGGCGGGCGGGCCGACCAACAATGCGATGTTCCGCGCCGAGGGCGTGGCACTGTCGGGCGAACTGGCGACGCAGTCCTACGTCGCGGCGAGCGGCAACAGGCTGACCTGGAGCTTCTGCCCGCGCTGCGGCACGCCGGTGATGGCGCAATCCTCTGCCCGGCCTCACCTGCGCACGATCCGGCTGGGCTTCCTCGAGCCGGGCCACGGGTTGGCGCCGCGCATGGCCATCTGGACCGCCGAGGCGCCGGACTGGGCGCTGGTCGACCCGGCGCTGGAGCAGCACGCCCGGCAACCGCCCGCCCCGGCCCCTTGCCCCGAGAACGGCGCGGCCGGATAGGTCCACGCGCGGCGCCGTCGGCGACAAGGTCTGGCCGGAACGAGACCGCTCAGGCGCATCGTCCGTCCGCTGCCGGCCCTGGCTCTCCCGTGCGTAGCGCTGGGCAACTCCCTTCGGGCATCTCTGTGCTCGCGGGCCGGTGCCATCCACGCCGATCCGCCCGAAAGTGCCGATCCCGGCACCAGCGTCATCGTGGTCCGCTGCGCACGCACAGCCGCCAGCCCGCGCGCGACCTCGGGTCCGGGCGCGGCACAATCACGTCGCCCAGTGCTGCGGGAGCGTGGACGGCAGTGCGTCGCCCGCCAGCGCCAGCGTCTCGATCAGGTTGAGCGACCATTGGGAGGCGTGGTTGGTCGAAATCTCCGGCAGCTCGTCGAGGGGCGCCAAAACCGTCGGAGGCGCGACCCGTTGCAGGCCGGTCGAGGCGGTGCGGTCGTCGGGTCGCTCGGGGCCGAGCAGTTCGCTCCATGCCCGCTCGGCCAGCCGGCGGTCGTTCAATGAAGCCGCGGCATAGGCGGTCAGGCGCGCATGCCAAGGATCGAAGCTGAAGATCCGGTCGACCGCGCGCGGGCCGATCGCCGCCTGCCGCTCCGCTTCCGGGGCATTGTAGTAGCGGCAGAAACGCAGCCACGCCGCCTTCCATTCGGGCACGTCCACGAGCGTATTGAGCTCGAACACGAACTCCGCGCCGCCCATGATCGTCACCAGATGATAGCTGGTCGTCAGCTCCTGCCCCAGATCGTGGAGCCGCCCGGTCGCCGGGTCGTAGCCGAGCGCCGGGCCGGAGAACATGCCGTGGGGCAGCGCCGCGATCGAGCGCAGCCCCGCCACGATGCGGTCGCGCCATCGGGTGTCGCCCGTGCGCTCCCACGCGGTCATCCAGTTGCTGGCGGCGGCGAACCAGTCCGGGCCCGTGCGGGCGCGCGCCGGATAGTGCTCGGGCGACGGGGAAATCTTGCGCAGCGGATCCAGCGTCAGCAGCGTGAGGTCGGCGCGCGCGACCTCCTCCATCAGGTCGCCCGTCCGCTCGTCGGCGGTGAGATAGTAGTAGAAGCGCCGCAGCAGCGCCTGGCTGATCCGCAGTTCCTTCGATCCGTCGCCCCAATGGCTGACATTGTGGCGCGAGCCGAGCCCTGCGAACCGGCCCGAATGATAGACGTCGACCTCGCCCGTATGGCGGGTCATCGCCTCGGCGAGCCGGAACAGGTCCGCCCGTCCGGTCCGCAGATAGGCGTACCAGAACCACAAATCGGGCACGAGTTCGCTGTTGGCCCAGGCATAGCCGCCGACATCGTAGCGCCAGACGTGCCGGTCCTCGTCATAGGAGTGCATGACGTCGCCATAGTCCCAGAAGCCGTACCATTGGCGGCGGTCGATCTCGTTGAGGTAGAAGGCGAGCAGGCGTTCGTGCTGCGCCTCCAGCGCGGTGCCCACCGGGGTGGAGCGGTGCGGCAGGCTCCACACGCCGAACACGCCTGTCGTATGGTGATGCTCGGGCGTGCAGGCCAGCAGCGGCGGCGAGCGCAGCGTCTCCGCCATGGCCGCGAAGACCGTGCGGCTGGGGGTGGCAGGCAGCACGCGCAGTTGCACCTCGGTCGTACGGGCGATGCCGTTGGGCGTGCTGAAGCCGGGCTCGACATCCTCATATTGCAGTTCCAGACCGTGCGCGCGGTCGCTGTAGTGGCGCAGGTCCATTGCCGGTGCATCGGGCGACCAAAGCCAGAGCATCGCCGTTGCACTGTCGGTGGTCGCGCCGTCGATCTCCACCGCGGTCGGGTGCCGCTGCCAGAAGTCGCGCATGCCGAACGCCAGCCCGCCGGACACGCCGCCGACATAGGCGAGGCCGACCGCTCGCCGGCCATGGTCGGCCCGCAACCAGGAACTGTGATCGCCGGTCTGCTTGAACACGTCGAAATGATCGGCGCTCGACTGGACCAGCTTCATCGCAGCGAAGGCCGGCACCGTGGCGAGCTGCTCGCGTGAGCGTTCGTCCATTTCGGCGAGGCTCGGCACCGGGCGCCCGTCAAGCTGATTGCGGAAGCGCTCCGCATAGGCGAAGCGGGTGGGGTGCCAGCCGGGCAGGTTGCGCACCGCTTCGCCCCACACGCCGCCATCCTCCCCGGCGAACCAGATGTGGCGGTTGTGCAGCTCGTCCGTCAGCGGCACGTCGAAAGCGAGGCCGAGCCCCGAAAGGAAATCACTCTGCGCGTCGCCGTCGAAGACGAAGCTGTGCACCAGGCGCAGCTGGTCGCTGCCGGCCTGCGCGGCGATCCGCAGGGTGAACGGCAGCCACCCACGCCCACCGGCGCCGACATGCCGCCCCTCCACCCGCACCACCGCGCGAACGGGGCCATCCTGCTCGACCGCAACGGAGGTGACCTCGCTCTCGAAGGCCTCTGTCCGCACGATCCCGTCCGCCTGCCGGGTGCGATCCTCGCGGCGGGCGATCAGCCTCGCCCCGGCCAGCGTCGCCCGCCCGCCGGTTGTGAGGCCTTCCAGCACCGCCCTGCCCGCCTTGGGGACGCGGAACGCGAGCTCTCCGGTGCGAACATCGATCGCGTCCGCGCTCTCGCGCACAATCACGGGCGTGGCCGGCCTGGCCGGCGCACCAGGGGCGATCGACAGCGCCCCGGCCGAAGGCGGCGGCGAGGCCGCATGCCCGGTCCATTTGAGCGAGCCGTCCGGCCAGTAGGCGAGCGGCCAGCTCTGCACCGGCAGCGATGCGCCCGCCCCGTCGGTCAGTCGCAAGGCCGTGCCGCCTTGAAGCGCGCCGCGCGGCCAGGAGACCCCCCATACCACGTCGCCGCTGCCGGACGGCGCCGCGCCCCCCAGCCAGCCGAGCGGCACTGGCGCGGCGCGCGGGCGACCGGCAGCGAGGACCGGCCGGGCCGCAGCCCCGGCGGCAAGGCCGGCACTCGCCAACATCAGCGCACGGCGTGTCAGTTCCATCGCATTATCCCGCAATTGTAGCCGGCCTTCTCAGAGACGGCAGAAGAGAATGGGAGAAATCCTGGCGGCGATCGAGCCTTGTTCTGCTCGCGTGCTCCAGCACCGAACGGGCTTCGCTCCGCCGTGCGCCAGGCGGCGCTGAGCTAGGTGATGGCGACCGCCGGACGTTCGATGGACCCGCCTCATCGGCCAGATTCGCGCTGTGCCGGGCGCCTCGCAACGCTCGCCCTGGCGATCAGAGCCGGGCCGGAGCGCGGCGCGCCATATTCGGCCTGCCCCGATCGATCACGCGCATCGCGGCGGGTTAGCGACAATTCCCGGACCATCGCTGCCTCCCTGAAAGAAGAATGCCGGGACGCGCGAAAATGCACGCGTCCGGCGAAGGGGTCACATGTCCTTGCCGTCCGGCACCGGGACGATCACCAGCGAGAGGCGCTCGCCGTCCGTCATCATGCCCGACTGAAGGAGGATGCGGGTGCCGTCGGGGCTGAAGCTCGGATGGGCATGATCGGGCCGCATGCGGTGCCCGGCGGTGAGGAGCGTGCGCTTGAGCGTCTTGCGGTCGATCAGGTGGACGTTGCCGTCGAAATCGTCGCCCGCGGCCCAGCGGCCGTCATAGGTCACCGCATTGTGCCAGTAGCCGCCGGTGTTCGACTCGTCCGCCGGGATGTTGACGCTGTTGAAGTACTTCAGCTCGCTGCGGGTGACCGTGTAGCTGTCGGTCTGCCCGAGATTCTCCACCCGGCCGTCCCGCAGCGACACCACCATCAGGCCCGAGGGCCTCTGGCGCAGCTTCATCGTGTGACCCATCAGGTTGAAGATCACATGGTCGGCATCGGCGAACTGCTCGTGCGTCACCCAATCGTCCGGGCCTTCGACATAGATCGGCCGGTTGCCACTGCCGTCGCCGTTGATCAGCCACATGCGCTGCGGCGCGTCGCCCCCGGTCTCGTGACAGTACATCACCTCGCCGGGCGTGATCGGGTTGGCCTGGATATGGCCGATCAGCCAGGGAGTCTCGAGGATCGTGCTGGTGGCCCCGGTCGCGATGTCGACCGCGCGGATGCCGCTCGGCACCTGCGGCGAAAGCGCACCCGGAGCCCGCGGCGGCGGCTTGCGCTGGTTGAAGCTGATATAAGCCGTCTTCTCGTCCGCATCGAGGCCGAAGCCGGTGGTGATCGATCCGTCCGTGGGCATGGTCGCGACGATGCGCTCGTAATTCTGCGCCCGCTTCTCCCCGCGATAGGCATCGGCGAGCAGCGCTTCGAGGTCGATCTCGACCAGTTCGGCGCCGTCGTCGGAGCCGGTCGGCTGGCGGGTGTAATAGACCTTGTTCGACAGCCGCGCGACGTTGAGCCCGCCGGTGTTGACGCCCGGGCTGTCGGTGATCTGGATGATGTCGCCGGTAATCTCGTTGACCACGAAGGCCTGGGGCGTGCCCGAGCCCGCACGGTCCGAAGAGCGGAACACGATATGGTTGCCGTCCTTCGTCCATTGCCGGTGCGTCGGATAGATCTTGGAGTCGCTGGCCGTACCGTTGGTGAGGACCTTGAGCGGCCGGCCGGTGATCCGGTCGACCACCGTCTGCACCTCGGGCGCGAAGCGCTTGCCGACATCCTCGGCATGGGCGGGCACGGCCCAGACCAGGGCAGCGGCCATCGCCCCGCCCAGAAGAGGTTTCATCATATGCTTTCCCTTTCGAGGCTGTGCCCGGCCGGCGCGGGGCCCGGCCGGGCCTGCATTGGCGAGGATCAGAACCTGACGCGCACGCCCACGAAGAACTGCCGGCCCGACTTGCTGTAGACCTGCTGGTCGCGGATGGTTTTGCCGTCCCAGAAGTCGGTCGCCTGGTTGGTGAGGTTCAGCATGTCGATGTTGAGGCCGACGTTCGGCGTGAAATCGTAGGAGATCGACGCGTCGAGGTTGAAGGTCGAGTAGCTCCCCGTCGCATCGGCTAGGCCGGCGCGCAGCGGCACGGTGCGCAGATATTCGCTGCGATAGGCGCCCGACAGGCGAGCCGAGAAGTTGCTCACCTCGTAGTAGAGGGTCGCATTGAAGGAGTTCGGCGACACGTTGACGAGCTGATCCGTCAGCGTCGGGCCCGCGGAATTCGCGGTCAGGAAGTAGGTGATCTCCGAATCGATGTGCGTGTAGTTGAACAGCGCGCCGAAGTCGCTGAGGAAGCCCGGCAGGAAGGTGAAGGGCTGCTGATAGTTGATCTCGAGACCGCGGATCGTACCACCCTCGGTGGTCTGGAAATTGGTGATGTTGATCGGTGCGTTCGGGTCGGTATCGGCCGGGAAGGCGGAGATCGGAATGCCGCTTTCGGCGATGGTGGTCTGGGTCAGCAGCTGCTGGGCGAAGGTCTTGAGCTTCTTCTGGAACAGGGCCGCCGAGATCACCGCGCCGCGCTGGAAATACCATTCGACCGCGGCATCGAGATTGGTCGAGCGGAACGGTTCGAGATTGGGATTGCCGACGGACGAGGAATAATTGGCTCCGGTGACCGTCACCGCGCCGCCCGGGCTCAGATTGCCGAGCGCCGGGCGCGAGATCGCCTTTGCCGCGGCGAAGCGGAAGATCAGGTCGCTGCCCACCTCCAGGCTGAGATTGGCCGCCGGCAGGAAGTCGCTGTAGTCGCGGGTCGCTTCCACCGCCGGCAGCGACGCCGAGATGAAGCCGCGCGAATATTGGTTGGTGAAGGCATAGCGGGCGCCGACATTGCCGCGCAGGCGCAGGACCTCGCTGAACGGCAGGTCGAAATCGACCTGCACATAGGGGCTGTGATCGGTCTCGCGCACGAAGCGATTGTTGCCGAGCGCCGCGCTGGCGGCGATGCGGAAGTCGCCCAGCGCGTTCACGCAATTGCAGTTGAAGTCGTAGACCTCCTCGAACGCGTCGATGTCTGGCACGATGAAGTCGACGGTTGAGCCGCTCGGCAGGTCGAGGCCGCGGCCGAAGTCGTTGATCGGCGTGCTGAGATCGGCCAGCGTGGTGCCGGCCGGGATCGGGGCATTGACGATCGTCGACGCTATGCGCGAGAGGCTCGCCGTCTCGAAGGTGAACTTCTTGTACGCATATCCGATCTTGCCGGTGAAGGCATCGTTGACCTCCCAGCTGAAGTCGATCTTGCCGTTGCGGAACTGGTTGTCGACCCGATGGCGCTGGACGCGAATGTCCGAATAGCCGTTGATGAAGCCCCAGTTCGCCGGATCGGACGCATCGAACCCGAAGTCGAGCAGGCCGCGGCGCTTGTCCTCGCGCGTGTCGTAGACAAAGCCGTCGCTGTCGAGCCGGTCGAACGAGATCAGGGTGAACTCGGGAATCTCGAGCAGCGAGCGCGACTGGCCGTAGAGCACCGTCAGTTCGCCGCGGTCGCCGATCTCCTGGTTGAGCGTGCCCGAAAGCTGCCAGAAATTGGTCTGTGATCGCTCATAGGCATTGGTCATGCGGAAATCGACGTCGTCGAACACGCCGTATCGCAGCAGCCCGGTCTCATCGACCTCGGCTTCGCGGATCTTCATGTTCGGGCGGCCGGTGGCCTGCGCGGCGGTCAGGCTGCCGGCGGCCGCGCCATTGCCGCGGTTGAAGCTGATCGGGTTGGTGGCGAGGTCGTTCTTCTCCTGGTCGTAGCGCGAATAGGCGGCATCGATCGTGAAGAGCGTCGAGTCGGCCGGCTGCCACTGGACCGATCCGGTGAGGCCGAGCCGCTTCTGTCGGTTGATGAACCGCCCATAGCCCGGGAGCCGCGGGACGAACACGCCTTCGCGCGCGACCTCGGCATAGGCCTCGGGCGTGGAGCCCGGCACGGGGCCCGCTGCGGCGGTGCAGTTGGGCGTGAACGGCTGGGTGGTGACCAGCGTGTTGATCGGGGTCACCGAGCTGCCCGGCACGACCGGGCAGAAGCCAGCCAGCTGCTCCCAATAGTCGGACAGTGCCGTGTTCGAGTAGGCTTCCTCCTCTACCGTGCGCTCCGAATAGGCGGCCGAGACCAGCACGCCGATCGTGTCGTCGGCGAAAGTATCGCTGATCAGCGCGGCGACCCGTGGCTGGATGTGCTCGCCCATCTCGTAATAAGCGCCCTGCACCGAGACCGCGCCGCGGAAGCCGCGGCGGTCGAACGGGCGCGCGGTCGTGAGATCGACCGTGGCGCCGAGCGAGCCCTCGTCGATTTCGGCCGACTGCGACTTGCGCACGACGATCGAGTTGAACAGCTCCGAGGCGAACAGGCTGAAGTCGAAGCCGCGCCCGCGATTGACGGTCGAGCCGAGCGTCGAGCCAGTGGTGGCGGCGATCGCCTCCATGCCGTTGAGGCGGACGCGCGAGAAGTCGCCGCCGAGGCCGCGCACGGTGATGTTGCGTCCCTCGCCCGCGTCGCGCTCGATCGAGATGCCGGGCACGCGCTGCAGCGATTCCGCGACGTTGGCGTCCGGGAAGTCGGCGATGTCCTGCGCGTTGATGACGTCGACGATGTCGTTCGACTCGCGCTTGACGTTCAGCGCGCTTTCCAGCGAGGCCCGCAGGCCGGTGACGACGATGGGCTGGCCTTGTTCGGAGGGCTCGGTCGGGTCGGCCTGATCCGCCGCGTCGGCGTCCTGCGCGAAGGCGGCGCCGGACCAGCAGGTGGCGGTTGCAAGCGCGATGGCCGAAACAGTGCGCGAAATAACGGCACGATCCCTCGAACTCTTCATCTCTCTCCCTTTCCCATGCTTATCGGCTGCGTCTGCGCGCAACTTGCCGGTGCCATCCCGACTTGGGACGATCATGCGACCAAAAATATGGCCCGTCAAATAGTGCCGTATTGCTCCACATCGTGGGATAAGGCCGGCAGACCAGGGAGCCGAAGCGCGTGGAAAACGGCCGATATTGCCGTCACTCGCCGGGCCTCATCCGCAACGGGAACGCTCGGCCGCCGTGCTCGCGGAAACGCTCGCGCCGGCGGCTGGTCTGCACGCCCGCCTGCGTCCATGCCGGTGTGTTCGAGCGCCTTCAGGGGCGAAGTCGCGCGATCCCCGCCCGCTTGCCGGGCCCCCGCGGCCCCGGACGCCAGCGATCAGTCGATCCGCACGGCTTCCAGCCCGGGACGGGCGGCCTCACCGGTGAAGCGCTCGCGGACGAGCCCCGGCGCATCCTCGGCGTGGATCGCGTGGGTGAAATAATCGGGCGGATTGTCGCCCCAGCGGATTGTGCAGTCGCGCAGGGTCACGTTCTCGGCATGGCGGACGCTGATGCCGACGGTGGCGTGCTCCTCGATCTCGGGCGCGGCCGCGGTGGGGCGGTTGTCGAACACGCCGCCGGGATATCGGGTCCAGCGCTCGAAGGTGACGTCGACACGGTCGAGCAGGATGTCGCTGACATGACCGCGCGTGTGGCCGTCTATGCGGATGCTGTTCTCCGCACGGCCGACGACATTCTCGACCTTGACGTCGTGGATGCGGCCCAGTTCGGTTTCGGGCGTGCGCGGAATGGCGGTGAAGGAGATCGCCTCGCCGCGACCCCACCAGGGCGCCGAGAAGTAGCGGGCGGTGAAGCGGATGTCGCGGAAGAGCACGTTGTAGACGTCGCCCTGGTCCCGCAGCTGGATCGTGAGACCGCGGCAGCCCTGGCGGATCTCGGACCGCTCGAAGAGGATGTCGTGAATGTCCTGCGTCGTCTCGGTGCCGATCTTCAGGCCCGAATCCTGCGTCTCCAGCACGCAGTCGCGCACCAGGATGTTGCGCGAGGGTCCGTATTGCGGATAGCGCGCGGTCGTTTTGATGACGATCGCATCGTCGCCGCAGACGATGTGGCAGTTGCGGATTTCCACGTCCTGGCAATGGTCCGGATCGATGCCGTCGCAATTGGGCACGTCCATCTGGTTCCTGATCGTGACGTGGTCCACCAGCACGCGGCGGCAGCCGACCAGGTGCACCGTCCAGCTCGGCGCCTGGCGCAAGGTGATGTCGCGGATGCGGAGGTTCTCGCAATTCTCGAGCACCACCAGGCGCGGGCGAAAGCTCCTGGGCACCCACCACTCGCCTTGCGCGTCATAGCTCTCCATGAACTCGGGCGAGCGGCCGTCGATCGTGCCGGTGCCGCTGATCGTGAGATCGTCGGCCCCGTTGGCATGGAGCACGCCGGCAAGCGGATCGGGATAGTCCTCCGCCCGCACGCTCACCAGCAGCACGGCGCCCTCCTCCAGGTGGAAGTCGATCCCGCCCTTCAAGGTGAGCGGCCCGGTCAGATAGGTCCGCCCCGCGCGCAGCAGCACGCGGGCGCCCCTGCCCGTCGCTGCGGCCCCATCGATCGCGCGCTGGATCGCAGCCGTGTCGGGCGTCACGCCGTCGCCCGTCGCGCCATGATCGTGGACGTCGAACGTGGAAGCGGGCTGTGCACCTGCGTGGCGGGAGAGGCTCACGAGCGGACCGGCGGCGGCCGCGGCGAGCAGGGCGCGGCGGCTGAATGGGTTGGCAATCATCTTGACGGATCCCCCGTGAACGAGACGTCCCACACCTTCTGCAGCCGGGCCTTGCCAGCCGGGCCCGCGACATCCAGCGTCACCACGAACTTGCCCGCCGCCGCGTAGCGATGGACGGGATGCTGCTCGATCGAGGTCTCGCCGTCGCCGAAGTCCCAGTGCCAGCTCGTGGCTCCGGCGGATTCGTCGCGGAAGGCGACGATCCGGCGCTCGCGGTCGAGGATGCTGAACGCCCAGCGCGCCGCGACGGGCTCCGCGAGCGCCGGCTCGAGCGGCATCAGCCGGAACGGGCACAGCTGCGAAGCCTCGCCATACATCGTGTGATGCGACGAGAGGTTCCAGAAAGCGCGGCCGCCCGGCCCGTCATCGTCGATCACCGCCCAGGCCATCGCGATCAGCTTGTCCTCGCTGAGCTCGGTCTCGACCGACTGGCGCGGATCCTCGGGCGCCGCATGGTCGAACGGCGTGATCCAGAACTCCATCACGAGCTTGCCGCCCTCGCCGTGCCGAAGATCATGGCGATAGGCGATGTTCGACCAGGGCAGCTGCTTGATCCATTGCGCCTGCGGACCCCACGCCATCGCCCAGTCCTTGTCTCCGGCAGGGGTGAAGATGTGGTAGTTCTGCGCGTGGATGTTCTGGAAGCCGAACCAGGCATCGTGCGCCGAAAGCGCGCGGCCGAGCTCCGGATGGAAGCGCGCGATCAGCGGCCCGCCGGAGCGGTCGCCGTCCACCACCAGCTCGAAGATGTCGTTGGTGAGGCCCGGCTGCTGGAAGCTCCAGTAATCGTCCTCCGCCTCGTAGAGGAAGTAGAGCCGGTTGAGCCCCTTCGTCCAGCCGACGCGGACATTGACCTTGAAGCTGTCCGGATCGGGCCGCCGACCGGAGCCGTTATCGGCGGCGATCGCGCGCGTGTCCATAGTATAGCTCGGGCCGACCATCGCCCAGTCCCCAGTGTCGCCGTCGATCCGCGGGATGGCGTCGCTCGGGAACTGGAACACCGGGAAGGCGGTCGGCTCCCCGTCGGTAGCAGAGGGCGGCAAGCCGGGGCAGCTCGCGAGCGCGGCCAGCACCGAGAGCGCTGGCATCCTAGCCGGCCTTCGCCGCCTCTACGGCGTAGAGATGGTTTGCAGCTCTCAGGCCCGGGCGGGAGGTGATCTCCTGATCGCAAGACATCGAGGTCATGCCGGGCTCGGGAGGGTAGGCGTGCTTGCCCATATCGACCGGCTTTTCCATGCGCCCTCTCCCTCGGCGGCTGCCATTGTTTCAGATGTTGCGGCGGCGACCTATCATATGAACCGCCCGCCGGGCCTGGCAAGCCTTTCCGGGGCTAGGTGCTCTCGTCGTGAGGAGCACCTTTGCCGGTTCGGTCGGCTGGCGGGATCCTCGGCGAAGCGTTGCCTGTGCTGTGCGTGTGCAGTGGGGGCGAAGGTGAGGTGGTTTGCGGCGCATTGGATCGCGGGTGGACTGTCGCGCAAGAGGTACGCATCGGGTTTGCTCGGCGGGTGCGACGCGGGTGCAAAAGGGCGCCTTTGAGCGGGTGATCGGGACACGACGGCACCGCTGACGCTGCTTTTCCGGCGATGGTTTCATCTGTAACCGGGTTGGGAGTTCGCGCGCGTGAAAAGGCGTGCCTCTCCCCTCCCGCGATGAGGTGCCCTGCCCTGCACATTTGCGAGGCGGGGCCAGCGGCGGGTCGCCCGGAGCTCGCGTTGTCGTCGCTGCCGGCTAAGGGCAAGTGGGGCCGGGGCTTGGCGGCGTCGAGCGGGCTGTCGTGGTGGTCTGTTCTCCGACCGCGCTGGAAGGGGCCTGTGCGAGAACTCGCGGGGTGGCGGCGGCGGGGTTCACGGCACGGCCGGGTCGGGTGCGGTGCCGCGACTTTGCAGGAGCGGGCGTGGCGGCAGGAACCGGGCGGGCGGTCGCGCGCTGACAGGCGCTATGAACGGACCGCTTGAATGGATCGCCGCCATCGGCACGATGCTGGCCGCCGGGCTGATCGCGGCCGACTTGGGCCGGCGGGCGACCGGCTGGGGCTTCGTGCTGTTCTGCGCCGTGTCGGTGACGTGGATCGTGAGCGGCTTGACGAGCGATGCCATGCCGATCGCGGTGATGAACGGCGTGCTGCTGTGCATCAACGCCTGGGGTGTGTGGCAATATCTGCTGAGCCCCAAGAACCGCCGCAAGCTGGAGAAGATGGAAGAGATCGAGCACGAGGCCGAGCGGGAATTGGAGGCGGAGGGGGCGTGAGGCGCCCCGGTTTTGGCCGCGCCGCCTTGGTTGCGGGCGCTGCCTGACGCAGCCTGAGGCGCCCGACGTTCGCCCCGGGACAATTTGGGCACAGGACTTGCGCGGGCGGCAGGTCCATGTGCCCGTGTTCGGTGCGGTGCCTTTATGCGGTGCGGCCGAAACAGCCCTGCCCGGCATAGGCGGCGCTGGTGCCGAGTTCTTCCTCGATGCGGATCAGCTGGTTGTACTTGGCGAGGCGGTCGGAGCGGGCGAGCGAGCCGGTCTTGATCTGCCCGCAATTGGTGGCGACGGCGAGGTCGGCGATGGTCGAGTCCTCGGTCTCGCCCGAGCGGTGGCTCATCACCGCCGTGTAGCCGGCGCGGTTGGCGATGGAGACCGCCTCCAGCGTTTCGGTGAGCGTGCCGATCTGGTTGACCTTGACCAGCAGCGAGTTGGCGAGGCCCTGCTCCAGCCCCATGCGCAGACGCTCCGGGTTGGTGACGAACAAATCGTCGCCGACGAGCTGGACGCGGCTGCCGATGCGGTCGGTGAGCGCCTTCCAGCCGGCGAAATCGTCTTCCGCCATGCCGTCCTCGATCGAACGGATCGGGTAGGCGTCGGCGAGGTCGGCGAGGTAGGCGGCCATTTCGTCCGGGGTGAGGGAGAGGTTCTCGCCGGAGATCTCGTACTTGCCCCCGCGGAAGAATTCGGTGGCGGCGCAGTCGAGCGCGAGGACCATGTCCTTGCCGGGGGTGAAGCCGGCCTGCTCCACCGAGCTCATGATGAAGTCGAGCGCGGCTCTTGTGCTGGCGAGGTTGGGAGCGAAGCCGCCCTCGTCGCCCACGGCGGTGGCGAGGCCCTTTTCGTGAAGGCCCTTCTTCAGCGTGTGGAACACCTCCGCGCCCCAGCGCACGGCTTCCGCCAGCGTCGGCGCGCCGACGGGCATGATCATGAATTCCTGGAAGTCGATCGGGTTGTCGGCATGTTCGCCGCCATTGATGATGTTCATCATCGGCACCGGCAGCAGGTGCGCGGAAACGCCGCCGACATAGGCGTAGAGCGGCAGGCCGCGCGCGGCGGCCGCCGCCTTGGCGCAGGCGAGACTGGTGCCCAGGATCGCATTGGCGCCGAGCCGGCCCTTGTTGGCCGAGCCATCGAGTTCGATCATGGCGAGGTCCACGTCGCGCTGGTCCTCCGCGTCGAGACCGAGGATGTGTTCGGCGATCTCGCCGTTCACCGCCTGCACCGCCTTGGTGACGCCCTTGCCGAGGAAGCGAGACTTGTCGCCGTCGCGCAGCTCCACCGCCTCGTGCGCGCCGGTGGAGGCGCCGGAGGGGACGGCGGCGCGGCCCATCGAGCCGTCTTCGAGCAGCACGTCGACCTCGACCGTGGGGTTGCCGCGGCTGTCGAGGATTTCGCGGGCGTGGATGTCGATGATCGCGGTCATTGGCGTGTCGTCTCCCATGCTGCCGTGTGAGGGCGCCTGCCGCCTCCTATGCGGCGGAACCAAGGCGTGCAAGCGGCGTTCGGGACGGGTGATGCACCGGGTCGGACAGGCCCGGCGCCGGGCCGTATCAGCGGATCGGCCGCCCGTGCAGAAGAGACCAAGAAGGGGAACGCAGATGGCCGACAACACCAACACGACCACGCCGGGTGGCACGACGAACCCGATCACCCCCGACGAGCGCGCGCCCGGCATGGGCGCCGGCGCAACCGCGAGCGGCACCGACACCTATGGCAGCGAGATGGGCGGCACGGGCAGCGGCCTGGGCGGAACCTCGGGCGCGGGCCTGGGCGGAACTTCGGGCAGCGGCCTGGACAGCGGTTCGGGCATGGGCGGCGCCTTCGGCAGCGGCGCGGGCGGGACCTCCGGCACCGGCCTCGGTGGCGGGCTGGACAGCAATTCGGGTGTCGGCGGCGCGGCCGGCCTGGGTGGCTCGGGCATGAGCGGGTCCGGGATGGGCGGAACGTCGGGCATGAGCGGCGACGAGACTTCGGCCAATACGTCGGAGGCGCGCTCGCGCTTTTCCGCCGCCCTGGCCGAGGCGAAGGCCGGCGCGAATGCGCTGCGCGAGGAGGCCCGCACCCGCGCGAGCACCTATCGCGACCAGGCCAAGACCCGCGCCACCGAATATCGCGAGCAGGCCCGCACCAAGGGCGACCACCTCTCCACCGATGCGCGGAGCCGGGCCGGCGAGTTCGCCAGCGAGGGCAAGGCGCGCGCCAGCGGGGCGCTGACGAGCCTCGGGCGGCTGGTGGGCGACAATGCCGGCACGATCGACGAGAACCTGGGCGTGGCCTATGGCGATTACGTCCGCAACGCCTCGCAGACGCTGCAGGACGCGGCGAACCGGCTCGACGAGAAGAGCGTCGAGGAGCTGGGCCAGGATGTGCGCGATTTCGTGCGCACCAACCCGGGCACGGCGGTGGGCATCGCGGCGCTCACCGGTTATGTCTTCGCTCGCCTGCTGCGCAAGTAAGGGCCGGTGGCCGAGCTGGATGAGCGGCTTGCCCCGCCCGCAGCGGGTGCTGCCGGTTCGCCGGGCGCCGGGGTGACACCCGGGCCCGCGGGCGTGGCGGGCCCGCCCCCTATCGAACGCACCGACATGGACCACACCGACATGGATCGCGCCGGGGAAGCGGCCGAGGACCGGTCGCTGCTGGAGGACCTGGAGGCGCTTTATCGCGACGGCCGCACCTACGTGGCGGCCGAACTGGGCTATCAGAAGACGCGCGCCTCCTTCGCTGCCGACCGGATGAAGTCGGTGGCGATCTTCGGCGGGGCGGGCGCGGTGCTGGCCCTGCTGGCCGGAATCGGGCTGACCGTCGGCCTGATCCTGAGCCTGAGCACGCTGATCGGGCCATTGCTGGCGACGATTGTCGTGGTGGCGGTGCTGCTGCTGATCGCCTTCCTGTGCGTGCGCAAGGCGGCGGGCAAGGCCCGTGAACTGTCGCGCGCCTTTTCCTCGGGCGGGGAGAACCGGGCATGACCATCGATCAACAGCTGGCCGAGGACCGGGTGCTGCGCGATGCGGCGCTGCGGCTGTTCAAGACCGACCTGGCGCTGGTGCGCGGCGACCTGTCCGCCCGCGGCCCCGGCGCGCGCGCGGCCGACCGGATCGGCGATGCGGCGATGGATACGTTCGAGGAGGCGGTCGACTACGCGAACGACCATCGCGGGCCGGTCGTGGGCGTGGTCGCAGCGATCCTGCTGTGGTTCTTCCGCGGCCCGCTGCTGGACGGGCTGACCGCGCTGGTGGGCGCCGGTGCGGCGGAGGACGCGCACGACGAGGCCGACGAGCATCCCGACCACGAGTGGGACGAGCTGGACGAGCGGCGCCGGGCTTGAGGGCTGCCGTTGACTGGCGGCCTGAGCGCTGTCCCGGCCGGTCGGCCTGCTTTCCTGATGGGCGGTGAGGCGTTGGGTGGGCGCGGGGCGCTGTCCCGGCGGACAGGGCTGCGTCGGTTGATCATCGGGCGGTGAGGCATTGGCGGTGGTAGCCGCGGAGTCCCGGCCGCGGGTTCGGTTCACCCTGCTCGCCTGCTTCGTCCCGGCCGGTCAGCTATCGCCCGCCATTGCGGCTCTCCCGGACGGACAGGTCCGCTCCGGCTGATCCCCCCGCTTCGCCTCCGGTGGATAGGCCTGGGCGGCGATGGCTATGCTGTCGCGCCGGGGCCCCTTCGATTTGCCCCTCGCCCGTTTTTTCTCGCCCGCATTGAGGCGTTGCCGGTGCGGGGGGGCTGTTTCGGCCGGACAGCTCCGGTTGTCGCCCCTCACCTGCTCTTCGTCGCTCGACCGTAAGGCGCTGCCCGATCGGGGTGCCCGGTTCGGCCGGGTTCGCTCGAAGCTGCTGTGGCGCTTCCCCCTGTCGCGACGACGCGTTGCCGGGGGGCCGGAACCGGGCGCCCTGCCCGCCCGTTCGCGGGGTGACGATTTCAACAACGGGGGAACCACCGATGACCGATGCCAAGCGCCAGGAAATCAGGGAGCGCATCGCTGCCGGCGAAGTGCGCCATTATGCGCGGGAGGAGAACAGCTTCCTCGACCGCGCCGGCGAGACGGCGATCGAGGCCAAGGACCGCTTCACCGAATTCGCGCGCGAACATCCGCTCACCGCGATCGCGGGCGGGCTGGCGCTGGGCGTGCTGGTCAGCGGGCTGTTCCCGCGCTCCCCCACACGGCGGGCGGGGCGCAAGGCGGCGGGCATCGCGGCGTTGGGCGCGGAGGCGGCGATGGGGCTGCTGCACGAGGCGCTGGAGACGGTCGAGCATGCCGCGAGCGATGCGGGCCGCGCGGCGACCGGCGCCGCTGCCAGCGCCGGCGTTGCCGCCGGCGAGGCGGGGCGCGTCGGGCGGCACCGGCTGGAGGATTGGCGCGACATCGTCGCCGACGCGACGCGCCGGCTGAAGCGCGACGCGGTCTGGACGGCGGGCGATGTGGCCGACAATGCGCGGAGCACGAAGCGCGATGCGGGCAAGCGCCTGCGGCGGGCGCTGCGGCGCGACAGCTGAGGGCTTGCGGCGCGGCGCCGGCCGCCTACAGAGCGGGCCCGGCCCGTGCGGTGAACGATGGCGCAAGCGGGCGCTCCGATCGTGTCGGGCCGCGCCTGTTCCATCGTGCCGCGGGGCACGGCGCTCCTGTTGATGAAGGGTCGAAGAGACGATGACGAAGCAGCTGCTGCACCTGGTGATGGGCGGACGGGTGATCGACCCGCAGGGCACCGAGTTCAAGGATCTCAGCCAGATCCATGTGGTGGGCGTGTACCCTGACTATGCCTCTGCCGAGGATGCCTGGCGCGCCCAGGCCCAGCGCACCGTCGACGATGCGGAGATGAAATACGTGATCGTCCACCTCCACCGCCTGCTGGAGCCCGAACTCGAGGGCGAATGACGGCTGGCGGTGGGCGCCCTGCCCTCGCTCCTGGTGGGCGGGCGGTTCGCACCGGGCGGCGCGGCCTTTCCTGAGGGGGCCTTGCCTGACGCGCCTTTGACTGGCGTGCTGAAGGGCTGATGGTCCGAGCAGCGCTCCCCGGCCTGCCATCGCCGGCGGCGGGCTCGGCGGGGTGCCTGCGCGGCGCCGCTTCCGGCGCGGGTGCGCTCAGAGCCAGCCGGCGCGGCGGAAGCGCAGGTAGAGCAGCACGCAGGCGAGCGCGATCGCGCCCAGCACCACGAAATAGCCGTAGCGCGTGGTCAGTTCGGGCATGTTCGCGAAGTTCATGCCGTAGATACCGGCGACGGCCGTGGGCACCGCCAGGATCGCGGCCCAGGCGGCGAGCTGGCGGGTGATTTCGCCCTGGCGCTGCTGTTCGAGCAAAGCGCTGACTTCGAACACGGAGGTGAGCACGTCGCCCAGGGCGCCGATGCGGCTGTCCACCCGGCGCACATGATCGAGCACGTCGCGGAAATAGGGGCGCGTGTCCGGGTCGATGCAGGGCAGGTCGAGGTGGACGAGCTTGCTGACCAGCTCGGTGGTCGGGCCCATGAAGCGCTGGAAGCGGATCAGCTCGCGACGCAGGGTGAAGATGCGCGCCACCGCCTCGCGCGAGAGCGAGACGTCGAGGGCGCGGCTCTCCATCTGCAGCACCTCGTCCTCGATCGCCTCCACGATTGGCAGGTAGCCATCGACGATGAAGTCGAGGATGCCGTGGAGGACATAATCGACGCCCTGTTCGAGCAAGGCGGGGGCCGCCTCCAGCTGGTGGCGCAATTGGGTGTGCGCGCGGGCGGAGCCGTGGCGGACCGAGATGATGTGGTGCCGGCCGACGAAGATCGCCGTCTCGCCATAGGCGATGCGGTCGCCATCCATCTGCGCGGTGCGGGCGACGAGGAACAGCTGGTCGCCGTAGATCTCCAGCTTGGGCAGCTGGTGCGCCTGCCCGGCATCCTCGATCGCCAGCGGGTGCAGCGCGAAGGTGCGCTGGAGCCCGGCGAGCTCCTCCGCCGTCGGCTCGACCAGGCCGGCCCAGACGAAGTCGGACTTGGCGCCGGCATGCGTGAAGGGCCGCTGGCCGGGCCGGTCGAGCGCGACCGGGCCGATGCGCTGGCCGTCGCGATAGCGGAAGGCGGCGACGAGCGACATCGATCCTTGCGCCGGAAGGGCGGACCGGCGCGCGCCGCCCTGCCCCGCCCCGTCCTCAGATGAACTCGATCTTTTCCACCAGGTAGAAGCGGTCGCCGCTGGGCACCGTCACCTCGACCTCGTCGCCGGCCTGGCGGCCGATCAGGGCGCGGCCGAGCGGAGAATCATAGGAGATGCGGCCCTGCTTGGCGTCGGCCTCGGTCTGGCCGACGATCTGGAAGGTGGTGGGCTGGTCGTCATCGTCCAGCACGGTGACGGTGGCGCCGAACACGACGCGGTTGCCGGACAGCGAGGCGGGATCGATGATCTGGGCGCGGCTGACCTTGTCCTCAAGCTCCGCGATCTGCGCCTCGACCTGGCCCTGCCGTTCCTTGGCGGCGTGGTACTCGGCGTTCTCCGACAGGTCGCCATGGGCACGCGCTTCCTCGATCGCGTCCACGATGCGGGGCCGTTCGAGCCGCAGCGCCTTGAGGTCGGCGGTCAGCTTCTCGTAGCCTTCGGCCAGCATCGGCACACGTTCCATGCGTAATCCCTGTCGTTCTGGCGCCTTCCGTCGAAAAAGCCGCCCCGCCCCGGACGGGCGGTGAGCGGCCTCAAATCATGTCGGGAATTGGCGCGTGTTCGCGTCATAATAGTCCTGCAGCGAGCGCACTTCAAGTTCGCTCGCCCGGACCGACGCGATGGCCCGCACCGCGGCGGCCGAGGCGGCGGCGGTGGTGTAGTAGGGCACGCGGGCCTCGATGGCGGAGGCGCGGATCGACTGGCTGTCGCGGTGGCTCTGCCAGCCTTCGGTGGTGTTGAAGACGAGGTCGATATCGCCGTCGACGATGCGGTCGACGATGTGCGGGCGCCCCTCGGCCACCTTGTTGACGCGCTCCACCGGAACGCCGGCCTCCGCCAGGAAGCGCTGCGTGCCGCCGGTGGCGATCGCCTCCCAGCCCAGCTCCACCAGCTGGCGCACGGGGCCGAGAATGTGGTGCTTGTCGCTATCCTTGACCGAGACGAACAGGCGCCCGCTTTCGGGCAGATGGGTGCCGGCGCCGATCTGCGATTTGAGGAATGCGGTGGGGAAATCCTCAGCGATTCCCATTACTTCGCCGGTGCTCTTCATTTCCGGTGTGAGGACCGGGTCGGAGCCGGGGAAGCGGCTCCAGGGGAACACCGCCTCCTTCACCGCCATGTAGGCGAGGCGGCGCCGGATCGGCGGCAGGTCGGCGAGTTTCTCGCCCGCCATCACGCGCGCGGCGAACTTGGCCACCGGCTGGCCGATCGCCTTCGCGACGAAGGGCACGGTGCGGCTGGCGCGCGGATTGACCTCGATCAGGTAGACTTCCCAGCCGGTCGCCTCCTCCTTCACCGCGTACTGCACGTTCATCAGCCCGCGCACGCCGAGCGCGAGGGCGAGCGCCTCTGTCTGGCGCTCCATGTCCGCGATCACCTCGGCGGGGAGGCTGTAGGGCGGCAGGGTGCAGGCGGAATCGCCCGAATGGACGCCCGCCTCCTCGATATGCTGCATGACGCCGGCGATGGTGACCTGCTCGCCGTCGCACAGGGCGTCGACGTCGCACTCGATCGCGTCGCGCAGATACTGGTCCACCAGCACCGGCGAGTCGCCCGAGACGCTGACCGCATTGGCGATGTAGTCGTCGAGCTGCGCTTCGCTGTCCACGATCTCCATCGCCCGCCCGCCGAGCACGTAGGAGGGGCGCAGCAGCACCGGGTAGCCGATGCGCGCGGCGACGGCGGCGGCCTCGTCGCGGCTCTTGGCGATGCCGTTGGCGGGCTGGCGCAGGTTGAGCTTGTTGACGAGGCGGGCGAAGCGCTCGCGATCTTCGGCAAGGTCGATGGCGTCGGGGCTGGTGCCGAGGATCGGGATGCCCGCGCTTTCGAGCGCCTTGGCGAGCTTCAACGGAGTCTGGCCGCCGAACTGGACGATCACGCCGACCAGTTCACCGCGCGAGTGCTCGACGCGCAGGATCTCCAGCACGTCCTCGGCGGTGAGGGGCTCGAAATAGAGCCGGTCGGACGTGTCGTAGTCGGTGGAGACGGTTTCCGGGTTGCAGTTGATCATGATCGTCTCGAAGCCTGCTTCTGCCAGAGCGAAGCAGGCGTGGACGCAGCAATAGTCGAACTCGATCCCCTGCCCGATCCGGTTGGGCCCGCCACCGAGGATGACGATCTTGCGCCGGTCCGACGGCCAGGCCTCGTTCTCGGCCTCGTCGCCGAACGTCGGCGCCTCGTAGGTCGAGTACATGTAGGGGGTGATCGCCTCGAACTCGGCGGCGCAGGAATCGATGCGCTTGAACACCGGCAGGACGCCTAGTTTCTGGCGCAGTTCGCGCACCTCGTTCTCGCTGGTGGCGCCGGCCATGGCGCGCAGCGCGTCATGCAGCAGGCCCGAGCGGCGCGCCTGCGTTTCGGCCATGCCGCCCGCGACGCCGACCGAGCGCACGGCGAGCGTGGCGAGGCGCCTGTCCGAAAAGCCCATCGCCTTCAGGCGGCGCAGGCCCTCGGCATCGCCCGGCAGGCCGTGCTGGCCGATCATCGCCTCTTCGTAGACGATCTCCTCGATATGGCGCAGGAACCACGGATCGTAGAAGGTGATCGCGTGGACCTCCTCCACGGTGAAGCCCTCGCGGAAGGCCTGCGCGACCATCAGCAGGCGGTCCGGCGTGGCGCGACTGAGGGCGGCGGTGATCTCGTCGCGCCGCGCGCCTTCGAGCGCGACCACGCGGTTGAAGCCGTCGAGCCCGGTTTCGAGGCTGCGCAGCGCCTTCTGCAGCGATTCCTTGAAGCTCCGGCCGATGGCCATGCACTCGCCCACCGACTTCATCGCGGTGGAGAGTTCGTTTTTGGCGCCCTTGAACTTCTCGAAGGCGAAGCGCGGGATCTTGGTGACGACGTAGTCGATCGTCGGCTCGAAAGCGGCCGGGGTGGCGCCGGTGATCTCGTTGGTGATCTCGTCGAGCGTGTAGCCGACTGCCAGCTTGGCGGCGACGCGGGCGATGGGAAAGCCCGTGGCCTTGGAGGCGAGCGCGGATGAGCGGCTGACGCGCGGGTTCATCTCGATGACGATCAGCCGGCCGTCCTTCGGATTGACCGCGAACTGGACGTTCGAACCCCCTGTTTCCACGCCGATCTCGCGCAGCACCGCGATGCTGGCGCTGCGCATGATCTGGTATTCCTTGTCCGTCAGCGTGAGCGCCGGGGCGACGGTGATGGAATCGCCGGTGTGGACGCCCATCGGGTCGACGTTCTCGATCGAGCAGACAATGATGCAATTGTCGTTGCGGTCGCGCACGACCTCCATCTCGAACTCTTTCCAGCCGAGCAGCGATTCCTCGATCAGCACTTCGCTGGTGGGGCTGGCATCGAGGCCGGAGCGCACGATCTGTTCGAACTCGGTGCGGTTGTAGGCGATGCCGCCGCCCGTGCCGCCGAGGGTGAAGCTGGGGCGGATGATCGACGGCAGGCCGGTGCGTTCGAGCACCGCGTACGCCTCCGCGATGGAGTGCGCGGTGCCGGAACGGGCGCTTTCGAGGCCGATCCGGTCCATCGCCTCGCGGAAGCGGTTGCGGTTTTCGGCCTTGTCGATGGCGTCGGCATCGGCGCCGATCATCTGCACGCCGTACTTCGCCAGTGTTCCGTCGTTGAACAGGGCCAGCGCGCAGTTCAGCGCCGTCTGCCCGCCCATCGTGGGGAGCACCGCGTCGGGGCGTTCCTTCTCGATGATCTTGGCGACGATCTCGGGGGTGATCGGCTCGACGTAAGTGGCGTCGGCGAACTCCGGATCGGTCATGATCGTGGCCGGGTTGGAGTTGATGAGGATGACGCGATAGCCCTCCTCCTTCAGCGCCTTGATCGCCTGCGTGCCCGAATAGTCGAACTCCGACGCCTGGCCGATGATGATCGGGCCGGCGCCGATGACGAGGATGGAGGAGATGTCAGTGCGTTTGGGCATTTTTTATAGCGCCAGTAAAATTGCTGCAACAAGGGCTCCAAGAACCCCGATGATCAGAACGCGAAAAGCATCTTCTAGAGCCGATTCGAATGCTTTCTTGATCCTATCGAGCACCAGATACCTGAATGCTCCGACGAACGCAGCTTTCGACATCGTGAAAATGCTTTTGGCGGCACCCAGGCTGATAAGCACGTCCGACTTCTCATCTGCGTCCAGCTCGTTGCTCGATATGATCGTCCGCTCAATTTCGGAGATGCCTTGCTCAAGCTGCTCGACGAGCGCTCTGTTATCGTCCAGTCGAACAATCCGATCGGAAGCGGGCGCCAAGCGGTTGGACAGTGCAGACAGATCTTCGTCCGGCCGATCAACCGTTAGAAAATCACGAATGTGATTCTCGTCACGAAAATCACCTTCCACTTTCCGCGCTCCCGCAGCGGATATTCGAAAGTTCCACCCGCCGTAACCCCCGAGAACCTTCAAGACATCGCGGAAGTATTTATGCTCCCAATCGTCGGAAAGCCGAGCGATCCAATGTTCCTTGAATTTTAAGCGATACTTACGGCTCAAGTCCGTGACCGAGTGTAATTCTCTCCCGGTTTCTTCTGTTTCTAAATATAGAGCGGCGAGGAAACGCTCGGCGAAACCTTCGTAGTCCATCACCCCAACATCCCCACGAACCGCTCGAACAGGTAGAAGCTGTCCTGCGGCCCCGGGCTGGCTTCCGGGTGGTACTGCACGCCGAAAGCCTTCTTACCTGCGATGGCGATGCCGCAATTGGAGCCGTCGAACAGGGATACGTGGGTTTGCTCCACGCCCGCCGGGAGCGTGGCGCCGTCGACCGCGAAGCCGTGGTTCATGGAGGTGATCTCGACCACCCCGTCTTCCAGCCGTTTGACCGGGTGGTTGGCGCCGCGGTGGCCCTGGTGCATCTTGATCGTGCGCGCGCCCGCCGCGAGGCCGAGGAGCTGGTGGCCGAGGCAAATGCCGAAGATCGGCATGTCGCGGTCGAGCAGTTCGCGGATCACCGGCACGGCGTAGTCGGCGGTGGCGGCGGGGTCTCCCGGGCCGTTGGAGAGGAACACGCCTGCCGGTTGCATGCGGAGGATCTCGTCGGCCTTGGTCTGCGCGGGAACGACGGTGACGCGGGCGCCGGCTTTCACCAGGTTGCGGAAGATGTTGTCCTTGCTGCCGTAATCGATGGCGACGACGTGGGGGGCGTCGGGGGCGGGGGTGCCTTCTCCGGGCGCGGTCTCGGCGCCTTTTGCATGGGGCGCGTCGGCATAGCCCTTGCCCAACTGCCACGGCCCGCCTTGCCAGAAGTGGTGCTTGGCGCGGCTGACCTGGCAGGCGAGGTCCATGCCTTCCAGCCCCGGCCAGTCCTGCGCGCGGGCGAGAAGAGCGGGGATGTCGAACTGGCCCTTCGGATCGTGGGCGATCACCGCATTGGGGGCGCCGGACAGGCGGATGCGGCGGGTGAGCGCGCGGGTGTCCACGCCCGAGAGGCCGATCTTGAGGTGGCCGGCCATCCAGTCGACGAATTCCCGTTCGGCGCGGAAGTTGGAGTGGGGCGTGACCTCCTCGCGGGTGATGCAGGCGACGGCGCCCGGCACTTCGGACTCGATGTCCTCCGCATTGGCGCCGACATTGCCGATATGGGGGAAGGTGAAGGTGACGATCTGCGCGGCGTAGGAGGGATCGGTCATCACCTCCTGGTAGCCGGTCATGGCGGTGTTGAAGCACAATTCGCCCACCGCGTGCCCGACATGGCCGAAGCCCTTGCCCCACACCAGCGTGCCGTCGGCCAGCACCAATACGCCCGTCGCGCCTTTCGGCTGCGCGTGCGAGGAGGCGGAAAAAGCCATGGGTGGGGCTCCCGTGAAGCGTTGGACCGGCGATGCGTGCTAAGGCGCGGCGGCTAGACTTCGCGTGCCGGTGCGTCAAGCCCGCGCCCCGGGCGGGCACCGACGGAGGGCCCCGGCACAAGTGGCGGGTGGGCCGGCGGCGGCGCCATCTTTGGCTTTGACCGGGGCGCCTGCTTGGCCGAAGGGAGCCGGCGAACGGGTCATTGTGCGTGAAGGGGAGAGCCATGCTCAGGGAGCGGATCAAGGGCGAGACCGTCGCCGCGATGAAGGCGGGCGACAAGGCGCGGGTGGCGGCGCTGCGGCTGATCTCGGCCAAGCTGAAGGACCGCGACATCGAGCAGCGCACCGCGAGCAAGGCGGTGGAGGACGACGATGCGCTGGTGGTCGACACCTTGCAGAAGATGGCCAAGCAGCGGCGCGAATCGATCCAGATGTACGAGGATGGCGGACGCGAGGAGCTGGCGGCGCAGGAGCGCGGCGAGCTGGCGGTGATCGAGGAGTTCCTGCCGCGCCAGCTGGACGAGGACGCGACGCGCGCGGCGATCGAGCGGGTGAAGGCCGATCTCGGCGCGAGCGGCATGAAGGACATGGGCCGGGTGATGGCCGAGCTGAAGGCGCGGCACGGGGCCGAGCTCGACATGGCGCGGGCGAGCGGCTGGGTGAAGGAGAGCCTGGCGTGAACCTGCTCGCGGGCGCGGCGATGCCGGGTTCGGCAGGGCGGGGTTCGGGGGGGGCTTCGGCGCCGCGGGTGGCCGTGGGCGCGGCGCTGGTGCTCGGGCTGGCCCTCGGGGTGGCGGCGTGCGGCGGCGCGGCGGAGGAGGAGCCGGCGCCGGCGCCCTCCCCCACGCTCGATGCGGGGCCGCGCACTCTGGTGGCGGCGGATCTCGACCTCGATGCGCTGGGGGCGCTCGTCGAGGGGCCGCAGGGCGCCGAGGTGGAGAGCGAGGTGGCCGGGCTCGGCACGGTTGTGAGCTACGTCGCCTGCCCGGCACAGGAGTTCGACGCCGCCGATGCAGCGGGCGCGGTCGGCGAGGATGAGCCGGGCGACGAGGCGTGCGACATCGAGGCGCTGCCCCAGGGTGCGCGCTTCACCTATGTGCACCGGGTGACGCTGGCTGAGGCGGACGGAGAGGCTGGCGAGGAGCAAGCTTCCAACGCGACCGCCTTTCGCACCGCCGAGGCTGCGCCGGGCTTCGCCAACGTGATCGGCTTCTCGCGCGAGCAGGCGGTGCAGGCGCTGGGCGACCGAGGCGACATCAAGGTGCAGCTCGAGAACGGGCAGCTGATCTGGCGCATCGCGGCGGGCGACGGATGGGCGCCGGGCGAGACGCTGACCTTCTTCTGGCAATCGACCCAGCCGCCGGCCGGGCCCGAGGAGGCCTATCTGCTGGAGGCGGAGGGAGAAAGCGGCGCGGCGACGGGGCCCTTCCCGGCCGAAGACGCCGTGGAGGAAGTGCCCGCCGCCGGGTAAACGCAGCGGGCTAGGCGTCAATCGGCGCGGGGTCTATGACTGGCGGCGATGGCCCTCACCCCGCAATGGCTGGACGAGTTGCGCGCGCGCATCACGCTGTCGAGCGTGATCGGGCGGACGGTGAAGCTGCGCCGGGCGGGCAATGAGTGGAAGGCGTGCTGTCCGTTCCACCACGAGAAGACGCCGAGCTTCACGGTCAGCGACGAGAAGGGCTTTTATCACTGCTTCGGCTGCGGGGCGCACGGCGATGCGATCCGCTGGATGACCGACCAGCGTGGGCTGGAGTTCATGGACGCGGTGCAGGAACTGGCGGCCCAGGCCGGGATGGAGGTCCCCCGCCCCGATCCGCGCGAGGCGAAGCGCGCCGAGCAGCGGGCGGGCCTGCACGATGTGCTGGCGGCGGCGCAGGACTGGTTCGCGACCAATCTGCGCGGAGCCGGCGGGGCGAAGGCGCGCGACTATCTCGCGCGGCGGGGACTCGATGCGCACACGCTTGAGCGGTTCGGGTTCGGTTATGCGCCGGACGATCGCGGGGCGCTGGCGCGGGGGCTGGCGCAGGGGCCGGTCCGGGTTGACGGGGCGTTGCTGGTAGAGGCGGGGCTGCAGGTCGCGCCCAAGGATGGGCCGCAGCGCGAGGCCTATGACCGGTTCCGCGACCGGCTGACTCTGCCGATTCACGATTCGCGCGGAAGGGTGATCGGCTTTGGCGGGCGCATCCTCGATTCCGAGCGAACCGAAGCCCCTAAGTACCTGAATTCGCCCGATACGCCGCTCTTCGACAAGGGGCGCACGCTCTATAATCTGCACCGCGCGGCGCCGGCCGCGCGCAAGACGGGGCGGATCGTGGTGGTGGAGGGCTATATGGACGTGATCGCCCTCGCCGCGGCCGGGATCGAGGAGGCGGTGGCGCCGATGGGCACCGCCCTGACCGAGCAGCAGATCGAACTGCTGTGGCGGCAGGCGGACAAGCCGATCCTGTGCTTCGACGGCGATGCGGCCGGGCAGCGCGCCGCGGTGCGTGCGGCCGAGCGGGTGCTGCCGATGTTGCGGCCGGGCTGCACCCTGCAATTCGTGGCGCTGCCCGCGGGGATGGACCCCGACGATCTGGTGCGCAACGACGGGCGTGCGGCGCTGGAGCACCTGCTGGAGGCGCCCGCCAGCCTGCTCGACCTCGTCTGGAGCCATGAGCGCGATGCGGTGCCGCTCGCCGGGCCGGAGGACAAGGCCGGGCTGAAGGCGCGGCTGCTGGCTCATGCGGAGGCCATTGCCGACCGCGACATCGCCGCGCTCTATCGCCGCGAATGGCTGGAGCGTTTCTCCGCCCTCGCCTTCCCGAAGCGCGAGCGGGCGGAATGGCACGGCGGGGGAGCGGGTCGGGGAGCGGGCCGGGGCCCAGGCCGGGGAGTCGGCCGGGGTGCAGGCAGGGGCGCGAACAGGGGCTCGAACAGGGGCTCGGCGTGGGATACGGACCGCGCCCGGGCGGCGGAACTGGCGCCGGGGACGGCCGAACGGCTGGTGCGCTCCGGAGGCGCGGAGCGCGACACGCTGGCGCAGGGGGTGATCGCCGGCCTTGCCCGCCACCCGGGCGAGATCGTGCGCCATGCAGAGGCCTTGCTCGGGCTTGCAAGCGCCTGCCCGGCCCTTGCTCCGGCGGTGGATGCGCTGCTGCACCTCTCCGAAGTGCTTGAAGCGGGCGGCGAAAGACCCATATCCCCGGACGGAACCCTGCCGCAGCCGCCGGACAGCAGCCGCTTCTCCTTCCTGATCGAAGGGGCGGAACCGGAGGAGGCGCGCGCGGATCTGGCCGAGGCACTGGCATTGCTGGTGGAGCGGCCGGCCCTGGAAGCGGCGATCGCGGCGGCCACGGCGCGGTTCGAAACCGACCCGGAAGGCGCTTTCGCCGAGCAGCAGCGTTTGCTCGCCAGGCGAGAGGGGCTGCGGAAACGAAAGCTGGAATTCGAATCGCGACTCGGGCAGATGGCCGGCAGACGGGCTGCTGCCGCGGCGGAAGAACCAAATTGAAACCCGCGCCGAACTGGCGCGTATCCCACGAGCAGGAAACGGAAACGAAGCGAGACGATGGCGTCCGACGATACGACCACCACCGACGATGCACCGTTGATCGACCTCAACGAGGCTTCGGTCAAGAAGCTGCTGGCCAAGGCCAAGCGCCGGGGATTCCTGACCTATGACGAGTTGAACGAGGCCCTGCCGCAGGACCAGATGTCCACCGACCAGATCGAGGACGTCATGTCCGCGATCAGCGAGATGGGCGTCAACATCGTCGAGAACGACGAGGACGCGGCCGAGGAGGACGAGGCCACGACCGATGGCGGCGGCTCGCCCGACGACGAGCCGGAGGCCGAGGGCGAGGACGAGGAAGCCACCCAGCACGTCCCCGAGAAGAAGCGCAAGGAGACGACCGAGCGCACCGACGACCCGGTGCGCATGTACCTGCGCGAGATGGGCGCGGTGGAGCTGCTCAGCCGCGAGGGCGAGATCGCCATCGCCAAGCGGATCGAGGCCGGCCGCGACACGATGATCATGGGCCTGTGCGAGAGCCCGATCACCTTCCACGCCATCATCATGTGGTCCGAGGCGCTCAACAACGGCGAGATGCAGCTGCGCGAGATCCTCGATCTCGACGCCATGCTGTCGAAGGAGCCGCCCGTCGACAAGATGGAGGAAGACGGCGACGACAGCGGCGAGATCAGCGAGGCGACCGCCGGCCCGTCCTACAAGGAGGACGAGGACGTCGAGGAGGAGCCCTCCGCCGACGAGGATGACGAGGACGGCGAAGGCACGCCGCGCCGCCGCGAGGAGGAGGACGAGGAGGACAACACCCTCAGCCTCGCCCAGATGGAGGCCGCGCTCAAGCCCGAGGCGCTGGAGCGCTTCGCCCGCATCACGGATCTGTTCAAGAAGTTCGAGAAGCTTCAGGCGGAGCGCGTCGACGTGCTCGGTCGCGGAGAGGATTACCCGGCGGCGCGCGAGAAGAAGTACGAGGATCTGCGCGAGCAGCTGACGGCCGAGGTCGAGAGCGTGCAGTTCCACGCGACCAAGATCGAGTACCTGGTCGATAATCTTTATGCGTACAACCGCCGGCTGACCACGCTCGGCGGGCAGATGCTGCGCCTGGCCGAGCGCCACAAGGTGAAGCGCAAGGACTTCCTCGATTCCTATGTCGGGCGCGAGCTCGACGACACCTGGCTCCCCGAAATGTCCAAGAAGGACAAGAAGTGGGCCGCCTTCGCCGCCAATGAGGGCGACGCGGTGGAGCGCATAAGGCTCGAGATCGTGGACATCGCCGCGCAGACCGGCATGAGCCTCGAAGAGCTGCGCCGGATCGTCAACATGGTCCAGAAGGGCGAGCGCGAGGCGCGCATCGCCAAGAAGGAGATGGTGGAGGCGAACCTGCGGCTCGTGATCTCCATCGCCAAGAAGTACACCAATCGCGGGCTGCAATTCCTCGACCTGATCCAGGAGGGGAACATCGGCCTGATGAAGGCGGTCGACAAGTTCGAGTACCGCCGCGGCTACAAGTTCAGCACCTACGCCACGTGGTGGATTCGGCAGGCGATCACCCGTTCCATTGCCGATCAGGCGCGCACGATCCGCATCCCGGTGCACATGATCGAGACGATCAACAAGCTGGTGCGCACCAGCCGCCAGTTCCTCCACGAGCAGGGCCGCGAGCCCACGCCGGAGGAAATGGCCGAACGCCTCTCCATGCCGCTCGAAAAAGTGCGCAAGGTGATGAAGATCGCCAAGGAGCCGATCTCCCTCGAAACGCCGATCGGCGACGAGGAGGATTCGCACCTGGGCGATTTCATCGAGGACAAGAACGCCATCATCCCGGTGGATGCGGCGATCCAGGCGAACCTGAAGGAGACGGTCACCCGCGTGCTCGCCTCGCTCACCCCGCGTGAGGAGCGCGTGCTGCGCATGCGCTTCGGCATCGGCATGAACACCGATCACACGCTGGAAGAGGTCGGGCAGCAGTTCTCGGTGACGCGCGAGCGCATCCGGCAGATCGAGGCCAAGGCGCTGAGGAAGCTCAAGCATCCCAGCCGCAGCCGCAAGATGCGCTCTTTCCTGGATCAGTGACGCGAAACCGGAAAAGGTGACGGGTTCGGGAACGCGGGCTCAGCCCGTCCGTTTTTCTTGTGTCAGGCGAGTGAAAACCGGCTGACAGCATGACGCATCTTCGAGTGAGAAGGCATGCATCAGGAGCCCCGACGCCTAAGCGGCGCCGGGGCTTTTGCTTGTGGGGGCGCGCCGGGCGGCTCTGAAGGTCGCGGGACGGCGCCGATGCGGGCGGCGGCGGTGCTGCCCTGCCCTGTGGCGCAGCTTGCCGGGGACAAAGCGCGTTTGCGGTGGCAAGGCGGGCGTGCAGCGCCTATGTGCGCGGGCATGAAAGTCGCCATCGCTTCCGATCATGCCGCGCTCGAACTGAAGGCGGAGCTTGTCCGCTGGCTAGGCGAGGAAGGGCATGAAGTCACCGATCTCGGGCCGCACGGGGCAGGGTCGGTCGATTACCCCGATTATGGCTACCGGCTGGCGCGGCATCTCGCGGCTGGGCAGGCGGAGCGCGGGATCGCGCTCTGCGGCAGCGGCATCGGCATCGCCATCGCGATGAACCGCAACCCGGCGGTGCGCTGCGCCCAGGTGACGGAGCCGGTCTCGGCCGGGCTCGCGCGGTCTCACAACGACGCCAATGCCATCGCGCTGGGCGCGCGGCTGATCGGGCCGGAGATGGCCCGGGCGTGCGTCGCGGCCTTCCTTTCCACCCCCTTCCTCGGCGAGCGGCACCAGCGCCGGGTCGAGCAGCTGTCCCACCCCGCAATCGTCGAGGAAACGGCATGAGTTCCGTCGCCGCCCCCAGCAAGCCCGCCGCGTCCGACACGCTCGACCGGTTCTGGCACGACAGCTTGGAAGAGGCCGACCCGGCCGTCGCCGCGATCATCGGCCGCGAGCTGGAGCGCCAGCGCGACCGCATCGAGCTGATCGCCAGCGAGAACATCGCCAGCCCGGCCGTGCTGGAGGCGACGGGTTCGGTCTTCACCAACAAATACGCCGAGGGCTATCCGGGCAAGCGCTATTATGGCGGCTGCGAGCATGCGGACGAGGTCGAGCGGCTGGCGATCGAGCGGGTGACGCAGCTGTTCGGCTGCGCCTTTGCCAATGTGCAGCCCAATTCGGGTAGCCAGATGAACCAGGCGGTGTTCCTGGCGCTGCTCAACCCAGGCGACACCTTCATGGGGCTGGACCTCAATGCGGGCGGGCACCTGACGCACGGATCGCCCGTGAACATGAGCGGCAAGTGGTTCAACGCCGTGCCCTATGGCGTGCGGGCCGAGGACCATCTGCTCGACATGGACGCAATGGCGCGCCTCGCCCGCGAGCACAGGCCCAAGCTGATCATCGCCGGCGGCACGGCCTATCCGCGCCACTGGGACTTCGCCGCCTTCCGCGCGATTGCGGACGAGGTGGGCGCGTACCTGCTGGTGGACATGTCGCACTTTTCCGGGCTGGTCGCCGGGGGTGTGCACCCCTCCCCCTTCCCCCACGCCCATGTGGTGACCACCACCACGCACAAGAGCCTGCGCGGGCCCCGGTCCGGCGTGATCCTGACCGATGACGAGGCGCTGGCCAAGAAGTTCAACTCCGCGGTGTTCCCCGGAATGCAGGGCGGTCCGCTGATGCACGTGATCGCCGGCAAGGCGGTGGCCTTCGGCGAGGCGCTGCGGCCCGAGTTCCGCGACTATGCCGCACGCGTGGTCGAGAATGCGCGGGCGCTGGCGGCTTCGCTGGCGGAGCGCGGGCTCGGCATCGTGTCGGGCGGAACGGACAACCACCTCGTGCTGATGGACCTCAGTGCCAGCGAGGTGACCGGCAAGGCGGCGGAGACGGGGCTCGACCGCGCCTATCTCACCTGCAACAAGAATTCGGTGCCGTTCGACACGCGCTCGCCCTTCGTCACCTCGGGCATCCGGCTGGGCACCCCGGCTGGCACGACGCGCGGCTTCGGGCCGGGCGAGTTCCGCCAGGTGGGCGCGATGATCGCGGATGTCGTCGAGGGGCTCCGCCGCAACGGGCCCGAAGGCGATGCGCAGGTCGAGGAACGCGTCGGGCGGCAGGCCAGCGAATTGTGCCAGGCCTTCCCCGTCTATCCCGGGAGATAAGCGAATGATGGACCCTAACCGCACCCCTCCGTCCGACAATCTGCTCGACGATCTGACGAGCGAGGTGAAGACCATGGCCAAGGAGGGGATGGCGCACCCTTCCACCAAGCCGGTGCTGATTGGCGCGGGCGTGGGCGCGGTGGCGGGCGCGCTGCTGCCGGTGGTGACCCTGCCGCTCGGGCTCGTCGCCGGGGCCGGCTACATGCTCTACAAGCGGGTGCGCCCGTAGAAGCATGCGATGCCCGTTCTGCGCGCATGACGACAGCCAGGTAAAGGATTCGCGCCCCGCCGAGGACAGCACGGCGATCCGCCGGCGCCGCCAGTGCGAGGGCTGCGGGGCGCGCTTCACCACCTTTGAGCGGGTGCAGTTGCGCGAGGTCGCCGTCGTCAAGAGCGGCGGCCGTCGCGAGGCGTTCGACCGCAGCAAGATCGAGCAATCGGTCGCCCTCGCCTGCCGCAAGCGCGGACTTGCGCAGGAGCGGATCGACCAGCTGGTCTCCGGCATCCAGCGCCAGGTCGAGATCGCGGGCGAAAGCGAGGTGCCCTCGGCCCGGATCGGGGCGATGGTGATGGAGGGGCTGCGGCAGCTCGACAGCGTCGCCTATATCCGCTTCGCATCCGTCTATCGCGACTTTTCCGAGGCACGCGACTTCGAGGAATTCGCCAGCGCGGTGCAGGAAGCGAGCGGGCGCGATGCCGCACGAAGCTGAGCCGCCCGCCATCGTGCCCCCGGTCATCGTGCCCCCGGTCATCGTGCTGGTCCGCCCGCAACTGGGCGAGAATATCGGCAAGGCGGCGCGGGCAATGCTCAATTTCGGGCTGACGGAGATGCGGCTGGTGGAGCCGCGCGACGGCTGGCCCAACCCCTCCGCCGGCCCGGCCGCCGCCGGCGCCGACGTGGTGCTGGAGCAGGCGCGCGTCTACGCCTCCACTTCCGAGGCCGTGGCCGATTGCGCGCATGTCTATGCCACCACGGTGCGCAAGCGCGGGGTGACGAAGCCGGTGCTGGCGCCGGAGCAGGCGGCGCGCGATATCGCCGGCCAGCAGGGGCGCGCGGCGATCCTGTTTGGGCCGGAGCGATCGGGGCTGGAGACCGACGATGTCGCCCTCGCCCGCGCGATCGTGACCGTGCCGGTGAATCCCGAGTTCGGGTCGCTCAACCTGGCGCAGGCGGTGATTCTCGTCGCCTATGAATGGTCCAAGACGCGTGAGCTACCCCAGCCCACCGCCGAAGAGCTGCTGCCCCCGGCCCCGCAAGAGGAGCTCGACGGCATGATCGCGCATTTCGAACAGCTGCTGGAGCCGCGCGGCTATTTCTTCCCGGAGAGCCGGGCCGTGGCGACGCGGCGCACCTTGCGCTCCATGCTGACCAAGCCCGGCTGGAACCACCTGGAGGTGCGCACCCTGCGCGGCATCCTCTCCACGCTGGAGCGCGAGCGCGGCGGCGGCGATTAGACCCCGGAGCCGGCGGAACGGGCGGAACGGCCGGTTCCCTGCGGCCAATCACCTCCCGGCCGGATCGCAACCAGGCAGGGATCGAAGAGCCGTCGATCCGATGCAGTCGGATCGCAGACCGCTTTAGCCGTTCAGCCGCTCCCACTCGGCGAGTTCGTAGGCGATGGAGATCTCCACCAGACGCTCCCACAAAGCGGCGATCTCCGCGTCCGGCAGCGCGCGGGCCTGCGCCTGGGCGCGGGCGGCTTCGATCACCTGCGCCTTGCGGCCCTCGTCGCGGACGAGATCGCGGCGCTGCTTGATGCGGGCGGCGGCGTGCATATAGCCGAAGCGCCGTTCGAGGAGGTTCAGGATCGCGCGGTCGGTCTCGTCGACGCCGAGGCGCACCTGGGCCATCGTGGCGCACTGTTCGGGCGGCAGGCTCTGGCCGGAAGGGTCGGTGCTCATCGGCCACGCCTCTGCCGCCGCGCTGGCGCTTTGTCGAGCCGTGCGGCTGGTTTGCCGCGCTGCGTCGTGCGGGCGCGAAGGTCGGCGGAAGCGAAGGAGGAGCCGTTCTCGCCGGCCGCAAGCCGCCTTTCCCCCGGCCATTCGCCACACGCGTGATCTCAGTCCACCCCGGCGGCCGGCCGCTGCCCCGTCTTCAAGCGGCGAGAGCGTGCCCGCGCCGGACGCTTGACTTCGCGCGCTCATGCGGTCATGGGCGCCGTTCGCGATTGGCCCCGCACCCCGGTGAAGCGGCGGCCGCGTCCGGCAACAGGCTGGGCGGTGCGATGCCGGGTTCAAGCGCCTGAAGCCTGTCGAACCATTTCGCGGGCAGCGCCAGCAGATTTGGAGTGTGACACATGTCAAAGCGCAACAGCGCCAAGCACAAGCTCGACCGCCGCATGGGCGAGAACATCTGGGGCCGCCCCAACAGCCCTGTCAATCGCCGCTCCTACGGCCCCGGCCAGCACGGCCAGCGCCGCAAGGGCAAGATGAGCGATTTCGGCCTGCAGCTGCGCGCCAAGCAGAAGCTGAAGGGCTATTACGGCGACGTTACCGAGAAGCAGTTCAAGCGCACCTACCAGGAAGCCGCCTCGATGAAGGGCGACACCGGCCAGAACCTGATCGGCCTGCTGGAGCAGCGGCTCGACATGGTGGTCTACCGCGCCAAGTTCGCGCCGACCGTGTGGTCCGCGCGCCAGATCGTCAATCACGGCCACATCCGCGTCAACGGAGTGAAGTGCAACATCGCCAGCCGCCGGGTGAAGGTGGGCGACGTGATCAGCCTCGGCGACAAGGCCAAGGAAATGGCGCTGGTGATCGAGGCGCAGAGCCTGCCCGAGCGCGACATTCCCGAGTACGTGGCGACCGACGGCACGGACAAGGTGACTTTCACCCGCGTGCCGACGCTGGACGAGGTGCCCTATCCCGTGACGATGGAGCCGAACCTGGTGGTCGAGTTCTACTCGCGCTGATCGGCTGAATTCGCCGGAAAAAAGGGGCGGTGCCGCATGGCGCCGCCCTTTTTTCATGTGGGGCGCTGGGCTTGCGGGATCGAGGCGCGCGGTCCGTCGGGTCGCCTGCGCGCTGCTGCCAGCGAAATGAGCGAGGTCGAACACCCGAAAACGGTCGCCCCGCCAGCGTCGGGAATGCCGGTCGCCACTTACGCCCAGGCGGCGAGAGGGACACGTTGATCGAAGGTGCCCGCGGCTATAACCGCTCTTGCGGCGAAAGCGGGTCCTGCGCAGCGGCCGCCCACGACACGCATCACGCAGCGGCCAGCATTGCGTCCCACACAAACTTCACCCGCAACATGGCCGCGGCGGGTGCGGTGCGATGACGCTTGTTTGATAGGGTCCTCGACCGGTGCGGCACCGCGGGGCCCCGACGCGACACGGCCGGAGCGGTGTTGAACCGCCCCGGCCGTGCTCGCTTGTCAGAGGTCTGGTGTCAGACGGTGCCGAACTGCTGGCTGCTCGTCGTCTGCGGGTCGGTGCCGGTCTCGCTGCCCGAACCCGAGCCGGTGGTACCGGCCTCGCGGGTCTGGTGCTCGGCCTTGTCGACCAGCTGGTCCTTCTTCTCGCGTGCCTGTTCGGCGGCGCGTTCGCCGGCCTGGCGCGCGCGTTCCTTTGCCTGGTTGAGCGTGTCGGCGCCCATGCGGCCGAACTGCTCCTCCTCCATGCGGGTGGAGGGGATCAGGCCTCCGGCGATGGCACCGACGAGCGCCGCGGCAAGCCCGCCGATCAGGGGGTTCTCCTGATAGGCGCCGCGCGCCTGCGAGGCCATGCGCCCGGCCCCCTGATAGGTGTCATGCGCCAGCTGTCCGGCCCGGTCGGAGGTGCTGTGGGCCATGTTGCCTGCCCCCTGATAGGCGCCGCGGGCGAAGTTGCGCGTGCGCTCGGCCGCATCGTGGCGGCGCTGGCGCATGCTTTCGGTCGCCTCGTCGAGCCGCTTGCGGAAGCCGCCTTCGTCCTCGTCGTGGCGCGGCTCGATCATCAGGTAGCTGGCGCGGTGCTGGTCGCGGCGGCGGCGCCACGCGTCCCAATCCTCTTCCGGCCGGTGCTCGAGGACACCCATGTGCTCGACATAGCCGCGGTGGTAATCCTCGTCCGGGTCGTAGCTGGTGCTCGACGAGCCCGAGCTTCCGCCCCAACTGCCACCGAAGCTCGGCTTGAGCGAGGACACCTTGGCGTCGCTGTCGCTCACCAGCCACAAGCCGCCGATGGCGATCATGCCCAGCGCGATCGGGTTGCGCCGCGCCTGGTCGAGCAGGTAGCGCCCGTCGATGCCGTTCTCGTCGCTCTTGTCGAGCAGCGAGTTCATGATGTTGCGCGGGGTAAATTGCTGCTCGAGCTTGTTGACCGTGTCGCTCATGTCCCGCTGCGTGGCGCGGATGTCGCGCTCGATCTCGTCGGGGTTGCGGGTGTCGTTAGCGGGCATGGGTGCCTCCAGTATTGTTCATGTGGCCGGTAACGGCGGCGGGAGTGTCCTCTGCCGTGCGGATCGACCGGGTGGGTTTGAGATTGGTGGCGCTCACCTTCTTGCTGGCGGCGGAATACATGATGTAGGCGATGATCGCTGCGATCACGCCGACGATCAGCACGCCGAGGCCGGCATTCTCGATCGCGTCGCCGAGCAGCAGGCCAAGGCCCATCAGCAGCACGCCGAGCGAGGCGATGCCGACCACCGCCGCGCCGAGCAGCGCTGCGACGGCCTCCTTGATGTCCTGCACGCCCTCGCGCATTTCGGCCTGGACCAGGCTGACCTGCTCCTGCGCGAGATGCGCGCCTTGCGAGGTCAGGCGGCTGATCAGCTCGCCCACGCCCTCGTCACGCTGACCGGACGTCTGGCCCGACCCGGTATGGACGACCCGGATTTCCTCGTTGGATGTCTGGTCGATCATTGTCCGTAGCCTCCCTGCCCGCTGCCCTGGCCGGTGCCGACGGGGCTGGTCGCATCCGCATCGCCGTAGCCCGTCGTGCCCGTGCTGCCGTAACCGGTGCCGCTGCTGGCGCCGTAACCCGTGCCGCCGGTGGAGCCGGTGCCGCCTGTCGACGTGGTGCCGCCGATGCCGGTGCCCGTTGTGCTCGAGCCGCCAGTGCCGCCCAGGCCCGAACCCGTGCTGGAGCCGTAGCCGGCGCCCATGCCCCCGGTGGTGCCGGAGAGGCCCGTGCCCGTACCTGTGCTGGAGCCCATGGTGCCGGAGCCGCCGAAATCACCCTCGCCATAGCCCCCGCCGGCATCGCTGCGGGCGCGGTCGGAATCGAAGCGGTGATCGGCCTTGTAATCGGCACCGGCGCGGAAGAAGCGCGCGGCGGCGAAGCCAGCCGCGGCCGAGGCGGCGAGGAAGGTGCCCGGGTTCTGCCGTGCGAAACGGCTGATATCGCCCACCAGCTGGTCGGAACTGCGGCCTTCCACGGTGCCGGCGAGTCGCTCGATGCCGCTGGCGGTCTGGCGGAAGGCGGAGCTCAGCCAATCCGGCGTGTTGTTGTCGCGCTCCAGCTCCTCGGCCGCGCGGCCCAGGGCGGAGGCGGTGGACTTGGCCTGCTGCGCGGCCTGGCCCTTGCGCGTGTCGGCCTCCTGCTTCGCGCGATCGGTGGCTGCCTGGCCGAGGCGGCTGGCATCCTGCGAAAGTTCGTCGCGCACTGATTCGGTGGTGGAGCCGCCCGTCGCCGTATTGTCGGCTGGGGTCATGATGTCTCTCCTCGTTGTGGATCTTCCCCCAGTGAAGCAACGAGAGGACTTATGGTTTCCAAACTGATTAGGGTTTCGCTGCCGCCTGCTCAGTTATTGCTCAATCCGTATTTGTTCCTGAACTCGCGGACGAATTCGGCGAAGTGTCGATCCGCGATCGCGGCGCGCATCGCCGCCATCAGCTGCTGGTAGAAGCCGAGATTGTGCTCGGTCAGCAGCATGGCGCCCAGGATCTCGCCCGAGCGGTGCAGGTGGTGGAGATAGGCCCGGCTATAACGCGCGCAGGTGGCGCAGGCACAGTGCTCGTCGAGAGGGCCGGTGTCCTCGGCGAAGCGGGCGTTGCGCAGGTTGAGCGGGCCGCCCCAGGTGAAGGCCTGCCCGTTGCGGCCCGAGCGGGTCGGCAGCACGCAATCGAACATGTCCACGCCCCGCTCCACCGCGCCCACGAGGTCGTCGGGCTTGCCGACCCCCATCAGATAGCGCGGCGCATCGGCGGGAAGCTGTCCGCAAGCGAAATCGAGCGTGGCGAACATCGCCTCCTGCCCCTCCCCCACCGCGAGGCCGCCGATCGCATAGCCGTCGAAGCCGATCTCGCGCAGCGCCTCGGCCGAACGGGCCCGCAAGCCCTGGTCGAGCGCGCCCTGCTGAATGCCGAACAGCGCCGCGCGCTCCGGATGGGTTTCGGCCGCATGCTCGCCGCCAGCATCGAAGGCCTCGCGGCTGCGCCGGGCCCAGCGCATCGACAGCTCCATGCTCGCCTCGATCTCGGCCAGCGGGCGGTCGGCGCGCGGGCATTCGTCGAAACACATGACGATATCGCTGCCGAGCAAACGCTGGATCTCCATCGAGCGCTCGGGCGTGAGCAGGTGCTTCGAGCCGTCGAGGTGGCTGCGGAATTCGACGCCGTGCTCGCTCAGCTTCCGGAGGGCCGAGAGGCTCATCACCTGATAGCCGCCGCTGTCGGTCAGGATCGGCCGGTCCCAGTTCATGAAGCGGTGGAGCCCGCCCAGCCGCGCCACCCGCTCCGCCCCGGGGCGCAGCATCAGGTGATAGGTGTTGCCGAGGATGATGTCGGCCCCGGTGGCGCGCACATCCTCCGGCTTCATCGCCTTCACCGTGGCGGCAGTGCCGACCGGCATGAAGGCGGGCGTGCGGATCTCGCCGCGGCGCATGACGATGCGGCCGGTGCGCGCGCGGCCATCCGTCGCATCGACGGTGAAGGCGAAGCGGGTCATCGGGCCGGGATCAGAAGCCGTAGACGAGGCTGAAGCGCGTCTGCGTGTCGGTCGCCACGGCCCCTTCCGGCGGGTTGCTGTTGTGGTCCACGGTGTAGCTGAGGCGGGTGGTCAGCCCTTCGGTGATCTTCGCCTCCAGCCCGGTGGCGATGTGCAGCGTGCTCGACTGGCTGTCGATGATCGCCACCGCGCTGCCGCCCGACGCGGCGACGAGATTGGCGTCCTGCGTCAGCGTCAGTTCCGGAATGATGCGCCAGTCGAAATCGAGCCCGGCCAGCCCGCCGAAGCTGCTCTGCCGGTCTCCGCTGACGAACTGGGTCTGCCGCCAGGCCGGTCCGGCTTTCAGCGAGAGGTCGAGCGATGGCGTGTCCACCACCTGATATCCAAAGCCGCCCGAAGCGGAGAAGCGGGAATCGTATCCCTGGAAGCGGTCGCTTTCATATTGCGCCAGGGCGTAGCTGAACAGGCGCGGGTTGATGCTGTAGCGCGGCTCGTAGCTGGCGAGATATTGCTCGCGGGTCGTGCTGCCGTTGCTGCGCTGGAAATCGGCCCGGGCCCGCACGCGGTGCTCCCAGTCGATACCCGTCCGCTCGAGCGAGAGCGAGGCGGTGATGCCGATATTCTCGCTGTTGCCGGTCGACTGGAAACCGCCGATCTCGCCGCGCCCCTTCCAGTAATCGAACAGGCCGGCCTGGCGCAGCGCCAGCTCCTTCGCGCGCGCCTCGGCTGCCACCCGCGCGCGATAACGCTTGAGGAAGGCATCGTGCAGCACCTCGATGTCGTCCGCCCAGTCGGGGTTGGTCGCCTTGGCGAACTGGACGACCGTGTCGACCTTGCCCCGATCGCCGGACTCGACCGCGGCATCGATCATCGCGCGCACCGGCGCGGGCAGCGCGGGTTCGGGCGGCACGACGTAAACCGGGGTGGCCTCCACCCGCCGAACCTCGATCACGGGAATCGGCGGGGGAAACCGGATGATGGGGATCGCGGCGGGCACGGGCTCGGTGATCGCAGGGCCGGTCGGCACAGGCTCGGTCGGCGCAGGCTCGGCATCGACGGACTGGGCACGGGCGGGCAGCGCGCAGAGGGCGGCGCTCACCATCAGGAGGGCGGCAGACAGCAGGCGAAAGGGCATGATGGGCGCGAAACTAGCGCCTTATTCGCGCAGCCGCCAGCCGGTGCGGAAGATCAGCGCGATCACCAGCACGCAGGCCGCGAGGAACGCCAGCGTCATCCCGAGCGACAGCCCGATCGGGAAATCCGACGCACCGGTGAAGGTCCAGCGGAGCCCGTTCACCAGATAGACGATCGGGTTGAACAGAGCGACGGTGCGCCACGGCTCGCCCAGCATGTCGATCGAATAGAACGTGCCGCCAAGGAAGGTGAGCGGGGTCAGCACCAGCAGCGGCACGACCTGCAGCTTCTCGAACCCGTCGGCCCAGATGCCGAGGATGAAGCCGAACAGCGAGAACGCCGCCGACACCAGGATGATATAGCCGAACGCATAGAACGGGTGCGCGACCGTGTAATCGACGAACAGGGTCGCGGTGGCGAGGATGATCGCCGCCAGGATCAGCGACTTCGCCGCCGCCGCGCCGACAAAGCCGATCAGCGTCTCGATGAAGCCGACCGGGGCCGACAGCAGCTCGTAGATCGCGCCGGTGAAGCGCGGCATGTAGATGCCGAAGCTCGCGTTGGAGGTGCTCTCGCTCAGCAGCGTGAGCATCAGCAGGCCGGGCACGATGAAGGCGCCGTAGGAGACGCCGCCGATCTCGGTGATCTCCCCGCCGATGGCCGCGCCGAACACGATGAAATAGAGTGAGGTCGTCAGCACCGGCGCGAGGATCGAGCCGAACACGGTGCGGAAGGCCCGCATCAGCTCGTTGGTGAAGATGGCGAAGGCGCCGCGCAGATTGAGGTTCATGGCCGGGCGCCCCGCGGGTTCTCGACGAGGTCTACGAAAATGTCCTCCAGGCTCGATTCGCGCGTGTCGAGCCGGGTGAAGGCGATGTTCAGCCGGGTGAGCGCCTGGGCGATCTCCGCGATGTCGCGCTTGCCCTTCCCCGCGCCGTCTCCGCCGCGATAGACCAGCACGCGCCCCTCCTCCTCCAGCGCCAGAGGGAAGTGCGCCAGCGACGGCGGCGGCTGGCTGAGCGGCTCGGCCAGCGTGATGCGCGCTTCGGTGCGGCCAAGCCGGGCCATGATCGCCGCCTTGTCGTCCACCAGCAGGATGCGGCCCTTGTCGATCACGCCGACGCGGTCGGCCATCTCCTCCGCCTCCTCGATGTAATGGGTGGTGAGGATGATGGTGACGCCGCGGCTGCGCAGCTCGTCGATCTGGCGCCACATGTCGCGGCGCAGCTCCACGTCCACGCCGGCGGTGGGCTCGTCGAGGAACAGCAATTCGGGCTCATGCGCCAGCGCCTTGGCGATCATCACCCGGCGCTTCATGCCGCCCGAAAGCTCGCGGATCTTGGCCTTGCGCTTGTCCCACAGGCTGAGCGAGCGCAGCACCTCCTCGATCCGCGCCCGGCTCGGCGGATAGCCGAACATGCCGCGCGAGAAGGCGACCGAGCGCTCCACCTGCGCGAACATGTCGAAGCTCAGCTCCTGCGGCACCAGCCCGATCCTGCGACGCACGTCGCGCCAGTGGCGGGAGACGTCCTGCCCGAAGGCGTGGATCGTGCCGCCGCTCGGCCGCACGAGCCCGCACACGGCGCCGATCAGCGTGGTTTTGCCCGCGCCATTGGGCCCCAGCAGCGCAAAGATCTCGCCCTTGCGGATGGTGAGATCGACCCCGGCGAGCGCGGTGGTGCCGCCCTTGTAGGTCTTGGCAAGGCCGCGAATGTCGAGAATCGGATCAGGCACGGGCGAGACATCGGCCCGGCTCTGCTGCATTGCAAGAAGCGAGTGCCCGCCAATCCGCGCCCGCCGCCGGCGCCGGGCAAGCGCCTAGCCGCGCCCTCTCCGGCGAAGGGCCCGCGCCACCAGCCGCAGGTGGAACCAGTGCGCGCCGAGCAGGATCACGCCCGCGGACAGCAGGACCGGGATCTCCAGCCCCTCCTGCCCGGCACGCGGCGGAGGACCGAAGCGCATCATCGCCGCCATCCCGCCAAGCGCCAGCAGCCCGAGCACCGGCATGAAGGCGAGCGCCAGCGCGCGCGGCGCGCTCCAGTTGACGCGGCCGTCCAGGCCCCACTGCATCGGCAGCAGCCGCTCGCCCGCGAAACGCCGCCCCGCCCGCAGCGACATCGCCGCCAGTGCCAGGGCAAAGGCGCCCGCGATCAGGAACTCGACCATGCCCGGCTCCCTTCCACCGCGCCAATCTGCGCGAAGGCGCCGCGCCCGGCAACAGCCATGCGCCGCTAGGGCAACAGCAGCGAGGCATCGCCGTAAGAGTAGAAGCGGTACCCTTCCGCAATCGCATGGGCATAGGCGCCCTGCATCCGGTCCAGCCCCATCAGCGCCGAAACCAGCATGAACAGGGTCGAGCGCGGCAGGTGGAAGTTGGTCATCAAGCCGTCGATCGCACGGAAGGTGTAGCCGGGCGTGATGAAGATCGCGGTGTCGCCCTCGAACGGGCGGATCGTGCCGTCCGGCTCGGCGGCGCTTTCCAGCAGGCGCAGGCTGGTCGTGCCCACCGCGATGATGCGGCCGCCGGCGCGGCGTGCCCGGTTCAGGCGCTCGGCCGTGGCGAGGTCGATGCGGCCCCATTCGGCGTGCATCGCGTGCTCGGCGGTGTCCTCGGCCTTCACCGGCAGGAAGGTGCCGGCCCCGACATGGAGCGTCAGCGTCTCGCGCCCGATCCCCGGCTCGTCGAGCGCCGCGAGAAGCCGGTCCGTGAAGTGCAGCGCGGCAGTGGGCGCGGCGACGGCGCCGTCCTCTCGCGCGAACAGGGTCTGGTAATCTTCGCGGTCGGCCTCGTCCACGGCCCGCTTGCTGGCGATATAGGGGGGCAGCGGCATGGTGCCCGCGCGGCTGAGCAGCAGTTCCACCGGCTCCTCCCCGGCGAAGGCGAGGGTCCAGCTGCCGTCCGGATGGCGCTGCTCGGCGATGGCGGCGACTTCGGCGGGAAAGTCGATGCGATCGCCTTCGCGCAGGCGCTTGGCGTTGCGGATGAAGGCCTGCCAGCGCCGGAGGTCCAGCCGCTTGTGCAGCGTGGCGCCGATCCGCGCTTCTCCGCGCCGCCCCTCCAGCTGCGCGGGGATGACGCGGGTGTCGTTGAACACCAGCACGTCGCCGGGGCGCAGGGCCCGCGGCAGGTCGCCCACCGTGCCGTCCATGAAACCGCCCTGCCCCGGCACGACCAGCATCCGCGCCGAATCGCGCGGCCGCGCAGGGCGCAGCGCGATGCGCTCGGGCGGTAGGTCGAAGTCGAACAGGTCAACCCGCACGGCGGACGCGCTCCGGCTGGCTGCGGACGGGACAATGAACGCGCATGGCGGGGCGCTTGAGGGGCCCGAAAGCTCCAGTCGGCCCCGTCAGTTGCTCGGCGAGTTGCTCAGGCTCTCGGCGGTGAAGGCCGGCTGCCCGACGGCCGGCTGCGCGGCGGCGGGCTGCGCGGGCGGCATTTGCTGCGGCTTGCCGTCGGCGGCGATGGAGGCCTGCACGATATAGGTGGGGTTGGCGGGCGGCTCGCCGCGCTCGATCGCGTCCACCGCCGCCATGTTGTCGATCACGCGGCCGAAATTGGTGTAGTTCCGGTCCAGCGTGAAGCGCGGATAGAACACGATGAAGAACTGGCTGTTGGCGGTGTCCTCCGCCGCCGCGCGGGCCATGGCGACCGTGCCGCGCACATGCGGGAAGCGGTTGAACTCCGCCTTCAGGTCCGGCAGCTCCGATCCGCCGCGCCCGGTCCCGGTCGGATCGCCCGTCTGCGCCATGAAGCCGTCGATCACGCGGTGGAAGATGATCCCGTCGTAAAAGCCTTGCCGGGCCAGCGTCTTGACCCGCTCCACATGGTTGGGGGCCCATTCCGGCATCAGCCGGATCGCCACCCGCTCGCCGTTCGACAGGTCGAGCAGCAGGATGTTCTCCGGGTCCTTGGTCAGGTCCGCGTCGGGGGCCAGCCGCATCTCCGCCTCGCTCGCCGCCTGGGTCCCGGCGACAGCGGCCTCGCGGGCGGCCTGCGAGGAATCCTCCTGGTTCTGCGTGGAGGTGCCCGCTTCCTGGGCCATGGCGGGCACGCAGAGGCCCAGAGCGGCGAGAGGCAGCGCGAACGCCAGAGCGAGAGAGCGGTGGTTCATCAGGTCCAAGCGAGTTGCGGCAGGGAGGCCCGCGCCCCTAGCGGCGCCGCGCTGACAGTTCAATGAACGCCGCGGGATTGCTGGCCGCGCCCGGCCCGCTCGGCCACCCTGGCTACGACCTGCTCGCGCACCTCGGCGCTGACGAAGGGGGCGATGTCGCCGCCGAACAGGGCGATCTCCTTGACCAGCTTGGAGGCGATCGGCTGCAGCGACACATCGGCCATCAGGAAGACGGTCTCGATCCGGCCGTTGAGCTGCTGGTTCATGCCGGCCATCTGGTATTCGTATTCGAAGTCGGCCACCGCGCGCAGGCCGCGCACGATCAGGTCGGCGCCGATCTCTTCGGCGAAGTGCATCAGCAGCGCATCGAAGCCGCGCACCTCCACATTGCCGAGCCCCTGCCGCGCAACCTCGGCGCTGACCATCTCGCAGCGTTCCTGCGGCGAGAACATCGGGTCCTTGGAAGGGTTGGTGGTGACGCCGATGATCAGGCGATCGACCAGCTTGCTCCCTCGCCGGATAATGTCCGCATGGCCGAGCGTGACCGGGTCGAACGTGCCGGGATAAAGGCCGATGCGGTGGGTCATATGCGCCGCAGAGCAACCTGGAACGAGGTCTCGTCCTCGAAGACGATCATCAGGCTTCGCCTCCCCCTCATGCCCGCGCAGGCATTCCTGTCCCACTCGCAAACCAACAACGAGTTGTCCCTCAATGCTAGGCGCAGGCGCGAAACGCAATGGACGCTGCCGCGAAACTCTCCCGACCATGGCCGACCCACCGTCTTTGCCGGGCCATCGACACAACGCGGAAGCGTGACGCCGAAAGGCCTCAACTCCTCTGCGACGGGCCGGGTGAGCGCGTCACACGACGGGGTCGCGAGGCTGATGAGGCAGAGCGCGGCGGCCCCGCCCCGCCTCAACGATCCCGCTCCACCACGAACCGGGCGAGCGCGCGCAGCAACTCCGCCTCCTCACCGTGGCTGGCGAGGTGGCCGATCGCCTGCTCGCTGAGCGCCCGCGCCTGCTCGCGCGCCTTCTCCGGCCCCATCAGCGAGACGAAGGTGGCCTTGCCCGCCGCTTCGTCCTTCCGCAGCGCCTTGCCGGCCAGTTCCTCGTCGCCCTCATGATCGAGCAAATCGTCGGCGATCTGGAAGGCGAGGCCGATATCGCGGGCATAGGCGCGCAGATGCGCCCTCCCCTCCTCGGGCACGCGCCCGAGAATCGCCCCCATCTCCACCGCCGCGCCCAGCAATGCGCCGGTCTTGAGCTGCTGCAGCCTGGTGACGGTGTGCAGGTCGAACTGCCCGTCCTCGGCGGCGAGGTCCATCATCTGCCCGCCGGCCATGCCCTTGTGCCCGCTGGCCGTGGCGAGGCACAGGGTCAGCTCGGCGCGCACGAACGGATCGGCGCTGGTCGCGGGATCGGCCAGAATCTCGAACGCCATGGCGTGGAGCGAATCGCCCGCCAGCACCGCCACCGCCTCGCCGAACGCCCGGTGGACCGTGGGCTTGCCGTGGCGCAGATCGTCATCGTCCATGCAGGGCAGGTCGTCGTGCACCAGCGAATAGGCGTGGATCGCCTCGATCGCGCAGCCGGCGCGGATCGCGGCGCTGCGAGCGACGCTGTACATTTCCGCCACCGTCGCCAACAGCAGCGGGCGCACCCGCTTGCCGCCGCCGATCGCCGCATGGCGCATCGCCTCCACCAGCGGGCCGCGCGGATCGTCGGGGATCGGAAGAAGCGCGTCGAACGCCTCGTCCACCTCGCGCTGGATAGTTTGCAGCCCGCGCCCGAGCAGATCGTCGGCGAGGACCAGGCCCATGGCGTTCACCTCAGCCGGCGTCGAACGGCACGGTGCCGATGGCCGCCCCGTCGGGCCCGGCGACGATCTTCTCGATCCGCGCCTGCGCCTGATCGAGCCGGGCCTGGCAATGGCGGCGCAACTGCTCGCCGCGTTCGTAGAGCGAGATCGACTCCTCCAGCGGCACTTCCCCGCCCTCCAGCCGGCGCACGACATCCTCAAGCGCACGCAGCGCCTGCTCGAAGCTCATCGCGGCGATCGCGGGACCCTCTTCCTCCATGGCCCATGCTTTGGCGGGCGCGGCGGAACCGGTCAAGCGCGCCTGCGCGCCTGCCCACCGGCGGTACGGTCCGGCGCCGGTTTGTGCCCCCCCTTGCGGATGGCTTGCGGGCCGATTGCGGGTGGCAAGCCGCCCCGTTCGGCTCGCCGTTCGCCCGCGTGTATCTGAGGGCTGGCGAGCGTCCGCGCGCGGGGCTAAGGCGCGTCGCCATGTCCGCAATCACTCCCGAAACCGTCGAGGCGCACGGCCTCAGCCCCGAGGAATACCAGCGCGTGCTGAAGGCGCTGGGCCGCGAGCCGAACCTTGTGGAGCTCGGCATCTTCTCGGTCATGTGGTCCGAACATTGCAGCTACAAGAGCTCGCGCATCCACCTGAGGAAGCTGCCGACGCAGGCGCCCTGGGTCATCTGCGGCCCGGGCGAGAATGCCGGCGTGATCGACATCGGAGAAGGGCCGAACGGAGAGCGGCAGGCCGCCATCTTCAAGATGGAGAGCCACAACCACCCCTCCTATATCGAGCCCTATCAGGGCGCGGCGACGGGCGTGGGCGGCATTCTGCGCGACGTGTTCACCATGGGCGCGCGGCCGGTCGCCAACCTGAACGCGCTGCGCTTCGGCCGGCCGGACCACCCGAAGATGAAGCATCTGGTGAAGGGCGTCGTCGCGGGGATCGGCGGCTACGGCAATTGCGTGGGCGTGCCCACGGTCGGCGGCGAGACCAACTTCCACCCGGCCTATGACGGCAACATCCTCGTCAACGCGATGACGGTGGGCGTGGCCGATGCGGACAACATCTTCTATTCGGCGGCGACGGGCCTCGGCAATCCGATCGTCTATGTCGGCTCCAAGACCGGGCGCGACGGCATCCACGGCGCCACCATGGCGAGCGCCGATTTCGGCGAGGATTCCGAGGCCAAGCGCCCTACCGTGCAGGTGGGAGACCCGTTCACCGAGAAGCTGCTGATCGAGGCGTGCCTCGAACTGATGGCGACCGACGCGATCGTCGCGATCCAGGACATGGGCGCGGCCGGCCTCACCTCCTCCAGCGTGGAGATGGCGAGCAAGGGCGAGGCGGGCATCCGGCTCGACATGAACGCCGTGCCCTGCCGCGAGGAGGGCATGACCCCCTACGAGATGATGCTGAGCGAGAGCCAGGAGCGAATGCTCATGGTGCTCAAGCCCGGCCGCGAGGGCGAGGCGGAGGCGATCTTCCGCAAGTGGGAACTCGACTTCGCGGTGATCGGCGAAGTCACCGACACCGGCCACATGGTGCTGGAGTGGAACGGGGAGGTGGTGTGCGACATCCCGCTCGCCCCGCTGGCCGACGAGGCGCCGCTCTACGAGCGCCCCTACGCGCAGCCGGCGAAGCCCGCCCCCCTCGCCGAGGTGCCCGACACCGCCGATGCGGGCGCGGACCTGCTGCACCTGATGGGCTGCCCCGATCTCGCCAGCCGGCGCTGGATCTGGGAGCAATACGATCAGCAGGTGGGCGCCGACACCGTGGCCGGGCCCGGCGGCGATGCCGCGCTGGTGCGGGTCCACGGCACCAAGAAGGCGCTGGCGCTGACCACCGATTGCAGCCCCCGCTATTGCCTCGCCGACCCGTTCGAGGGCGGCAAGCAGGCGGTGGCGGAGGCCTATCGCAACCTTTCGGCCGTGGGCGCCAAGCCGCTCGCCATCACCAATTGCCTCAACTTCGCCAATCCGCAGCGACCGGAGATCATGGCGCAGTTCGTCGGCTGCGTGGAAGGCATGGCGGAGGCCTGCCGCGCGCTCGACTTCCCCGTCGTGAGCGGCAATGTCAGCCTCTACAACGAGAGCAAGGCGGCAAAAGAACTGGGGGGCGGGGGCAGCGCGATCCTGCCGACGCCGGCGATCGGCGGCGTGGGGCTGCTGGAGGATTACGGCAAGCGCGCCAACATCGCCTTCAAGGCGGCGGGCGAGACGATCTACCTGATGGGTCAGGAGCGCTGGGCCAGCCCGCACCCGCAACGGGGCCATCTGGGCCAGTCGCTGTGGCTGCGCGAGCTACACGGCCGCGAGGAGGGCCCTCCGCCGCCGGTCGACCTGGTGCTGGAGCGCCATTCGGGCGAGTTCGTGCGCGAGCTGATCGCCGCCGGCTTGGTGAGCGCGGTGCATGATGTCTCCGATGGCGGCATCGCCGTGGCTCTGGCGGAGATGGCGCTGGCCGGCGGTCTCGGCGCGGAGGTGAGCGAGCACCCCGACTACAGCGCCGCGCAATGGTGGTTCGGCGAGGACCAGGGGCGCTATATCGTCACCGTGCCGGACGATGCGGCGTTCCAGGCGCAGCTCGCCAAGGGCACGCGCGATGCGGACACCGCCTCCTCCGGCGTCAGGCGGATCGGAACGGTCGGCGGCGAGACCCTGCTCGGCGTGGCGCTGGCGGACCTGCGCGCCGCGCATGAGCGGTTCTTCCGCGAGTGGATGGACAGCTGAGCCCCTCCCTTCCGGGGCGGGCGGAGCGGTGAACGCCTCTCGCATGTGGTCGCCTTCGGTGCGCCCGAGATCGGCGCGGCCGCCTTGCGATTCGGCGGCGCGGGCAACGGGCGCCCTGCCCTGCGCGCGGGAGAGCCACCGGTCGAAGGTCCGTGCGGGCACAGCGGCGGGCCGGCGGCGATGACACGGTCAGAATCGCGCCGTGCGCCCGGCCGGAGCCGCCCTTCGGTCGCGCCGAAAGTCGCGGCAAGGTTGCGCGGCATACCGTTCACCGACCTCGGCCCGGCCCTCGGCGTCCTTTTCAGCGCGGCGCGGACACGGCGTCGCGCCCATTGCGGCGGGGAGGCGGTGATGGCGCGCGCTCCCCTGCCCTGCCCCGGCCTTCGCCCACGCCAGGCGAGGCGCCGGTCCTAGCGATGGCGACCACCTCCCCCGCCCCTGCGCCGGGCACCGCCCCGGGCCGCATCCTCAGCCTCGACCTGATCCGCGGGATCGCGGTGATGGGCATCTTCTCGGTCAATGTCGTCGGCATGGCGATGGTCTTCGAGGCCTATTTCTATCCGCCCGATTACGGGTTCGGCGGGCTCGGCGACCGGATCATGTGGGCGGCCAATTTCGTGATCGTGGACGGCAAGTTCCGCAGCCTGTTCTCCATGCTGTTCGGCGCCTCGATGGTGCTGGTGTGCGAGCGGGCGATTGCCGCCGGCACCCCCGCCTGGCGCGTGCACTATCCGCGGATGCTGGTGCTGCTGGCCTTCGGATACGCGCATTATACCCTGCTGTGGTGGGGCGACATCCTGGTCAATTATGCGCTGGTGGGGATGTTCGCCTTTGCGCTGTGGCGCCTGACGCCGGGGCAGCTGCTGCTGGCGGCGGCGCTGGTGCTCGGACATTATTACGCGGTCGGCCTCGATTACGGCCTGCGGACGGCCGACGCTTGGGAGGCGCTGAGCGGCGCCGGCGCCGGCCCCGCCCAGCGCGCCGAGTGGGCCGGCATCGAGGCGAGCATGCGCCCCTCCCCCCAGGCCCTTGCCGAGGCGGAGGCGGCCCACGCCTCTATCCCCGCCCATCTCGCCGCGTCCACCGGCGGCGGAGCGTGGAAGCGCCCGTTCGAGTGGACGCTGTTCGGCTATGGCAGCGAGACGCTGGGGCTGATGCTGCTCGGCATGGGCTTGTACAAGTCGGGGTTCCTGACCGGGGCACGCAGCCGGCGGGTCTACCTCTGGACCGCGGGCGGGCTGGTGCTCGCGGGGCTGGCGTGGTTCGGCCATGGGGCGTGGCGGGTGCTCGCGGCGGATTTCGACCGCGCGGTGTTCCTGCGCTGGGGCCGGGTCGGGGTCGAGCCGTTCGCCCCGTTGATGGCGGTGGGCTATGCCGCGCTGATCATCCTGGCGGTGCCGCAGCGTGGCGCGATTGCCGAGCGGCTCGCAGCCGTGGGGCGCACGGCCTTCACCAATTATCTGGGCTCGACGCTGATCGGCTTCGTGCTGTTCTTCGAGACCGGCTTCGGCCTGTTCGGGGAGGTCTCGCGGGGGCAGGCATGGTTGTTCGTGCCGCTCGTATGGGCGGCGATGCTGCTATGGTCGAAGCCCTGGCTCGAGCGGTTCCGCTACGGTCCGTTCGAATGGCTGTGGCGATGTCTGTCGCGGGGGCGCTGGGAGAGGCTGCGGCGAGCGGCTCCGGCTGGGCGCGGCGTCTAGGCGGGGCTCTGGCGGCTCTGCGGGCCCGCCACCCAGTCGTGCTCGTTGACGCCGAGCAGCTTGAGCACTGAGGTGAGATCGCCGCGATCGACCCAGCCATTGGCCGCCTCGCGTGCCTTGGCCTTGCCGCGATAGGCGATGCCGTATTCGGCCGCGCGCAGCATCGGAATGTCGTTCGCGCCGTCTCCCGCCGCCATCGACACCGCGTTGGCGCCGAGTTCGGCGAGTTCCTCGCGCAGCACCCGCTCCTTCACCGCGGCATCGGCGATGGGGCCGTTGAGCGCGCCGGTCATCCGGCCGCCCGCCACTGCGAGCCGGTTGCCGACGACCCGCTCGAAGCCGATTTGCTCCGCCACCGGATCGGCGAACTGGTGGAAGCCGCCGGTCACCAGCACGGTTTTGCATCCCCGGTGCTTCAGGGTCGCAACGAGGGTGCGAGCGCCCTGCACCGGGGAGATTCGCGTGCCGAGGCAGGTCTCGATCGCGGTCTCCTCCAGCCCTTCGAGCAGCGCCACGCGCTCGCGCAGGGCGGTGGTGAAGTCGAGCTCGCCGGCCATGGCGCGTTCGGTTACAGCGGAAACCTGTTCCTTCAGCCCGGCGAAATCGGCCAGCTCGTCGATACATTCCTGCCCGATCATGGTCGAATCCATGTCGGAGACGAACAGGTCGGGCACCCGGATCTCGTCGCGGGCGATCAGAGCGTCCGACGGAGCGAAGTGCTCGTCCAGCACGCGGCGCAGCGTGGCGAGATCGTCGCCGGGCAGCATCAGTTCCAGCACCTCGCCGCAATGGTCGAGCATCTGCGCGCCAGCGAGCTTCAGGCCCGCTTCGGCCAGAGCGGCGCCGGCGGCATCGAGGCGCATGTCGAGCGTGACGGGGTCTGCTATCAGCCGCGCGATGAGCAAAATGGTATCTCCGGATCGCAGAAGGCTGGCGCTCATCGCAGGGCCCACCGCCAGCGGCAAGAGCGATCTGGCGGTGGCGCTGGCACTCGCGCTGGAGCAGCGTGGCGAGCGCGCCATGGTGGTGAATGCCGACAGCGCGCAGGTCTATCGCGACCTCGCCGTGCTCAGCGCGCGGCCCTCGCCCGAGGAGATGCGCGGCGTGGAGCACCGGCTGTTCGGCGCATGGGACGGGGCACAGGCGTGCTCGGCCGCGGAGTGGGCGGCGGCGGCGAAGCGCGAGATCGGACGCGCCCACCTTGCCGGGGCGGTGCCGATCCTCGTCGGCGGGACCGGCCTGTATCTGCGCACGCTGCTGGAGGGGATCGCTCCCGTGCCGGCGATCGACCCGGCGGTGCGCGAGGCGGTGCGGGCGATGCCGGTGGGCGAGGCTCATGCCGCTTTGGCGCGCGAGGACCCGGAGCGCGCCGCCCTGCTGCGCCCCTCCGACACGACGCGGGTGGCGCGGGCGCTGGAGGTGGTGCGCTCCACCGGCAAGCCGCTCGGCCATTGGCAGGAACGGCGCGAGGGGGGAATCGGTGGCAGCGTGGCGCTCCATTCGCTGATCCTGCTGCCCGACCGGAAGGCGCTTTACGAGCGGTGCGAGGCGCGGTTCGCGCGCATGGTGGAAGGGGGCGCGGCGGAGGAGGTGGCGGCATTGCTGGCGCGCGGCCTTTCGCCCGACCTGCCGGTGATGCGCGCCATCGGCGTGCGCGAGATCGCCGGCTGGCTGGGCGGCGAATATTCGCGCGAGGAGGCCATCGCGAGCGGCGCGCAGGCCACCCGCAACTACGCCAAGCGGCAATATACCTGGTTCAGGCACCAGGTGCCGGTCGAGTGGCCGCGGGCGGCGAGCCCCGGAGAGGCCACGGGCAAATTCGCAAGATTGTTTCAGGATTAACGGTTGACACGACATTTCCTGTCTAATAGCAGCCCGGCCGTGAGACCCGGCGTGGAGACACGCGCCGGGTCGTTTCATTGAAGAAGGATGTTGGTGGTGAGCGAAGAACGCAGCGGCGCTGCGATCCTGATCGAAAGCCTGGTCCGGCAGGGGGTCGAATATGTGTTCGGCTATCCCGGCGGGGCGGTGCTGCCGATCTATGACGAGCTGTTCTCCGACACGCGCATCCGCCACATCCTCGTGCGGCACGAGGCGGGCGCGGCCCATGCGGCGGAGGGCTATGCGCGCTCGACCGGCAAGCCGGGCGTGGTGCTCGTCACCAGCGGGCCGGGGGCGACCAATGCGATCACCGGCATCGCCGACGCGTTCATGGACTCGATCCCGCTGGTGGTGATCACCGGGCAGGTCGCGACCAATCTGATCGGCACCGACGCGTTCCAGGAGGCGGACACGATCGGCCTCACCCGCCACTGCACCAAGCACAATTACCTCGTGAAGGACCCCGAAGCGCTCGCCGCGACCATCGACGAGGCGTTCGAGATCGCCACCACCGGGCGCCCGGGCCCCGTCGTGGTCGACATTCCCAAGAACGTGCAGGTGGCGACCGCCGCGATGCCAGACGCCGCGCCGCAGCGGCCGCGCCGCTATCGCCCGCGCACCGAAGGCTCGGCGGAGGAGATCGCGGCGGCGGTCGAGATGCTGGCGGCGGCCGAGCGGCCGGTGTTCTACACGGGCGGCGGGGTGATCAATGCCGGGCCGAGGGCGAGCGCTCTGCTTCGCGAATTGCAGGCGCTGACCGGGGCGCCCGTCACCTCCACGCTGATGGGCCTCGGCGCCTTTCCGGCCGAGCATCCCGACTGGCTCGGCATGCTGGGGATGCACGGCACGCTGGAAGCCAACATGGCGATGAACGCCTGCGACGTGATGGTGTGCATCGGCGCGCGCTTCGACGACCGGGTGACGGGGCGGCTGGACGCTTTCTCGCCCCATTCCAAGAAGATCCACATCGATATCGACCGCGCGAGCATCAACAAGGTGGTGCCGGTGGATCTCGGCATTGTCGGCGATTGCGGCACCGTGCTGGCGCAGCTGGTGGCGGCGTGGAAGGACATCGAAGGGAGCCCGCGCGGGCGGGAACTCGGCGAATGGAAGGCGCGGGTCGCCGGGTGGAAGGCGCGCGACTGCCTCGCTTTTCCGCACCGCAAGGATTCGCTGATGCCGCAGCTGGCGGTGCAGCGGCTCTATGATGCGACGCGCCATGTGGAGCCGATCATCACCACCGAGGTCGGCCAGCACCAGATGTGGGCGGCGCAATATTTCGGCTTCATGGGGCCCAACAAGTGGCTGACCAGCGGCGGGCTCGGCACGATGGGCTATGGCCTGCCGGCCGCGATCGGCGCGCAGCTGGGGAACCCCGATACGCTGGTGATCGACATTGCCGGCGAGGCGAGCATCCAGATGAACATTCAGGAACTGGCGACGGCCAGCCAGTTCCGCCTGCCGGTGAAGGTGTTCATCCTCAACAACGAGTACATGGGCATGGTCCGCCAGTGGCAGGAGCTGACCTATGAAAGCCGCTATTCGAACAGCTACTCCGACAGCCTTCCTGATTTCGTGAAGCTGGCCGAGGCCTATGGCTGGAAGGGCATCCGTATCCATGACGAGAGCGAGCTCGATGCCGGGATCGCGGCGATGCTGGCCCATGACGGCCCGGTGATGGTCGATTGCCTCGTCAGCAAGGATGCGAACTGCTTCCCGATGATCCCCAGCGGCGCCGCCCATACCGAGATGCTGCTCTATGGCGACCAGCATGCCGGGACGATGGACGACCAGGCGCGGGCTTTGGTGTAGGGGCGCCGGTGTGATGAAGATCGAGCAACGCCAGAGCGAGCGGCACGTCTTGACGGTCACCGTCGACAACGAGGCCGGCATCCTCGCCAAGATCGCCGGGCTGTTCACCGCGCGTGGGTACAATATCGATTCGCTGACCGTGGCCGACATCAGCGAGGACCACGCGATCAGCCGGATCACCATTGTCACCAACGGGCCGCCGCCGGTGATCGACCAGATTATCGCGCAGCTCGAACGGCTGGTGCCGGTGCACAAGGTGGTCGACCTGACCGAGGCCGGGCCGCACGTCGAGCGCGAACTGGCGCTCGTGAAGGTGGCCGGGCGCGGCGAGCACCGGGTCGAGGCGCTGCGGCTGGCCGACGTGTTCCGGGCGAGCGTGGTCGACACGACGACGCAGAGCTTCGTGTTCGAGCTGACCGGCAGCCCGGAGAAGATCGACCGCTTCGTGGCGCTGATGCGCGAACTGGGGCTGGTCGAGGTCGGCCGCACCGGCATCGTGGGCATGATGCGCGGGGCCGCGGGGACCTGAGCCCGACGGCCCGAGCGACAGAGGATTGACCTCGCCGCACAGGCGGGGAGTGCCTTGCCGCCGGGCGGATTTGCCGCTTTGGCGAGAGGCGACGAGCAGAGGGGAAGTTGAAGTGAAAGTCTATTACGACGCCGATTGCGATCTCAACCTGATCACCGGCAAGAAGATCGCGATCGTCGGTTATGGCAGCCAGGGGCACGCCCATGCGCAGAACCTGCGCGACAGCGGGGTCAAGGACGTGGCGATCGCGCTGCGCCCGGGCTCGGCCTCGGCGAAAAAGGCGGAAGGCGCGGGCTTCACGGTGATGAGCAACCAGGAGGCGGCCGGGTGGGCCGACATCCTGATGGTGCTGGCGCCGGACGAGCACCAGGCGGCGATCTGGGCCAATGACCTCAAGGGCCGGATGAAGCCGGGCGCCGCGCTGGCCTTCGCCCATGGGCTCAACGTGCATTTCGGGCTGATCGAGCCGGATTCCGAGATCGACGTGATCATGATCGCGCCCAAGGGGCCCGGCCATACGGTGCGCAGCGAATTCCAGCGCGGCGGCGGCGTGCCCTGCCTGATCGCCATCCACCAGGACGCGAGCGGCAATGCGCACGACATCGCGCTCGCCTATGCGAGCGGCGTCGGCGGCGGGCGCAGCGGCATCATCCAAACCGACTTCAAGGAAGAATGCGAGACCGACCTGTTCGGCGAGCAGGCGGTGCTGTGCGGCGGCATCACGCATCTCATCATGGCCGGGTTCGAGACTCTGGTGGAGGCCGGATACGCGCCCGAAATGGCCTATTTCGAGTGCCTGCACGAGACCAAGCTGATCGTCGACCTGCTCTATGAAGGCGGCATCGCCAACATGCGCTATTCGATCAGCAACACCGCCGAATATGGCGATTACCACACCGGCCCGCGCATCATCACCGATGAGACCAAGGCCGAGATGAAGCGCGTGCTGGACGACATCCAGCGCGGCAAGTTCGTGCAGCGTTTCATGCTCGACAATGCGGTCGGCAACCCGGAGATGAAGGCGGCAAGGAAGCGGCAGGCCGAACACCCGATCGAGAAGACCGGCGCGCAGCTTCGGGCGATGATGCCGTGGATCACCGCCAACAAGCTGGTGGACAAGGACAAGAACTGACCGGCGCCGCGGCGGCGATTAAAGGCGGAGGGATGCGGCGCGGTGGACATCGTTGCGGCGCCGCACCAGATAGGCGGCATCGTTCAACGGGAGTTCTTCGCATGCGTAACACTCTTCTCACGCTTGCCGCCGCGGCCGGGATCGCCGCCCTGTCCGGCGGGGCGCTGCACGCGCAGGGTGCGCCGGAACTGCCCGGCGCCGTGGATGCGTCGCGCGTCGCCGCCGGCACCTACAAGCTCGATCCCGGGCACACGCTGGTGGGCTGGCGGGTCAACCATTTCGGGTTCAACGATTATTTCGGCCTGTTCGGCAATATCGACGGCACGCTGACGATCGACCCGACCGATCTGGAAAGCGCCAAGCTCGACGTGACAATTCCCATCGCGGAGGTCACCACCGCGAGCGAGGGCCTGACCGCTCACCTGCTGCGTGCAGGCGCCGAGGGCGCCGCGCCCGACTTCTTCGGGCCCGACGCGGAGCCGGCGCGCTTCGTCTCCACCTCCGTGCGGCGGACGGGCGAGCGCACCGCCAACGTCACCGGCGACCTGACTCTGAACGGCGTGACCCGGCCGGTGACCATCGAAGCCGAGTTCACCGGCGCGGGCGCCCACCCGATGAGCCAGGTGCAGACGATCGGCTTCGAGGGGACGGCGACGATCAACCGGTCCGAGTTCAACATCGGCTTCGCCCTCCCCGTGGTGTCGGACGCGGTCGAGCTGGACCTGACCGCCGCCTTCGAGAAGCAATAGGGAACTCGGGCGGCCGCCTGCCATTCGTTTGGCATGGCGGCCGCTCCCTCTCTCCCTTCGCTCGCCTTGCTCCTCCTCACCGCCGCTCTGGCGCTGGGCGGTTGCGGCGAGGCGGAGGAGACCCCGATCGATCCCGCGCCGATGGAGGATCTGGCCCCCGTGCAGCAACCCGCGCCCGCCCAGCAGGAAAGCGAGTCGATCGACACGGTCTCGCTGGGCGAATGCAACGGATCGGTCGCGCTGCCATTCGTCGGGCGCGAGGCCGATGCGGCCACGCGGGCCGCGATCACGGACGCGATCGGGCCGGAGCAGCAACTCCGGTGGGTGCCGCAGAACGATGCCGTGTCCACCAGCATCGACCCCAGGCGCCTGACCGTGTTTTTCGATGACGAAGGGGTAATCACGGCCTTGCGCTGCTTCTAGGGCCGTTTGCGAGCCGCCTGCATCGGACCGTTGGCTCCCGGATCCCATAGATGCGACGGGGAGTAAGGTGGGGAGCACCGTCTTGCTGGCCCGGTTACCTGCTGGCCCGATCACCTGCTGCCCCGGTTACCTGCTGCCCGGCGCCTGCCAAAGACCTTCAATGCGCCGATCCAATGCAGGCCGAAGTGCGACCCGCTCTGGACAGGCGGGGCAAGCGCTGCCTATGTTCCGGGCGATGAACGCGAGTGCCCTTCTGCCGCTGCTGCGACTTACGCGCCCTTAGGCGCGCCAACCGCCCTGTGCCCCCTCCATCGAACGGGGCACGCCGGGCGACCCGCCTAAGGGCTCGTCACCGCACAAACGTGAACTGGGCTTGCCGGCTTTGCCCGCGCGGGCCGAAGCAGTAAGGCACTCCCCATGACCATGCTCAAGGACCCGGGCCGCAAGTACCGCCCGTTCCCGCCGATCGACCTGCCCGACCGCCAGTGGCCGGGCCGCACGATCACGCAGCCGCCACGCTGGCTCTCCACCGATCTGCGCGACGGCAACCAGGCCATCGTCGACCCGATGGACGCGGTGAAGAAGAACCGCTTCTTCGACCTGCTGCTCAAGGTCGGCATCAAGGAGATCGAGATCGGCTTTCCCGCCGCCGGGCAGACCGAGTTCGACTTCATTTCCGGCCTGGTCGCCTCCGGCCGCATCCCCGAGGACGTGACCGTGCAGGTGCTGACGCAGGCGCGCGAGGACCTGATCCGCCGCTCCTTCGACAGCCTGATGGGCGCGCACCGGGCGATCGTGCACGTCTACAATGCGCTGAGCCCGGCCTGGCGCGACATCGTGTTCCGCATGAGCCGCGACGAGGTGAAGGCCATCGCGGTGCACGCGGCGAAGCTGCTGCGCGACGAGGCGGCGGCGCGGCCCGGCACCGACTGGCACTTCGAATATTCGCCGGAAACCTTCTCCACCGCCGAGCTCGATTTCAGCCTGGAGGTGTGCGAGGCGGTGATGGAGATCCTCCAGCCGACGCCCGAGCGGCCGCTGATCCTCAACCTGCCGGCGACGGTCGAGGCGGCGACGCCCAATATCTATGCCGACCAGATCGAGTATTTCTGCCGCAACCTGCCCAACCGGCAGAGCGCGTCGATCAGCCTGCACACGCACAACGACCGGGGCACCGGCGTCGCGGCCGCCGAGCTGGGCCTGATGGCGGGCGCCGACCGGGTCGAGGGCTGCCTGTTCGGCAATGGCGAGCGCACCGGCAATTGCGATTTGGTGACAGTCGCTCTCAACATGTACACCCAAGGCTTTGATCCCGGCCTCGATTTTTCCGACATCGACGCGATCATCGAGACGGTGGAATATTGCAACCAGCTGCCCGTCCACCCGCGCCACCCCTATGGCGGCGAGCTGGTGTTCACCGCCTTTTCCGGCAGCCATCAGGACGCGATCAAGAAGGGCTTCGAGGCGCACGAGCGGCAGAACGACGAGCTGTGGCGCGTGCCCTACCTGCCGATCGACCCGGCCGATCTCGGGCGCAATTACGAGGCGGTGATCCGCGTCAACTCGCAGAGCGGCAAGGGCGGCTTTGCCTGGGTGCTCGAACAGGGCCAGGGGCTGAAGCTGCCCAAGCGGCTGCAGGCCGATTTCTCGCGCCACGTGCAGCGCATGGCCGACGAGTTGGGCCGCGAGCTCAACGGGGCCGACATCTGGAGCAGCTTCCGCGAAAGCTACTACCTTGAGGCGGAGAACCCCGCCTTCGAGCTGGTCGATTATGAGGAGAGCCGCGCCAGCGACGGAACGCGCCTGTTCGCCGGCACGATCCGGGTCGGCGGGCGCGAGCAGAAGGTCAGCGGGCGCGGCAAGGGGCTCGTCTCCTCCGTGCTGAGCACCTTGCGGCAGACCTTCGGGCTCGCCATCGAGGTGCTCGATTATTCGGAACATGCGCTGGGCAAGGGCAGCGATGCGCGCGCCGCGGCCTATCTGGAATGCGCGCTGGAGGACGGCCGGATCGTGTGGGGCGTGGGCGTGGACGAGGACATCGCCACCGCCAGCGTGCGGGCGATCCTTTCCGCCGCGAATGGCGCCGTGGCGCGGCCCGCCGGGGCCTGATCGCCTGAGGGGGGCAGCCCCGCCGGTCAGTGCCCCATCGGGTGCTGCACGGCGGGCGGAGCGGTCTCGGCCGGCAGCGCGATCTGGCCCAACTGCTCCACGGCGCGGCGGCCGCCCATGGTCCGGTGGAGTGGGGAACCGGGCAGCCCTGCGGCGAAAGGCTGAGCGGGGGCGGTGTCGGGCGCAGGCTCGGCCGGCCTTTCGCCGGCGTGCGTTTCGCCGCCCTGCCTTTCGCCGCCCTGCCTCTCGCCGCCATGCCTCTCGCCATGAAGAGCGGGCGCGGAGATGGCAGGCGCGGGCAGTTCGCCCACGAACAGCTGGCGAGGCGGAGAGGCGCCGGACGGGCGCTCCGGCACCCCCCACTCCAGCGGCGCCTCGGCGACCGCCTCCGCTGCCGGGGCGGCACTGCCCGTTCCGGCCCATAGCGCATCGGCCATCGCGTCGAGATCCGCGAAGTCGACATCGAGGTCCAGCCGATCGTGCCTGTTCAGGCGGATCTTCGGCCGGTCCGCCGCCAGCAGACGGCGGCGCAACGCGCGTTGCAGCAGGTCCAGCCGCATCAGCGCCTCGTCCAGCGCCACTTCGGGCGCGCGCAGGCGCAGCTGCGACCAGGTCGCCTCGATCTGGCCCACCCGCTCCGCCACCATGCCGTTGTAATCGCGGTGGGGGCCGCGATGGAGCGGCATCCGCACCCGCATCGCCGCATCCTCGCGCGAGGGCAGGAGCAGCCCGTTGAGGCGGAAATCGTCGAACCCGATGCGGTCGCGGCCGATCTGTTCGAACAGCGTTCCGAACGAGCGCTCGCCCAGCAATTGTTTGGGGAGCAGATGGTGCCTTTGCATCCCCGGCTGGTAGCCTGGGGAATCGCGCCGGTTGACCGCCCGGAACGGTAGTTTCTTCCGCGGGCCGAGAAAGCCGCGGGCACGTCGATGAAGTGAAATGCGCCCCCCTCTCTCGCTGGCGAGTCGCCAGCCCAGCTATCGCCGCAAGACTCCAACAAAGCGGCGATTCTCCGTGGGGACAAGCTTTAATGGCTCACCGGAGGGGCCCGACAGTTCCGCCGGAACCTCCAGCTTGCCGTTCTCGACCAGCCAGTGGAGCAGCCGCAGGGCCAGCCTCGCCCCGGACGCGCGGTCGAAGGCGAGTTCCGGAGCGAGCCGCAATTCCTGCCCGGTGAACAGCGCCAGGCCCTCGCTCTGCAGGCCGCCTTCGGGCGTGGGCGCCAGCGCGGTGAGGCCGAGGCCGGGGAAAGCCCCGCCCTCCACCCAGCGCAGCACCGATCCGCGGAAATGATCGGGCGCCGACCAGGTGCGGGCGGCGTGCCAGGCAACCGCGCGGACCTGCGGCAGCGCCGCGAGCACGGCCGTCAGCCAGGCGAGGCCGCGCACAACCGGCAGCATGCGCCCGCCCGCGGCGATGTGCGGCCCCGGGCGCAGGCTGATCGCCTCCAGCGGAGCCGTGGACAGGCCCACCGGCAAGCCATAGGCATAGGCATAGGGCGGCAGGACCTGCGGCAGGCCCGGCGACAGGCCCTGCAGGTCGAATGTGAGGCCGTTCGCCAGAAGCTCCAGCCAGCGGTCCTGCTGCGGCGGGTCGGGAGCCGCCCCCCTGCCCGCCTTCTTCGGCGAGGAGGCGGGCGAGCCGGCTGCGGCCTGCCCCTCCTGCGGATCGAGGCTGATCATGAAGGAGGGATCGGAGAGAGCCAGCGCCCGCACCTCCTCGGCGCCGGCACGGTCGCCCGGCTCAAAAAGGAGAGAAGCAACCGAGAGGTCCGCCCCGGCGCCGTTATCGTGCACGCTGGAGATGTTACAGCCCCCTTAAACCCGCTTGCCATGCTATGGACTCGAAAACCGCATCAGGTCGAGTCCGCGGGAAGAGCGGTGTGTCCAAATGACACGATCGTTCTCACACGCCGAAAATTGCTTGCTTTAACGCAATTGTAGATGAGCGGTGCCCGGCGCTTCACCCCGGGCCACGCTTGCTCTAGCCGGGTAATATGGCGACACATCCTGCGGTCTTCGGAATTGAACGCTCATTGTCGGGGCGCGCATGGCGCTGGCGCGCGGGCAGCATGGCGGTGGCCGGCGGCGCGGCCGGGCTGGAGGACGACATCGTCACCCAGCTGCTGCTCGCCCGGGGCGTGGAGCGCGAGGAGCTGGCGCGCCATCGCAGCCCTTCGCTGCGCCAGTTCCTGCCCGACCCGTCGTGCTTTGCCGACATGGACCGCGCCGCCGAGCGCATCGCCGAGGCCATCGTGGCGCGCGAGCGGGTGACCGTGTTCGGCGATTACGATGTGGACGGGGCGACCAGCGCGGCGCTGCTGATTCGCCTGTTCCGCATGCTCGGCCACGATGCCGCCGCCTACATCCCCGACCGCCTGCTGGAGGGCTATGGCCCCACCGGCGAGGCGCTGCTCAGGCTGGGCGAGGCGGGCTCCACGCTGGTGGTCACGGTCGATTGCGGGGCGATGGCGCACGAACCGCTGGCCGCGGCGCATGCGGCGGGCATCGACGTGATCGTGGTGGACCACCACAAATGCGCGCCCGAACTTCCCCGGGCCTTCGCGCTCGTCAATCCGAACCGGCTGGACGAGGGCGACGAAGGGGCGGCGCACGGCCATCTCGCGGCGGTGGGGGTCGCCTTCCTGCTGGCGGTGGCCGTGGTGCGGGTGCTGCGCGGGCGCGGCTTCTTCGAGGGCCACGGCGACGGGGCCCGGCCGGAGCCGGACCTGTTCGCGCTGCTCGACCTGGTGGCGCTGGGCACGGTGGCCGATGTGGCGGCGATCCGCGGGCTCAACCGCGCCTTCGTAGCGCAGGGGCTCAAGGTGATGGCGCGGCGCGGCAATGTCGGCATGGCGGCGCTGATCGATGCCAGCCGGGTGACGCGCGCGCCCAGCTGCAGCGATTGCGGCTTCGCCTTGGGCCCGCGGATCAACGCCGGCGGGCGCGTGGGCGAGGCGATGCTGGGCGTGCGGCTGCTGACCACCCATGATCCGGACGAGGCGCGGGCCATCGCCGAGCAGCTTTCGAGCCTCAACGAGGAGCGCCGCGCGATCGAGCAGGCGGTGCAGGAGGAAGCCGAGGCGCAGCTGGCGGCGCAGCACAACCGCGCGGTGCTGGTGCTGGCCGGAGAGGGCTGGCACCCGGGCGTGATCGGCATCGTCGCGGGGCGGATCAAGGAGCGGACCGGCAAGCCCGTCTTCGTGATCGCGCTCGACCGGGCGAGCGGCCAGGGCAAGGGTTCGGGGCGCTCCATCGCCGGGGTGGACCTGGGCGCGGCGGTGATCGGCGCGCGCGAGGCCGGGCTGCTGCTGGCGGGCGGCGGGCACGCGATGGCCGCGGGCCTGACCGTGGCGGCGGGCCGGCTGGAGGACCTGACCGAATGGCTCGACGCGCGGCTGGCGGGCGCGGTGGCGCGCGCCTCGGCCGAGAGCACCACCATGCTCGACCTGGCGCTGGCGCCCGGCGGCCTGACCCCCGCGCTGGTCGAGGCGCTCGACAGCGCCGGGCCGTTCGGCGTGGGCTGGCCCGGGCCGCGCGTGGCGCTGGGTCCGGTGCACCTGATCCGCGCCGAGATCGTGGGCAATGCGCATCTGCGGGTGATCGCCGGCGGGCCGGACGGGGCCAGCATCAAGGCGATCGCCTTCCGCCAGGCCGAGACGCCGATGGGGCAGGCCCTGCTGCACGGCGCGCAGGGGCGGCGCCTGTGGCTGGCGGGCCGCGCGAAGATCGACGACTGGAGCGGGGCGCCGCGGGCGGAGCTTCACCTGGAGGACGCCGCCTGGGCCGATTGAACCGCCCTCAAGCGCCCACTTGACCGCATCTTCGCGCGCCACTACACGCGCCGCTCGCCCCCGGGCGTGGCCCCTTCGTCTAGCGGTTAGGACGCGGCCCTTTCACGGCTGAAACACGGGTTCGATTCCCGTAGGGGTCACCAGGGAAGCGTACGACAATTTGGTTTGGCCCCTTCGTCTAGCGGTTAGGACGCGGCCCTCTCACGGCTGAAACACGGGTTCGATTCCCGTAGGGGTCACCAGATTGAAATGTCGGCGCCAGCGCCGTCCCATGCCGGCGCCGGCGGCATGCGGGCGCGCGGCCTGGCCGGGCAGCGGCGCCTGCGCGTGGATCAGCCCGGCGGCGAGCGCCCCCTTGATAGAGGGCACCAGACCTCCCTCGCCGGGCGCGGCACTAACGGTGGAAGTCGTAACCTCCAGATCCGACGACGAAGTGCAGGCCGCCTTGTGCTGATCGAAGCTCTCCGATGTGCGGGTGGCGATCCAGGCTCGTGCCGGTCTCGCGCCAGTCGCCTGCGGGCAGTTCCACTTCGGCGGTGGCATTGGCGGGCACGGTCAGGGTGAACCGGCGCAGGCCGGTCCCGTCGCCGTCCGTCTCCGCCGCGATCGTGCCGACGATTGAATCGTAGCGCGCCGAAACACGGCCGACGCGCGGCAGCCACAGCGGCCGCACCGCGATGCGGCGGAAGCCGGGCGCGGCCGGCGCGATTCCCGCAAGCCGGCGATAGAAGAAGCCGACCACCGCGCCGAAGGCATAATGGTTGTAGCTGTTCATCGACAGGTCGCCAGTGTCGCCGTTCCACCGCTCCCACATGGTCGTCGCACCCTGCGCCACCATGTAGCCCCAGCTGGGGTAATCGGTCTGCAAGAGCAGGGCTTCCACCTCCCCCCACCGCTGGGCATCGGCGAGGACGTCCAGCAGATAGGGGGTGCCGAGGAAGCCGGTGGACAAGGTCATGCCACGGCCGCGGATGTCCTCCGCCAGCACATCGGCGGCCGCGGCACGGCGTTCCGGCGGCACGAGGTCGAAGGCCAGCGAGAGGACCTGGCTGGTCTGACTGCCATTGCCGCAGCACCCGTCCGGCCGCACGAACTCGCGGGCAAAGGCCTGTGCGATACAGGCTCGCAACTCGTCATAGCGGTGGGCGCAGTCCGTGCGGCCGGTCGCCCGCGCCATCTGCGCCATCAGCTGCGCGCAATAGGCCCAGTAGGCCGTGGCGCACAGGATGCGGGGGGTGGTCTCGTCCGCGGGCTTGATCGCATCGACCGAAAGCCAGTCGCCCAGGTCCAGCCCGCGATCCATGCGCCAGATATGGTCCGGATTGCTGCGCGCGACGAACGCCATCCAGGCCTCCATCGCGGCCCAGTTCTCGTCGATCACCGCCGTGTCGCCGTAACGCTGCCACAGCTGCCAGGGGAGGATGATGCCGGCCTCGCTCCATCCGGCGGTGATCGTTTCAGGGAAGGACAGGGGCTGCGGCACGACGATCGGATAGCCGCCATCCTCGCGCTGCGCCGCGCGCATCTCGAGCAGGAAGCGCCGGATGAACGGGTCCACCTCCATGTTGAAGGCCGCCGCATCGAGGAACACCTGGATGTCGCCGCTCCAGCCCATGCGCTCGTCGCGCTGCGGGCAGTCGGTCGGCACGGCGAAGAAGTTGCTGCGCTGGCTCCACAGGGCGTTGTTCCAGAAGGCCTGGAGCAGCGGCGCGTCGTGGAAATTCATGCTGCCGGTCTCGCGGCAGGCGCTGCGCACCACCACGCCCTCGACGTCCTCCGCGCGCGGCACCCCGGGATAGCCGGTCACTTCGACGAAGCGGAAGCCATGATAGGTGAAATGCGGCTCGAACACCTCTTCCCCGGTGCCGGCGAGAATGAACCGGTCGGTCGCCCGCGCGAGGCGGAGGTTGGCAAGGTCGGCCGTGCCGTCGGGCGCGAGCAGCTCCGCAAAGCGCGCGCTGATCACCGCGCCGGAAGGCCCCCGAGCGCGGATGCGGGCCCATCCGGAAAAGTTCTGCCCGAAGTCGAACACATAAGTGCCGGGCTTGGGCTCGGTGATGGCGACCGCCCGCAGCGTGTCCGTCCGCTCGATGGCCGGCGCGATCTGCGAGGCCAGCCGGCAATCGGGCCGGCTCCCCACCTTGGCGGGCTGCCACTCGCCGGCCTGAGCGAGGCCCGGCTCGTCCCAGCCCGGCAGGGCGAGGCGCGCATCGAAGGTCTCGCCGTCATAGATCTCGGACTTCGGGATGGGCGAGGGAGCGATGGCCCAGCTCTCGTCGGTCGTCACCCACTCGCCGGTGCCGTCCGCATAATCGAGCCGCAATTGGGCGAGCAGCCGCCGCGGCGCCGGGCCGAAGCCGTAGCGCTCGAGCCGCCAGCCGAACGGGCTCGCGTACCACCCGTCGCCCACGATGACACCGATTGCGTTGCGACCCTCGCGGATCAGCGCGGTGACGTCGTGGCTCTGGTAGAGCACGTGGCTCTGCGCGACGGTGATCTCGGGCGCGAGGATCGCATCGGACACCGCCTGCCCGTTGATGCGCGCCGCATAGGCGCCGAGCGCCGTCGCATAGAGCCTGGCGCCGACCACCTGCTGGCGGGCGACGAATTCGCGCCGCAGCAGCATGGCAGGCTCGCTGGGCCGTGGATCGTTCTGCGCCTTGCTGCCGCTCGGCACCACGAGAGGCCAGCCGCCCGCATCGAACAGGCTCTCGGTCCAGCCGGGAGGGGGCGCGGGCATCACCCGGAACGCCCGGCTGACGATCCGCTCCACGCTGCCATCGGCGCGATGGAGGCGCACCAAAGCGGCGAAGGCGCCGCCATCGACGGGGAAGAACCCGGCCGTGTCGGCCTCCACCAGCGCGCACAGAGCGTTGCGGCCGGGCACGACCGCCCCCTCATAGCATGCCAGCGTGCCCCAGAAGGGCAGGTCGCTGTCCCAGCCGAAGTCGCGGTCGAGCGGCGAGGGCTCGCCGTTGACCCACACGCCGCGCAAATGGTCCTTGCCGGCGAGGAGCACCTCCGCCCGCACCAGATCGGCGGGCGCCTCGAAATCGAGCCGGAAGCCATGGGGGCGCGGGTCCAGCGGATCGCCGCTCCACACCCAACTCACCCCGGCGGCGCGGTCGGCGGCGGAGAGGGCATCCTCGGCCTCGATCCACTCGGCGCGCCAGTCGGTGGGCTCCAGCAGGCCGGCTTCGAACCAGCTCGGGTCCGACAAGGCGGTGGAACCGTCGCCGGCCGCCACCTCCACCGACCACCAGACGCGCTGCATCGAGGAGAGAGGCGGGCCGCCATAGGCGATGTCGAACGTCGCATCTGTCTCGACCGGGCCGCTGTCCCACAGCAGGTCGCCTGATTGGAGAGCGGCGCTGCTCCTCGCGGCGCGGATGCGGTAGGCGGCCTGCACAAGCCCCCTGCCCTCGCCCTCCAGCCGCCAGGAGAGGCGCGGATGCGGTGCCTCGATCCCGATCGGCTCGATCCTGTGCTCCGCTCTCAGATCGACGATACGCATGGGGCCTACAGGTCCAGGCCGAGGCGATAGACCCGGTTGGCATTGCCGCCAAACAGGGCGGCCCGCTCGTCCGCGCTGAACCCCGCTGTCACCGCATCATAGGCGTCGAGGTGCTTGTCGAAGCTGCCGAACAGCTTGTCGGTGGGCACGTTGCTGGCGAACATCGCCCGGCCGCTGCCGAACAGCTCGATAGTCTCCAGGATGTAAGGCCGCGCCTGCTCGACGGTCCAGTTGCGCCAGGTGAAGCCCATGCCCGAGATCTTCACCGCCACGTTCTCGCAGCGCGCGAGCAGGGCCATGCCGCGCCGCCACTGGCCCCATCCGTCCTCATCGTCGGGGATCGCCATGCCGGTGTGGTTGAGGATCACCTGCGTCTCGGGATGCCGCGCGAACAGGGCGGCAAGGTGCTCGAACTGCCCGGCATAGGCCTGCAGGTCGAAGCTGAAGCCATGCTTTGCCAGCAGCGCGAAGCCGCTCGCCCAGGCCTCGCTGGTGGTGACATCGCGCGGGCTGTAGGTGCGGCGCGGATCGGGGTGCCAGTTGACGATGTGGCGAATGCCCCGAACGTTGCGATGCCGGGCATGCGCCTCCAGCAGGGTCTCGACCTGCGGATCGTCGAGCGCGGCGAAGGCCACGATGCCGCTTGGCAGGCCGCGCTCATCCGCGAGGGCCTGCAGCCATTCGGTTTCCTTGAGCGCATCGTCCGGGTCCGCGCCCGCATCGATATGGACGATCCCGCGCACGTCCCAGCCGCCTGCATCGGCCAGATAGGCGTCGAGCGAATAGTCGGCGGCGATCGCCTCCACGCTGCCGTTCGGATTGTCGCTGTCGAAGGGCGGCGTGAGCCAGGGATAGCGGATGTGCGACAGATCCCACAGATGGACGTGCGGGTCGACGAAGGGCGGGCGAATGGCCATGGGTCAGCGGTCTTTCGTCAGGAGGCGATTGCGCCGGATCTGGCGCCGGCTCGGGAGCCGGGCCGTGCGGGCGCGGCGTTGGGGGCGACCCGGGCTCATCGGCGCGCCACGGCCGCCTCGTCGAGCACCAGCGTCCGGTCGAAATGGCTGAGCAGCGGCCGGGCCCTCTCGCCCAACCGGAAGAAAGGCGCGCCGCCCGCCTGCAGATAGCGGGTGTTGTCCGACACGCGGAGGGCCGGCACCCGCGCCGTGGCGGGCGTGGCGGGCAGCGCCGGCAGCAATGCCGCCGCGGTGGTCGCGAGGCTCATGCGCCGCTTCATGTCTCTCCTCCCGCGCCCACGCTCGACATGCGATCATCCGAATGCCTTGCGCGTGCGACCGGCGCGCCTCAATCCACGTCCTCCGCCAGGATCGAGCGGTCGATGGCATCGATCCGGTTGACGCCGGTGAGCGTCATCGCGACCGTCATCTCGCGCGCGATCAGGTCGAGCAGCCTGGCCACGCCCGCCTCGCCCTGCGCCGCGAGGGCGTAGACCCAGGCGCGGCCGAGCATGACGCCGCGTGCACCCAAAGCGAGCATCCGCACCACATCGAGCCCGTTGCGCACCCCGCCATCGGCCAGCACCGTCAGCCGGTCGCCCACCGCCTCGGCGATGGCCGGCAGGGCGCGCGCGCTGGAGCGCACGCCGTCGAGCTGGCGCCCGCCGTGGTTGGAGACGACGATCCCGTCCGCGCCGATGGACGCCGCCTCGCGCGCATCGTCGGGGTCGAGGATGCCCTTGATGATCAGCGGCCCGTCCCAGATCTGGCGGATCCAGTCGAGATCCTTCCACTGGATGGTGGGATCGAAGTTCGTGCCCAGCCAGCCCATGTAGTCGTTGAGCCCGCTCTCCTTGCCGAGCACGGGCAGCAGGTTGCCCAGCATGTGCGGCCGCCCGAACAGCCCGACATCCCACGCCCAGCGCGGCCGGCCGATCGCCTGCAGCACACGGCGCAAAGGTGCGTTGGGGCCGGACATGCCGGAATGCGCGTCGCGATAGCGGGCGCCCGGCACCGGCATGTCGACGGTGAACACCAGCGCCCGCGCGCCCACCTCCTTCGCACGGGCGATCAGGTCGCGCATGAAGGCGCGGTCGCGGATGACATAGAGCTGGAACCAGAACGGGTCGGCGATGCGCGCCACCTCCTCGATCGAGCAGATCGACACGGTGGAAAGGCACATCGGCACGCCCGCCCCGCGCGCCGCGCCTGCCGCCTGCAGCTCGCCGCGCCGGGCGTACATGCCGGCGATGCCGACCGGCCCCAGCGCCACCGGCAGCTTCATGTCGCAGCCGAACAGCGAGGTGGAAAGGTCGATGGTCGCGACGTCCTTGAGCACGCGCTGGCGCAGGGCGATGCCGGCGAGGTCGCTGACATTGCGACGCAGCGTTTCCTCGGCATAGGCGCCGCCATCGGCGTAATCGAACAGGAAGCGCGGCAGGCGCCGGCGCGCCGCCTCGCGGAAGTCGTTGGCTGACGATATGATCAAGGCCGCATCCGCTCCGGTCAGTAGGTCGAGAACAGCGCTTCGCGCGCCAGCCGCAGCGCGCCGACCGCGTCGTGCCGCTCCTGCGCCGCGCGCATCGCATCGAAGTCCAGCTTGTCCAGCGCCTTCTCGATCGCCTTCAGGAAGCCGATGGCGGAATTGGCGGCCGCGACCGAATCCTCGCGGAAGGGGAACTGGTCGAGCTGCCACACGCCCTCCCAGCCGTTCTTGCGCAGGGTGTAGAAGAACTCGAACAATTCGATCGGGTGGATCGAGCCGGCGATCAGGTCGTCGTCCCAGCCGCGCAGATTGTCGTTCACGTCCATGCCGAACAGCCGCCCATGGTCGATCGCCAGCTGCGCCGCGTCGGCCGGGCTTTCCCCGCCGTACAGCGAATGGCCGAAATCGAGCAGGATGCCGACATTGGGCAGGCCGATCTTCTCGATCCCCAGCAAGGTGCGGGCGACGCTGTCATAGCTCATGTGGACGCGCGGCTCGCGCGGCTTGTATTCGATCACGAACTTGAGGTCGGGGTTCTGGCTGGCGAGTTCGCCCACGCCGTCCATGCTCGCCTGCCACAGCGCCTTGTGATCGACCTGGAACGGGTAGTCCCAGCCATCCTGCCCCGGCCACAGCTTGACATAGCTGGCGCCGAACCGGCGTACCACGTTGGCGGCATCGTTGCACATCGCGTTGGCGAGGCGGCGGATACCCGGATCGGGATTGGTGAACGCGCCCTTGGCGAATTGCCTCGTGTAGATTTCCGGCGTGATGCCGATGACCGACAGGGAATGGCGCTTCAGCGCCGCCTCGACCTCGTCCAGCGACAGGTCGGCGTCGACGAACGGATAGTTGATGTCCACCACCGACAGGTCCTCCACCTGCCCGGCGAGGTCGATCATCTCGATCAGCGAGCGCGGCGGCCCGTACCCGTCGGTCGCGTACCGGTCGACATAGGTGGCAAAGTGCCAGATGCCGGCACCGTATTTCTGGTTGCTCAACCTGCTTCCCCTCCTTGCCCGGTCCGCTCGCGGCGGCGCTTCAGGCGATCATCACTTCCACCCCGGCCGCCTCGATGGCGCGCCTGTCCTCCGGCCGGATCGCATCGTCGGTGATCAGCAGGTGGACCAGCCCGATTCCTCCGAGCGCGGAGAAGGAGCGCGTGCCGATCTTGCTCGAATCCGCCACCAGCACGACCCGCTCGGCGGCCGCGATCATCGCCTGCTTCACCGGAATGTCCGACAGCGAGGGATAGGTCAGGCCCACCTCCAGGTCGATCGCGGCGGTCGCCAGGAACAGCGTCTGCACGAACAGGCCGCGGAAGAAATCGGCCGCGCGCTCGCCTGACAGCGACAGGGTCGGCGCCTTGAAGTGCCCGCCCGTGACGTGGATTTCGAAGCCTGGCTCCGCGCCCAGCATCAGCCCGATGTTGAGCGCGTTGGTGATGACGGTCATGTCGCGGTGGCCGACCAGCCGGGCGGCGACCTCCGTCGTGGTCGATCCGGAATCGATGATAATGGTCTGCCCATCGCCCACCAGCGCCGCGGCGGCCGCCCCGATGCGTTGCTTGGCCTCCATGTTCTCCAGGTTCTGGAGCGCCATGGCGCGGACCTGCTGCGTGACCGATTTCAGGAAGGCGCCGCCATGCTCGCGCACCACATGGCCGTCCGCCTCCAGCTTCTCCAGGTCCTGCCGGATGGTGACCTCCGACACATCGAAGGCTTCCGCCAGCGCCCGCACGCGCGCGCTGCCTTCCTCCTGCAGCCAGGCGAGGATCTTCGCGCGCCGCGTTTCGCCCAGCAACCGCGCGCCGGACGCGGCAGGCGCCGGCCGGCTGGTGGCGTTGAAGGCCGGCTTCGCGTTCATGCTCTTCTCGCGCTGATGATGTCGTGCTCCACGGCCGCGGGCGATCTCACGGTGCGCCCGTCCTAGAGCGAAGCTTCACACCTTGTCAATTTGCCGCCCCCGGCATAATTTTCGAAAGTGATCGAAAGAACCGCGATTGCACTTGCCCCGCTCCGCCGATAGAGGGGCTGCAGGAGGGACCAGAATGAGCCAGTCCGGATCCCCGGGATCCATGCCCCTTGCCGCAGCACGCACGCTGGCCGAACGCTCCGCCCATGTGCGCGAGCGCGCCAACTGGATGCGGCGGCGGCTGCTGCGCATGATCGTCGATGCGGGGCAGGGTCACCCCGGCGGCGACCTCTCCGCCAGCGACATCCTCGCGGCGCTCTATTTCGATATTTTGCGGATCGACCCTGCGAATCCACTCTCGCCGGCGCGCGACCGCTTCGTCATGTCCAAGGGCCATTGCACCGGCGCCCTCTACACGGCGCTCGCCGGCGCCGGCTTCTTCCCCGAGGACGAGCTGGAGACCTATCTGCAACCCCGCTCGCGGCTCAGCGGCCATCCCAACCGGACCTATCTGCCGGGCATCGAAACCAATACCGGCCCGCTCGGCCATGGCCTGCCGGTCGCGGTGGGCATGGCGGTGGGCGAGCAGATCGACGGCAGCGGCTTCCGCACCTTCGTGCTGACCGGCGACGGCGAGTTGCAGGAGGGCAGCATGTGGGAAGCGGCGATGTTCGCCGGCCACCGCAAGCTCGGCCGCCTGACCGTGATCGTCGATCGCAACGGGCTGCAGCAGGGCGCCCGCACGGAGGACACCAACGGGCTGGAGCCGCTGGCCGGCAAGTGGCGCGCCTTCGGGTGGGACGTGGCGGAGACGGACGGCCACGACCACGCAGCGCTCCTTTCCGCCCTCGATGCGGCCACCGGGCTGCGGGACCGGCCACTGGCGATCATCGCCCACACGCACAAGGGCCAGGGCGTGAGCTTCATGCGCGATCAGGCGCGCTGGCACCATGGCGTTCCCGACGAAGAGCAGTTCGCCCGGGCCATGGCGGAACTCGAAGCGGAGCAGGCATGAACGCGGCCGCCACATTCCCGAACACGCAGCTGTTCGACTGCCGCGAGGCCTATGTGCGCACGGTGGAGGAACTCGCCGCCGAGGACGAGCGCATCGTCGCGGTGGTCAACGATTCCGTCGGCTCGTCGAAGCTGGGTGGTTTCCGCGACCGCTTCCCCACCCGCCTGATCAACGTGGGCATCGCGGAACAGAACATGGTGGGCGTGGGCGCAGGTCTTGCCAATGCGGGCAAGGTGCCGTTCGTGAGCGCGGCCTCGTGCTTCCTCACCGCGCGGGCAATGGAGCAGATCAAGGCCGATTGCGCCTACAGCCATGCGAACGTGAAGCTGTGCGGCATTTCGCCGGGCGTGGCCTATGGCGAACTCGGCGCGACCCATCACAGCATCGAGGACGTCGCCTGGATGCGCGCCATCGACGGGCTGGCGGTGATCGTCCCGTCCGACCCGTGGGAAACGGCCGAGGCGATCAGGGCGGCCGCCGCCTGGGACGGGCCGGTGTTCATCCGCATCAGCCGCATGAAGGTGCCCCAGCTGGAACGCGGCGAGCCGGTATTCCGCATCGGCAAGGCCGAGGTGCTGCGACAGGGCGGCGACATCGCCATCATCGCCAACGGCACGCTCGTCCATCGCGCGCTGGAAGCGGCGGCCGCGCTGGCCGGCGAGGGCATCGCGGCGCGGGTGGTCAACATGGCCAGCGTCTCGCCGCTCGACCTCGAAGTCGTCGCGGCGGCCGCGCAGACGGGCGCGATCGTCACCGCCGAAGAGGGGCTGCGCCAGGGTGGCCTGGGCGGCGCCGTGGCGGAATTCTGCGCCAACCACTGCGCCGTGCCCATGCGCATGATCGGCTTTCCCGGCTTCCTCCCGACCGGATCGGCCGACTGGCTGATGGAGACATACGGGCTCACCGCCCACGGCATCGCCGCCGCCGCCCGCGAGCTGCTGGAGGCCCGACAGGCGCGACCACGGCCGGCGCGATGACTACCGGCGCGATGACTACCGGCGCGATGATCACCGGCGCAATTCTGGCCATCGATCAGGGCACGACGAACACCAAGGCCCTGCTGGTGGAGCCGGGCGGGCGCGTGCTCCACGCCTGTTCGCGGGCCGTGCAGGTGCGCTATCCCCAGCCCGGATGGGCGGAGCAATCGGCCACCGAGATCTGGGACGCGGTGGCCGCGCTCATCGCGGAAATGGTCGCCGCCGCGCCGCGGATCGAGGTCGCGGCCCTGGCGATCTCCAACCAGCGCGAAACCATCGTGCTGTGGGACGCGCAGACGGGGCGCCCGCTCGGCCCGGCCGTGATCTGGCAGTGCCAGCGCTCCGCCGCCCGCTGCGCCCGCCTGCGCGCGGCGGGGCTGGAGGACAGGATCGCAGAGCTCAGCGGCCTCGGCATCGACCCGCTGTTCCCGGCGGCCAAGATCGCCTGGCTGCTCGACGAACTGCCCGATGCGCGCCAGCGTGCAGCCCGCGGCGAGGTGCGGTGCGGCACAATCGACAGCTGGCTGCTGTGGAACCTCACCGGCGGCCGCGTCCATGCGACCGATCACAGCAACGCCTCGCGCACCCAGCTGTTCAACCTCGAGACACTGGAGTGGGACGCGGAACTCGGCGCGATGTTCGACGTGCCGCTGGAAATGCTGCCGCGAATCGCGCCCTCCGATGGCGGCTTCGGAGAGACCGCCGCCGGGGCGACCGCGCTCCCGGCCGGAACCCCGATCCGGACGATGCTCGGCGACAGCCACGCGGCGCTGTTCGCTCATTCCGGCGGGCAGCCCGGCTGCGCCAAGGTGACCATCGGCACGGGCAGCTCGCTGATGGTGGCGACGCCCCGCCCCACAAGGTCATCGCACGGCCTCTCGGCGACGATCGCCTGGGCGCGCGCGGGAGAGGGCGTGCAGCATGCGATCGAGGGCAACATCTCGGTCTCCGGCCATGCCGCCTCGTTCGCGCGCATGCTGCTGGGGCTGGCGGACGAACAGGCGCTGACGCAGCTCGCCGCCAGCGTCGGGAGCAGCGAGGGGGTGGTGTTCGTGCCGGCGCTGGCGGGGCTCGGAGCGCCGCACTGGCAGGCGGGCGCGCGGGGCACGCTTTCCGGCATGAGTCTCGGCACGACACCCGCTCATGTCGCGCGCGCCACGCTGGAGGCCATCGCGCTGCAGATCGGCGACGTTCTCGAAGCGATGGAAGCCGATCTGGTGGAGCCGCTCGCCGAATTGTCGATCGATGGCGGTGGGGCGCGCAACGACGTGCTGGCGCAGATCCTCGCCGACCTGACCGGCCGCGCGATCCTGCGCCCTGCCATGGCGGAGGCCAGCGCCCTGGGCGTGGCGCGCCTCGCGGCCGAGGCGCTGGGCGCCGGCTGGCCCGCCGAGAGCGCGCCGCCCGACCGCTTCGAACCGCGCCTCGCCGAGGACGAAAGAGCGACCATCCGCGCCAACTGGCGGGAGGCCGTTGCCGATGTGATCGCGCGGGCGGCAATGAACGAGCAGCAACGAAACTGACGCGTCGGCGAACGGGCGGGCTCCGCGCCCGTCCGCCCGACCGACGCGCCGAGAGGGGAGAGGGTGATGAGCGGCGCAGCGGCAGGCAAGGAGGACTGGAAGAACACGATTCTCGCGGGGCTCGCGAACTATATCGATGCCGGCTCCATCGTCGCGGGGGCGGCGGCGCTGTCGCTGTGGGTGGAAGCCTACCAGATGGACACGAGCCTCATCGGCCTGCTCGGAGCCTTCGGCCCCAACGCGATCGCGGCCGGCATCGGCGCCCTGATCGGCGGCCGGCTGTGCGACCTGTTCGGGCGCAAGCGCATCTACCAGTACGACATGCTGTTCTACGCCTTCGGCATGTTGTGGCTGGTCTTCGCGATGAACGCCTGGATGATCGTCGTCGGGTTCTTCCTCGTCGGGCTCGCGGTGGGCGCCGACATCCCCGCCTCCTGGTCGCTGATCGCGGAAACGGCGCCCGACGCGCGGCGCGGCAAACATAGCGGCGTGGCGCAGGTGCTGTGGTATCTGGGCCCGGTCGTCGTCCTGCTGATGTTCCTGGTGCTGGAGCCGCTTGGCATGATGGCGGCGCGCATCGTCTTCGGGCACCTCGCCGTGCTGGCCGTGGCACTGACCTTCCTGCGCTCGCGAATGAAGGAATCGCGGCGCTGGCTGGAAGCCAACGCCACCCCAGGCGGCACCTCCGCGCAGGCACAGCGCGGCCGCTGGCAGGACCTGTTCACCCGCCAGCACATCCGCTCGATGGCGTTCCTGACCGGCATGTACCTGTTCTGGAACCTGTGGGCGGGCACCAACGGCTTCTTCTTTCCCTACATCCTGCGCACGGTGGGCAATCAGAGCCAGGCCATGTCGGTGGCGATCCAGGCGCTCAGCTTCCTGCTCGGCATGGCCTCGATCTACTTCGTGTTCATGCGGTTCGCCGACCGGGTGAACCAGCGGCTGCTGTTCGGCCTCTCCGCGCTGATCCAGGTGGTCGGCATGTCGCTGCTGGCGCTGTTCCCGCTCACCGTGCCGATCGCGCTGATCCACGTGTTCCTGATGGCCTTCGGGCAAGGGTTCGGCGCGCAGTGCTTCTTCCAGCTGTGGAGCGCGGAAATGTTTCCGACCCTGCTGCGCAGCACCGCGCAGGGGGTGATGTTCGCGGTGGTGCGGGTGACGCTCGGCGTGTTCAGCTTCTTCGTGCCGGCGCTTTCGGCGACGGGCTTCACCACCCTCGCCTGGATCCTCGTAGGCTTCCTTGCGATCAGCGGGATCATCGGCTTCGTCTGGGCGCCGCGCAACGAGGGCAAGTCGCTCGAACAGCTGGAAGCCGAGCGCACAGGGTGAGACTCAGCGGCCGTCGGCCCCTCCGGGGCGGGCTGGCCGGCCCGGCCTGGCGCTCTCGTGCTGAGCCTTCCGCCGCGCCGATTGCGGCCCAGAAGCGCTGCGGGTGCAACGCGCATTCAGCCCGCTTGCAAAAGACAGGCACCGCCGCCCCGGTCCGGCGAAGCGGCGGCCAAAAACGCGGCCGTGATCCAGCGATCCGGCCGGACGCATTCCGCCGGGGACCGACCAGCAAAGCCCTGCCGTCTTGCGCCGCTTCAAACGACAGCGTCAATCACGACCGGCGGATCTTGCGCCGTCTCTAGTACTGAACCGTAGCCATCCCGGCAGCCCAAGAAGGCGTCCTGCAAGCGGCACGGTGCGGCAGAGGATTGTGCGCCCTTTCCGCCCATGCCATTGCGGCACGACAGATAAGAAGGGATGCAGAGGATGCCGGAGATCGTATCGGCGCGGGTTATCGTCACCTGCCCGGGCCGCAATTTCGTCACGCTGAAGATCGAGACGAAGGACGGCGTGACCGGCATCGGCGATGCGACGCTGAACGGGCGCGAGATGGCGGTGGCCGCCTATCTCAACGATCACGTCATCCCCTGCCTGATCGGGCGCGACGCGCACCGGATCGAGGACATCTGGCAATATCTCTATCGCGGCGCCTATTGGCGGCGGGGCCCGGTGACGATGACCGCCATCGCCGCGGTCGACATGGCCTTGTGGGACATCAAGGGCAAGATCGCCGGCCTGCCCGTCTACCAGCTGCTCGGCGGCGCCTCGCGCGAGGGGGCGATGGTCTATGGTCATGCCAATGGCGAGACGATCGACGACACGATCAAGGCAGCGCTGCACTACAAGGAGCTGGGCTACAAGGCGATCCGCCTCCAATGCGGGGTGCCCGGCCTGCCTTCCACCTACGGCGTGTCGAAGGACAAGCTGTTCTACGAGCCCGCCGATGCCGACCTGCCGACCGAGAACCTCTGGTCCACCGAGAAGTACCTGCGCATCGTGCCCGAACTGTTCGCCGCCGGGCGCGAGGCGCTGGGGTGGGACGTGCACCTGCTCCACGACGTGCACCACCGACTAAAGCCGATCGAGGCCGGCCGGCTCGGCAAGGATCTGGAGCAATACCGCCCGTTCTGGATCGAGGATGCGGTGCCGGCGGACAACCAGGACTCCTTCCGCCTGATCCGCCAGCACACCACCACGCCGCTGGCCGTCGGCGAGATCTTCAACAGCGTGTGGGATGCCAAGCAGCTGATCCAGGAACAGCTGATCGACTATATCCGCGCCACCGTGGTCCATGCGGGCGGGATCACGCATCTGCGGCGCATCGCCGCCTTCGCCGACCTGTTCAACGTGCGCACGGGCTGCCACGGCGCCACCGACCTGTCGCCGGTGACCATGGCCGCGGCGCTGCATTTCGACCTCTCCGTGCCCAATTTCGGGGTGCAGGAATATATGCGCCACACCGAGGAGACCGATGCCGTCTTCCCGCACCAGTACCGCTTCGAGGACGGGATGATGCATCCGGGCGACGCGCCGGGCCTCGGCGTGGAGATCGACGAGGACCGCGCCGCGCAGCACCCCTACAAGCGCGCCTACCTGCCCGTGAACCGCCTGCAGGACGGGACGATGCATGATTGGTGAGCCCACCGACGACGGCCGCCGGATGAGCGAGCGCGCGGAGCCGGCCGATGCCGGCGTCGGCGTGGATGCGCTCGATGGGCTGCCCCCTGCATCGGGACGCGTGGGGCGATACCGGTGGGTGATCTGCGCGCTGCTCTTCTTCGCCATTACCATCAATTATGTCGACCGGCAGGTCGTCGGCATCCTCAAGCCCTTGCTGGAACAGGAGTTCGGCTGGAGCGAGAACGACTATGCCAACATCGTGTTCGCCTTCTCCGCGGCCTATGCGCTCGGGCTGCTGGTCGTGGGGCGGATGATGGACGCGCTCGGCACGCGGCGCGGGATGGGCGTGGCGGTCACGGTGTGGAGCCTCGCCGCGGTGGCGCATGCCGCGGCCAGCGGCGTGGGCGGGTTCGTCGCGGCGCGCCTCGCCTTGGGACTTGGCGAGGCGGGCGGCTTCCCCGGCGCGATCAAGGCGGTCTCCGAGTGGTTCCCCAAGCGCGAGCGTGCCTTTGCCACCGGCCTGTTCAACGCCGGCGCCAATGTCGGCGCGCTGGTCACCCCGATCCTCGTGCCGATCCTGGTGCTCGCCTGGGGCTGGCAGGCGGCCTTCATCATCACGGGCGCGAGCGGCTTCGTGCTGCTCGCCACGTGGCTGTGGGTCTATCGCCGGCCGCAGGAGCACAGGCGGGTCGGCGCGGCGGAGCTGGCCTATATCGAGAGCGACCCGGTGGACCAGCCGGGGCGCATCAGCTGGGGCGTGGCGCTGCGCCGGCGCGAGGCCTGGGCCTTCATCCTCGGCAAGTTCCTGACCGACCCGGTCTGGTGGCTGTTCCTGTTCTGGCTGCCCGATTTCTTCGCCAAGACGCACGGGCTGACCCTTCTACCCTCGGGCGGGAGCATCTTCGTCACCTTCGGGCCGGCGCTGGTGGCGGTGTACCTGCTGGCCGATGTCGGCAGTATCGGCGGGGGCTGGCTGTCTTCCTTCCTGATCCGGCGCGGCTGGTCGATCAATGCCGCGCGCAAGACCACGATGCTGATCTGCGCGCTGTGCGTGACGCCGGTGTCCATCGCCGCCTTCGTCGACAGCCTGGCGGTTGCCATCGCTATCATCGGCGTCGCCGCGGCCGCGCATCAGGGCTGGTCGGCCAATCTGTTCACCCTGACGAGCGACCTGTTTCCGCGCCGCGCGGTGGCCACCATCGTGGGCCTGGGCGGCTTTGCCGGGGCGATCGGAGGCATGTTCATCGCCAAGTTCGCCGGCTGGACGCTGGAGGCGACCGGCAGCTACGTTCCGCTGCTGCTGTTCGCGGGCGTGACCTACCTGATCACGCTCGGCATCATCCACCTGCTGACGCCGCGGATGGAGCCGGTGAGCCTGCCCGCCGAGGCCTGACGCTCCCTTGCTCTGCCCTGCGCTCGCGGTGGCCCGGGCGAGCGCAGCGCAGGGGCTCAGCGGCCGAGGTGGAAGTGGTAGGCGGTGCGCGAGCGGAAGGTCTCGCCCGGCCGCAGCAGGGTGGAGGGGAACTCCGCGCGGTTGGGGCTGTCGGGCAGGTGCTGCGTTTCCAGCGCGATCCCGGTGTGCGGCGCCAGCGTCACGCCCGCTGCGCCGACCTGGGTGCCGGGGAAGTAATTGGCCAGATAGATGTGGATCGACGGTTCGGTCGTGAACACGTCGAGCACACGCCCGCTCTCAGGGTCGCTCACCCGCGCGGCCGCGGCCAGATCCTGCCCTTGCGGATCGACGAGCCAGCTATGATTGAAGCCGCGCACCCCGTCGTTGGCGGGCAGCTCGTCCGGCTCCCGCGCCACCGGGCGCTCGGTGCGGAAGTCGAACACGGTGCCCGCCACCGGCTGGAGCGTGCCGGTCGGGATGCCGCGATTGTCCGTGGCGACGACCCGGTCGGCAAAGACGCGGAGACTATGATCGTAGACCCGCCCGCCATCCGCGCCCGCGAGGTTGAAATAGCTGTGATTGGTGAGGTTGAGCACGGTCGGCGCGTCGGTCGTCGCCGCATAGTCGATGAACAGCGCGCCCTCGTCCGTCAGGCTGTAGGTGATCTCGACGTCGAGCTTGCCGGGGAAATTCTGCTCCCCCGCCGGGCTGGTATAGGTCAGCACCGCCTGTTGCGGGCCGGCATGGCGCAGCGTCCAGACCTTGCCGATGAAGCCCGGCTGCGCCCCGCCGTGGAGTGCATTGGGCCCGTCATTGGCGGTGAGCCGCACCTCCTGCCCGTCGATTTGGAAGCGCGCATCGGCGATGCGCCCGGCATAGCGCCCGACGACGCCGCCGAAATAATAATCGGGGTTGCGCGTCTCGTAAGCGGGGAGGTCGGGCAGGCCGAGCGCCACGTTCTCCATGCGCCCCTGATCGTCGGGCACCTCGACATGGGTGATGATGGCCCCGAGCGTGATCACGCGCACGACCATCCCGGCCCGGTTGCGCAAGGTCACCTGCTGCACCTCGCGCCCGTCGCTCATCGTGCCGTAGAGCGCCACCTCCGCCCCCGGCGCCGTGGTCGTGGCGAGCGCGGGCGCGGGGCAGGCGAGCGCGAATGCGGCGCAGGCCGCCCCGAACGCGGTCCTCATCATCGCCGTTCCCCTCCGGCAAAGCGACGGTCCGCCGCGAGCGCCAGGAACATGAAGTTGGTGGCGCCGCCGCCCATCACATATTCGGTCTGCTGCCAGAAATAGGGCCAGATCTTCAGTTCCGGCAGGTCGGGCCGGATCAGCGCCGTCCCGGAAATCACCCCGCCCGGAATGTACGACCAGTCGGCCCGGTTCACCCCGTAGGCGACCGTCGCCGATTGCGAGCCAACCCCGGAGGCAAAGGACATATTGTTCTCCCCCGGATGCACGCCGAGGATGAAGTTGAGCGCGCTCAGCCAGGTCTCGGTCGAGGTGTGCTGCGGCCAGCCCTTCTCGAAGAACCATTGCTGCACGCCCTGCGCCTGGATGTCCCAGCCGGCGCCCCAGATGTTCGGCTCGTAGGGCACGCCATAGGGCGAATCGGTGCGCGCCGCCGCATCGACCCCGTCCTGATAGGTGGCCACCGCCTGTGACAGCCGCGCCTTGAAGCCCTCGTCCGGAATGCGGTCGAGGATCGAGGCGAGCGGCCAGGCATGTTCGGGCTCGGCGAGGATCGCGGGCTCCAGCGCGAGCAGACGGGCGACGAGGTCCGCACGCCCCGTGGCGTGGATCAGCTCCGAGAGCGCGAGGACCCGCAGGCGCAGGCTCTCGCTCCGGTCGAGGGCGCCGGCGGCAACCGCCTCCGCCGCGGCGAGCGCCTCGGCCGCCATGGCAGGATTGCTGGCCCTGATCGCGCGCGAGGCCGCCGCGAGGCCGGCCGCGACGTGCAGTTCGCGGTCGGGGTTCTCCTCCGTGAACACCCAGCGATCGTCGAACGCGATCCTGTTGCCGCTATTGTCGAGCCCCAGCCCCTCGACGGGGCGCCTGAACGCGTTGTCCGACATCGTCGCGGCGTCGCCCAGATGGACGTATTGCCGCATGGTCGGCGAGATGATCCCGCGATAGAGCCGCCCGAGCGCACGATGGCCGCCGAGCACTGAGAGCAGGCCGTGCTCGATCTGCTGCACCGCGTCGTTGGCGCCGTCAGGCTGGCGGATCTCCACCGAATGGCTGGCCTGATTGATCGCCGTCGCGTCGTGGTCGAGGCCCAGCTCCTCCACCATCTTCGCGAGCAGCCAGATCGTGCCGGCCTGCGATTCCACGCGCAGATCGTAATCGCCCGCATCGTGCCAGCCGCCCTGGTCCAGCCCTGGCACGACCTCGCCCGGCTGGTAGGTCGTCAGCGTGGAGGCGCCCTGCACGTAGCCATCGAAATGGTTGAGATCGACAGGCGCCATCAGCGCATCGTCCATATGGTCGAGCCCGTGCCACACGCGATATTTCTCGGCGACCCGCATGTGGCACATCTGCACCGGCAGGAACACCTCCAGCGTCGGTTGCCACACATGGCGCGAATAGACCTGGCGACTGATCTCGAACGGGTGCGAGACCGTCTCGCCATAGCCGACCGCGTACATGCCGGGCTCGATCACGTCGGAGAAGTCGAAGGTGCGATACTGGTAGCGCAGGAAATCGCCCCACGCCTGCGTCGGCGCGCTGCGCACCGGCACCCGGCCCTCGGCGGTGAGGCGATAGAGCGTCGCCTCCCCCCCCGTATCGGCCGGATCGAGCTCGATCACCGCCCGCTTGGGCTGGTCGGGCGCATAACCGACCTGGCTGACCTGCACGACCGGCTGATAGCGCCAGTTGTCGATCACATGCGGCGTGACGATCCATTCGACGGCGTTGGTCGTTGCCCCGGCGGGCACCGCGCTGCGCACGACATACCAGCCATTGTTATGATTGGCGCGGCCGTCCATCAGCTCCAGCGGGGCGCCGCGGCTCTCGATCCGCATGCGCAGGCTCGCATCGTCGGGTGCCACCACCAGCGTGGTGCCGGTGGCGAGCGGCGCTGGCAGCGGCTCCTCATTGGGAGAGGGCACCGGGCCGTTGTTCTGGAAGTGCAGCGGCACCTCCACTGGCGCGAGATCGCGCGCTGCCACCGGGCCGTTGGGCTGCTGCGGGAAGATGCCCGCCTCGGCCTCCGCAGAGCCGGCATCCATCAGCCAGGCCTTGCCGAACAGGTGGGTGGGGAACAGCTCGAAATTGAAGCCGACCCGGCCGACCCACTCGGGCGGCAGCGGCTCGTCAAGATCGACGCTGATGCGGAAGGCAGCGCCGTCCAGCGGCGTGACATTGACGCGATAGGACAGGTCGAGGTCGGGGTAGAAGGTGGGGTTGAAGCCGCGCCCGTTCCGCTCCGGATCGGGGTACGCGAGGCGCTGGCTGATGCGGCCGGTGGCGGCGTCCACCTCGCGTTCCCCGGCTTTGGGCACGGGCGTCCACTGGCCGGGCGAGACCTCCAGCCGCAGATCGCCGTTCGCCGCCACGCGCCGCCCGTGCTGCACCAATGTCACGCCGGTCTGGTGCCCCTCGGGATAGATGTCCTCGAACACCAGCACGTCGAGGCCTGGGCGCGACAGATAGCCGCGCTCGTTCAACCTCAACGCCGCGCCGTTCTGCGCCTGCACCCGGCCCTGCGCCTCACCTTGCGCCTGCGCCTTAGCCGGAACCGCGGCGCCGGCGAGGCCAGCCGCCAATGCGAGCAGGCAGGGGCGCAGCAGCACCCGGGTAGACAGCTTCATTCGTTCCTCCCCGTTTTTATCCTCGGCCGCCCCCACTCGCTGCGGGAACAGGCCCCGCCGGCATTCCGCAGAGCGGCCAACGCTCACCGCGCCGACGCTCCACAGCCCGCCTGCGCGAGCGGCGGGCCTGCGCCCTCGAGGAGCCTTGCGGTCGCCCAGCTGGCGTTCAACGGCGCGCGCTTTCGGGCGGGCCGAGATAGGCTGGTGGCAACTCACCTTGCAGAACATGCAGCCGCTGGAACACGAGGCCCGGATCGACCAGCCACAGCTTCACGACGTGGGCGCCCGGCTCGGCGACCTGGTGGCGCGTGCGGCGGACCCAGCGATTGGCGGCCACCGCCTCGTTCCATTCGGCCTCGCCCGTGCCTTCGTGCACGTCGACGATCTGCGGCACCTCGTCGTCGATGGAGATGGCATAGCGCAGCCCCTTCCCGCCGATCTCAAGCGTGGGCGACAACACGGTCTCGATTGTCACCTCGCCGGGCTCGAACAGGTGGACCGGATATTCCAGGTGCGGAGCCTGGCCGCCCGGCTGCTGCGCCGCCGCCGTCACCGGAAAAGCCGTCACCGCGGACCCGGTCAGCCCGAGATGGGGGATGCGCTGCCATGCGATGCCGTTGGTCTCCACCGCACGCGCATAATGGACCGCATCGATGGCGACATAGCCGTTGCTGGCCACGAAGCCGTGCACGCCGCCACCTTGCGGGCGGAAGGTCTCCACCCACACGGTCAGCTCGGAGCCCTCCGAACCGCGCAGGTGGACCGGCGCGCGATGGCGCCCTTCCGGCGCGCGGTCCCAGTCGATGGAGACCTCCACCGGCATCTGGTCGTCGACGATACCGTCGCTGGCCGTGAGGCGGACCCATTGCGGCGCGCTGGCGGCGAAGCGGAACGGTGCGGCGCCGCGGTTGAACAGCTCGATCGTGCGGCTGCCGGGGCCGAACGGATCGAAAGCGGGCAGTTGCAGCTGCCCCTCCCCGCCCGGCCAGGCACTGCGCGCGCCCTCCACCGCGACCGCCATCGCAGCCCGCGCCGGCACGGCGATGCGCCGCACCTGCGGCATGACATCGGCCTCGGGCTGCTGCCAGTTGTCGTAGGAGATGTGCGTCTGCGCCATCATGTGCGGCCACTTGCCGCCGGCGGTCTCCTCCTCATAGCGGCGGCGGATTTCCCGGTCCCGCGCGAACAGGCGCTCGGCGAGATCGGCCGACGCATCGGTGGCGGCGCGGCCCTGCTCGGCATAGAGGCGGTTCAGCCCCACCGCGGCCCACAGTTCGTGCTGGTTCGCATTGGCGAGGATGGGGTGGAGCACCAGCTGGAAGTAGGCGTCGCGCATCGCCGGCGAGAGCTGCTCCTCCACCGCCAGCGCCCGCTCACGCAGGGTCGACCATTGGGCCACCACCCGCTGGGCCTCGTCGAAATGGACGAGGCTGTAGGTCTCGGCATCGAGCAGCTCCGGCTTCCGCCGCGCGGCATACTGCGCATAGAGCGTCAGCAACTCGCCGATCTCGGCCGCATGCTCGGCCCCGAACTGCTCGGCGGCCCATTCACGCGAATAATCGCCGAGCCTCTCCAGCGGCCAGGCCTCGGGCGCCCAGGCGTAATCGAGGAAGAAGCTGGTCGGGTATTCCATCGGCTTGATGTCGCCGACATTCACGATCCACAACCGGTCCGCTCCATAGCGCCAGGCTAGGTGCATCTGCTCCCACACGCGTTCGATCTGCGTCGTGTTGATCCACTTGTAATTGCGCGGGCCGCCCACGTAATCGAAATGGTAGTAGACGCCATAACCGCCGGGCCGTTCGGCGCCGGGCTCCGGCAGGCGGCGGATATTGCCCCAATTGTCGTCCGCGAACAGCAGGGTCACATCATCGGGCACCTGCATGCCGGCGTCGTAATAATCCTGCACCTCCTTGTAGAGCGCCCAGACCTGCGGCGTCTCCTCGGCCGGGCGCCCGGTGACATCGGCGATGATCTCGCGCTGGTCGGCGACGATCGTCTCCAGCAGCGCGGTCGCTGTGCCCTCGGTCATCGGCTCGTCGCCATCGCCGCGCATGCCAACCGTCACCAGCGTCTCGTAATCCTGCGTGCGCTCCATGCCCTCGCGCCAGAACTCCCGCAGCGCTCGCGCATTGGTGGCATAGTCCCACGCGCCTCCGCCATTGCGCTCCCAATCGGCATGGGCGCGCATCAGCGGCTCGTGGTGCGACGTGCCGACCACCACGCCATAACGCTGCGCGACGGAAGCGTTGGCCGGATCGTCTTCGTGGAACGACTTGCCCCACATCGCCGGCCATATGTAATTGCCGCGCAGGCGCAGCGTCAGCTCGAACACCTTCTCATAGAACGGCGCGTTGATGCCGCCCAAGGTCTCGCGCGCCCAATTGCCGAGCGCCGGCTCCTCGTCATTGATGAAGATGCCGCGATAGCGCACGGTCGGCTTCTCGACCTGCCGCCCTGGCAGCACGAACAGCGCCTCGCGCCGCTGCACCGGCACATCCGCCCACCAATACCAGGGCGAAACGCCGATCCGGCGCGACAGGTCATACATCCCGAAGATCGTGCCGCGCCTGTCGGAGCCGGCAATCACCAAGGCTTGCGCAACCCCCGGCATGGGGTTCTCGACCAACTGGTGAAGATAGGCCTCCCACTCGCCCGCGACACCCGCACTGTCGAGCTTGCCCTCGCGCACCAGGCGATCGACCAGCGCGCTCTCGCCCAACGTGCCGACGATCACCACCGCCGGGACGTCGCCAGCCGGCCCGTGGAGCAACGCCGGCTCCCGGCCCGCCACACGGCCCAGATCGGCGCGCAGATCGCCTGCCGCGCGCAGCACGCTCGCATGCTCCTCACCCGCGATCAGCACCGGCGCAGCGCGGCCTTGCTCGATCAAGGCCATCGCCCCGGCACCGCGCTCGCCCGAGATTTCGGCCGCCCGTGCCGGCGCACCGCCATGCACGAGCAATGACGCGGCGAGCAGCAGCAGCAGACCATAGAGCCAGGGGAGCCGCACATGCGCCAGACCCCACAATTCGCCCTCCCGCACCAGGGCGCGGTCCTTTGGGCAGGCTGGACGATGCGTCGCGATCATGGCCTCTCCTGCGGACTGCCATCTGCGTGCAGCCTCTCACGCTGATAGCGCTATCATGCGAACGGTACGCGGGTCGAGTCCATCGCACGAGAGGACCGAAGATCGCGCAATTCGAGACAGTTGATCTGTGCAGCGCAGATCGGAGCGTCACGGCCCAGCCGCCCCGCCGCCGGGCACCGGCCGGCCAGTGGGCAACCCCCGGTCCGCTCCCGCCCCAGCAGATAAACCCGAGCGCTGAGGAATGCGGGTTCATCCCTCAAAAGTCTCTGACCGGTTTGGATCAGAGCCTAGCACATCGCCGAGCAGACCTTGGGAGTGCGCGCATCGAGGCCGGCTTCGCTCACGCGCCTGCCGCTGCGGGCCTTTCCCATGTTTCAGGCCGGCTCGTGACACATGCAGGAGCGTCGCTGGCATGCAGCCGCACACCGCGCGAGTGCCGCACCACGGCTTCACCCCCGGCGCTCTCACCACTAGAACCGACGGCCTCACCACTGGTGACGAGGGCCTGCGCCCCCGTCGGATGACATGGCTGTCTGCCAAGCGATCACAAGAGCCCAACGGGTCTGCGCGCTCCCGCACCGCAAGCTCTATTTGCACGAAAAGGAGCCCCTCCGTCCCGCGGAGGAGCTCCCGAATTGTCCTGTACGGCGGCTTAGAAGGTGCCGCGCACGATGAAGGCGAAGCGCCGGTCGTTCATGAAGTACGAACGCGGGCCCAGCAGCCCATCCGACGAGAATTGCTGCAAGGTCTTCGTGACTTCGTTGGTCAGGTTCACCCCTTGCACGCCGACCTTGATGTTCTCGTTGACGTTGAGGAACACCGAAGCGTCCAGCTGCCCGGTCGCCTCATTGAAGATCGGATAATAGGGGAAGATCACGTCCGCCGCCGTCAGCAGGAAGCGCGAGCGCCAATTGTACGCGGCACGCAGCGAGATCGGCCCCTTCTCGTAGAAGGCGGCGACGTTCACATTGTGCTTCGACAATTGTTCGAGCGGCAGGTTGCCCGGAACACCCCCGACCGGCTCGTCGACTGCCTCACCCAAGGCCAGGAGCGAATTGGGCAGCCCCTCGCTGTCGATGAAGCTGTAGTTCGCGCTCACGCCCAGCCCGCTCAGCGGACCCGGCAGGAAGTCGTAGGTCTGCTGATAGGCAAGTTCGAACCCCTTCACCTTGCCCGTGCCGTCGAAGTTCGCAGGGCCGCGGACCTGCACCTGCTGGGTGATATTGTTGCTGGTGATGTCGCGGAAGGTGATCTCCTGGTAGAAGAAGTTGTGGATGTTCTTGTAGAACGCGTTGAACGTCAACGAACCCACGGTCGCGAAATACCATTCCAGGCTGGCGTCGAAATTGTCGGAGATCGCGGGCTTTAGGAACGGATTGCCGGCCGAGGCGGCCAGCCGGAAGCCGGTGCTCGTATCGGAGCCGACGGTCAGGTAGTTGCGAATGTCGCCCATGCCCGGCCGAGCCAGGTTGCGCGACCCGGCGAGCCGCAGGATCAGTTCGTCGGTGAGGCCGATCTTCAGGTTCAGGCTCGGCAGGAAGTAGGTGTACTCGTTGCGCGCGATGTTCGCCACCGTCAGGCCGGTGGCGAATTGCTGCAGCTCCGCATAAGCGGCCGCTCCGATCGTGCAGACCCCGCCCGGAAGCTGCGGCGGCGTGCCCGGAGGCGCGTTCTCGGGCACGCTGGCCTGGCAGCGCTCCTCGTAAGGCAGTGCCTGCCCATTGTTCGGATCATTGGGATCGTTGATCGCGAGGCCGAGCTGCTGCTGGCTCGGGACGCCAATGCTGCCGGCGGATTTCACCTGCGTGCTGACCAGGCGGACGCCGATATTGCCTTCGATCCGGGGGCCGAGGAACAGGCCCTCATCGTCGAAGCTGAGCATCGCGTAAGCGGCCTCGTTGGTCTCGCTCACGGTCTGCAATTCGTCCGGCAGGTACACCGTGCCTGGCACCACTCCCTCGCGCTCGGCCACCGGAAGCCAGCTGGTGGTTCCAGAGGCGCCAGTCGCTCGCGCGGCTTCCTGGATTTGCTTCAGGAGCTCGGCGGTTTGCTCGTACCCCCCGATCAGGTTACCGCTGTAGTAATTGGCGGTCGGAGGGGTCACCGTATCGCCGCGGAAGAAATTGTCCCAGCTATATTGCTCGACCTGATCGGTCCCGACCTGATCCATATAGACGGCCTGGCCCGACCAGACCTCGCTCAGCGAGCCCCAATTATAGGCGCTGAAGCGGATGTTCTGGTCGCGGTCGGCATAGCGCGCGCCGAACTTGGCCCGCGTGAAGAAGCCGCCCTCCTCGAATGTGTAGGCCAAGTCTCCGCGGAACGCCCATTCCTCGCCGTCGCTTTCCTCGATGTGGTCCATGGCATTGCGCCAGAACGTGAACATCGGATCGGCGAAATATTCCGCGTCGCTCGCCCCTTCCAGAGCCGGATTCGGCGCACCCCAGCTCTCATCCCGCAATGTCAGCGGCTTGTGCGGGATCACCACCGGCACGTCGCCGGAGAGGTCGACTTCCTGGTCCGCGAAAATGGAGCCGAACACGCCGAAGTCGCGGTTGTTGTGCTCGGCCCTGACGTATTGCACGTCGAAATTGAGCGCGAGGCGATCGCTGGGTGTGAACTTGAAGTTCGCACCGTAGTCGCTGACGATGTTCTCGTCATCGACCATGCGGCGCGACAGCGAATGCTGGATGCCGCCCGTGGGCACGCGGGTGGTGGCCTCGCCGGTATCCGCGCTGCGCCAGCCCTCGCCCGGCAACGTGATGAAGCCGCTCTCGAAGACGCCGTCCTCGTCGTACTGATAGTTCTGGAACCCGCCCACCGGGCACTGCGCGCGCGTATTGCCGAACTGGTCGGCCGCGTTCTGCACGCACCCTGCCGGAAACGTGTTGTATTCGGACAAGTCCGGGCCGGCCTCGAACGTGTGCTCGCCCCATTTCTGGGTCGCCTGCGAGCGCAGGAAGGACAGGGTCAGCAGCGAACGCCGATCAAGGCTTTCCCACTGCGCCGAGGCAGCGATGCCCAAGCGCTCGCGGTTGTAATCCTGGGTGCGGAACTGCCCGCCCAGCGGCGCATAGGCCGACGTCAGCAAGTCGGCGAAGCCATCCGGCCCGCCGCTGCCGAAGACACCGCAATTCGCGCCCGCGTCCGGCAGCGTGGTGGTGTCCGAATCGGAGGGCAGCGGCGTGCGGCAGACCGTTCCGCCGTCGTTCGCGCCCTCGACGGCCGTGTTGTCGCGCCTCTGGAAGTTGGTGACCTGGATACCGTCGGAGCGGCTCAGCAGCTGCGAGTACGACACCGCGCCGAGGAGGCCGATCCGGCCGATGCCGGTGTCCCAATTGTCGCTGACGAGCAGCGAGCCGACCGGCGACCACTCTTCGGACAGGTCGCTGTAATTCGCCTCGAGGTTCACGCCGACCAGCAGGCCGCGATGGTCGAACGGCAGGCGCAGGTTCATGTTGACCGTGCCGGACAGGCCGCCTTCGATCAGCTCGGCGGTCGAGTTCTTGTACACCTCGACGGAGCCGAGCAGGTCGGCCGGCACGTCGGCGAAGTTGATCGCCTGGCCGTAAACGCCGGTCGAGAAGCTGTCGCGGCCGTTGAATTCAGAGCGCACGAAGCTGAGGCCGCGCACGACCACGCCGGAGCCTTCGGCCGAGAAGTGGTCGGGGTCGTTGCTGCCGGCAAAGCGGCTGATCGACACGCCCGGCACGCGCTGCAGCGCTTCGGTCACGGATCGGTCGGGCAGCGCGCCGATGTCCTGCGAGGTGATCGCATCCACGAACGTGTCGGCATTGCGCTTGATGGCCTGCGCGTTGGCGAGGCTCTGGCGGATGCCGGTGACGACGATCGCGTTCTCGGCCGAGGCCTCGTCGATCTCGGTGGTGTTGGAGATGACGTCGGGGCGGTCGATGTCGGACGAGTTCTGCACATCGCCCGCCGACGTTTCGAGGTCCTGCGCCTGGAGATCACCATTCGGTACACTCTGGGCCAGAGCCGGAACCGTTCCCGCCATCGCGCACAACGCAACGGCCGAGGAACCCGAACGCAAAAGAATCGAAAAGTCGCCAAAGCGCCGCGCAGCGCGGGCGCCAACCCCCAAAGCCATACCTCTCACTCCCGCTCTACGTTAGCGCTAACAGTTGACCTCAACCGCAACGCCCGGTTAGCCGGGGTCTAACGGGCTCAAGTGGCCGATCAAGCGCAAAAGTTTTGCCGGTGGACATGGCGCTGCACCCTGTTACCCAATTGCCGCACCGTGCTTTTCTCCGAAGGTCTCGATGTCTTCACAAGCCCTCTCTGTCCTGGTCGTCGGCGGCGGCACGGCCGGCTGGATGACGGCGGCGGCGCTGGCCAGATTGCTGCCCGGCCGCGCCCGCGTGCACCTCGTGGAATCGCAGGAAATCGCCATTATCGGCGTGGGCGAGGCCACGCTGCCGCACATTCGCGGCTTCAACGAACGGCTCGCGATCAGCGAGGCCGAGTTCATGGCGGCCACCCGCGCGACCTTCAAACTGGGCATCGATTTTGTGGACTGGGGCCGGCCGGGGGATCGCTACATTCACCCATTCGGCACATTCGGCCGAGGCAAGGGAGAGGTCGGCCTTCACCAGTATTGGCTCAGAATGAGACAAGCGGGACAGTCGGTCGCCGAAATAGAAGAGTACTCGATGGCCTGCATGATGGCGCGGATGGGCCGGTTCGGCCCGCCCTCGGCCGATTTCGAGCGGATCGAATCGACCTTCAACTACGCCTACCAGTTCGATGCGACCTTGTTCGGCCCCTTCCTGCGCGCCCACGCCGAGCGGATGGGCGTCACCCGCACCGAAGGACGCATCGTCGATGTCGAGCTCGAAGCGACGAGCGGCAACATCGAAGCCGTCCGCCTCGCCTCGGGCGAGCGCATCGAGGCCGACCTGTTCATCGACTGCTCGGGATTTGCCGCACTGCTCATCGGCAAGGCGCTTGGCGAGCCCTATCAGGACTGGTCGCGCTGGCTCCCGACGGACCGCGCGGTGGCCATGCCCTGCCGCACGCACACCGCGCTCACCCCCTATACCAGCGCCATCGCGATGGGGGCGGGCTGGCGCTGGCGCATTCCGCTGCAGCACCGCACCGGCAACGGCTATGTCTATGCCAGCGCCTTCCTGTCGGACGACGCCGCCGCCGAGGCGCTCATGCGCGCGGTGGAGGGCGAGCCCATCGCGCCCCCGCGCGTGCTGCGCTTCCTCGCCGGGCGCCGCAACCGCGGCTGGGTGAAGAACTGCGTCGCCGTGGGGCTCTCGGGCGGGTTCCTGGAGCCGCTGGAATCGACCAGCATCTACCTCATCCAGCAGGCGATCACGGCGCTGATCGAGCTATGGCCCGAGCGCGACATCGCCGATGCGGACCGCGACGAGTTCAACCGCGCGATCGACCTCGAATATGATCGTATCCGCGACTTCCTGATCCTTCATTATCACGCCACCGAGCGGTCGGACACGCCGTTCTGGGACCATGTCCGCACCATGGACATCCCCGGTTCCCTGGCCGAAAAGATCGACCTGTTCCGCCGCCGCGGACGGGTGGTGAAGTCGCGCGAGAGCGTGTTCCTCGAGGGCAGCTGGATCGCGGTCTATCTCGGCCAGCACATCATGCCCGAAGGACACGATCCGCGCGTCGACGCCGCGCCCGCGGACGCCGTTCTCCGGTCGATGGAGACGCTGCGGCAGGAGATCGTGCACGCGGCGGAGCGGATGCCGGCCCATGTCGATCACATCGCCCGCTATTGCCCGATGGCAGCCTGAGGCGCGCGATGCGGCACCCTCCCATCGGCAGCGTCATCGTGGCGGGCGGTGGAATAGTCGGCTGGTCGGCGGCGGCGGCGCTGCGGCGGCAGGTGCCGCGCCTGTCTGTGACGGTCGTGCCGATCCCCCCGCCGCCGGACGCGCTGGCGGACCGGATGCCCTGCACCCTGCCCTCCATCGCCGAGTTCCACGGCGACCTGCACCTGATGGAGGCCGATACGGTGGTGCGCGCCCGCAGCGGCCTGCGCCTCGGCACGAAATTCGAAGGCTGGGCGGAGGGCACGGCCGACTACGTCCACGCCTATGGCGCCTATGGCCAGCCCCTCGGCCCGGCGTCCTTCCCCCAGCACTGGATCCGCGCGGCAGGCTCCGGCACGGCGGCACCGTTCGACGAGCACTGCGCCGCCGCCGCTCTTGCCGCTGAAGGCCGTTTTGCCCATCCGCGCATGGCGGCCGGGGCGCAGCTGCCCGCCTTCGATTACGGGCTCATCATCGATCCGCCGCGCTACACCGCGATGATGCGCGCGCTCGCCTTGCATCTGGGCGCGGTGGAGCACCACGGCACCCTCGCCGATCTCCGCCTGCGCGAGGACGGCTTCGTCGAGGCGCTCGTCTTGGCCGGTGGCGAACAGCTCGCCGCCGACCTGTTCGTCGATGCGACCGGCCCCGCCGCGCTCGTCCGCGGGCGGCTGGACCGGGCGTGGGAGGACTGGAGCGAGTGGCTTCCGGCGGACCGCCTCCTGCTCACCTCATCGCCGGCATATCCGGAGCCGCCCGCGCTCGACCGCGCGGTGGCGCTGCCCATCGGCTGGCGGTTCGAAGTCCCCTCCCCGGTCCGCACCTCCCACGGCCTCGTCTACTCCACCCGCCATTGCTCCGATGACGAGGCGGCGCGCACGCTCCACCGCGCCGCCGCGGCCGGGCCGGATGAGCCCGCCATCCCGATCCGCCCCGGCTGCCGGCCCGAGCCCTGGCTGCGCAATTGCGTGGCGATCGGCGATGCCGCGATCGCCTGCGAGCCGCTCGAATGGATCAACCTCCACCTCGCCCACAGCGCTATCGACCGCATGGTGGCGATGCTCCCCGACCGCGACTGCGCGCCCATCGAATTGTGGGACTACAACCGCCAGACCGCCGCCGAGACGATGCGCGCCCGCGACTTCCTCCTCCTTCACTACGCCATTGCCAAGCGCCCGTCCGACCCGTTCTGGCAGGACGCCGCCTCGCGCACCCCGCCGCCCTCGCTTGCCCACACGCTCGCCCAATGGCGAAGCCGTGGGCGCCTGCCGTTCTACGAGGAGGAGACCTTCTCGCGCGACAGCTGGGCCGCGGTGCTGATCGGCCAAGGCGTGCTCCCCCGCCGCACCGACCCGCTACTCGACGCCATTCCGCCCAAGCGCTCGGCCGAGGCGATGGCGCGCCTGCGCCAGGCGATCCGCCGCGCTGCCCAGGCCGCCCCCACCCACGCCGACTATCTCCGCACCCTCTCTCGCCAGGTCTCACGATGAACCCGCACCGGATCCGCAATGTCGTCATCGTCGGCGGAGGCACGGCCGGCTGGATGGCCGCCGCCGCCCTCTCGCGCTACCTCGACAACGGCACCACCACCATCACGCTGGTTGAATCGGAGGCGATCGGCACGATCGGCGTGGGCGAGGCGACGATCCCGCCGCTGCTCAGCTTCAACGCGATGCTCGGCATCAACGAAAACGAGTTCCTCGCCGCCACCAACGGCACGTTCAAGCTGGGCATCGAGTTCGTGAACTGGGGCACGCCGGGCCAGCGCTATTTCCACCCGTTCGGCGATCTGGGGCAGGACCTGCAGGGCGTGCGCTTCCACCAGCTCTATTTGCGCGAACGCAAGCGCCGCGTCCTGCTCGACATCAGCGCCTGGTCGATGAGCGCCACCGCCGCCGCGCAGGGCCGCTATGCCCGCCCGGGGCGGCAGGCCCGCTTTCCGCTGACGCAGCTGCTCTACGCCTTCCATTTCGATGCCACCCTCTATGCCGGCTTCCTGCGCCAATATGCGGAGCGTGGCGGCGTGCGCCGGATCGAAGGCACGATCGCGAACACCCAGCTGCGCGAGGAAGACGGCCACGTCGCCTCCGTCGCGCTGGAGGACGGGCGCACTATCGAGGGCGACCTGTTCATCGACTGCTCGGGCTTTCGCGGGCTGCTGATCGAACAGGCGCTCGCCACCGGCTACGAGGACTGGTCGCATTGGCTGCCCTGCGATCGCGCCGTGGCGGTGCCGAGCGCGCTCGCCGGCCCGCCCGAGCCCTATACCCGCGCCACCGCCCACCCCTCCGGCTGGCAATGGCGCATCCCGCTCCAGAACCGCATGGGCAACGGCCTCGTCTATGCCAGCGAATATATGGGCGACGACGAGGCGGAGCAGCTCCTGCTCGCAAATCTCGAAGGCGAACCGCAGGCACAGCCGCGCCGCCTGTCCTTCACCACCGGCCGCCGCAAGCTCGCCTGGAACCGCAATGTCGTCTCGCTCGGCCTGTCGGGCGGCTTCGTGGAGCCGCTCGAATCGACCAGCATCCACCTGATCCAGAGCGGCATCGCCCGGCTGATCGCGTTGTTCCCCGACCGCCGCTTCAACCCGGTGGAGCGCGATGAGTACAACCGCCAGATGCAGGACCTGTTCGAGGACGTGCGCGACTTCGTTGTCCTGCACTACCACGCGACCGGGCGCGACGATTCGCCGTTCTGGAACCGCTGCCGCACCATGGACATCCCCACGACGCTCGCCCGCAAGCTGGCGCTGTGGAAGGCCAAGGGGCGCATTTTCCGCGATGGCGCGGAACTGTTCGCCACGTCCAGCTGGGTCGCGGTGATGCTCGGCCAGGGCATCATCCCCGCCGAGCACGAGCCCGCGGTGGACGCGCTGGACGAGGACAAGGTGGCGCAGGCGCTGGAACAGATGCGTGGCGCCATCCTTGAAACCGCCCAACGCCTGCCGAGACACGCCGAGTTCCTCGCCCACATCGCCGCCCAAGCTGCTGGCGGCACCGGCAGCGGCTCAGGCGGCGGGCGCCCGTCCGAACCCGACCTGCCGGAGCTGATCTTTTGAGGCCCGACCGCATCCGCCGGGTGGTGATCGTCGGCGGCGGCACCGCCGGCTGGATGAGCGCCGCCGCCCTCGCCCGCATCATGGGCGAGGTGCCCGACCTCGCCATCGAGCTGGTCGAATCGGACGCGATCGGCACGGTCGGCGTGGGCGAGGCGACGATCCCGCAGATCGTCCTGTTCAACAACCTGCTTGGCATCGACGAAGCAGAGTTCGTCCGCGCCACCAACGCCACCTACAAGCTCGGCATCGAGTTCGTCGACTGGACCCGGCTCGGCCATTCCTACATCCACCCGTTCGGCCATTACGGCATCGACATGAAGGGGGTGGAATTCCACCACCACTGGCTGAAAGGCCGCGCGTTGGGCGACCGCACGCCGCTCGACGCCTATTCGCTGGCGGTGGTGGCTGGGCAGCAGGGCCGCTTCATCCACCCCCGCCCGGATCAGCCGAACTCGCCTTTGTCGAAGCTCGCTTACGCCTTCCAGTTCGATGCCGGCCTCTATGCCCGCTATCTGCGCCGCCTCGCCGAAGCTGGCGGCGTCGTGCGCACCGAGGGCCGCATCGTCGAGGTGGCGCAGAACGCCGAGAGCGGCTTCGTCGAGGCCGTGGTGCTGGAAAGCGGGCGACGCGTGGAAGGCGACCTGTTCATCGACTGCTCGGGCTTTGCCGGCCTGCTGATCGAACAGGCGCTCGGCGCCGGGTTCGAGGACTGGTCGCGCTGGCTCCCCTGCGACCGTGCGCTCGCCGTCCCCTGTGAATCGAGCGCCGACATGCGCCCGCTCACCCGCTCCACCGCGCGGCCGGGCGGCTGGCAATGGCGCATCCCGCTCCAGCACCGCACCGGCAACGGCTATGTCTATTCGAGCGCCCATGTCTCGGACGACGAGGCCGCCGCCACCCTGCTCGCGAACCTCGACGGCGCGCCGCTCGCGGAGCCCAAAATGCTGCGCTTCACCGCCGGTCACCGCAAGCACGCCTGGGTCAAGAACGTCGTCGCGCTCGGCCTTGCCGGCGGGTTCCTGGAGCCGCTCGAATCGACCAGCATCCACCTCGTCCAGTCGGGCATCGCGCGGCTGATGACGCTCTTCCCCACGCGCGGCTTCGACCAGCCGGAGATCGCCCGCTTCAATGCCCAGGCGGCCCGCGAATATGTCGACATCCGCGACTTCCTCGTGCTCCATTACCGCGCCACGGAGCGCAACGACACGCCGTTCTGGGACTATTGCCGCACGCTCGACCCACCGGAGGGGCTGGCCGAGAAGCTGGCGATGTTCCGCCGCAACGGCCGCATCTTCCGCGAGCATAACGAGCTGTTCACCGAGACGAGCTGGCTGTCCGTGATGGTCGGCCAGGGCGTGGAGCCGGCCGGTTACCACCCCGCCGCCGACATCCTGCCGGACGAGGAGACGCTGCGCCGCCTCGCCCATGTCCGCGCCGTCATCGCCGACACCGCCGAGCGCCTGCCCACCCAGGCCGAGTTCCTGCGCCAGCTGGGCGGCGCCAGCGATCCGACGCTCGCCCACGCCTCCCCATGACGCTCCCCTCCGCCTCCCCCGTTCGCGAAGTCGAGGCCATCGACCCGCGCCGCTTTCAGGAGGAGATCCGCCCCGCCGGCCAGCCGGTGGTGCTGCGCGGCCTCGCGGCGCACTGGCCGGCCATCGAGGCCGCGCGCCGCTCCGACGAGGCGCTGGTCGACTATCTCGCCCGCTTCCCCACCTTAAAGCGCGCCACCGCCATCGTCGGAGAGCCGGAGATCGAGGGCCGCTTCTTCTACACCGAGGACCTGAGCGCCCTCAATTTCCAGCGCGGCGTCACGCCCCTCGCCCCGTTCCTCGACCGCCTGCTGCGGGACCGCGCCACAGAGCGCCCCAAGGCGATGGCCGTGCAGTCGGAGGTCATCCCCGACCTGCTGTCCGGCTTCGAGCGCGAGAACAGCGTCCCGCTCCTCGGCCCCGCGATCCAGCCGCGCATGTGGATCGGCAACCGCATCGCCGTCGCCCCGCATTTCGACCTGATGGAGAATATCGGGGTGGTGGTCGCCGGCCGCCGCCGCTTCACCCTGTTTCCGCCCGACCAGCTGCCCAATCTCTATCCCGGCCCGTTCGAACTGACCCCCGCCGGAACGCCGGTCAGCATGGTCGACCCGCACGCCCCCGATCTCGACCGCTATCCCCGCTTCGCCGAGGCTATGGAAGTGGCGCAAATGGCCGAGCTGGAGCCCGGCGATGGAATCTACATCCCGTTCCACTGGTGGCACGGCGTCGAGTCGCTGGAGAGCTTCAACCTGTTCGTCAATTACTGGTGGAACGACGCGCCGCCCGCTCTCGGCAATCCCTACGACGCGCTGATGCTGGGCCTGTTCGCTCTGAAGCACCTGCCGCCGGAGCAGCGCGAGGCGTGGCGGCAGGTCTTCGACCATTACGTCTTCTGCGGCGACGGCGATCCGGCCGAACACCTGCCGGTCCACGCACGCGGCGTGCTGGGCGCGCCGACGCCGGAATTGCTGGGGCGGATGCGCGCGACGATCAAACAGATCCTGGAGAAGCTCTGACGATGACACCCACCCGCGCCCTGCTCGCCGCCGCCGCGCTTGCCGCCACCGGCCTTTCCGCCGCCGCCACTCCGCCGGCGCCCCCTGCCGCCGCCGCCCGCTTCGAGTGGTTCGAATATCGCGGCGCCGATCCGCTGCCCGAGGCAGGGTCCGGCGAATATCGCAACCCGATCCTGCAGGGATTCTACCCCGACCCGTCGATCACCCGCGCGGGCGACGACTACTATCTCGTCACCTCCACCTTCGCCTGGTATCCGGGCCTGCCGGTGTTCCACAGCCGCGACCTCGTCAACTGGACGCAGATCGGCAATGCGCTCGACCGGCCCGACATGCTCGATTTCGGCACGCTCGGCCTCTCCCAAGGCGTGTTCGCGCCGGCCATCGAGCACCATCGAGGCACGTTCTACATCGCCAACACCTGCGTCGGCTGCGGCGGCAATTTCGTGATAACCGCCACCGACCCGGCCGGGCCCTGGTCCGACCCGCACTGGCTCCCCGATCTCGAAGGCGGCATCGACCCCTCGCTGTTCTTCGACGAGGACGGACGCGCCTGGATGATCAACAACGGCCCGCCCGTGGGAGAGCCGCTCTACGACGGCCACCGCGCCATCTGGATCCAGGAGTTCGACCCGCAAACGCTCACCACCAAGGGCGAGCGCACCCTGCTGGTGAATGGCGGCGTCGACATCTCGACCGAGCCGGTGTGGATCGAAGGCCCGCACATCTACAAGGTGAACGGCTGGTACTACCTCTCCGCGGCGGAAGGCGGCACGGCCATCAACCACTCGCAGGTCGTGCTGCGCAGCCGCACCGTCACGGGCCCCTACGAGCCGTGGGAGGACAACCCCTATCTCACCCAGCGCGACCTCCCGGAAAGCCGCGCCAACCCGATCACCTCCGCCGGCCACGCCGATCTCGTGCAACTGCCCGACGGCAGCTGGTGGGCGACCTTCCTCGCCGTGCGCCCCTATGAGGGCGACTACTACAACACCGGCCGCGAGACCTTCCTGATGCCGGTCGACTGGTCGAGCGGCTGGCCGCGCATCACCGCGCCCGGCGAGGCGATCCCCTACACCCGCGCCAAACCGAACCTGCCGCAACAGTCCGCCGCTGCCCTTCCCACCAGCGGCCCCTTCACCACTCGCGACGAGTTCGACGGGCCGACCCTGCCGCTCTACTGGATGATGCCGCGCCTGCCGCAGGAACGCTGGTACGCGCTCTCGAACGGCACCCTGCAGCTGCAGCCCCGCCCGGTGGCCCTGGGCGAGCCGGCCAATCCCTCCTTTCTGGCCCGGCGCCAGCAGCACCTCAACGCCGGCGCCTCCACCCTGCTCTCTTTCGATCCGCAGGGGCAGGCCGAGGCCGGGCTGGCCGCGTTCCAGAACGAGAACTACTGGTTTGCGCTGGGGCTCGCGCGCGGGCCCGACGGCCCGGTGGTGCGCCTGCGCCGCCGTGCCGGCGAGGAGGATCCGGTGGGCGGCACGGTGCTCGCCTCGGCACCGCTCGCGATCGAGCCCGGCGCACCGATCGAACTGCGGGTGGAGGCGCGCGGGCCCAGCTACACTTTCGCCTACAAGGTGCGCGCCGGCGAGTGGCAGGCGCTCGGCGGCGATCTCGACGGCCGCATCCTCAGCACCCGCACGGCCGGCGGCTTCGTCGGCGCGGTGTTCGGCCCCTACGCGGTCGCGAACGCACCCTGATCGGGGGGCGACAGTCGTCTTTGCGGTGGCTCGCCTCTTGCGCTTCCGGGCGGCCGGACGCGGCGACGTCCACGTCAGGCTCGCCCGGGCCCCGGTCCTCGGCCGCGCGCGTCAGCACCCGCACCGCCGCTCCCGATTGGCCCAGGGTTGGCGCCCCGTGACTCTCGACGGCACAGGCTCATCCGCGAGCTACCTCCGCCAGGCTCCCCTGACGAGCAACGGTCAGTCGCGCGACCGGCGCAGCTCAACCCGCGCGGTCGCGCCGTCATCGCGGCAGCCTGAGTCCCGGCGCAGGCATTGCCCCCGTCGAGGCCAGATTGAGGCCCGCACCGCCGCCCTGCGCCGTGATGCGTCCGCTCAGTCCCGCGGCTCGCTCTCCGCCAGATAGGCCGCGACCCACACCAGCGGCGCGTTCCAGTTGATCGCCACTTCGTTGAGGCTGTAGGCGTCGATGTCGTCGCGCCAGCAGCCCATCGGCGCGCAGGGGTGGACCTCGCGCGCCACATCGTCTGCCAGCCGCCCGCTGTTCGGCCCGCCCGAAACGGCCCCAGGCGGCGGCGGCGGATAGCGTCCATCGGCGGTGTTGGCCCAGAACCGGTGGTGCGGATGTTCCAGCGCCCGCACGCCCCAGCCGCTGATGTAGGACTGGTCGAGCGGATTGCGCCCGAGCAGATAGTCCATCGCATCGACCATCCCGGCGCGGAACCGCTCCTCCCCGGTGAAGTCATGCGCCAGCCCCAGCAGCATCGCTCGGTTGAGCACATCGGAATTGGAGCCCCAGGCGTAGTTCTCGGGCGCGAAGGGCACATGATAGCCGACCCGCTCGCGATCCCGCAGGAAGCCTTCCGCCCCGGCGACGATCCGCTGCTGCTGGCCCTGCTGCTCCGCCGCGCCGAGCCCGCTCGGCACCAGTGCGAGCGTTATCGTGCCGAGCGCCGCCGTGCTGCCCCAGGTCGGCGACTGCACCGCGCCGGCGTGGTGCGGCGAGGTTGTCAGCACCTGCCGGTACTGCGCCTCGCCGGTGGTGGCGAACAGCTCCGCCGCCGCCCAGTAGAACTCGTCCGACAGATCGCCGTCGCCATATCCGCCGCTGCCGGTGAAATTGCCGACCGCATAGATCTCCGGATTGCGCCGCGCCGCCGCCCAGGCCCGCTCCGCCGCCTCCATGCAGCGCGCCGAGAACGCCGGGTCGATCTGCCGCCACACCCGCGCACACTGCGCCGCCACCGCCGCAAGGTTCAGCGTCGCCCCGGTGCTAGGCGGGTAGAGCAGCCGCGTCATCGTGTCCTCGTGCGGGGCGGTCGGCAGGCTGGTCCAGCGCTCGTCCGCCACCTTGTGGTGCGCCATGCCGGAGGCGTCGATCTCGCTGAAGGGCAGGTTCTCGCCGCCGCGCTTCACCCCCACCGGCACACGGGTCCGGTTTCCCTCGGGCACCTGCATGGAGAGCATGAACTCGGTCTGCCAGCGCGCCTCGTCCAGCAGGTCGGAGACGCCATTGCCCGCCTCCGGAATGGACGCGCTGCCATCGCGGAACAGCGCCCCGCCCTGCTGCTGTTGCTGGGCCACCTGCGCCTCGCGCTCGTACCAGTTGAGCAGCGTCCACAGCGCGATGCCGCCATTCACCACATACTTGCCGTGATCGCCCGCATCGTACCACCCGCCGCTGACATCGAGCGTGTAGTCGCAGCCCGGCCAGACATTGCCGCTCTCGTCCGCGCCGGAGAAGCAGGTCGCCCGCTCCGGCGCATGACCAGCGGGCCGCGCCCAGCGCTCGCCCACATAGCGCGCCTCGATCGGCGTGCCGGCGCGGTTGTGATAGAAATAGGCGAGCGCGTCATAAGGCAGCCGGTCGAGCAGCCCCTCCCGGATCGCGAAGGGCCGGCTGACCGCCTCGCCCACCTGCAGGCGGTAGTTCTCGCCGGGCGCCTCGACGTCGCTGAAATCGGCCTGGTGGACGTGCTCGCCCGAATAGCGATCCTGCCCGAACACTTGCGTGCGCCCCTCGGCAACCACCGCGCCGCCGGGCCCCATCAGTCGCCAGGCGAGCGGCGCGGCGGAAGCACTGGCCACCACCGCCCGCTTCGGCCCATCCGGTGCGAACCCCAACTGGTTCAGCCGGACGGATGGCCGCGCGATAGTGCCGGAGGGCACGTCAGGACGACGGGAGCCGGCGCATCCCGTCGTCGCAAGCACCGCCAGCCCGGCCAGCAAGGCACCCGCATATCTGGTGAAAGGCATCAGCAACGGCCCCACTACTCAGCGTTCCCGGTCGAGCACCTCTACCCTCGCGCGGATGAACGGGTCGATCGTCCGGATCGTGCCGTCGGGATTGTGAGTGAGAGGGGTCGCCTTGATGTTGCGCAGCCGCGTGTCGTTCGCCAGCTGCGTGTCGTGGTAGAACAGGTACCACTGGCCATCCACTTCGGTGATCGAATGGTGGTTGGTCCAGCCCTGCACCGGCAGCAGCACCTGCCCGCGATAGGTGAACGGGCCATAGGGTGAGGTGCCGGTCGCATAGTTGATGTAATGCGTGTCGCCGGTCGAGTAGCTGAAGTAATACTGGCCGTTGAACTTGTGCACCCAGGCGGCCTCGAAGAAGCGCCGGTTGTGGTCTCCGCCCAGGATCGTGTTGCCGTTCTCGTCGAGGATGGTCACCTCGCGCGGCGTCTCGGCGAATTCCAGCATGTCGTCGCGGATGCGGGCGACGCGGGGCTTGATCGCCGGTGCGGTGTCGTTCTCGAGGTCGGTGATGGAGCCGTTCGGATCGTACTGCCCGCTCTGCCAGCGCTGCAGCTGGCCACCCCAGATGCCGCCGAAATACATGTAGCTCGCGCCATCATCGTCGGTGAACACCGCCGGGTCGATGGAGTAGCTGCCCGTGATCGGCCGCGGCTGGGCGGTGAACGGCCCTTCCGGACGGTCCCCCACCGCCACGCCGATGCGGAACACGCCCTCGGCATCCTTGGCCGGGAAATACAGGTAATAGCGCCCGTTCTTGTAGGCCGCGTCGGGCGCCCACATCTGCCGCTCGGCCCACGCCACCTGGTCGACATCGAGCGCCACCGGGTGCAGCGTGACCTCCCCGCCGATCCGGTCCATCGAGATCACGCGATAGTCGCGCATCTCGAAATGGCTGCCGAGGTCGTCCTCCGGGGTCGGCCCGTCGATGTCGTGCGAGCCGTAGACATAGACCCGCCCGCCGAACACATGGGCAGAAGGATCGGCGGTGTAGATCTCGCTCACCAGCGGCTGCGACAAATAGCGCAGCCCTTCCGGCGAGAGCGGTTCCTCCGCCGGAACGGTGGCGCACGCCGCCAGCGACAAAGCGGCGGCGGCCCCGGCGAGCAGCTTCGACATGGCGCGCATTTTCTCTCTCCCTTTTCCGCTCTCAAACGAAGCGGTTAATCAGGTTTTCGAGGTGCTCCTGCCGGCCCGAGGGCGGGCGGGAATGGCGGTCGTCCTTCTCCAGCGCCCAGTCGGCCAGTTCCGCCAGGCTCTTCTCGCCCAGCGCCGCGCGGCCGAACTCGCCCTTCCATCCGGCGTAACGTTCCTCCACGAAGCGGTCGAGCCGGCCATCCTCGATGATCGCCGCCGCATTGAGCAGCGCCTTGGCCAGCACGTCGATGCCGCCAATATGGCCGTGGAACAGGTCCTCGGCATCCACCGACTGGCGGCGCACCTTGGAATCGAAGTTGAACCCGCCGCTGGTGAAGCCCCCGGCGCGCAGCACTTCCAGCAGCGCCAGGGTCAGCTCGTGCACCGAATTGGGGAATTGGTCGGTGTCCCACCCGTTCTGCGGGTCGCCGCGGTTGATGTCGATCGAACCGAAGATGCCCAGCGCGTTGGCGGTGGCGATCTCGTGCTCGAACGTGTTGCCGGCCAGCGTCGCGTGGTTCGCCTCGATGTTGACCTTGACCTCCTTGGTCAGGCCGTACTTCTCGAGGAAGCCATAGACCGTCGCGGTGTCGCGGTCGTACTGGTGCTTGGAAGGCTCGTGCGGCTTGGGCTCGATCAGGATCAGCCCGTCGAAGCCGATCTTGTGCTTGTGCTCTACCGCCATGTTGAGGAACCGGCCGAGCTGGTCGAGCTCCTGCTTCATGTCGGTGTTGAGGAGCGTGTCATAGCCCTCGCGGCCGCCCCACAGCACGTAGTTCGCGCCGTTCAGCCGCTTGGTCGTCTCCAGCATTTCGCGCACCTGGAACGCGGCCCAGGCGAAGATCTCCGGGTCCGGGCTGGTCGCGCCGCCGGCCATGTAGCGCGGATGGCTGAACAGATTGGCCGTGCCCCACAGCAGGCCGACGCCCGTCTCCTCCATCTTGCGCTGCATCTTCTCCTCGATGGTGCGCAGGTTGCGCTTGTGCTCGCTCGGCGTCTCGGCGGTGGCCATCGCGTCCACGTCGTGGAAGCAGAAGAACGGCACGCCCAGCCGCTCGAAGAAGTCGAACGCATTGTCGAGCTTGTTGTCGGCCAGCTCCTGGGTCACCACCCCGCCCGGCTGCCACGGCCGCACGAAGGTGCCCGCGCCGAAAATGTCGTGCCCGCCCCAGGCGAAGGAATGCCAGTAGGCCACTGCGAGGCGCAGATGGTCCTTCATGCTCTTGCCCATCACCTGCCGGTCGGCATCATACCAGCGATAGGCGAGCAGATTGTCGGAATCGGGCCCCTCATAGTTGATCGGGGCGATGTCGGCGAAGATGCGGTCGGTCATGGCAGAACCTTCAGAAATGGGGTTTGAGCGCGGCATACAGCGCACCGAAGCGCTGCTGCCGATCGGTGTAATAACCAACAAGGTCGGCTTCGGGTTCAATCGTGGCGGTGACCTGCGGCGGGCGGCAGGCTTCCTCGATGCTGGCCTCGCCCGCGGCGATCCGCGCCAGCCGCGCGGCGCCGAGCGCCGGGCCGACATCGCCGCCCTGCCGGGTGACGATCGGCCGGTCGAGCGCGGCGGCGATCAGCCGGCCCCAGAAGGGCGAGCGCGACCCGCCGCCCACCAGGGTGAAGGCCTCCACCCGCGTGCCGGCCTCCGCGATCACGTCGATCCCGTCGCGCAAGCCCATGGCTACGCCGTCCAGCACGGCGCGCGCCGCCTCCGCGCGCCCGGTGGAGGAGGTGAGGCCGAACAGCACGCCCATCGCATGCGGGTCGGCATGGGGCGTGCGCTCGCCGGAAAGATAGGGCAGGAAGGTTGGCGTGGCCCCGCCGCTCGCCTGCTCCGCCTCGACCAGCAGCGCGGGCACGTCGGCGAAACCGAGCAGCGCGGCCGCCCAGTCGAGGCAGGCCGCCGCGCTCAGCATCACCGACATCTGGTGCCACTTGCCCGGGATCGCATGGCAGAAGGCATGCAGCCCCCGCGCCGGCCGCGGCCGCAATGCGTCGGTGGCGACGAAGCTGACGCCCGACGTGCCGAGCGAGAGGAACGCATCGCCGTCGCGGATCACGCCCACGCCGATCGCCGCCGCGGCATTGTCGCCGCCGCCCGCCGCCACCGGCACCTGCTCCATGCCCCACTCCGCCGCCACATCGGGCAGGAGGAGCCCGGTCGGCTCGGTGCCCTCGAACAGTTCGGGCATGTGGCTCTCGTTCAGCCCGGTCGCCGCCAGCATCTCCGGCGACCAGCGCCGCGCGCCCACGTCGAGCCACAGCGTTCCCGCCGCGTCGGACATGTCGGAGGCCTTCACCCCCGTCATCCGCAGCCGGACGTAATCCTTGGGCAGCAGGACGGTTTTCACCGCGGCGAAGATCTCGGGCTCATGGCGGCGCACCCACAGCAGCTTGGGCGCGGTGAAGCCGGCCTGTGCGCCATTGGCGGTGATCGCACGGGCACGCGGCTCGGCGGCCTCGAGCTCGGCGCATTCCGCGCCGGAGCGGCCGTCGTTCCACAGGATCGCGGGGCGCAGCACCCGGTCGCCCTCGCCCAGCAGCGTGGCGCCGTGCATCTGCCCGGCCACCCCCACCGCGCGGACCGCCCGGCGCCGCTCCGGATCGAGCGAGGCCACGGCGCGGCCGGTTGCCTGCCACCAATGTTCCGGGTCCTGCTCGCTGAACAGTGGCTGCGGGCGCGAGACGGTCAGCGGCGCGGTCGCCTGCTGCACCAGCACCCCGCCCTCGTCGAGCAGGACCGCCTTGACCCCGGAGGTGCCGATATCGATGCCGAGAAACACGCAACCACCCCCGCCTGCTGTCGGACGCAGACGGCAAGGCGATGGAACGCATTCTGTCGCAGAGGCGCCCAGCTCGGGCGAACGACCCGCAGCGCCATGGCCAGACATGCAATCCTCACCCGCCGGCTCGTGCCGTCGTGGTAGCGCTCCCATCCAATGCACCGGTTGGAAAGTCAAGCCGAGGAGCGCGCCCGCCTGTCCCGCAGCCCAGCCCCCGCCCGTCCCCGGCCTTCCCTGCCGCCGATATTTCGCGCGTCCTCCACCGCCGATTTGCGCAAGCCTGGCAAGGCGCCTGCACCCCTCGACCGGCCGCCCTCCGCACACGGTGCAAGCCGGATGCGCCGCCGCCGGAAGAGTCATTGGCGCTGGCATCCGCGCCTCCCGGCCGGTAGGCGCGAGGGCGTCATGTTGCGGGCCATTCCCATCGGCGGCATCCTTCTTGCGCTGGCGACCGGCGGCGTGCTGCTGGTGGCCGGGATCAATCCGTGGCTGGTGCTCGGCACGATCACGATCTGGATCGCGACCTTCTGGCTGGTCCTGCCCCCCCCGCCGCTCGCGGCCGAGACGCTGCAGCCGGAAAGCGTTCACCTCACCCGCACGGGCATGCGCGACCTGATCGAGCATTCCGGCCTGCCGGTCCTGATGCTCGACGGGATGCGCATCATCGTCGCCAATGCCGCCGCGCGCGAGGCGATCGGCACCCATGTGCTCGGGCAGGATGCGCGAGTCGCCTTCCGCCATCCGGCCGCGGTCGACCTGCTCTCGCGCGAGGGCGGGGGCAGCATTTCCATCCAGGGCCTCACCGGGCCGCGCAGTTCGTGGGAGATGCGGCGGCAGCCGATCGACGGGCGCTATAGCCTGATCGAGCTCGTCAACCGCACGGCGGAGGCCGATGTCAGCCGCGCCCACACCGATTTCGTCGCCAATGCCAGCCACGAACTGCGTACGCCGCTCGCCTCGATCATCGGCTATATGGAAACGCTGGTGGAACGCGGCGAGGCGATCGAGCCCAGCCGCGCCGCGCGCTTCCACGGCACCGTGCTGCGCGAGGCGCGGCGGCTCCAGGATCTGGTCGACGACCTCATGTCGCTGTCGCGGGTGGAGGCGGAAAAGCACGATCGCCCGCGCGAACAGGTCAATTTCGCGCTGCTGGTGGGCCAGGCCGCGCGAGACGGCGCCGGGCCGGAACGCCAGGAGCGGCTTGAGATCCTCGCCGGCGAGCCGCGCCTGATCGTGCGCGGCGATCCCAAGCAGCTCGAGCAGCTGGTCAGCAACCTCGTCGACAATGCGCTCAAGTACGGCACGCCCGGAACGCCCGTGACCGTGGAACTGTCGCGCGACGAGCGCGGCATGGCGGCGCTGGTCGTGCAGGACCGCGGCGAAGGCATCGCGCCCGAGCACATCCCCCACCTGACCCGCCGCTTCTACCGCACCGATCCGGGCCGCAGCCGGGCAGCGGGCGGCACGGGCCTGGGCCTCGCCATCGTCAAGCACATCGTGGAACGCCATCGCGGCCGGCTCGACATCGCCAGCCGCCAGGGCGAGGGAACCGTGGTGACCGTGCGCATTCCCCTGGTGAGCGAAGATGGCGAGGCGCCCGACGGCGTCGCCTCATCCGACGCCAGCCGGTCCCAGAGCAAACCCCTGTTGTCATGATATTGTCGCATATCTTCAACATCGGTCCTCCCGCACCTCCCCCACACGCGCGCCTGCTCGCCTTTTCCGGCGGTTGGCGCCGCCTTCTGCCCGCAAGCCACGAAGGGTCGCGATGATTCGCCAGTTCCTGCCTCTCCTCTCCCTCGGCGCCTGCACGCTCGCCCTCGCCGCCTGTGGCGCCGGCGATTCCGGCACCCGCGACTCGATCCGCGCGGTGGGCTCCTCCACCGTCTATCCGTTCGCCAAGAGCGTCTCGGAAAGCTTCGCGCGGTCGCACCCGGAATTCAGCTCGCCGATCATCGAGGCGACCGGCACCGGCGCGGGCATCAACCTGTTCTGCCAGGGCGTGGGCGCCAACACGCCCGATATCGCCAATGCCTCGCGCCGGATGACGGCCGAGGAACTCGCCGCCTGCCAGGCCGCCGGGGTGGAGGAGATCACCGAAATCCAGGTGGGGCTCGACGGCATCGCGCTGGCGACCGCCAAGAGCGGCATCGACATGAAGCTCACGCCGGAGATCGTCTATCGCGCCCTCGCCGCCAATCCCTATGGCGAGGAACAGACCAACCGCCGGTGGAGCGACGTGGACCCCTCGCTGCCCGACCGGCCGATCCTCGTCTACGGCCCGCCCTCCACCTCCGGCACGCGCGACGCTTTCGAGGAGCTGATGCTGCTGCCCGGCTGCGAGTCGAACCCGGCCATGGAAGCGATGGCGCAAAGTGACGAGGACCGCGCCGAGGAGATCTGCACCGAGATCCGCAGCGACGGCGCCTATGTCGACCAGGGCGAGCAGGACAACCTGATCGTCCAGAAGATCGAGTCCAACCCCAACGCGGTCGGCATTTTCGGCTTCTCCTTCCTCGAGGAGAACGCGGACCGGGTGAAGGGCCTGCCGATGAACGGGGTCCAGCCGACCTACGCCAACATCGCCAGCTTCGAATATCCGGGCGCGCGGCCGATCTACATCTATGTGAAGAAGGCGCATCTCGCCGCCATTCCGGGCCTCAGGCAGTTCGTCGCGCGGTGGGCCGAGGATTGGGGCCGCGAGGGCCCGCTGGCGCAGATCGGGCTGGTGGCGAACCCACCGGAACAGGCGCAGCGCAGCGCCCAGGCGGCCACCGGCTTCCCCTCGCTGACCGCGGCCGACCTGCAGCAATAGACCGCGCCGGCCGTGTCGCCCGCCTTTCTCGTCCTCCTCGCGCTCGGCCTCGGCCTCGCCGCCTGGGTCGCGGCGCGGGCGCGCGCGTGGAGCTTCAGGCGCAGCCAGCCGGGCGTGCGGCTGGCCTCCCTGCCCTCCTATCATGGCTGGTACGTGGCCCTGTGGGTGGTGCTGCCGGTGCTGCTCTTCGCCGCGACCTGGAGCGTCATCGCGCCGCAGCTCGTCGCGCAATCGGTGCTGGCCAGCCCTGCCGCCGCCGAGCTCCCCGCCTTCGGCATGCAACGCCAGACCATGCTGGCCGAGGCACGCGCCGTCGCCATCGGAGCGGCGCCGGCGGTGTTCAATCCCGACGCGCAGGGGCTGGTCCAGCCCTATCGCGACGCCATCGGCCGGTTCACCGCCATCGGCATCGCCGCCACGCTGATCATCGCCTTTGCCGGCGGCGCCTGGGCGTTCCTGCACCTGCGCCCCGATTTCCGCGCCCGCAACCGGGTGGAACGGATCATCATGGGCGTGCTGCTGCTCGCCTCTCTGGTGGCGATCCTGACCACGCTCGGCATCTTCGGCAGCCTGGTGTTCGAGACGGTGCGCTTCTTCTCCATGGTCAACCCGGCGGATTTCCTGTTCGGCACCCGTTGGGGGCCCGACCCGATGAGCCCGGCCGACAGCCCCGACGGTTCGCGCTATGGCGCGCTGCCGCTGTTCTGGGGCACGATCTATATCGGCGCGATCATCGCCATGCTCGTCGCCATCCCGCTCGGCCTGATGAGCGCGATCTACCTCACCCAATATGCGGGCCCGCGCTGGCGCAGATGGCTGAAGCCCGCGCTGGAGATCCTCGCCGGGGTGCCCACCGTGGTCTATGGCTATTTCGCCGCGCTCACCGTGGCACCGGCGATCCGCGACATCGCCGTCTCCATCGGCATCGAGAATGCGTCGAGCGAGAGCGCGCTCGCCGCCGGGCTGGTGATGGGGGTGATGATCATCCCCTTCGTCTCCTCCATGGCCGACGATTCCATCGCCGCCGTGCCCCGCGCCATGCGCGACGGCAGCCTGGCGATCGGCGCCACCAACAACGAGACGATCCGCAAGGTGCTGGTCCCGGCCGCGCTGCCCGGCATCGTCGCGGGGGTGATGCTGGCGGTCAGCCGCGCCATCGGCGAGACGATGATCGTGGTCATGGCCGCGGGCGCCGCCGCCAACCTTTCGGCCAACCCGCTGGAGGCGATGACCACCGTCACCTTCCAGATCGTCGCCATGCTGACGGGCGAAGGCAGCTTCGACCATCCGGCCACGCTCTCCGCCTTCGCGCTCGGCTTCGTGCTGTTCATGGTGACGCTGGCGCTCAACTTCATCGCCCTGCGCGTCGTCAAGCGGTTCCGCGAAGCCTATGAGTGAGCATGTCAACCTGACCCGCACCGCCGCCTTCGAGAAGCGGCTGAAGCGGCGCTATGCGGCGGAGCGGATCTTCCGCCGAGCCGGCCTCGCCGCGATCCTGTTCTCGATCGCGGTGCTGCTGTTCCTGCTCGTGACCATGACCGCGAACGGGATCGGCGGCTTCAAGCGGGTCACGCTTTCCGTGCCGATCGACTTCACCGAGGTCGGTCTCGCCCTGCCGCAGGGGATGGAGGGCCAGGGCATGGCGATCCGCTCGCTCGAAAGCCAGGGGCTGGAGGAGGTCGTCTCCTTCTACGCCGGGCAGGCGATGGGCGAGGACGCGGCCGCGCAGCTCAGCGCCGATGCCTGGCGCGTCGCCGCCGACCACATCGTCGAGGATCCCTCGATCTTGCGCCGGCGGGTCGAGCTGGACCTGCCCGCCAGCGAGGATCTTTCGGCCGCCTATGCCGGCGATGGCCAGGCGGCGCTGCAGCCGCTGGCCCGGCGCCTCGCCGAACAGGGCTTCCTGTCCGACAGCTTCGACCCGGGCTTCCTCAGCCGGTCGGACGCGACGGACTCGCAAGCGGTCGGCATCTGGGGCGCGCTCAAGGGCTCGATCCTGACGATGCTGGTGACGCTGGCGCTGGCCTTCCCGATCGGCGTGCTGGCGGCCCTGTATCTTGAGGAATATGCGCCCCGAAACCGCTGGACCGACCTGATCGAGGTTTCGATCAACAACCTCGCCGCGGTGCCATCGATCATCTTCGGCCTGCTGGGCCTCGCCGTGTTCCTGGGCGCCTTTCCCTATCTGCGCTCGGCCCCGATCATCGGCGGCATGACGCTGGCGCTGATGACCATGCCGGTGATCGTCATCTCCGGGCGCAATGCGATCAAGGCGGTGCCGCCCTCCATCCGCGACGGCGCCCTGGCGATCGGCGCGAGCCCGGTGCAGGTCGTGTTCCACCATGTCCTGCCGCTCGCTTTGCCAGGCATCCTCACCGGCACGATCATCGGCATGGCCCGGGCCCTGGGGGAGACCGCGCCGCTGCTGATGATCGGCATGCGCGCCTTCGTCGCCACCCCGCCCGACGGCTTCACCGCCCCCGCCACGGTGCTGCCGGTGCAGATCTTCCTGTGGTCCGACGAGATCGACCGGGGCTTCGTGGAACGCACGAGCGCGGCGATCATCGTGCTCCTGCTGTTCCTCCTTGTGATGAACGGGCTTGCCATCTACCTGCGCAACCGCTTCGAGAAGACATGGTGACCGATCTGCCCTCCAACGCCGAACCGAAGATGCGCGCCCGCGACGTGTCGGTCTTCTATGGTGACAAGAAGGCGGTCGACAGCGTCTCCATCGACATCCAGACCGAATATGTCACCGCCTTCATCGGCCCGTCGGGCTGCGGCAAGTCCACCTTCCTGCGCGCCTTCAACCGGATGAACGACACGATCGGCTCGGCCCGGGTCGAAGGCTGCATCGAGCTCGACGGGGAAGACATCTACAAATCCGGCATGGACGTGGTGCAGCTGCGTGCGCGCGTGGGCATGGTGTTCCAGAAGCCCAACCCGTTCCCCAAGTCGATCTACGAGAACGTTGCCTATGGCCCGCGCATCCACGGCTTCGCCGAGGGCAAGGCCGATCTCGACGCGGTGGTCGAACGCTCGCTGCGCCGCGCCGGCCTGTGGGACGAGGTGAAGGACCGGCTGACCGATTCCGGCACCGCCCTGTCCGGCGGCCAGCAGCAGCGCCTGTGCATCGCCCGCGCCATCGCGGTCGAGCCCGAGGTGATCCTGATGGACGAGCCGGCTTCCGCGCTCGACCCGATCGCCACCGCCAAGATCGAGGAGCTGATCGACGAGCTGCGCGGCCGCTACGCCATCATCATCGTCACCCACTCGATGCAGCAGGCGGCGCGCGTGTCGCAACGCACGGCCTTCTTCCACCTTGGCCACCTCGTGGAATATGGAGAGACCTCGCAGATCTTCACCATGCCCCGCGAGGAACGCACCAAGGACTATATCACGGGGCGGTACGGCTGATGGCAGAGCACACCGTCAAGGCGTTCGACGAGGACATCACCCGCCTTCGCGGCCTGATCGCCGAGATGGGCGGGCTGGCCGAACTCGCGATCCAGGAGGCGCTGGAGGCGCTGGTCACCGGCGACGAGGAGCTGGGCCAGCAGGTGGTGGAGCGCGACAAGCGGCTCGACCGGCTGGAGGCGGAGGTGGACGCGATGGCGGTGCGCCTGCTCGCCCTCCGCGCGCCGATGGCCGACGACCTGCGGGAGATCATCGCCGCCCTCAAGATCGCCGGGGTGGTCGAGCGGATCGGCGATTATTCCAAGAACATCGCCAAGCGCGTCGGCCGGATCGAGGGGCGCAGCCGGTTCGAGCCGCTGACCCTGCTCCCCGCCATGGGTGAGCTTGCGGCCGAGATGGTGCACGACGTGCTGACCGCCTATGCCGCCCGCGACCCGCTGATGGCGCGCGAGGTGATCGAGCGCGACGCGAAGGTCGACGCCTTCTACGACAGCGTCTTCCGCAATCTCGTCAGCCACATGGTCGAGAACCCGGCCACGATCAGCAGTGCGGCGCAATTGCTGTTCGTCGCGCGCAACCTCGAACGGATCGGCGACCACGCGACCAACGTGGCCGAGATGGTCCACTTCGCCGCCCTGGGCACCTATCCGACCGATATCGAGCGCTGATCGCCCGGCGCCGCGCGGATCGGCGGGCCCCTTGCAACAAATCTGACGCAGTGCTGTCATAAGGCACCGGCCATGCACGGCGCGGGCCTGTCGCCGCGCCTGATGGGGGGAATGGAAGTGTCCGCGCCAAAGCTGCTTCTCGTCGAGGACGACATCGCGCTCGCCGAACTGCTCGAATACAGGTTCGAGAACGAGGGCTACGAGGTGCGCGTCACCTCCGATGGCGACGAGGCGCTGGTCTTTGCCAGCGAGGACGCGCCCGACCTCGTCATCCTCGACTGGATGATCGAGGGCACCAGCGGGATCGAGGTCTGCCGCCGCCTGCGCCGCGACAAGGCGACCGCGCATGTGCCGATCATCATGCTGACCGCGCGAGAGGCGGAGGACGACCGGGTGCGCGGCCTCGAAACCGGCGCCGACGATTATGTCACCAAGCCGTTCTCCCCGCGCGAGCTGCTGGCCCGCGTCTCCGCCGTGCTGCGGCGCGTGCGCCCTGCCCTGGCCGGCGAGACGATCGAGGCCGGCGACATGAAGCTCGACCCGGTCGCCCACCGGGTGGAGCGGCGCGGCCGGCAATTGCAGATCGGCCCCACCGAATACCGCCTGCTCAAGTTCTTCATGGAGCACCCGCGCCGCGTGTTCAGCCGCAGCCAGCTGCTCGACGCCGTGTGGGGCACCGGCAGCGAGATCGAGGAGCGCACGGTGGACGTGCACATCCGCCGGCTGCGGAAGGCCATTGCGCTCGACAATATGCGCGACCCGATCCGCACCGTGCGCTCCGCCGGCTACGCGCTGGAACCGGTCTAGCACGCTCGGTCGCGGCGTACGCTTCGCTGCGCCGCCCGGGCTTGCCCGCGGCGGCGCGGGGTTTAGAAGCGGGGCGATGCTGGCACTGCTGCTCCTGGCCGTGGGCCTCGCGATGGATGCCTGCGCGGTGGCGCTGGTGCGCGGGGCCGTGGCGGGGGCGCGGCTCGGCGGGGCACTTGTCACGGCGCTCGCCTTCGGGCTGGCGCAGGGCACGATGCCGCTGCTCGGCTGGGCGCTCGGGCGGGCCTTCACCGGCGCGATCGAGCAGGTCGATCACTGGATCGCGTTCGTGCTGCTGACCGGGCTCGGCATCCGCATGATTCTGGCGGCGCGGTCCGGGCTCGAGAAAGCGCCGCTGCCGGGGCGCGGCTCGCACCTGCTCGCCCTTCTGGCCGCCGCCATCGCCACCAGCATCGATGCGGCGGTCGCGGGAATCACGCTCGACAGCTTCGCCGCGCCGGCACCGCTCGCCTGCCTGCTGATCGGCACCGTGACCGCGCTCCTGTCCTTCGTCGCCTACCTCCTCGGCTCGCGCACACCGCGCCGCGCCAGCAGCGCGGCCGAAGCGATCGGCGGGACCATCCTGATCGGCCTCGGCTGCAAGATCCTCGTCGAGCACCTGACCGCCTGAACGGGGCCGATGCTCTGGTGGAGGGGGTGGGTGGAGCGAATATCTGCCAGGGGCCGGCCCGGGTCGCGATGAGCGGATATGGTCGAGTGCCGCATACCGGATGCCGCTGTGGGATAGCACGAGGTCTCGAAAGGCGAGCAGGCCGGTCGGCTAATCGAACACAATACCGTGTCTTAGCAGGTGGTTAGTTACCGAAGCTGTGGCGCTCGCTCAGCTGTAGTGGGCGGAGCAGCCGAGTTGGAGGCGCCCGGACCCGCGGCCCGACTGCACCGGATCGCCCGCCCTCGACCTTGCTGCCCTGTCCCCGGCTGGGCCGGTGATCGCGGCCTCGCACTCGCCTCTTCCCCGCTGCGAAAGCGCCCTACCGGCACACTCCGCCGAAGCCGCGCGCCTCCTGGTCGAGGTGGAAGTGGTCTTCGTGCGCGGCGTTGTAATCGGGCGACAGCACGGTGCCGAACACGCCGCAGGCCTCGTCGCGCACCCGGTGGAGGAAGGCAGCCTCTTCGCTCTCCTCGGCTGCATCTCCGCCGCCGCTCCCCCAGTCGCTCGCCACGCTGATGCGCCGGCCGTCCTCGAGCACGAAGCCGGCGATGTCGATGGCGTTGCCGGTGGCGTGCTCGCTCCAGCGCCCCGTCTGGCCGCCATAGAGCCGGCGGCAGCTGAATGTGCCATAATGCTCCACCCGCTCCACCGGAGAGCCCAGCAAGTCCCGTGCCGCCGGCTGCACCCCCTGCCGCAGCCACAGTTCCACCCCCGCCGCCACGGCGCAGGTGCTGACCGGCTGGACCGGGCTGAGCGGCGCATCGCTGAGCACCGTGCGGTCCTCGCGCCGGCATTCCCCCTCCCCCGCCGGATCGAGCGCGCGGAAGGCCACGCCGCTCCGCTCGAGCACCGCGCGGCACTCGGCCGGGTCGTCGCGCAGCGCGGCGAGCTTTCGTTGCGTGGCCCAGCCCGGCGGGTGGTCGAGGCTGAGCGGCGCCCACGGATCGTGCTCCGGGTGCTCGGCCAGCCAGGCACGCCCACCGACCAGCGCCGCACCGAGCAGCAGCAGGCCGATGATCCAGCGGTCGAGTTCGAAACGCCCGATGCGGCGGGAGATGCGCATGTTCCGACCTAAGCTTCCGCGCGGGCAAAGCGTTCCGGCCGGAATGGCGGACGGGGCCGCTCAGGTCCGCCAGTGAGCAAGGAGGAGAGCGCCTTTGCGGGCGGTTGTCCGACAGGATGTGCAGGCATTCGGTTCCGCCCAGCGGAGGTTCGGCGATTACGCTCGCGGCTCCGTTGCCGACGCGGGTGTGAACCGGGAGGATCGCCGTGAACCGCCCCCTCAGCGGGTGGGGCGGGGACGACGGGAGCTTCGATTGCTTGTGCCTTTGCACCACTAACCTGTTGACGTTAAACAAGTTCGCTTGGCGTGTATGCGCAGCACGGCGGCGAGGGATTCATGGCGGTGCGGGGCGCACCTGGCCGCGCGCGGAGGTGGCCAGCACCAGATTTTCCACACTCAAGTTTTTGGCGGAAGCTGTAGCGGAATAGCGGCCGAAGCCGAACTCCCCCCCGGGGCCAAACCTCCCGGTCAGGTGCGGGGCGGGCTCCGTCCGGCGGTCCTTGAAGCGGCGGCTTCGCGGTCAGGCTCGGTCTTGTTTGTCTCATACAGAGCTGTTTGCAACGAGTTGCAAACGAGGCGAAGGCGCGGCTCAAGCGCCCCGCTTCACGCCTCCCATGGCGGGCCAAATGGATGCGGGTGACAGCGCCCGGCAAGCCAAGTGCAACGGGGGCGCATCGATAGCGCAAGCGCTCTGCTCAGGCAGTGCTTGCACGCAACAAAACGGCGCCGGGACGCCGCCCGCCAATCGATTTTGCAACGGCTTGCAACGGTCATGCAAAAGCGCAGCGCATTCTTCCATTGTCGACGCGGCTGGCGGAGCCCGTCAGGAGGCGCACGAAACAGCCAGCGCCACGCCGCCGTTCGCGCCACCCAGGCGTCGCTGTTCCGGCTCGGTCCCATCGAGGCGAGCGGGCGTGGCGCGGGCTGGATCGCCACGTCCGACGTCAACCGGACCTGCATTGTCGCGCCCCGCCCTTCGCAGCTGAACTCGCTCGAAGCGCTCGCTCCGCCCGGGTCAATCGGCCAGTTCGGTGAGGCGTTCGGCGACCGCGGCGAGGTCGGCGGCGAAGAGGCGCTCCTGCTCGTCGCGCGCGGGGCCGTCGAGGCGCAGGAGGTAGGAGGGGTGCGCGGTGACCCACAGCTCGCTGCCGTCCTCCAGCGCGTGGGGCTGGCCCCGCGCCCGGGAGATGCTCACCGTCTTGCCCAGCAGGCTGCGCGCGGCGCTGGCGCCCAGCGCCAACACCACCTTGGGCTGCACCAGTTCGCGCTCGCCCTCCAGCCACCAGCGGCAGATGTCGATCTCCTTGGCCGTGGGCGACTGGTGGAGGCGGCGCTTGCCCCGTGGCACGAACTTGAAGTGCTTGACCGCGTTGGTGACGTAGGTCTGCTCGCGGTCGATGCCGGCCTGCACCAGAAAGCGGTCGAGCACCTGCCCGGCGGGGCCGACGAACGGCTTGCCGGCAAGGTCCTCCTGATCGCCGGGCTGCTCGCCGACGACCATCAGAGTGGCCTGCTTCAGCCCCTCGCCCATAACCGCCTGGTTCTCGAGTTCCCCGATCGGGCAGCGGCGGCATTGGTGGATCGCATGCGCGATGCCGTCCAGGGTCTCGGGCCGTTCGTCGGAGGTGAAACTGCCTGCATCGACCATCGCGCTTTCCCGTGCCTGCGCGCCCGCCACCAGCTCGGGGATGAGCGCGGTTTCGGGCATGTTCTTCCAGTATTTGCGCGGCATTTCGCGCAGCATGGCCCCGACCTTCAAACGCGCGGGGTTGAAGATGGACGCATAATATCTGCGCCACAGCGCCTCCACCGGGTCGCCCTGCGGCGCATCGGAGCGCTCGGCCGGCGGTCCTTCGGACAGTGCCTCGCCGTCCCAGTGGAGCGAGCCCATCGGCGTGAGGATCGACCAGCGCATATTGGCGAAGCGGCGGACGAAAAAGCCGGCATTGGCGCGCAATATGTGGTGCTCGGGCTCGAACCAGGCGACGTAGCGGTCCTCAACGGCGGGGCCCTCCTGCGGCGCGCTTTCCACGAGCCGGAAGCGGACGAAGGCGCGCATCTTGTGGATGTCGCGGCGGACCTGGCGGGCAAGCTCGTCCAGCCGGCGCACGTCGGGATCGGCGCGGTCTTCCAGCAAATGGCGGTGGCGCTGCTGGCGCCAGAGCAGGCGATAGAGCAGCGCGAAACGGTCCGGGTCGGCATGGCAGATGGCGCTCTTCGCGGCCTGCACGAAGTGCTTGCTGGCGCGCACGATGGGGGCGCCGGCCGGGGGCACGGGCACGCGGCGCTCGCCGCGGGCGAACAGGTCGCCATGGCCGCCGGGCGCGACCCAGGCGATGCGCTCGGGTGGCACGTCGCACTGGACGAGCGCCCGGGCGCTCTCGCGCCAGGACTCGAAATCGTCCGGCTCGGGCAGCTCGACGCAGTAGGCGGTGTCGGACGCGACGGGCTGGAGTGCGCTCATGCGGAGGAGCCCCCGAGGGGCGCGCACTTGCGGGACGGGGCCGCGGAAAAGCGCTGGGCTCTGCCTGCGGGGGCGGCGGGCTGCGGCGGGGCGGCGGGGAGTGGCGGAGAGCAGCCCGGTGCAGGGGAGCGTTGCCGCGCGCGGACGGCGCGCGCTGCCCCTGCGGCGGCGGCGAGGGGGGCTGGCGGCGCGCCGATCATGCGGCGAACAGTTCCAGCTGCTCCTCCCTCGGCGCGAGCAGGCGCTTGAGGTCGGAGCGATCGGTGAGCAGCGTGGGTCGCCAGTCGCCGGTACTGATGAACGGGCGCACCTTGGTGAGCGAGGCGGTAAGTTTCGCGACATCGTCGAGGCGCAGCGTGCGATGGCGGCGCGCGGCGATAATCTGGTTCACCGCCTTTACCCCGAGGCCGGGCACGCGCAGCAACATCTCACGTGAGGAACGGTTCACATCCACCGGAAATTGCTCGCGAAACCGGAGCGCCCAGGCGAGCTTCGGGTCGATGTCGAGCGGGAGCATGCCGTCCTCTCCGGTCGCCTGCATCACCTCGCGCGGACCGTAGCCGTAGAAGCGCATCAGCCAGTCGGACTGGTAGAGGCGGTGCTCGCGCATCAGCGGCGGGCGCTGGAGCGGCAGCACGGCGCTGGCGTCCGGGATCGGGCTGAAGGCGGAGTAATAGACGCGGCGCAGGCCGAACGCGTCGTAGAGGCGGCTGGCCTTGCCGACGATATCGGCGTCGCTGGCGGCATCGGCGCCGACGATCATCTGCGTGGACTGGCCGGCGGGGGCGAAGCGGGGGGCGTGCTTGAAGCGCTTGGTCTCGTCGCGCGCTTGCCTGATGGCCATCTTCATGCCGCCCATCGCGCCTTCGATCTGGCGGGCATCCTTGTCCGGCGCGAGGCGGGTGAGGCCGGCATCGGTCGGCAGTTCGACGTTGATCGAGACGCGGTCGGCGTAAAGGCCCGCCTGGTGGACCAGTTCCGGGTCCGCGTCGGGAATGGTCTTGAGGTGGATGTAGCCGCGAAAATCGTGCTCTTCCCGCAGGATACGGGCGACTTCGACCAATTGCTCCATGGTGTGGTCGGAGCTCTTGACGATGCCGGAGGAGAGGAACAGCCCCTCGATATAGTTGCGGCGATAGAAGCTGAGGGTGAGGTCGGCCACCTCCTGAGGGGTAAAGCGCGCGCGGCGCACGTTCGAGCTCTTGCGGTTGATGCAATAATGGCAGTCGAAGATGCAGTGGTTGGTCAGCAGGATCTTGAGCAGCGAGATGCACCGGCCATCAGGCCCATAGGCGTGGCAGATGCCCATGCCCTCGGTCGAGCCGATGCCCTTCTCACTGCCGGCGCTGTTGCGCTTCGCCGTGCCGGATGAGGCGCAGGAGGCGTCGTACTTGGCTGCGTCGGCCAGAACCGCCAGCTTTTCCATGATGCCGAGCTGTTGGTCGGGCCGGTCCATGCGTTCGATATATGTTCGCCTGTTGGATTCGCCTAGGGCGATGCTGCGCAAATTTGCGGGCAACCGATGGCCTGCGCGATGGTTGGAGGGGCAAATCTGACAATCATTAAGGAGAGCCCCATGAACCGCATCGAAGCCCGTGACGGCACGCAGCTTTACGTCAAGACGCTCGGGTCCGGGCGGCCTGTGATTCTGATCCATGGCTGGCCGCTTTCCGCCGACAGCTGGGACCCGGTGATGATCGCACTGGCGGAGAACGGCTATCGCGCGATCGCCTATGACCGGCGCGGCTTCGGCCGTTCCGACCAGCCGCCGAGCGGGTACGATTATGACACCTTCGCCGACGACCTCGCCGATGTGATGGAGGCGACCGGCGCGAAGCAGGACGTAGGCCTGGTGGGCTTTTCCATGGGTGGCGGCGAGATCGCCCGGTACATGTCGCGCCATGGCGGGCGCGGCGTGAGCCAGGCGGTGCTGGTCAGCTCCGTCGTGCCCTACATGCTCAAGACCGACGACAACCCGAACGGGGTTCCGCAATCGACCTTCGACCAGATCACGGCCGGGATGCGCAAGGATTTCCGCCGTTTCTTCAAAGACTTCTTCAAGACATTTTACGGCGTGGGTTATGTCAGCCAGCCGGTCAGCGACGAGCAGCTGCACTGGGCGTGGATGACCACGCAGATGGCCGGGCAATATGCGACGATCCAATCGGCCAAGGCCTTCGCCACCACCGACTTCCGGCCGGATCTCGCCAGCCTGACGGTGCCCATGCTGGTGATCCACGGCACCAGCGACAAGACCGTGCCGATCGAGGCGACGGGCCGCGAAGTGGCCGAGAAAGTGCCGACCGCACGGCTGATCGAATATTCGGGCGAGCCCCACGCGGTGTTCGCCACCCAGACCGAGCGGCTGACGCGCGACCTGCTCGACTTCCTTGGCGGCGGCATGCGCGGGCATGACGATGCCACGGCGGCCATGCGCAACGAGCGCTGACAACCACGCCGGGGTCGTCGCGCCGTACCGGTGCGCCGCTCTCGCCCGGGGACTGGCGGCCCAGGTTCGCGGGCGAGCGGGAGGGGCTTGGTGGACGGGGAGGAGGAGCCCTCTTGAGCCGCTTACGATCCGTCCGGCAAGCCTTGCAACAGCGCCGCATCGGGCCTGCATGGCGGAACCAAGCTGTCCGCCGCCCGGTTGCAATTCCAAAGGAGATCCATGAACATGAGCGATAATGAAGACCTGAAGCACAAGTTCTGGAAGGCGCTGGACGACAGCTCGTTCGTGTTCCTGCAGCTCGACGCGGATCCGCACAGCGCGGTGCCGATGACGGCGCAGCTGGACAAGCATGCCGACAGCGCGATCTGGTTCTTCACCAGCAAGGACAACCGCTTTGCCGATGGCGGGCCCGCCACCGCGACCTTTGCCAGCAAGGGGCACGACATGTTCGCCCGCTTCACCGGCACGCTGACCCACGAGGCGAGCCGCGAGCGGCTGGAGAAGGAGTGGAACAGCACGGTGGAGGCGTGGTTCCCCGGCGGCAAGGACGACCCCAACCTGCTGATGCTGCGGATGGATCTGGGCCAGGCGGAGATCTGGAACAGCGATCTGGGCTTCTTCGACAATGCGAAGATGCTGCTGGGCTTCGACACACGCGGCGAAGCGGCGGACGAGCATACAAAGACGACGCTGTAGGCGACGGGGGCTGCTGCCCGAGGCTCGTCGGCTTGCTTCGGCGCGCGAAGGCGGTTGGCAGCCGAAGCAGGCCGATCGCGGGGTTTTGCGCGGCGTTGGGGAGCGGCCCTTCGTTCCGGCGCTCCGTCGCGGCGCGTCGGATGTTCGCGGAGGAACTGCGCGGGTCGATTTCGCGCGGATGGGTTCGGCCGCCGCGCCATCGACCGCCGCCGGGCGCCGCCACTGGCTGTCAGATCGGTCCTCTCGGTTTTCGCTCCACCAGTTCCCATGGGCTCCGGCGGCGCGGGAAGTTGAGCACCGGTCGGGTGGTCCGCGTGGCAAGCAAGAGCGCCGCTCGATCGCGCTCGGAGCGACCGCAGGGAGAGTGGGGCGGCGACGGGGCATATCCGCGCGGGGCGGTTTCATTCCCGCGCGGGGATGACAGGCGAAGCCGGAGCCTCGCCCCAGCGGATCAGGAATAGGCGAGCTTGGTACGCACCGCCCGTTGCCGCCGCATCGCGCCACCGATGGCACCGAAGCCCAGGATCATCATGGCCCAGGTGGCGGGTTCCGGAACGGGGGTGACGAAGATGTCGATGAGCCCGCTGGTGTCCCACGGGTTCTGGTAAGCCGATCCCACGCGCTTCTCGATCGTGAACATCATGGGCGCCGCAGACCACAGCCTGCCCTCCATGATATCGCTGTAATAGCCGGACTGGAGCATGCCACTTGCTGTTCCGCCGGAGAGAAGGTCGGTTCCTGTGCCGAACGCCGAGAAATTCCCCCACACACTGCCGCGCCCAGCAGGGCCTCCGACGAAATCGAGCGAGAAGCTGGTGTCGTTGATATAAGCCAGGTTGCTATCGCGGGAGACATCATAGCCAACCGTCACCAGGACGCGGCCGGAATACGTATCCCACAGATCCACTGGCTGGTCATAATCGGCGAAGGTGAGCGAGCCGGTTGTCCATGACTTGCCGACTATGTGGTAATATGTGCCTTCCTCGATCCCGCCGTCGACGACTTGCGCTTGAGCCGGAACGGCCGACAAACCGGCAATCAAACCAGCCGCAACAATCATGTGACGCACAAATCTTCCCCCAGAGCGAATAGACGGTAAATAGCTGGCTTCTTGGTAGCGGGCGGGCCCGGCGGGTCCATCGTTTTTGTGTTCGGGTTGTCCCGAAAAAGGAACAATCGGGCCAGGGCACGACCGCTCTGGCGGGCCGTCCGGATCGATTGTTGATCGCTTGCTGCCTCGCCGGAAATTGCTTGGGCTTGGCCCCCGGGCGGCACGGGCAACGCTGATCGCATGGCCGCTTGTTGGCGCCAGTCGCCGGGCCGGTGGGTTCTGCTGATCCTGCCGGGCGGCGCCCTGTGGCGCCCCGGCAATCAGGCCCGTGGCGGGTCGATCGGAACCTGCGTTTCCTCGCCTTCGACGTCGTCGATCACCTCGACGATGCCGCGGCCCAGATGGCTGTGGCTGCGACTGTAGGCGAAGTAGATCACCAGGCCAATCGCGCCCCAGATGGGCAGCACCAGCATCGCATCGGCCGGCAGGTTGAAGAACAGGAACACGGTGCCGGCGATCGTCAGCGGGCCGAGCAGCCACAGGGCCGGCGTCTTGAAGCTGCGCTGCACGTGCGGCGCGCTGCGGCGCAGGATCATGACCGAGATCGCCACCATCATGAAGGCGTAGAGCGTGCCCGCATTGGCGATATCGGCGAGGCGCCCGACCGGGAGGAAGGCCGCCGCGAAGGCCACCGCGCCGCCGGTGATGGCGGTGACGACATGCGGTGTCTTCCACTTCGGGTGCACGGTGGAAAGGCGTTCGGGCAGCAGGCCGTCGCGGCTCATCACGAAGAAGATGCGCGTCTGGCCGAACATCAGGATCAGGATGACGGACGGCAGCGCGAGGAAGGCGGCGACGCCCAGCGCGTTGCCCACGCCCGACCAGCCGATCTGGCGCAGCACGTGGGCCAGCGCCTCGTCCGAGCAGACCAGCGGCAGCGTGTCGGCGGCGAAGGTGGCGCACTGGCGCGCCAGTTCCTCCGACCCGGCGGGGAAGGGAACGCCGTTCGGGCCCATGATCGGCTGGCCGCCGACCGTGCCGATCGCGCCCGCGGCGACGAGGATGTAGAACACGGTGCAGAACAGCAGCGAGCCGACCAGGCCGATGGGCACGTTGCGCTGCGGATCCTTGGTCTCCTCGGCCGCGGTGGAGACGGCATCGAAGCCGACATAGGCGAAGAAGATCGTCGCCGCCGCGCCGACCGCGCCGACGCCCGAGCCGAAGCCGCCGAACACGCCGGCGGGAAGGAAGGGGTTGAACCGGTCGGCGCTGAACGCATCGCTCGGCAGGGTGAGCGCGATGAAGGCGGTGAGCGCCACCACCTTGATGGCCACCAGCACGGCGTTGACCCGCGCGCTTTCCGTGGTGCCGATCATCAGCAGCCAGGTGATCAGGAGCGCGATGAACACCGCCGGCAGGTTGATGAAGCCACCCTCGACGCCGCCCAGCGCAAGGGGCGCGCCCGCCAGCCAGGCGGGCAATTGCACGCCGAGGAACTCTTCGAGGATCGTGCCGGTGAAATAGCCCGACCAGCCGACCGAAACCGCGCTGGCGGCGACCGCATATTCGAGGATGAGCGCCCACCCCACGGTCCAGGCGAGCAGCTCGCCCATGGAGGCGTAGGTGTAGGTGTAGGCGGAGCCCGCGACCGGGATCATCGCGGCGATCTCCGCATAGCAGAGCGCGGCGACGATGCAGATCAGCCCGGCGATGGCGAAGGCCAGCATCAGGCCCGGCCCCGCCTTCTGCGCGCCCGCCGCGGTGAGCACGAAAATGCCCGTGCCGATGACGCAGCCGATGCCGAACAGGGTGAGCTGGAACCAGCCCAGGGTGCGGTGGAGAGACTTCTTCCGGGCCGTCGCGAGGATGGCGTCGAGCGGCTTCACGCGGCCGAGGATCATGGACAGGCGAGCTCCGTCAGGCCGGAATGAACCCCCTTCATTCCGTCAGCCTCGGGCGCGTGTTCTATGCACTTTTGTGACGCTGGCAATGCCGCATTTGGCCGGCGGGGGCGGCGGGGGAGAGCGGCGGCGCGTCGGTTGGCCGGGCGCCGGAGGGTTGCGCGAGGGGGCGCTCGTGGCGGGGGTGCGCGGGCGGGAGCGGCGTACCTCGGTGTGCGGAGGTGGTGGTCCGGTGGCGCTGCAGGCGGGCCGGCGAGCGGATGAAGCGGGCGGTGCGCGGAGGGGAGAGGCTCGGGCGGGAGAGGCGGAATGCCTGACGCGCGCGCGGGAGTGCCTGTCGGGAGGGGGCCGGCGATCGGCGAGCGGCTGTTGCGGGGGCGCCGCCGGTGGTGCTGGGCGGCGGGCTGGTCCGGGCGGAGGGCGGTGTGCGGGTGATGGGTGGGCCGCGCGGCGGACGACGAGGCGAGGCGTCGGCGGTGATGGGGCGCGACAAGGCTGAGCGGCTGCCGGGCGAACGGCGAGCGGGGTGACGCCTGTTTGGCGCGCGAATGAGATGAGAGCATCGGCTTTGGTGTTCCCGCCGAGGCTGGTCCGGCGGAAAGTCACCGCGAGCGGCGCACGGGTGTGCGCTCTTGCGCTCCTTGTCGGCCCTGCGCTCGCCTGCTTTGCGTTGGGCGACTGCGCGGCTACAACCGGGCGCATGTCCACCTATCAGCTCGACCCGACCCGACTTGGGGCCACCAGCCGCGCCAACCCCACGCCGCAGCCCGTCCGGCGGCTGACCGTGCCGGCGATCCGGCGGCGCAAGGTGGATGGCGTCACCGAGCGGCCGATCGTGATGCTGACCGCCTATACCGCGCGGGCCGCGCAATTGCTGGACGAGCATTGCGACCTGCTGCTGGTGGGGGATTCGCTGGCGCAGGTGATCTATGGCCTGCCCTCCACCATTCCCGTGACGCTGGAGATGATGGAGGCCCATGCCGCCGCGGTGGTGCGCGGGAGCTGGCATGCGGTGGTGGTGGTGGACATGCCGTTCGGCTCCTACGAGGCGGGGCCGGAACAGGCCTTTGCCAGCGCGGCGCGGCTGCTCAAGGCGAGCGGCGCGGCGGCGGTGAAGCTGGAGGGCGGCGCGGCGATGGCGCCGACCGTGCGCTTCCTGGTGGAGCGCGGCATCCCGGTGATGGGCCATGTCGGGCTGACTCCGCAGGCGGTGAACGTGCTCGGCGGCTATGGCGCGCGCGGCAGGAGCGAGGCGGAGGCGGCGAAGATCCTCGGCGATGCGCAGGCGCTGGACGAGGCGGGGGCCTTCGCCATCGTGGTGGAAGGGGTGATGGAGCCGATCGCGGTGGCGGTGACGCAAGGTGTCGGCTGCCCGGTGATCGGCATCGGGGCGAGCGCGCAGTGCGACGGGCAGGTGCTCGTCACCGACGATATGCTGGGCCTGTTCGAGCGGGTGCCGCGCTTCGTGAAGCGCTATGCCGATCTGCGCGGCGTGATCGCGGAGGCGGTGGAGCGCTACGCCGCGGAGGTGCGCGAGCGGAGTTTTCCGGGCGAGGAGGAGGTCTATCCCGCGCGATAGGCTGCGGCGTTCGCTTCCTTGGCGGCGTGCGGCGCTTCGGCGGGTTGCGGCGCTCCAGCGGCTTGGAGGCCGGCGCCGGATTGGGAAACTTCGGCGGGTGGCGGCGCTCCGACGGCATCCACTGCTGGCTCCCTGCGGGCTCCAGCGGCATGCGCCCCCCGGCGGCAATGCGCCCCCAGCAGCTTTCGCCACCATCGCGCGTGCGGCCTGCCGCGGCTCGCGCCTCCTGTGGGTTGGGCCGCTCCTGCTTGCGCCCTGGAGCGCGCGGGCCTAGCGGGCGGCCCAGACTTTCCTTCGCGACAAGGACCCCGCGCCCGATGTCCACCCTGACGCGCTTCTACGGCTTCTCCATCGTCTTCACGCTGATCTGCCTGGCGCTCGGCGTCTGGTACGGTTGGAGCAGCACGGGCGATGTCGGCAGCACCGGGGCGATGGTGTGGATCATCATCGTGCTCTCCGTGCTGGAGATCTCGCTCAGCTTCGACAATGCGGTGGTCAACGCCTCGGTGCTGAAGGACATGGACAAGGTCTGGCAGCAGCGCTTCCTCACCTGGGGCATCGCCTTTGCGGTGTTCGGGATGCGGGTGGTGTTCCCGCTGGCCATCGTCGCTATCGCCGCGGGGCTCGGGCCGATGGAGACGATCAACCTCTCGCTCAACGATCCGGCCGAATATGAGCGCATCGTCAGCTCCGCCCATGTCGGCATTGCCGGTTTCGGCGGCGCGTTCCTGGCGATGGTCGGGCTCAAGTTCTTCTTCGACGGGGAGAAGGACGTGCACTGGATCGGCTTCGTCGAGCGGCAGCTGGCGCGCTTTTCCGCGCTGCCCGCGGCCGAGATCGCGCTGCTGCTGCTGGCGCTGTGGGGCATCTCGCTGCTGCTGCCGGCGGAGGAAGCACTCACCTTCGTCGTCGCGGGCATCCTCGGCCTCGTCACCTTCATCGCGGTCGAGGGGATCAGCACGATCCTGGAACTGCACGAGGAGAAGCAGCGGCTGGCCGGAGCGGCGGTGCGCAGCGGGCTCGGCGGGTTCCTCTACCTCAACATCCTCGATGCAAGCTTCAGCTTCGACGGGGTGATCGGCGCCTTCGCATTGTCGAACAACATGATCGTGATCGCGCTCGGCCTGTCGATCGGGGCGATGTTCGTGCGCTCCATGACCATCCACCTCGTCGAGAAGGGCACGCTGGCGCAATATCGCTATCTGGAGCACGGGGCGTTCTGGGCGATCATCGTGCTGGGCGCGATCATGCTGCTGTCGGCGCGGTTCTACATCCCCGAGACGATCACCGGGCTGATCGGCGCGACCCTGATCGGCATTTCCCTGTGGTGGTCGGTGCGCCACAACCGGCGCGAGGCCCGCGCCTTCGGCCCGACCGGCGGCGCGCTCGGCGGGGACCAGGACGCGAGCTGAGCGGGAGCGGGGTGCGCGCCGGCGCGGGCGGCGTCTCGACCCGGGCCGGAGGGCGAGGGCAAAGGGCGCGACGAACCCCTCCCCCGCCCCCGCGCTTAATTGCCGATGGCGCCGGCGGCGTCCTGTGCGGCTTCGCCCACTTCGCCGGCGGCAGCGCCGACTTCGCCCGCGGCATCGGCGATGGCGTTGTCCTTGGCGATCTCCGCGCCGCCCATGTTGGTCAGCGCCCAGACGGCGGCAATGGCGAGGATCGCCACCACCAGCAGGATCATCATCAAGCCGCCGCCGCTCCGCCGGGGCTCGCCATCGGTGACGATGGTGGTGTGGGTGTTGGTCTGCCCGTCCGGCGAGCGGGTCTGGAGAATGCGTTCTTCGGTCATCGGGTGAACTCCAAAATGATGGCGGCCAAACCGGCTATGAAAGCGACGGTTCCTCTGGCCCGGCGGGCGTGGCGGGGCAGAAATGCGCAAGACGTGCGCTGCCGGAGCATCATTTTTTGGGACCCGGCGGCACCTGTTAACTCCGAGGATCGGACAGTGGGCGCGAGACTCGGCGCAAATCCTCGGGGAACGGATGAGTGGGCCAGCAGCCAATTAAGGCTGTTCGGTGGCGCTGTGCCACTTTGGGCCGCGCGTGACGCTGGCCGTTTTGGCGCTCGCTCGGCTCTTTTGAACCGGTGTGCGGGGGCCGCGAGCCCTCGGCGACAGGGATGGGTTGGCGCGCCGCGGCTGCGTGGTCGGCTACGGTCGCGCCTGTCAGGTGAGAGAGGCGGCTGTTCGTCGCGGGTGGGCTTCACCGCGCCGTTCCGATGCACCGGTGCCCCGAACGCCATCGGGCAGCGGCCTCGGGCGGGTGGGAGAGGGCAGCGGATTCACGCGGGTGGCAGGGGTGCGCGGTGCGAGGTGGGCACTTGCGCCGGCGCTTGCGGGTGAGTGCGCGTGCTCCTGAGGACTGCGGCCGACCGCTGTTCGGCTGCAGGCACGGCCCGCCTACATGTCGTAGCTGATCACCAGCAGGAAGCTCAGGGTCACGACCATCAGCAGCACCAGCGGCACGCCGGTGCGGATGTAATCGCCGAACTTGTAGCCGCCTTCCGCCATGATGAGCATGTTGGTCTGGTAGGCGATAGGCGTGGCGTAGCAGAGGTTGCAGCCGAACAGCACCGCCAGGATCAGCGGTTCCGCCGGCAGGCCCAGCTGGGCCGCGATGGAAAAGGCGATGGGCGTGCCCACGGTCGCGGCCGTGGCGTTGGAAGCGAAGTTGGTCAGCACGGTCACGAACAGCATGATCGCCGCCAGCACCCCGGCGGGGGGGAGATATTGCAGGCCGCTCGCCATGACCGTGCCCAGCCAGTCCGCTGCGCCGCTGTCGAGGATGATCCGGCCGATCGTGATGCTGGCGGCGACCAGCACGATCACCTTGGCCGACAGGGCGCGGCCGACCCGGTCGAACTTCACGCAGCCGGTGAGGAACATCACGATCGCGCCGCCCAGCGCGGCAATGGCGATCGGCAGCAGCCCGACCGAGGCCAGCGCCACCGAGCCGAACATGATCGCACCCGCCAGCAGCGCCTTGGAACGGCGCGGCACCTCCTTGGCGCCTTCCAGCTGGAGCAGGCTGTCGGTGGTGGCGAATTCCTCCAGCCCTTCGCGCAGGCCCATCACCAGCAGCACGTCGCCTTCGGCAAGGCGGATGTCGCCGCGCTCGTCGAACGGTTCGTTGTGCATCAGCTTGTGCGGCTTGTGGATGCCGAGCACTACCACGCCGTAGAGGTCGGCGATGCCGGAGGTCGCCAGCGTGCGGCCGATGATGCGCGAATCGGCGGTGACGACCATTTCCACCACCTCCACGTCCTCGCGTCGATTGGCGGCGGTGCGGCGGATCCGGTCGATCACCCAGCCGGGCGCGACCTGCCCCTTGAGCACGCGCAGCGCCTCTTCCAGCGCCTCGTGCGTGCCGGAGATGCGCAGGCGCTGGCCGGCCTCGAACCGGCCGCCGGGCTGTTCGTCGAACGCGAAGTCGGAGGGGAGGCCGGCCATCACCTCCTCCATCCGCTTGCCCGCCAGTTCGCTGCCGGCCGGCACGCGCAGGCGGGTGGCGAAGCGGCGCTGCGCCTGCACCTGATCCGGGCTGTTGTCGCGCAGCAGGCGCGGCATGACCAACCACAGATAGGGCAGCGCCACCAGTGCCGAGGCCAGGACGATCGGCGTGAAGTGGAACACGCTGAACTCGGCCATGCCGAGGTCGCGGGCGATGGAAACGACGAGCAGGTTGGTGGAGGTGCCGATCGTCGTCGCCATCCCGCCGATCAGCACCGCGGCGTTGAGCGGGATCAGCGTTTTCGAGGCGGGCATGGCGCCGCGCTGGGCGAGCGCGACGAAGATCGGCAGCAGCAGCACGATAACGGGCGTGTCGTTGACGATCATCGACAGGCCCATGGCCAGCAGCAGCGAGACGAGCAGGCCCAGCTGGGTGTTGAGGCGCCAGATCCGCTCCAGAAAGCGGGCCGCGGGCTCCAGCGCGCCGGTGACGACGAGCCCGCGGCCCATGATCATCAGCGAGCAGATGGTGATGAGCGCGTAATGGCCGAAGCCCGAGAAGGCGAGTTGCAGCCCCTCGGTCGGCCCCTCGCCGGGCAGCGGGAAGAAATAGAGGCCCAGCGCGATGACCGCGATGGTCAGCAGCGAGGTGATTTCGGTGGAGAAGGTGCCCCGCGCGAAGGCGAAGAACATCGCGACGGTGACCGCCATCGCGGCGCTCGCGTGGAAGGACGGCGGATCGATGGCGCCCATCGCGCAGCGCTCAGCCGGCGGTCGCGCGAGCGAGCACGGCGAGGCGGCATGGCCGTGTGCCCGGGGCCGGGCGACGCCGAGCGGAGCAGCGCGCACCCGCGCTGGACGAGCGCCCACCCGCGCTCAAGCAGCGCGAAGCGCGGTAGCGCAGCAAACACGCGCTCAAGCAGCGCGGAGCGCGGTAGCGCAGCCTACAATGGTGCCCCTGGCCAGACTCGAACTGGCACTTCGCAAGGAAACTCGATTTTGAGTCGAGCGCGTCTACCGATTCCGCCACAGGGGCCCCTGTCATCGCGATCCGATTAGTCGCGCTGGCGCGCCGGTCAAGCGGCGCGTCAACCGGTGCCTCAAGCGGCGGCAAGCGCGGGTGGCGAAAGCGCCCGGCGCCAGGGGGTGCTCACCCCTGCTCCGTCGCGCCATCGCCGGTGGCCGGACCGGCTTGCGAGCGACCGCGGCGGGCGGTATTGCCGGTGGGCTCGCCCGCGGTGGAGCCGCCGCCGGTGCCGATGCTGGCCTGCGTGGCGCTGGGGGAGCCGCCCGGTGCGGTGCCGCCGGGCTGCAATCCGCTGGAGAGGCCGCCGGAGCCGCCCGTGCCGAGACCGGCGGCAGGGGCAGCGCCCTCGCCTGTCGGACCGGCGGAGTCGCTTGTTCGCTCTTGCTCGGCCATGAGGCTCTCCTGCTGCTCACGGCTCGAATGGCCGCGGCGCGGCGACGTTCCCGCATGCGGACGACAGCATCGGGCGCCGGGAGGGCGCGGCGATCAGCCCTTGAGCGCGCCGGCGACGAGCTTGTGCAGGCGGGAATGGAGCGGATCGTTGGCGGCGATCAGCTGCTTGGCGCAGATCGGCAGGGAGCGGCCGCGATAATCGGTGACGAAGCCGCCGGCCTCGCGCACCAGCAGGCAGCCGGCGGCGGTGTCCCACACCGAAAGGTCGCTTTCCCAGAACCCGTCATAGCGCCCGGCCGCCACCCAGGCGAGGTCCAGCGCGGCCGCGCCGAAGCGGCGGATGCCGGCGACCTGCGGGCCGATCGCGGCCAGGATCGCGGTCCACTCGCCGAAATCGCCATGGCCCTGGAATGGGATGCCGGTGGCGATCAGCGCGTCGGACAGCTGGCGGCGGCCCGAGACGCGCAGGCGCGCATCCTGCAGCCAGGCGCCGCGGCTCTTTTCCGCCCAGAAGCTTTCATCGGTGATCGGCTGGTAGACGAGGCCCGCGGTCACTTCGCCCCAGCCGTCGCCCAGCGGGCCGCGGCCGTCCAGCGCCGGTTCCTGCACCGCGATGGAGATGGCGAAATGCGGGATGCCGTGGAGAAAGTTGCTGGTGCCGTCGAGCGGGTCGATGATCCAGCGCGGCTTGCCCGGATCGCCCTCGATCGTGCCGCCCTCTTCCAGCACGAAGCCCCAGTCGGGGCGGGCGGCGCGCAGCTCGTCCCACAAGGTGCGCTCGGCCTGCCGGTCGGCGCGGCTGACGAAGTCCGAGGGGCCCTTGCGGCTGACCTGCAGCTGCTCGACCTCGCCGAAATCGCGCCGCAGCCGCCCGCCGGCCTTGCGCGCGGCGCGCTCCATGACGCGGATGAGGCCGGTGATTGCTGCCATTTCGATCTCCTTGCCCTTGTGCGGGAGAGGATGGGGGAAGCCCGGCTTCCTCGTGGGGCCGGTGGGCTGGCGGAGGAGACCCGCGCCGGCGGCGCCTGAGCCCCTCCCCACCCCTGCCCCGGCAACGCTCGGCCGGGGCCCTGTGTCCCTCCCCGCGCTGGGGAGAGTGCAGGCGGTCGAGGTCTAGCCGGCCTTCCCGACATAGGTGCGCTCGTACACGTCGACGACGATGCGCGTGCCGCTCTCGATATGCGGCGGCACCATCACGCGCACGCCGTTCTCCAGCACCGCCGGCTTGTAGCTGGAGGAGGCGGTCTGCCCCTTCACCACCGCGTCGGCCTCGACGATCGTCGCTTCCACCTGCTCGGGCAGTGCGACGCTGATCGGGCGGTCCTCCCACAGTTCCAGTGTCACCTCCATCCCGTCCTCGAGGAAGGCGGCGGCGTCGCCGAGCAGGTCGGCGGGGAGGTTGATCTGGTCGTAGGTGTCCTTGTCCATGAACACGAGGCTGTCGCCCTCGGCATAGAGGAACTGGTACTCCTGCGTCTCCAGCCGCACGCGCTCCACCGTATCGGCGCTGCGGAAGCGCACATTGGTCTTGCGCCCGTCCTGCAGGTTCTTCATCTCGACCTGCATATAGGCGCCGCCCTTGCCCGGCTGCGTGTGCTGAATCTTGGCGACCTTCCAGATGCCGCCTTCATATTCGAGGATGTTGCCGGGACGGATGTCCACGCCGCTGATCTTCATCGGGTTCGCCTTCGCGGGTCTGGTCGGGAATGTGCGGCGCGCCGTAAGCCCCGGGCCCGCCCTTGGCAATGCCCCCGCTGTGCAAAGGGCCTCGGGGCTAGACTCGTGCGCTTGCCCTGCCGAGAGGCTCGCCTGCTCGCGCCGGGCGGCGACGGTGCGATAGCTGACACCCGGCCAAGCGGCCTGCTTCGTTACCCGGCCGCTCCCTTGCGAGCGCGTTCATGCCGGTGCAAGCGGCGGGGCTGTAGGAGGGTGCGCATGAAGGCGGTTATGTTCCATCTGTCGCTCGCGGTGCTCGTCGCCGCCGGGATCAACGCGCCCGCCGCCGCGCAGGGGCCGATCGGCACCGTGGAGCCGGGCCGCTATCAGTGCGAGCTGCCGGGCGATGCCGCCGGGCCGCGCGGGGTCGTGCAGGAGGAGGCGGGCTTTCGCATCGACGGCGCCTCGCGCTATTCCTCGGGCCAGGGCGCCGGCACCTATTTGCGGCGCGGCAATGTGCTGACCTTCACCAGCGGCGTGCGCAGCGGGGAGCGCTATCAGGTCGTCTCGCCCGGCTTCCTGCGCAAGATCGAGGACGGCAAGGCCGGCCGCCTGCGCTGCGTGCGGCAGGAACGCTAGGCAGAGGTACCGGCCCGCCGGCGGTGCGAACCGCCTGGGTGGGCACATGGTGATGGCTCGGGCGCCGGGCGGGCCATCGCTCACCGAGTTGCGTGATGTTGCAGGCGCGCGTGGTTGCGCATCCGCCATTTGGGTGATCGGCGCAGGAGGAAGCTGGCCGTCGCGTGCTTCGCCCCCACCTCCCTCTGCTACCGCCCTCGCCGGGCGCCCGCCAGACTGTTGCTGCACCAGCTTGCCCGATTTTGCAGGCGTGGGCGGTGGCGCATCCGCCGCCCCTGCAATCGGCGCAGTTGCAACATGGCCGGCGCGCGCCTCCCTTCCACCCATCTGCTGCCGAGCCCGCACCGGGCCGGTCGGGCTGCTGCACCGGCTTGCGTGATTTTGCGGCCGCGCGGTCGCGCATCCGCCGTCCGCTCAAATCGGCGCAGGAGCAAGGCGGCAGGCGCGCGCGTCCTTTCCACCCCATGCGCAGTCCGCCCTCTTCGCCCATAGGGCAACGATGGCGCGCTCCGCCGGCTCAGGGCGTGGCGCGGGGCGGGTCCGTTCGCCCGCCCAGCAGGCGATAGGGATTGAGCGCCGTCGCGGGCTCCCACCACTCGGCGTTGGGGGTGGTGCGCAGGATCGCGAAGTGCAGGTGCGGCGCCTCCGGATCGGCATTGCCGGTCGCGCCCACCGTGCCCAGGCGCTGGCCGCGGCGGACCACCTGCCCCTCCTTCAGCCCCGGGGCATAATCCTGCAGGTGCGCGTAATAGTGGATCGTCTGCCGGTCGTTGGAGCGGACGTAGATCGTCTTGCCGCCCGCATTGGAGGTGAACAGCCGCTCGACCGTGCCCGGCGCGGCGGCCTGAACGGTGGTGCCGGCCGGGGCCATGATGTCGATCGCCTCGTGCAGGCGCTCGCCCTCGTCGCGCCCGTCGACAAAGGTGTCGGTCAGCTGGTCGGCGCTGATTCCGAGTACCGGAACGACCAGCTGGTTGACCTCCGAGCGGCCGGGGCGGACCGGGGCGGCCTGTTGCAGCGGCGGCCGCGCATCGGGGCTTCCGGTCGGGCTGGCCCGCGGCGCCGGCGGTGCCTCTGTGGCGGCCAGTTCGGCCTCGTCCACCGGAGCCTCGGTGCCGCCGGGCCCATCCAGATCGACATACATGCTGCCGACCACGATCCACGCAGCGCTGGTCAGCGTGGCGGTGACGGCAATCGTCAGCAGGCGGTCGGAGAAGCGCATGCGGGCTCAGGCCTGGAAGATCACCTGTGTCGAACCGTCGACCATCTGGGCGAGGCGCGCCGCGTCCCAGTTGGTGAGGCGCACGCAGCCATGGCTCTGCGCCCGGCCGATCGTGTCGGGCTCGGGCGTGCCGTGGATGCCGTAATGCTCCTTGGTGAGGTCGATCCACACCACACCGACGGGGCCGTTGGGGCCGGGCGGCAGCTGTTGCTTGGGGTCGGAGTCGGGCACGTCCCAGAACAGTGCCGGGTCGTAGGCGAAGGTCGGGTTGCGGCCCACCCCCTTGACGCCCCACTCGCCCAGCGGCAGCGGGTCGTTCTCGGAGCCCGTGGTGACGGTGAAGGTGGCGACAAGCCGGTCGTTCGCATCGTAGCCCTTCAGCCACTTGCCCGACTTGTCGACCACCAGCCGCGCGACCTCCGGCTGTTCCGTGCCCACTCCGAGCGAGGCGAGAGTGCCCAGCCATTGCCGGTCGTCCACCGCCGAGCGGTCGATCTGGTCCGCGCCGACATTGGGCACGCGCAATTGCTGGCCCGCGCGGAAGGCGGACGGCGTGGCGGCACCGGCCGGGCGCGACGCGGCGCCTGAGCTGCCGGTCGCGCCGGGAGATGAGGTGGCGGCGCTGCTTCCGCTGGCACGGGGCGCGGGAGTGGCGCTGGCCGCGATGCGCTGGGCCGTGGCGGAGCCGCCTTCGCCGCCGCTGGCGGGCGTGCGCTGCGGGGAGGCGCCCGCCTCACCGGCGGTGGAGCCGCTCATCCCCGCCGGGCGGCCGCCGGGGTTCAGCTGGCGGAGCACCTCGACCGTGGTGTGGAAGCGCTCGGCGAGCCTTTCGTCGAGGCTTTCGTAGCCGAGGCGCTGCATCTCGGCCTGCGCGGCCGGGTCGTCAGGGAGGGGCTGGTAGCGGGTGCTGCCCCAATCTTCGGGAATGCTCACCACCCGGGTGGCCGCGATGTTGTTCCAGCGGGCGAGCGCCTGCCGGGTCGGCTCGTCCAGCTCGCCGGTCGGTTCGAGATCGTTCGCCTCCTGGAAACCCTCGAGCGCATTGCGGGTCGAGAGCCCCATGCGGCCGTCGATCACGCCCGGACCGAAGCCGTGCCGGTCGAGCACGACCTGCGCCTGCATGATCGGGCGCTGTTCCGGATCTGGGAGCTCGTCCTGCGCCCGCTCGCCGGGCGCCGGGTCGCGCGAGGCCATCGAATCGGCCCCATTCGAGTCGGTATCGCCGGCGCCGGCGGTGGCCTGCTCCTCTCCGGAATCGCGATCCGTGCCCTCCAGCCCGCAGGCGGCGAGCAGCAGGGGCGTCAGGGCAAGCAGGCGGCGCATTCAAGTCTCCTCTTTGTGGGAGGGACAACAGCCGGCGGCGCGAAAGGCTCCCTGCCCGAGCGGTATCGCGTGGCGCCGCAAGGCCCCGGCGCTGCGGGCCGGGGCCGCGGCGGACCTGCGCTGGAGCAGATCGTGCCGGGGGGGCTTCGAGGTGGCCACGCGAGGTGGCGCCGGGATCAGGTGATCGCTCCACGGGGCAGCGGTGCTGCTGGCTAAGGCCGCCGGACCCGCGCTGGGAAGCTTCGCGTTGGGGCGCGCGCGGGGCCTGTCCGGTGCGTGGCGCGCGGCGCCGGGATCAGGTGATCGCGCCTGTTCCCCGTCTCTCATGCACGTTGTGGCAGCCGCCGGACGAGAAGCCCGGCCCCGTCGCGCGGCCGGTTCGACCGATCTAGCTCGCCGCTTCAGCAAAGGCGCGCACCGCCGCCGCCTCGTCGCCCTGCCACACCGCGCCGCTCACCGCGAGGAAGTCGGCGCCGGCGGCGATCAGCGGGCGGCAATTGGCGGGCGTGATGCCGCCGATGGCAACGCAGGGGATCTCCATCAGCCGCTGCCACCATTGCAGCAGTTCGGGTTCGGGCCGATGCTCGCTTTCCTTGGTGGTGCTGGGGAAGAAGGAGCCGAAGGCGACGTAATCGGCGCCCGCGTCGCCGGCTTCCATCGCCAGGTGGCGGCTCGCATGGCAGGTGACGCCGATCTGCGCCTCCCGGCCGAGCGCCTGTCTCGCCTCGCGCACGTCGCCGTCCTGCTGCCCCAGATGGACGCCGTCGGCCCCGATGCGGCGGGCGAGCGCGACATCGTCATTGACGATGAAGGCTACCTCGCGCGCCTTGCAAAGCGCTTGCAACGGCTCCGCAAGCCGGGCGCATTCGTGCTGGCCAAGCCCCTTCAACCGCAGCTGGAACGCCGCCACCGGCATAGCCGGAAGCGCCGCGTCGATCGCGCGGGCCAGTCGGTCGGCAAAGGCACCCGACACGTCGAGCGGCGAGATCAGGTAAAGCTGGCAGGCGGATTGCGTGCGCTCGGCGCCATGGGGCTCTGCGTGGCTGTCGGGGTGGATGTCCAAGCGGGGGTCTCCTGCGCCGGAGAAGGCCGGCTCTTCATGGCAGACCCATCACGCACCGGCGAGGGCCTCGTCAATCCCGCAGGTTCGCCGCGGGGCCGCCCGCTGCAACGCGCGCGCTCCGATGCAGGCGAGGCAGGACGCTGTCGGCAGCACGGGCGCGGAGCGGCGCCGCCGTCGCGAGTCCGGGCGCGGGCGCGGGCGCGCTCCGGTTCGGATGTGGAGGGGTGAGGCAAGGTCTTTCGGCGGGCTGCTCCATGAAACCGCTTTCTCCTGCTGGTGGTCCGTGAAGGGAAGAGCTTGTGTCGCAGGGTTGCAGGCGCGAGGCCGGCTTCGTGCCGGGCACCGGAGCGCGCCTCTCGGGCTCCCCTGCCCTGCCGCGCGGTCTGACGGACTACTGAAGCGCGGCGTTGCCCTTCGTCTGTCCGCGCCCGAAACTGAGTGCCCGGCTTGTCGCACCGCTGAAGGAGTTCGCGACCCGCGCTCCCGAGCGGCTCTGCTCAGGTAGGACTCAGCGCCCGGTTGCGGTGACCGCTTGCGCACCGGCGGGTTGACCCGCTCTCGACAAGCCATTCCGCGGCGGCGCGTCCTGCTGGAGTTGGCGCCGTCGCCCACAGGCGAGGTCCGGAGCCGATGATGATCGCCGCGCCGGTAGCGCGAGGCCACCGGCATCTCGCCGAAGAACAGCCGGTGACCAGCACCGCGGCGATCAGCTGGCCAAAGGTCATCGGCACCCACGGAACTCGCCCCGGAGCGCCGGCCCGCACCCCGTCAGAGGCGCGCCGGCGCTCGGCAAAGGGCGGTTCACTGCCCGGTGGCCCCCGCATATTTGCGCTGCTCGATCAGCGTGCGCAGGGCCCGGTAGCGATGCGAGGTGTCCTGGTTGACCGCTTCCAGCACCCCCCAGCTGCCCCATTTGGAGGGGGCGCCGATCAGCGTGTAGTTCATGAACAATGTCCCGCCGGCCGCGCGCAGGGCCTCCGCATTGGCCATGTCGAGGCCGTAGATTTCCGGCCGCCGGGACAGCTCGATCAGGAAATCGGTATAGCGCTCGTTCGAATGCTGGCTCTGCGGGGTGAGCGCGCCATAGCCCGCCTCGTAGGTGACCAGGTCGAGGCCGTATTTGCGGGCCTGCTGGCCGTGATAGGGGAAGCGGTCCTTGTTGTACTCCTCGATGTTGGTGCTCAGGGCCTCGATCGCCTTCTGGAAGCCGCCATCGGGCTCGCTCCACCAGCCGATCACCTCGGCCGCCTTGTCGTCGGAGTGCATGCCTCCCTCGTAGTAGGAGGCGACGCCGTATTCGTCGAAATAGTCGGCGGCGCGGTACTGGCTGCCTTGCGCATCCTTCCAGTTGGGCGTTTCCAGGCCGGGGATCTCCAGCCCCTTCCAGGCGAACTGCGTGCCATAGACGATGATCGCGCGGCCCGGGTCGCCGGTGCCGGTGACGGGCTCGCCGAACACCTGGTTCCAGATCGCCCCGACCTCGGCCGTGCGCTTGCCGTACCATTCCATCCACTTCGCCCCCGGGCCGAACGCCTGCTCGGCGCGCGCCTTGGCGTAGTTCGCCTGCGGGAAGGACCAGTTCCAGACCTCGTTGGAAAGCTCCACCCGCACCTTGCGGCCCGGCTCCAGCGAGCGCTGCACATATTGGGCAAAGCCGCGCACGTAATCGTCGCTGGCGTTGATCGGCATGTTGAACCACGGATCGATGTCGAGCTCGTTGGCGAGGCTCACCATCACCTCCACCGGCACGCCCTGGGTCCAGCGCACGTCGTCGACCATCGGCCGGTCCTGCCAGTCCAGTTCGCCGGCCGACAGCGGATCCTTGCTGGTCGACCAGCTGAACGCGCTCCCATCCGCCTTGTAGAGCGTGTTGGTGACCATCCAGTCCATGAACCGGACCGACTGGAACCCGCGCAGCTTGTCGAGAAATTCGGGGTTGAACGTGCCGCCGGCCTGGAAAGCCGCGAGGTAATCCTCGCGAACGACGCGGATGTCGCGGATGTAATCGCCGGTGCCGCGCGGATCGGTGGCGCGGATGGACAGGTGGAGCGAGCCGTTCTGCGCGGCCTGCACGACCACCCGGCCCGGCGCGCTCTGCAGCGTCGTCGTGCCCTGCCCCGTCATCCCCTCGATCGTTCCTTCGCCCGTATAGAGCACGACATAGCGGGCGCCCGCCGGTGCGGCCGTGCCGGTCTCGCGCAGGAGGACGAACCCCAGGGTCGCGCCCGCCGGAATGGAGCGCGGCCAGCCGTTCTGGTCCAGGTCCAGCGGCTCCTTCGTGTTCCACTCGCCCGGGCGCTGGGCGAAGAACTCGGGCGACGAACGGGTGAGGTCGAGCAGCGCGATGGCCCTGCTGTAATAGGAAACGGGGCCCAGATTGGTGCCCACGCCCATGCCCGTGCCATTCTCGCTCTGCGGCACGGCCTCGGGCGCGGCGGCCGGGGCGGGCGCCGCGGCGACCGGCTCCACCGGCGCCGCGCTGGTGGAGGCCGGAGACTGCGAGCAACTCGCCGCCATCAGCGGCACGGACAGGACGCAGGCGGCGAGCCAGCGCAGATGCCGCCACCTGCCGAACGCGTGCAGCGGTTCATCGGCGCGCGAGAAGGACGCCGGAAGGCGCGGGTGAGCGGGAGCGGGCGAGCGGGGGTCGGTCGAGATCAGCATGAGCTCGGGCTACCGCTGGCGTGGTTAAAGAAAGGCTAAGCTTCCGGCGGGAGATCGACCCTGCGCCGGCCCCGCAGCACCGATGCGCAGCGGAGCGGATGTTCCGGACCCCGAGAGGGCGGTTGGGAGTGCGCCGATGTCGCGCGCCGCGCTCTGCCGAACGCCGCGCCGGTGTTGCCGGCCGGAGCGGGGCGGGCGATGGTCGAGCGGTGAGAACCCCTGCCCTTCTCGCCTCGAGCCTGCCCGACGCGGCCCTGCTGGCCGCTCGTGCCACGGCGCGCGACCGGCCTGTCGTGCAGAACGGGCCGCCCGCTCCGGCCGGCAGCCCGGTCGCGCTGGGCCAGCCGGTGACGCTGCCCGAGGGGCGGCTGGTGGCCACGCCGATGGCGGTGGCACAGGACAGCCGCTGCCTGCTAAATGCGCGTTGCATCTCCGCCGGGCGGCTGGTCGTGACGACGCGGCTCGACGGGATCGGCTGGCGCGAGACCGCGCCGCTGACGCTCGGCACGCCGCATCGGACGCATGGCGCCGGCGTCACGCTCGGCAGCGGAGAGTCGGCCGCGCAGGCCGGCATCGCAGCGCCGCCGGCGGCCTATCGTCGCCTGCGGAAGCAGGTTCTAGAGGCGCGCGCAGGTTCCGGCGCGCGCGACCCGCACCCGGCGCGGCCACACCTCACGGCGGGGGCGAGGCCGCGAGCCGGGCTGGACGACGGACCGGCTGCGGTCCGCCGCTTCGGTCAGGCGGCGACCTTCTCCACGCTGGCGCCGTGGATCGCCGCAATGGCGCGGTCGAGCGTGGCGTCGAAGTCCTCGTCGCTCTGCTGGGCGCGCAGTTCGTCGAGCAAAGCGCGGCTGAAGCTGGCGATCATGCCCTCGTTCCTGGCCAGCTCGGCGCAGGCCTCCTCGCGCGAATAGCCGCCGGACAGGGCCACGACCTTGAGCACCTTGGGATGCTCGATCAGCGCGCGATAGGCGTTGGGCTCGGCCGGGATCGACAGCTTGAGCATGACCTGCTGGCCTTCGGGCAGGTCGTCGAGACCCTTGAGGATTGCCTCGCACAGCATCGCCTCGCCCTCGGCGCGGCCTTCCGACTTGATCGAATATTCGGGCTCCAGGATCGGCATCAGCCCGGCGGCGAGCACCTGGCGGCCGATCTCGAACTGCTGGTCCACGATGGCGGCGATGCCCTCGCGGTTGGCGGCGTTGATCACCGAGCGCTCCTTGGTGCCGAACACGCCGAGCCCCTTGGCGCGGGCCAGCAGATCGGCGAGGCCGGGGATCGGCTTCATCAGCTGGACGCCGTTCGCCTCGTCCTCCAGCCCCTTGTCGATCTTGAGGAACGGGACGATGTCCTTGGCGATCAGCGCCCGCGGCACCGGCGTGCCGTCGACCGTGCCGTCCATCGTCTTCTCGAACAGGATCGCGCCGAGCACGCGCTCACCGGTGAAGACGGACGAGCGGATGATGCGGCAGCGCATTTCGTGGATCTTGCCGTACATCTCATCCTCGCCGCTCCACTCCTCGTCGGCGACGCCATAGGCGCGCAGGGCCTTGGGCGTGGAGCCGCCCGACTGGTCGAGCGCGGCGATGAAGCCGTTGCCGGCCGCGATCCTGGTCTTCATCTCGTCGTCATTCATGCGAACAGGCCCCTTCTGGCGATGGTGCGAACCGCTTAGGCAGTGCCCTGCTGCGGTGCAATATGAGGATCGAGCCCGCAAACCGGGCGCGCGGTCAATGGGCGAGCGCGGCCACCCCCGGCAGTTCGCGCCCTTCCATCCATTCGAGGAACGCACCGCCCGCCGTGGAGACGTAGCTGAACTCGCCCGTCACCCCAGCCTGGTTGAGCGCCGCGACCGTGTCGCCCCCGCCCGCCACCGAGACCAGCGAGCCCTCGCGGGTCAGCGCCGCGGCGGTGCGGGCCAGCGCCACCGTGGCGGCATCGAAGGGCGGCGTCTCGAAGGCGCCGAGCGGGCCGTTCCACACCAGCGTGCAGCAGGTCTTGAGCACGTCGGCCAGGGCCTCGGTCGCCTGCGGGCCGACATCGAGGATCATCTCGTCGGCGGCGACCTCGTGCACGTTGCAGGTGCGCAAAGAAGGCGGATTGGGGGCGAATTCCTGCGCCACCACCACGTCGTAGGGCAGGTGCACGGTGCAGCCGGCGCGCTCGGCGGCGTCCATGATCGCTTCCACCTTGCCGGTGAGTTCGTGCTCGCACAGGGACTTGGCCACGTCGACGCCGCGCGCCGCAAGGAAGGTGTTCGCCATGCCGCCGCCGATGATCAGGTGGTCGACCCGGCCGACCAGGTGCTCCAGCACGGCGAGCTTGGTGGAAACCTTGGCCCCCCCGACGACCGCCGCCACCGGGTGCTCGGGATTGCCCAGCGCCTTGTCGAGCGCCTGCAGTTCCGCCTGCATCGCCCGGCCGGCATAGGCGGGCAGCAGGTGCGCCAGCCCCTCGGTGCTCGCATGGGCGCGGTGCGCGGCGGAAAAGGCATCGTTGACGTAGAAATCGCCATTGGTCGCGATGCCCGCGGCGAAACCGGGGTCGTTCTTCTCCTCGCCCGGCCAGAAGCGGGTATTCTCGAGGAGGCCGATATCGCCCGGGCGCATGATGCCGAGCGCCTGTTCCACCACCGGGCCGGCCACTTCGGAAATATACATCACCTCGCGGCCGAGCACGTCTTCCATCGCGCCCTGGATCAGGCTGGTCGACATGGTCGAGTGGCGCTCGCCCTTGGGCCGGCCGAAATGGGCGAGCAGCAACACTTTCGCCCCGGCATCGGCCAGTTCGAGGATGGTGGGCGCCACCGCACGGGCGCGGGTCAGGTCGGTGACCGCGCCGTCCTTCATCGGCAGGTTGAGGTCGACGCGCACCAGCGCGACCTTGCCGCGGACCCCTCCTGTTTCGGGCCCGAGATCGTCCAGCGTCAGGAATTGGCTCATTGCTCGATCCTCACAGAATCCCCGACGGCGATGTCGCCGTCCTCCAACACTTTCGCCATGAAGCCGCCGCGCCAGTCGGGCGTCAGCGCTGCCTCCAGCCCGGGGGCGACCTCCTCCATCCGCGGGCACGGATCGCATTCCGTCGTGACCTGCAAAAGGCACTGCGCGCCGATGCGGATGCGCGTTCCCTCCGCACGCGGCAGGCGGAGGCCCTCCACCAGCAGGTTGGCCCGCCGCCGCCACCACGCTTTGTCGTCAAGGAGGGGCCCGTCGCCATGCAGGTCCGCCCGGGGCAGGTCCTTGAGCGCGGCGGCCCAGGCTTCCGCCTCCATCAGCGAGACCTGCCGCCGGTAATTGCTCTTCTTCGCAGCGAGCGCCCCGCGAAAATCGCGCGCCACCCCTTCGGCGCGGCTGACGCGGGCATGGGCGACCCGCTCGATATCCCCGCGCGGCCGGTCGCGCCGGGCAATCCCTGCCAGCCGCCCCGCCACTGGCGTCAGAGCAGGCCGGCCATCACGCCGGCGGTGTCGATCATGCGGTTGGAAAAGCCCCATTCATTGTCGTACCACGACACGACCCGCGCCAGCTTGCCTTCCAGCACCGCCGTTTCCAGGCTGTCGACCGTGGAACTGGCCGGATAATGGTTGAAATCGCTGCTGACGAGCGGCTGGTCGGTGAAGTCAAGCACGCCCTTCATCGCGCCTTCGGCGGCCTGCTTCAGCGCCGCATTGATCTCCTCCTTCGTCACCTCGCGGCCGGGCACGAACACGAGGTCGACCATGGAGACGTTGGGCGTCGGCACGCGGACGGACGAGCCGTCCAGCTTGCCCTTCAGCTCCGGCAGCACGAGGCCGACCGCGCGCGCGGCGCCGGTGGTGGTGGGGATCATGTTGAGCGCCCCGGCGCGGGCCCGGCGCAGGTCCTTGTGGATCTGGTCCAGCATGCGCTGGTCGTTGGTGTAGGAGTGGATCGTGGTCATGAAGCCACGCTCGATCCCGAAGCTGTCGTTGAGCACCTTGGCCACCGGCGCCAGGCAATTGGTGGTGCAGCTGGCGTTGGAGACGATCACGTCGCCGGCGGTGAGCGACTGGTGGTTCACGCCGTAGACGATGGTGGCCGAGACGTCCTTCGCGGGCGCGGAGATCAGCACCCGCTTCGCGCCCGCATCCAGGTGCGGCTTGGCGGCATCGTGCGACTGGAAGAAGCCCGTGCATTCGAGCACGATGTCGATGCCCATGTCCCTGTGCGGCAGCTTGCCGGGGTCGCGCTCCTTGGTGACGGCGATGTCGCGCCCGTTGACCTGCATCGAATCATTGTCGCTGGTGACCGTTCCGGGGAAGCGGCCGTGCGTGCTGTCATAGGCGAACAGCAGGGCATTGTCCGCCGGAGAGGCGAGGTCGTTGATGGCGACGAGTTCCAGGTCGTGGTCGTCGCGCTCCAGGATCGCCCGGGCAACAAGCCGTCCGATGCGGCCGAACCCGTTGATCGATACCTTCGTCGCCATGGATAATCCTCTCTCTTACTTGTTCAATCTCGCGGTGATCTGCGGCACGATCGCCTCGACCGTGAAGCCGAACTTCTCGAACAGGTCCTCGCCCTTGCCCGACGACCCGAAGCGGTCGAGCCCGATGCGCAGCCCGTTCAGCATGGTGTACCGCTCCCAGCCGAACGTGCTGCCCGCCTCGATCGAGACGCGCAGGATCTCCTCCGGCAGCACGTTGGGGAGCAGTTCCTCGCGATATTCCGCCGGCTGCTCGTCGAACAATTCGGCGCAGGGCATGGAGACGACATCCGCGCCGATCCCCTGCCCCTCCAGCACCTCGGCCACGTCGCAGGCGAGCGCGACCTCCGAGCCGGTGGCGATCAGGATCACCCGCCGCTCCGCCCCGGCCGCGCGCAGGCGATAGGCGCCGCGCGCACTGAGGTTCTCGGACGCATCGAAGCGCAGCGCCGGCAGGTTCTGCCGGGTAAGCGCCAGCACGCTCGGCCGGTCCGCCTGTTGGAGCGCGAGTTCCCAGCACTCGGCCGTCTCCAGCGTATCCGCCGGGCGCATCACGAGGAGGTCCGGGATCGCGCGCAGGCTCGCCAGGTGCTCGACCGGCTGGTGGGTCGGGCCGTCCTCGCCCAGCCCGATCGAATCGTGAGTGAGCACATAGACGACCCGCACCTGCTGCAAGGCCGAGAGGCGGATCGCCGGGCGCATATAATCGGCGAACACCAGGAAGGTGCCGCCGAACGGGATCACCCCGCCATGCAGCGCCATGCCGTTCATCGCCGCGCCCATGCCGAACTCGCGGATGCCGTAATAGACATAGCGGCCCGCATAATCCTCGGCCGTCAGCGGGGTGGTCGAGGGCGTCTTGGTGTTGTTGGAGCCGGTCAGGTCGGCCGATCCGCCGACCAGCGCCGACAGGCCCTGCGTCAGGACGCCCAGCGCCGCCTCGCTCGCCTTGCGGCTGGCCATGTTCGGCTTCGCTTCGGCCACCTGCGCCTTGTAATCCGCCCAGTCGGGCCATTGCGCCGGCTCGGGCAGCTTGTTGCTCATGCGCGCGGTGAAGGCTTCGGCCTGGCCGCTCGCCTGCAGGCGCTCGCGCCACTCGGCGTGGGCCTGCTGGCCACGTATCCCCGCCTTGCGCCAGTCGGAGAGGATGTCGTCCGGCACCTCGAACGCGGGCGCGGTCCAGCCGAGCGTCGCGCGGGCGGCGGCGACCTCGTCCGCGCCCAAAGCCGCGCCGTGGACCTTGGAGGTGCCCGCCTTGTTGGGCGCGCCCTTGCCGATGATGGTCTTGCAGGCGATCAGCGAGGGGCGCTCGTCAGCCAGCGCCTCGTCCAGCGCGCGGCGCACATCGTCCGCATCGTGGCCGTTGCAATCGACCACGTGCCAGCGGCAAGCGCGATAGCGGGCGCGCACGTCCTCGCTGGTCGAAAGGTCGGTGCTGCCGTCGATGGTGATGCGGTTGTCGTCCCACAGCACGTTCAGCCGCCCGAGCTTCAGGTGCCCGGCGAGCCCGATCGCCTCGTGGTTGATGCCCTCCATCAGGCAGCCGTCGCCAGCAATCGCCCAGGTGCGGTGGTCGACCAGATCGTCGCCATGGACCGCGTTGAGGTGCCGCTCCGCGATCGCCATGCCGACCGCCATGGCCAGCCCCTGCCCCAGCGGGCCGGTCGTGGCCTCCACCGCATCGAGCAGGAAGTTTTCCGGATGCCCCGCACACAAGCTGCCGACCTGGCGGAAGCCGCGAATGTCGTCCATCGTCGGTCGCTCGAAGCCGACAAGATGCAGCAGCGCATAGAGCAGCATCGAGCCGTGCCCGGCGCTCAGCACGAAACGGTCGCGGTCCGGCCAGTCCGGCGCGGCGGGGTCGAAGCGCAGGTACTCGGTCCACAGCACCGTCGCCGCATCGGCCATGCCCATCGGCATCCCGGGGTGGCCGGAATTGGCCGCCTCCACCGCGTCCATCGCCAGCGCGCGCACGGCATTGGCCATCGGCGCGAGGCGGACGGGATCGTGGCGCATGGCGTGAGGCTCCAGAAAAGGACGGGTCGAGGCCTGCGATTCGGCTGCGCCTCCTTGGGCGAGGCCCGCCCCTCGCGTCAAGTTGCCCCGCCCCGGCACACCCGCCCCAAAGGGGGACTGATCGGACCCTCCCCCGCTTCACAAGGCGAGCAAACAGTGCTTTGCTGGCGATCACGTTGAAGATGAGCCTTAAATGATGGATAATGAGCGGTTTTCCCGCGCAGTGGAGCGGATCGAGGCGGCGACCGGGCGGATCGAGCGGGCGGCCGGGGGCGTGCTCCGGCAGGCCGCTCAGGCAGGCTCGGCCGGGGCGGAGCCGGCGGGCGGCGGCGCGGGCGGCGCGCTGCGGCGCGAGGCCGAGGCGGCGCTCGCGGAACTCGATCAGCTGATCGCGCACCTCGACGCATGAGCAACGTCACGATTACCGTCGCCGGGCGCGCCTACACGCTCGCCTGCGCTCCGGGCGAGGAGGAGCATCTGGCCATGCTGGGCCGGATGGTCGACGGGCGGATCGCCGGGCAGGCCAATATCGCCGGCCAGTCGGAAGTGCGGCGGCTGCTCTATGCGGCGCTGCTGCTGGCCGACGATCTGCACGAAAGGAAAGGCGCCCCGCAGGCGCCCGACCCCACCGACGCCGCGGCGCTGGAGGCCTTGGCCGAGCGGCTCGAGCGGATGGCCGAGACGCTGGAAACCGGCACGCAGGAGCGCACGGGCGCCTGACAGACTGGCGCTTGAAAAACGGGTCTGAAAAACGGGTGCTTGAGAGAGCGCGACGGAACGCTTAGATAGGGCAATGGCGGGACTGCCCGGCACGAGCCGTTCGAAAATCCCTGAGGCTATAAGCAAATCCATGGGAGCTGTCCCTGCCCGGATCGCGGGTTCGTCCCGGGGTTCGGTGCATACGGCGCCCACCTGACGTCGAGGCGTCAGAGGATTTCTAGGCAACGACCCATGGTGGTTCCGCCACTTCCCCCACCCCCACTACCGCCCCTCGCGGGCTCCCCGAAGGACCGATCGATGGACGAGCTGCCCGGCGAGATGAAGCGGCGGCTGCGTGAGGAATTGCGCAGCGCGCGGCGCGCCCATGCCGCCGCCCTGCCGAGCGCGGTCGGCGCGCTGGTGTTCAACCGCCCCCCGGCCGCCGTGCTGGCGATGGTGCCGCAAGGGGCCACGATCGGCCTCTATCGTGCCCATGCGGGCGAGGCGCCGACGGGCGGCTATACCCGTTTCTTTTTCGAGGCCGGCCACCCCGTCGCCCTGCCCCGGATCGCCGCGCCGGGCGAGCCGATGCGCTTCCACCGTCACACCGATCCCTATCAGGAGAGCGACCTGGAGCCCGGCCCGATGGGCCTGCGCCAGCCGCAAGCGGCGGCGTCGGAGATCGTGCCGGACGTGCTGTTCATGCCGCTGGTCGGCTTCACCCCGGCGGGCGAGCGGCTCGGCCAGGGCGGCGGGTTCTACGACCGCTGGCTGGCCGCGCATCCCGGCACGATCCCCATCGGCATGGCGTGGGACGTTCAGGAGGTCGACATGCTGCCGCTGGAGCCGCACGACATGCCCCTCGCCGCCATCGTCACGCCGACGCGCGTGCTCGGCCCGTTCGACCACGCAGCGCGGGCGGAGGCCTGATGCGCGACAAGCCGACCTTGCGCATTCCCGTCGGCATCCTGGCGCTGCTGGCCGGGCTGGCGGTCTATGCAGGCGTGGTGCTGGTGCTGTCGCCGCCGATCGAGCGCCTGCCGGTGATCGCGCAGGCGGCGGCCTATCTCGTGCTCGGCACCGCCTGGCTGGTGCCGCTCAGGCGTTTCCTGATCTGGATGGAAACCGGCCGCTGGCGCTGACGGCCCCGCGGCCGGCACCCTGCGCGCCGGCTGGAGCACGACGGCTCGGCTGACCGCAGGGCCTGCGGGAGGGTGGCGCGTCCGAACGGCGCAGATGCAGCCGAGGCCCGAAACTTCCCAAGTGGCGCGAGTGACGGGGCTCGAACCCGCGACCTCCGGCGTGACAGGCCGGCGCTCTAACCAACTGAGCTACACCCGCTTGAGCGGTGCTCGTCCGCTTGGGAAGCAGCGCCCCTAGTGGAGCGCCCCGGGGCTGTCAACAGCCCCGCAACCGCGATTTGCACCCCGCTCGCTCCGGGCCCGCAAGCACAATGCAAGCCGCCCGCAATCAGGGTGCGATCAGCCCGCGAGCAGCAGCGCCGGCGCCTCCAGCAGGCGCTTGACCGCCTGCACGAACGAGGCCGCGTCGTGCCCATCGACCACGCGGTGATCGCAGCTGATCGACAGGTTCATCAGCTTGCGTTTCGCCAGCCGTTCGCCTCCGAGCTCGTCGGAGACGAACATCGGCCGCTCCACGATCCGGTTGGGCGCGAGGATCGCCACTTCGGGGCGATTGACCACCGGGGTGGAGGCGATTCCGCCGAGCGGCCCGAGCGAGGAGATGGTGATGGTGGAACCCGAGAGTTCCGCCAAACTCGCGCTGCCGTCGCGCGCGGCCTGCGACAGGCGCACGATCTCGGCGGCGAGCTGCACCAGGTTCTTCGCCTGAGCGTCGCGGATCACCGGCACCATCAGCCCGGCCGGTGTCGCGGTCGCCATGCCCAGATGCACCGCGCCGTGCCGGGTGACGACATTCGCCTCGTCGTCATAGCGGGCATTGAGCATCGGGTAATCGGGCAGCGCGCGGCACAGCGCGGCGATCAGCAGCGGCAGCAGGGTCAGCTTCGGCCGTGCGCCGCCGGTGCCGGACAACGCGGAATTGAGCTGCGCGCGGGCCTGCTCCAGCGCGGTGACGTCGCATTCCTCGACATAGGTGAAGTGCGGGATGTGGCGCTTGGCGGCGGCCATGTTCTCCGCGATGCGGCGCCTGAGACCGATGACCTTCACCATCTCGTCCGGCCGGGCGCGACCCGCTCCTCCGCCCGCCGCCGCGTAGCCCTGCCCGGCGGAATAGGTGAGGAACGCGTCGAGATCGGCATGGCGCACGCGTCCATCGTCGGCCGGCCGTACCTCGGTAAGGTCGATGCCGAGATCGCGCGCGCGCTGCCGCACGGCGGGGCTGGCGAGGACCTTGGCGCGACCGCCCTTGTCGCCGCCGGGCTCGCCCGGCGTGGCGCGGCCGCCGGCATTTGGCGCGGCGGTGCCACGATCACCTGCGGTGCCGCCCTGCGGGTCGGACGGGGTTTCGGACGCCGCGCCCGCGCCCGCGAGCGCCCCCGCCCCACGTGCACCGCTGTCCCGCACGGGCTCAGCAGGGGCACGGGCAATGGCGGCTTCTGCGCCCTGTCCGGCGGCGCCCACCTGTGCGGCGGCCCCGGGCTGCGAGCCGGACGCGCCTCCTTGTGCAGGCCGTGCAGAGTCGTCCCGCGAGCCGCTCCCCCCGCCCGCCAATGCTGCGGCGGCGTTCGCCACGTCCCCGGCATCGCTCGTCTCGACCGCGATGCGCTCGGCGAACGCGTCCGACCTCGGGCCGGGTGCCGGAGCGGTGGCGGCCCCGCTCGCGCCCTGACCGGCCGCGTCCTCCGCCGCCTCGCCTGCCACTTCCAGCACCACCAGCGGCGAGCCGATGGCGATCACCTCGCCCACTTCGCCCGCGATCTCGACCACGCGGCCGGCGACGGGGCTTTCCATCTCCACGGTCGCCTTGTCGGTCATCAAATCGGCGAGGCGGCCGTCCTCGGGCACGTTGTCGCCGACGGCCACGTGCCAGGCCACGATCTCGGCCTCGGCGATGCCCTCGCCGATATCGGGCAGGCGGAAAGTGTAGCGGTCCATGCGTTTACTCGCTCAAGAGCCGGTCCATCGCCTCGCCCACGCGGACGGGGCCGGGAAAGTACGACCATTCGAGGCTGTGCGGATAGGGCGTGTCGAAGCCGGTCACGCGCTCCACCGGCGCCTCCAGGTGATAGAAGCAGCGCTCCGTCACCAGCGCGCTCAGTTCCGCGCCGAAGCCGGAGGTGCGGGTCGCCTCGTGCACGATCAGGCATTTGCCGGTCTTGCGCACAGACTTCTCCACAGCCTCGATATCGAGCGGCACCAAAGTGCGCAGATCGATGATCTCCGCGTCCACGCCCTTCTCGCGCGCGACGCCCGCCGCCACGTGCACCATCGTGCCATAGGCGAGCACGGTCATCGCCTCGCCCTCCCGCGCGATCCGCGCCTTGCCGAGCGGGACGGTGTAGTGCCCTTCCGGCACGCTCGCGTCGGGGTGGCCTTTCCACGGCTTGGCCGGGCGGTCGTAATAGCCGTCGAAGGGGCCGTTATAGATGCGCTTGGGCTCGAAGAAGAGGACCGGGTCGTTGTCCTCGATGGCGGCGATCAGCAGGCCCTTGGCGTCGTAGGGCGTGCTCGGCACCACGGTCTTCAGGCCCGAGACATGGGTGAAGATCGCCTCCGGGCTCTGGCTGTGGGTCTGCCCGCCGAAAATGCCCCCGCCGAAAGGGGTTCTCACCGTCATCGGCGCGATGAACTCCGCCGCCGAGCGATAACGCAGCCGCGCCGCCTCGCTGATCAGCTGGTCGAGCCCGGGATAGATGTAATCGGCGAACTGGATTTCCGGCACTGGCCTCAGCCCATAGGCGCCCATGCCGACCGCCACGCCGATGATGCCGTTCTCGCTGATCGGCGTGTCGAACACGCGCGTCTTGCCATGCTTTTGCTGCAGGCCCGCGGTGCAGCGGAACACGCCGCCGAAATAGCCGATATCCTCGCCCAGCAGGATCACGTCGGGGTCGCGGGCCAGCATCACGTCGAGCGCGTCGTTGATCGCCTCGATCATCGTCAGCTCGCGTGCGTGGGGCGCGGGCGCGGAGGGGCCGGAGGCATCGGCGCGGGCGCTCGCCGGACCGGGGGGCGCTTCTTCGCGGGGCGCGGCGCTGTCGGGATGGCGGGAGGAGGCGGTCGCCTCGGGCGCGGCTCCGTGCGTGGGCGCACCCGGGGCGGAGGGGGCGCGCGGGCCCGGAGGCGCCGCGTCGGCTGCGGCTCCCGCAACCGGCGAGCCGGCGACGGAGGACCCGAGGCTCGAGGGACGCGTGTCGCTCATCGCCCCGCTCCGCTCCCGCTGCCGCCTTGGCCCACCTCGCTTTGGCCTGGGTTGCTTTGCCCCGCCCCGCTCTGCGCGCCACCTTCGCCCGCGCCGCTTGAGCCCGCCTTCTCCTGCCCGCCGATGACCCCGCTCTGCCCCGCGCCCGCTTCGGGCCACTTGACGTTGCGTTCGCGCACGGCCTGCTGGCTCTGCTCCCTGAGGTGCCAGGGCATGGTTTCGAACACGTCCTCGAACATCGTGCGGTCGGGCTGGTGCAGGCCATGGCCGAGGATGCCGTTCTTTTCGGCCTCGCGGGCAGCGGCGCGGACCTGTCCGTCCAACTCCGCATCCATCGCCTCGTGCGCCTCGACCGACCATTCGCCGATCGCCACCAGGTGGTCGCGCAGCCGGGCGACCGGGTCGCCCAGCGGCCATTCCTCGCGTTCCTGCGCGCTGCGATAGACGGTCGGGTCGTCGGAGGTGGAGTGGCCCTCGGCGCGATAGGTGAAGAACTCGATCAAGGTCGGCCCGTTGTTCGAGCGCGCCCGGTCCGCCGCCCAGCGCTCGGCCGCATAGACGGCCAGCGGGTCGTTTCCGTCCACCCGCAGCCCCGCCACCCCATAGCCGATGGCGCGCGCGGCGAAGGTGGTCCGCTCCGCCCCGGCGAACCCGGAGAAGCTGGAGATCGCCCACTGGTTGTTGACCACGTTGAAGATGGCGGGCGCATTATAGACCGCAGCGAAGGTGAGCGCGCAGTGGAAATCGCCCTCCGCCGTCGAGCCCTCGCCCACCCAGGCCGCGGCGATCTTGCTGTCGCCGCGAATCGCGCTCGCCATGGCAAAGCCCGTCGCCTGCGGCAATTGCGTGGCGAGGTTGCCCGAGATGGTGAAGAAATTCACCGAGCGCGCCGAATAGAGGATCGGCAGCTGGCGCCCGAGCAGCTTGTCCGCGCGGTTGGAGAAGATCTGGTTGATCATCTCCACCAGCGGATAGTCGCGCGCGATGAGGCACCCCTGCTGGCGATAGGAGGGGAAAATCATGTCCTCGAAATCGAGCGCATGGGTCGCCGCCACCGAGGTCGCCTCTTCGCCCGTGCACTTGAGGTAGAAGCTGGTCTTGCCCTGCCGCTGGGCGCGGTACATCCGCCCGTCGAAGGCGCGCACCAGCGCCATCTGCCGCAGCATGTGGCGCAGGGCATCGGGCGAAAGATGCGGGTCCCACGGCCCGTGCGCCTGATTGTCGTCCCCCAGCACGCGGAGCAGGTCGGTGCAGAGCGGATTGGTCTCCGCCGGGGCGCAGGCCTCGTCCGGGCGCGGCTGCGCGCCGGCGGGGGGTATGGCGAGGTGCGAGAAGTCGACCCGGTCGCCGGGGCGGAAGCGCGGCTCCGGCACGTGCAGCGACAGGCGCGGGCGATTGGCCTTCGCGGCCTCGATGGCCATGCTCTCTTGCTCCCAGGCGGTCCCTCTTGGCAGGACACTTTTGTTCTATTCGAGCGATACTTTATTACTGCCGCCGCGCCGGGTCAACGCATGTGGCGGGCCAACACATGTGCCAGATCGACGCGCCCGTTCAGACGGCGACCGGCGCCCGGATGGCCGGTTGCGGGTGATAATCGCTGACGGCGAAATCCTCGAAGCGGTAGTCGAAGATGCTCTCCGGCACTCTCTTCAGGTGGAGGCGCGGCTCGCCGGCGGGTTCGCGCGACAGCTGCTCGGCGACGAGGTCGGCATGGTTGAGGTAGAGGTGCGTATCCCCGCCCGTCCAGACCAGCTCGCCCGGCGCGTAGCCCGCCTGCGCCGCGACCATGCGGGTGAGCAGCGCGGCGCCGAACAGGTTAAACGGCAGTCCGAGCGCCACGTCGCAGCTGCGCTGGTAGAGCTGGCACGAAAGGCGGGCCCGGCCGTCTCTGCCGGTGGCGACATGGAACTGGTAGGTCTTGTGGCACGGCGGCAGCGCCATCCGCTCGAGTTCCGCGACGTTCCACCCTTCGACGATGTGCCGCCGGCCGCCCGGATCGCGGCGCAGCCCCTCGACCAGCCGCGCGACCTGGTTGATGCCGGGGCCCCGCCGGTAGAGTCTCTCCCCTCCCGCTGGGAGTTCGGCGCCCGCGCGGGATCTGCCCGGGTGCTGCACGGTCGCGGAGCCGGCGGGCTCGTCGCCGGCTGGCGAGCTTGGCGGGGCGCCGGGTTGGAGAGTGCGGGGCTGCGCGCCGGCGCTTCCAGCGGGGTGGACGGCAGGCTGAGCCTCCGGATCGATGTCGTGAATGGCGACCGCCGCGGCGGCGGCGGCAGGCAAGTCCACCGCCTCGTAGGTTGGCCAGTCGACCCATTGCTTGCCGTAGACCGGGCCGAGATCGCCCCACTCCTGCGCGAAGGCCTCGTCCTCCACGACCCGGCGTTCGAATGCCTCCTGCGCGATGTCCTCGCCCGTCTCGCGGCGATAGCGGGCGAGCGGCCAGTCGCTCCAGATCGTCACGCCTTGTTGCAGCAGCGGGCGGATGCTGGTCGAGCCGGTGAGGAACCACAGCATCTCGCGCGCCGCCGCCTTCCAGAACACGCGCTTGGTGGTGAGCAGCGGCACGCGCCCGTCCGCGAGGTCGAAGCGCAGCTGCGGCCCGAAGATGGCGCGGGTGCCCACGCCGGTCCGGTCGATCCGCTCGTCGCCGTCCTCCCAGATGTGGCGCATCAGGGCCAGGTACTGCCATTCCCAATGGCCGTGCGCTGCTGGTGCCGGGGGGTTGCGGGAGGCGTGCATGGGCGATGCGCTACCATTCCAAAAGGCCGCTTGCCAGCCCGCGGGCGCGACCCTATAGGGCCGCCTCTGCCTCACCCCGCCCCGGTCTTCCGGTGCGCGCGGGCTCCGGTCGGGGAGTAGCTCAGCCTGGTAGAGCACTGTCTTCGGGAGGCAGGGGCCGGAGGTTCGAATCCTCTCTCCCCGACCACTTTATCGCCACAGCGGTCGTTCGACGGGCCTGTCGAACGCGAGCATCTTGCCCGCCGAGAGGCCGAGGCGAGCCGGAACCCGAGCGACCAGCCTGCGGAAGCGATGCCGACCTCGCGCCGGCGTTCTCGAGCACCTCGGCGGACTGGATCGAGGTGCCGGCGCTGATCGCGGCGCCCGCGCGGATCGACGCTGCGCGAACAGGCTTGCGCGCCCATCCTGCCGCACATGCCGGCAATCGTGCCCTTCGAACGAACAGACGGCGGCGGGCAACGCTGGCCTCCACCCTCGCCCCTCCACCACCCACGAGCGGCCGCGTCGGGCGGGAAAAGCCGCGAGTGTCGGCGCGTGCCCACCCGCCCACCGCCATCCCCAGCCACGGCCAGCGCGCAGGATGGGCGCCCGGCCCGTGCAGGCGCTGCCGCAAGGAGCCTGCCCCAGCCGCCTTCGGGCGCGGAGGGCGCCGTATTTGGCGCATGTTTCAAAGCGGTACGGGCATCGGCGAGGCGCGGCTACGGCTAGACAAGGCGCAGGCACTCCCATAGGCGCGAGGCTGGCAATCTTGGGGGGGTCGCTTGGCGCACAGATCATATGGCCGCAGCCGGGTGCTCGTCACCGGCGGTGCGGGGTTTCTCGGCTCTCACCTGATCGATCGCCTGCTGGAACGCGGCGACGAGGTGCTGTGCGTGGACAACCTGTTCACCGGCGACAAGAGCAATATCGACCACCTCGCCAACCACCCGCGCTTCGAGTTCATGCGGCAGGACATCTGCTTCCCGCTCTATGTCGAGGTGGATGCGATCTACAATCTCGCCTGCCCGGCCTCGCCCGTGCATTACCAGCACGATCCGGTGCAGACGACCAAGACCAGCGTGATCGGCGCGATCAACATGCTGGGCCTCGCCAAGCGGCTGAAAGTGCCGGTGTTCCAGGCCTCCACCAGCGAGGTCTATGGCGACCCCACGGTCCATCCGCAGCCGGAAACCTATTGGGGCAACGTCAACCCGATCGGCATCCGCAGCTGTTATGACGAGGGCAAGCGCTGCGCGGAGACGCTGTTCTTCGACTACCAGCGGCAGCACGGGCTGGACGTGAAGGTGGTGCGCATCTTCAACACCTACGGCCCGCGCATGCATCCGGGAGACGGGCGCGTGGTGTCCAACTTCATCGTGCAGGCGCTGCAGGGCGAGGACATCACCATCTATGGCGACGGCTCGCAGACGCGGTCCTTCTGCTTCGTCGACGACCTCGTCGAGGGGTTCCTGCGCTTCATGGGCGCGGGGCCGGACGTGCACGGGCCGATCAACATCGGCAACCCGAACGAGTTCACCATCCGCGAACTGGCGGAAAAGGTGCTGGCGAAGGTCGGCGGCAAGTCGAAGCTGGTGACCAAGCCCCTGCCGCAGGACGATCCGCTGCAGCGCCAGCCGGACATCTCCCTGGCGCGCGAAAAGCTCGGCTGGGCACCCAAGGTGCAGCTGGACGAGGGGCTGGACCGCACGATCGCCTATTTCCGCAAGGTGGTCGCGCAGGGCTGAGGGGGCGTGCGCGCTCTTGTAATCGGAGCGTAACATCGCCATTGGGAAGTCGCGGTCGGCACCCCCCCATTGGGACAGATGAACCTCACTCACCCCTTCCTTGACGAGGACGGCGACAAGCTGCGCGAGGAGTGCGGCGTGTTCGGCGTCGTCGGAGCGGCCGAAGCCGCCGCCGCGTGCGCGCTGGGCCTCCACGCGCTCCAGCACCGCGGGCAGGAGGCGGTCGGCATCACCAGCTTCGACGGGGCGGAATTCTACACCCGCCGGGGGCTCGGCCATGTCGCCGACAATTTCTCCACCGGCGAATCGATTGCCGAGCTGCCGGGCATCATGGCCGCGGGCCATGTGCGCTATTCCACGACGGGCGGCGCGGGCCTGCGCAACGTGCAGCCGCTCTATGCCGATCTCGCGACCGGCGGGCTGGCGGTGGCGCACAACGGCAACATCTCCAATGCGCGCACGCTGCGGCAGGAACTGGTGAGCAAGGGGGCGATCTTCCAGTCGACCTCCGACACCGAGGTGATCATCCACCTCGTCGCGACCAGCCGCTATCCGACGCTGCTCGACCGGATCATCGATGCGCTGCGCATGCTGGAGGGCGCCTTCGCGCTGATCTTCATGACGCCGCGAGGCATGATCGCCTGCCGGGATCCTCTTGGCGTGCGCCCGCTGGTGATGGGCCGGCTGGGCGATGCGATCACCTTCGCCAGCGAGACCGTCGCGCTCGACGTGGTCGGCGCGGAGTTCGAGCGGCAGGTGGAGCCGGGCGAGCTGATCGAGGTCGATTTCGACGGCAAGATCACCAGCCACCGCCCGTTCGGCAACCATCCCGCGCGGCCCTGCATCTTCGAGCACGTCTATTTCAGCCGCCCCGATTCGATCCTCAACGGCCGCTCGGTGTACGAATCGCGCAAGGCCATCGGCGTGGAACTGGCGCGCGAGGCTCCGACCGGGGCCGACATCGTCGTGCCCGTTCCGGACAGCGGCGTGCCGGCGGCGATCGGCTATTCGCAGCAATCGGGCATTCCGTTCGAGCTCGGCATCATCCGCTCGCACTATGTCGGGCGCACCTTCATCCAGCCGTCGGACGGCGCGCGCCATGCCAGCGTCAAGCGCAAGCACAATGCCAACCGCAAGCTGGTCGAAGGCAAGAGCATCGTGCTGATCGACGATTCGATCGTGCGCGGCACGACCAGCATGAAGATCGTGGAGATGATGCGCGATGCCGGCGCGCGCGAGGTCCATTTCCGCGTCGCCAGCCCGCCGACCGGGCACGGCTGCTATTACGGCGTGGACACGCCCGAGCGGTCCAAGCTGCTGGCGGGCCGGATGGACGTCGAGGCGATGTGCGCCTTCATCAAGGCCGACAGCCTCGCCTTCGTCTCCATCGACGGGCTCTATCGCGCGGTCGGGCTGGAGGGGCGCAACGCCGCGCGCCCGCAATATTGCGACGCCTGCTTCACCGGCGACTACCCCACCCGCCTGACCGATCTCGCCGGGCGGGACGAGGACGAATCGCAGCTCTCGCTTCCGGTCCACAAGGTCGCCTGATGGCGGACGGTATGGCGGAAGGCGCGCTCGCCGGGCGCATCGCCTATGTCACCGGCTCCAGCCGCGGGATCGGTGCGGCGACGGCGAAGGCGCTCGCGGCGGCGGGCGCCCATGTGCTGATCAGCGGGCGCACGGCCGGCGACCTGGAGGCGGTGGAGGATGCGATCCACGACGCGGGCGGCACCGCCACGATCGCGCCGTTCGACCTTGCCGAAACGGACGCGATCGGCCGCTTCGCCGGCGCGGTGGCCGAGCGTTGGGGGCGGCTCGACATCCTCGTGCTCAACGCGGCGATGCTGCCCGCGCTGATGCCGGTGGCGCAGATCGAGCCAAAGGAGTTCACCCGCGCGCTGACGCTGAACGTGCTGGCGACGCAGGCGCTGATCGCCGCTTTCGACCCGCTGCTCAAGCGCAGCGAACGGGGCCGGGTGATCGGGCTGACCAGTTCGGTGGGCGCGAACCCGCGCGCCTATTGGGGCGCCTATGGCGCGACCAAGGCGGCGTTCGACAATCTGCTCGCCGCCTATGCGCAGGAGGTCGAGCGCATCTCCGCCACCCGCGTCGCCATCCTGGACCCGGGCGCCACCCGGACCACGATGCGCGCTCGCGCCTTCCCCGGCGAGGACCCGCAGAGCCTCAAGCCCGCCGAAGCGGTGGCGGACCGCATCGTCGCGCTGCTGAGCGAAGACTTCCCCACCGGCCACCGGGAACGCGTGGAGGGCTGACCGTTGGCGGCGCGAGTGCGGCCAGCGCACTCGCATGGCGGCGGCGCGCTCGCTATTGCCGGAAGGGGTGCGCTGCTGCACCGCTGAGGGGTTCGGAACCTACGGCCGGCGGCGACGCCCACGCTGTTGCCGGCCCGGGTTCCTGCACCAACAAGCTGGCCCAAGCTTTTGCAGTGCGCCGGTTCGCGGCTGCGCTGGCTTGCAGCGGGCGCTCAGTTAGCTCGCCGAAGCTGGCTAGCGGCCGACTGGCGGGGGCGAAGTTCCCGCCGCGCTCACAACGCGCGGGCTTTCGGCAAGACCCACGCCGGCCTCGCGGCGCGCGGCAAGGTTTCCCTCCGCTGCTGGCCGAGCCCTTCGTGCGAGGACCCCGCCGCAGCCATCAAGCGCCTGCCGGAGGTGTCCCACCGCGCCGCCGACCGCAACCTCTTGGAGCCGGACGCCACGCTCTGCGTCGAAGCCCAGCCCGGCCGCTCTTGGCTCCCCTGCCCGTCGACCCCACCAATCGACGCGGCCGCTCTTACGCCTGCCCCCGCCGTCCGCCACGGCTTCTCGGAGGAGCCGGCCGGCGGCAGCGCACCGCATCCCGTCAGCCGGGCACCGCCTCAGATGCGGTGATAGTCGCGATACCAGCGCACGAAGGCGGGCACGCCCAGCTCGATCGGAGTCGTGGGCTCGAAGCCGACATCGCGCCGGATCGCGTCGATATCGGCATAGGTGCGCCGCACGTCCCCCGGCTGCATCGGCCGCATGTCGAGCTTGGCCTTGCGCCCGCAGGCCTCCTCCAGCACCTCCACCACGCGCATCAGGTGTTCGCTCTGGCGGTTGCCGATATTGTAGAGCGCATGGGGCTGCGCGCTGCCGCCCGCCTTCGGCTGGCCGTCGTCGAGCGGCGGATGGTCGAGACAGCCGACGATGCCCGAGACGATATCGTCGATGAAGGTGAAGTCGCGCCACATCTCGCCGCCATTGAACACCGGGATCGGCTCCCCCGACAGGATCCGCTGGGTGAAGATCCACATCATCATGTCCGGCCGCCCCCACGGGCCATAGACGGTGAAGAAGCGCAGCCCCGTCAGCGGCAGGCGATAGAGATGCGCGTAGGTCTCGCTCATCAGCTCGTCCGCCTTCTTCGTCGCGGCATAGAGCGAGAGCGGGTGATCGACCCGATCCTCCACCGCGAAGGGCAGCTTGGTATTGCCGCCATAGACCGAGCTCGAACTGGCATAGACCATGTGCCGCACGCGCCGGTGCCGGGCCAGTTCCAGCATGTTGCAGTGACCGACGAGGTTCGCCTGCACATAGGCCTGCGGGTTCTCGATCGAATGGCGCACGCCCGCCTGCGCGCCAAGGTGCACGATGGCCTCGAAGTCCTGCCCCGCCAGCGCCTCGGTCAGGCCGGCCATGTCGGCGAAATCCTGCCGCAGGAAGGTGAAGCGTGCCCCGCCGCGCTCGATCAGGAGGTCGCGGCGCGCTTCCTTCAGCGCCACGGGGTAATAATCATTGAGGTTGTCGAGGCCGAGAACATCGTCGCCGCGCTCCACCAGCCGCTGCGACAGCGCCGCGCCGATGAAGCCCGCCGCTCCCGTGACCAGAACTCTCAACCCTGCTTCTCCTCACAACGTCCGGCCGCCCGCCTGCGAGCCCGGCCGATCGGCAGGGCTCTTCGTCCGCGTCTCGCACGCCCGCCGCGGCCCGCCCGGTCGACATCCAGGCGCCGCGCACCGGGCGCAGGCCACCCCTCCCGCATTGGGAGCCGGAGCCGCAGGTCCCGGCACCTGCAAGCGCGAAGCTGCGCCCCGGCGGCCCGCGACCGGCCACCTCTCGCGAACGGCCGACTAGCAATCAAGCGGGCATCGCGACAGGTCTGTTTCGCGCGAGCCGGGAGGGGATGCCCGCAGCTTCGGGCGTGCCACCCGCGCCTGCCTTAGGGCATCGCGGCGCGCCCCGCTGCTTCCCGGCGCGCCTCGCCCGCCCTGCCTCTGCCGCCTGCCCGACCGCCAGCACCGCCGCATTCCCGCGTTTCTCTTTTGCCCCACATTGGCACGGAAGGGTGGAGCCTTGCTCCGCGAGGAGCCTTCTGTTGATATGGATGGGGCGATCTGCAACAGGGCCGCCGGACGCGGTCGCAGGACAGAGGCAGTTTGAGCATGGGACGCAAGGGCATCATCCTGGCCGGCGGGTCGGGCACGCGGCTCTATCCGCTGACGAAGGGCGTCTCCAAGCAGCTGATGCCCGTCTACGACAAGCCGATGATCTACTATCCGCTGTCGGTCCTGATCCTCAGCGGCATCCGCGAAATCCTCATCATTACCACCCCGCACGACCAGCAGGCGTTCCAGTCGCTGCTGGGCGACGGCTCGGAAATCGGGCTCGAGCTCAGCTATGCGGTGCAGCCGGATCCGGGCGGGCTGGCGCAGGCCTACCACATCGGTGCCGATTTCGTGGGCGAGAACCCCTCCGCGCTGATCCTGGGCGACAACATCTTCTACGGCCACGGCCTCACCGAATTGCTGCAGAACGCCACCGGCCGCGACACGGGCGCCACGGTGTTCGGCTATCATGTGGAGGACGCGCGCGCCTATGGCGTGGTCGAGTTCGACGAGAGCGGGCGAGCCATCTCCATCGAGGAGAAGCCGGCCCAGCCCCGCAGCAACTATGCCGTGACCGGCCTCTATTTCTACGATCGCCGTGCGGTCGAGATGGCGCACCGCATCGAGCCCTCCCCGCGCGGCGAGCTGGAGATCACCGACCTCAACCGGATGTATCTCGAACAGGGCCAGCTCAATGTCGAGATCATGGGGCGCGGCTTCGCCTGGCTCGACACCGGCACCCATGCCTCGCTCAGCGATGCGGGCAATTACGTGCGCATCACCGAGGAACGGCAGGGCTTGAAGATCTGCTGCCCCGAAGAGCTGAGCTGGCGCATGGGCTTCATCGACGATGCGCAGCTGGAGCGGGTCGCCGCGCCGCTGCGCAAGTCGGGCTATGGCGAGTACCTGATGCGGCTGCTGGCCGGGGGCGCCCGGTGGAACTGATCGAGACCGGCATCGACGGCGCCCTGCTGCTCAAGCCCCGCGTCTTCGGCGACGATCGCGGCTTCTTCATGGAGAGCTGGAACGCGCGGGTGTTCGCGGAGGCGGGGCTGGACCTCTCCTTCGTGCAGGACAACCACAGCCGTTCCTCGAAGGGCGTGCTGCGCGGCCTCCATTTCCAGAACCCCAGCCCGCAGGGCAAGCTGGTGCGGGTGGTCAATGGCGCCGTGTACGACGTGATCGTCGACATCCGCCGCTCCTCGCCCACCTTCGGCAAGTGGTTCGGGGCGGAACTGAGCGCGGCCAACAAGGCGATGCTGTGGGCGCCGCCGGGCATGGCGCACGGCTTCCTGTGCCTGGAGGACGGCACCGACTTCCTCTACAAGTGCACCGAGTTCTACGACCCGGCAAGCGAGCACAGTCTGCTGTGGAACGACCCGGCGCTCGGCATCGACTGGCCGCTGGACGGGATCGAGGTGCAGCTTTCGGCCAAGGACCGCGAGGCGAAGAGTCTGGCAGAGATCGAGCTCTACCCATGAAGGTTCTCGTCACCGGAGCCGGCGGGCAGGTCGGGCGCGCGCTGCTGGCCTCGGCGCCGGCGGAGGCCGAGGTGATCGCCGCCGATCGCGCCTCGCTTGACATCGGCGATGCCGCTGCGGTCGAGCGGTTCGTCACCGAGCAGCGCCCCACGCACATTCTCAACGCCGCGGCCTATACCGCGGTCGACCGGGCGGAGAGCGAGGAAGAGGCGGCGCTGGCGATCAACGGCCACGCGGTCGGGCATCTGGCGGCGGCCGCAACGCGGGTGGGTGCGCGGCTGGCCCACGTTTCGACCGACTTCGTGTTCGACGGCACCGCCGGGTGCCCCTATGCTCCCGACGCGCCGACCAATCCGCTGGGCGCCTATGGCCGGAGCAAGCTGGCGGGTGAACGCGCCGCCGGGCCCGATGCGCTGATCATCCGCACCGCCTGGGTCTATGACGCGAAGGGCGCCAATTTCGTGCGCACCATGCTGCGGCTGATGGGCGAGCGCGACGAGGTCCGCGTGGTCGCCGACCAGATCGGCACGCCCACCTTCGCGCCCTCGCTGGCCGCGGCGATCTGGGCGCTGGCCTCGCAGGAGGCCACGGGCCTGCTCCACTACACCGACAGCGGGGTCGCCAGCTGGTACGATTTCGCCGTCGCCATCCAGGAGGAGGCGCTGGGCATGGGCCTGCTGCAGAGGCAGGCGCGCGTCCTGCCCATCGCCACCGAGGATTTCCCCACGCCGGCGAAGCGCCCGTCTTTTTCGGTGCTCGACAAGGCGGAGACCTGGCGCGTGCTGGGCGGCCCGGCGCCGCACTGGCGGGTCAATCTGCGGCGCATGCTACAGGAACTGAAGGATCATGGCTGAGCTTCTCGTCACCGGCGGCGCCGGCTTCATCGGCGCCAATTTCGTGCATTTCTGGCGCGCGCGGCACCCGGAGGACACGATCCTCGTGCTCGACCTGCTCACCTATGCGGGCAACCCGGCCAATATCGCCGGCCTGCCGGGCGTGGAGCTGGTAGAGGGCGACATCCTCGACACTGATCTTGTCGAGCGCCTGCTCCGCGAGCGGAACATCGCCACGATCGTGCACTTCGCCGCCGAGAGCCATGTCGACCGCTCGATCACCGGGCCCGATGCCTTCGTCTCCACCAATGTCGTCGGCACGCACAGCCTGCTGAAGGCGGCGCGCGCCGTGTGGCTCGGCGGCTCGGGCGTGCCGCACCGGTTCCACCATGTCTCGACCGACGAGGTCTATGGCTCGCTCGGGCCCAACGATCCGGCCTTCAGCGAAACGACGCAATATGCGCCCAACTCGCCCTATTCCGCCTCCAAGGCCGGGTCGGACCATCTGGTGCGCGCCTATCACCACACGTTCGGGCTGCAGACGACGACCAGCAATTGCTCGAACAATTACGGGCCCTATCAATTCCCCGAGAAGCTGATCCCGCTGTTCCTGATCAACTGCCTGGAAGGGCGCGACCTGCCGATCTACGGCGACGGCATGAACGTGCGCGACTGGCTCCATGTCGAGGACCATTGTTACGGCATCGAGCGGGTGATCGAGGACGGCCGTCCGGGCGAGATGTACAATATCGGCGGCGGCGCCGAACTGCCCAACATGAGCGTGATCGACGAGATCTGCGCCGCGGTCGACCGCGCCTTTGCCGAGCGGCCTGATCTGGCGCAGCGCTTCCCCGATGCGCCGGCGGCCAAGGGTGAGCGGTCCGACACGCTCAAGACCTATGTCACCGACCGTGCGGGGCACGACCGACGCTATGCGATCGACTGCTCCAAGATCGAGAGCGAGCTCGGCTATGCGCCGCAGCGCGACTTCACCGAGGGCTTCGCGCAGACGCTCGCCTGGTACCTCGACAACGAGGCATGGTGGCGCCCGCTGCTCGAACGGCGGGGCTGAGGGCCGGTCCGGGGCTCACCGCTTCACCAGCGTGACCTGGTGCACGTCGATCCCGCCGCCTCGGAATCCGCCCTCGCAATACATCAGGTAGTAGCGCCACAGGTCGCAGAAGCGCCGGTCGAACCCTGCCGGTAGACGGCCTTGCCCGACGGCTGCCTCGAAGTTCTCGCGCCACGCCTTCAGCGTTTCGGCGTAGTCGAGGCCGAAATCCTCCTGCTCGCGCCATTCGAGCCCGCGCTCCTCGGCGAGACGGCGGAACTCGCTCACCTTGATCAGCAGCCCGCCGGGAAAGATGTAGGCCTGGATGAAGTCGGCGCTGGCAGCATAGGCCTCGAACAGTTCCTCCTTCAGGGAGATGAACTGGATCGCCGCCCGCCCGCCGGGTTTCAGCGCCCGCGCGATGCAGTCCATGTAGGTCGGCCAGTATTCGCGGCCGAGCGCCTCGACCATCTCGACGCTGACGATGGCGTCGTAGGGGCCGGTGGCGTCGCGATAATCCTGCTTCTCGAAGCGCACGCCGGGGTGGTGTGCGCGGGCCCAGGCGAGCTGCTCGGCGGAGAGGCTGATGCCGGTCACCTCGGCGCCGCGTTCGGCCAGGAAGGTCGTGAGCCCGCCCCAGCCGCAACCGATGTCGAGCACGCTTGCCGGCTGGCCGATCCGCTCGCCGAGCCGCGCCCACTTGCGGCGTTGCGCCTCTTCCAGCCCGTCCGTCCCGACATGGTACGCGCTGGAATAGCTCATCGTCGGATCGAGCCAGGCGGCGTAGAAGTCGTTGCCGAGGTCGTAATGGGCGTGGATGTTGCGCTGCGCCTGCCGTTTGGTGTTGCGGTTGAGCGCGTGCAGGGCTCTTGCCGCCCAGCGCCACGGGCCCTTGGCGCGGGCCACGTTGCCCAGGCTCTCGCCATTGGCCATGAACAGGGCGAAGAGCGGCACCGGATCGGGGCTGGCCCACTCGCCCGCCTCCCACGCCTGGTACCATCCGGCCGAGCCGCCGGTCGCCAGAAGCAGCAAGGCGCGCCAGTCGCGCAGCTCCACCACCGGCTCGAACCCGGGCCGCCGCCCGCCCACCACGAGGCGCGTGCCGTCGGGCAGGGTCGCGTGGATGGCGCCGGTTTCCAGCCCGGCGTCGATCCGCGCGATGACTCTGCGAAAAGCCCGCGCGAATTGGCGGGCGAACAGGCGGGCGAAGGGGCCCGGCCGCGTGCGGAACCGCCGCCCGGCCGCCACCAGCGAAGTGCCGCGTCGCACGCTTTGCCCGTCCATGCCCGCCCCTATGGCGATGCCCGTTTGCGGCGGCAAGCGGTCAGCTTCGCAAAGCGCGCCAGGCGCCGAGCGCCCGTTCGCGCGCTTCCCGGTGGCCGATCAGCTTTTCAGGGTAGGCAGGGGGCCGTCGCTCGTCGGGCGGATCGTGGATTTCGGCGTCCGCCAGGTCCGCCAGTTCCGGCACCCACTGGCGGATGTAGTCGGCGGCATCGAACTTCCCGGACTGGCTGAGCGGCGCCATGATGCGGGTGAACAGCTGGGTATCCACCCCGGTGCCGCTGATCCACTGCCAGTTGACCGAATTGTTGGCGTAGTCGGCGTCGACCAGAGTGTCCCAGAACCAGCGCTCGCCGTGGCGCCAGTCGATCAGCAGGTGCTTCACCAGGAAGCTGGCGGCGATCATCCGCACCCGGTTGTGCATCCAGCCGATATGCCACAGCTGGCGCATTCCCGCATCGACGATCGGGTAGCCGGTGCGCCCCTGCTGCCATGCGGCAAGCTCGTCGGCCGCCTCGGGATCGGTGGTCGGGTCGCGCCAGGCGAGGGCGTCGAACCGGTCGCGGTGGTGGGCCTTCGCGTAGTCGGGGAATTGCGCGACGATGTTCTGGGCGAAGTCGCGCCAGATCAACTCGCGGCGATAGGTCTCCACCCCCTCCCCGCTCTCGTCTTCGAGCGCGTGCCACACCTGCGTCGGCGAGATCTCGCCCCAGTGAAGGTGCGGCGACAGGCGCGAGGAGCCGTCCTGCGCGGGCAGGTTGCGGTGCCCGGCATAATGATGCGCCCGCTCTGCGAAGTCGCTGATCGCGGCGTGGGCGGCGTCCTCGCCCACCTGCCAGAATTCCAAGAATCCGCTGGCCCAATCGGGCTGGGTCGGCAGCAGGCGCCAGTCGGCCAAAGCATCGGAGGCGGGCCAGCTGTCGGGCGCGGCGAGGTCCGGTGCGGGGAGCGGATCGCGCGCCGGCATCAGCGGCGTCAGCGCCTTCGCGAAGGGGGTGTAGATGCGATAGGGCTGGCCCGCCCCGGTGGTGATGCTGCCCGGCGGCGCGAGATAATTGCCGTCGTGCAGGCACAGATCGGCGCGGGCGGCGAGCTCCTCCTCGGCCTTGCGCCACCATCGCTCGTAATGGCGCAGGGCGTGGATGGTGGTGGCGCCGGTCTCCCGCGCGATGGCGGCGAGGTGCTCCACGCAATCGCCGCGCCGTAGGATCAGCTTCGAGCCCCGCCGCTCCAGTTCCGCGCTGAGCGAGGCGAGCGAATGGTGCAGCCACCAGCGCGATGCGCCGCCGAGCCTGCGGTCGCCTGCGCGCTCATCGTCCAGCACATAGACGGCGATGACCGGCCCTGCCTCGGCCGCGCAGGCGAAGGCGGGCTGGTCTGCGAGGCGCAGGTCGCGGCGGAGCCAGACGATGTGCGGTGATGGCAAGGCGGATCGTCTCGGTTCTGCGGCGCGGCGGGTCGGGTCGGCGATAGGGGCAGGACGGGGTGTCAGGTGGCCCCGCCGCCCCTTCCCGCGTCAGGCGATCAGGCGGGTGTGCGGCCGCTGTCGCGAGCGGCCTGGAACTCGGTTTCGGACAAGGAGGTCGAGCCGTCCTGGTCGAAGTGGAAGAAGGTCCGGCCCGCCTCGTTGATCTGTTCGGGGCGCAGATAGGGGCGGGTCTGGTCGTTGGCAGCGGGCGTCGTCGGGTTCGCCTCGACCGCCCAGATCGCATATTCGGCGACCGAGAGCTGGCCGTCATCGTTGCGGTCGAGGAAGGCGAAGTCCATCTCGCCGCGCGGAGGCATGGTCACGCCGGGAGCGGTCGGACTGCCGGCGGTGCCCGCGTTCATGGCCGATCCTTCCGAGCCGGAAGGCTGGTCGGGCGAGGCGGTCGTGTTGCCGGCGGCCAATGGGGTGCTGCCGGTTCCGGTCGTCATCGCTTCGTAATTCGTGTCGTATTCCTCGCTGACGGCGTTCCAGTCGGTGGCGTCGTAGCGGGCCTGCTGTTCGTCGCTCAGCGCCACGCTGGTGTCGGGGCCCAGGCCCTCCATCGAGGTGGCCGGCGTGTCCTGGACGGCGGTGACGTTGTCGTCCGGCTCGCCTCCGCAGGCCGCCAGCGTGAGGGCGGCGGCCGACGCGAAGCTGATGATCGTCAGGCGGCGCATGGGTCTCTCCGTTGCTTTTCGTTCATCGCGGCAACGGGTGGCGGCGAGAATCGGTCCGGAGAAAGGCGGCTTGCAAGACCGCTGGGAGGGGTTCGCAAACGGCTTGCAAGGCCCCCGGTCCGAGGCGGAAGAGGAGCGCAGGCCCCGCCTTTGCACCGGGCGCGGGTGGCTGTTGCACGGCGGGTGCATGTGGGCCGAGTCGACTGCGCAAGGGCCGTGCAAGAGGGGCGCCTTGCACCGAGGGTGGAATGGGCTCGCAATGGGAGCGCGAGGCGGTTGCGAGCGGGCCGGAAAGGGGGCGAATCGCGCCGGTTGCCGAGCCATTGCATCGGCCGCGCGAACGGGGTGCAGCGGCGGCGCTTGCGATCGCAACGGGGTTGCAAGGCGAGCGGACGCAGGTGCGATCGTGCCATTTGCAGGGCCGCTGCGTCGGCCGCGTGAATGGGGTCCAGCGGCGGCGTCGGGGAGTGGAAGCGTTACGCAAGCGACGGGCAAGCGGCGGGGCGGCCGCTTGCCCGAGGCTGGCGCGGGCTCAGAACGGGTCGGCCGCGGGCTCCGCGACGGTCCAGGTCTGGCCCTTGGCAAGCAGCTTGGCGAAGCTCGTGTCCTTGCCCTCGCTGGCCTTGGCGCGTTCGGCGATGACGGCGCTTTCGAACGTGGGTGCGGGGGCGTCGTAGATGACGCCCAGCGCCATCGGGAACGGGCCGAACGGCATTTCCACCAGCATGTGGGCGAGCGTGCGGTTCCTCGCATTGTGCACCAGCACGCCGGCGGACTGCCAGTCGCCGGTTCCGTCAGGGTTCAGGGGCACATCGACCACCTCCAGCGAGAAGGTCTGAGGATCCAGGCGCAGACCCTTGATCCCGCCGGTCTTTTCGCTGCCGAACAGCATCGGCTCGCCGTGCTTGAGCCAGAGCTGGCGGTCCTCCGCGCCCTTGGGGGAGGCGAAGGCTTCGAACACGTCCTTGTTGTAGACGACGCAGTTCTGGAAGATCTCGACGAAAGCCGCGCCCTGGTGCGCGTGGGCGGCCATCAGCACGTCGGGCAGGTTCTTGGACACGTCGAAGCCGCGCGCCACGAACCGCGCGCCGGCGCCGAGCGCAAAGGCGCAGGGATTGGCGGGGGCGTCGACCGAGCCCAGCGGCGAGGTCGGCGTGGTGGTGCCGACGCGGCTGGTGGGCGAGTACTGGCCCTTGGTGAGCCCGTAGATCTCGTTGTTGAACAGCATGATCTGCAGGTTCACGTTCCTGCGAAGAACGTGCATCATGTGGTTGCCGCCAATGGACAATCCGTCGCCATCGCCGGTCACCAGCCACACGTCGAGATCAGGGTTCGCGAGCTTGATGCCGGTGGCGAAGGCGGGCGCGCGGCCATGGATCGTGTGGAAGCCGTAGCTTTCCATGTAGTACGGGAAGCGGCTGGAGCAGCCGATGCCGCTGACGAACACCGTGTTGGCCGGGTCCGCGTTCAGCTGCGGCAGGGTGCGCTGCACGGCCTTGAGGATGGCGTAGTCGCCGCAGCCGGGGCACCATCGGACCTCCTGGTCGGTCTCCCAGTCCTTCACGGTCGTGGTGATGGGGGTCATGTCGTTCATTGGTTCACCGCCTTGTTCGGGTTCCCCTCGCCGGGGAGCGCGGAGCCGGCGCCGTGGAAGGGGGCGTCGGGCTGGGTGCCGTCGTCGTGGCCGGATTCGCTGATCGGCAGCTGCTGCTTGTTGGCGGGAACTTCGCCGCCCTCATTATCGGGGATGCCGTCGAAATACTTGCCGATGGCCTCTTCGAGCTCGGCGATCTGGAACGGCTGGCCGCTGGTCTTGGTGAGGCTTTCGCATTCGATCAGCAGTTGGTCGCGCAGCACGGTCTTGAACTGGCCGGTGTTCATTTCGGGCACGAGGACGTGGTCGAACCCGGCGAGCAGTTGGCCGAGGTTCTCGGGCAGCGGCCAGACGTGGCGGACGTGGATGTGGCTGACCGCCCTGCCCTTCGCGCGCCAGCGGCGCACGGCCTGGCGGATCGGGCCGTAAGTGCTGCCCCAGCCGACCACGGCGAGTTCGCCGGTGCTCTCGCCTTCGGCGACGTCCTGGTCGGGGATGTCGATCCGGTCGATCTTGGCCTTGCGGGCGTCGGTCATCGCCTGGTGGTTGGCGGGCGAGTAGTCGATATTGCCGGTCTCGACATGCTTCTCGATGCCGCCGACGCGGTGCATCAGGCCGGGCGTGCCGGGCTTGATCCACGGGCGGGCGCCGTGCTCGTCACGCTTGTAGGGGAGCACGCGGCCGTTGCCGTCTGCGTCAGTGGTGTTGGGCTCCTCGAGGAAGCGGGCGGGGAACGGCTCGTAAGTCGCTGGGTCGGGGACTTTCCACGGCTCGGCGGCATTGGCGATGTAGCCGTCGGTGAGCAGCATGACGGGCGTCATGTACTTGGTGGCGAGGCGGCAGGCTTCGATGGCGCAGTCGAACGAATCCGACGGGCTGCGGCTGGCGACGACCGGCATCGGCGCGTCGCCATTGCGGCCATAGACGGCCTGGTAGAGGTCCGACTGCTCGGTCTTGGTCGGGAGGCCCGTCGAGGGCCCGCCGCGCTGCGAATTGACGATCACCAGCGGCAGCTCGACCATGATGGCGAGGCCCATCGCCTCGCCCTTGAGCGCGATTCCGGGGCCGGACGAGGAGGTGACGCCAAGCTGGCCGGCATAGGAGGCGCCGATCGCCGAGCACACGGCCGCGATCTCGTCCTCGGCCTGGAAGGTGGTGACGCCGAACTCCTTGAGCCGCGCGAGGTGGTGGAGGATCGCCGATGCGGGGGTAATCGGGTAGCCGCCGAAGAACAACGGCAGCTCGGACAGCTGCGCGCCCGCGACGAGGCCGAGCGAGATGGCTTCGGCGCCGGTGATGGTGCGATAGAGGCCGGGTTCGCTTTCGACCGGGGCGACGTGGGTCTTCTTCAGGGGCCCGCTGAGCTCGGCGGTTTCGCCATAAGCGTGGCCGGCATTGAGCGCGGCGATGTTGGCGGCGGCGATCTCGGGCTTCTTGCGGAACTTGGCGTTGAGCCAGTCGACGATGGGCTGGCGGCTGCGGTCGAACATCCACAGGGCGAGGCCCAGCGTCCACATGTTCTTGGAGCGCAGCGCGTCCTTGTTGCCCAGGCCGAAGGGCTTGACCGCCTCGATGGTGAGCGCGCTGATGTCGAAGGCGAGCACGTCCCACTTCGCGAGCGAGCCGTCCTCCAGCGGGTTGCTGTCGTACTTGGCCTTGTCGAGGTTGCGCTTGGTGAACTCGCCGGAGTCGATGATCACGAGGCCGCCGGGCTTGAGCGCCCCGAGGTTCACCTTGAGCGCGGCGGGGTTCATGGCCACGAGCACGTCGGGCGCATCGCCGGCGGTGTTGATCTGGCGGCTGCCGAAATTGATCTGGAAGGCGGAGACGCCGAACAACGTGCCCTGCGGCGCGCGGATCTCCGCCGGGAAGTCGGGGAAGGTGGCGAGATCGTTGCCGGCGAGCGCGGTGGAGAGGGTGAACTGGCCGCCGGTGAGCTGCATGCCATCGCCGCTATCGCCCGCGAAACGGACGGTGACGGCGTCGGGAGCGTCTGCTGCTGGGGGGGCCGGCCGGTCGGCCTCTTGGGTTGCCATGATCGTGTACTTCCTGCCGGCGCTGTCGTGCGCCTGTTCTCTGGAGCCAGTGGGGCATGATGCCAAGCTGGGCCGGGGAGCTAGGTTCCCGTGGGCCTGCGGGCAATCAAGTTTTTCTGTGGCGGGCGCAATGGCCGCGGGGGCGGTTCTGCCCGGTCGGAGCGGGCGGGCGGAGCGGGCGGGCGTTGAGGTCTGCTTGCGAGGCGGCGGGGTGGCGCGCGCCCCTTGCGGGTGCTGCGCCCGACGGGTGGGGGAGCGGCGCGCGCAACGGGGTGGAAAGGGCGGGCGCCCTGCCCTAGGGCTGGTCGCCATGGTGGAACGCGACAAGCTGCAATACCGGCCCTGCGTGGGCGTGATGCTGGTGAATGGCGAGAACAAGGCCTTCGTCGGCAAGCGGATCGACAACAAGGAGGGCGATCGCTGGCAGATGCCGCAGGGCGGCGTCGACCCGGGCGAGGAGCTGGACGCGGCGATGATCCGCGAACTGGCCGAGGAGACCGGCGCAATCCCTGCGCACCTGCACATCCTGGCGCGGCGCGAGGGGGAGCTGTTCTACGACCTGCCGCCGGAACTGCAGGGCAAGCTGTGGGGCGGGCGCTACAAGGGGCAGCGGCAGGCCTGGTACCTGGTGCGCTTTACCGGCAGCGATGCCGACATCGTGCTCGACCGGCACAGCGACCCCGAGTTCTGCGAGTGGAAGTGGGTCGAGCCGGATCTGCTGCCGGAGCTGATCGTGCCGTTCAAGCGGGAGATCTACGCGGCGGTGGTCGAGGGCTTCCGGGACAAGCTGGCGCAGGATTGAGCCTCGCGCTGGCGGCTGGCGCGGTGCGGCCGGCGCTGCTGAGGTGATTTGGGCGGCGGGGTGGCCGGTGTGCTCGGGGCTGCGGCGCCCTGAGCGGCGGCGCCCTGAGCGGCGGCGCCCTGAGCAGCGGGGCCCTGAGCGGCGGCGCCCTGAGCGGCGGCGCCCTGAGCGGCGGGGGATTGCGCAGGCGATGCTCGGCAGGCGCGTGCTTGCGGGCGGGGCGTGTGCTGGTCGGCTGATTCGCGGGGGCGCGGATGTCGGGCCGGTCTAGGCCGGGCGAGGGCCCCAGAGGATGAGGGCGGCGCCGGCGAGGCAGATCGCGGCGCCGAGGAGGTCCCAGCGGTCGGGGCGGACGCCTTCCGCCAGCCATAGCCACAGCAGGGCGGAGGCCACGTAGACCCCGCCATAGGCCGCGTAGGTGCGGCCCGCATGGTCGGCCTCCACCAGCGTCAGCAGCCAGGCGAACAGAGCGAGGGAGGCAAGGCCCGGGAGGACCCACCAGACGGGCTTGTCGAGCCGCAGCCAGGCCCAGAAGGCGAAGCAGCCGGCGATCTCCGCCAGCGCCGCGCCGATATAGAGGATGGGCGCCACCTGCCCCGCTCCGTTGCGCGCCGGGAGGCGGCGCGAATCAGTTCTGCGCGACTCAGTTCTGAGCGACCAGGGGCTCGGACGGGGCGGCTTCCGCGGTGAGGACGGGTTGCGGGCCGTGGTCGATCGCGGCAGCGAGTTCCTGCGCCTCGTTGCACGCGCCGCCGCACAGGGATTCGAGCTTGCTGAGGTTGCGGCGGGCCTTTTCGACCGCGCCCTTTTCCACCAGCGCCTCGCCCTCGCCGGAGATGGCGGCGAGGTTATCGGGGTCGCGCTCCAGCGTCTCGCGGTAATAGTGGATGGCGAGGCCCTGCAGCCCCTCGCGGCGGGCGGCTTCCGCCAGGTCGAGATAGATCGCAGTATGCGCCGGGTCGATCGCCAGCGCCGCTTCGAAACGGTCGATCGCCGCCTGCACCTCTCCTGCCGCGAGCGCGCTGCGGCCCTGTGCCAGCAGCGCGGCGGCGCGCGGGTCGGGCTCGCGCTCGGCGCTGTGGCCGATGCTGGAGGTGACTGCGGCCAGCAGCGACAAGGCGAGGGCGGCGGGAATATAGCGCATCACGATCTCCTTGAGCGCAGCATGGGGAGGGTGGCGTGGCTGGGCCATGAACGCTGTTGCTATCATGGCTTCAGCAGGCGCGCGATGAAAAACCCGTCCGTGCCATCGCGCGCCGGGTGCAGCCGCCAGCCCGGCCCGTGCGGGGCGCCGAGGGGCAGATCCGGCGGGACGGCGCGCCAGCCGGGGTGCGCGGCGAGGAAGGTGGCGGTCTGGAGCGGCCCCTCCTCGTCGAGCAGCGAGCAGGTGACGCAGATCAGCCGGCCGCCGGGCTTCACCAGAGCGGCGGCGACGCGGAGCAGGTGGTTCTGGAGCGCATTGAGGCGATCGAGCGCGGGCGGGTCGAGGCGCCAGCGCGCCTCCGGATTGCGGCGCCAGGTGCCGGTGCCCGAGCACGGCGCATCGACCAGCACCGCGTCCGCCTGCTCGCGCCAAGGGGCGAGCGCCTCCAGCTCGCGGCCGGGATCGAGCAGGATGGTGTGGTCGACACGGGCGCCGGCGCGGGCCGCTCGGGGGGCTAGGCGCTGGAGGCGGCCGCGGTCGGTATCGGCGGCGATGAGCGTGCCCTGCCCCTGCCCCCGCCCCTCTCCGGGCTCGTGCGCCTGAAGGGCGGCGGCGAGCGCAAGGGTCTTGCCGCCGGCGCCGGCGCACAGGTCGATGATCGTCTCGCCGGGGCGCGCCTCGACCGCCTCGCAGGCGAGCTGGCTGCCGCAATCCTGCACTTCGATCAGGCCCTGCTCGTAGGCGTCCCAGCGCTCCACGGGCGTGCCGGGGGGGAGGCGCCGGCCGTGCGGGCTTGGTAGGGGCTCGCCTTCGAGCGGGAGGGCGATGGTGGCGCGGCTGGCCTTCAGCGCGTTGACCCGGATGTCGAGCGGGGCGCGGCCGAGCAGCGCCTCCGCGTCCGGGCCGGCGATGTCGGACGCGGCGAGGCGCTCGGCGAGCCATTGCGGGGCGATGCCGCCGCCGGCGACCAGCTCGCCGTCCTCTATGGGCGCGGGGCCGTAGGGGGTGCCGCCGAACTGGAGCAGCAGCGCCGGGTCCTCCTCGGCGAGGCGGAGCATGGCGGCGCGGCCGGTCTGGGGGATGGGGCCGCAGGCGCGGATGGCGCGGTAGACGAGCTCGCGGATGGCGGCGCGGTCCTTCGATCCGGCGAACCGGTGGCCCCGGAACCAGTCGGAGAGGATGCGGTCGGCCGGCGCGCCTTTGGCCAAGGCGGCGGCGATGACCTGATCGAGCAGTTCGATGGCGGACTGGATGCGGGCGGCGGGGGTCATGCGAAGGTCGCGAGGGCGGCTGCCGACGGGCAGCGCGCAGCCATGCACGGGGCACGGCGGCGGAGGGGCGCTTGTGGTGTGCGGGTCCGGCAGGGATAGCCAGTCGCCGTGACGCGCGCCCGATCCGGGCGGCGATGCGGTTTGGCTTCGGGGAAAGCCGATGGTTCGCTGCGGTCATCTCCTGCAGCGGAACGGGTCGTGACGGCCCGGAAGCGCGCGGCGGCGCGGCGCAGACTGGCGGCAGCAGCGCGTCGGACGGGCCCGGCCGCCCTGCCCTGCCCTGCCCTTGGCTTGCAGCAACGCACCGGGTCAGCGGGTCGGATAATTGGGCGCTTCGCGGGTGATGGAGACGTCGTGGACGTGGCTTTCGGAAAGGCCCGCATTAGTGATGCGGATGAAGCGGGCGCGGGTGCGCAGTTCCTCGATGCTGGCCGAGCCGGTGTAGCCCATCGCCGCCTTGATGCCGCCGACGAGCTGGTGGACCACGTCGCGCGCCGGGCCCTTGTAGGGCACCTGCCCCTCGATCCCTTCGGGCACCAGCTTCATCTGCGCGACGTCCTGCTGGAAATAGCGGTCGGCGCTGCCGCGCGACATGGCGCCCACGCTGCCCATGCCGCGATAGGCCTTGTAGGCGCGGCCCTGGTAGAGGAACGTGTCGCCGGGCGCTTCCTCCGTGCCGGCGAGGAGCGAGCCGACCATCACGGTGGAGGCGCCCGCCGCCAGCGCCTTGGCCGCGTCGCCGCTGGTGCGAAGGCCGCCATCGGCGATCACCGGAACCTCGCCCGCCGCGCCCGCCGCCTCCATGATGGCGGTCAGCTGGGGCACGCCCACGCCCGCCACGATGCGGGTGGTGCAGATCGAGCCCGGGCCGATGCCGACCTTGATCGCATCCGCCCCGGCATCGACCAGCGCCCTGGTGCCCTCCGCCGTGGCGACATTGCCGGCGATGACCTGCACGGCGTTCGACAGGCGCTTGACCCGCTCGACCGCGCGGGAGACCTCGCGATTGTGGCCGTGGGCGGTGTCGATGATGATCACGTCGCACTCGGCATCGACCAGCGCCTCGGTGCGAGCGAAGCCCTTGTCGCCCACGGTGGTGGCGGCGGCGACGCGCAGGCGGCCGGCCGGGTCCTTCGTGGCATCGGGGTTGAGGACCGCCTTCTCGATGTCCTTGACCGTGATCAGGCCGACGCAGCGGTAATCGCTGTCCACCACCAGCAGCTTCTCGATGCGGCGCTGGTGGAGCAGGCGGCGCGCCTCCTCCTGGCTGACCCCTTCGCTGACGGTGGCGAGGTTGTCGGCGGTCATCAGCTCGCGCACGGGCTGCGCCGGGTCGGCAGCGAAGCGCACGTCGCGGTTGGTGAGGATGCCGACGAGCTTGCCGCCATTGTCGACCACCGGGATGCCGCTGATCCGGTGCTGGGTCATCAGCGCCTGCGCCTCGCCCAAAGTGGCGTCGGGGCGGATGGTGATCGGGTTGACCACCATGCCGCTTTCGAAGCGCTTGACCCGGCGCACCGCGTCGCACTGTTCCTCCACCGTCAGGTTGCGGTGGAGCACGCCGATGCCGCCCATCTGCGCCATCACGATCGCCATTTCGGATTCGGTCACCGTGTCCATCGCGGCCGAGAGGATCGGGATGTTGAGGCCGATCTCGCGGGTCAGCCGCGTGCGGGTGCTGGCGCCCGAGGGCAGGATGTCGCTTTCCCCCGGCCGCAGCAGCACGTCGTCGAATGTGAGGCCGGTTTCGATATCCATTGTGCCACTTGCCTTTACGGAGCGAATCGTGGCGGCCCATGTAACGACGCTATGTGACGGGTGCTAGGGGCGCGTCTTCTTGCCAATCCCCGGCAAACGGGCTTTGTGAGGCGCCAATGGACTTCGCCCAGCGCATCGCGGCCATGCGGCCCGCCTATCTCACCCGCACGCAGGAGCGGCTCGAACGGCTGCGCGAGCGGCTCGACACCTGCCCCGAGGGGGAGCGGCGCGCAGCGCTGGAGGAGGCGCGGATGCTGTTCCACGACCTTGCCGGCACGGCGCCGGTGATGGGGCTGGCGGAGCTGGGCGCTTCTGCGCGAAGCGTGGAAGATCAGGTGCTTGGGATGCTTCGTTCGGATGAGCCGGTAAGCGAAGCTTGCATCGCGCAGATGAGCTTGGCAGTGGGCCTGCTATGCCGGGAGCTGGCTCGATAAGCAGAACATGGTGAGGGCGCTGCTGTGCGGCCTGCTGCTGGTGCTGGGCATGGCGCGGCCCGCCCTCGCGCAGGAGAGCGAGGCGGCGAAGGCCTGGCAGGCCCTGCTGGACCTGCGCGACCTGCCGGCAGGCACGCGGCCGGAGATGCTGCAGGCCGCGGTGGATGCGTCCGGCGCGGCGCGGCAGGGGCTGAGGCCAATGGTGTCGCTGGCGATCAACGGCAATGTGGTGGAGCGCCGCTTCGCCAGTGCCGGGGGGCCGACGCCGATCCGCTATCGGCCGGAGGACCGGCTGCTTTCGGTGCACAACCGGGTGGAGATCGCGGTGTCGCTCCCGTTCTGCGAGGGCGCGGCCTGTGCCGGGGCGCTGGCGGATGCGAGCCTGGCCGCTCCGCTGAGCTATAGTGTCGAGGCGCCGCGCGCGCTGCCGACCGACTTCGCGCAGGCGGCGACGCGGATGCGCGCAGGTCTGGCGATCGAGGCCGGGGATGCGCGCGGGCGGCGACTTGCGGCGCTGGTGAAGCAGGCGCTCGCCCCGCGCGCGCCGGAGTTCGACGGTGCGCGGGAGGATGCGCCGGCGCGGATCGTGGTGAGCGAGGCGGCGCCCGAAGGCGCGCGGCCGGGCCTGCGGTTCGATCTCGGGCCGGTGGGGCTGGCGCGCGATGACGGGCGGCCGATCCTCTCCGCCGACGAGCTTGCGCGGATGAACGTCGTGCAGCTGCTGTGGGATGGCGGGCGGCCGCTGATCTGGGTGCGGCCGGGCGCCGCCCTCCCCCCGGCGATGGAGCTGGGCGCGGGCGACGTGGCGGTGTTCGATGGAGCACGCCGCCTGATCGCGTACTCGACCGACCGCGACGCGGTGGTGGAGCCCGCCTATCCCGCCGGCTCCGATCCGTTCGGGGCGGAACGGGCGGTGCGGATCCGGCGCTGGGTGCTGCTGGGCCTGTGGGTGCTGGTGACGATCGGCTGTGCGGTGGTGTTCGTGCGGGTGGCGCGGCGGCGGCGCGAGGCGATCGGCTGATGGCGCTCCTTTCCCCAAGCGACAGCTGGACCGGCGATTACCTGGTCGAGCGCGGGCTGATCTCGCTCGACCAGCTCGATCAGGCGACGGATCTGGCGGAGGCATGGGACACGTCCCTGTCCGACGTGCTGATGGCGCGCCGGTGGATCAGCCCGTTCGAATATTACCAGGCGCTGGCCCAGCGCTTCGATGCGCGTTTCGTCGACCTGCGCGCGGAGCCGCCCGAAACCGACCTGCTGGTGGAGGCCGAGGTCGACGATTACATGCGCGAGCTGGTGATGCCGTGGCGACGCGTGGACGGGCGGCTGGTGGTGGCCACCGCGCGGCCGGGGCCCGAGGCGGTGCTGTATATCCGCCGGCGTTTCGGGCGCGACGTTTCCATCGTGATCACGGCCAAGTTCGACATATTGTGGTCGCTCCAGAAGGCGTTCGCCTCCAGCCACTCGCACCGGGCGGTGTACGAACTGGCCGCGACCGACCCGCAGATGAGCGCGCAGATCGTGTTCACGCCGGAGCAGATCGTGGCAGCGTGGCTGGTGCTGACGGCCTTGTTCGCAGGCCTCGCTTTCGCGCCGGTGCCGACGTTGATCGCGGTGAATGCGCTGATGAGCGTGTTCTATCTCGGCAATTTCGCCTTCAAGGGGGTGCTGGTGTGGGCCGGCGGGCGCCGCAGCACCGAGCGCAGCCGCGCGCTGGAGGCCGAGGCGCGGCTGCTGCGCGACGAGGACCTGCCGACCTTCACCATCCTCGTGCCGATGTTCCGCGAGCCCGAAGTGCTGCCGATCCTGGCGGGCGCGTTGCGGAAGCTCGACTATCCGCTGGCGCGGCTCGACATCAAGATCGTGCTGGAGGAAGGCGATCACGAGACGATCGAGGCGGCCAAGCGGCTGGGGCTCGAAGGTATTTTCGAGATCGTGCGCGTGCCCGCGAGCCAGCCGCAGACCAAGCCCAAGGCGTGCAATTACGCGCTGCGCTATGCCCGCGGCGAGTTCCTCGTCATCTACGACGCGGAGGACAAGCCCGAGCCCGACCAGCTGAGGAAAGTGGTGGCGGCGTTCCGGGGATCGGACCCGAACGTCGCCTGCATCCAGTGCCGGCTCAATTACTACAATGCGGGCGAGAACTGGCTGACGCGGATGTTCACGCTCGATTATTCGCTGTGGTTCGACCTGATGCTGCCGGGGCTGGAGGAGCTGGACATCCCCATTCCGCTGGGCGGCACCTCCAACCATTTCCGCACCAGCGTGCTGCGCGAACTGCATGCGTGGGACCCGTTCAACGTGACCGAGGACGCCGATCTCGGGCTGCGGCTGACGCAGAAGGGCTATCGCGTGGGGCTGGTCGATTCGACCACCTTCGAGGAGGCCAATGTCAGCCAGGGCAACTGGATCCGGCAGCGTTCGCGCTGGATGAAGGGCTATATGCAGACGGTGCTGGTGCATTTGCGCCGGCCGCTGCACCTGATGCGCTCCATCGGGCCGCTGGGGACCTTGGGCTTCGTCGCCTTTATCGGCGGGACGGTAGCCTCCGGGCTGCTCAACCCGATCTTCTGGGCGGTGTTCGCCTTCTGGCTGGTGACGCAGACGAGCGGGTTCGAAACGGTGTTCCCGCCGGTGCTGCTCTATTTCAGCCTGCTCAACCTGCTGCTGGGGAACGGCATGTTCGTCTACCTGATGATGCTGGCGCCGTTCCGCCGCAAATGGGTGGGCCTTGCACCCTATGCGCTGACGGTGATCCATTATTGGGTGCTGCTCTCGATCGCCGCGTGGAAGGGGGCGTGGCAGCTGATCACCAGGCCGTTCTACTGGGAGAAGACCCAGCACGGCATCTCCAAGCATACCGCGCAGGAAGTGGCCGCGGCGATGGAGCCGGAGCCGGCATGACCATGGCGACGACAGGCGCAACCACCGGCGCAGCGGCGAACCCGGCGATGAGCGGAGCGGCGCGGGCGGGCGCGGCATCCTCGCCCGCACCTTTGCCGGCATCGGCCGGAGCCGGTGCGGTGCGGCAGGAGCGGGCGGCGGCGGCAGCGGCGGCGCGCCGGGCCGCGGACGGCGGGGCGCGGGTGCGGCGCGGCGTGCTCGCGCTGGTGGCGCTGGTGGCGGGGATCGGCGCATACCGGCTGAGCGTGCTGGTCGGCGAGCTCGGCTTCTGGCCGGGATCGATCGCCACGCTTTCCGGGCGCGCGATCCTGAGCGCGGCGGGCAAGGTGGAGCTGGCGCCGCAGCTCGCCGCCTTCCCGCCCGTGCCCTATCTGCTGCTGTTCCTGGCCGAGTGGATCGCCCGGCCGCTGGGGCTGAGCGCGGTGGGGCTGGCGAGCGGCGTGCTCGCCGGCGGGCTGCTCGCAATCTACCTCGTGGCGCTGAGGCGGGCAGGCTATCCGTGGTTCGCGGTGGCGATGCTGGCGCTGCTGTTCGCGCTCAACCCGCTGGTGCTCCACGCCGTGGCGCGCGGGCCGCAGACCATGCTGCTGCTGTGGGGCGTGTGGATGGTGGGCATGGGCATGTTCGGCTTCCGCGCGACGAGCGGGGTCAATGCGCTGCTTTCCCTCTCGCTCGGGCTGGCGCTGATGGCGCTGACCAGCGAGCGCGGACTGGCGGTGGCGCTGGCATCGGTGCCGTTCCTGCTGCTGGCAGTGCCGCCGGACCTTCGCCAGCGGGCCTATGGCAGCGTGTATCTGGTGCTGCTGTTCCCGCTGATCTTTGCGGTGCTGTTCATGGTGGCAGTCTCGGCCATGCTGCTGGGCGGGCCGTTCGCGTTCATCACGCCCGATATGCTGCAGATGGCGCGCTGGTCGGACCGGCCATTGTGGCTGGTCTTGGCCGCGGGCATGACGGCCGTGCTGGGGTCGGCGGCGATCGGCGTGGGGCTGATCGTGCGGTCGGGGCGGCGGCGGCCGGTGCAGGCGGCCACGGCCGCGCTGCTGGGCACGGCGGGGCTCGCGGTGGTGCTGTCGGCCCTGCTGGGCCTTGCGGAAAGCGCGCTTCACGCGCTGACCGTGGTGGCGGCGGCGACGGCGGTGTTCTCGGTCCACTGGCCGCGGGAGCCCCATCGCACGGCGCGGGTGACGCTGCTGCTGGCGCTGGGCTTCGCGGTGTCGGCCAGCTTTATCGCCGCCGACCAGCGCGGGCGGGCGGACGCGCGCGGCACGCTGCTGGGCCTGGCGCAGCGCGAGCACGGGCCGGGCGCGCTGGCGCTGGGGCGGTGGCTGCGCGGAGTGGACGGGGTGATGCTGCACGGCCTCGCCCATCCCGAAGTGGTCGCGGCGCGCGGGTCGGCGGGGGGTCTGCTGACGAGCACGACCCCGGCGTTCCAGGTCTCGCTCCTGTCGCAGCGGATCTTCGCCGATCACGTGGTGGCGCGGGTGCACCGGCCGGGGAACAGCGACGATGCGATTTCCCGCGCCATGCCGGACCTCTACCGGCAAGGGCCGCCGGGCTATCGGCTGGCCTACGATTCCGATGGGTGGCGGGTGTGGTCGCGGCACTCGGCCCAGCACTCGGCACAGCAGTCGGCCCAGAGATGGGCGCAGGAGCGCATACGATGAGCCCCCTTCTCCGCATCCTGCTGGTGGACGACAGCGAGGACGCCCGGATGATCGTCCGGGCGGCGCTGGAAGACGGCGCCTTCGCCCGGATCGACAATGCCGGCTCCGCGCAGGAGGCCTATGAGAGGCTGCGGATCGACACGGCCGACCCGGACCTGCCGCCCGATTACGACCTTATCCTGCTCGACATCCTGATGCCCGGGGTGGACGGGGTGGAGGCCTGCGCGACGATCCGCAGCACGCGGCGCTATCGCGACGTGCCGATCCTGATGGTGAGCGGGCAGAGCGACCGGGAGACCCTGAACCAGGCCTTCATCGCCGGGGCCAACGATTATGTGGCCAAGCCGCTCAACCCGCTGGAGCTGCTGGCCCGCGCACGATCGGCGCTGCGCTTCAAGCGCGAGATCGACCGGCGCCGCGCGCGCGAGGCGGCGCTGCGGATCGGCGGCGAAGGCCAGCCTGGCATTGCCGGAGGGTTCGACCTCGACAGCGGCCTGCCCGATCGCGCGATGGTGGAGGCGCGGATCGCCGCCGCGGCGGAGACGATGCGGCGCACCGCCCTGCTGCTGATCGGGATCGACGGCTTTGCCCGGCTGCGCAGCGAGGAAGGCGAGGCGGCGGCGGCCGGGTTGCAGCGCCGCATGGCCCGCGAGCTTGGCGCCCTGCCGGCGCCGCTGGGCGCGCTGTTCGGCCTGTTCGGCGAGGGGCAGTTCATGGCCGTGGCCGATGGGGCGCCCGGCGGGGCGCGGGCGCTGGAGGCGCTTGCCGGGGCGGCGCGCGAGCGGATCGGGGCTTTGGGTCTCGCCCATGGCGGCTCGGCCGAGCAGGACCGGGCGACGATCACCGCCATTGTCGCGCAAGGGTCGGGCGAGGATCTGCGCGCGGTGCCCGCCGCGATGATCGCGCGGACCGAGGAAGCGCGCCGGCTCGGCGGCGACCAGATCATCAGGGTGGAACAGACGACATGAAGCACGTTTCCGCAGGCGCCGCGGCGCTCGGCCCGGCGCTCGGCCTGGCGCTCGGCTTGGCGCTCGCCGCCCCTCCCGCCTGGGCCTCGGCCTGGACCCTGCCGCAGGGCCAGGGGCAGGCGATCGTCACCGGCGTGCACTCGCACAGCGACAAGGGCTTCGACACCGACGGCGAGGTGATCGACATCGCCGATTACACCAAGGACGAGCTGTACCTGTTGGTCGAATATGGCGTGACCGACGCGCTGACGGTGATCGTCAACCCCAGCATCCGCCATGTCTCGGCCGAGGGGGGCGAGGAGACGAGCGGGTTCGGCTATACCGAATTGGGCGCGCGATATCGGCTGGCGCAAGGCGGGCGCTTCGTCGCCTCGGTGCAGGGATCGGCGCGGATCCCGGGCGAGCGGCGGCGCGACAGCCTGGCGCAGGTGGGCACGTCCGGCATGGAGTACGACGTGCGCGGGCTGGTGGGCACCGGTTTCGAGCTGGGCGGCGCGCCCGGCTTCGTCGACCTGCAGGGCGGCTATCGCGTGCGCGAGGGCGGACCGCCCAACGAGTTCCGGCTCGACGCCACGTTGGGGATCCGGCCCGCGCCAAGGGTGCAGCTGTTCGCGCAGAGCTTCAGCACCTTTTCCGATGGCGCGGGCGGCGCCGCCTATCCCGCCTACCGCTATCACAATGCCTATCTGAGCGGGGTCTACGAACTGAACGCGAACTGGTCGGTGCAGCTGACCGGGCTGGCGACGCTGGGCGGTGAGAATGCGCTGCGCGAGCGGGGCGTCAGCGCGGGGCTGTGGTATCGCTTCGGCGGGAGCGGCGGGCGATCCGTTCCGCCGCCGCTGATGCCGGGGCGGTAGGGCGAACCGCCGGCCGGCCGGGCCTCAGGGCTCGGGCCGGCCGAGCATTTCCCGTACGAGCTGCGCCAGGCGGGTGTAGTCGAGCGGCTTGGCGATAATGGCGATGGCGCCCGCCGCCTCCAGCTGCGCGCGCTCGTGCGTGCGCGCCGCGGCGGTGACGAAGGCGACGGGGATCGCCGCCGTCGCCGGGTTTTCGAGCAGCAGCCGGCGCGTGGCGAGCCCGTCGAGATCGGGCATCATCATGTCGAGCAGGATCAGCGCCGGCTGCCACTGCGCCGCATGCGCCAGCGCCGCGCGGCCCGAGGCGCAGCTTTCGACCGCGATGCCCGGGTCGAGCTGCAGCGCGAAGGTGGCGATCTGCCGCAGGTCCGGCTCGTCGTCGACATAGAGGACGCGGATCGGCTCGGGCGTCGGCTCTGGCATCGGCTCAGGCCCCGTCCGCCGGGCCGGCGAGCGGCAGGCGCACGGCGAAGGTGGCGCCAGCATGGCGCGGGGCAAGGCTCGGGGCATCGCCGGGGGCGCTCGCCTCCTCCAGCGCGATGGTGCCGCCATGCGCCTCGACGATCGCCTTCGAGATGGCGAGGCCGAGACCCGTGCCGGTGTGGCCGGCCGGACGTTCTCCGGGGGCCTGCGCGAAACGGGTGAACAGGCGCTCGCGGAAGTGGAGCGGCACGCCCGGGCCCTGGTCGGAGACGCTGATCCGCGCCGCCTCGCCCTCGCGCTCGAGCGACAGCAGCACAGTGCCGCCGCGGGGCGAGAACTTGGCCGCGTTCGACAGAAGGTTGGCGAGCACCTGCAACAGCCGCGAGGCATCGGCCCGCACGGCGATGTCCTCCTCCGGCAGCGCGAGGCGCAGGGAGACCTCGAAGCGCTGCGCGAAGAAGCGGTTCTGCGCCTCTGCCTCGCGCAGCAGGGGCGCGAGCTCGCAGCGGGCGAGATCGAAGCGCATCTTGCCCGCCTGCAGCTTGTCCATGTCCAGCAAATCGTCGACCAGCATGCGCAGGCGCTCGGCGTTCTTCGCGGCGATGCCGATCAGCTGGCCGGCCTTGTCGGGCAGGCCCCCCGCCGCGCCCGCGCCCAGCAATTCAAGTGTGCCGGTGATCGCGGTGAGCGGCGTGCGCAATTCGTGGCTGACGGTGGAGACGAGCTCGTCCTTCAGCCGGGCGGTCTGCCGCGCCGCGGTAACGTCGCGCAGGGTGACGACGAATTGCTCGTCCGCCGTGGCCTGGCGGCGCGCGTCGAGGATGGTGCCGTCGGCCCGCGCGAGGTCGAGCTGCGCCACGGGGCTCTGTGCGGCGACGAGGCCCGCCAGCGCGTCGGGGGCGTCCGGCGCCTCGGGATGGGGGCGCAGCGGGGCGAACAGGGCACCGGCGGCCGCGCCGCGCTCGAGCCCTTCCGCTCCGAGCAGCCGGGCGAAGGCCTCGTTCCACAGTGCCAGCCGGGAATCGCGGTCGAACAGGGCCACGCCTTGCGCGAGATGGCCGATGGCATGGGAAAGCCGCTGGCGTTCCTTGGCCACCTCCTCGCGCTGCTGTTCGGCGGCAAAGCGTTCGACGCGCAGCGCGATCACATCGACCGCGTTGCGGGCCAGCCGCTCCAGCAGCGCCCGCTCGCGCGCGGAGAAGGCGCGAGGTCGCGTGTCGAGAAGGCACAGCGAGCCCACCGCGAATTGCCCGTCCATCAGCAACGGGGCCCCGGCATAGAAGCGCAGGTGCGGCTCGCCCCCCACATGGGGGAAATTGCAGAAGCGCTGATCGGCGGAGATATCGGGCAGGACCAGCAGGCGGTCGCTCATGATCGTATGGGCGCAGATCGCGATGTCGCGGGTGGTGGACAGCAGGTCCACGCCGGTGGCGCCGCGCATGCATTGGATGTCGGCGCCGATGATGTTGATCAGCGCCATCGGCACGTCGAACAGCTCGGCCGCGAAGTCGGTCAGGCGATCGAAGGCCGGTTCGCGGCCGGTCCCGGCGAGCCGATAGTCCTCGACCGCCTGGAGCCGCTCCCGCTCGTTGGCCGGAATCGGCGCGGGATCGGGCACGATAGGGGCGGCGGTGGCGGGGCTCATGTCGTCCTGCAAAAGCGAGTGGACCTTTTCCTTACACGCTCGGTTCTGCCGATGTTTCTGCGCCGCGCTACGCAGGAATGCGGCAAGGCGCCGCCCTGCCCCACCGCCATTGACGGGGCCGTCGCGCTACTCCGCCGTCCAGCCGCCGTCGATCGTGTAGTTCGCGCCAGTGACGTTCTGCGCCTCGTCGCGGCACAGGAACAGGGCGAGCGCGGCGACGTCCTCCGGCTGGACGAATTTCTTGGTCGGCTGGCGGGCGAGGAGGACGTCGTCGATCACCTGCTCGCGGGTGAGATTGCGGCTCTTCATCGTGTCGGGGATCTGGTTTTCCACCAAGGGCGTCCAGACATAGCCGGGGCTGATGCAATTGGCGGTGATGTTGTCCTGCGCCAGTTCCAGCGCGAGGGTCTTCACCAGGCCCGCCAGGCCGTGCTTGGCGGCGACATAGGCGATCTTGAACGGGCTGGCGGTGAGCGAGTGCGCGCTGGCGGTGCAGATGATGCGGCCCCAGCCCGCTCCCTTCATGTGCGGCACGGCGAGCCGCGCGGCGTGGAAGGCGCTCGACAGGTTGAGCGCGATGATCGCGTCCCACTTTTCCGGCGGGAAGGACTCCACCGGGGCGACGTGCTGCATGCCGGCATTGTTGACGAGGATGTCCACTGGGCCGGCCTCGCCCATCAGCTGCTCCACCCCCGCGGTGGTGGTGAGGTCCGCGCCGACATGGCGGGCGCCCAGTTCCCGGCACAGCCCCTCGATCTCGGCGGGATCGCCGAAGCCGTTGAGCACCAGCTGCGCCCCCTCGGCCGCCAGCGCGCGGGCGATGGCGAGGCCGATGCCCGAGGTGGAGCCGGTAACCAGCGCGCGCTTGCCCTCAAGGAACATTATCGCTCTCCTGCATGTTTGCCCGTTCGCGTTCGATTGTTGCGGGGTGGCCGACCGGAGGCCCCGGACGCAAGCGTAAAGTGCGGCGCTGGGGTCGTGGGTGCGGTTCCGGGCGGAGGGCCGGGCCCGGCTCCGGGGTTGCGGGGCGCCGGCTCCGCCGGACGGACCGGGCGCGGCGTTCGGGCACATCGCACAAGCGGCGGGTTCCGGCCGGGCAGAACGGGCGCGGGCCCCGGGCGGGTGGACCGAACACGACATTCGGTTCATGAGGCCGGGCGCGAGGTGGAGCAGGCGGACGGGGCGCGGTGGTCCTTTCGGCTGTTCAGGGCACAGGCGAAAGGTTCAGGAGGTTCGATGCGGCTCAATCCCTTCAATCCCGGCAGCATCAATGTCCGCCGGGGCGGCGGCGGGGTGGTCCCCGGCGGCGGGCTCGGCTGCGGGGCGATCGTCATCGCGCTGATCGGCGCCCTGGTGTTCGGGGTCGATCCCGGGACGATGCTGTCCGGCATGCAGGGGGCGCAGCAGGGCGGCGGATATCAAAGCGCGCCGACCAACGAGAGCGCGGCCCAGATCTGCGACGACAACCGCTTCGCCACCGAGACCTGCAACGCGCTGGGCTCGCTCAACCAGACCTGGGAGCCGGTGTTCGCCGAGGCCGGAATCGCCTTCCAGCAACCGGCCCTCACCTTCCTCCAGGGCGGGGTGGAGAATACCGGCTGCGGGCAGGCGACGAGCGCGGCGGGGCCGTTCTACTGCCCGGCGGACCAGACGATCTACATCGACACGAGCTTCTACGACCAGCTGGAGCAGCAGCTCGGCGCGGGCGGGGATTTCGCGCGCTATTACGTGGTGGCGCACGAATACGGGCATCACATCCAGACGCTGACCGGGGTGTCCGACTCGATCCGCAGCGCGCAGTCGCAGTCGCCGCAACAGGCGAACCAGTTGCAGGTGCTGATGGAGCTGCAGGCCGATTGCTATGCCGGGGCCTGGGCCGGGCGCAATCGCAACCTGGTGGAGCCGGGCGATTTCGAGGAAGGCATGAATGCCGCCGCCGCGATCGGCGACGATGCGCTGATGCGGGGCAGCGGCCAGGCGGTGAACCCCGAAAGCTTCACCCACGGCACCAGCGAACAGCGTATGCAGGCGCTGCGGCTTGGGCTACAAACGGGCGATGACACGCAGTGCGACCGCATCGTGGAGCTGGGCTAGCGCGCTCCTCGCCACCTCTTTCACGGCCACCTCGCTCTGGGCCAGCCCCGCCGCGGCGCAGCGGGTGGTGACCGACGAGACGGTGACGGCGGGCGATGTCGCGCGGGCGCCGCTGGAGGACCTGAACCTCAGCAAGGACCCGATCCCGCGGGCGCTGCTGCGGGCACGCGAGGCGCCCTATGCCAATAACGGGCTGGATGATTGCGCCGAGGTCCGCTCGGAGATCGGCGACCTCGATGCGGTGCTGGGCGAGGATTTCGACACGGGCGGGCCGCAGGAGAAGGAGGGGCTCCAGCCCGGCCGGATCGCCAAGGGGCTGCTCACCGCGCTGATCCCCTATCGCAGCGTGATACGCGAAGTATCCGGCGCCAACGACCATGCGGAACTGTTCGGCGAGGCGATCGCCGCCGGGATGATGCGGCGCGCTTACCTGAAAGGGTTGGGGGAGGCGATGGACTGCCCCTACCCCGCCCGGCCCGCGCCGCCCGAACTGATCGCGCGCACCATCCTGCCGCCACAGGCGCCCGAGCAACCGCAGGAGCCGGAGGAGGCGACCGACGGCCGCGAGGTGCCGGTCGCCCCGCCCGAAAGCTGATCGCTCAGGCCACAGGCGCCTCCCCTTTCCCCGAAATGCCGTGCGCGGCGCGCGACCGGTCGATGCGGCGGTGGCGTACATCATCGCGGCCAGCGCACAGAACAGTAGCACCGAACGCCAGCGACGGCGCCTCCAGGCTCAGCAGCACCTAGATAAGGGCGTAGAGCCCCGCCAACCGTGCGGTCAGGAAGTCGGGCGGAGGTCGGCGAGCTCCGCGTCCAGTTCCTTCAGGACCTCGCGGCGGATCTCCTCCGGCACGGCCGGGTCGGCGGCGATGGAGCGGCGCGCGGAATGCAGCGCCTCGAGCGAGCGGGCGACGGCCTGCTCCTCGCAGCGTGTCTCGTGATGCGAGCCGGCCCCGGCCGTGGCGCAGGCGATCAGGCCGGAGTCGCGGCTCAGGGCGGTGGCCAACTCGCGGGTGACGAGCGCATGGGCGCGGCCGGTCTCCGCCATCGCCAGCGCCGTGCCGCTCTCGGCAAGCGCCCGGGAGACGGTGACCTCGATCTCCTGCTCCAGCCGGCGGGTGATCTGCTCGGCGCCGCGCGCGAGACGGGTCGCGTCGCGTGCCTGGCGGATGGCGGCGCGCTTCAGCCGCGCGGCGTCGCGCTCCAGTTCGCTCACCTCCCGCGGATCGAGCGGCGAGCGGATGCGCAGGGCGTTAGCCTCGCCCGCGGCGGCTTCGGCCTGGCGGCGCGCGACTAGGGCGTGGCTGCGCGCTTCGGCCGCGTGGCGGGCGTGCTCCTCGGCGACCCGCGCCCGGCGGAGGGGTGCGGCGGGCGCCTCGGGCGAGAGCGGTGCCTGAGGCGGGTGCGGCATGGGCGGCACGGCCGGGGCCGCGAGCGGCGCGGGCGGGATCGACAGCGCGGACATCGAAGGAGCGGGCGGGGTCGGCGGCGTCGGCGCGGCCGGGACGACCGGCGGTTCCGGCTGGCGATCCTCGGCGGCGAAGGTGATTGAGGCGCTCAGCGGCAGCGCCAGCGCGCCTGCGGCCAGCAGGCCCCGTCCGGCCCAGCGCCGCCGGGGCGACACCTCCCGGCGCGACAGGCTGCGCAGGCGGTGCAGGATCGAGACCTCGCCCAGCACCGGACAGGCCATCGGCGCCGCGAGCGCCAGTCGCGGGCCCGCCGCCGCGCCGGCGATCAGAGCGGCGTAGAGCGCCCGCTCGCCCCGCCCTCGCCCCGCCAGCACCCGCGCATCGCAGGCCGCTTCCTGGTCGCGGCGCATGGCGCGCCAGCCCAGCCAGGCGATGGGGTTGAACCAGTGCAGCGCCAGCAGCGCCTGCGCGGCGAAATTGGCGAGCAGGTCGTGGCCGCGATGGTGCGCCAGTTCGTGGGCGATGGCGAGGTCACGCGCCGCGCGGTCGGGCTGCGCCATGAACAGGGGCGGCAGGGCGACGACCTTGTCGCGCACCCCGAAGGCGACCGGGGCGCCCACGGCCGGCGTTTCCACCAGCCGGACCCGCCCGACCTCGCCCACCGGCCGGGCTTCGGCGAGCACCTCGTGCCGCATGCGCCGGTACGTGCTCACGCGCCAGGCGAGGAATGCGAGCGCTCCGCCGATCCACAGCGACAGGACGATTTCGCTCCACGCGAGCGCCACCAGCGGCTCGGGCGCGAGCGGGGCGGTGGGGGCGGCGACGACCGGTTCGGCCACAGCGGCGATGTCGAGCGGCCCGGAGATGGCGCGCAGCGACTCCGCCGCCTGGGGCGCCCGGATCTGCGTGGGCGCGAAGCAGGCCGGCAGCACGAGCCGCGGCAGCAGCAGGCGCAGGGCCGGCAGCGCCCACAGGGCATAGGCGATCTGCGGCCCGAAGGCGCGCGCGACCGGGCGGCGCAGCAACAGCACGGCCGCGATCAGCAGGCCGGTGTAGAAGGTGGTGTCGATCAGCCAGTCGATCATGCCCTCAGCTCCCTCAGCAGCCGTTCCATCTCGGCGAGGTCGTCGTCATCGAGCGCCTCGGCCTCCGCCAGATGCGCGAACAGGGCCGCCGCGCGCCCACCGAACAGGCGGTCCACCATCCGGCGCGATTCGCCGCCGACATAGGCGCCGCGTTCCAGAACCGGGGTGTAGAGGAAGCGCCGGCCGTCGGGCTCGGTCGCCACCGCGCCCTTGGTGACGAGACGGGCGAGCAGGGTCTTGACCGTCGGCATGGACCAGCCGCGCTCGGCGCAGACCTTGTCGCACACAGCGGCGGCGGTGACGGGGCTGCGCGCCCAGAGCACTTCCATCACGGCATGCTCGGCCTCGCTGATCCGCTCCGGTGCCTGATCGGGCGAGTCGGTCATGGCGGTCTCCTTTGTCCGATTACGCGTGTAGTCGATTCGACTACTCTTGTAAACAGCGGGGCGTAAGACGGGGTCTCCGCCTGCCCGCGGCGCGCTCCGATCCTGGCCCCTGCGCGATGGACACGCGCCCGGCGCCGGCGCGACCCTCGGGCCGGATGGCTTCGGCCACGGACCATACGCCGTCCACCGCCGGACGCGGCCATGGCGCCGCCACCCTGCGCCTCGCGCGCGCGCTTGCGCCTGCGCGAGCAAAGAGACTTGCGGAGGGCGCGCGAAAACCTACGGTGCGGCATGGCCGGTCGTCCGGGCGATCGGCCTCACCGGGAGGGTGATCATGTCCAGGACCTCGGCTTGCGCGCTGCCCGCCGGGTTGGCGCTCCTTGCCGCCATGGGCACGCCGCTTCATGCTCGATCAGGAGAGAGAATGACCGCCATTGTCGAGGCCGCCGGGCCCAGTGCACCTTCGGCCGTGAGTGCCGCCCCGCTGATCCCGCGCGAGGCACTCTACGGCAATCCCACCCGCGCCGCCGGGAAGGTCAGCCCCGATGGGCGGTGGATGAGCTGGCTGGCCCCGCACGAGGGGGTGATGAACGTGTGGATCGCGCCCGCCGGCGATCCCGCCGCCGCGCGCCGCATGACGGGAGCCACGGACCGGCCGATCCCGCGATATTTCTGGGCGCCCGATTCCGGCAGCCTGCTCTACATCCAGGACAAGGGCGGCGACGAGAACTACCTGCTCTACCAGGTCGATCTGGAAAGCGGCGAGGAGCGCACGCTGACCCCGTTCGAGAACACCCGCGTGCAGATCGTCGGCACCTCCCAGACGATCAGGGACAAGGTGCTCGTGGGCCTCAACAACCGCGATCCGCGGCTGCACGATGTCCACCTGCTCGACCTCGGCACCGGCGCGATGGAGCTGGTGATGGAGAACGAGGGCTATGTCGGCTTCGTCGCCGATGACAGCCTGAGCTTGCGCTGGGCGCTGCGCCAGAACGCGGCCGGCGGCATGGACATGTTCGAGATCAGCGGCGGCACGGTCGCCGAGACCCCGCGCGAGAGCACGACGCTGGAGGATTCGCTGACCACCACGGTCGCCGGCTACACGACCGACGGCAACACGCTTTACTGGCTCGATTCGCGAGGCCGCAACACCGCTGCGCTGATCGCGGAGGACACGCGCACCGGCGAGAAGAGGGTGATCGCCCAGAGCGACAAGGCCGATATTGGCGGCGCGATGCAGGACCCGCGCACCGGCGAGGTGGAGGCCTACTCGGTCAATTACCTGACCGCCGAGTGGACCGCGCTCGACCCCGAGGTGCAGGCCTCGCTCGACTTCCTTGCGTCGCGGCTGGAGGGCGAGTTCGGCGTGCAGTCCCGTGACCAGGATGACAGCAAGTGGGTGGTGTGGAACGATCCGCTGGTCGCGCCCAGCAAGGTCTACCTCTACGACCGGCAGGCGGGCTCGCTGACCGAGTTCTACACCAGCCGGCCGGAACTGGAGGGCGCGCCGCTGCAGATGATGCACCCGCTGGAGATCCCCGCACGCGACGGCCTGGCGCTGGTCAGCTACCTCACCCTGCCGCCCGGCAGCGACGCCGATGCGGACGGGGTGCCGGATTCGCCGGTGCCGATGGTGCTGCTGGTCCATGGCGGGCCGTGGGCGCGCGACAGCTACGGCTTCAACCGCGCCCATCAATGGCTGGCCAATCGCGGCTATGCGGTGCTGAGCGTGAACTTTCGCGGCTCGACCGGGCTCGGCAAGAGCTTCGTCAATGCCGGCAACCTCGAATGGGCCGGCAAGATGCACGACGATCTGATCGATGCGGTCGACTGGGCGGTCGGGAGCGGCGTGGCGCAGAAGGACAAGGTGGCCATCATGGGCGGGTCCTATGGCGGCTATGCCACGCTGGTGGGCCTGACCTTCACGCCGGAGACCTTTGCCTGCGGGGTGGACATCGTCGGCCCGTCGAACCTCGAAACGCTGCTCGAAACCATCCCGCCCTATTGGGAGCCGATGGTGAAGCAGTTCCACGAGCGCATGGGCAACCCGACCACGCCGGAGGGCAAGACGCTGCTGATGGAGCGCAGCCCGCTCTACAAGGCAAATGCGATCACCAAGCCGCTGCTGATCGGCCAGGGCGCCAACGACCCGCGCGTGAAGCAGGCGGAAAGCGACCAGATCGTCTCCGCGATGCAGGAGGCGGGCGTGCCCGTCACCTATGTGCTGTTCCCGGACGAGGGCCACGGTTTCGCCAAGCCGACCAACAACATCGCCTTCAACGCCGTGATCGAGAACTTCCTCGCCACCTGCCTCGGCGGCCGGGCCGAGCCGATCGGCGACGTGCTCGAACAGTCCACGGCCCGGATCGTAGCCGGCGCCGAATATGTGCAGGGGCTGCGCGCGGAGGTCGCGCCGGCCCGGTGAGCCAAGCGTCGGCGCGGGCGGTCAGGCCAGGTGGTCGACCGCCCGCGCGGCCGCGATGTCGCGCCGGGTCAGGCCGCCCGCAGCGTGGGTGGTGAAGGCAATGTCCACCCGGTTGTAGCTGTTCGCCCAGTCCGGGTGGTGGTTCTGCTGCTCGGCGATCAGCGCGACGCGGGTGATGAAGGCGAAGGCCTCGCTGAAGCTGGCGAAGCGGAAGGTGCGGGAAATCGCGCGCCCGTCTTCGCGCAAGGTCCATTCCGGCACCGTGCGCAGCGCCTCGTCCCGTTCGGCCGGGCTGAGTTGTGGCTCTTTCATGGGCGGCCCCTCCCCTCGCTTGTCGCTCCCTTGCGCCTCGCCTAACGGTCGGTGGATGGATGTATGCCGCCTTGCCGCGACCGACCTCGCCTGTCGCCGTGGCGAGCGGCTGCTGTTCCGCGGCCTGTCGCTCACCCTTGGCCCGGGCGAGGCGCTGCAGGTCGCGGGGCCGAACGGCACCGGCAAGTCGAGCCTGATCCGCATGCTCGCCGGCCTGCTGCGCCCTTTCGCCGGCTCGGTGGAGCGGGTCGGCGCGGTGGGGCTGCTCGACGAGCGCGCCGCGCTGGACGGGCACCAGCCGCTCGGGCGGGCGCTCGCCTTCTGGGCGAAGATCGACGGCGGCGAGGGCGCAGCACTGGCCGGGCTCGGGCTGGAGCCGCTGCTGGACCTGCCGGTGCGCTATCTCTCCACCGGGCAGCGCAAGCGTGCCGCCTTGGCGCGGCTCGCCGGTCAAGGTGCACCGATCTGGCTGCTCGATGAGCCGCTCAACGGGCTTGACCGCGATGCGGCGCGCGCCTGCGAGGCGCTGGTGGCCGATCATTGCGCGCGGGGCGGCGCGGCGGTGATCGCCTCTCACCAGCCGTTTGCCCTGCCCGGCCTGCGGACGCTGGCCCTGCCCGGCTTCGCGCCGTGAGCGCGCTGCTCGCGATTTTGCACCGCGATCTGGCGCTGCTGCTGCCGGGCGGACAGCGCGGTGGCACGCTGCTGCCCCTGCTGTTCTTCCTGGCGGTGGCGATGCTTTACCCGTTCGCGGTCGGCCCGGCGCCCGACCTGCTGGCGCGCACCGGCGGCGGGATCGTGTGGGTGGCGGCGCTGCTGGCCGCGATCCTGCCGCTCGACCGGCTGTTCGGCCCCGATGTGGAGCGCGGATTTTTCGACCAATGGCGCCTGCGCGGCATCGCCGAGGAGGCCGTCGTCGCGGTGCGCCTCCTCGCACACTGGCTGAGCTTCGGCCCGCCGCTGATGCTGGCCGCCCTGCCCGCCTCGGCGCTGCTCGGCGTGCATGGCGAGACGCTGTGGACGGTGGAGATGGGCCTGCTCGCCGGGACCCCGGGCCTCGCCGCGATCGGCCTGATGATCGCCGCGCTGACGGTGACGGTGCGCGGCGGCGCGGCGCTGGCTGGGCTGCTGCTGATCCCGCTGGCCGTGCCGCTGCTGGTGTTCGGCGCCGGCGCGCTTTCCACCGGCGGGAGAAGCGGCCTCGCCCTGTGCGCGGCGATGAGCCTGGCGCTGGTGGCGATTGCGCCCTTCGCCGGCGGCGCCGCGATCAGGGCGGCGCGGGAGACCTAGCGCCCCGCTCGCGGCTGGGCGGATTCTCTGCGGGCGCCGGTCGGCTGATGCGCGTGCAGCGCATTCCTCTGGCCGGCCCTCGGGCTCGCCAGGCGGGTTCAGGGAACCCGGCGGACTATGAGCCCGTCACCTCCAGGTCAGAGACAAGGAGATGAGCGATAATTCGCCGACTGCTTTATGGTGCCGGCCTGGCCTATCTGTTCCGTCGCTCTTTCGGCGGAGGCCGCCCGGTCGCGCGCCGCTGGTGACCCGCACAGGCTGACCCCATGCAGGCACCCGCATCGCGAGGTGCGGGTGCTTTTTCGTGCGGCTCGCCCGGGCCTAGAGGTAAGGCGGGCTGTGAAGCCCCTTCGGGCTCAAGGTGAAGATCTCGCAGCCGTCCTCCGTGATGCCGACGGAATGTTCGAACTGCGCGGACAGGCTCTTGTCGCGGGTCACCGCGGTCCAGCCGTCGGAAAGCAGCTTCACCGCCGGCTTGCCGAGGTTGATCATCGGCTCGATCGTCATGATCATGCCGGGGCGCAGTTCCGGCCCGGTGCCCGGGCGGCCGGCATGGACGACCTCAGGCGCGTCGTGGAACAGGCGACCGACGCCATGGCCGCAGAAATCGCGCACGACGCCGTAGCGGTGCGATTCGGCATGGCGCTGGATCGCCGCGCCGATATCGCCGAGCCGGGCGCCGGGGCGGGCCTGCTCGATGCCGATCATCAGGCACTCGTAAGTCACCTCGACCAGCCGCCGCGCCTTGATCGAGGGCTCTCCGGCGAAATACATCCGGCTCGAATCGCCGTGCCAACCGTCCAGCAACGGGGTCACGTCGATGTTCAGGATGTCCCCGTCCTTGAGCGCCTTGGGGCTGGGAATACCGTGGCACACGACATGGTTGATCGAGATGCAGCAGCTGTGCGCATAGCCGCGATAGCCGAGCGTGGCGGGCACCGAACCGCCATCCAGCATCATCTCGCGCACGAAGCGGTCGAGCTCTTCCGTGGTGACGCCCGGCTGCACCCGTTCGGCCAGTGCGTCGAGGATCTCGGCGGCGAGGCGCCCGGCGCGGCGCATGCCCTCGAACCCTTCGGGCCCGTGGAGCTTGATCGTGCCATCGCGATAGACGGTCTCGTCCGCCGTCACATGTTGGTATTCGGTCATGCGGCCCATGTAACGCGGCGGCGCCGAAATTGCGAGGGGCCTCGCCGCGCTCAGGCGCGCGGGGCAAAGGCGTCGCGATATTCGGGCCTGACCGCCTCTGCCACGGCCTGGTCCACCGGCAGGTCGATCTCGTAGGCGCCTTCGACATAGGGCCCGGCGAGATAGGGCCCGGCATAGAGCGTCATCCGGTCGAAGCGGCGGCCGTTGGAGGAGCCGAGGAGCACGACCAGCTCGTCGACCCCGGGGCAATCGCTGAAGGGCTCGTCCTCGCCCGGTTCGGCCGGCTCCAGCGGCTCGCCGCGGCGTTCCTCGCGCTCGGCGTTGAGCGCATCGCAGAAACGCTCGCCCAGCGCCTCCTGCAGCGCTGCGGGAGAGGTGAACAGGTCGGTGCCCGCCAGCGCCTCGCCAGCCTCCTTGTCCCAGATGAGCGATTCCATGCCGGCATTGCCGTGCGCGCCGCCATCATAGGTGGCAAAGCTGTTCGACAGGCTCAGGAAGCGCGGCAGGTCGGCGACGACTTCCCACACCCCGGAATAGCTGTGCTTGTTATAGGGGAAGCCGTCGTCGCGCGCCTGGCGCCGGGCCTCGGCGGCGGAGCGGGCCAGTTCGGCGCGGCGTTCGTCCAGCCGGCGGTCGAGCAGGGTGGTGAGTTCGGGAATGCTGCCGGCCTCCACCGGATAGGCATATTCGAACAGGAAATCGTCCGTCTCCTCCGACACGGAGCGGGCGCCGCTGCTGGTTTCGACAGGCGCAGGACTGGGCTCTGCGGCCGGACTCGCCACAGGCGCGGGTGCGGCCTGGTCGCCATCCCCGCCCGCGCCGTTGCAGGCGGCCAGAGCCGCCGTGCCGGCCAGCACCCAAACCAAGCCCCCCCAACCCCGTGTCACCTTGTATCCCTTCCCAAATCGCCCGCGAACGGGCAAGCGACCCAATATGGGCACGAACGACGATTTGATCCAGCCGGATCGCGGCCAGAATGCAACCGCTATCAGGCTGGTAAACAAGGAAGGCTTCGACGCCTTCGCCGCGACCTTGAGCGGGGCGCAGCGCGCGGCGCTGGCGGCGCAGAAATTCACCGGCGGCGGATACCAGGTGGCCATCGTGCCCGAAGGCGAGAGCTGGTTCGCGGTGGGCGGCGTCGCCGATCCGCAGGCGCTTTCCAGCTGGTGCATGGCGAAGCTCGCCGAAGCGCTCCCCGCAGGCACCTACAGGCGGGTGGATGGCGAGGCCGGGCCGGAATCGCGGAGGGCGCTGCACGGCTGGCAGTTGGCGCAATATCGCTTCACGCGCTACCGGGACGATCCCGAGGCCGAGGGGCCGCGCATCCTGCTGACCAAGGACGTGGCCGCGATCGCCCCCGCTTTGGCCGAGGCGCGCGCGGTGATGCTGGTGCGCGACCTCGTCAACACGCCGGCCGAGGACATGGGCCCGGCGGCGCTCGAACAGGCGGCCGAACGCCTGGCCCGAGAGCATGGCGCCAGCCTCAACGTGACGCGGGGCGAGGCGCTGGAGGCGGAATACCCGATGGTCCACGCGGTCGGCCGGGCGGCGGCGCGGCACCATGCGCCGCGCATGCTGCACCTCGTCTGGGGCGAGGAGAGCGCGCCGGTGCTCGCGGTCGTCGGCAAGGGAGTGTGCTTCGATTCAGGCGGGCTCGACATCAAGCCGGCGAGCGGCATGCTGCTGATGAAGAAGGATATGGGCGGCGCTGCCCATGCGCTCGCCCTCGCCGGGCTGGTGATGGGCGCGGGGCTGAAGGTGCGGCTGCACTGCCTGGTGCCGGCGGTGGAGAATGCGATTTCCGGCAATGCCTTCCGCCCGGGCGACGTGCTCGCCAGCCGCAAGGGGCTGAATGTGGAGATCGGCAATACCGATGCGGAAGGGCGCCTGATCCTCGCCGATGCGCTGACCCGGGCGAGCGAGGAGAACCCGGCACTGATCCTCGACTTCGCGACGTTGACCGGGGCGGCGCGGGTGGCGCTGGGGCCGGACCTCCCCGCTTTGTTCGCCCGCCGCGATGAGACCGCCGAGGCGCTGCTCGCCGCGGGGCGGGAGCAGGACGACGAATGCTGGCGCCTGCCGCTGCACGGCGCCTATGCCGAATGGCTCAAATCCGACATCGCCGACCTGGGCAATGCGCACGGCACCGCCTTTGCCGGGGCGAGCGTGGCGGCCCTGTTCCTCGACAGGTTCGTGGGCGAGGACGGCGAGGGGCAGAAGCTCGACTGGGCGCATTTCGACACCTTCGCCTGGCGCCCCAACGCCAAGCCGGGGCGGCCCAAGGGCGGCGAGGCGCTGGGCCTGCGCGCCGCCTGGCACATGATCCGCCGCCGTTTCGGCTGACCCGGTTCGGAACACCCGGCGAGCGCGCCGGTGCACAGGCCGGTGCACAGGGGGCGTGGCGCTTGCCGACCCGCCCCGCCCCGGCTAATCGCCCACGCCATGTCGGCACCGGGAGAGACCACCAGTTTGCACAGCGCGCAGGACAGCGCCGAGGACAGCGCCAAAGACGGCGGGCGCCGTGATGGCGGGGCCGGGGCGCATGGCCCCTATCGCCTGACCGGGCCCGTGCCGCGCGCCGGCGAGGAAGGGCTGCCCCTGCGCGGCGACCTCGCGCATATCGCTCTGGCCGGCCGGTACTTCGTGCCGCATTATGCCGTGCCCCAGCCGCGCGTCGTTATGCCGGGCGGCGCGCCGTTGTTCTCAACCCCTGCCCATGGTGGCGAGGAATTGTGCACCTTGATGGAGGGCGACTCCTTCGAGGTGCTGGAGGTGAGCGGCGGCTGGGCGTGGGGCTGCCTCTCGCTGGAGGGGCCGGTGGGCTATGTGCGGACCGACCGGCTGGAACCGCTGGTCTGAATGGCGCACCTCGTGTTCATCGACGGAGCGGCGGGCACGACCGGGCTGGAAATCGCCGAGCGGCTGGCCGGGCGGCCTGAATTCACGCTGCTGGTGCTGGACGAGGCCCGCCGCAAGGATGCGCGCGCCCGGGCCGAGGCGCTGAACGAGGCCGACTTCTCCATCCTGTGCCTGCCCGACGAGGCGGCGCGCGAGGCGGTGACGCTGATCGACGAAAGCGGCGGCAGCCGCGTGATCGACGCCTCCACCGCCCATCGCACGGCCGAGGGCTGGACCTATGGCTTTCCCGAGCTGGTTGGGCGGGAGGCGGTGGCGCGGGCCCGCCGGGTGAGCAATCCGGGGTGCTATCCCACCGGCTTCCTGGCGCTGGTGGCGCCGCTCGTGCGCGCGGGCCTGCTGCCGGCGGACTGGCCCTTCACCGTCCATGCGGTGAGCGGCTATTCGGGCGGCGGCAAGGCACTGATCGAGCGGTTCGAGGGCGAGGCGGACATCGCCTGGCGCTCCTATGGGCTGGCGGGCGGGCACAAGCATCTGGCGGAGATGCAGGCCTATGCCGGGCTCAGCCGGCCGCCGGTGTTCTCGCCAGCGGTCGTGGCGGCGCATCGCGGCATGGCGGTGGAGGTGCCGCTCGCGCTCTCGGCAATGCCGGGTGCGCCCTCGCCCGAGGCTCTGCGCGAGACTCTGGCGGGGGCTTATGAGGGCAGCCCGGTGGTGCGGGTCCATGATGACTCGCCGGACGAGCTGCTGCTGCGGCAGGGGGCGGCGGGGAGCGACCGGCTCGACCTGTTCGTGTTCGGCTCGGCGGACGGGGCGCAGGTGCGGCTGGTGGCGCTGCTCGATAACCTCGGCAAGGGGGCGAGCGGCGCGGCGGTGCAGTCGCTCAACCTGATGGCAGGACTGGAAGAGAGTGCGGGGTTGCGCCTCTGATGCCCGAAATGCGGGCAGGCCTTGCCCGGCTTTCGTGCAAGGGCGGTGCATCGCCTCCGCAAGGCGGTCGCTCTTGGCCCGCTCGCGCCTTGCAGCCGCGCCTTTGCGCCCGCCTGTGGGCCCCTGGCAAAGCGCCTTTCGCGCGAGGCTTGCTTTGGCTACGCAGAGGGGGTCACGCCGCTGGCACGATTCTTGATACTCTCGTGCAGAGGCGGCAGGGACTGCCGGGTCCTGTGCGCCCGGTCGAGGCAAGAGCGCTGGATGCGATAGGGGCACCGTGAAGAAGATCGAGGCGATCATCAAGCCGTTCAAGCTGGACGAGGTGAAGGAGGCGCTGCACGAGGTCGGCGTGTCCGGCATCACCGTGATCGAGGCCAAGGGCTTCGGCCGGCAGAAGGGCCATACCGAACTCTATCGCGGCGCCGAATATGTCGTCGACTTCCTGCCCAAGGTGAAGCTGGAGGTGGTGGTGCCCGAAACGCTGGTCGAATCGGTGGTGGAAGCGATCGCCAATGCCGCCCAGACCGGCCGCATCGGTGACGGCAAGATCTTCGTGACGCCGGTGGAAACCGCGCTGCGCATCCGCACCGGCGAGAGGGACGACGCCGCGCTCTGACCGTAACCCGCGCCGGCCGCGCCAGCGCTCGCAAACGAACAATCCAAGGAAGGAACATCATGGCCAGTGCATCGGACATCGTGCAGCGGATCAAGGACGAGGAGATCGAGTGGGTCGACCTGCGCTTCACCGACCCCAAGGGCAAGTGGCAGCACCTGTCGATGGTCGCCAGCATCCTGGGCGAGGACGAGCTCGAAGAAGGGCTGATGTTCGACGGCTCCTCCATCGCCGGGTGGAAGACGATCAACGAGAGCGACATGATCCTCAAGCCCGATCTGGAGGAGGTCTATATCGACCCCTTCAGCGCGACGCCGATGATGATCATCTTCTGCGACATCGTCGAGCCCAGCACCGGCGAACTCTATTCGCGTGACCCGCGCTCCACCGCCAAGCGCGCGGAGGCCTACCTCAAGACGACCGGCATCGGCGACACCGTGTTCGTCGGGCCGGAAGCCGAGTTCTTCATGTTCGACGACGTGCGCTTCGAGGACGGCTATGCCGGATCGGGCTTCCAGATCGACGATGTCGAGTTGCCGACCAACACCGGCACCGAGATCGAGGGCGGCAATATGGGCCACCGCCCGCGTGCCAAGGGCGGCTACTTCCCGGTCGCGCCGGTCGATTCCGCGCAGGACATCCGCGGCGAGATGGTCAGCACCATGCTCGAGATGGGCCTGCCCTGCGACAAGCACCACCACGAGGTGGCCGCGGCGCAGCACGAACTGGGCATGACCTACGGCACGCTGGTGCAGACCGCCGACCGCATGCAGATCTACAAGTACGTCGTGCACATGGTCGCCCACGCCTATGGCAAGACCGCGACCTTCATGCCCAAGCCGATCAAGTCGGACAATGGCAGCGGCATGCACACGCACATCTCCATCTGGGATGGCGGCAAGCCGACCTTTGCCGGCAACCTCTATGCCGGCCTGTCGGAGACCTGCCTGTTCTTCATCGGCGGCGTGATCAAGCATGCCAAGGCGCTCAATGCCTTCACCAACCCGACGACCAACAGCTACAAGCGGCTGGTGCCGGGCTTCGAGGCGCCGGTGCTGCTCGCCTATTCGGCACGCAACCGTTCGGCGTCGTGCCGCATCCCCTACGGCACGGGCGAGAAGGCGAAGCGGGTCGAGTTCCGCTTCCCCGATGCGATGGCCAACCCCTATCTTTCCTTCGCCGCGCTGCTGATGGCCGGGCTGGACGGCATCCAGAACCGGATTCACCCGGGCGACGCGATGGACAAGAATCTTTACGACCTGCCGCCCGCCGAACTGGCCGAGGTGCCGACCGTGTGCGGCTCCCTGCGCGAGGCGCTGCTGGCGCTGAAGGACGACTACGAGTTCCTGCTGAAGGGCGATGTCTTCACCAAGGACCAGATCGAGGCCTATTGCGAGCTCAAGTGGGAAGACGTGATCCGCTTCGAGACCACGCCGAGCCCGGTCGAGTTCGACATGTACTACAGCTCCTGATCCTCACCGGATCGGTTCATGCGAGGAGGGGCGTCCGGGCGACCGGGCGCCCCTTTTCATTGGCGAGGCAGACCCGTGCGCCTGAGCGCGCGCGAGGAGGCCGCGCACGCCGCAGATGGTGAACGTCGCCAGGAGCAGCATGGCGGCGGCCAGCGTCAGCCGATGGAGCGGCGCCGGCCGGCTCGAAGGCGAGATGGACGAGCGCCGCCCAGCCCCGGGCGGCGAGCATCCGCGCTGCGGCAACGGCGCCAGGAGTTGTCCGGATGGAGGCCAGTCGATCGGGCACAGCATCGACCGGCCACTCACGCTTCCCCACCCTTGCCTCAATCCGGAGAAGCCGATGTGGTACATTGCAGTGCACTTGCATCGCCTTTACGGTTTCCTACAGCATCCGGCCGATCCTACGGACTCGGGCTCAGGAGCACCACAGAGGCCAGGCAGATGGACAGGGAACACATCTTCGATACGGTGCGGGGGCTGCTCGGCCGCAGCTTCCGCAATAGCGAGATTGCGGCGCTCGACGCGGCAATCGACAGCGCGCTGCAGCCCGACGATCCCGAACCGGCCGCCCCGCCGAAGAAGGTGAGCGAGGCCGGGCTCAACCTGATCAAGGAATTCGAAGGCTGCTCGCGCGTGTGCGAGGATGGCTCCGTGTCGGCCTATCAGTGCCCGGCCGGCGTGTGGACGATCGGCTGGGGCGCCACGGGCGGCGATGTCGGGCCCGATACGGTGTGGGATCAGGAACGCTGCGACTCGCGGCTGGAAGAGGACGTGGCGCGGCATGCGACCGAGGTGGTGCGCGTGCTGAACGGCGCGCCGACCACGCAGGGGCAGTTCGATGCGCTGGTCAGCTTCCACTACAATACCGGCGCGATCGGCCGGGCGACGCTGACCAGGAAGCACATGGCGGGCGATTATGCCGGCGCGGCGCGCGAGTTCGGCCGCTGGAACAAGGCGGCGGGCCGGGTGCTGGCGGGGCTGACGCGGCGCCGGGCGGCCGAGGTGAAGCTCTACCGCTCCTGATCGGGCGCGGCTGCGGCGCGCGGGCGGCGGGCACCGGTCTTGTATTGGTGTTGCCCGGCCGGCGCGCCGTCCTTGCAGCCGCCCTGCACCGCCGGCGTGCCCTGCGGCGAGGCGGTACCGACGGCGGCGATCAGCGCCGTCTGCTCGGCGTCGGAGAAGCGCTGCCAGCCATGCGGGCCGAGGCGCTCGAGCGGGCGGAAGCGGATCTTGTACTGCATCCGGGCGGAGCCCTCGACCCAATAGCCGAGGTAGACATAGGGCAGGCCCGCCTCAGCGGCACGGCGGATGTGGTCGAGGATGATGAAGTTGCCCAGCCCTCCGCGCGCCGAATGGTCGGGGTCGTAGAAGCTGTAGATCATCGACAGGCCGTCGGCCTGCCTGTCCGTCAGGCAGGCGCCGACCAGCCGGCCGGGCTGCCCGTTTTCCTGCCGCTCGCGATATTCGACCAACTGGCTGTCGACCGCCGTGTGCTCGACCATGTCGGCGAAGTCGATCTCGTCCATCGCCGCCATGCCACCGCCCGGATGCCGCCGCTCCAGGTAGAGCTGCAGCAGGGCGAACTGCTCGGCCGTGGCCCAGGGGCGGCATTCGGAGACGATCAGGTCGCTATTGCGCTTGATCACCCGCTTCTGTGCGGCCGAGGGGGCGAACTCGCGGGTCAGCACCCGCACCGAGACGCAGGCGCGGCAATCGAAGCAACTGGGGCGATAGGCGACCGTCTGGCTGCGGCGGAAGCCGATCCGCCCCAGCGCATCGTTCAGCTCCTCCGCATGCGGCCCCTTTAGCTCGGTGAACACCTTGCGTTCGGTCTTGCCCGGAAGATACGGGCAGGGTGCAGGGCTGGTCACGAAGAAGCGCGGGAAACGTACGGGAGCCGTCACGGCGCTGGCGGTCCTTTGCGAGCTGTGCCGGGAGGCGGCGCGGCGGGCGGGCGCCCGTGCCGTTCTCCCCTTGGTGGAGTCTTCTAACGCTCAAATGCGCGAAGGGGCAGAGGGAATCTGGCCGGCCCTGCTGGAGCGCCCTGCCCCGATTTGGGTCAGTTCAGCTCCACCCGGTTGACCACATAGCCGCGCCCCTGCAGCGCCGCGACCAGGCGCTCGATATGGCGGCGGTCGCGCGCCTCGCACTCGATATCGGTGACGAGGCCCTTGGCGGGCAGGCTGGTGAAGATCCGCTGGTGGTAGATTTCGAGGATGTTGACATTGTGCGCCTCGAATTCGCGCATCACCTTGGACAAGGCACCGGGCCGGTCCTGCAACGTGATCCTCAACCGCGCGAGTCGGCCCGAGCGGGCGAGGTCGCGCAGCAGCACGTTGGTCAGCAGCCGGGTGTCGATATTGCCGCCGCACAGGACCAGCCCCAGCGTGCGCCCGGCAAAACGCTCCGGATGGGCGAGCACCGCGGCGAGGCCGGCCGCGCCGGCGCCCTCCACCACCGTCTTCTCGATCTGCAACAGCAGCGCGACCGCCTGTTCGAGGTGCGATTCCTCCACCAGCAGGATGTCGTCGACGACCTGCTTGATGATTCGGCTGGTGAACTCGCCCGGTTCCTTCACCGCGATGCCCTCGGCCAGCGTATCGCCGCCGCAGACCAGCGCCTCACCCTTGAACCGCGCATAGGCGCTCGGGTAGAGCCGCGCCTGCACGCCGATCACGCCGATTGAGGCGTCGCGCGCCTTGGCGACGGTGCCCATGCCGGAGATGAGCCCGCCGCCGCCGATCGGGGTGACGATGGTCTCGATGTCGGGCGCATCCTCGAACATTTCCAGCGCCACCGTGCCCTGCCCCGCGGCGACGTGCGGATCGTCGAACGGGTGGACGAAGGTGAGGCCCCGCTCGCGCTCCAGCGTGCGGGCATGTTCGTAGGCCTCGTCGAAGGTCTCGCCCTCCAGCACCACCCGCCCGCCGACGCTCTCGGTCTGCATGACCTTCACCGTGGGGGTGGTCTTGGGCATGACGATGGTGACGGGCACGCCGAGGCGGGTGCCGTGATAGGACAGGCCCTGCGCGTGGTTGCCGGCGGATGCGGCGATCACGCCGCGCTCGCGCCGCTCGCGGTCGAGCAGCAGCAGCGCATTGAGGGCGCCGCGCTCCTTGTAGGCCGCGGTGAATTGCTGGTTCTCGAACTTCAGCCAGATCTGCGCGCCGGTGATCTCCGACAGCGTGCGACTATGCTGGGTGGGCGTGCGCACCACCGCGCCGGCGATGCGCGCGGCCGCCGCTTCGATGTCGGCGAGGTGGAGCGTGGCAGCGTCGAGCGTCTGGGTGGCAGTCATCGAGGCCCGGCCTAGTCCAAAACCGGCTCCAAGGGAAATAGCGGCGGCGCAAGGCCGGCACGCGAGCGGCAGAGATTGCCACGGGGCGCGCCACGCGGCAGGAGGCGGGGCATGAGCCAGAACATGCATGTCGCCTTCCTCGGCCTCGGGGTGATGGGCGGGCCGATGGCCGGCCACCTCGCCCGCGCGGGCCACCGCGTGACCGTCTACAACCGCACCGCCGCCCGCGCGGAGGCGTGGCTGGAGAAGCACGCCGGGCTGGATGTCGCCCGCGCGGAGAGCCCGGCCGAGGCCGCGCGGGGCGCGCAGGCGGTGCTCAGCTGCGTCGGCAATGACGACGACCTGGCGCAGGTGACGTTCGGGGAAGAGGGCGCTTTGGCGGCGATGGAAGGGGGCGCGCTGTTCGTCGACCATACGACCGTGTCGCCCTCCATCGCCAGGGCCGTGGCGCAGGCGGCAGGGGCGCGGGGCGTGCTGGCGCTCGACGCCCCGGTCTCTGGTGGGCAGGCCGGCGCCGAGGCCGGGCGCCTGTCGATCATGTGCGGCGGCAGCGCGGAGGCGATGGAGCGCGCCCGGCCGGTGCTGGAGTCCTATGCCGCGCGAATCGTCCACATCGGTGATGCCGGAGCCGGTCAGAGCGCCAAGGCGGTGAACCAGATCTGCATCGCCGGAACCCTCGCCGGCCTGTCCGAAGCGGTGCGGTTCGCACAAGGACAGGGGCTCGACATGGCGCGGGTGCTGGAGGCTGTGTCCGGCGGCGCGGCGCAGAGCTGGCAGATGGACAACCGCTGGGACACGATGGCGCGGGGTGAGTTCGACTTCGGCTTCGCGATCGACTGGATGCGCAAGGACCTCGCCATCGCGCTCGCCGCCGGGCGGGAGGCGGGCCAGCCGCTGCCGGTCACCGCGCTGGTGGACCAGCTCTATGCCGCGGTGCAGGCGCAGGGCGGCGCGCGGCAGGATACCAGCGCGCTGATCCGCCACCTGCCGGAGGTGGCACAATGAGCCCGCCGGTCCTTATGTTCTCCCCGGCGCGGCGGCGAGCGCCACGAGCGCAGCTGTCCGCGGGCGGCCGGCCTCGGGAGCATCGCCCGCAGCCCGTGCGCGCGCCTTCGCCGCGCGGAGCCTGGCTCACGCTGCGCAGCCTGCTTGCCCCGTTTGCCCTGCTGCTGCCCGCGCCCGCGCTGGCGGACACGCTGGTCGACAATATCAACGGCATTTCCGTGGACCGCGAGGGAGAGGTCACCCGCTTCACCGGCATGGTGATCGACGACGAGGGCCGCATCGCTCGCCTGCTCGACCGGCGCGACCGCCGGCCCGAGCGCGTCGACTTCCGCGAGGACGGGCGCGGCCGCACGATCATCCCTGGCATCATCGACGCGCATGTGCATGTGATGGGCCTGGGTCTGGCGCAATTGACGCTGGACCTGTCGGACACCGATTCGCTGGCAGAGGCGCAGGCGAGGCTCGCCGCCTATGCCGCCGCCAATCCGGACCGGCCGTGGATCCTCGGGCGCGGCTGGAACCAGGAGCGCTGGGGGCTCGGCCGCTTCCCCATGGCCGCCGAGCTGGACTCGGTGGTGGGCGACCGGCCGGTCTGGCTGGAGCGGGTGGACGGCCATGCCGGCTGGGCCAACAGCGCCGCCCTCGCCGCCGCGGGCGTGACCGCCGAGACGCAGGACCCGGCTGGCGGGCGAGTCGAACGCTTGAGCAGCGGCGAGCCGGCCGGCGTACTGGTGGACGCGGCGATGCCGCTCGTCGGCGGCCGGGTTCCCGAAGCCCGCGCCGAGGACCGCGACCTCGCTTTGCACGAGGCGCAGGAGGTGCTGGTCCGCTATGGCGTCACGGCCGTGGCCGACATGGGCACCTCCATCGAGGACTGGATGACCTATCGCCGCGCGGGCGATGCGGGCACCTTGCGGGTTCGCATCATGTCCTACGCCGACAGCGTGCCGACGATGCTGCTGGTCGGCGGCCCGGGCCCGACGCCTTGGCTGTATGAGGACCGGCTGCGGCTGAACGGGATCAAGCTCTATCTTGATGGCGCGCTCGGTTCGCGCGGGGCGCTGCTCAAGGAGCCCTATGCCGACGATGCGGATAATCGCGGGCTCGCGCTGATCGACGGCACGCAGCTGCGCAACCTGATGAGCCGCGCGGCGATGGACGCGTTCCAGCCGGCGATCCACGCGATCGGCGATGCCGCCAATGCCGAGGCGCTCGACGCGATCGAGGAGCTGGCGCAGGATTTCACCGGCGACCGGCGCTGGCGAATCGAACATGCGCAGATCGTCGACCCCGCAGACCTCGCGCGGTTCGGCCGGCACGGGATCGTCGCCTCCATGCAGCCGCTGCACCAGAGCTCCGACCGGCTGATGGCGGAAGCGCGGCTCGGCCCGGAGCGGCTGGAAGGCGCCTATGCCTGGAACGCGATGCTGGAGGCGGGCGCCACGCTCGCCTTCGGCTCCGACACGCCGGTGGAGCCGGCCGATCCCTTCGCCGGCATGGCGGTGGCGATCAGCCGCGAGGATGAGGAGGGCCAGCCCTTCGGCGGGTGGATGCCGCAGCAGCGGGTCAGCCGCGAACAGGCGCTTGCCGCCTATACGGCGGGCGCTGCCTGGGCCGGCTTTGCCGAGGGGCGCTTCGGCCAGTTGCAGGAGGGGCACCGAGCGGATTTCCTGGTGCTCGACCGCGACCCGCTGATGGCCAACCCGGCCGAACTGCGCGGCACGAATGTGCTGCAGACCTGGATCGGCGGCCGCAAGGTCTACGACGCAGGCGCTCCGGCAAGCCCCGCGCGCGGAGCGGCGGAAGGGCGCTAGGGGCGGCGCGGGGCCAGCCGCCCTAGCCCGCGCGACGGCGAGGCGAGCGCCCCTCCGCCGCGCCAGCCTTGCGCCCCTAGCTGCCGCCGGCTTCGCCGGTCAGGTCGATCGCCGCCTGCACCAGTTTCATGTAGCTCGGGGTCATGTTCACCACGTACTCGTTCTGCCCCCAGAAGAACGGCCAGTCCTCCTTGTTCTCCGGGAAATCGGGCTTGAGCACCAGCACGCCGGGCACCACGCCGCCCGCGATGTAGGAGAAATCCGCCCGGTTCATGCCATAGGCGACCTCCTTCGAGCGCGCCCCGACGGCGGAGACGAAGGACAGATTATGGCCCGGGTGCGTGCCGTGGAGGTAATCGAGCGCGCGGAACACTTTCGACCCGTCGCTGACCTGCGGGAAGGCCTTGTGGATCGCGTAGTCGATCAGGCCGGTCTGGATGACCGCGCCATTGCCCGCCCAGCCGCCGGTGGTGATCGGCACGCCATAGGGGTTGGCGCCGGTCTCGGGCACCTCCTGCGCCGCCCATTGGCGCGCGGCCGCCTCCACCTTCGTGCGGTAATCGGCGTTCATGTGGGGCAGCGCGGCGAGCGCGACCTGCGCATATTGGCCGAACTGCTCCTCGATCTGCGGCCACAGCGCGGCTACGGCCTGCGCATATTGCGGCTCGCTTGTGGTGGCGAGCAGCTCGACGGCGGCGGTGAACTGCTCGGCCGGGAGCCAGCCGCCCGTCGTGTTGCCGTGGCTGAACGTGTTGGGAGCTTGGGCACTCTCCTCGGTCCAGACATCCGTGGCGATGCGCAGCGCCTTGTCCGCCAGCGCGTCATTGTGCCCTCGCAAGGCGCGCGAGGACGCCGCCAGCGCCGCCGCCGAGCCGTAGTTGAGCGCGCTCGACTTGCTGGTGAACACCCAGCGATCGTCGGGCCTGCCGCTGCGCCCGCCCTCGCGCTCGCCATATCCGAGGGCCGGGTCGTAAATCAGCCCATCCGTCTTCGAGGCCGCGTCGCCCAGATGCGTATATTGCGCGACATCGGGCTCGACCACGCCGTGCACCGCATAGCCGACGGCGTCGTACATCGAGGCGAGATACAGCGCGCCGTGCTCGATCTGCTGAAGCACGTCCGGCCTGCCGTCGGGCACGTGCATCTCGACATGGCGCAAATCGTGGTCGACCCAGGTCTGGTCGCGGGTGAGGCCATGGTCCTCCCACAAATTGACGAGGCTGCGCACCACGGCGTAATTGGTCTGCGTGCGGATGTCGAAATCGCCGGCATCGATGAAGCCGCCCACGTTCAGGCCGGGCACGTGCTCGCCCGGGGCGAAGCGCGTGTCGGTGGTGGGGCCCTGGCGGTAGAGGTCGATATGCTCGTGGTTGACCGGCGCCTGCCGCGCATCGTCGCGGTGCGGATCGCCGTGCCACACGCGATAGGCCTCGTTGACGCTCATATGGTCCATCTGCACCGGCATGTAGATGTCGAGGCCCGGGTGCCACGCCGCGTCGTACACATCCGTGCCGATGCGGAAGGCGGCGGTGCGCTGGTCGCCATATTCGAGCTGGTAGAGCCCCGGCTCGCGCACGTGGCTGAAATCGAAGGTCGCGTAATCATAGCGTAGATAGCGGCCCCAGTCCTGCGGCTGGCCCGAGGCGACGACCTGCGCGCCCCCGTCTTCGCCGACGCGGAGCAGGCGCACCTCCCGCGCGGCATCGTCCTTCGCGTCGAGCTCGATCACGGCGCGCTTGGCCTGCCCGGGCGTGTAGCCGACCTGCGAATGGCCGATCACCGGCGGCCGCAGCCAGCCGGGCACGCTGCTCGGCTCCAGAGTCCATTCCACCACGCGCCCGGTCCGCCCCTCGGGGATCAGGCCGCGCACCACGAACCAGCCGTTCTGCGCCTGATTGCGCCCGTCATAAAGCGCAAGCTCGCCGCCCTCGGAGGCGATGCTCACGCGCCGCGCGGGATTTTCGGGCGCCAGCACAAGGCGCTGGCCGGTCGCCATCGGCAGCGGCTCGGCGCCGGGGCCGAGATCGCGCCCGCTCGCCGCATTGCGCTCGCCGCCGGCGACCATCTCGCTCGCCGGGTGGAGCGGCATGGTGCCGGCGCGGCCGTCCATCATGAAGCTGTTGTGGAAATAGGCAGAGGGCAGGAACTCGAGATTGAATCCCGCCCGCCCCGCCAGAGCGGCGGGCAGCGGCTGGTCCAGCACCACCGCGATGCGCACCGCCCCGCCCGCGGGTTCGGAGCGGATGCGGTACTGGAAATCGTGCTCGGGATATTCGAGCAGCACCTCGATGGTGCCGGTCGCCGCGTCCACATTGCGGCTGACGAGCCGGCCGATCGGGTCCCACTGGCCGGGCGTGGGGGAAAGGCGCACGTCGCCATTGGTGGCGATGCGCTGTTCCTGCTGGATCAGCTCGACGCCGCTGTGCTTGGCGTCGGCGAACAGCCCGTCATACCAGTTGGAAAAGACCAGCACATTGACGGCGGGGGCCGCGTAATAGCCGGCCTCGATCAGCTCCAGCGCCTCGCCGCGATCCTGCGCCTGCGCGCCCGGTGTCGCGGCCTGCTCCTGAGCCGCGACCGGGTGCGCCGCCGCGATCGCCAGCAGGGCCGCGCCGGCCAGAGTGCGGCCGAACATGCCTTTCATCCTCATCGGTTTCTCTCCCGTTCGGCGGCTTTCAACGCCGCTCGAAGGTAGCGCTACCATGATCGAAAGACGGGGGAAAGCAGCTGTTTGGAAATGGTGTGCGGAATGCGGGGCCGGGGGCAGCGGCTGAACTGGCGCTGCCCTGCGCTCAGTGCGTCGGCTGCTCGCCCTCGACCACGGCGGATTCGGCCAAAGCCGCCTCGCGCGCCGCCTTGTTCTCGCTGAACCGCATCAGCACCAGCGATCCTTCGAACAGCACCAGCAGCGGCACGGCCAGCATCAGTTGGGAGATCACGTCCGGCGGCGTGATCACAGCGGCAGCGATGAAGATGCCGACGATCACATAGCGCCGCGAGGTGGCAAGCTGATCGCGCGTGACCAGCCCGGCGCGGTTCAACAGCATCAGCAGCACGGGCAGCAGGAAGCTGATCCCGAAGGCCAGGATGAACCGCATGACGAGATCGAGATAATCGCCCATCGCCGGCAGCGCCTCCTGCGGCAGGCCGGCGGGCGTGCCCTCGAAGCCGAGAAACCAGCGAAAGGCGGTCGGCATCACCATGAAATAGGCGAGGCTCGCGCCCAGCGCGAACAGCACCGGCGTGGCGATCAGGAACGGCAGGAACGCCTTCTTCTCGCGCGCATAGAGCCCCGGCGCGATGAACGCCCAGAGCTGGTTGGCGATGATCGGGAAGCTGATGAAGAAGGCGGCGAACAGCGCCACCTTGATCTCCACGAAGAACGCCTCGTAGAGCTTGGTGTAGACGAGCCGCCCCTGCCCTTCCGGGAAAGCGGCGGCGAGCGGGCGCACCAGCAGCGCGAAGATGTCGTCCGCGAAATAGAGGCACACGGCGAAGGCCACGCCCAGCGCCGCCACCGCCCGCACCAGCCGGGTGCGCAGCTCGATCAGATGTTCGAGCAGCGGCGCCTGCGTGTCGTCGATGTCCTTGATGCTGAACGGCTTCACCGCCGCAGTTCCTCGGCCGGCGAAGCGGAGGGCGCGTCGGCGGGGGCGGCCGACGGGTGCGGCGCGCTATCGGACGCCGCCTGCGGCCTCACGTTGTTGGCCTCCTCCCGGGGGAGGGGCGGCACTTCGGGCAGTTCGTCCGGCCGCTCGGCGCGCAAGGTCACCGGCTTGCGAGCCTCGGCGGACGCAGCGGAAGGCCCGGGTGCGGCAGCGGGCGAGGTGCCGGCCGAATCCGCTCCCGCGCCTGCCCCCTGTGCCTCGGTGTCGGCCGCCCCGCTCTCGGCCGAGGCGCCGGCGAGCGGCTTCGTCTCAGGCGAGCTGTCGGCCGCTGCCGCCTGCGTTGCAGGCGCCGGCAGGGCGCCGGTGGGCTCCGCTTCTGGAGGGGCATCGGCCGGGTGCTCGCGCTTGATCCGCTCGTTCTGCTCGCGCCACTTCTTCTCCATCTCCTCCATCTCCGCCTCGCGGACCATGGCATCGAGGCCGGAGCGGAAGTGGTTGGACAGGCGGCGCACCTTGCCGATCCACTTGCCCGCGGTGCGCAGGGCAAGAGGCATGTCCTTGGGGCCGATGACGATCACCGCCACCACCACGATCAGCAGCAGCTCGGTCGCGCCGATATCGAGCACAGACGGCGCCTTATGCGTGAGTGCGCTGGATCAGCCGACGGTCTTGTCGACCGGGCGCGTGTCGTTGGCGGCGGTCTCGACGGGCTTGGCCTCGTGCACCGGGCCTTCGATGCGCTGGGGCATCGGCTTGCCCTCTTCCTCGCCCATGCCCTGGCGGAAGCTCTTCACACCCTTGCCGAAGTCGCCCATCATCTCGCTGATGCGGCCCCGCCCGAACAGGACGAGGATGACGAGCGCGATGATCAGGATCTGGAACGGACCGATGTTCACTGTGATATCTCCGGAATGCTTGGCGCCAGTCTAGGCGCTTTCGTCGGGCTTTTCCAGCGGCGCGGAATCTGACGCCCTGATGACAGCGAGTGTGCCGCGGCCGCCCTCCCGTGCCGCCGTCGTCGTCGGGAGGTGGTGGCCGCCAGCCCTGTGGCTGACCAGCCGCCGCAGGGGCAGCGGGCGAACGGAATTCGGCAGGTTTTCCCCGGAACGACTGCCACGAGCAGTGCCTGCAAAATGCAGCGCCGGCAAACATCTGGGCTCTCACCGAGCTTCCCTGCGGAACTCGGCGGACCTGTTCAGCGTGCCGACCGTCGCCCCGCCGGCTCGCTGCTGGCCGGGAGCGAGCGCGCACCCTTCGCCCGGCTGGCGAGGTCCTCACCCGTCCGCTTCGCCATCGAGCTCGCTGCCAGCACCGGCCACCTGCTCCTCTCCCCGGCGATCTTCCCCCGCAGACGCTTCCCCCGCCTCTCCGCCGACCAGCGCTTCATAGGCCTCGTCGACCGGATCGAGCAGGCCGGCCGCCTTCAGCTCGTCGAGCCCGGGCAGGTCGCGCCGGCTGGCGAGCCCGAAATGGCTGAGGAATTCCGGAGTCGTGGCATAGATCACCGGGCGCCCGGGCACTTCGCGCCGCCCGGCGATGCGCACCCAGCCCGCCTCCATCAGCACGTCCAGCGTGCCGCCGGCGGTCTGCACGCCGCGAATCGCCTCGATCTCCGCCCGGCTGACCGGCTCGTGATAGGCGATGATCGCGAGGCATTCGGTCGCCGCACGGCTGAGGCGGCGAAGCTGCTCCTTCTCGCGCCGCAGCAGGTGGGCGAGGTCGGGCGCGGTCTGGAACTGCCAGCGCCGGCCCCGCTCCACCAGCCGGATGCCGCGCGCCCGGTAGTGCTCCTCCAGCGCGGCGAGAGCGGGGCGCACCGCCGCGCCGTTCAGATGGGCGGAAAGCTGCTCGGCGCTCATCGGCGCCTCGGCCGCGAACAGGGTCGCCTCCACCGCGCGGACGAGGTCGCCGGGCGCGGCGGCTCCGCCGTCTTGTGCGCGCCGGTCCGGCTCCGCGGGTCCGCTCGCCGCTGCGGGGGAGCCGTCCGGGGCGGGCGAAATCTCCTGATTCGCGTGCTCGCGACCGGCTGCCGCACCGCCCTGCGCCGGTGCCCCGCTCGCCGCGCCGCCCTGGTCGAACGCGCGCGGTTCATCCGCAGCCGGCGCGTCGGTCGAACCGGCGCCGCCCTCCGTCGCCGCGCCGTCGCCCGCACCTCGCCGCTCGCCCGTCGCTTGCGGCTGGCTCATCCTGCCAGTCGCCGCAGGTGGAGAGGGCCGAACACCGCCTCCTGCCGCAGCTCCGCCTTGCCGCGCCGTGCCAGTTCCAGCGCCGCGACGAAGCTGCTCGCCAGCGCAGAGCGCCGCAGCCGGGGCTCGGCATGGCTGGGCAGGAAATCGCGCAGCTCGGTCCAGTCCAGCCGCACGCCCAGCATCGCCGAGACCCGGTCGAGCGCCGAATCGAGCGTCATCACCGGCCGCTCGCGCACCATGTGCACCACCGGCTCAGTGCGCGCCTTCACCTGCCCGTAGGCCGACACCAGCGCATACCACTCGCACTGCCAGACATTGCGCCGGTCGAGCCGCAAACCTTCCGGCGCCCCGCGCACGAACACGTCGCGCCCCAGCCGATCGCGCGCCAGCAGCCGCGCCGCCGCCTCGCGCATCGCGCCGAGCCGCTGGAGCCGCAATTGCAGCCGCAGCGCCAATTCCTCGGCGCTCGGCTCCTCCTGCTCCTCCTTCGGCAGCAGCAGGGCCGATTTGAGATAGGCCAGCCACGCCGCCATCACCAGGTAATCGGCCGCGAGTTCCAGCTTCAGCGCCTCGGCCCGATCGATATAGGCGAGATACTGGTCCACCAGCGCCAGGATGGAGATGCGCTTCAGGTCCACCTTCTGCCGCCGCGCAAGGTCGAGCAGCAGGTCGAGCGGCCCCTCCCACCCGTCGAGCTCCAGGTGCAGCGCGTCGTCGGCGGAACGCGCGGCCGGCGCCGGGCTCTCGTCCCATCCTCCCGCGCCCTCATCGCGCGGCGGATCGCGCGGCGGGTCGAAGAGCAGGCCCTCGGTCACGCGGCGGCGCCCGCCCCTCCGCACCGACCGGCCCGGCCAGCGCCGCGCGAACGCAGGCGCGCGGGCAACGGCGGCCGGCGGCGCTCCGGATGCACGCCAGCCCTCTGCCCGCATCCGCGCGAGGCAAAAGCCGCCGGGTTGTCGCGCAGGCCGGGCCAGTTCACGCGGGATCCTTGACCAGCGCCAGCAGCGCATCGCGGGTCGCCACCAGCTGCTCGCGGTCGCCCTGTTGCAGCACGCTCTTGCCGCAGGCGGCCAGCGCCCGGTCGAGCCGCGCGGAGCTCTCCCCATTCATGGCCGGCAGCAGTTCGGCGGTGGCGATCATCTCGTCCATCTTGGCCCAGCAATTGAGCACGATGTCGCAGCCCGCCTCGAACGCCCGCAGCGAGCGCGCCGGCACCCGGCCCGACAGCGCATGCATGTCGATGTCGTCCGACAGCAGCAGCCCGTCGAAACCGATCCGCCCGCGAATGATCTCGCGCACCACGAACGGGGACAGCGTGCCGGGATGGTCGCCGTCCCACGCGGTGTAGCGCACATGCGCGGTCATCCCGATCGGCGCGCGGTGCGCCAGCGTGCGGAACGGTTCGAGATCGGCTTCGAGCTCCGCCTCGCTCGCGTCCACCACCGGCAGTTCCTTGTGGCTGTCCGCCTCGGCGCGGCCGTGCCCGGGCATGTGCTTGATACAGCCCGCGACGCCCGCCGCCTCGAACCCGTCGAGCACCGCGCGGCCCAGCGCCGCCACCTGCAACGGCTCCTCGCCGAACGCCCGGTCGCCGATCACATCGTGCGCGCCGGGGCGCCGGACGTCGAGCATCGGCGCGTAATCGACATTGATCCCCGCCTCCGCCAGATCGAGCGCCAGCGCCGCCGCATTGCTGCGCGCCGCCTCGATCGCGCTGGACGGCGCGATGTGCCACAGATCGGCGAAGGCCCCGGCGGGTGGAAAAGCGGGCCAGACCGGCGGCTTCATCCGCGCCACGCGCCCGCCCTCCTGGTCCACCGAGACCAGCAGGTGCTCGCGCCCGTGGAGGGTGCGCAGATCGTCGGTCAGTGCGCGCAATTGCTCGCGATCCACGATGTTGCGGCCGAACAGGATATAGCCGGCCGGGTCGCTCTCCTTGAAGAAGGCGCGCTCGTCGGCGGTCAGCACCGGGCCGGCAAGGCCGAAGATGGCGGGCGTCATGGTCCCTCGATTCGCAAGAAACGCGCGCGCGGGCAAGCGCCGCCGTCCCGCGCCGATGTGGATAGGCCTAGGGCTTGACCTGGCAGTCGCCGCCCACGGTCCGCAGCGAGCGGCACAGATCCTGCGCCGCCGCCATGCCGGGCGCGACGACCTGCAGCCGGAACACCGGCGCGCTGTCGCTCGTCCCCTCCACGATCCGGTGGCTCCGCCCGTGGAGCGGCTCCAGCCGCGCATGAAGCTGCTGCCAGCCCGCCTGCGCCGCCTCGCGGGTGGGATAGGCGCCGATCTGCACGCCGACACCGCCGGCCACCTCGGCGCCTGCCGCTTCGCTCTCGCCGGCCGCCGCCGCCACGGGCGCCGGCTCGTCGGCGATCCGCCCGGGCAGGTTGAGGCCCTCGCCGACCTCGAAGCTGGTCGCGCCGGTGCCCGCCACCTCGTTGCCGCCGGTATCGGCCGCCCGCATTTTGTAGGGGCCCTGGGGCGCCGCGATGATGCTGCCATCGGCCTCGGGTGCCGCCATGCCCCCCTGCCACAGCCACCATCCCACGCCCGCGAGCACCGCCAGCACCACCAACAGGGCCAGGGTGAAGGCGACGATCCGGCCGCTATCGACCCCGTCCGCCTGCTCGTCTCCCTCGCCCTCCTCGCCCTGAAGCCAGGGGAGCCGCTCCTCCCGGTCGTCCAGCGCCAGGCGCAGCGATCCGTCTTCGCCCAAAGCGGCCCGGTGCGCAGCCCGGTGCGCAGCTCCACGCGTGCCGCCCGCCTTGCTCTGGCCCCCGCGCATCAGCCGCATGGGTTAAAGCTCCTCCACCGCCTCGACCCCGAGGATCGCGAGGCCGTTGCGGATCACCTGCCCGATCCGCTCGGCCAGATAGAGCCGCGCGCCCGTCAGCGGCGCATCATCGGTGCGAATGATGCGCAGGTGCGGATCGTCATTGCCCATGTTCCAGAAGGCGTGGAACGCGGCCGCCAGATCGTAGAGATAGAAGGCGATGCGGTGCGGCTCGCGCGCCTCGGCCGCGGCCTCCACCTGCCGCGGGAACTGCGCGGCGATCTTGACCAGCGCCAGTTCCTCCGCGCCCAGCCTGTCCAGCGCCTCGTCAGACGGCCCGAGCCCCTCCCCCTCCGTTAAGGCGCCAGCCTTTCGCAGGGTCGAGCGGATCCGCGCGTGGGCGTATTGGACGTAGAACACCGGATTGTCCTTGCTCGCCTCCACGACCTTGGCGAAGTCGAACTCCATCTGCGCCTCGGGCTTGCGGGTCAGCATGGTGAACCGCACCACGTCCTTGCCCACTTCCTCGACCACCTCGGCCAGCGTCACGAAGGTGCCGGAGCGCTTCGACATCTTCACCGGCTCGCCGCCGCGCAGCAGCTGCACCATCTGCACCAGCTTCACGTCGAACGGGATCGGCTTCTCCTGCCCCTCGCCCAGCGCCTCGACCGCGGCCTTGATCCGCTTGACCGTGCCCGCATGGTCGGCGCCCCAGATGTCGATCAGCGCGTCCGCGCCTTCCGCCTTCTGCATGTGATAGGCGAGGTCGGCGCCGAAATAGGTCCAGCTGCCGTCGCTCTTCCTGATCGGCCGATCCTGGTCGTCGCCGAAGCGGGTGGAGCGGAACAGCGGCAGTTCCACAGGCTCCCAGTCCGAGCCATCGTCTTTTGGCGTCTTGCCCTTGGGCGGCTCCAGCACGCCATCATAGACGAGGTCGTGCTCGCGCAGCCACGCCTCGGCCGCCTCGGGCTTGCCGGCGCGCTGCAACTCGGCCTCCGAGGCGAACACGTCGTGCGCGATGCCGAGCAGCTTCAGGTCGGCGCGAATCAGCTCCATCATCGCCGCCACCGCTTTGGTCCGGAACAGGTCGAGCCACTCGCTTTCCGGCGCGGCAGCGTAGCGCTCGCCGAACTCGGTCGCCAGCGCCTGCCCAACGGGCATGAGGTAATCGCCGGGGTACAGCCCCTCCGGGATCGCGCCCACGTCCTCGCCCAGCGCCTCGCGATAGCGCAGGTGGACCGAGCGGGCGAGCACCTGCACCTGCGCCCCCGCATCGTTGACGTAATACTCGCGCACCACCTGGTGCCCGGCAAATTCGAGCAGCGCCGCCAGCGCATCGCCCACCACCGCGCCCCGGCAATGGCCCATATGCATCGGACCCGTGGGGTTGGCGGAGACATATTCGACATTCACCCGCCGCTCAGCGCCCCGCCGCGAGCGCCCGTAATCGGCGCCGAGGGCGGCGATCGCCCGCAATTCCGCCAGCCAGTTCGCATCGGCCAGCCGTAGGTTGATGAAGCCGGGCCCGGCGATCTCGGCGCTGTCCACCAGCGGGTCGCTCGCCAGCTTCTCGACAATCCGCTCGGCCAGCGCGCGCGGATTGGTCTTCGCCTGCCGGGCCAGCACCATTGCCGCGTTGGTGGCGAGATCGCCGTGGGAGGGATCGCGCGGCGGCTCCACGCTCACCGCCCCGCGGTCGCTGTCGGGCGGCAACGCGCCCTCCATCTCGAGCGCGCCCAGCGCGGCGTCGATCTTGGCGGCGAAGGCGGCGGTCAGGGTGTGGATCTCGGTCATGCGCCGGGCAACTAGCCTGTTTGCCCTTGTCCGGGAAGAACCGCCGGTGCCGTGTCGGCGCGTTGGAAACTTCCGCTTGCGCCCCAATTGCGGACAGCGAGATCTGCGCCCTTTCCCGATGCACGGCTCTGTGTAGTGCGGCGAGCGCGATTCTTGCAGAGCATGTCGGGGTGTGAGCAGGAGGGCCTATGGCAACTCGGCCGTGCCCGAGCCGCTGGCATAGCTTGAACAAAGGAAGCGAGATTGCTCAGCGGCTTCATCGAAGCTGCCTCGCGCCGAGTGGCGCTAGGCATTAGAAGGCGATGGTTGACACTGCCGCCAGTGCAATCTGTGCGCAGCAGGAACAGGATCGCGCGGCAAAAGGAGCATGGTGCCAAGCCGATTGCGCATCCGATCCTACGTGAAGTTAGCGAGAAGCTTGAGTCCGAGGCAATAGTGCCGATGGCCAGAGCGAGGCTGCGCTCGCTCCTGGATGAAGCGGCCGCAGTGCAAGTCGATGAGCTCATCAGAAAGTTGAATGGTGGATGGACGTGGCCATGCACGGATTTACTTGAGAGTGACGACGTATGCAGGATGTTCCCTGAGGTCTACAAGATCGGCCTTTCTGATAAACTCTTAGACTTGGCTGAAAACTATCTCGGTGAGCGCTGCGTCTTTTCCAACTGCAATCTCACACGCCAGCCTCGACAATCAAGTCGTGCGGGCACCCAATTGTGGCATACGGACATAGAGGATGACCGAATGGTCCGAATCCTCATCTATTTGAACGATGTGAGCCCAGGTGGAGGAGCATTCGAGTACCTGTCGGCGTCCGACACCGCAGCGGTGCATAATTACCGACCGGGCTACCTACAAGAAGAAGTCGCGTCGCGTTCGGTACCTGAGCGATGTCGACGGCACTATATCGCAGAGGCGGGATCTGCGGTGGTGTTTGACGGCACACGCGTCCTTCATCGCGCCGGCTTGCCGACAAGTGCTGACAGGTTTTCCCTTTCACTGACTTATACTTCACGTGCCCCGCGCTATATTCTGCCGGCTACTCGGTTGAAGCGTGGCACCCGCGATCTCATCTGGCAGTCCCTCAGTGAACGCCAGCGGCAAGCAATGCCCTAGCCCACCGGCCCCGACCTGATTGGCATCGGGCCTTGTTGGTCAGCTCCCCACCAAACTCCGCCGAAACCGCCCCGCTCAGCGGGTGGCGTTATACACCAGCTGGTCCTCGGTCAGCTGGAAGCCGACGAGCAGCTCGAAGGTCGCGCGGGCAATGGCGGCGCGCACCTCCGGTTCGGTCAGCGGGTCGACGGCGGCCTCGGCCTCGCCCGCCTCGCGCCGCTTGGTGATCCGCTCGCGAATGTCCTCGGGCAAGGTCGCGGCGGCGCGGTCGACATAGGCGCCGGCCGTGGCGCTCGCCTGAGCCCGCGCCTCGCCATCGGCGAAGTTCAGGGTGACATTGCCGACCCGCTTGGCGATCACCGCGCTGCCGCCGCGCACCACGGTCGAGTAATAGGGCAGGGTCAGCGTGCGCGCGCCTCTCGTGTCGCGCCGCTGCGCCGCCACGTCGAAGCTGGCGGTGGCATAGACCAGCTCGCCCGTATCATTGCACTGGCCGCGCACATTGCTGATGGAGGCGGTCACGTCGATGGCGTCGGCCGTGCGCGCTTCCGGCGTGGTGAACACGGTGACGTCGCCCGTATAGTCGGGCACGCCCACGGCCGGGCAGACGCTGCGCAGGGCGGTGATGCCCACACCCTGTTCCACCACGATCTCGCCTTCCGAGCGGCACCCGGCCAGCGCCGCAGCGGCGATCGCGGCGGCCAACAGCGCCGGACGAGCGTTCATTCCCATATCACCTTCCCATCAAACAGGACGAGGGGCCCTAGCCCGTTCGCCGGAACCCCACAACACCGGACCCGCACCAAGCGGGTCCACCACGGCGGCGCTCGAAACGCCCGCCACACCGCCGCCAGCGCGCAAAGCACCGGAGACGACGCGCCACGGTCCGTCGGCCCGCCGCCCCGCTGCCCGACCACTGGCACCCGCGCCGCGAGGCGCCGCACCGCCACGTCGCACCGCCACCTGGGACAGCCTGCCCCTCCACACGTTGCCAGCGGGCGGCGGAGCGACTAAGTCCGCACGCATGAACGCCCCCTTTCACGACAAGCCGCTGGCCGGTGCCGCCGCCGCCCCGGGCAAGCAGCCGCTGACGGTGCTGATCGCGGCGCCGCGCGGCTTCTGCGCCGGGGTCGACCGCGCCATCGAGATCGTGGAACGCGCGCTCGAGCGCTATGGCGCGCCCGTCTATGTCCGGCACGAGATCGTCCACAACCGCTACGTGGTCGAGGGGCTCAAGGCCAAGGGCGCGATCTTCGTCGAGGAGCTGGACGAGGTGCCCGCCAACGCGCCGGTCGTATTCAGCGCCCATGGCGTGCCCAAGTCCGTGCCGGCCGAGGCCGAGCGGCGGCAGATGACCTATCTCGACGCCACCTGCCCGCTGGTCAGCAAGGTCCACCGCCAGGCCGAACGCCAGATGGAGGCCGGGCGCCACATCGTCTTCATCGGCCATCGCGGCCACCCGGAGGTGATCGGCACGTTCGGCCAGGTGCCCGAAGGCATGATGACGCTGGTGGAGGACGAGGCCGACGTCGCCGCGCTGGCCTTTCCGGCCGACACGCCGCTCACCTACCTCACCCAGACCACCCTCTCGGTGGACGATACCGCGCAGGTCATCGCCGCGCTCAAGGCCCGCTTCCCCGGGATCGTCGGCCCTAAGGCGGAGGACATCTGCTACGCCACCTCCAACCGGCAGGCGGCGGTCAAGGCGATCGCGCCCGGCTGCGACCTGGTGCTGGTCATCGGCGCGCCGAACTCCTCCAACTCGGTGCGGCTGGTGGAAGTGGCCGAGCGTTGCGGCACCGGTGCAAGGTTGATCCAGCGCGCGTCCGAGATCGATGCAAGCTGGCTCGACGGCGTGGGCACGGTGGGCGTCACCGCCGGCGCCTCCGCGCCTGAAAAGCTGGTGCGCGAGGTGGTGGACCGGCTCGCCGAATGGCGCGACGTGGAGGAGCACACGCTCGTCACCGCGCAGGAGAAGATGGTCTTCAAGCTCCCTCGCCAGCTCGCCGACTGAGACTCCTCCGATGGCGGTCTACACCACGCTTTCGGCGGCGGAGCTCGCCGCGCTGATCGGCGAATACGATGTCGGCCAACTGGTCTCGGCCAAAGGCATCGCCGAAGGGGTGAGCAATTCCAACTGGCTGGTCGAGACCACCGGGAACCGCTTCATCCTCACCATGTACGAGGCGCGGGTGGCGGTGGAAGACCTGCCCTTCTTCCTCGGCCTGCTCGATCATCTGGCGGCGAAGGGCAGCCCGGTGCCGCGCACGATCCACGACCGCACCGGCGCCGCGTTCCGCATGGTCGGCGGCAAGGCGGTGGCGCTGATCGAGTTCCTGCCCGGCCTGTCGGTCGACGTGCCCAGCCCGGCCCAGGCCCGCGCGGTGGGCGAGGCGCTGGCCGGCCTCCATCGCAACGCCGCCGATTTCACAGGCGAGCGGGCCAACACAATGGCCCTGCCTGCCTGGCGCGACCTGTTCGCCGGCTGCGGAGAGGACGGCCTCGCGAGCATCGACCCGGGCCTGCCCGCGCTGGTGAGGGAGGAGATGGTGTCGGTCGAGGCGGACTGGCCGGGCGGCCTGCCGCGCTCCGTCATCCATGCCGACCTGTTCCCGGACAACGTGCTGCTGCTGGAGAACAAGGTCAGCGGGCTGATCGACTTCTACTTCGCCTGCACCGACATCGCCGCCTACGACCTCGCCGTCACCCACGCGGCGTGGAGCTTCGCGCGAGACGGCGCCTTCCGCCCCGAAATCGCCGCTGCCTTGATGGAAGGCTATTGCGCCGCCCGCCCGCTCTCGGCGGAGGAGCGCGCCGCCCTGCCGGTCCTCGCCCGCGGCGCAGCCTTGCGCTTCATGGCGACCCGCTCCTACGACTGGCTGCACACGCCCGCCGATGCGCTGGTCACCCGCAAGGACCCGCTCGACTTCGCCCGCCGCCTCGCCTTCTACCGCCAGGCCGGCGACGCGGCCTTCGCATGAGCCCGGCTATCGCATGAACAGCGTGCAGATCTTCACCGACGGCGCCTGCAAGGGCAATCCGGGCCGCGGCGGCTGGGCCGCACTGCTGCGGACCGGCGAGACGGAGAAGGAGCTGGTCGGGTCGGAAGCGCACACCACCAACAATCGCATGGAGATGCTGGCGGTGATCCGCGCGCTGCAGGCGCTGAAGCGCCCCTGCGCCGTCGATCTCCATTCGGACAGCAAATATGTGATCGATGGCATCACCAAATGGGTTCATGGCTGGCAGAAGCGCGGCTGGGTCACCGCCGCGCGCAAGCCTGTGCTGAACGCCGACCTCTGGCGTGAGCTCATTGCGGCCACCCAGCCGCACAAGATCAGCTGGCACTGGGTGCGCGGCCATGCCGGCCACACCGAGAACGAGCGGGTCGACCGGCTCGCCAGCGCTGCGGCCTCCGCCGCCGGTGCCAAGTAAGGCGAGGAAGCGCCGCCTTCCGCGTCCGGGCCGCTGGCCCATCCGCTGACCCGGTGCAGGAGTTTGCGCGTGGGCGGCGCGGCGATGACCGACATCGGCGCAAGCTGCGAGCGGCAGGCCGATGCGCGCTTCGGAGAGAACAGCCGGGGGCTCGAACTGAGGCGCTCCACCGACGAACGCGCCTATCTGGCTCAGTCATCGCGGTCGATCCGGCCCACCGTCGTGGAAGCAAGCGCCCGCACAGGGCGGTAGCGGATCGGATCGCGGCCGGCGGAGCGCCTCCCCCCCCCCCCCCCCCCCCCCCCCCCCGCGTCCCGCGGCGAAGCGCTTCCTGCCGGCGGCCCGCCGCGAGCACTGCGTTAGAACCATTTCGTGCCGCCGCCGCGAGCCTTGCCCGCCCGCGAATCCGACACAGCCGCACTCCCGGCCTGGCCAACCCGCCTAAGCCGCTCCGCAGCAGTCGAACCGCGCTCCTGTTCCGTCCCTCTGACGCGCAGGCAAGCCGCGACAGCCCCGCTCTGGCGCGGGGTGCCGATTCAGCCGAAGCGGCCGGGATCGTAGAGCGACGGGTCCAGCGAGGCGGTCATCTCGTCCCTCCCGCGCCCGAGCAGCAATTGCGCGGCGAGGCGCGCGGCGGCGGGTGCGGTCTGGATGCCGAAGCCGCCCTGCCCCGCGAACCAGAAGAAGCCCTCCTGCCGCGCATCCCAGCCATAGACCGGCAACCGGTCGGGCGCGAAGCTGCGCAGGCCCGCCCACTTGCGCTCCAGCGCGGCGACGCGCCACTCGACCACCGCCTCGAACCGGTCGACGGCCAAGGCGACGTCCAGCTCCTCGGGCGCGGCATCGCAGGGGGCGGAGGGCGTCTCGTCATGCGGGCTCAGCCACAGGCGCTCGCCCTCGGGCTTGAAGTAGAACCCGCCCTTGAGGTCCAGCACCAGCGGCAGGTCGGCGGGCGGCGCGGGCTCGGTGCGCAGCTGAACCATCGTGCGGCGCAGCGGCCTTATGCCGAGCGGTCGTGCGCCGGCCAGCACCGCCACCTCGTCCGCCCAGGCGCCCGCGGCATCGACCAGCGCGCCCGCGCGCACCTCGGCGCGCGAGCTTCCATTGCCCTCGAACAGCAGGCGCCAGCCCTGGCCGTCCCGCTCCGCCGCCACGAGGCGCGCACGGCCGCGCAGCACCGCGCCCCCGTCCTTGGCGAGCGCCAGATAGTGCTGGTGCAGCGCGGCGACGTCGATGTCGGCGCAGCCGGGCTCGGCGATGGCGTGGGCCCAGGCTGGGCGCAATCCGGGGATGCGCCGCGCCAGCTCCGCCCGTCCGAGCGGCGCGATGCTCACCCCGCTGCCGGCGAAGCGTTCGAGGAAGCTGGCGACCGCCGCCTCGTCCTCCTCACGCGCGAGGTAGAGCGCACCGCGCGGACGCAGCATGCCTAGCCGCCGCAGATAGGGCCCGGAAGCGAGCGTCAGCGGCACCACCTGAGGCCCGCCATAGCACTCCTCCCAGAACGCCGCCGAGCGCCCGGTCGTGTGATAGCCGGGCTGCGACTCGGCCTCGGCCAGCAGCACGCTGGCATGGGGCGCAAGTTCCGCGGCGAGGCTGGCCCCGGCCATGCCGGCGCCGATCACGGCGATGTCGAAGTGCTCGCCCCGCCGTCCGCTCACTCCGGCGTTCATCGGGGCACCGTTCGGTCGAGGAAGGCGTCGATCGCCGCCAGGGCGCGGGTGCGCACCGGATCGGTCTCGCGCAGGATCTCGTGCCGCGACTCGGGCCCGAACCACAGCACCTCCGCCTGCGGCAGACGGGCGGCGGCGCCCGCGATGGCGCGGGTGCTCACCAGCCGGTCGGCGCGGGTGGCGATGGTGAACACGGGCATGCGCACGCGCTCCAGCACGCCCCGCTTCTCCAAGGTGCGGATCGAGCGCATCGCGCCCGCGACCCAGCCCCAGCTTGCCGGCCCCATCGCGAGGTGTGGCCGTTGCTCGCGCCACCACAGCTCGTCGGCGTAGCGCTCGTCGTCATGCGTCAGCAGCGCCTGCCGGGCGGCCGGCAGCTCGCCCGGCTTTTCGCTCGACTTCCAGGCCGGCCGGCGCGGATCGCCGCACAGCGCCATCAACCGCGCGACGGCGTGCTTGATGCGCACCGGCAAGGCTTCGGGCAGCACGTCGAGCATCGGTGCCGACAGGACCAGAGCGGCGGGAGCGGGCGCCAGTGCCTCCTCCGCCACCGCGCGCAGGGCCAGGTGCCCGCCCATCGAATGGCCGACCAGCACTTGCGGGCCCGTAATTTGTGCGGCGCTCTCGCGCGTCCAGTCGCGCCAGAAGGCCGCGAGATCGCCGATCCATAGCGAGAAATCGTCCATGTGGCCGGTCAACTCGTCCAGTCCGAGCCGGCCCGAGCCGGCCTGCCCGCGCCAATCGGCGGCGCTGACCCGCCAGCCCTGCCGGCGCCAGTGCTCGAAGCTTTCGAGGTACTTCTCGTAGGAGTCGCCGCGCCCGGGCATGAACAGCAGCGAGCCCCGCGCCGCGCCCTCCGGCGCCGGCCAGTCGAGCAGGCGGATCGCGTGCCCGTCGGGGGCCGACCAGCGCCGCTCTCTCGCCCCGGCCGGGATGGCGCGGCGATCGAACGGCGGGGTGCTCGCCTCCTCCTGCCGGCTGATTGCGGCCTCCTCGCAAGTACCGGCCGAAGTCGTGGTTACCGGCCAGAGTTACCGAATCATAAGCAGTGCGCCTTAACGGGCAGGTTCATGCACGCTCCCCTCCTCGCCTACGGGCTCCTCGCCGGGTTGGCAATCGCGCTGGTGATCGCGGCCGCGACCGACATTCGCAGCCGCACGATCGGCAACCGCCTGAACCTCGCCATTGCGCTCGCCGCCCCGCTGTTCTGGTGGGCGAGCGGCCTCGAACCCTGGCCGGGCATGGCGGCGCAGCTGGTGCTGGCGCTGGCGACCTTCGCCGTGGGGGCGGGCCTGTTCGCGCTGCGGGCGATGGGCGGCGGCGACGTCAAGCTGCTGGCCGCGCTCGCGCTGTGGATCGAGCCGGGCATGTTCGCGCGGCTGGTCATCGCGATGGCGCTGCTCGGCGGTTTGCTGACGCTTTGCATGATGGTCGCAAGGGCCATGCGCGGGGGGCGGGAACGGCTCGCAATTCCTTACGGCGTGGCGATCGCGGCGGCCGGGCTGTGGGTGCTGGCGGGCGCCCATCTGCAGGCGGCCGGCCGCTTCGTCGTGATGGTGTGAACCCGATTTTAACCATTCCTGGCTACTTCGTCCTCATCACCTGACGCACTTACCAAGAAGGCCGATTTCGCGATGGACCGCAAGAAGCTGGTACTCCTGATCGCAGCACTCAGCGTGGCGATCGTCACGGCGCTCGGCGCCCGCACCCTGTTCGCCGGCGCTGCCGCTCCGCAAGCCGAAGCCGCCGCACCGCAGCCGCAAGGGCCCAAGGTGCTCGTCGCCAAGCGCGCTTTGCCGGTCGGCACGATCATCACCGCCGATGCGGTCGGCTTCCAGCTGTGGCCGCAGGAAATGGTGCAGGACGCCTATTTCATCGATGGCGAGGCGGACATGACCAAGATGCTCGGTACGGTGGTGCGCCACCCGCTCACCGCCGGGGAGCCGGTCACCCGCGGGGCGCTGGTCGCTCCCGGAGATCGCGGCTTCCTCGCGGCGGCCCTGGGCGCGGGGATGCGGGCCGTGACGGTGCCGGTTTCCGCCCAGACGGGCGTTGGCGGCTTCATCTTCCCCGGCGACCGCGTCGACGTGATGCTGACCCAGACGGTTGACGATCCGCAGGGCGGCCCGGCCCTGCGCAGCACCGAGACCATCGTGGGCAATTTGCGGGTGCTGGCGACCGACAAGTCGACCGAGACCACCACCACCGAGGACGGCAAGACCATCGTCAACGACCTCAGCACCGTCACGCTCGAGGTGACGCCCCGCATTGCCGAGAAGATTTCGGTGGCGCAGGCTATCGGCGCGATCAGCCTCTCGCTGCGCTCCATCGCCGACAACAATTCGGAGCTGGACCGCGCGATCGCCGAGGGCGAGGTCGAACTGCCCGACAACGCCACGCCCGAGGAGGAGGAGCGTTTGCTGCGTGCCGCGGTGGCGCGGCCGCAGGACGATGCGACCTCGTTCGTGACCGGCGGCGATGTCTCGCGCTTCCAGCGCAGCACCCTGCCCCGCCCGGCCGCGATGCCCGCCCTCGCCGCGCCGCAGCCGGTGATCCAGTCCGCACCCACCTTCGTGTCCGCCGCCCCCGAGGCGCCGTCGCGCCCCGCCGGACCCAGCGTGCGGGTCACCCGCGGCCAGAACACCACCGTCGTGCCGGTCGCCCGATGAGCCTCCCCGCCAGCCCGAAGCCTGTTCGCCCGCTCCGTTCCAAGGATCACACGATGTCCCGCCCTCTCCTCCGCACCGCTTTGGCCGCCGCCTGCGCCCTCGCGCCGCTCGCCGCCCTGCCTGCCGCGCCTGCCATGGCCCAGGCGGTCACCGCCCCGACGCAGGAGATCGTGCTCTCCATCGGCCGCGGGGAACTGGTCACCCTGCCCGCGCCGATGGCCGACATCTTCGTCGCCAACGAGGCGGTCGCCGATGTCGAGGTGAAGTCGCAGCGCCAGCTTTACGTGATGGGCCTCTCCGGCGGCGAGACCACCGTCTATGCCAGCGACAAGGCCGGCGAGATCGTCTGGTCGGCCACCATCCGCGTGGGATCGAACATCGGCAGCGTCGACCAGATGCTCGCCCTCGCCATGCCCGAGGCGAAGATCGGCGTCGCCACTCTGGGCGGCAACACCGTGCTGCTGACCGGCACCGTCGCCGCGCCGGAAGATGCGGCGGAGGCCGAGCGGCTGGTCAAGGCCTATGTCGGCGAGGGCATCAACGTCATGTCGCGCCTGCGCACCGCGACGCCGCTGCAGGTCAATCTGCGCGTGCGCTTTGCCGAGGTCAGCCGCTCGCTGGTCCGCGCGCTGGGCGCCAACCTCGCGACCATGGACAGCACGACTGGGCTGCGCGTGGGCATCGGCCAGGGCCGCACGGGGGCCATCCCGCAGTTCAGCGGCTCCTATATCGACCCCACCACGGGCGAGCGCATCTTCCCTTCGCTCGGCGTCGGCGGCACCGAAGGGTCCGAGGGGGCCAACGTGGTCAACAACATCACCGGGGGCTCCACCATCGGCGCCTTCGGGCGCTTCCTCGGGCTCGATTTCGGCGCGGCGCTGGACCTGGCCGAGCGCGAGGGCCTGGTCAGCACGCTGTCGGAGCCCAACCTGACGGCGCTGTCGGGCGAGACGGCCGAGTTCCTGGCCGGCGGCGAGTTCCCGATCCTGCTCAGCCAGGGTCTCGGCACCACGACCGTCGAGTACAAGAAGTACGGCGTCAGCCTGTCGTACACCCCCACCGTGCTTTCCAACGGGCGCATCTCCATCCGGGTGCGGCCGGAAGTGTCGGAACTCTCGGCGCAGGGCGCGGTGACCCTGGAGGGCACGCAGATTCCGGCGCTGACCGTCCGCCGCGCGGAGACCAGCGTGGAGCTGGGTTCGGGCCAGAGCTTCATGATCGCCGGGCTGATGAGCAACAGCGCGCAGAACGCGGTCGAGAAGGCGCCGGGCCTCGGCGAGCTGCCGATCCTGGGCAATTTGTTCAAGTCCACCGAGTACCGCAAGGGCGAGACCGAGCTGGTGATCGTGGTCACCCCCTATCTGGTGAAGCCGGTCGACGATTCCGAGATCCGGCTGCCGACCGACGGCTTCCGCTCAGCCAGCGTGGGCGAGCAGCTGCTCGGCCGCGAGCATGGCGGGGTGAGCGGCGAGGTGCGGCCGATGCCGCGCGCTGCCGAGCCCGCCCCCGCCGCTGCCGCCGCCGAGCCGCAGGACGCCGCCGCGCCCGAGCCCTTCCGCATCTCCTTCTAAGAACGAGGACCACGAGGATGTTCCACCGCCCCCCTGCCCCCGCCGCGGCGCTCGCGCTGTCGCTCGGGCTCGCCCTCGCCGCATGCGGATCGCCTGCGGACAACCGCTCGCTCTACAGCGTCAACCAGCCGGTGGTGGAGCAGCAGGTCCATGCGCTCGACCTGCAGGCCGGCGCTGGGGGCCTGGCCCCCGCCGAGCTGCGCCGGCTCGACAGCTGGCTCGAAGCGCTGGACGTGGGCTTCGGCGACGAATTGGCGCTCGATGGCCTCGCCGCGGGGGCCCCGGTGCGTGACCAGGTCGCCGCGCTGCTCGCCCGGCGCGGGCTGTTGCTCGCCGATGGCGCGCCTGCCGGCGAGAGCGTGATCGCGCCCGGGCTGGCCCGCATCCGCGTGAGCCGCGCCCGTGCCTTCGTTCCTCGTTGCCCGAACTGGTCGGACCGCCAGGGCGGCAATTACGGCAATGCGACGAGCGCCGATTATGGCTGCGCCGTCAACGCCAACCTCGCCGCGATGGTCGCCGATCCCTCGCACCTGCTGAGCGGCGCACAGGCGAACGGCGTGGCGGCGGCGGCGGACGCGGTGAAGGCCATCGAGACCCATCGCGAGCGGGTGCCCACCGGGGCTGCCCCCCTGCCCCAGGTTTCGAGCGTGGAGAACTGAGATGAACGGACTGTGGAAGCCCGGCGGCCGCGAGCCCTTCGCCGCCTTCGCCTGCGACGATGCCACGCTGGAGGCGCTGCGCTCCGCCGCCACCGAGACCGCGCTGCCGCCCGAAAAGTGCGTGCGCGGCGGCCTGCGCAGCGCGGTGCAGACTCTGGCCGTGGCCGGCAGCCCGGCGATCCTGGTGGTCGATCTTTCCGAATGCACCGACCCGCTGAACGAGATTTCCGCTCTGGAGGAGGTGTGCGAGCCCGGCACGGCGGTGATCGCGCTTGGCCGGGTCAACGACGTGCGGCTGTACCGCCAGCTGATCGCCAGCGGCATCCACGATTATCTGCTCAAGCCCCTCGCCGGCGCGCAGCTGGCCGAGGCGCTGGCGCAGGCCCGGGCGGCGCTCTCCGCGCCGCGTCAGGGGGAGCCGGAGAATGCCGCGCGCAACCATCTCGCCACCGCCGTGATCGGCACGCGCGGCGGGGTCGGCGCCTCCACCATCGCCACCTCGCTGGGCTGGCTGTTCGCCGAGGAGCACAAGCGCCGCACCGCGCTGCTCGACCTCGACGTGCATTTCGGCACCGCGGCTCTGGGCTTCGACCTGGAGCCGGGGCGCGGGCTGATCGACGCGATCGCCGATCCGGGGCGCATTGACGGGCTGTTCCTGGAGCGGGCGATGACCCGCGCGGGCGACAACCTCGCGATCCTTTCGGCCGAAGCGCCGCTCGGCAAGAGTCTGGGCAATGACGGGCGGGCCTTCGCGCAGCTGCAGGAGGAGTTCCGCCAGGCCTTCGAGGCGACGATCCTCGACCTGCCGCGCGCCATGCTGGTCGAGCAGCCGCAGGTGCTGACGCAACTGCAGTCCGTCGTGCTGGTGACCGAGCTGACCCTGGCCTCGGCGCGGGATGCGATCCGTATCCTGTCGTGGCTCAAGGCCCATGCGCCCGATGCGCAGCCGATCGTCGCGCTCAACAAGGCGCAGGCGGGCACCGGCGAGATCGGCCGGTCGGATTTCGAGGCCTCCATCGAGCACGCGATCGACCACACGATCCCTTATGACGCGAAGGTCGCGGTCAATGCCGCCAAGCTCGGCCAGACCCTTGCCGAGGCGAGCGCCGCGACGAAGACGGGAACGGCGCTGCGTTCGCTCGCCTCTGCGGTAGCGGGCACGACGGAGGACGACGGGGCCGAACCGGTGAAGGATGCGGGCCGCGCCTCGCCGCTCGGCCGGTTCGACTGGAAGGCGCTGCTGCCGCGCAAGGAGCAGGCGGCGGCTAAGGCGGCGCCGGTCGCATGAGCTGGCTCCTCCCCATCCTCATCGCGGGCGCGGTGCTGGCGCTGTTCGCGCTCGGCTACAAGCTGCTCGACGGCGGCTCGCCCGAGAAGGAGAGCCGGCGGCGGTTGCAGGCGGTGCGCCTGCGCCATTCGGACAGCTTCAGCGACCGGGTCGAGGCGCAGTTCAAGAGGGCCGTCGCCGCGCGCCGCCCCTCGCGCCCGATGGTCGCCGGCGCCAGCTCGCGGATCGAGGCGCTGGAGGTCCGGCTGGGGCGGACCGGGCGCTCGTGGACGGTGCAGCACTATTTCAAGGCTTCGGCCGGGATCGCGCTGGCGGTGGCGGTGCCGCTTTACCTCAAGAGCGGCGCATTGCTGCTGTCGCTGGGGCTCGGCCTGCTGCTCGGCGCGGGCATTCCGCACATGGTGGTCGGGCGATTGATCAAGCGGCGCCTGCGCGCCTTCAACGCCAAGTTTCCCGACGCGATCGAACTGCTCGTGCGGGGCCTTCGTTCGGGCCTGCCGGTGTCCGAGACGCTGGGCGTGGTCGCGAGCGAGCTCCCCGGCCCCGTGGGCGAGGAGTTCAAGGCGGTGGTCGAGCGGGTGAAGATCGGCCGCACGATGGAGGAGGCCTTGCAGGCGACCGCCGACCGCATCGGCACGCCCGAATTCCAGTTCTTCGTCATCACCCTGGCGATCCAGCGGGAAACCGGCGGCAACCTTGCCGAAACGCTGTCGAACCTCGCCGACGTGCTGCGCAAGCGTTCGCAGATGAAGCTCAAGATCAATGCGATGAGCTCTGAGTCCAAGGCCTCCGCCTATATCGTCGGCGTGCTGCCGTTCATGGTGTTCGGCCTGATCTGGTCGATCAATCCCGATTACATGGGCGGGTTCTTCACTGACGAGCGGCTGATGGTGGCGGGACTCGGCGGGCTGCTGTGGATGGGCATCGGCGCCTTGGTGATGGCCAAGATGGTCAGCTTCGAGATCTAGGCTCGGTTCGAGGCAGGTGGATTTACCTGTTGGTACGGAATTGGCGGTAAACCACGCCCGGGAGCGGCCAGCCGGTTGCCGGCCGCTCCCGCCCGCGCAGTTTTCAACGAGGCACGTCTCGCGATGATCACCCCTCCTTCCAATCCCACGCTGCTCGGCGTCGACGTGATCCTCGTGGGCACGGTGCTGAGCGGGATCGCGGCGGCCGCCGTGCTGCTGGCGGTCTATGCCGCGCTGACCGTGCGCGACCCGATGGCCAAGCGCGTGCAGGCGCTCAATGCCCGGCGCGCGGAGCTGAAGGCCGGGGTGGTGAAGCAGGCGACGCGCCGCCGCACCAACCTCGTCCGCCGGACCAAGACGACCGACTGGCTGCGCGGTTCGCTCGAGGCCATGAAGGTGCTGCAGGACAGCCAGGTGAGCGAGATCCAGCAGAAGCTGGCCCAGGCCGGATACCGCAACAAGGAATATGCGGTGGCGGTGATCTTCGCCCGGATGGTGCTGCCGATCGTGCTGGGCCTTATCGCGATCATCGTGTTCTACTGGGCGGAGCTGTTCCCGGACTGGGGCAGCATGAAGCGCTTCGGCGGCTTCGCGGCGGCGGTGATCCTGGGCTACAAGGGGCCCGAGCTGTTTCTCACCAACAAGAGGACCAAGCGCACCGCCGCGATCCGCAAGGGCCTGCCCGACGCGCTGGACCTGCTGGTGATCTGCGCCGAGGCGGGCCTGACGATCGATGCGGCGTTCAACCGGGTGGCGCGGGAGCTGGGCCGCGCCTATCCGGAGCTGGGCGACGAATTCGCGCTGACCGCGATCGAGCTGTCGTTCCTGACCGAGCGGCGCCAGGCGTTCGAGAACCTCGCCTATCGGGTGGACCTGGAGGCCGTCCGCAGCGTGGTGACGACGATGGTGCAGACCGAGCGGTACGGCACGCCGCTCAGTTCCGCGCTGCGCGTGCTCTCGGCCGAGTTCCGCAACGAGCGCATGATGCGCGCCGAGGAGAAGGCGGCACGCCTGCCGGCGATCATGACCGTGCCGCTGATCCTGTTCATCCTGCCGGTGCTGTTCGTCGCGATCCTTGGCCCGGCAGCCTGCTCCATCGCCGACACCTTCGCCGGGGACGGCCCGCCCGGAGGCGGCTAGGCTGCGCGGCAGGCGGGGCGCGGCGCTCGGCGGCCTGCTGCGCCGGGGGGCAAGGGCGTCGCCAATGAGGGGCGGGATCGAGCCGCCCGGCAAGGCCCGCGGTGCGGCGCCAAGGCGCGCGGCGCGGCGCTGACCCTGACGGTGCTGCTGCTCTAGCGCAGGCCGAAATTGCGGCTGTCGATGCCCTGCCCGTCCAGCTCTCCGACGGAGCCGCGGATTCGTTCGAGCAAAGCGCGAAACTGGATCATTTCGGCTGCGCTCAGGACGCCGAAGATCCGCCGCTCCATCGCCACGGCAAGGGGCATGATCTGGGCGTGCATCGCCCGCCCCGCTTCGGTCAGTTCGAGCAGGTGCGAGCGGCCGTCCTGCGCGTTGGGCTGGCGCGAGACGAGATCGCGTTCCTCCAGCGTCTTGCAGGCGCGGTTGACGGCCACCTTGTCCATCAGCGTCAGCTTGGTGAGGTCGCGCTGGGTCAGCGCTCCGCCATCGCCCAGCATTGCCATCACCCGCCATTCGGGAACGCTGAGGCTGAATTTCTCTCGATATTCCTGCGCGATACGCCCGCTGACCGCGTTCGATGTGATCGACAGCAGGTAGGGCAGGAACTCGAACAAGGGCGTCGTTTGGGTCATTCCAGCGCTTGTTGTCGAGCGCGCGCGCCATTGCAAGCGGCGGCACATGCACCGTCGACCCGGATCGACGAGGGGCGAGCGCCCGCCGCGGCGGAGAGGGCCGGCGGCCGATCCGCCCCGCGCCAGGCACGCAGGCGTGGGCGCTGGAGCGCCCGATGCCTCGAAAACGTCATGTCGCTTTCATGCCACAGTCATCTGACGAGTTGGCCGTGATCGGCTCGTTGTCGTTGAAACCAGATTCCCGATCCCGCAGGAACAGGTCGCTCGGCTCCGTCCTCCACCCTCCAACAGGTCGTGGACCGTGCGCCTCCGGCGAAGACGCCATCAACACAGGGTCTGCAAACCTCATGAACATCTCTCCAATCAGCAAGCGCACGCTGATGGCCGGCGCTGCCGTCCCGGCGCTTGTCCTGTTGGGTGCCGGCCTTGCCGCGCCCGCCCACGCCCAGGCCAACGCGCCGGTCGATTGCCCGGACACCGACGATGACGGCGTCTGCGACGACGATTCGCAGCTGAGCACCGCAAGCCTCGGCGATCCCGAGAGCGGCGGCATCGTCGTCACCGGCTCGCGCATCCGCCGCGACGAATATTCGGCCGTCGAGCCGATCACCGTCATCACCTCGGAAGAGATCACCCAGTCCGGCTTCGCCAGCGCGACGGACGCGCTGCAGAGCGCGGCCGTGACCGCCGGCGCGGCGCAGATCAACAACTATTATGGCGGCTTCGTGACCGCGGGCGGCACGGGCGCCAACACGCTCGGCCTGCGCAATCTCGGCCCGGAGCGCACGCTGATCCTGCTCAACGGCCGCCGCCTCGCCCCGGCCGGCACGCGCGGCTCGGTGCTGGCCGCCGACCTCAACGTGCTGCCGACCGCGGTCGTCGAGCGCATCGAGGTGCTCAAGGCCGGCGCTTCCTCGGTCTACGGCTCCGACGCGGTGGCCGGCGTGGTCAACATCATCACCGACCGGATGTTCGACGGGCTGCAGATCGAAGGGCAGATCAACGTGCCCGAGAACGGTTCCGGCATCGAGCGTCGCATCTCCGGCACGTTCGGCGTCGATGCGGACCGGCTGAACATCGTCGGCTCGCTCGAATATCGCAAGCGCGACGCGCTGGCGTTCAACGACGCCAATTTCACCCGCTGCCCGATCGAGGGGCTGCTGACCGGCGAAGGGACCGCGTTCGGCTCGGGCGACTATATCGACCCCGCCACCGGCCAGCCCGCCTGCTTCACCATCAACAATGGCGGCGTGACGCTCAACACGCTGGGCGTTCCGACCCGCCAGGCGCAGGACCGCCTGACCGGCACGGTCGGCGCGTTCAACCGGCTGGTGCCGGATGCGACGGTGACCGGCGGCCCCACTCCCGGCTATGCGGGCGTGGGCATCTACACGCGTGATTCGTTCGATCCCCTCAGCCAGGAAGAGCCGCTGATCACCCCGGCGGAAATCTACACCGGCTTCCTGCAGGCCGGCTACGAGCTGGGCGGCGCCGGCAATGCCGAACTGTACGGCGAAGTGCTCGCCACGCGGCGCAAGTCCTCCTCGCCGCTCTATCGCCAGCTCTCGCTCGACTATCTGCAGGGCAGCCCGCTCGTTCCGGAAATCTTCCGTGAAGGCGCCTTCCTTGCCCCGAACGAGACCTCGAGCGGCCAGAATGTGGCGGCGCGCGCCTTCATCGGCTTCGGCCTGACCGACTCGGAGCAGAACGTCGATTACGTCCGCGCCGGGGGCGGCGTGCGCGGCGACTTCCTGAGCGACTGGCGCTACGACGTCTATGTCGGCAAGTCCTGGACCGACGCGACGTACGAGATCGAATCCTTCCTGATCGACCGGGTGGCGCAGTCGCTCGATGTCGTGCAGAATGAGGACGGCTCGTTCAGCTGCGCCAGCCAGGCCAGCAACGCCAACTGCGTCGCGGCGCCGCCGCTGAATGCCGATACGATCGGCGGCATCCTGCCGCAGGCCTATCGCGACTACATCGTGGCGAACACGATCGGTACGACGGTTTTCCGCGAGACGACGGTCTCGGCGTCGGTGGACGGCTCCCTCTTCGCCCTGCCCGGCGGCGACGTGTCGCTGGCCCTGGGTGCGGAATACCGCAAGCAGCGGATCGACGACACGCCCGACGAGAATGCCATCAACGGCAATCTGCTGGGCCTGACCGCTTCGGTGCCGACCCGCGGCAGCGATTCGGTGAAGGAAGTGTTCGGCGAAGTGTTCCTGCCGCTTCTGGCCGATCGTCCGTTCTTCGAGGCCCTGAACCTCAGCGCCTCGGCTCGCTACACCGACTATGAGTCCTATGGCAGCGACGTCACCTACAAGGTGTCGGGCGAGTGGGAGTTCTTCCCGGGCTTCGGGATCCGCGGCAGCTACGGCACCTCGTACCGCGCGCCGGCGCTGGCCGAGCAGTTCCTCGGGGCGACCAGCGGCTTCATCTCGGGCGCCAACGATCCTTGCGACGCCGACAACTTCCCCAACGACCCGGCCGATTACTCGCCCAACGATCAGGTCGCGGCGCAGAACTGCGCCGCGATCGGCCTCGACGTGGCGAGCTTCACGCAGAACAGCAGCGTGACGGTGTTCAATCGGGGCGGCGCGGAAACCGGGCTGGAGGCGGAAACCTCGACCAACTGGTCGGTGGGTGCCGTCGTGCAGCCGACGCTGCCGGCGTCGGTCGGTTCGCTCAGCCTGGCGCTCGACTACTTCGACATCGAGGTGGAGAACGGGGTGTCCAGCCTTGGTGGCGCAACGATCCTGCAGCGCTGCTACAGCGACACGGCGTTCGACCCCAATGCCGGGTTCTGCCGCTTCGTGTCTCGTGATGCGAGCAACGTGCTCGAGGTGACCAGCGGCTTCGTCAATCTGTCGACCGACATCCGCAGGGGCTTCGAGTTCAACGGGCGTCTCGCGTCGGAGATTGCCGGCGGCAGGCTCACGTTCAACGCCAACGTCACCCGGTACACCGAGCAGTCGAGCCGGCTCTTCCCCGAAGAGTTCCTGAACGATGCCAACGGCACCTACGTGACGCCCGACTGGGTCGGCGCCTTCGACGCAAGCTACCGAAGCGGTGGTTTCACGGTCCGCTACGGTGTCGACTGGATCGACGGCAGCGAAGGAACGTACGAGTACTTCGCGTTCGACGAGCAGACCGGCGAAGTCGACGAGGCTCTGGCGCAGGACTATCGCGACAACTACATCCTCGAGGTGCCGGATTATTTCCTCCACCACGCGTCGGTGCAGTACAATCTCGAGAATGTCGAAGTGACCTTCGGCGTGCGCAACTTGCTCGACGAGCAGCCGCCGCAAATCTCGGCGGCGGTGACCACGATCGGCAACGCCCCGCTCTATTCGGGCTTTGACTATCGCGGCCGTACGTTCTTCCTGAACACGGCGTTCGGGTTCTGATCTGATCTTTCGGACCAGAGCGAAGACATGAGGGCCTCGGGAGCAATCCCGGGGCCCTTTGTCTATCCGCGAGCGCCACGGCCCTGCCGAAGCGCCGCGCCACACGCTACATTGTGTCGGATGCGCAACAGTGTGACACATTCCGGTGGCTCAGTTGATAGTTGGCGTTGTAACCGGAGGAGCGGTCGCGCAGGAATTCCGCTGTTCAACGTGGCGCGGCCCGGAGCCGGTGGAATGCGCCGCGATCGATGAGCGCACCAGGTTTACGCAGAGGGGCTTCTATCCAATGAACATGCAACGACTTCGCAAGCGCATGCTGGAGGCCGGCGTGGCCGTGCCGGCCATGGTTCTTCTCGGCGCCGGCTTCGCCGCGCCAGCCGCCGCGCAGGACTCAGTCGGCAACCCGCAGGCCTGCGACCCCGAGACGCAGGAATGCGCCGATGTGGACGGCACCGCGCCCGCCATCGTCGTTACCGGCACGCTGTTCCGCGGCACCACCGCGGCGACCGCCGCCCCGGTGACGGTCCTGAGCGAAGAAACTCTCGACCAGCGCGGTGTCAGCACGGTGCAGGAAGGCATCCAGACCCTTGCTTCGAACAATGGCCCGGCGCTTACCAACTCCTTCACCGCCAATGGCGCATTTGCTGCGGGCGCATCCGCCGTTTCTCTGCGCGGCCTGAGCACCAACTCCACTCTGGTACTGTTCGATGGCCAGCGCGCTGCATACTATCCTCTGGCGGATGACGGCTCGCGCAATTTCGTCGATCTGAACACGATTCCTGACGAGATTGTTGAGCGCATCGAGGTCCTGCGCGAGGGGGCATCCTCGACCTATGGTGCCGACGCGATCGCTGGCGTGGTCAACATCATCACCAAGCGCGAGTACCAGGGCGTGGGCGGCCGGGCCGAGAGCGGCGTGTCCGAGGACGGTAACGCCGCCAACCAGCGCCTGAGCGTGATCGTGGGCGCCGGCGACCTCGCCGAGAACGGCATGAACGCGTATCTCAGCGGGTTCTATTACCGCAGTGAGGCCGTTTATAACCGCGATCTGCCATACCCCTACAACACCGATGACGAGTCGGGCATCTGCTTCGAAGGGGAATGCGGCCCCAACGGCATCGTCAATTCCCGCGATCCGTCCACCGGTCTGCTGCAGGGCTTCCAGGTCGGCTACGACACCTACGTGCGCCCCTACACGGCCACAAACGGCACGATCGCCGGCAGCCGCTACGAACTGCTCAACCCCGCCGCGGGTTGCCAGTACGGCACCGGCTACAACCTGACCGCCGAAGAGATCGCGCTGCAGGATTCGGACGGCGGGCTGATCAACGGCACCGCGCCCGTTAACTCGCAGGTTTGCACGGTCGATCTCACGAACCAGTTCGGCGTCGTTTCGCCCGACATCGAGCGCTTCGGTGGCTCGGGCCGGGTCACCGCTATCCTCGGGGACAATGCCGAGGCCTATGCGATGGTGAACTTCCAGCAGAGCACGGTGAGCTACACGGGCTACCCGCCGGTGTTCCGCGGCCAGGCGAATGCGGGCATCAACTTCCCGCCGTTCTCGACCTCGGCCGGCCCGTCGGCCTCACTCGCGCCGGGATCGTTCGCGCTTTCGCTGCCCGTCTATGTGTGCGCGACCGGCACGCCTGACGCCTCCGCCCTCAACACGGGTTGCACGGTGGACACCCCGGGTGCCGTTCTGAACCCGAACAATCCCTACGCCGCAGAGGGCCAGATCGCCCGCATCATCGGCCGCCCGATCGAAGACCCGACCTACAACGAGACGCGCAGCCGCGTGTACCGTGCGGCGCTGGGTGTCAGCGGTTCATTCAACGACGATTGGGTGTACTCGGTCGATGCGACCGCGATGCACAACGATCTGCGTCGCCTGCAGAGCGGCTATGTGTATATCGACAACCTGCTGACCTCGATTGCGCAGGGCACGTTCAACTTTGTCGATCCGAGCCAGAACAGCCAGGATGTTCTCGACTTCGTCTCTCCGGACAACATCACCGATGCCTCGTCGGACCTGTATGCCATCCAGGGGAGTCTCGGCACGGACGTGACCCAGCTCCCGGGCGGCCCGCTCCAGGTCGGCTTTGGCGGGCAGATCCGCTACGAGGCGGTCGACGCACCCAGCGCGAACCCGGATACGAACGGCCCGACCGAACGCTACTTCACGTTGAACGCGTTCGGCACCTCGGGCGAGCGCACAGTCTACTCAGCGTTCGGCGAGATCAACGCACCGGTGCTGGACTTCCTCGAACTCAACGTGTCCGGCCGTTACGACCGGTATTCGTCGGGCCAGGATGCGTTCTCGCCGAAGTTCACGGCGTTGCTGGAGCCCGTGGAGCAGATCGCGCTGCGCGCGACCTACTCCGAAGGCTTCCGCATCCCATCCTTCGGTGAGGCAAATGCGCTTCCGACCACGGGCTACGTGACGGTGGCGACCTCGACCTTGCCGGCCGAGTTCCTCGCGCAGTACAGCACCCCCGGCAATCCGAACGGCGCCTGCGCCCCGGACAACCCGGCTGGCTGCCCCGCTTACATCACCACCTATTCGCGCGGCAACACGACGCTGGCGTCCCCGGACCTGGATCCGGAGCGCTCGCGCAGCTACACTCTCGGGGTCGTCTTCAACCCGGTGCGTCCGCTGCGCCTGACGGTGGATTACTTCAACATCGAGAAGAGTGACGCAATCGCTTCGGCGTCGATCACTCCGGCGCTGGCAGCCTATTTTGCCGGGCAGCCGATCCCGGAAGGCTACAACGTGATCGCCGATGCACCGGAGGCCAGCGGCAACTTCCCCGGCGCACTGGCGCGCCCGGCCTTCGTCGAATCGACTCTCATCAATGCCAACACGATCAACGTCGAAGGCATCGATTTCGCAGCCCTGTTCAGCCACGACTTCGGAAGCGTGCGCTTCACCTCGGCGGCGGAAGCCAGCTACATTATCAATCTCAGCACCACCTTCCAGGACGGCACGACGCAGAGCTATGAAGGCACGCTCGGCAACTTCGCGCTGACCGCCGGCTCGGGTACGCCGGAGTGGAAGGGAACCTGGCAGAACACGATCGAGTTCGAGCCGGTCAGCCTCACGGGCACGCTCAACTACTACGGTGGTTACGACCTGTCCGCCGAGGATGAGACGGGTCCGGGCACTGCGGGCCAGTGCGGCCTTTCGCCGGGCTTTGTCCCTTGCCGGGTGGACAGCTACCTGACCTTTGACCTGGTCGCGCAGGTGCGTGCGAACGACGAGGCGACGTTCTACATCAACGTGCTGAACGTGTTCGACGAGCTCCCGCCGATCGATCCGGTCACCTACGGTGCGCACCTCTACAACCCTGTGCAGGGCGCCAGCGGCATCTACGGGCGTTCTTTCCGGGCGGGCGTGCGCGTCGGCTTCTAACGTTTCGCGATCGACCCACAGAGAAGGGGCGGCCTTGGCCGCCCCTTTTTTGTGCGCTGGTGGTGCTTGCAGGCTCAGCCCGCGGGCGCGACGCTGATCTCCAGCGCGCCGTCGCCTTCCTCCACATGCACCGTGCTGCCATCGCCGATCTCGCCGCCAAGCAGCTTTTCGGCCAGCGGGTCCTGCAGGTAACGCTGCACCGCGCGCTTCAGCGGCCGCGCGCCATAGACCGGATCGTAGCCCACCCGGCCCAGCCAGCGCCGCGCCGCATCGGTCAGGTCGAGCGTGATCTTGCGGCCCTCCAGCAGGTGCTGGACCCGCCCTACCTGGATATCGACGATCGGCGCCATGTGCTCCGCGGCGAGCCGGTGGAACAGGATGATCTCGTCCAGCCGGTTGAGGAATTCGGGCCGGAAATGGCCGCGCACCACATCCATCACCTGCGGCTCGACGTCCTCCACGCTTTGCCCCTCGCTCAGGCTGGAGAGGAACTGGCTGCCGAGGTTGGAGGTGAGGATAATCAGCGTGTTGCTGAAATCGACCACCCGGCCCTGCCCATCGGTCAGCCGACCATCGTCGAGCACCTGCAGCAGCACGTTGAACACATCGGAGTGCGCCTTCTCGACCTCGTCGAACAGCACCACCTGATAGGGGCGCCGCCGCACCGCCTCGGTGAGCACGCCGCCCTCCTCATATCCGACATAGCCCGGGGGGGCGCCGATCAGGCGGGCGACGGCGTGCTTCTCCATGAACTCGCTCATGTCGATGCGCACCATCGCGCTGTCGTCGTCGAACAGGAAGGCGGCGAGCGCCTTGGTCAACTCGGTCTTGCCGACGCCGGTGGGGCCGAGGAACAGGAACGAGCCGAGCGGCCGGTTCGGATCCTGCAAGCCGGCCCGCGCCCGACGCACCGCGCGCGACACGGCGGCGACCGCCTGCTCCTGCCCGATCACGCGCTGGCCGATCGCCTCCTCCATCCGGAGCAGCTTGTCGCGCTCGCCCTGCATCATCCGGTCGACCGGCACGCCGGTCCAGCGGCTGACCACGCCGGCGATGTCGTCGTCGGTCACCTCCTCGCGCAGCATGGCGTTTTCGGTCTGCCCCTGCGCTTCGGCCAGCTGGCGCTCGAGGTCCGGGATGCGGCCGTAGGAGAGCTCGCCGGCACGGGCGAGGTCGCCTTCGCGCTGCGCCTGCTCCAACTCGATGCGGGCGGCGTCGAGCTGTTCCTTCAACCGGCTTTCGGCGTGGATCTTGTCGCGCTCGTTCTGCCAGCGGGTGGTCAGCTCGCTCGATTGCTGCTCCAGGTTCGCCAGCTCCTCGCGCAGCGCGGCGAGGCGATCCTGCGAGGCGCGGTCGCTTTCCTTGCCGAGCGCCTGCTCCTCGATCTTGAGCTGGATGATGCGCCGGTCGAGCCCCTCGATCTCCTCGGGCTTGCTCTCCACCTCCATGCGGATGCGGCTCGCCGCCTCGTCCATCAGGTCGATCGCCTTGTCGGGCAGGAAGCGGTCGGAAATGTAGCGGTTGGAGAGCTGCGCCGCGGCGACGATCGCGCCGTCGGTGATGCGCACGCCGTGGTGCAGCTCGTACTTCTCCTTGAGCCCGCGCAGGATGGAGATCGTGTCCTCCACCGTGGGCTCGTCGACATAGACGGGCTGGAAGCGGCGCTGGAGCGCGGCGTCCTTCTCGACATATTTCTGGTACTCGTCGAGCGTGGTCGCGCCGATGCAGTGCAGCTCACCCCGCGACAGCGCAGGCTTGAGCAGGTTGCCCGCATCCATGCTGCCCTCGCTGGCGCCGGCCCCGATCAGGGTGTGCATCTCGTCGACGAACAGGATGATGTGGCCCTCGGCGCCCTTCACCTCGTCGAGCACGGCCTTCAGCCGCTCCTCGAACTCGCCGCGATATTTGGCCCCAGCGATCAGCGCGCCCATGTCGAGGCTCATCAGCGCGCGGCCCTTCAGCGAGTCGGGCACGTCGCCATTGGCGATGCGCAGCGCCAGTCCCTCGGCGATGGCGGTCTTGCCGGTGCCGGGCTCGCCGATCAGCACGGGGTTGTTCTTGGTGCGGCGGGCGAGGATCTGGATCGTGCGGCGGATCTCCTCGTCGCGGCCGATGACGGGATCGAGCTTGCCGGCCCGCGCCGCTTCGGTGAGGTCGCGGGCATATTTCTTCATCGCGTCGTAGGCCTGCTCGGCATTGGCGCTGTCGGCGCTGCGCCCGCCGCGCAGATCGTTGATCGCGGTGTTGAGCGCCTCCGGCGTGATCTCGGCCGCCTGCAATGCCCGGGCCGCGGCGGTGGTGCTCGCCAGCGCCAGCGCCAGCAGCAGGCGCTCGACCGTGACATAGCTGTCGCCGGCCTTGGTCGCGACCTGCTCGGCCTGGTCGAGCACGCGCACCGCGTCGTTATCGAGGCCCGGCGTCGCCTGCGCGCCCGAGCCCGACACCGCAGCGATCTTCGCCAGCGCCTGGTCCACCGCATCCAGCGCGGCGCGCGGATTGCCGCCCGCCCGCGTGATCAGGCCCGAGGCCATGCCCTCCGGGTCCTCCAGCAGCGCCTTCAACAGGTGCTCGGGCGCGATGCGCTGGTGGTTGTTGCGGATGGCGACGGTCTGCGCGCTTTGGAGGAAGCCCTTGGCGCGGTCGGTGAATTTCTCCAGGTTCATGCATTGCCCCTCGAACGGATTTCCGGCCAGAGGTAGTGTTGCACATCAGCAACACAAGCAGGCGGCGGAAATTTTCAGCTCGGGCGATATGCGTTTCCACCATTTGCCTGCCCGAGCGAGGGCGGCTTCAGGCACTAGCGCTCGGCCGGGCGTTCATGGCCGAAGCGAGCGGCTCGGGAGGACGAGCCGAAGCCCCAGCATCTCTGGAACGCTGCACCGGAGGCGGGATCGAGCACCCGGGGATGGCCGTCATGCGCGCCTGCCGAACCTTGCAGGCGGGTCGAAGCCCTGCTGCGAGGAGGCGTTGCGGCGCACCGGCGAGGACCGGGCGCGCCAGACACCGCGCGACTGTCGGAGCCCACCGCTCCGATCGCCTCCCCGGCCCGTGCTCAGATGGCTGCGAGAACCGCGCTGCCGGCGATCGCCGCGCGGTGCCGCTGCGCCTCAAGCGCGACGAGGCGACTGCCCGCTCCTTCCGCCCGCGCCCACAGCGCCTCGCGCCCGGCCGGGTCGAGCAGCCCGGCCTGGGCCTCCAGCGCGGTCAGGCGCATGCGCTCGCTCGGGTGGCGGCGCGCGAAATGGTCGGCGAGGTCCAGCGCTTCCTCTCCACCGAGCCCCACGGCGATGCGCAGGAACACCTCGCCCGCGCCCGGCGAGAGCACGCCGTCGATCCGGTCGTTCGCGGTGTCGAACCGGTACTGGTCGGTCCAGCCCTGCGCCCCGCCCGCATGCATGATGTTGAGCGACACCGACAGCGCCTCCGGCGGAAGCTGCGAGTGCACGTCGCGATGCGCGCGATAATGCATGATCTTGCCCGGTGACAGCTGCGCCCGCTCGACAAAGCGCAGCCGGGCCTTCTCGCCGAGCGCGCCGGCGACCGTCTCGTAGTCGTACTCCCAGTAATCGGAGCGGTAGCCCGGGCCGAAATAGCCATGGGTGAGGAAGTCAAAATTGTGGTCGTGCGGCAGCTCATAGACAAAGCTGGAGCCGCCGCTGGCACGGAACAGGTGCTCGTCGGGCGAAGGCCAGATATTGGCGCGCAGGAAGAATTCGCCACCCAGCGGTGAGAGCATCACCACCTGCGGGCCGTAGGCGGCGGCCCCGTCCTCCGCGCGGTGACGGTTGCGCAACTCGGTCAGCAGCAGGTCGGCAAGAAAGGCGCGGTTCTCGCCCAGCCGGCGAAGCCATCCGGCGGCGTGAAGCAGGCTGCCCTCGTCGCGCGGGTCGAAGCCGGTCTCCTCCAGCGCATGGATGCACTGGCCGAGTTCGCACGGGGGCGAATCGGCACCGGGCAGTTCGTCTCGGGCGAAGGTGCGGGGCATCAGGCGGTCTCCAGCGCGAGCAAGGGCGGATGCGCCTCGACCAGCTGCGCGCGCAGGGCGCCGGCCGGGGCGGCGAGCGGGTCGCCGGCGCGCCGGGCGATCGCCACCAGCGCGGCGAATCCGGTGCCGGTATCGAGCGCCAGGCACTCGCGAAGGGCCTGCCAGCGCAGCGAGGCGTCTCCTTCCTCCAGCGCCATTTCCGCCATCAGCGGCGCGGCCTTCCCCACCTCCATGCGGCCGAGCAGCGCCAGCATCATCTCCTGCCGGCTGGTGCGCACGTTGCCCGCGGCCTGGTGGATCAGCGCGCCGGTGGCGAGATCGTGCTCACGGCTCGGCTCGGGCTCGGCGGCACTGCGTTGCAGCCGCAGCGAGACGAGCCGGCGGTGCGTGGCGAGCACCTGCAGCGCCTCGCTGGCCCGGTCGAGCGCGAGGCGGGTGCCGGGGGCGAGCTCGAGCGCCTCTGTGTGGAAGGGGCGGCTTTCGGCCGCGGGGCCGAGCGTGCGACGCACGATCCGCGCCCGGGCGGCGCCAGCCAGCACCGCTTCGTAGCGCAGCGCATCGCTGAAGCTGACGGAGGTGAAGGCCGCCTCGCCCGGCTCGCGTGCCTGCAGGATCAGCTGCGCGCGGCCGCTGCGCGCCAGCACCAGCGTGGCGAGCGCTCCGTCGAACGAATGGCGGAACGGCGGGTGGCCGAACGGCTCCGCCGGCAGGGCCTCGGCGAAATGGCGGCACAGCGCCTCCGCCAGTGCGGGGGCGGCATCGGGCCCGGTGAACAGAGCCTCCAGCGCCGGACACGCCTCCAGCGGCGCGCCGGCGCCGAAGCGCTCCATTTCGGCAAAGGCGGCGGTCACGCCGGGATCGGTCCGCCACGCCGCGCACGCGGCAAACATCGCGCTCTGGGCGCGGCGCTGCGGGCCACGATCGGCCTGCAGCGCGGCGATGGCGGGGTTGATGTGCATGACCTGCGCTCTCCCTCAGAAGAAGGACGCGGGGCCGGTCGGAGGAACGACGTCGAAGACGTAGGTGGCAAGCACGACGATGGAATCGTCATGGCCGGGGCGGGTCTCCGTCAGCGAGCCGAACAGGCCGGTCAGCGTGTTGAGGTCGGGAAGCAGGGACAGGTCGAGCTTGGGAAGATTCATGCGTGGTCTCCGGATCGCGCCACCGGAGCCTCTTGCCCCGGCGCGCCGGAAACCTGCCGCTCGTCACTCTTTCGTGGTAGTTAAATGACTGTAACCGGCACGCCCGCATGCCCCGTGTTCGCCTTGGCGCGCTCTGGCGGGGGTCAGTGGCGGCGGCGGAGCAGGAGAGTGAGCCCTGCGCCGGGCAGTTCGGCCGCCGCCGCTCCTCGCAGGGGATGGCGCACCGCATCGGCGCGGGCGCGGTCGAGGATCGCGGGAGGGACGCCGGGCTCGAACAGGATCATGTCGGCGGCTCCGAGCAATCGCGCCTGGCGCAGGCTCAGCTCATCGGGGTCGTCGCTGGCGATCACAAGTTCGACCGGGCCTCGCAAGCCGGCGCCGGCGGGCTCGTCGAGCCATGCGGGAAGGCGCCCCGCCGCGCCCGGGCTGAGCGGGTCCAGCGCCCCCCCTTGCGCCAAGGCTTCGTCGAGCGCGCGGCGCCGTTCGGCCCCGCCCGGCCAACGACGGCGCAGCGCCTGCCGCGCCGCGTGCAGCGCCTCTGCCAGCCGGCCGAGGTCGGGCGGCAGCAGCAGCTCCAGCCGCAGCCTCAGCTGTTTGGCCAGGCCCGCCGACGTGCCGTCCGTGCCCACCGCGATCAGCACCGGATCGCGGTCGAGGATGCTGGGCGTGGTGAAGTCGCACAGGTCCGGCCGGTCGACCACGTTCACCAGCAGGCCCGCGGCGCGCAAGCGGGTTGCATCGGCCTCGCAAGCGCCTTGCTCGTCATGCGCAATGAAGACGAGGCGGGCGCCGCGCGCGATCCCCTCGGCCGCGTCGCTCACCACCTCGCCGCCGGCACGTTCGACCAGGCGGCGCTTGGGCTCGGCCGCCGCTCCCTCTCCCAGCACGATCACCGGGCGGCCGGCGATGCGGTGGAAGAGCGGCAGCGCGCGCACCTAGTCGAGCCAGTCAGGCACGCGCTCGGCGGCGGTGATGGTCTCGGGCGCGATGCGGTCGGCGACAATAGCGAAGCGGTCGCCGTCGACCATCACCTCGGCGACGAAGCCGCGGCTGTTGTAGCTCGAGGCCATCGTGGCGCCATAGGCTCCGGCGGTGCGGAATACCGCGAGGTCTCCGGCGGCCACGGCGGCAATGGCGCGGCCGGTGGCGAAGGTGTCGCCGGTCTCGCAGATCGGGCCGACGATGTTGGCGGTCATGCGTTCGGGGCGCTCGCGGACCGGCTCGAAATCGTGCCACGCTCCGTAGAGCGCGGGGCGCGCGAGGTCGTTCATCGCGGCGTCGACGATCACGAACGGATCGCGGTTGGCGTTGCGTTTCACCCGCACCACGCGGGTGAGCAGCACGCCCGCATTGCCGGCTATCACCCGGCCGGGCTCGAACATCAGAGTCACGTCCCAGCCCCTGGTTACGCGCGCAACCATCTCGCCGTACTCGGCGGGGCTCGGGAAGGTCTCGCCGGCCTTGTAGGGCACGCCGAGGCCGCCGCCGAGATCGGCGTGGGTCACCGTGTGGCCAGCGGCGCGCAGGCTCGCGATCACCTCGCCCAGCCGGGTGAACGCCGCCTCCAGGGGGTCGAGCGAGGCGAGCTGGCTGCCGATGTGGACGGCGAGGCCGCGCATCTGCAGGCCCGGCAACGCGGCGAGGCGAGCATACATCACCGCCGCCTGGTCGATCGGCACGCCGAACTTGTTGTCGCGCTTGCCGGTGGAGATCTTCTCGTGCGTGCCGGCGTCGATGTCGGGGTTGATGCGCAGGGCGCAGCTCGCTCGGCTCCCGCGCGCCGCCGCGATGGCGGAGAGTTCGTGCCCCTCCTCCTCCGATTCGATGTTGAACTGCCCGATCCCGGCATCGAGGCCCTGCACCAGCTCGCGCGCCTGCTTGCCGACGCCGGAGAAGACGATCGCCTCGGCCGGCATGCCCGCCGCCAGAGCGCGGGCCAGCTCGCCGCCCGAGACGACGTCGGCGCCGAAGCCTTCGCGCTGCATCACCCGCAGCACGGCGAGATTGGGGTTGGACTTGACCGCGAAGGCGCAGAGCGTGCCCCCACCAGCCCCCGCGCCCGCCGGCGCCACGGCGTCGCGGAAGACGCGGGCATGGCGTTCCAGCGTCGCGCGCGAATAGACATAGACAGGGGTGCCCACCTCGGCGGCGATGCGGGCGAGCGGCACGTCTTCGGCGTGGAGTTCGCCGTTACGATAGTGAAAATGGTCCATCAGGTCAGCCCGGCGGGGGGAGGTCGAACGGGTCGTCCTCGCGTTCTTCGGAGCGGCGGCGCAGTTCGACATTGCGCGACGGCGCGGCTTGCGGATCGAGTTCGAGCAGTTCCTCGGCCGTGGGCGGATCGGCCCGGCCATAGGGCGCCTGCGGCAGGGACTCGCCGGGCGGAGGCTCCAGCGCCCGCGTCTGCCCGCAGGCGGCGAGCGCGGCCCCCAGCGCCAAAGCAAGCGGTGCTGCGAGCGCGAGCCGTGGCACGCGGGCGGAGGCGGGGCCGGAAGGGAGAATCGGGCCGGAAGGAAGGCGGCGGCGCATCAGTCCATATCCAGCGCGTCGCGCGCCTCGGCAACCCGCTTGCGCACCTCGGCGGGCGCGGTGCCGCCATGGCTGGCGCGCGCGGCGACCGAGGCCTCCACCGAGAGGGCGGCGAACACGCCCTCTGCGATGCGCTTGTCGATCGCCTGCAGGTCGTCGAGCGACAGCGCGTCCAGTGCGATGCCGCGGCTTTCCGCCAGCTTGACCACCGCGCCGGTGATGTGATGCGCCTCGCGGAAGGGGATGCCGGCCTCGCGCACCAGCCAGTCGGCAAGATCGGTGGCGGTGGCATAGCCGAGCTCGGCGGCCTGGCGCATGCGGGCGGTGCGGAACTCCGCATCGGCGATCATCCCGGTGGCGGCGGCCAGCGACAGGCCGAGCAGGCCGTGTGCCTCGAACACCGGCGGCTTGTCGTCCTGCATGTCCTTGGAATAGGCGAGCGGCAGGCCCTTCATCGTCACCATCAGCGCAACCGCGCAGCCCACGATCCGCCCGCAATGGCCGCGCACCAGCTCGGCGGCGTCCGGGTTCTTCTTCTGCGGCATGATCGAGCTGCCGGTGGCGAGCGCGTCGGGCAGGCGCACGAAGCCGAAGGGCTGGCTGGCCCACAGGACCAACTCCTCCGCCAGACGCGACAGGTGCAGCGCGCATTGCGCGGCGGCCTGGAGGTAGTCGAGCGCGAAGTCGCGGTCCGACACCGCATCGAGGCTGTTGGCGGTGGGCGCGTCGAAGCCCAAGGCCTGCGCGGTCATCGCCCGGTCGATGGGAAAGCCGGTGCCGGCCAGAGCCGCGCTGCCGAGCGGGGACTGGTTGAGCCGATGGCGCGCATCGGCGAACCGCGAACGGTCGCGCGCCAGCATCTCGTAATAGGCCATCAGGTGGTGGCCGAGCGTGACCGGCTGCGCCGTCTGCAAGTGGGTGAAGCCGGGCATGATGCTGTCGGCATGGTCGCCGGCGCGGGTGACGAGCGCGCGCTGGAGCTGGCCGAGCGCGGCGTCCACCTCCTCGCAGGCCCCGCGCACCCACAGGCGGAAATCGGTCGCGACCTGGTCGTTGCGGCTGCGCGCGGTGTGCAGGCGGCCCGCTGCCGGCCCGATCAGCTCGGCGAGGCGGCTCTCGACCGTCATGTGGATGTCTTCGAGGTCCCAGTCCTCGGGGACGCCGTGCTGCTCGTATTCGGCGGCGATGGCGTCGAGACCGTGCTCGATGGCGAGCGCGTCTTCGGCGGAGATGATGCCGCAGGCGCCCAGCATCGCGGCATGCGCCTTGCTGGCGGCGATGTCCTGGCGCCAGAGTTGCTTGTCGAACGGGATCGAGGCGTTAATCTCGCGCATGATCGCCGACGGGCCGCCACCGAAGCGGCCGCCCCACATCCGATTGGAGCCGCCCCCAGTGCTGTTTTCCCGCGTGTCGCTTCCCCGCGTGCTGTCGCTGTCGCTCACTGCTGCCGTCGCCTTGTGTGTGGCCGGGTGCGATAGGCAAAGCGAAGAGGGCGCGCAACCGGAGGAAGCGGGCGCCGGGTCTTCCGAACAGCTGACCGGCATCCTCGACCGCAGCTTCGCCGGCCAGCCCATGCCCGCGGCCATGCTGCTCCACCCCGAAGGCGAGCGGCTGGCGCTGGACGACACGCGCGGCACGCCGGTGCTGCTCAACCTGTGGGCGACCTGGTGCGCGCCCTGCGTGGTGGAGATGCCGCTGCTGGACGGGCTCGCCGGGGAACTGGACGGCGAGGTGCGGGTGCTGACGGTGAGCGAGGACATGCAGGGCGCGGAGGCGGTGGTGCCGTTCTTCGAGGGCCGCGATCTCGACCACCTGCCGCGCTGGATGGACCCGCAGAACGAGCTGGCGGTCGCCTTCGGCGGCGGCGCGGCGCTGCCGCTGACCGTGCTCTATGACGCGCAGGGGCGCGAAGTGTGGCGGGTGATGGGCGCCTATGACTGGTCGAGCGCCGAGGCCCGCGAGGAGATCGCGGCGGGGCTGGCTGGCGAAGGGTGAGGGGCGCCCGCTTGGCGGGGGACTGCTATGCAGGCGGCATGTGCGCCCGCAGCGGGGTGGGAGTTTCTCCAGTCGCCCTGTCGCTCGGGAGTGGGCGGTGACGGGTTCGAACCGCCGACCCTCTCGGTGTAAACGAGATGCTCTACCAGCTGAGCTAACCGCCCCGATCCGCGCGCCCGCCTAGCCGATCGGCGGAGGCGTGGGAAGCGGGTCGATCAGCCCCGGGTCAGACGAGCGGCAGCGGCTCGGTGCCGATTTCCGCGAAGTAGCGGGCGATCGCGTCCGACATCTGGTCGGTGAGCGCGATGAAGGCGCGGCGGCGGTCGGTCTCGTCCTCGATCCGCTGCAGCAGGCCGGCCTCTGTCATCTGGCTGATCCAGCGCAGCGCCGTGGTCGGCGGCACCCCGGCGGCGATGCACAGCGAGGAGACGGAGACGCGGACATGCTCGGCCCGGGCGGCGGTGAGGTCGAGCAGGATGTCCCATGCCGGGTCCGCGAACAGGTCGCCTTCGATGAAGCGGGCGCGCAGCTGGCGGTGGCGGATGATGCGCCGCACCAGCCGCGGATCGGGCAGAGGCGGGCGGGCAGAGCGCACCAGCCGCTCGCTGCCGGGATCGGGCGCTCCGGAAAAGGCGAGGCCGGGGCTTTGCAGCCGCTCCGTCCGGTTCTCGGCGGGCTGGCTGGCGCCGTACGAGCCTGCCGCGCTGCCCCCGAACGAATCGAGCCGCGCGGCGATCTGCCCGACCTGCTCGGTCAGACGCAGCAGGGTCAGGCGGTCGGCCTCGTTCATCTCGCGCACCCGCCCGCCGGTGCCGGTCGCCAGCACCCGTCCGAGCGCCAGCACGCGGTCGGCATGGCTCGGGTCGACGAGAATCTGCGGGCCGGAGCGCTTGCAGCTGGCGAACACGCCGTCGAGCGCGTCCATCGTGGTGGAGACGATCAGCTGGCCGGCATTGCGCGAGACACGCTCGTCGGCCCGGGTGAGGGCCGCCACCGCCTCCTCGCCCGGCACCGGGCAGTCCACCACCAGCGCATGGCCGAGCGGCACCGGGCTGCCCCTCGCAAGATCCGCCAGCGGGCCGGCATGCAGCACGGAGAACCCCGCCTGCTCCGCATCCTGGTGAAGCTGGGTACGCAGGTGCGGCCGGTCGACGAACAGCGACAGGGTGCGCGCCCCGCGCCCGCTATCGGCCGAGCCATAGGCGAAGTCAGGCTGCGTCATCGGCGCTCTCCTTTTCCCCCCGCCGCAAGGGAAGCGGCAGCGGGGCGCGCTGTCAACCGGGTAGGACTACTCAGGCCACAGCCACGGGGCGCCGCCGGCCGCGCGGGCGGCCCGGCGCGAGGGTCGATCGGCCCGGCACGTCCGGCGAAGGGCCTGCCGGGAAGCGAAGCGGGCCTGCGGACGAAGAGCACGCGCCTCAATCCGCGAAGGGGTTGCGCACCAGGATCGTGTCGTCGCGCTCTGGGCTGGTGGAGACGCTGGCGACCGGCGTTTCGATCAGCTCCTCGATCCGGCGGATATATTTGATCGCCTGCGCCGGCAGGTCGGCCCAGCGCCGCGCGCCGCGGGTGGTGCCGCTCCATCCTTCCATCTCCTCGTAGACCGGCTCCAGCGTGGCCTGCTCGACCGCGCTCGAGGGCAGGTGGTCGATCAGCCTCTCGCCGTCCGGGCCGCGCAGGCGATAGCCGGTGCAGATGCGGATCGTCTCGAACCCGTCGAGCACGTCGAGCTTGGTCAGCGCGATGCCGGTGACGCCGCTGAGCGCGCAGGTCTGGCGCACCAGCACCGCGTCGAACCAGCCGCAGCGGCGCTTGCGCGCGGTGACGGTGCCGAATTCATGGCCCCGCTCGCCGAGCTTCTGCCCGACCTCGTCCTCCAGCTCGGTCGGGAACGGGCCGGAGCCGACCCGCGTGGTGTAGGCCTTGACGATGCCGAGCACGAAGCCCGCCGCGTTGGGGCCGAGCCCGCTGCCGCTCGCCACCGTGCCGCTGACCGTGTTGGAGCTGGTGACGAACGGATAGGTGCCGTGATCGACATCGAGCAGCACCCCCTGCGCGCCCTCGAACAGGATGCGCGCGCCCTCGCGGCGGATGTCGCGCAGGCGCTTCCACACCGGCTGGGCGAAGGCTTGCACGAAGGGGGCGATCTCGCGCAGGCCGTCGAGCAGCGCATTCCGATCCACCGGCGGCTCTCCGAACCCGGCGCGCAGCGCGTCGTGATGGGCGCACAGCCGGTCGAGCATCGGGTCGAGCGTGTCGAGATGCGCAAGGTCGCACACGCGGATCGCGCGACGGCCGACCTTGTCCTCGTAGGCCGGGCCGATGCCGCGGCCGGTGGTGCCGATCTTGCCCTTGCCCGCGGCCGCCTCGCGCAGGGAGTCGAGTTCGCGGTGGACCGGCAGGATCAGCGGGCAATTGTCGGCCACGATGAAGTTGTCGGGGGTGATCGACACGCCCTGCCCTTCCAGCCGGGCGATCTCGTCCCTCAGCGCCCACGGATCCAGCACCACGCCGTTGCCGATGATCGACAGGGTGCCGGTGACGATGCCGCTGGGCAGCAGCGAGAGCTTGTAGGTGGTGTCACCCACCACCAGCGTGTGCCCGGCATTGTGCCCGCCCTGGAAGCGCACGACCACATCGGCACGCGCGGCCAGCCAGTCGACGATCTTGCCCTTGCCCTCATCGCCCCACTGGGCGCCGATCACGGTGACGTTGGGCATTTGGCGGAGATCCTGCTGGTCCGGGAAAGGGGATGCGGGCGACGCGTTAGGGATGCGACGGGTCCCCGTCCAGCCTCGCCGTGCCGGACATCGGGCCCGGGCAGCGGGGCCGAACGGCGGCCCAGAGGGCGAGCCGGAGAGCGGCCAGCAATGGCCCCGGCCGCAATATCGAGAGGACAGCCATTGATGAGCCGATTTTCCACCCCCACCCTCATGCTGAACGACGGCAGGGAGATGCCGCAACTCGGCTTCGGCACCTGGCAGATCCCCGACCGCGCCGCGCCCGAGGCGGTGCGCATGGCGGTCGAGACCGGCTACGAGCTGGTCGACACCGCCTCCATCTACGAGAACGAGACCGGCGTCGGCGAAGCCCTGGCCGGGCGCGAGGACATCTTCCTGACCACCAAGGTGTGGAACGAGGACCAGGGCTATCGCGAGGCGCGCGAGGCCTTCGAGCGCCAGCTGGGCCGGCTGGGGCGCGACAGCGTGGACCTGGTGCTGATCCACTGGCCCTGCCCGGCAAAGGCGCAGTTCGTGGAGACCTGGAAGGCGCTGATCGACCTGCGCGAGCTGGGCAAGGTGGCGAGCATCGGCGTGTCGAACTTCCGCATCGAGGACCTCGAACGGATCATCACCGAGACCGGCGTGAAGCCCGTGCTCAACCAGATCGAGCTGCACCCGACCTTCCAGCAGCGTGAATTGCGCGCCTTTCACGAGGAGCGCGGCATTGCGACGCAGAGCTGGTCGCCGCTGGGCCAGGGCTCCGCGATGGCGGAAGGGCCGATCGCGCGGATCGCCGAGGAGCTGGGGCAGCCGGCCTCGTCCGTGGTGCTGGCGTGGCACCTGCATCACGGGCTGGCGCCGATCCCCAAGGCGAGCAGCCGCGCGCATATCGAGGCCAACTTCGCCGCACTTGAGGTGCAGCTGAGCGAGGAGCAGGTGGCCGCGATCGACGCGATGGACAGCGCCGAAGGACGCATGGGCGCCGACCCGTCGACGCTCTGCTGAACCGGGCGGGGCCCCGCGACGGAAGCCCGCGCCGCCTCGGCGCTCCGATACCGATGCTGAGTGCAGGTTTCGAGGCGCAGGGGCGGAAGAGCGCGGCCGCGGTCGTGCCGCGCGGCTCGTGATCAGAGGGCCAGCGCTTCGCTTCCCCGGAGCACATGCGAGCAGCCGAGCGCGCCCGCCTCGTCGGCCGGCGACAGGGCCGCCACAGTGCGCCAGCCCTGCGCCCGCAGGGCGGCGGCGGCGGCGGGGTCGTGGCCGAGGGGAAGGAACAGCGCCTCACGGTGCGGCTCGGCGGCCTTCACCGCCTCGACCCATTCTTCGGGGTAGAGGGAAAAGCCGGTCGCCGGTTCCTCCGTGCCGCGGATCACGTAGGGGCCGCCGCGCCCCAGCGGCGTGCGCATGCCGCCGGCATAGAGGGTGAAGCCGAACCAGCTCTGATATTCGAAGCCGTGCCGTTCCGACGGGTCCAGCGTCAGGCGGGCGCGGCCCTTCACCCGCTCGGCGATCTGGCGCAGCCCCTCGATCCGGCTGGCGAGGACGCGCCCGGTGTCGATCTGAGCCAGCCGCGCGATCGCCTCGTCGAACGGCCCACTGGCGTAGAGAAGCGGCAGGAACGCCTCGCCGCCGGCCGCGACCAGGGCGCCTGCATCCTTGGCATCCAGCTCCCGCCGCACCGCCGCGACCTGCTCGGGCGAGAGGCCGGGGGCCTGCTCCGCCAGCGTGTCGACGAGATCGGGCAAGGTGAAATCGACCGAGAGGTCCGTGGCGCCGGCGGCCTCCAGCGCGGCGATCGCCAGCTCCACGATCTCCGCCCCGGCGGCCACATTGTCGCTGCCCACCAGTTCGGCGCCCAGCTGCAGGTTCTCCCGCCGCGGATCGAGCATGTCGCCGACCATGCGCATCACCTGCCCCGCATAGCACAGGCGCAGCGGCCGGGGGCGGCCGGCGAGGCTGGTCGCAGCAATGCGCCCGACCTGCGGCGTCATGTCCGAGCGCAGGGCCAGCATCCGCAGGCTCTTGGGGTCCACGAAGCGGAACAGGTGCCGGCTGCGGACCCCGGCCATGCGCCGCAGGACCGACTGCTCGAACTCGATCAGCGGCGGACGCACCCGGTCGTAGCCGTGCGCGTCGAGCACCGCGAGCACCGCGCGCTCGATCCGCGCCGCGGCCGCCGCGCTCTGCGGCAGGCGGTCCTCCAGCCCCTCGGGCAACAGGTCGGCGGGGTTGATCACGCGCGGGCCCTTAGCGGGAGGCCGGCCTAGAACGCCAGCGCCTTGACCGTCTTCACGCCCTGCAAGGCTTCCGCGCGGCGCACCAGTTCGGGCGAGATCGGCTGGTCGACCGAGAGCAGCAGCACCGCCTCGCCCCCTGCCTGCCGCCGGCCGAGATGGAAGGTGCCGATATTGATCCCCTCCTCGCCGAGCAGCGTGCCGATCCGGCCGATAAAGCCCGGCGCGTCCTCGTTGACGATGTAGAGCATGTTGCCCTCGAGGTCCGCCTCGATGCCGATGCCGAAGATCTCGACGAGGCGCGGCGTGCCCCCGCCGATGCCGCCGCCGAACAAAGTGCCGGCCACCGAGCGGTCGCCCTGGCTGGTGGCGACGGTGACGCGCACCAGCGTGTGGTACACGCCCTCGCGCTCGTTCCTGATCTCGCGCACCTCGATGCCGCGCTCGCGGGCGAGGAAGGGCGCGTTGACCATGTTCACGCTCTGCGAATAGCGCTTCATCAGCCCTGCCAGCACCGCGCCGACGATCGGCTTCTGGTTGAGCCCGGCGGCGGCGCCCTCGGTCTCGATGCTGATCTTGGGCAGATTGCCGTGGGCCAGCTGCCCGATCAGCGAGCCGAGCTTTTCCGCCAGCGCCATGTAGGGCTTGAGGCGCGGAGCCTCCTCGGCCGAGAGGCTGGGCATGTTGAGCGCGTTGGTGACGCCGCCCTCGACCAGGAAGTCCGCCATCTGCTCGGCCACCTGCAGCGCGACATTGACCTGCGCCTCCGTGGTCGAGGCGCCGAGATGCGGGGTGCAGATGAAGCCCGGCGTGCCGAACAGCGGGCTGTCCTTGGCCGGCTCCTGCGCGAACACGTCGAGCGCCGCGCCCGCGACGTGCCCGCTATCCAGCGCCTCCTTCAGCGCCGCCTCGTCGATCAGCCCGCCGCGCGCGCAATTGACGATGCGCACGCCCTTCTTGGTCTTGGCCAGCCGCTCGCGGGAGAGGATGTTGCGCGTCTCGTCGGTCAGCGGCGTGTGCAGCGTAATGAAGTCGGCGCGCTGGAGCAGCGTTTCGAGGTCCACCTTCTCCACCCCGATCTCGACCGCCCGCTCGGGGGTCAGGAACGGATCGTAGGCGACGACCTTCATCTTGAGGCCGAGGGCACGGGCAGCGACGATCGAGCCGATATTGCCCGCGCCGATCAGGCCGAGGACCTTGCCGGTGACTTCCACGCCCATGAAGGCGTTCTTCGGCCACTTGCCGGCCTGGGTGCGGCGGTCGGCCTCCGGAATCTGGCGGGCGAGCGCGAAGATCATCGCGATGGCGTGCTCGGCGGTAGTGATCGAATTGCCGAACGGCGTGTTCATCACCACCACGCCCTTGGCCGAGGCGGCGGGGATGTCGACGTTGTCCACCCCGATGCCGGCGCGGCCGATCACCTTGAGGCTGCTGGCGGCATCGAGGATCGCCGGCGTCACCTTGGTGGAGGAGCGGATGGCGAGGCCATCATACTCGCCGATGATCGCGGCGAGCTCGTCGGGGGAGAGGCCGGTTTTCACATCGACCTCGCAGCCGCGTGTCGCGAAGATGCGGGCGGCGTTGGGGTCCATCTTGTCGGAGATGAGGACGCGGGGCTTGGTGCTCATGGCGGGGTGATCCTGAGAGGCGCGGGCGGGGTCGGCCGCTCGCGTGAAAAGGGAAGTGGCGGCGCGGCGGCGCTTAGGGCCGGAGCGAGGCCCAGGCCCAGTCGAGCCACGGGCCGAGCGCCTCGATATCGGCCGTGTCGACCGTCGCGCCGCACCAGATGCGCAGGCCAGCGGGCGCATCGCGATAGCCGGCGATGTCGTAGGCGGCGTCCTGCTCTTCCAGCAGCTTGGCGAACGTCTTGATGAAGTCCTGGTCGGCGCCCTCCACCGTCAGGCAGACGCTGGTGTTGGAGCGGATCGCCGGGTCCGCGGCGAGATGGCCGAGCCAGTCGCGCTGCTGCACGAGCCGGTCGAGCGCGGCGGCATTGGCATCGGCGCGCGCCTTCATGCCGGACAGGCCGCCGATGCTCTTCGCCCATTCGAGGCAGGCGATCGCATCTTCCACGCACAGCATGGAGGGCGTGTTGATCGTTTCGCCCTTGAAGATGCCCTCGATCAGCTTGCCCTTGCTCGTCAGGCGGAACACCTTGGGCAGCGGCCAGGCCGGCGTGTAGCTTTCCAGCCGCTCGACGGCGCGGGGGCCGAGGATCAGCACGCCATGCGCGCCCTCTCCGCCGAGCGCCTTCTGCCACGAGAAGGTGAGGACGTCGCACTTGTCCCACGCAATGTCCTGCGCGAACACGGCGCTGGTGGCGTCGGCGATGGCGAGGCCCTGCCGGTCCGCCGCGATCCACTCGCCATTCGGCACGCGCACGCCCGAGGTGGTGCCGTTCCAGGTGAAGATGACATCGTGCGACCAGTCGACCTGGCCCAGGTCCGGGAGCCGGCCGTAATCGGCGCGCAGCGTGGTGGGGTCGAGCTTCAGTTGCTTGAGCGCGTCGGTCACCCAGCCCTCGCCGAAGCTTTCCCAGGCGAGCGTGGTGACGGGGCGCTGGCCGAGCATGGTCCACATCGCCATCTCGACCGCGCCGGTGTCGGAGCCGGGGACGATGCCGATGCGGTGCGTGTCCGGCACCTCGAGCACTTCGCGGATAAGCGCGATGGAGCGGGCGAGCCGCGCCTTGCCGAGCTTCGAGCGGTGCGAGCGGCCGAGCGAATCGAGCTCAAGGCCGGCGGGCGACCAGCCGGGCGGCTTGGCGCAGGGGCCGGAGGAGAAGAAGGGGCGGGCCGGCTTCTGAGCCGGAAGCGACGGGCGCACTGCGCCCTCTGGCAACGTGATATCATTCATGTCAGTCTCTCCTTGCAGAGAGCACGCGCGGCGTTGGGACCGCGTGGCCCGGGGCGCGCTGTAAGGGGCTGCAGGGGCAGGTCAAGCGCGATTGCGGTTGCGGGAGAAACCTTCGCCGGTGCCGCCGGCTCTCCCCATGTGCCAACGAGCCGTGCTAGCGATGGCGCCGACGATGTTCGGCCTGGCCCCTCGCCCTTTCCTCGCTTTGCCCGCTATGCTGGCCGGCCTGGGCCTGCTCGCCGCCTGCACCATGCTGCCTGACGAAGCGCGGGCGCCCGGGGAGGCACCGCGCAACGCCCCTCCCGCCGCCGAGTCGCGCGAGGGGCGTCAGTGCCTGGCCGCGCTGGCGGCGACAGGCGCGGTCTTCACCCCTTTGCCCGACCGCGCTCCGCAGGGCGGATGCAGCGCGCTCAACAGCGTACAGCTGTCGAGCGTGCCGAGCGATGGCGGGCGGCTGATGATCGGCAATCTCGGCCCGGCGACCTGCGGGGTGACGAGCGCCTTTGCCGGGTGGGCGCGCTACGGCGCCGATCGCGCGGCGCGGCAGATCCTGGGGAGCCCGCTGCGGTCGATCGAGACTTTCGGCAGCTATTCGTGCCGCAATGTCGCGGGCAGCGGCCGCCGCTCGGCTCATGCCACGGCGGAGGCGATCGATGTCTCCGCCTTCGTGCTGGCGGACGGGCGGAGGATCACCGTTCTAGGCGACTGGGAGGGTGGCAGCGAGAGCGAGCGCGCGTTCCTGCGGACGGTGCAGCGCAGCGCCTGCCGGCGTTTTGCAACGGTGCTGGGCCCCGATTACAACGCCGCGCACCGCGATCACTTCCACCTTGAACGGGAGGCGAAAGGCGGCAGCTACTGCCGGTAGTGGCGCAGTGGGCTGGCGTGCTCGTCGGGCCGCTCGACCGGGCGGGCGGCGATGCGCCGGACCCCGCGCGGATCGGCCGGCAGGTCGTCGCGTGCGGCGGCGGCGGGCTCCAGCCGCGCATCGAGCCACAACCGCACCGCATCGGCCGGGTGACCGGCGCCGAGCTTTGCCATCATGTTGGCGCGGTGGATCTCCACCGTGCGTGGGCTGATGCCGAGGTCGCGCGCGATCAGCTTGTTGGAACGCCCGTCGGACAGGCATTCGAGCACCTGGCGCTCGCGCCGGCTGAGCTCGCCGATCAGCACCCTGGCCTCCAGTTCGCGCCGGCGGCTCTGCAGCAGCGGGCCGGCCACGCTGAGGATCCGGGCGAGACGGCGGGCGAAGGTGCCCATCTCGAGCGGCAGCGGGAGGACGTCGATCGCCCCGCCGCGCACCGCGTCGACCACCCCGTCGATGGTCCAATCCTCGGCCGTGATCGCCACTGGCAGCCACAGGCCGGCCTCGCCGAGCCGGCGCAGCAGGGTGGGGACGCCGCCCGGCAGCAGGTTCTCCGCGGCGAGGATGATCCCCTCCGCAGGCGGGCGCTCGATCAGCTCCTCCAGGCTGCCATAGATCTCGGCATGGTGGCCGAGCGCGAAGGCGATGCGGGCCTGTTCGGCGCGGGAGCGGCTGCTGCCGCCGAGGATGTGGAGGTGGGTGCGTTCCATGGCCGCGACCCTGCCCCAGCCTCGCGGCAAGCGCACTCGAAGGCGGCTCCGGAATGAACCGAACGGGGCGGCGGGGCGGCGCACGGCCCGGAATACGGCGCTCGCTTTGCTCCGTTCCGGAGCATTCCTCGCCTGGGTTCCGCCGCGGGGGAAGCCCTTACGGGCTCGTACCGGGGGTTCGGCCCGCGGCGGGCGGGGTTAGCCTCCCCCGAATCGCTATTCGTGCGGCTGGTAGAAGCTGTAGTCGGGCAGCGAGTGGAAGGCGCTGCGCAGCGCGTCGCTCCAGCTGGACGAGATCGCCTCGAAATAGGGGTCGGTCGCGGCGATGCGACGCTCGTGCAGCGGCTTGAAGCCGTCGCGTTCCACCACCAGCAGGTCCAGCGGCAGCCCGACCGAGAGGTTCGCCTTGAGGGTCGAATCGAAGCTGACCGTGAGCAGCTTGACCGCATCCTCGAAGCTCATCGTGCGGTCGTAGCCGCGCAGCAGGATCGGGCGGCCGTATTTGGTCTCGCCGATCTGGAAGAAGGGCGTGTCGTAGCTCGCCTCGATGAAATTGCCTTCGGGATAGACGAGGAACAGGCGCGGCTCCATGCCCTTGATCTGGCCGGCGAGGATGATCGAGGCGGTGAAGCGGCCCTTGCCGCTGGCGCCGTTTTCCGCCTGCGTCTCGCGCACGGTCTCGCGCAGCAGCTTGCCGGTCTCCACTGCCACCTGGAACATGGTGGGCAGTTCCAGCAGCGAATTGTGCCGGTCGCGCGGGGCCTTGGTGCGCTCCTCCAGCCGGCTGATCACCGCCTGGGTGGTGGCGAGATTGCCGGCGGTCATCATGGCGATGATCCGGTCGCCGGGCACCGACCAATGGAACATCTTGCGGAACACCGAGATGTTGTCGACGCCCGAATTGGTGCGGGTGTCGCTCATCAGCACCAGCCCCTTGTCGAGCACCATGCCCACGCAATAGGTCATTCGATCGTCATTCCGCTCTGCTGCCTCGGGCCGTGACGACCGCTGGTAGGCCCCGGATTCGTGTCGCGCAACAGATCAGCAGGCGGCGCGGGGCGGCGGGGCCGGTCGGTTGGCGCGCGTCGGACGGTGGGCGGGGCGGCAGGCCTGGGCAGCGCCGGCTGCGGGGTGGGCGGACGGCAGGGGCAACCAATTGGGGCGCGTCAGGCGAGGCGGGCGGAAGGCCAGCGCCGGCTCTGAGGTGAGCGGGCAGCGAGGCTCGGCCGGCTGCGATGGTGGCGCGGGGATTGGAGGATCAGGCGCCGGGGCCCTGCTGCTGCATCCCCTGCGCCTGCGTCTTGGGGGCGCTTTCCTGTTCCTGCCGCTCGCCGTGAGGCTCGCCCTGGGGCTGGGCTTGAGACTGGCCCTGCGACGGGCGGGGCGGCTGGCCAAACGACTGGCCCGCTGACTGGCTCTGCGACTGGCTCTGCGATCCGCCCGGTGACTGGCTCTGGGACTGGCTTTGCGATTGGGTGGGCGGTTGCTGCTCGACCGCGATGTCGACCGAGAGGTCCTCGGTCAGCGAGCCCGAACTGATGCCGGTGATCGGCGCCGCATCGCGATAGTCGCGCCCGGTGGCCACGCGGACATAACGTGGATCGGGGCTGATGCCGTTCGATACGTCGAAGCCGACCCAGCCGAGCCCCTGCACCCAGGCCTCGGCCCAGGCGTGGGTCGCCTCCTGGTCGATGCGGTCGTTGAGCATCAGGTAGCCGCTGACATAGCGGGCGGGGATCTCCAGCGCCCGCGCGGCGGAGATGAAGATGTGCGCATGGTCCTGGCACACGCCCTGCCCGGCGATGACCGATTCTTCCGCCGTGGTGCGCACGCCGGTGCTGCCCGTGGCGTATTCCACCCGCTCGCGGATCGTGGCGGAGAGGTTGTGGAGCGTGGGCACCATGCCCTCGCCGCTGCGCTCCACCGAGGCGATCAGCTGGCGAATGCGCGGGCCCGGCTTGGTCAGCGGGGTATGGCCGAGAAACGCCCACAGCGGCAGGTGACCCGAGTGCAGCCCGATCACCCCGGCCTTGTCCTCCGTCCGGACCTCGCCGTGGCAGGTGACCTTCACCTCCTGCGTGCCTTCCTCGACCCCGATCAGGGTGACGTGATTGTGGTTCTGGTCGTCATAGGCGAGTTCCTCGTGCGCGCCCTCGTAGTCCATCGACCAGGAGAGGATCGTCTGGCCCTGCGTCGCCTTGGGGGTGAGCCGCAGCCGCTGGATCCCGTGGTGCACGGGCGTGGCGAAACGGTAGCTGGTGGTGTGGCGGATGGCGAGGCGCATCGGCTTGGCTCCGGCATGGCAGCGACGTTGCAGCGAGGTCGCAAAGGTGTTGCGAAGGCACCGCATCGGCGCCCGCGCAAGCCTTGCGGAAAATCAGGTGATGAAGCGGTATTGTTCGGAAATGGCGTTGGCGACCGCCTGGTTGCGGCCGATGAATTCGGTGAGGAACTGGTGCAGGCCCTGGTCGAAGATGTCGTCCACCGTCCGCCCGGTCAGGCCCTGGTCGGCCTCGCGCATCAGGGCATGGGCGGGCCCCTCGTGGCCGTGCAGGCGGGCGAGCGCGGCGAGGTTCTCGCGCATGGCGGCGTAGCAGAAGGTGAGGCTGCGCGGGAAGCGATCGTCGAGGATCAGCAGTTCCGCGATGGAGCGCGCGTCCATCCGCCCGGCATTGAGCCAGCGATGGGCGCGCTCTCCCGAGAGCGAGCGCAGCACGTTGTCCCACTGGCCGGTGTCCAGCGGGGTGCCGACATAGGACAGCGAGGGCAGCAGCAGGTAGTACTTCACGTCGAGGATGCGCGCGGTGTTGTCGGCCCGCTCGCCGAACGTGCCAAGGCGCACGAAGCAATAGGCCTCGTTGCGCATCATCGAGCCGTGGGTGGCGCCGCGCGCCAGCGTGCTTTCCCGGCGGATGGCGCTGAGCGCGACGTTGAGGCTGGTATCGCGCACCGGGCGCGCGAGCAGGTCGCGCAAGGTCATCCAGCCTTCGTTGACCGCTTCCCACACTTCGGCGCTGATGGCCGAGCGGCAGGCGCGGGCATTGGTGCGGGCGCGTTCGAACATCGACAGGACGGACTGCTTGTTGCCCTTGGCGCGCAGCACGAAATCGCACACATGGGCGCCGGTGAAATCCTCGTGGTGCTGCTTGTATTGCTGCAACTGCCCGAGCGTGGTGAGGACGGAGCGCCATTCCTCGTCGGCGATGTCGGCGCCGCGGGTCAGCGCCATGCGGTGCCCGGCGGCGAGCAGGCGGGCGGTATTCTCCGCCCGTTCCAGATAGCGGTACATCCAGAACATGCTGTTGGCGACGCGGCCCAGCATCAGCGTGCCCGCGCGCGGAAGAGGAGAGCGCCGCGCATCAGTCGTCCAGCACCCAGCTGTCCTTGGTGCCGCCGCCCTGGCTGGAATTGACCACCAGCGAGCCCCGCTTGAGCGCCACGCGGGTGAGGCCGCCGGGCGTGATGTCGCACCCTTCGGGCGAGACGAGGACGAACGGGCGCAGGTCCACGTGGCGGGGGGCAAGGCCCTTGTTGGTGAAGATCGGGCAGGTGGACAGCGCGAGCGTGGGCTGCGCGATGTAATTGTCGGGGTTGGCGCGCAGCTTCTCGCGGAACAGGGCGAGATCCCTGCGGCTGGCGGCGGGGCCGATCAACATGCCGTATCCGCCCGATCCGTGCACCTCCTTGACCACCAGTTCGGCGAGGTTCTCGAGCACGTATTTGAGGCTGTCCGGATCGGCGCAGCGCCAGGTCTGGACGTTGGAGAGCAGCGGCTTCTCGCCGGTGTAGAACTCGACGATCTCCGGCATGAAGGAGTAGATCGCCTTGTCGTCGGCGACGCCGGTGCCGGGCGCGTTGGCGATGGTGATGCGGCCGGCGCGGTAGACGTCCATGATGCCCGGCACGCCGAGCACGCTGTCGGGGTTGAAGCTGAGCGGGTCGAGGAACTCGTCGTCCACCCGGCGATAGAGGACGTCGATCGGCTGGAACCCTTGGGTGGTGCGCATCTGCACCCGGCCGTCGATGACGCGCAGGTCGCTGCCCTCGACCAGTTCGGCGCCCATCTGGTCGGCCAGGAAGGCATGCTCGAAATAGGCGGAATTGTAGATGCCGGGCGTCAGCACCGCGACCATGGGGTTGGCGGAGGCGCAGGGCGGCGCGCAGGCGGAGAGGCTCTTCGCCAGCCGGCGCGGATAGTTGCTGACCGGCTGGACCTTCACCTGCGTGAACAGTTCGGGGAACATCGCCATCATCGTCTCGCGGTTTTCCAGCATGTAGCTGACGCCGCTCGGCGTGCGGGCATTGTCCTCCAGCACCAGGAACTCGTCGGGCCCGGTACGCACGAGATCAATGCCGACGATGTGGGTGTAGACCCCGCCCGGGGGCGTGAAGCCGACCATCTGCGGCAGCCACGCCTTGTTGTCGCGGAACAGCCGTTCGGGCAGGCGGCCGGAGCGGATGATCTCCTGCCGGTGATAGAGATCGTGCATGAAGGCGTTGAGCGCCTTCACCCGCTGTTCGATGCCGCGCGACAGGCGCCGCCATTCGGCGCCGGTGACGATGCGCGGGATCATGTCGAACGGGATCAGCCGTTCCTCGGCATCTTCCTCACCGTAGACGTTGAAGGTGATGCCCGTGCGGCGGAACAGGCTCTCGGCCTCGAAATGCTTGCGCCGCATCCACGCGCTGTCCTGCTCGACAAGCCATTGGTGGAACTGACGATATGCATCGCGCACCGAGCCGTCGGGCGCATGCATCTCGTCGAACTGGCCGTGCTGCCCCGCGCTCATGGTGTCCTTGTATGCTGCGAGCGCACCATGGCACGCTTCGTGCGCGCCGCCAAGCCGGGGGAGACATTCACATCCGTCAACCGCGGCGCTCGAGTTCGGCGGCGACGGCGCGGATCGCCTCGTGCGAGCTGGCAAAGCCGATATGGGTGCAGCGCAGCGCCACCGCCCGGTCGCGCTCGCCCGGCTGGCCGCAGGCGCAGCGCGGCGCGATGACGCCGTCGCGCGGGCTCCACAGGGCGACGGTCTCCACCGGCGGCTTGACCGCGAGCTCGGCTTCCACCGGCGGCTGCGACACGGAATGGCCGGTGACCAGCTGGTAGAGGCGCCAGGCGTTGTTGGCATAGGGCGTGCCGGAAAAGGGCGAGCCCATCGTGATCACCTTGGCGATATGTTCGGGATGGCGCTTGGCGACCTCGCGGCCGAAGATGCCCCCCAGGCTCCAGCCGACCAGCACCACCTGCTGCCCATAGCGCTCGCGCACCTGGCACACGCGGCGGGCGAGCATGTCGAAATTGGCCTGGGTGGGGCCGAGGTTCCAGCCCATGCCCCAGCGCTTGACCTTGTGCCCCGCCCGCTCGAGCGCCCGCGCCATGTAGCGCATGCGCAGCGGGTGGGTGCCGAAGCCCGGCAGCAGGATGACGACCCGCGGATGCTCCGCCCGGGGCAAGGCCAGCGGCGGGCGGAAGGAGCGTGCCAGCGGCTCCACCAGCGCCCCCGCCTCGCCCAGCAGGAGCCTAAAACCGGGGCCGCCGGCTTCCTCCGGCGCCTTCTCGCGCAGGAAGTTCAGCCGCCGCGCGACGCAGTCGGCCAGGGACGCGCCGGCGGAGACGGGCGCGCGGAGGGATTGCGGGGCGGCAAGGGCGAGACTTTTCGACATGGACCCGATTGTAACGAAAACGACATTTCCCCCGATGAACGCGAGATGGGGTGAAGGTTTCCGCTGTGCGGTAGGCCTGCGCTCGGAGGGGGGTGGTGGTGGGCCGCGGCGGGCGCGGCAGGCGGTGCGCCGTGCGCGTGGCCGGTGGGGTATGGCCGGGTGGCGGGTGGGAGCCCGGCGCTTGATGGCTGTGCCGATGGCTCTGGGCGCGGAGGGGCCGTTGCGGGCCGAACTTTGCCGCGGCGCGGACGCAGGGCTGTAACGGGGCGCCTCGTTGTCGCCGCCCGGGGGCGGGACTGTTTCAGGGCCGCCGTTCCGAGGGTTGAAACGAGGGCCGGTTCAAGGAGCGCGCCGTGCTGGGGTGCGAGCGCGAGTCATCCGGCCGCACGAGCGGCGCCGCCGGCGAGGCGCGATCCAGAGCGCTTCGGCGGGTGGCGGGCCCGAGGGCGAAGCGCCGGCTCGTGCGGGCAGCAGCATCGAGGCCGATTGCGCGAGGCGGCGATGCGCCCCATATCTGCGCGCATGGCCGAACTCGTGATCCGGCGCGGGCTGGAAGAGCCCGACACGTCCGGCAGCTTCACCCCGCACAAGCCCAATCGCCCCGAAAAGGGCGAGCCCGGCAAGCGTTTCGAACTCGTCTCGGACTACCAGCCGAGCGGCGACCAGCCGAGCGCGATCGCCGAGCTGGTCTCGGCCGCGCAGGACGGCGAGCAGACGCAGGTGCTGCTGGGCGTGACCGGCAGCGGCAAGACCTTCACCATGGCCAAGGTGATCGAGGCGCTGCAGCGCCCTGCCCTGGTGCTGGCGCCGAACAAGATCCTTGCGGCGCAGCTTTACGGGGAGTTCAAGAGCTTCTTCCCGAACAATGCGGTCGAGTATTTCGTCTCCTATTACGATTACTACCAGCCGGAAGCCTATGTGCCGCGGTCGGATACGTATATCGAGAAGGAGTCGAGCGTGAACGAGGCGATCGACCGGATGCGCCACTCGGCCACGCGTGCGCTGCTGGAGCGGGACGATGTGATCATCGTGGCCTCGGTCAGCTGCCTGTATGGCATCGGCTCGGTCGAGACCTATTCGGCGATGGTGTTCGACCTCAAGGCGGGCGAGACGCAGGACCAGCGCGAGATCATCCGCAAGCTGGTGGCCCTGCAATACAAGCGCAACGACGTGAACTTCGCGCGCGGCTCCTTCCGGGTGCGCGGCGATTCGCTGGAGCTGTTCCCCAGCCACCTTGAGGACACGGCCTGGCGGATCAGCTTCTTCGGCGACGAGATCGAGGAGATCAGCGAGTTCGATCCGCTGACGGGCGCCAAGGGCACGGTGCTGCCGAAGGTGCGGGTTTATGCGAACTCGCACTATGTCACGCCGGGGCCGACGATGAAGCAGGCGGCGGAGGCGATCCGCTTCGAACTGACTGAGCGGTTGAAGGAGCTGCACGAGGAAGGGCGGCTGCTCGAGGCGCAACGGCTGGAGCAGCGGACGAATTTCGACCTGGAGATGATCTCCGCCACCGGGAGCTGCAACGGGATCGAGAACTACAGCCGCTTTCTCACGGGGCGCCTGCCGGGCGAGCCGCCGCCGACCCTGTTCGAGTACCTGCCCGAGAACTCGCTGCTGTTCGTGGACGAGAGCCACCAGACCGTGCCGCAGGTCGGCGCGATGGCGCGGGGCGACCACCGGCGCAAGATCACGCTCGCCGAATACGGCTTCCGTCTGCCGAGCTGCATCGACAACAGGCCGCTGCGCTTCAACGAGTGGGACGCGATGCGGCCGCAGACCTTCTGCGTCTCCGCCACGCCGGGCAGCTGGGAGATGGACCAGACCGGCGGCGTGTTCGCCGAGCAGGTGATCCGCCCGACCGGCCTGATCGACCCGCCGGTGGAGGTGAAGCCGGTCGAGGATCAGGTGCAGGACTGCATCAACGAATGCCGGCTGACCGCGCAGAAGGGCTACCGCACGCTCGTCACCACGCTGACCAAGCGGATGGCCGAGGACCTGACCGAGTTCATGCACGAGGCGGGCATCCGCGTGCGCTACATGCACTCGGACGTCGAGACGCTGGAGCGCATCGAGCTGATCCGCGACCTGCGGCTCGGCGTCTATGACGTGCTGATCGGCATCAACCTGCTGCGCGAGGGGCTCGATATTCCCGAATGCGGGCTGGTGTGCATTCTCGATGCGGACAAGGAGGGGTTCCTGCGCTCCGAGACCTCGCTGATCCAGACGATCGGCCGCGCCGCGCGCAATGTGGAGGGCCGCGTGATCCTCTATGCCGACCGCGTCACCGGCTCCATGGAGCGCGCCATGGCCGAGACCGGGCGCCGGCGCGAGAGGCAGCGCGAATATAACGAGGCGCACGGCATCACCCCGCAGACGATCAAGCGCCAGATCGCCGACATCGTCGCGCACACCGCCTCGCAGGACGGCGTGCTGATCGACACCGGCGACGAGGAGCGCAACAATCTCGTCGGGCACAATCTGCGCGCCTACATCCAGGACCTCGAAAAGCGGATGCGCGCCGCCGCCGCGGACCTCGAGTTCGAGACCGCCGGGCGCCTGCGCGACGAGATCCGCCGGCTGGAGGCGGACGAGCTCGGCTTGCCCGATGCGGAGAAGAAGGCGCCGGTGGTGGGCCGCAGCAACGAGGGCCGGCCGGGGACGCGCAAGATGCGCTATGGCAAGACGCAGCGGAAGTGGGGGAAGTAAACTCTCCTTCTTCTGCGAGAGCCCCAAAGTATCGTGACACAATCTTCTGTTGTGGAGTAATAAACCCCGGGGATTGTAGCGATACGTTGCGACATCGGCTATATGGCTTTCGTCAAAAGGAGGTCGCCGTGTCAGCGTACGAAGCAATCATCGCCGTCTCCTCTCTCCTCTTGGTCGTGCTTGGCGTCATCCATGCGGTGCTGATGGCTCTCCAAGTGGGATAGGAGAAATGACGGGCAGCGCTACCGGCTGATTGAGGCATCCCGCGACGAGCGCTTGAAAGGTGCTTGCCGCCCCGCCATCAGGCGCCATGCGTTGTGCTCCCCCTTGCCTGCTTCTCGCCGCCCTCCCCCTCGCTCTCGCCGGTTGCGACGAGGAGACCGTGACCCCCGCCGAGGCGCAGCGGATTTCGCTGGAGGCGGCGCGGCAGGTTCCCTCGCGGCCGCTGGTCTCGCCCGATACAAGCGCGGCCTTGTGGACCGTTTCGGCCGATGGGCAGGCGATCCATTTCGGGGCGGCTGCGGAGCCGCCGTTCCTCACCCTCGCCTGCCGCCTGCGCGAACAGCCGGCGCAGGTGGAGATCATGCGCCATGTGCGGGCGCGGCCGGGAGAGCAGGCGCTCTTTCCGGTGCTCGGCAATGGCATGATATCGCGCTTCAAGCTCGATGCGGCGCTCGTTTCCGGCGAGTGGCGCTGGCAGGGTGCGCTGCCGGCCAGCGACCCGCAGCTCGACGTGTTCACCGGCCGGCGCGAGATCGAGGCGACCTTGCCGGGCGGGGGAACGCTGCTGATCGGCGGGAGCCGGGTGCCGGGCGAGTTCGTCACCTGGTGCCGGGCGGGCGGCGCCGTGCAGCGCGCCGAGGCGGCCGAGCAGGCCGAGGCGGCAGGCGATGCGCCCCCTCCGAGCACGCGAACCGCACCCGGCGCCGGGAACTGAGGCGGCGAGGGCTTTTCCCGCTGCGGCCGCGCGAGGAGTGCGCGAGTCAGCGCTGTTCGGCGAGCGCGGGGAGCTGTTGGGGTGAGCACCTGAAGCAGGCCTCCGCCTCCTTGCCTGACGCATACCAGAGCTAGAGCCGCACGCCGGGCGCGAGCCTTTGCCGCTGCGGCGCGAGGAGTGAGCGGGTCAGCCCGGCTCGGCGAGCGTGGGGAGCGTGTCGGGGGTGAGCACCTGCGGCAAAACCTCGCCCTCTTCGCCGGGTGCGTACCAGAGGTAGAGCGGCACGCCGGCGGCGCCGTGCCGGGTGAGGAAGCGGGTGATCGCCGGGTCGGCCTGGGTCCAGTCGCCGCGCAGCGCCACCACGCCGGCCCGGTCGAAGGCGGCGCGTGTGGCCTCGCGCTCGATCGCGGCGGTCTCGTTGACCTTGCAGGTGAGGCACCAGTCGGCGGTGAACCACAGGAACACCGGGCGGCCTGAGGCGCGCGCCTGCGCCAGCGCGGCCTCGCTGAAGGGGGCGGCGGCGAGGAGGCTGTCGGCGGCGGCGGCGGTTGGTGCGAAGGTGCGCGGAAGCTGCGTCGCCAGCGCCGCTGCCCCGATCGCGAGCGTCGCCGCAGCCCAACGCCGGGGCCGCGCCCTGCCTGCAACGCCCCAGAGTTGGTGCAGCGCCACCAGCAGCCCGGCCGCGACAAGCGCCGCGAGGATCGCGAACCACGCTCCGCCCAGCCTCCAGCACAGCCACAGCAGCGCCAGCGCGGTGAGCCCCATCGGCACCGCCAGCACGCGGCGGAAGGTCTCCATCCACCGCCCCGGCTTGGGCAGGAAGCGGCGCAGCGCGGGCACGAAGCCCAGCGCCAGGAACGGCAGCGCCAGCCCGAAGCCGAGCGCGGCGAACAGCGCCAGCGCCTGCGGCCAGGGCAGCAGCAGCGCCGCGCCCAGGGCCGCCGCCATGAACGGCCCGGTGCACGGCGTCGCCACGAAGGCGGCGAGGAGCCCGGTGCCGAATGCGCCCGAGCGCCCGCCCGCGCGGGTGACGGACAGGCCGGGCAGATCGTAGAGCCCGGCGAGATTGGCGGTGATCGCCACGCTGAGCACCAGCAGCGCGACGACGATGCCCGGCTCCTGCAGCTGGAAGGCCCAGCCGATCTCGCTGCCCCCGGCTCTCAGCACGAGCAGCAGCCCGCCGAGCGCGAGGCAGGCGAGCACCACGCCCGCTGTATAGGCGAGCGCCTCGCGCCGGGCCTGCGCCGCCGCTTCTGCGCCCCGCACGCCGCCGAGCTTGGCCAGGGTCAGCGCCTTGAGGCTGAGGATCGGGAACACGCAGGGCATCAGGTTGAGCAGCAGCCCGCCCAGCAGCGCGCCCCCGAGCAGCGTCCAGAGCGGCGCCCCTGCCCCGCTTTGCGCCAGCGCCTGCCCGCCGGTGGGCACGGCGCCGGGCAGCGCGGTGAAGCGCAGGCCCTCGCCCGTGCCCAGCTGGAGGATGCCCTCGATCCGCTCGGCCCTTTGTGCCAGCCCTTCTCGCGGGATCTCCGCGACGAGCAGGTCGCCGGCGCGGGAGAAGCGCTGCTCGCCCGCATAATCGACCAGCTGCGGGGTACCGACGAACACATGCGGGTCGGCCAGATCCAGCGCGGCGGGCAGCGGAATGGCGAGGCGCAGCTTGTCTTGCCCAAGCTCGAAGCGCGCGGTGCTGTCGAGCAGCGGCGGCAGGCTGGCGCGCCATGGGTCGAAGCGCCCGTCGCGCGGGCCGCCTGCGCCTGTCGGCACGCGCAGGGTCAGGGTGGCGCGTTCGGGCACGCAGACCTTGTCGGTGCAGGCGAGCCACTCGGCCGCGAGCTCGATCGGGGCGATGCCGCTCGCGCCTTCGGGCACCGCGACCGGCACCAGCACGGCATAGCGGCCCTCGTACACATGGTTCATCAGGCCCGAGATGAGCAGGCGGCGGGGCACCGGATAGAGCGGCTCCGCGGCGCGCCAGCCATCCGGCAGGTGCCAGTCGAGCGCCATGCCATAGCCCGCATCGCCGGGATTGGACCAATAGCCGTGCCAGCCGGGTTCCGGCGTGAACAGCAGAGCGAGCGTCAGCTCTCCGCCGGGCCGCGCCGCTCCTTCGGCCACCAGCTCGGCGGCGATGTGGTTGCCCTGCGCCGGCACGGGCGAAGCGAGCGGCGCGGGCAAGGTTGCCGGCGCCTGGGTCGGCGGCTGCGCGGAGAGCGTTGCACTCGCCTGTGCCATCGCGGGGGCCATGCACAGCAGGGCGAGCGCCACCAGCAGGCGCCGGCAGAGGGCTGCGAAGCGAACCTCGGACAGGACTGGGCTTGCGTGCATGGTGGCGGTCGATCTAGGGCTGGCTCCCATGGCGGACAAGCGCGAACTCCTGATACTGGGCGGCGGGCTCGTCGGCATGACGCTGGCCCTGGCGGCGGCTAAAAAGGGCATCGCCAGCCATGTGGTCGACCGCGCCGACATGGCCGAGCTGACCGCCGAGGGCTTCGACGGGCGGGCGAGCGCGATCTCCACCGCGAGCTGGAACCTGTTCGCCAATATCGGGCTGGCGGAGAGGCTGGAGCCGCTCGGCTGCCCGATCGCCTCGATCGCCGTGACCGATGCGATGCGCCCCGGCCGGATCGACTTCCAGCCCGAGCCGCACGAGGGCTCCTTGGGGCGGATGTTCGCCAACCGGACCTTGCGCCTCGCCTTGTTCGAGGCGGCACAGGCGCAACCGTTGGTCCAGTGGCACCAGCGCGCGGAGGTGGTCGGGCGCGAGCGCACCGAGCATGGGGTCGCCGCCACTCTGGCCGATGGCACGCGGCTCGAAGGTGCGCTGATGGTCGGCGCGGAAGGGCGCGGCTCGCCGACGCGCGAGGAGGCGGGGATCGCCGTCGCCCGGTGGGATTATCGCCACCGCGCGGTGATCGCCGGGCTCAGCCATTCCCGGCCGCATGACAACGTCGCATGGGAGATCTTCTACCCCGCCGGCCCGTTCGCGCTGCTGCCGCTGCCCGATGACGAGCAGGGGCGGCACCGCAGCGCGCTGGTCTGGACCGTGGGCGAGGACGAGGCGGCGGGCGTGCTGGCGCTCGGCCCGCGCGGCTTCGCGGCCGAGGCGGAGAAGCGGATGCACGGCATCCTCGGCACGGTTGCGGTGGAGGGGCCGCGCGCGTCCTGGCCGCTCGGCTTCCACCACACGGCGCGGATCACGGCCGAGCGGCTGGCGCTGGTGGGCGATGCCGGCCATGGCATCCACCCGATCGCCGGGCAGGGCTTCAACCTGGGCCTGCGCGATGTCGGCGCGCTGGTGGAGGTTCTGGTGGAGGGGCGGCAGCTTGGTCTCGATGCCGGCGATGCGCAGAGCCTCGCCCGCTACGAGACCTGGCGCGGGCTCGACAGCTTCACCGTGGCGCTGGCGACCGACAGCCTGACCCGGCTGTTCGGCATTCCCGGGCGGGCGCCGAGCGCGGTGCGCCGGCTCGGCATGGCCGGGGTGCAGCGGGTGCCGGCGCTCAAGCGCTGGTTCATGGACGAGGCGCGCGGCGTCTCGGGCGATCTGCCCGAATTGCTGCGGGGCTGATCGCGCGGGGCGCGTGACGCCCCCCGGCCTGATCGCTCGCTTTACTCCCCCGCCCTACTCTCCCGTCGCCTCGACCGGGCTCGGCTGTTCGACGCGCTGGCCGCTGCCGTCGCGCAATTGGCGCTGCTCCAGGATCGCGGTGGTCTCGAGCAGTTCCAGCGCCTGCTGCGCATTGGCGAAGCGGCGGGCGTCGGCGATCCAGTCGCGCGCGGGGGCAGCGTTGGGCAGCCGGCGCACCTCGGCGATGGCGGAGCGCACGCGGCCGCTTTCGAGGAAGAAGCGCGCCCGCTCCAGCCGGTGCTCGGCACGGGGCGACGGCGAGTCCTCGCGGCGGATGACAAACAGCTGGCCGAACGCGCGCGACAGGCCGCCGAGCGAGCCCTCCTCCGCCGGCGCCTCGGACAGGGTCGGGGCGAGCCCGTCGAGCCGGGCGATCAACTGGTCGAGCGTGACCGGGTTCTGCGCGGCGTCGATCACCGTCTGCACCGCATTGGGCCGCGCATCGCCGAATCGCAGCCGCATCTGGTCCGCCAGATAGCCCAGCGGGGTGCCGCGCTCGATCGAGCGGCGTGCGGCGAAGGTGATCAGCAGGCCCTCGGCCCGTGCCGCGTTCCCGGCCGCAGCCTGGGCCTGCAGGTCGAGGCGGGCGAGGCGCTGCTCCATCGCCGCCACCCGGCTGTCGAGCCCGCCCTGCTGCTCCACCACCCGCTCCACGCGCTGCACGGCCTCGCGCGCCTCGGCTGCCACGGCTTCCGAGGCGCTGGGTTCCGGCGTGGGGGTGGGCCTGCTCGCGGGAACGGCGGTGGGCGCGCCGTCGGCGACCTCCTGCTCCGAGCCCGATAGCGGATTTTCGCCCAGCGCGCCGCTGCTGGTCAGCCAGAAGGTCGCGCCCACGCCCAGCAGGAACGCGACCACGGCCGCGCCGACGATCGCGCGCACCTGCGAGCGCCCGCGTCGAGCGCTCTGAGCGCGCAAGGAGAAGTCCTCTTCCATGACGATCCCTGGGCCCGGCGCAGGATGCGCGGGGCAGTGCTTCACTCTCTCGATTGGCCCTGTTCATGGCACATGTCGGCGGCCAACGCCAACAGGGCCACGTCGGAGGGTTCGGCGGCATGGCGCAAGGCGCGCCAGCCTGCGCCCGCAGCCTCGGCGATCCGCGGCCCCAGCGCGGCGAGCGCGATGGGGGAGCGCGAGACGCGCAGGCGATCGCACTCGGCCGCGAAGTGCCGCGTGGCGGCGGCTGAGTGGAGCAGCACCAGCGCGCCCCCCGCCAGCCGATCCGCCAGATCGGGCGCGAGCGGCACCGGGGCGCTATGATAGACGATACGCGTGGCGATGGCGGTACCGGGCGGCGCGGCCAGCGGCACGTGCTCGGCCCCGGCGAGGCGCAGCAGGCGCGGCGGCAGGCGCTCTGCATCGAGCAGCGCCTGCAGCCCGCCGGCGCCGGTCGCGGCTACCTCCAGCCCGGCCGCCCGGGCCGCTTCGGCGGTGGCGGCGCCGACCGCGAAGGCACGCTTGCCACGATAGGCTGCGAGCGCCGGCCCCCCATGGCGCAGCGCATTGGCGCTCCCCAGCAGTAGCGCATCGAAGCTGGAGGGCGGCGGTGCGTTCCAGGCGAGAGCGCGCACCGCGAAGAGCGGCCAGCCCGCGATCGCGAGCCCCGCCTCGCGCCCGGCCCTTATCGTCGCGGCGCAGCCGGGCTCCGGGCGGATGGCGATGACCGGCAGGCTCAATCCTGCGCGCGCTCCGGACCGGCGAAGTGCGCGGCGATGCCGGGCGTGGCGCGGGCCAGCAGGTCGCGCGCCAGTCGCCCCGGCCCCTCCCCGTCCTCTGCCAGGAAGCGCGCGCTGCCATCGACACGCTCCGCACCGTCGGGGCTGAACAGCGCCGCGCGCATCCACAGGAGCGGGGGCTCGGCGTCGCCCTCGCTCTGGCTCCGGGCTGCGGGCGGTCCTCGATCGCGCTGTTCGTGCGGGCTCGCGTCGCGCGCGGGCGAGGCCCCGGCGCCCCGCTCGCACGAGGTGGCGCCCTCGGCCGGCGAGCCATCGCCATCGCGTGCTTCCGCGCTTTGCTCGGCCCGTTCGCACAGCACCGCGATGGGCGAATGGCAATTGCCGCCGAGTGCCGCCAGCAGGGCGCGCTCGGCGGTCACCTCGGCGCGGCTGGGCGCGTGGTCGATGGCGCCGAGCAGGCCGCGCGCCTCCGCATCGTCGCTGCGGCACTCGATGGCGATGGCGCCCTGCGCCGGGGCGGGCAGCCATTCGGCCGGATCGAGCTTATGGCCCACCCCATGCTCCCCCAGGCGGGCGAGGCCGGCGGCGGCGAGGAAGGTCGCGTCCGCCTCCCCCGCCGCCAGCTTGGCGATGCGGGTGGCGACGTTGCCGCGGAAGGTGACCACGGTGCAGTCCGGCCGGGCATGGAGCAGCTGGGCGGCGCGGCGGGGCGCGCTGGTGCCCACGACGGCGCCCTGCGGCAGCGCGGCGATGCCGGTGGCGCCGAGCAGCACGTCGCTTTTGTCCGCGCGCGGCAGGATCGCGGCGAGCACCAGCGTCTCCGGCCGCCAGGTCTCCACGTCCTTGAGCGAGTGGACCGCGCCGTCGATCCGCCCCTCGGCCAGCCAGGCGTCGAGCTCGCGGGTCCACAGCGCCTTGCCGCCGATTTCGGACAGGGGCCGGTCCTGCACCTTGTCGCCGCTGGCGGTCACCGGCACCAGCTCCACCGCCTCCTGCGGCCAGCCATGGGCGGCGCACAGGCGCGCGCGGGTCTCCTCCGCCTGCGCCATGGCGAGCGGGGAACGGCGCGTGCCCAGCCGAAGATGGGGCCTGAGCCGGGGCCGAGAGAGGGGTGCGGAGGCCATCGGGTGCGCTTGCCCTAGAACGCGATTGCGTCCAGTGGAACCCGCATGCTGGTACTGGGCATCGAGAGCAGCTGCGACGAGACCGCCGCCGCGCTGGTGACGGGCGAGCGGCAGATCCTCGCCCAGGCCATCGCCAGCCAGGAGGAGGCCCATGCCCCTTATGGCGGGGTGGTGCCCGAAATCGCCGCCCGCGCCCATGCCGAGCGGCTGGCGCCGTTGATCGAGCGCGTTCTGGCCGATGCAGGCGTGTCGCTTGGGGATTGCAACGCGGTTGCAGCGACCGCGGGACCGGGGCTGATCGGGGGCGTAATGGTCGGCCTCGTGACCGCCAAGGCGCTGGCCATGGCGAGCGAGTTGCCGCTGCTGGCGGTCAACCATCTGGAGGGCCATGCGCTGAGCCCGCGGCTCGCCGATCCGGCGCTGGCCTTTCCCTATGCGCTGCTGCTGGTGTCGGGCGGGCATTGCCAGCTGCTGGAGGTGCAAGGGGTCGGGCGATACCGGCGGCTGGCGACGACGATCGACGATGCGCTGGGCGAGGCGTTCGACAAGACCGCCAAGATCCTCGGCCTCGGCTTCCCGGGCGGGCCGGCGGTGGAGCGTCTGGCGGCGGAGGGCGATCCGCGCGCGGTGCCCCTCCCCCGCCCCCTGCTGGGCAGCGCGGAGCCGCATTTCTCCTTCGCCGGGCTGAAGAGCGCGGTGCTGCGCGCGCATGGGAGCGGTGCCCATCGCCCGGCCGACATCGCCGCGAGCTTCCAGCAGGCGGCGCTCGACTGCCTGCTCGACCGCACGGCGCGGGCGCTGGGCGGGATGGGAGAGGTAAGCGCGCTGGTGGTGGCGGGCGGGGTAGCGGCCAACAAGCGGGTGCGGGCGGCGCTGGAGGGGCTCGCCTCCGCGCGGGCCTTACGCTTCGTGGCGCCGCCGCCGATCCTGTGCACCGACAATGCCGCGATGATCGCCTGGGCGGGGATCGAGCGGCTCGATGCCGGCTTCGCGCCCGATCCGCTCGACATCGCCGCACGCCCGCGCTGGCCGCTCGACCCGGCGGCGGAGCCGGTGCGCGGCGCGGGCGTGAAGGCGTGAGCGCGCCCGTGCCGGGGAGCGCGAATGATCGCGCGCGTGCCGGGGCGGCGCGCATGGGCGCGAGCTTGTCCGCCACGAGCGCAGGGGCGTGGCATGGTCGCGAAGAACGGGAGATTTGCGCATGAGCGCGCCCGGCATCGCGGTGATCGGGGCCGGTGCGTGGGGCACCGCATTGGCGCAGATGCTCGCGGCGGACGGCACGCCGGTTCTGTTGTGGGCCCGCGACAAGGCGCTGGCCGAGGCGATCGCGGCCGGGCGCGGCAACCAGGCCTATCTGCCTTCCGCGACATTGTCTCCGGCGATCCGCGCCACCGGCGATCTGGCGGAGGTTTCCGCCTGCCCGGTTGCGCTGCTGGTGACGCCGGCCCAGGCGCTCGGCGCGGTGCTGGAGGCGATGCCGGGCCATCCGCGCGATCTCGTCCTGTGCTCCAAGGGGATCGAGGCGGGGACCGGGCGGATGATGCACGAGGTCGCCCGCCACGCCGCGCCCGGCAGCGCCATCGCGGTGCTGTCCGGCCCCAATTTCGCGCATGAAGTGGCCGCGGGGCTGCCGACCGCCGCCACCTTGGCGTGCGGCGGGGGCGAGGCGCAGTGGCGGCGGCTCGCGCCGATGATCGCGCGGCCGGCCTTCCGCCCTTATTATAGCGACGACCTGATGGGCGCCGAGATCGGCGGGGCGGTGAAGAACGTGCTCGCGATCGCCTGCGGGGTGGTCGAGGGGCTCGGGCTGGGGCTCAACGCGCGCAGTGCGCTGATCGCGCGCGGCTATGCGGAGATGCTGCGCTTTGGCGAGGCGCTCGGCGCGAGGGCGGCGACCCTGGCGGGGCTGTGCGGGCTCGGCGACCTGGTGCTGACCTGCACCTCCACCGCGAGCCGCAATTTCTCGCTCGGCAAGGCGCTAGGCGAAGGGCAGAGGGCCGCAGATCTGATGCGCGACCGGCGCACCGTGGCCGAGGGCGCGTATACCGCGCCGGTCCTGTGCGAGCTCGCCGCGCGGCACGGCGTGACCATGCCGATCGTCCACGCGGTCAACCGCCTGCTCGACGGCGCGCCGGCGCGCGCGGTGGCGCACGATCTGCTCGCCCGGCCGCTCGGCGCAGAGGCCCGGGATTGAGCGAGACCCCGATCACGGGAGGAGCGAGCGGAGGCACCGGCGGCGCGGCCAGTCCGCCGGCCGGCGGCGATCTCGCGGCGATCGCCAAGGGCGGGCGGACCAACTTCGTCGGCTTCCTGCTGCGGCTGGCGGCGCGGTTGCCGTTCCTGTTCCTCGCCGGGCGGCTCTATGGGCCGGCGGAGCTGGGCCGCTTCGCCTCGGCGCTGGTGATCGTCGAGCTGGTCGCGATGTTGTGCACGATGGGCGAGAAGCGCGGCCTCGCCCAGCGCCTCGCCGAGGCAGGCGGCCCGCCGGATGCCGCTTCGGCCGAGGGAGCGAACGGGGCGGCCGCTGAGGAGGGCTCGCCCGGTGTCGTGACATCGGGCGCCGCCGCCAGCCGCCTGCGCGAACCGGCGCATCTGGTGTTCGACGGGCTGCTGGTGGCGCTGATCGCCGGGGCGGCGGCGGCGCTGCTGCTGTGGTGGGTGCCCGCGCCGATGTTCCCGAGCGGCGATTACAATCGGCTCGACCGGCTGATCGTGCTCGCCATCCCGGCGCTGGCGCTGACCGAGATCCTGCTGGCGGCACAGGCCTATCGCTTCGACATCGCCGCCACGGTGCGGGCGCGGGCGATCGTGGAGCCGTGGACGATCTCGCTGATGGTCGGGCTGCTGTGGTTCGTGGTGCCCGAAAGCGGCTTGCCGCTGGCCTATCTGGTGTCGATCTATGCCGCGCTGGCGACCGCCGCCTGGCCGTTCTGGCGCAGCTATGGCCGGCCGCGCGGCTGGCGCCCTTCGCTCAGCCGGATGCGGCGGCTGGCCTGGCGCGGGGCGCCGCTGGCCGCGGCCGATGCGATCGAATGGGGCACGCGGCGTCTCGACATCTTCATCCTCGGCCTGTTTGCCGCACCCGCCGCCGTGGGCGTCTACTACGTGGCGCAGCAGGTCGCCAGCCTGCCGCAGAAGCTGAAGACCAGCTTCGAGCCGATCCTCGGGCCGGTGCTGACCCGCAAGGTGCGCGAGCACGATTATGCCGCCGTGGCGCGGCAGGTGTGCCAGGTTGGCTTCTGGATCACCGCCGCGCAGGCGGGCGTGGCGCTGGCGCTGGGCATTCCGGGCGAGGCGCTGATGGGGCTGGTCGGGCCCAATTTCGTCGGCGGGACCGGGGCGCTCGCCTTCCTGCTGGCGGCGGAGGTGGTGGCGGCCACCGCGGTCGTCTCCGAAGCGGCGCTGGTCTATGTGGCGCGGCTCAGGAACCTGTGGCTCTCCATCGCCACGATCGTGCTGCAGGCGGTGCTGACCGTCGCGGCGATGGTGCTGGCCGACCGCCTCGATCTTCCCGAACATCACCGCGCGGCGCTGGCGGCGGGCGCGCTGATGGCGGCGCTGGGCTTCGCCTCCGTGGCCAAGGCGCTGCTGCTCGGGCGCATCCTGGGCGAGAAGGTGAACAACTGGCGCTGGTCGCTGCTGTGGGCGGCGGCGGGGGCCATCGTGGTGGGGCAGATCGTGGTGCTGCTGCCCGAATGGGCCGAGCTTGCCATCGGCATGCCGCTGATCATGGGGGTCTATGGCTGGATCGTGTGGAAGCGCGGCTTCGGCCCGGAGGACCGCATGCTGTTCCGCCGCAAGCTGACCGAGGAAGGCGACGAGGACGGGCCGGACGAGGCGCATTCCGGGCAAGCTGGATCGCGAGAGGGCGGTTCGGGCGGCTCGACCGTTTCCGCGGCGCCGCGCTAGGGCCATGCGCATGAGCCTGCTGCACCGGCCGCCGATCGCCATTGCCGTGGGCGCCTTCGTGGTGGCGCAGCTGGCGATCTTCGGCGGGCGGGCGAGCGGGCCGGACTTCGCCGCGCGGCTTTCCGCACAGGCGGAGCGGGCGATCGCGGCGGCGGGCGCCGGGCCGGTGCGGGCGCATTTCCGCTCCGCCAGCGGCTGGCCGACCCGCCATCCGCTGCTGAGCGGGGGCGAAGCTCTGGGCGAAGGCGTGCGCGACCGGGCGGCGAAGGCGGTGGCCGCGGTGCCGGGCGTCGGCGGGGTGCGCTGGGCCGATGGCGACGCGCTGGTGGAGAATGCGGCCAAGATCCCCTCGCCCTCGCATTGCGAGGAGGATGTCGCGGCGCTGCTGCGAGCGCGCACGATCCGCTTCGAGGAAAGCTCGACGCGGATCGATGCCGCCAGCCGGGAGCTGGTGGCCGAGGTGGCGAGAGCGCTGCGCCCGTGCCTCGGCAGCATCATCGCGATCACCGGGCACACCGATTCCTCAGGCCCGGAGCCTGGCAATCTGGAACTGTCGCTGGCGCGGGCGCAGGCAGTGCAGGACGCGCTGGTGGCGCGGGGCATCCCGGCCGACGGGCTGCGCGTGCGCGGGCGCGGCAGCCGCGAGCCGGTCGAGGGACTGGACCCGCGCGACCCGGCCAACAGGCGGATCGAATTCGCGGTGCTCGCCACCGAACCGGTGACGCCGACGCCGGTGGATACGCCGGGCCCGCGCTGAAGCGATTCAAGCTGGCGAAAACGCCAGTTCGGCCCAGCCAATCACCTGCGGCCGAAAATTTCAAGATAAACAAGGGCCTGGAGCGCTCAATTTGATGCAGTCGGCTCGCGAAGCCGCACTGGGACTCGGGCGTGAGGCCCGCGACGAGGCCGCAGGGGTGCTGCGCAACCGGGGTGCCGGCAAGGTCAAGGCCGGGCGACCGGGCGACCGGGCGCGGGCACCGGCTTGTGGAGCGGCGCGCAAGTGCCGGGAAAGCGGGCGGTGCAGGCGGGGCGGCGCTCTCGTGCGGAACATGGGTTCGGCCGCAGCCCCGGAGGCTCGAACATGGCGGCGCGCGGGGGGCGCCCCGCCCCTCACAGGCGCGACGCTCGGGGCCATTCGGTGGCGCTGCATTGCCAAGGCGCGCTCCGCACCTTTAGAGGAAGCTGGATGTCGATCTGGCTCGAATTGCTGGTGCTGCTGCTGGTCGCCTATGCGATCGGGCTGGCGATCGGCTGGGCCATCTGGGGCCGTCATTCGGGAGAGACCCATGGTTGAACTGGTGCAGGACAACTGGATCCTGTTCGTCATCGCGCTCGTCGTCGGGCTGCTGGTGGCGTGGTGGATCTTCGCCGCCTCGCGCCGGACCACGGTCGAGGTCGAGCAGCGCGACGAGGAGACGCCCGCGCCCAAGGGGCCACGGCGCAACCAGGCGCTGATCGATGCGCCACCGGCCGCGGGGGGCACAGTGCCGCCGCCCATTACGCCGCTGGGGACCGGCGGCGCCGGAGAGGCGCTGGCGGCGACGCTGACCACCTCGCCCATGCCGCCCCGGGTCGGCATGGGCGCAGCGCGTTCCGGCGGAGCGGAAACGCCCTCCGCTGCCGAACGACGGCGCGCGCCGCAGGCGGAGGTTTCGCAGGAGCTTCGGCGGGCTGCCGATAGGCGGGCGTCGGGCGGAACCGAGGCCGAGGCCGCACCGGAACTGGCGGTGCCTGCGGGGGACCCCATGGCGGAGGCACCGTCGCGGCCTGCTTCGTCCGGGCCTGCCCCGACGACGGGCGAGACCACCGCTCCCGGTGGCGATCCGGCAGAGGCGACCCCAGCCAGCCAACCTGTCGAGACCACGCAGGCGCCGCCGGCCAGCGATGCGCCCGCCGGTGACGCGCCCACCGGCGATGCTCTCGGCGACAGGCCCGTGGAGGTCACGCGGCCGCCCGCTGGCTCCGCATTGGGCGCGCCCGACCTGTTCGCGCCGCTGTCCGTGCCTCCCGCCGCGGCGCCCTCTGCGCCGGACCCGGCCACCACGGCCCCGCAGCCTTCGACCCAGCCCTCGGCGCAGCCCTTCGCGCCGGCGGGTGACGAATTGCTGCGCATCAAGGGGCTGGGGCCGAAGCTGGCCCAGCAATTGCGCGGGCTCGGCGTGACCTCGCTGGAGCAGATCGCAGGCTGGGACGAGGCCGAGATCGACCGAATCGATGCGCAGCTCGGCCGCTTCCAGGGGCGCATCCGCCGCGACGACTGGCCGGAGCAGGCCCGGCTGCTGAGCGCCGGCGACATCGCCGCCTATGAGGGGCGGTTCGGCCGGCTCTGACGCGGCGCGGGAACCAACAGCGCCCATCTCCTGTTGGATCGTGTGAAAAGGCCCGTCCGGGTCGCAAGGGTTCGAACAAGACAATGTCCACCAACCCCCACGGTGATCGGCCGGTCGTGCTCGTCGTGGAAGACGAGTTCATTATCGCCCTCGACCTGTCGGAAACCGTCAAGGACCTGGGCTATGCGCTCGACGGGCCTTATGCCGACAAGGAGAACGCTTTCATCGCGATCGACCGCAAGCTGCCCGATTGCGCGATCCTCGATGTGTATACGGGCGATGGCGAGGTGTTCCCGCTGGCCGACGCGCTGGCCGATGCGGGGGTGCCGATCATCTTCCATTCGGGCCATGTCGAGCCCCACCAGGTGCACGAACGCTATCCCGAGGCGCTGGCCTGCACCAAGCCGTGCCCGCCGGACCTGCTGATCCAGCTGCTCAACGAGGCGGTGGAGCGGGCGCGCACGACCCACTGACCGCGCTGCCGGGGCGCTGGTGCCGCGCCCTGCCGCGCCGCGCTTGCGCCCTGCCGCGCCGCGCTTGCCCCCTGCCCCGCCGCGCGACAATGTGCGCGGGATGAGCAACGCTCCCTCCTCCCCGCCAGCCGCTTCTCCGGCTCCCGTCCCCTCACCCGCGACCGACAACAGTGCGCAGCCCGGCGCGGCGCCGACAGGCTTTGCCGACCGCCCGCCGGCGCCCTCCACCACCGCCGCCCCGGTCGCATCACCTGCCGCTCCGTTCGACTGGGCCGACCCTTTCCGCCTCGAGGAGCAGCTCGGCGAGGAGGAGCGGATGATCCGCGATGCCGCCCATGGCTTCGCGCAAAGCGAGCTGCAGCCGCGCGTGGTCGAGGCCTTTCGCGAGGAGCGCGACGCGCCCGAACTGTTCGCGATGATGGGCGCGGCGGGGTTGCTGGGCGTGACGATCCCCGAGGAACATGGCGGGGCCGGCGCGAATTATGTCGCCTATGGGCTGGTGGCGCGTGAGATCGAGCGGGTCGATTCGGGCTATCGCTCCATGGCGAGCGTGCAGTCGAGCCTGGTGATGCACCCGGTCCACGCCTACGGCTCGGACGAGCAGCGCGCGCGCTGGCTGCCGTTGCTGGCGAGCGGCGAGACGATCGGCTGCTTCGGCCTGACCGAGCCCGATGCGGGCAGCGACCCCGCCGGCATGCGCACCGTGGCCAGGGCGGATGGCGACGGGTTCCGCCTGTCCGGCAGCAAGACCTGGATCACCAACGCGCCTTTCGCCGACCTGTTCGTGGTGTGGGCGAAGAGCGAGGCGCATGGGGGGCGGATCAGGGGCTTCCTGCTGGAGAAGGGCATGGCTGGGCTCTCCGCGCCCCGGATCGAGGGCAAGCTGAGCCTGCGCGCCTCCACCACCGGCATGATCGTGATGGAGGATGTGCGCGTGCCGGCCGGGGCGCTGCTGCCGGGCGTGGAGGGGGTCAAGGGGCCGTTCGGGTGCCTCAACCGCGCCCGGTACGGCATCGCCTGGGGCAGCATGGGAGCAGCGGAGTTCTGTTATCATGCGGCGCGGCAATATGGGCTCGACCGCAGGCAGTTCGGCAAGCCGCTCGCCGCCAACCAGCTCTACCAAAAGAAGCTCGCCGACATGGGGACCGAGATCGCGCTGGGGCTGCAGGCGGCCTTGCGGGTCGGGCGGATGATGGACGAGCACCAATTCGCGCCGGAGATGATCAGCCTCGTCAAGCGCAACAATGTCGGCAAGGCGCTCGCCATCGCGCGGGAGGCGCGCGACATGCATGGCGGCAACGGCATCTCCGAGGAATACCAGGTGATGCGCCACATGCTGAACCTGGAGACGGTCAACACCTATGAGGGCACCGCCGACATCCACGCGCTGATCCTCGGCCGGGCGATCACCGGCATCGCGGCGTTCTAGCGGCGCGGCGGTGCTTGCACCGGGCCGGGCGCTGCGGTTCGGTTCCTCCCGGGCGGGGCACTGGGGTCCGCCGGCCGCCTCTTGCGCGCGCCCGCAATTCGCGCGGGGCGAACGCGCGCTGTTGGCGGAACGGCATTGCTCTGGCTAGAACGGCCTGCGAGAGAGGAGGCCGCAATGAGCCACAGCCACGCAATCCATCCGGTGCCCGAAGAGTGGGCCGCCAACGCGCTGATCGACGCCGCGAAGTACGAGCAGATGTACCGCCGCTCGGTGGAGGACCCGGAGGGCTTCTGGCGCGAGGAGGCGCAGCGGATCGACTGGATCCGCCCCTTCACCCGCGTGAAGGACACGAGCTTCGCCGCCGACGATTTCCGCATTAGCTGGTTCGAGGACGGGACGCTCAACCTTGCCGCCAATTGCCTCGACCGGCATCTGGAGACGCGCGGCGATCAGGTGGCGATCATCTGGGAGCCGGACGATCCGGCGGATCGGTCGCGCACCCTCACCTATCGCGAACTGCACGCGGCGGTGTGCCGCTTCGCCAATGCGCTGAAGGCGAATGGCGTGGCAAGGGGGGATCGGGTGACGATCTACCTGCCGATGGTGCCCGAGGCGGCGGTGGCGATGCTCGCCTGCGCGCGGATCGGGGCGGTGCATTCCATCGTCTTCGCCGGCTTCTCGCCCGAGGCGCTGGCGGGGCGGATCGAGGATTGCGCCAGCCGTATCGTGCTGACCGCCGACGAGGGGCTGCGCGGGGGCAAGCGCGTGCCGCTCAAGGCCAATGTGGACGCGGCGGTGGAGAAGGTGGCGGTGGACCGGGTGATCGTGCTCGCCCACACCGGCGGCCCGAACGGCGAGGGCGTGCCGATGCGCGAGGGCCGCGACCTCTGGTGGCACGAGGCCGTCGCCGATCAGCCTGCCGAATGCGCGCCGGAGGAGATGGGCGCGGAGGACCCGCTGTTCATCCTCTACACCAGCGGCTCGACCGGCAAGCCCAAGGGGGTGCTGCACACGACCGGCGGCTATGCCGTGTGGGTCAGCATGACTCACGAATACACATTCGATTACCGCGCCGACACGGAACATGGGGCGCAGATCTACTGGTGCGCGGCGGATATCGGCTGGGTCACCGGGCACTCCTATGTCGTCTATGCCCCGCTGGCGAATGGCGGGACGACGCTGATGTTCGAGGGCGTGCCCAACTTTCCCGATTACAGCCGGTTCTGGCAGGTGGTGGAGAAGCACAAGGTCGAGCAGTTCTACGCCGCGCCCACGGCCTTGCGCGCGCTGATGCGCGAGGGCGACGAGTGGGTGACCCGCACCGACCGCTCCAGCCTCAAGGTGCTGGGCAGCGTGGGCGAGCCGATCAATCCCGAGGCGTGGGAGTGGTACTATCACGTCGTCGGCGAGGGCCGGTGCCCGATCGTCGACACCTGGTGGCAGACCGAGACCGGCGGGCACATGATCACCCCCCTCCCCGGCGCCCATGCGCTCAAGCCCGGCAGCGCTTGCCGGCCGATGTTCGGGGTGCAGCCGGCGCTGGTCGATCCGGAGAAGGGCACCGTGCTGCAGGGCGCGGCGGAGGGCGCGCTGGTCATCACCGACAGCTGGCCGGGGCAGATGCGCACCGTCTATGGCGACAAGGAGCGCTTCTTCCAGACCTATTTCAGTTCCTATCCCGGCTTCTATTTCACCGGCGACGGGTGCCGGCGCGACGCGGACGGCGATTACTGGATCACCGGGCGGATCGACGATGTGATCAACGTCTCCGGGCACCGCATGGGCACGGCCGAGGTCGAGAGCGCTCTGGTGGAGCACCACAAGGTCGCCGAGGCGGCGGTGGTCGGCATGCCGCACGACATCAAGGGCCAGGGCATCTACGCCTATGTGACCACGATGGACGGGGTGGAGGACAGCGACGAACTGCGCCGCGAGCTGGTGCAATGGGTGCGGCGCGAGATCGGCCCCATCGCCACGCCCGACGTGGTGCAGTTCGCCCCCTCCCTGCCCAAGACCCGCAGCGGCAAGATCATGCGCCGCATCCTGCGCAAGATTGCCGAGAACGACACCGGCAATCTGGGCGACATTTCCACGCTGGCGGACCCGGGCGTGGTGGACGACCTGCTGGCGAACCGCCCGAAATCATAGGCTTGGCGGGCACCGGCGGCGCTCTGGCTTGTTGTCCGGCAATGAGAGAGAGCTTGGGAGAGGATGCGCTGCAGGCGCTGTTCGTGTTCGACCGCAGAGCGCGCGACCTGTTTTCGCCGCATCGGCGCCACCCGGCGATGAAGGCGCTCGACTGGTGCGGCGATATCGGCGACCAGCCGCAGCTGCGGGCGATCTCCATCGGCCTGTTCGCGCTCGGCGTCGTGCGGTCCGACCCGCGGATGATGCGCGCCGGCGTGCGCATGCTGGCGAGCCACGAACTGGCGACCTTCGCCAAGAACAGGGTCAAGCACCAGATCGACCGCCACCGCCCGCGCAGCACCGCCGGCCACAGGCATAAGGCCGAGCCGCGCGCCGGCCGCCGGCGGAGCAAGGAGGTGACCAGCTTCCCCTCCGGCCACAGCGCCGGGGCGCTGGCAGTCGCCTGCGCCTTTGCCGCCGAATATCCGGAGCACCGCACCGCCGCCCTCGCGGCGGCCGGCGCCGTCGGAGCCGCTCAGGTGCCGACGTGCGCGCACTATCCCAGCGACGTGGTCGCGGGCTGGACCATCGGCGCGGCGGCCGATTCGCTGGTCGGGCTGGCATGGGGACAGGCAGCGCAGCTCCTCACGCGCTGGCGGTAAGGCGCTCTCCTCACGCGCTGGCGGTAAGGCGCTCGCCGCTCGCGGGCGGGTGGCTGCTGGTGGACAGGCGCCGGGCAGGCGTGCGCTCCACCGGGGCTCGGCGCGGCGGAGCGCAGGTCTCCTCCGTCAGCATTTCATCGCCATCAGCCTCGACGTTGGAGGCGAGCCCCGATCCGGAATGCGGCTGGCGTCGGAGCGAGGGCTCCGCATTGTTGTTTGGCGCTCAGGTCGGCACGTGCCCTCGCCTGCTCCAAGCCTGCGCCGGCCCGGCCGGAAGAGAACCGAGCGACCTTCTTCGCCCGCTGGCCCAGGCGCAGGGGGGATTTCAAAGCGAGAGCAAGGTGGCAGCGGGCCGCGCGGGCACGGTGGTGGTGACCAGCCGAAGGCGGATCGCGGGGCCGAAGCAAGGTGGCGGCGGCCGGCCCGGGCGCGGGGCGCCGGCCGTCGGGGCTTCAGGTCCAGCGCGCCTCGGGAGGCAGGCTCATCAGGATGGCTTCCACGTTGCCGCCGGTCTTCAGCCCGAACAACGTGCCCCGGTCGTAGACGAGGTTGAACTCGGCATAGCGGCCGCGCCATTCGAGCTGGCGCTGCTTGTCCTCCGGGGTCCAGTCGTGGTCCATCCGCCGCCGCACGATCGGCGGGAAGGCGTCGAGGAACGCCTCGCCCACATCGCGGGTGAAGGCGAAGTGCCGCTCGAAGGCGGGCTCGTCCGGACATTCGAGATGGTCGTAGAAGATGCCGCCAACCCCGCGCGACACGCCGCGATGGGGGATATAAAAATAGTCCTCCGCCCACTTGCTGTACCGTTCGTACCAGGTGGGGTTGTGGGCCGCGCAGGCGGCGCGGAGGCGGGCGTGGAAGGCCTGCGTGTCCTCCTCGTACGGGATCGGCGGGTTGAGGTCCGCGCCGCCCCCGAACCACGCCGTGCTGGTGGTGAGGAAGCGGGTGTTCATGTGCACCGCCGGCACATGCGGGTTGGCCATGTGGGCCACGAGGCTGATGCCGGTGGCGGTGAAACCCGGCGCCTCGGCGCTGGCGCCGTTGATCGTGCCGGCGAACTGGGGCGAGAACTCGCCGGAGACGGTCGAGACGTTGACGCCGACCTTCTCGAACACGTGGCCCTTCATCACCCCGCGCATGCCGCCGCCCCCTTCGGAGCCGTCCTCGGTCGCGCGCTGCCAGGGCGTGTATTCGAATTGGGCATCGGAGCCGGCCTCGCGCTCGATCGCCTCGAACTCGGCGCAGATTCGGTCGCGCAGGCTCTCGAACCATGTGCGGGCGCGGTCGGTCTGCTGGGTCCAGTCGGGCATGCTCACCTCGTATTTGCCTGTGCCGGCGCAAGGCCGCGCCGGTGCGCGGGCGCCTGCGCTCTCTTGGCCGCGCCGCGCAATGACGCAGATCAAAAGCGCGCCGCCACCGTTTGCCTCCCGCCCTTGCCAAAGGCATCGGTGCGCGGCAAGGACCGGCCGTGGTTCCCTGTTCGTTCGCACCCCTGGGTTTCTCCGGGCAGGAGTTCCTGCTGACGGAGAGCCGCGCGCTGTACTGGCCGGCCGAGCGCGCGCTGCTGGTCGCCGACCTGCACCTTGAGAAAGCGAGCTACTACGCGGCGCAGGGCCAGATGCTGCCCCCCTACGACAGCCGCGAGACTCTGGAGCGGGTGGCGCTGGCGATCCGCGAGACCGGGGCGCGGCGGGTCATCACCCTCGGCGACAATTTCCACGACCCCGCTGGCCCTTCGCGCATGGAGCCGCACGCCGTGGGGATGCTGGCGGCGCTCACCCGCGCGGTGGAGTGGATCTGGCTGACCGGCAATCATGATGGCCGGGACGAAGGCGGAGGTGGCGCGGCGGCTGGCCGGCTGGGCGGCGAATCGGCCGAGGAGCTGGAGATCGCCGGCATTGTCCTGCGCCACAAGGCACAGGCGGGGGAGACACGGCCCGAACTGTCGGGCCACTTCCACCCTCGCCTGCAATTGACGGTGCACCATCGCCATATCCGCCGGCCCTGCGCCGTGGTGGGGCACAATGGCGCTGGCGAGGGCAAGGCGGCGGCCGGCGAGGCCGGCGGCGGGCGCATGATCCTGCCGGCCTTCGGCGCGCTGACCGGGGGAATGGATGCGGCCGATCCGGCGATCCTCGCCGCGATGCGCCCCGCCCGGACCATCGATGCGATCCTGCCTGCCGGCCGGCGCCTCGTGCGCTTCCCCCTCTGGCGCGAGGCGGCCTGAGCGCGTTCGCGGGGCATTGAGCTGGCCGGCGGCTTGGCGATGGCGGCGAGCGCTGGAGACCAGAGCTCGTCCTTTCAACGCCCCCTAGCGCATGGCGCCCTTAGCGATTAAGTTACGTCCCGGTATAACCGCCACAGGAGAACGCCCCATACCCCGTCCCCCCCGGCGCATGCTTGCGCCCCCGGTCAAGTCCGGACCCCGCTTCGACAACATGATCCAGTCCGACAAGGTTCGCGTCATCGACGAGAATGGCGAGAATCTCGGCGTCATGTACACCCGCCAGGCCATCGAGCAGGCCAACGAAGTGGGCATGAACCTGGTCGAAGTCTCGCCCAACGCCGACCCGCCGGTCTGCAAGTTCCTCGACGTGGGCAAGTACCGCTACGAGGCGCAGAAGAAGGCCAACGCGGCCCGCAAGACGCAGAAGACGCAGGACATCAAAGAGATCAAGATGCGTCCGAACATCGACGATCACGATTACGATGTGAAGATGCGCGCCATGAACAAGTTCATCGAGCAGGGCGACAAGGTGAAGGTGACCCTTCGCTTCCGCGGCCGCGAGATGGCGCACCAGCACCTGGGCATGGACCTGCTCAAGCGCGTGCAGGACGACGTCGCCGAAGTGGCGAAGGTCGAGGCCTATCCCCGCCTGGAAGGCCGCCAGATGCTGATGGTGCTGTCGCCCAAATAGCGGCGGATTGATCCGGGCGAGAACAGGCGTGCCTGCTCGGGCGCGCCTTTTCGTTCGCCCGCCGCGCCGGCCTTTCCCGCGCCGGGGCAATCGAGCGGGTCGGGTCTGCCCCTCCGGCGGCCGCCACCCGGGAACCCGACACCCGCGCTCTTCGCGGCGCGCGGTGCCGGTCGGTCCTCAGGCGCCCACGGGCTCCCACAGTTCCAGCGGGTTGCCGTCGGGATCGTGGATGCGAGCGAAGCGGCCGACCTCCGGCTGGTTCCACTCCTCGCGCTGCTCGACCGCGATGCCGCGTGCCTCCAGTGCCGCGATCAGCGCCTCGAGGCCCCGCACGCGCAGGTTGAGCATGAAGGTCCTGTCAGCGGCGAAATAGTCGCTGTCCTGCGCGAAAGGCTGGAACACCACGTCGCCCGCCGCCACGCGCCAGGACCACCGGCTCGGCTCCCCTTCCGCCGCGCAGCCGGCGCCGACACCCAGCACCTCCCTGTACCAGCGGGCCAGCGCCTCGGGCTCGGGCGAGCGGATGAACAAGCCGCCGATCCCCAGCACCGTGAACCCTGCTTCGACATTCATCGCGGCGACTCCTGCAACCAGATGCGTCACGCTAAAGCGATTTCGCCGCAGGTGGAACGCCGGTTCGCAGCCCACCCCGGCAGAACCGGAAACCGCACGGAGCGGTCGATCCGATGCAATCGAAGCACGAAACCGCCCTCGGGGAGCGCGAGCGCCGCCCAAGCGTTCGAAGGAGACACCAGGCACCTCCCCGGGGCCCGGCGGCCGTGCGCCGCCCTGCGCCGGAGGAGCCCGGAGCAAGAGCGGGAGCAAGCCATGTCCGACGAGATCGACCGCCCCACCCCGCGCCGCAAGCCCAAGCAGGAGGTGACGCGGATCGGCGGTCGCGACCTCAGCCCGGCGACGCTGATGATGGGCTTCGGCTTCGACCCGGTCCTGTCCGAAGGCGCGCTGAAGCCGCCGATCTTTCTCACCAGCACCTTCGCCTTCGAGAGCGCGGCAGCGGGCAAGCGGCATTTCGAAGGGCTCACCGGCAAGCGCACGGGCGAGGTCGAGGGCCTCGTCTATTCGCGCTTCAACGGGCCCAACCAGGAGATCGTGGAGGACCGGCTCGGCATCTGGGACGGGGCGGAGGACGCGCTGGTCTTTTCGAGCGGCATGTCGGCCATCGCCACCCTGCTGCTCGCCTATGCGCAGGCGGGCGACGTGATCGTCCATTCCGGGCCGCTCTATGCCGCGAGCGAGGGCTTTATCGCCAAGGTGCTGGGCAAGTTCGGGGTAACCTGGCTGGACTTCCCCGCCGGGGCCGACCGCGGGGCCATCGAGGCGGTGATCGAGCAGGGCCGCGCTCAGGCGGCGCAGAACGGCGGCCGGCTGGCGCTGATCTATCTCGAAAGCCCGGCCAACCCGACCAACGCGCTGGTCGATATCGAGGCGGTCGCCGCCGCCCGCGACGCGCTGTTCGGCGCGGACGCTGGAGCCGGTTCGCGCTCGGATTCGCACAGGCCGCCGGTGGCCATCGACAACACCTTCCTGGGCCCCTTGTGGCAGCGGCCGTTGAACAACGGGGCGGACATCGTCGTCTATTCGCTGACCAAATATGCGGGCGGCCATTCGGATCTGGTCGCGGGCGGGCTTTCGGGCTCCAAGCGCTGGATGGACCCGGTGCGGGCGCTCAGGAACACGATGGGCACGATCTGCGACCCCAACACCGCCTGGATGCTGCTGCGGAGCCTGGAGACGCTGGAGATCCGCATGCGGCGCGCCACCGACAATGCGGTACGGGTGTGCGCCATGCTCAAGGACCATCCGAAGGTGGAGGGCGTCGGCTTCCTCGGCCTGCTGGAGGAGGGGCCGCAGGCGGACATCTATCGCCGCCACTGCACCGGGCCCGGCAGCACCTTCTCGCTGTTCGTGCGCGGGGGCGAGGCGGAGGCCTTCCGCTTCCTCGATTCGCTCAAGATCGCCAAGCTCGCGGTCAGCCTCGGCGGCACCGAGACTCTCGCCAGCCACCCCGCGGCGATGACCCACCTGTCCGTCGCGCCCGAACGCCGTGCGGCGCTGGGGATCACCGACAATCTCGTGCGCATCTCCATCGGCATCGAAGACCCGGACGACCTGATCGCCGATTTCGAGCAGGCGCTGGCGGCGGTGTAGCGGCCGGGTAGAGGGGAACCGCTGCCGTCCCGCTCGCCGGGGCGGTTGAATGCAGCAGCGCCGTTTGCTGGGCCTGGCTAGTGCTGTTCCGTGAGGGACGCCGAGATCATCCGCCCGGCGACGGCGAAGAGGGTCGCAGCAGCACTGCCGAGCCACAGGGCATCGAAGCCGAGCCCAATGGCGGCAAATGCTCCTGCCACGGTGCCGGAGAGGAAGCCGCCCCACAGGACCAGGGGTGGGAGCCAATCGCCGCTTCGGCCTCCCGCCAACCGGTCGGCGAGCGCCTGCCCGAGCCTGACGACACTGCCGGTCATGTAAGTAAGGCCGACACGAACCCGCCCCCGATGCTCCAGGGTCGCGTTCTCGGCGCCCATCGCGAAGGCTGTCAGCCCCAACGCGGCTTGGAGGTGGTCGAGCCCGCCAAGGGCGGCGGCGCAGGCGAGGAGCGCTGCTACGCCTGCGAGAACAACCGGCACCCGGTTCTTTTCATTCGCCCGCCCCAGAAGCGAACCGCCGGTCACCCCCGCGATGAAGGCCGTCAGCAGGCCTGCGGCGGCCAGGGCATCGGCCGCCGAGCCTGCCACCCCGACCCCCAGCCGGGTCGAGTTGCCGCTCATGAAGGAGACGAAGAACCCCTGCGACTGGACGAACCCGACCGCATCGACATAGCCCGCGAGGCCGGAGAGTGCCGCCGCAAACAGCCTTTCTCGCGTGCCGTATCGCTCCACGATGTCATCCAGCGACCGGAGGCGTAGGGCGGCAAGGGGCCAATGGGCGGCTCAGCAGCTCACCCGCGCCACTGGCGGCGCTCCTCGGCCTGGCGCAGCACCTCGTAGGCGAGTTGCGAGGCCTGGAAGGCCTTGGCCGCGTCGGCGTCGCCGGGGCGCACGTCGGGGTGGACCTCCTTGGCGCGGGCCCGCCAGGCTTTCTTGACCGCCTCGAAATCGGCGTCCGCCTCCAGCCCGAGCACCTCGAGCGCGCGCATCTCATCGGCGCTGCGGGTGCCATCGCCGCTGCCGGCCCAGCCATAGTGCGAGGCTTCGGCATAACCGGCATTCTCGCTGCGCTCCGATTTGGCGCGGGCCTCCGCCTCCGCCTTCTCCAGCCCGGCGAAATAATCCCAGCGCGAATTGTACTCGGCCGCGTGGCGCTGGCAGAAGTACCAGCGCTCTGGGCTGTTGGGGGCCTTGGGCGCGGGGCAATCGCCCGGCTCCTCGCAGCCGTGCCGATCGCACAGGCGCACCGTGGCCGCCTCCTGCCCGGCGCCATAGCCACGCCAGCGGGGGAAGCCCCAGTCCATCGAGCGTCGGGCGCGGTTCATCGACTTGATCGCCTGGAAAGCATCGGGCCAATATAGGGCGCCTCGACCACCGGGGTAAACCGTGGTCCGGCCATCAACGGCGAAATCGGACCGGTCCGACGCAAAGCGGCCCTGTCGCAGGAGGCCAGCGCTCGTCGAACGAATGCCGCCGCACGGGAAGATCCGCCGATGTCCGATAAGCTGTCCATCGCCGCCGCCTCGATCCTGGCCTTGTCGGCGGTGGCGCTGCCGTCGCCGGGCTCCGCGCGGGCGGCGGAACTGGCGGCGCGAATGGGCGCGGCGATGGATCTCGCCGCGCCCCGCGTCTCGCTGGCGGTGCCGGACTGCCTGCCGGCGCCGCCCCTGTCGCTGATCAGTTCAGCATGACCGTCACCGCGCGGCGGTTCTGCGCCCAGGCGGATTCGTTGGAACCGGTGGCCCGCGGCCGTTCCTTGCCGTAGCTCACCGTATTGAGCCGGTTCGACGGCACGCCCAGGCTGACGAGGTAGTTCTTCGCCGCATTGGCCCGCCGCTCGCCCAGCGCGAGGTTGTATTCGCGGGTGCCGCGCTCGTCGGCATGGCCTTCGATCGTGGCGCGCGCATTGGCATATTGCATCAGGTACTGCGCCTGGGTCTGCAGGGCGGCTTGGTCCTGGCTATCGATATTGTAGCGGTCGGTGTCGAACAGGATCGTGTCGCGCCCGCTCATCGCCTGGGCGAAGTGCGCCTGCGAGCCCGGCTGCGGACCGGCCGGCTGGGTGGCAGCCGGGGTTGCCGGCCCGGTGGTGGCGGTGGTCTGCGGCGGCGGCGGCAGTTCCTCGGGCGCCTGCTTGGAGCAGGCCCCCAGGGCGAGCGCGCCGACGGCGGTGAGAGCGACGGCGTATGTCTTGTTCATTCCTCATCCTCCATGGTGGTTGTCTTGATCTCTTCGCGGCATAAAATACCGCACAGTCTATGTTTGTGCGGCGGGTTGTTTCGCGTTCTGAAAGGCACCGGGAATTCAGTACGAGACTGGGCTGTTCAATATGAAAAGGCAAATCGACTTGCCAATCACTCCATGATACTTCTTGAGCCGACTGGAATCCACATCAGGTGAACTGGCGTGGGCCCCCGGGCAGCCAGAAAGAGCGCCGTTATCAAGCTAATACAACAAAGAGCTAACAGAACAGATACGTAATACCACCGCCCAAGCTCCAACCCCCTGTTTTTTGCGGCGGCAACCTCACCACCATCAGGGCAGGACCGGTCCCCAGGCCGGGTCGGACGCGCCCACCGGAGTGGGCAGCTGCCGTTCGTTGCGCCCGGTGAGGTCCACCTGCCACAAGGACGCCTCGCCCGATCCCTGACGGGTGCGGAAGAACTGCACAATACGGCCGTTGGGCGACCAGGTCGGCGCCTCGTCCTGCCAGCCGTCGGTGAGGTGGCGCAGGCTGCGGCCGGCCGGGCTCATCACCGCCACCCGCAGATCGCCGGCAATGTGGGTGAAGGCGACCTGGTCGCCGCGCGGGCTCCATTCGGGCGTGGCGCAGCGCCCGCCGAAGAAGCTGATGCGCCGCTGGTTCGACCCGTCGGCATCCATCACATAGCATTGCTGGCTGCCCGACCGGTCGCTTTCGAACACGATCTGCCCGCCATCGGGCGAGTACGATCCGCCGACATCGAGGCCCGGGCTGTCGGTCAGCCGGATCGGCTCGCCGCCGGTGGCGGACACGCGATAGATGTCGGTATTGCCCGCCACCGCCATCGAATACATGATCGAGCGGCCATCGGGCGACCAGCGCGGGGCGAAGGTCGGGTTCTGGCTTTCGGTCACCAGATTCTGCTGGCCGGTGCCGATATCGTAGACGTAGATGCGCGGATTGCCGTTGAGATAGCTCAGATAGACGATCTGCGAATAATCGGGCGAGTAGCGCGGGGTGAGCGCCATGGTCTGCCCGCTGGTGATGAAGCGGTGGTTGGCGCCGTCCGAGTCCATGATGGCGAGGCGCTTCACCCGGTTATCCTTGGGCCCGGTCTCCGCGATATAGGCGATCTTGGAATCGAAGAACGGGTCCTCGCCGGACAGGCGCGAATAGACGAGGTCGGCGCATTTGTGCGCGGCGCGGCGCCAGTCTGTCGGAGCGACCACCCAGCCCTCGCGGACCAGTTCCTGCTGCAGCTGCACGTCGTAGAGGTAGCAGCCGACCGTCAGCTGGTCGCCGGCATCGGCGCGGACATAGCCGTGCACCAGCATCTCGGCGGAGCGGCCGCGCCACACTTCCCAGCTCGGCGCGCTGATCTCGGCATAGCTCGGCCGGGGCAGCGCATCCGGGCCGCTGGGGCGGAACAGGCCGTTGTTCCTGAGGTCGTTGAACACGACCTGCGCCAGTTCCATGCCCAGCGCCGCCGTGCCGCTGGCATTGGCCGGAGTCGGCTGGTCGCGGCTGGTGGCGAAGGCGGGAATGGCGATGCCGAGGTCCTGCCACTCGCTTTCGTCGGTGACGGTGACGGTGAGGCCCTGCTCCTCCTGCGGCGCCGGTGCAGCGTCCTGTGCAGGCTGTGCCGGCTCGCTCGCCGGCGCGGCGCCCTGCGGCGCGGAAGCGGGCGGCGGCCCGACCTGCGCTGCGGCGGGCGCGGGTAGCAGCGCGATGGCGGCGAGACTGGCGAGGAGGGCGAAGCGGGTCTGCATGGTCAAAGCCTTCTGTCGAAGCGCGAGGTGACGAGCCGCCACTGGTCGTAGAACTCGTCCGGGAGGTTGAACGGCGCGGCGAGCTGCACCGCGCGGATGGCGCGTTCGCAGTGCAGGTCCTTCTGCGCCTCGTTGGAGGGGGTGACGCCGCTCTGGCTGGTGCAGCTCGGCTGGCCCGACAGGCTGCCGTCGCGGTTCAGGCGAAAGCGCACCATGGTGACGAGCTGCTCCGCATCGACCCCGCTGGGCGCGCTCCAGTGCGGCTTGATCTCGCGGGCAATGGCGGAGTTGAGCGAGGCCGCCTCCGCCGGGCCGAAGGTGGCGGCGGGAGTGCCGGTGCGCTCGGTGCGCTCGCCGGCGCTGGTGCCCTCCAGGAAATCGGAGCCCAGGCGACTGCCGCCGGTGCGGCGCGGCTCGGCGCTGGGCTGCGGCGCGGGCCGCGCGACGCGCGTCGGCGCGGGGCTCGGCCGCGCGGCACGGCTGGGCGACGGCGCGGGCGCCGGGCGCGCGGCGCGGGTGGGGGACGGCGAAGGCGCGGGCGTGGGGCGGGCGGCGCGGGTGGGCTCCGGGCGCGGCGCGGGTGCGCGCTCCACCGGGCGCGGCGGCGGCTCGCGCACGGGCTGCGGCTCGGGCTGGGCGACCGGCTCGGCCGGGGGCTCGGGCGCCGGGTCGGGCGCGAGCACCGGCGCGACCGCCGCCTGTGGCGCGGCGCTGGGGTCGGGCGCGGTGGAGGCGAGGCTGACCTCGTCCGCCAGGCTGACCTCGATCGTCTCGGTCTGCATCATCTGCGGCAGGGCATCCTGCTCGTGGATGGCCAGCGCGGCGAACAGCGCGACATGGGCTGCAGCGGCGATGCCGAGCCCGATCCGCTCCTCGGGCGTGAGATTGGCAAGCGCTCCCATCGCTTCGTCGCTATGGAGCCACGTCTGAACCGCTGGTGACCAGCGAGATCGCGTTGAACCCGGCATTGTTCAACTCGCCCATCACCGCGACCACCCTGCCGTAATCGAGCGCGCGGTCGGCGCGCAGGGTCACTTGCGGGCGCGGTCCGCCCCCGCCCCCGCCCCCGCCTTCGCCGTCGCCTTCGCCCGCCAGCACGGCCAGCGCATCGGGCAGGCCGCCCACCTCCACCAGCTCGTCGTCGATATAGATGAAGCCCTCGCGGTCGATCGAGACGACGACCTGGTCGGGGTCGGGCGTCGCCGGGCCGGCGCGGCTTTCGGGCAGTTCCACCGGCACCGCGCTGGTCAGCAGCGGGGCGGTGACCATGAAGATGATCAGCAGCACCAGCATCACGTCGACGAACGGCGTGACGTTGATTTCCGCCATCGGCGTGCGGCGGCTCCCCCGGCCACCCCGCGCGCGCCCCGACGAGTGCACCCCCATCGCCATCAGCTGCGCTCCAGTTCCCGCCCGACCTGCGCATGGACCCGGTCGGCGAAGCGCTGCATCCGCGCCTCGTACGCGTTCACCCGGTGGCTGAAGCGGTTGTAGGCGATGACCGCGGGGATCGCCGCGAACAGCCCGATGGCGGTGGCGAACAAAGCCTCCGAAATGCCCGGCGCCACCACCGCCAGCGAGGAATTCTGCTGACTGCCGATCTGGAAGAAGCTGTTCATGATGCCCCACACCGTGCCGAACAGGCCCACGAACGGCGCGACGGAGCCGGTCGTCGCGAGGAAGTTCAGCCGCCCGGCCAGCGCATCGGCCTCAGTCGCCACCTGCCCCTCCATCGCCAGCGCCACACGCTGGCGCGTGCCCTCGCGGTCGGCCACGCCGTCCTCGGTCGACTGGTTGAGCTCGCCGATGCCGGCGGCGGCGACGCGGGCGAAGGGATTGTCCTTGCGCTTCTTGCTGCCGAGCAGCTTGCCGGGCTCGTCGGCAGCCCAGAAGTCGCGCTCGAAATCGGCGGAGTGGCCGTCGATCCGCTTCATCCGCAGGGTGAAGGAGACCACGATCGTCCACACCCAGATGCTCGCCAGCAACAGGCCCAGGATCACCAGCTGCACGACGATATCGGCATCGAGGAACAGTTCGATAGGGTCGAGCCGGGTCGGCGCGCCGGTCTCGGCACCCGCCGCAAGCAGGGACAGGATCATGCAGGGTCCTCGATGTTCAGGAGAGTGGCAAAGGCCGCGCGCCACGAAGCGGGCTGGCGCCGGGGGCGGCCATCGGGGGCGACGAAGCCGACGCGCACCGTCGCCTCCGCCAGAAGCTCGCCGGTGCTGTCGGCGGTGTCGGGGGCGCGGCCAGAAGCGCGAACGGCTCGTTGCAGCAGGCGCACGCTCGCGGCGCCCAGCTCGGTCGCGCGGCTGGCGATGGTGATCGCATCGTCGAGCCGGGCGGGCGCGCGATAGCGGATCGACAGGTCGGCCACGGCATAGGCCCCCTCCCCCGCCTCAACGGCCGCGCGCTGGTCGATGCCCAGCAGGCGCAGCATGTCGGACCGCGCTCGCTCGAACCATTTCAGGTAGTTGGCGTGATAGACGATGCCCGACAGGTCGGTGTCCTCGTAATAGGCGCGCACCGGAAACAGGTGCAGCGGTCCGTCGAACAGGCCGGTGGGCGGCTGGAGGATGGGCGGGCGGTGCATGGACAGCGGCGCTTAGCGGGGGAGCGCTTCGGCTGGCAAGCGCGTCAGGTGCAATCGCCCCGGGCTGGGGCGGTCATGCCCATCATGCAGCCCCGATCATCCCCAGTCATCGCGGCCCGATCATCCGCCCGCGATCATCCGGCCGAGCGGCTGGCCGCCGAACAGGTGCACGTGCAGGTGCGGCACTTCCTGCCCGCCATGGGCGCCGACATTGGCCAGCAGGCGATAGCCGGGCTCCACCAGCCCCATTTCGCGCGCCACCGTGCCCACCGCGCGGATGAAGCCGGCAATCATCGCGTCTGGCGCATGGGCGGAAAAATCGTCCCAGCTGACATAGTCGGCCTTGGGCACGACCAGCACGTGGACCTGGGCCTGCGGGGCGATGTCGTGAAAGGCGAGCGCGTAATCGTCCTCGTACACCTTGCGGCAGGGGATCTCGCCGCGCAGGATCCTGGCGAAGATGTTGTCGCGGTCATAAGGCTGGGTCGGGTCGATCGGCATCAGCGTGGCTGCGTCCTCTGGTGGCGGGCGGCTTTCTCGGCGAGGCCCGATGTGCCCTCGCGCCGGTCCAGTTCGGCCAGCACGGCTTCGAGGGGCACGTCGCGGGCACCCAGCAGGACCAGCAGGTGGAACAGCAGGTCCGCTGCCTCCGCAATCAGGTCCTGCTCGCTGCCGGAGAGGGCGGCGATCAACGTCTCTACGCCCTCCTCACCGAGCTTGCGGGCGATCACCGGCAGGCCCCTTGCGTGAAGCTGGGCGACATAGCTGGCCTCCGGCGCGGCGGTGCGGCGGGCGGCAATGGTGCTTTCGAGGCGGGCCAGAATGTCGGCGGAAGGGCTTGGCATTGCGGCTTTCAGTGCGGGCCCAAGCAGCGCCGGTCAAGCACCAGCGGCGCGCGGGTGGGAGGCGGGCGCAGGTTTTCCCCCGGTGCGCTGCGGTGGCTGGCGGTGGGGCTGTTCCGCAGCGGTCGGGACCTTGCGGAGCGGCTTTCTCCGCCGGGTGAAAGGGCTGGCGGGGTGGCTGTTCCGCAACGGCCAGCGGCCAGCGGCGGGGCTATTCCGGCGCCAGCCGGCTAATGGAGGGGGCCTGCCTCCGCCGGGTGAAGGGCTGGCGGGGTGGCTGTTCCGCGCGACGAGGCCGCTAGCGGAGCGGCTGTTCCGCAGCGCCGGGGCTGGCCGGCGAATGGGGCGCAGCCGCTTGGGGCCGGCGGCGCGGCTGCTTTCCAATGGCGCCGGCTGGTGGAGCGGCTGTTTGCAGCGGCGGAGGCTGGCGGAGCGGCTTTTCCGCGCCGTCTGGCGGGCGGCGGCGCGCCTTTCGTCGGCTGCGCGATGCGCTCCACCCGGCGTGCGGGAGGAGAGCGGTGGCCGGCCTTCCTCAGCCGCGGGCGGGCAGGCCGGCGGCGCGCAGGGCGGCGTGGGCGTCCGCGATGCTATGCGTGCCGAAGTGGAAGATCGAGGCGGCGAGGACCGCGCTGGCATGGCCCTCGGTCACGCCCTCCACCAGGTGCTGCAAGGTGCCCACCCCGCCGCTGGCGACCACCGGCACGCTCACCCGGTCGGCGATGGCGCGCGTGAGAGCCAGGTCGTAGCCGCCTTGCGTGCCGTCGCCGTCCATCGAGGTGACGAGCAGCTCGCCGGCGCCGAGCTGCGCCAGCTTCACCGCATGGGCGATTGCGTCGATGCCGGTGGCGCGGCGGCCGCCATGGGTGAAGATCTCCCACTTCTGCGGGCCGGTGCGGCGCGCATCGATGCTCGCGACGACGCACTGGCTGCCGAACCGCGCGGCGATCTCGCCCACCACGTCCGGGCGGGCGACCGCGGCGGAATTGACCGCCACCTTGTCCGCTCCGGCGAGCAGGAGGGCGCGCGCGTCCTCGACGGTCCTGACCCCGCCTCCGACGGTCAGCGGCATGAAGCAGACGGCGGCGGTGCGGCGGACGATGTCGAGCAAGGTGCCCCGCCCCTCGTGCGTGGCGGAGATGTCGAGGAAGCACAGTTCGTCGGCGCCGGCCGCGTCATAGGCGCGGGCCTGCTCCACCGGATCGCCGGCGTCCTTGAGGTCGACGAAGTTGACGCCCTTCACCACGCGGCCCTCCGCCACGTCGAGGCAGGGGATGACCCGGATGCGGACGGTCATGCCGGCACCGAGAGGATGATGGTGCACGGGTCCTGGCCATGGCAGAGCTGGTGCAGCCGGTCTTCCGCCACGACGAGGAGGCACCCGGTAAGGCAGGCGCTCCAGCAGGCGATGCCGAGCCAGAACCGCCGCGGTCTCCGGGTGCGCGAGGCCGCGAACTGGGCGAAGGCGGTGCGGCGGCACAGCAGGTCGTGCACCAATATGCCCAGGCACGACAGGGCGAGCAGCAGCGCGGCAAGGCCGAGAGTGCTCATGCGGCAGCAGCCTCCAAGGCTTTGGCGAGGTCCAGCCGGCCATCATAGAGGGCGCGGCCGGTGATGACGCCTTCGATTCCGTCGGCGCGGTGCGCGGCGAGGGATGTGATGTCCTCGAGCCCTTTTACACCGCCGCTGGCGATGACCGGGAGGCGGGTGCAACGGGCGAGCGCAACGGTCGCATCGACATTGCATCCGGTGAGCAAACCGTCGCGGCCGATATCGGTAAACAACAAGGCGGCGACTCCGGCATCCTCGAAGCGGAGGGCCATGTCGGAGATGGTTACATCTGAAACCGCCGCCCAGCCTTCGGTGGCGACCATGCCGTCGCGCGCGTCGACCGCCACCACGATCCGGCCGGGGTGCTCGGCGGCCATGGCGTGGACGAAGGGCGGGTCCCTGAGCGCGGCGGTGCCGATCACCACCCGCGCCACGCCGAGCGCCAGCCAGCCCTCCACCGCCGCCGCGTCGCGGATGCCGCCGCCGAGCTGGACCTGGCCGGGGAAGCTGGTGACGATGGACTCGACCGCCGCGCGGTTTCGGCTCTCGCCTGCGAAGGCGCCGTCGAGATCGACGACGTGCAGGTGGGTGGCGCCGGCCTCGGCGAAGCGGCGGGCCTGCTCGGCCGGGTCGTCGCCGTAGATCGTGGCGCGGTCCATGTCGCCCTCCGCGAGGCGGACGACCTGGCCGGATTTGAGGTCGATGGCGGGGAAGACGATCATGCGCGGCGGCGCCTATCATCTGGTGCGGGGCGCGTCATCCCCTCGGGTGGAGGGGGCTCGCGTCCTGTGCTCGTGGGGGCGCGGACGAGGGCGCTCCGAGGAAGGCGCCCTCCCCGGCGTCACTGGATCGAGCGGGCGGCTTCGTTGCAGGCCTGCTCGCACCGGCGGCAATGCTCGGCGCAGATGCGGCAATGCTCGTGCATGCTGGCGTGCTTCTCGCATTCCTCGGCGCAAGTCCGGCAGGCGACGGCGCAGGCCTGCATCGCGGCCACGATCACCTGTTCGTTACTGCCGGTGCGGCGGATGCCGACGGTGCCGGCCGCGAGGCAGAGGTCGGCGCAGTCCTGGTTCAGGCGGATACACTGGCGCAGCTCTGCCACCATGTCCTCGGCGAGGCACGCATCGGCGCAGGAGATGCAGGTCTGCGCGCAGGAATAGCATTCCTCGATGCAGCGGATCAGCGCCTCGTTCGTATTGCCCTGAACGCTCGGGTGGGTGGCGATCATCTCTTGCAGGTGGTGCATCGTCGTCTCCTGTGGATCGAGGGGGCCGCGCGGGGGCCTGTACATCAAGGGAGGCGCCGGCCCGGTGTTCCCCGGCGAGAGGCGGGCCGGTCTCGATCCGCCACGGGCCGTCGGCACCATTCCGCGCCGAGGCCGCCCAGATCGGGCGCTCGCGAAGGGGGCGCCGCGCTATTGCGCGCCGCTGTCTTTCGAGGGGACGAAGGCGTCTTTCGGCACGTGGGTGATGCGGCAGGCGAGGTCGGCTTCGCCACTGGCGACGATGAAGTGGTCGTCCTCCTCGACGATGCCGGTCGTGAAGGTGACGTTGTCGAGGTACATCTGGTCTCGCAGGGGCTCGGTCAGGTCGGCGCGGGGTTCGAGCAGCGGGGGGTGGCTGGTCGCGATCACCTTCCACGGCTCGTCGGGGTCGAGCAGGGTCCAGTAGGTGCGATAGATGCCGACGATCTGGTTGGGCTCGACGCCGTGCCACAGGGTGAGCCAGCCGCGCTGGCCGGCGATCTCGGTGAGGATCGGGGGCGAGCCGCCGCCGATCCGGGCGGTGCTGGGGGTGCCGGCATGGGGGCGGATGTGGGGGTGCAGGCAGGGCTGCCAGTGATGCGCGTCCGGGCTGCTGGCGAGGTTGATCGAGGGGCCGGCATGGAACGGGCTGCCGGGGGGGTAGGCGAAGTAGAGGTCGCCGAGCGGCCGGGTCTGGGCCCAGTACTTGCCGCCGATCTGCCCTTCGAAGATCAGCATATCCTTGTTCTGGTGGTCGAGGACGATCCCTTCGAAGGTCCAGTCGAGCGCGTTGCTTGAGGAATAGAGCGTGGTCGAGTGCCGCTCCGGGCTGACCGAGCAGGTGGTCATCAGATAGCGGTCGCCGAGGCGGGAGATGCGCGCGTCCTCGATGCCGTAGCACTGCCACGGGCCGGCGGGGGCGATGGCCTTGTCGTAGTGGATGTGGACGACCTTCAGGCCGTCCGGGGTGAGTTCGACCGGCAGGAGCCAGGAGAGCGAGGTGAGCGCCATCACCTTCCAGCCATGGCCGTGGAGCAGGAACTTGCGCGGATCGGCGGTGTCGGCGAGTTCGAGCGGCCAGGCGTCGAGCGTGTAGGTGCCGGTGAGGGCGCTGCGCTGGGGGCTGGCGCTGGTGCCGATGGTGGCGGTGGCGGTGGCGGTGTGCTGGCCGGCGGTGTGGGGGTCGGCAGTGCCGGTCCCTCCGCCCTGCCCTGCCTGTGCCTCGGCCGCGGGATCGCCGCTGGCGCCGGTGTCGGCGGTGTGCTGCCGGACGGTGGCGCCCGGCGCGGCGGAGGCGCCGATCGTGCGGTTGGCGGGTCTATCGGTGGCGCCAGGCCTGCCCTGCCCGGCATCCGCCTCGGCGCCCGGCTCGCCGCTGGCGCCGGTGTCGGTGGCTCTCGCGCCGGCCTCGGCTGTGCTCGCGGAGCCGCCCTGCCCTTCGCCCGCGCCGGTGCCGGTGGCGTGGCGCTGCTCGCCCGGGGCGGGTGCGGTGGTACCGCGCTGCCCGACGGGCATGGCGCTTTCGGTGCCGGTGCCGGTATCGGTGCCGATACCGGTCTCGGTGCGGTGGGGGCTATCGCCGGGGGAGCCGGACCCGCTGCCTTGCGCGGCTCCTGTATCCGCCGCGGTGCGGGGGGCTGCGGCGCTGGCGGTGCCCTTCCCCGCGCCGGCGCGAGCGGGGGCGCTGGTGCCGGCGGCGGTGCTGGCCTTGCCCTCGCCCTCATCCTTGCCCCTAGCCTCGCTATTGCCCGCTTCCCAGCGGATGGCGTGGACGGCGCCGCTGGCGATCGGTTTCGTCAGCGCCTCGGCGACGCGGACCATCAGCAGGAGGTTGCCGTTGGCAAGGCGCGTGAGGCCGGGGTTGAAGGCGCCCAGCACGTGGGTTTCGGCGTCGACCTTGCCCGCAAGGGGCGAGCGGGCGAGGTCGATGTCCTGCGGGGTGAGGACCAGGCGGTCGGTGGGGAAGCTCACTCGTCGGAGGCGCGCTGGGTGATGGTCAGCTGCTGCACCACGGCGCGGCGCGGCTGGGTGAGCATGAAGTGGACGCCGACGGCGATGTCCTCGGCGCGCATCATCTGGTCCTGGTTGATCATCTCGCGCTGCTTTTCGGCGGGGATGTCGGGGTACTGGAAATCGGCGCCGGTGAGGCCGGGCTCCACGAAGCCGACCTTGATGTTCTTGTTGCCGAGTTCCTTGCGCAGGGCCTCCGCGAAGCCGGCGATGCCGGACTTGATGCCCGCATAGATGGTGGAATGGGCGCCGAGGCTGTGGGCGCTCATCGAGCCGGTGAGGATGATGTCACCCTTCGCGCCGTTGCCCGCCATGTGGGAGGCGGCCTTGTGCGCGCTCATCAAATAGGCGGTGAAGTCGACCGCGATGGCGTAGCGGGCCTCGTCCTCGCTCATGTCGAGCAGGCCGTCGGCGGGGACGGCGGCGTTGATGATGGCGATGTCGTAGGCGCCGAGCTTGGTTTGGGCTTCCGCGAAGAAGCGGTCGAGCTGGTCGGGCTCGGCGAGGTCGCAGGGCATGCCGTCGCCCGCCTGAGTCCCGGGGCCGACCTCGTTGATGCGCTGGAGGGCGTCCTGGAGGTGCTGTTCGTCGCGGCCGCAGGTGAAGATCTCCACCCCCTCGCTGGCGAGCAGCACGGCGATCGCGCGGCCGATGCCGGTGGTGCCGCCGGTGATGACCGCCTTGCGGCCGGAGAGCGAAGGCTTGGCCGTGTGTGCGTCGGACAGGTTGCGGTCGGGCGAGTTGGCGTTGGGCATGAGGGGCGTCTCCGTCTGCTGGGGCGGGCATGCCGGCCCTGTTTGCGGCGGAGACGGTCCGGACGGCGGGGCGGTTCCCTGTGCGGGTGGCGGGGTAAGGGCGTTGCGGGCCGGGCGGCGGGGCGTGGCCGCCAAGGTAAAGTGATAACGAGCGTATTGGGCGGGAGACGATACTCTACTTCTCCATCCCGACCGAGCTCACCGTGGACAAGCCGCCGCGACATGCACCGGCGCTGCTCAGCACCCGTCCAGCCGCAGCGCGTCCGATGAGCCAGTCAGGCCCCTATTTTGCGGACTTTTTGCACCGCCTGCCTTGCCGCCGAATCGCGCTCTGATAGACTTGCCGGGTCGAGCGAGTAGATGTGGAAGAGATTTCACGGCGATGCGCTCGATGCCGCTACAAGGGCGGCGGCACCCGCGTGGCATTCTGCGCGGGGGAGCGGTGAGGCAACCGGGCGTCCAACGGCTCTCCTCACATTTGGGAGATAAACTCACCGCTCCTGCCACCCTTCTGCCCGATCGGGCGGGCGGCTGCAATGCCGCTCTGCGTCACCTGACCCGGCCTCAAGGCGTCCAGTCGAGAAAGCGGGAGAGGAGCGAGAGGCCGTAGGTCTGGCTCTTTTCCGGGTGGAACTGGACGCCGGCGATATTGTCCTGCGCCAGTGCCGCGACGAGGCCGCCGCCATGGTCGGTCATCGCGGCGACGGTGCGGCCGTCTTCGGGCTGGAAGTGGTAGGAGTGGAGGAAATAGGCCTCGCCCGGCTCGATCAGCCCGGACGCGTCGTTATGGGCTGCGGGGGCGACGTCGTTCCAGCCCATGTGCGGCACCTTGATCGCGGGGTCGGTGCGCTCGATGGCGCGGACCTCGCCGGCGATCCAGCCGAGGCCGGGGGTGGCGCCGTGCTCGTGGCCGAGCGTGGCGAGGAGCTGCATGCCGACGCAGATGCCGAGAAACGGGGTGCCCTGTTCGAGCACGCGCTCCTCCAGCGCCTCCACCATGCCGGGAATGGCGCGCAGATTTTCGGCGCAGGCGCGGAACGAGCCGACGCCGGGCAGCACGATCCGGCGGGCGCCGCGCACGATGGCGGGGTCGGCGGTGATGGCGACGCGCTCCGCCCCCGCGGCGAGGAGCGCGTTGTGGACCGAGTGGAGATTGCCGGCGCCGAGATCGATGAGGGCGAGGGCTTCAGCCATGGTGTTGGCGCCTTAGGGGCCGAGGGCCGCATACGCGCCCCTGGCTTTGCTTGCGGCTGTTCGCTCCGCCGGACGGCGCCCGGGTGCGGGGCCGCTGCGGGCAGACCGGGTCCCGGCAAAGTATCGCTTTGGCGGGTGCCGCGCTCGCCCTTGCGGACCGCAATGGCTCCGAAGCAGGTCTCAGGTGCCGGCGGGGGCCTCGCTCGCGCTGGCTTGCTTCGCTTCCTGCCGGCGGGGGCCCGCCTCGCCCGGCGCAGGCGTTCGGCCTGGCGGAGGCTGGCCGGTCCGAAGCGGGCGCAGCCGGCAGGATTTGCTCAACCACCGAGCTGGCCCTTGGTGGAGGGGATGGCGGTGCCCTTGCGCGGGTCCAGCTCCACGGCTTGGCGCATGGCGCGGGCGAAGCCCTTGAAGGCGGCCTCGCAGATATGGTGGTTGTTCTGGCCGTAGAGCAGCTGGACGTGGAGCGTGATGCCTGCCGCCTGCGCGACCGAGTGGAACCAGTGCTCGATCAGCTCGGTGTCGAGCTCGCCCAGCCGCTCCTGCGTGAAGCGGGCTTTCCACACGAGGTACGGCCGGCCGGAAATGTCCAGGGCGACGCGCACCAGCGTCTCGTCCATCGGGGAATAGGCGGTGCCGTAGCGGCCGATCCCGCCCTTGTCGCCGAGCGCCTGGTCGAGCGCCTGGCCAAGCGCGATGGCGCTGTCCTCCGTGGTGTGGTGGGCGTCGATATGGAGGTCGCCCTGCACCTTCAGAGTAAGGTCGATCAGCGAGTGGCGGGCGAACTGCTCCACCATGTGGTCGAGGAACCCGATGCCGGTGGAGACGTCGTAACGACCGGTGCCGTCGAGGTTCAGCTCGACGAGAATGTCGGTTTCCGCCGTCGTGCGGGCGATCCGGCCCATGCGGGGTTGGGTGCGCATGGGGGCGCTCATAAACCCGCGGCGGCCGCGCGCAAGCGGGATGGCTTGCGGGGGCCGCCGGTGCGCCATCGCCGGGCGCAGATGGCGGGCCGGACCGGGTTGGGCGCAGGGGCTGCGGGAGCGCGCGGGCGTGGGGCGCTGCGCGCGATCGAGCATATGATGGGGCGTGCCTCCGCTGCCACGCACGGAGCGGCCCGTGCATGGGCAGGCGCTGTTCCCGCTTGACCGGCGGCGCGGGCGCGGCCACCTACCGCCGCATGAGCGACGAGACGCCCGACAGCCTGATCCCCTATGACGAGATCGTGCAGGAGGCCCTGCGCGCCGTGGTCGGGCGGGTGCTCGGATCGGTGCAGCGCGGCGGCGGGCACCTGCCGGGCAACCATCATTTCTACATCACCTTCAAGACCCATGCGCCGGGGGTGAACATCCCCACCCACCTGCGCGAGCGCTTCCCCGACGAGATGACCATCGTGCTCCAGAACAAGTTCTGGGACCTGCAGGTGGCGGAGGACGGGTTCCAGGTGGGGCTGAGCTTCAACGCGATTCCCGCCAAGCTGCAAATCCCCTTTGCGGCGATCACCGCCTTCGTCGACCCGGCGGTGGATTTCGGCCTCCAGTTCCAGGCGGCGATGGGCGATGTCGAGCCGGCCGCGCACGAGGCGGCGGAGAACGATGCGCAGGGCGCTGCGGAACAGCGGGCGGACGGCAACGTTGCACCTCCCGATGACGGCTCCAATGTCGTGACGGTCGATTTCGGCCGGAAGAAATAATGCCGCTCGCCTGTCCCGGGCCCTGGCGGCCGAAGGGGGCACCGCGATGAAGGCTAGCAAGTTCAAGGCAGGCAAGTTCAGGGCAAGACTGACCGACAGCGGCGCGCGCGAGATGCGGCGCGCCTATCGCGCAGCGCGCGGCGGGGCGAAGAAGGTGCCCGGCCCCAGCCCCAACCCGGCGACCAACCTGCTGATGGCCGACATCGCCATGCGCGGCGCCACCCTGCTGTTCCGCCGCGCGCTGCAGAAGGGCATGTTGCAGCTGCGCTTCGACCCGGAGCGGGCGCGCGAGATCGTGCAGGGGCGCTCCACCACGCAGACGGTCGTCTCGGCGCTGGCCTCGCGCATGGCCACGCGGTCCGTGCCGGGCTTCGTGCTGGTGAGCGGCGGGCTGCTGGCCAAGACGATCGTCGACCGCAGCCAGGGCCGACGCGCGCGGCTGAAGGGCGAGCGCGACCTGGCCGAGCAGGCGAAGAACGCGCCCGAGGACACCGACGAGCCGATCTGAGCCGCGGCTGAGGCGCGCGGGGCATTCGCGTGCGGCGGGCGCGGGCGCGGGCGCGGGGGCGCGGGCGGTTTGGCGCGACGGGCGCCGCGGCTGGGCGCGCGGCTTTCGGCGGGCGCGCGTCTGGCGCGGGCGCGCGGCTTCTGAGGTGAGTGGCTCCGGCGCGCGCGGCTTCCGACGAGCGAGCCGCTGGCGGGAATGGAGCGCGGTTGGCGCGGCCGGCATGTTCCACCCCGATGAGGCCAGACCTACGGCCGCTCGCTCCTCTCCCGCTTCCTCCACTGGGCGCCGTGGGCGTGGGGAACGCGGCCGCGCGGGATGTGCGGAGCGTGCCCGATCATGCGGCGAGATGCGGAACGCGCTTGCTTGGGCGTCGGCGCAACGGGCGGGGGTGGCCGGCCCCGCTGCGGGACACGCCTGTCTCGGTGTGCGGAGAGCTGCCACAATCGCGCGGCGGATCGGCAAGCGTTTGCGGCGCGCTGACGGGAGGCCCCGGGCAGCGGGCCGCTTGCGGATGCCGGCCCCCAGGCGGTGGGGCGCGGAGGGCCCGATTGCCTCGCCCGGTCGAGGAGCCTGTGGCGATTGATCGCATAGTCGCCTGGGGCAACAGGGCGCATGGCGACCTCTCCCATCTGACGCGCTCCGCCCGGTCGGGCCATCTGCTGCCGGGGCGCTGGCGGAGCGCCCACGCGACCCGGCGGTTGGCGGCAGCCCGCGGTGAGCGATGTGACCCCGGGCGGCTGCGTTGACGGCGTCTCGCGGCGTGGGGCGACGGGGCGCTTGATTTCGCGGGGTGGTCTGCGGCAACAGCGCGCATGGCCCCCTCCCCCGATCCGACGCGCTCCGCCGAGCCCGGGCATCTGCCCCGGCGCGGGTTGATGTTCATCCTCTCCTCTCCCTCGGGCGCGGGCAAGACGACGATCGCGCGGCGGCTGCTGGCGGGCGATGCGAACCTCGCAATGTCCGTCTCGGTCACCACGCGGCCCATGCGGCCGGGGGAGGCGGAGGGGCGCGACTATTTCTTTGCCGAGCGCGAGGGTTTCGCCGCGATGGAGCGCGAGGGTGCGTTCCTGGAATGGGCGGAGGTGTTCGGGAACCTCTATGGCACGCCGCGCGCGCACATCATGGAGGGGCTGGGCGAAGGGCGCGACTTTCTGTTCGACGTCGATTGGCAGGGCGCGCAGCAATTGTCGCAGCGCGCCGGTGCGGATGTCGTTTCCGTGTTCCTGCTGCCGCCGAGCATCGCGGCGCTGGAGCGGCGGCTGCGCACGCGGGGCACCGACAGCGAGGCGGTGATCGCCGGGCGGATGGACCGGGCCCGCGCCGAGATCAGCCATTGGGACGCCTATGATTACGTGGTGGTCAACGAGGCGATCGACCGCTGTTACGAGGAGGTGCGCACCATCCTCGCCGCCGAGCGGCTGCGCCGGGCGCGCCAGACGGGGCTGATCGACTTCGCGCGCGCGCTGATGCGCTGAGGTTGGCGCCGGGAGGGCGGCGGCGCGGGCGCGAGGTGGCCGATGTGCGGCCAGCGGCGGGCGCGGGTCGGGCGGTGCGTTGGCGGCGGGTGCTCGGACCGTCGGGTGGCTGGGCGCGGGCGCTGCCTGGCCGGGATAACGGGCGCCGCCGGTGCGCGGAGCCGGCCGGCGGGGTCCGGGATGGCGCCGGTGGGTGCGCAAGGCAGCGCTTGTCGGGCGCGGGTCGGCGGGTGCGGCGGGGGACGCGGCGGGCCGGAGGGCGCCCCTGCGCCGGGGAGGCCTGACCGAGACGGCGGGCGAGTACCGGCGATGTGCGAGGCGGCCGATGCCCTGATCGAGGCGCCAGTGCGTGCCACGGCCGGTGCGCGAGGCGGCCGATGCGTGAGGTGCCGAAGCACAAAACGGATCGGCGGGGCGGCCTGCTGCAGGATCAGCTCAGAACGGGCGGCTCCAGCGCAGGGCGAGGCCGTTGTCGTCGGGCAGCGCTTCGTGATGGCCGGGGTCGCGGCGGTGGAACAGGCTGGCGGCGGCATCGCCCGAGAACAGCCGGCCCTGCCAGGCGAGTTCGGTGGTGATCTCGCGGCCCTGCGGGGTGAGTGCGAGCGAGCTTGTGTCGTATTCGGCGGTGCGGGTGGCGTAGTCCCACGCGCTCGGCAGGGTCAGGCCGAGGGCGCCGCGTTCGACCCGCAGCGGCTGGGCCACGCGCAAAGCGAGGCTGTCGCCGGCGGTGAACAGGCCCTGGCGTGACAGGTCGAGGGACCAGGCGCGGCTCATGAGAGCGGAGCCGGGGGCGACGAGGCCGCCCACCCGCGCCTCAGTCCAGCCCTGGCGGAGCGCTCCGCCGAGGCGCCAGTTGGCCCCGATGCGCCAGCTGGCGCGGGCGTCCATGAACAGGCTGTCTGCGCCGGCGAGGCCGAAGCTGTCGCCGAAGCGCGCGCCGAGCAGGGTGCGGTCTTCCGCCAGCCATGAGAGGCCGAGCGTGCCCTCCACCGGGCCCAGGCGGCGGTCGAGGGCGAGGCCGTAAGAGGCGACGTCTTCGTCGGCGCGGCGGCCGGCCATCTCCTCGGCCGGGCTCAGCGGGGCGGCGGCGAGCACCGCGCCCTGTTCGGCCGAGACGGTGAGCCCCCACGGCCCGAGCTGGCGGCGCAGGGCGATGGCGGCGTCGGAGCGGCGCAGCATCCCGTCCTCGCCGCTCGCCCCGGAGGCGATCATGAAGGCCGGGCGCTCCTGGCCCTGCAATTGCACGGCGAGGCCGCCGGCGCCCTCGTGCCAGGCGATGGCGAGCGTGGTGCCGGGGGCGATGCGGGCAGCGAGGCGCGCGGCGAGGACCTGCGCCTGCTCGGCGTCCGCTCGCGCGAGGTGCAGCTGGCGCAGCGGCGGCTGGTCGCCCTCGCCGGTGAGGCCGCCCGAGCCGTCGATGCTGAAGGAGGCGGCGACTTGGCGATTGGCGAGCGCGACGGTGCGGTGCTGGCTCCCGACGGCGGCGCGCAGCTTCTGCGGCGGCGGGGCGGAGCGCAGGGCGCCGGCAAGGTCGACGGAAAAGGCGCGCTCGTAGCGGTCGAGCACGATGGCGGGCAGCGCGCCGCCCGAGGGCGCATCGCCCATCGCGGGGGAGGCGGCGCCCGTGGCGTCGGCCAGCACGAGCGCCGGTCCGCCCGCCAGCGACGTGGTGCCGATCGGCTGGAACGCCTTGCCGATATCGAGGATGCCGCGGCCGTAGACGGGGTCGGTGCCGGGCTCCCCCGCATCGAGCGCGCTTTCGAGGAGGATGGAGGCGATCTCGCGCCCGGTCAGGTGGGGGAAGGCCTGCGCCAGCAGCGCCGCGGCGCCGGAGACCTGCGGCGCGGAGAAGCTGGTGCCGGAATAGGCCCAGGCATAGCCGTCCGCGTCGATCTCCAGCGTGCCGTCCTCGTACTCGCAGCAGATGCGCTCGCCCAGGGCGGCGATGAAGCTGTCGCCCTGCGCGCCCGGCTTGTTGCTGAAGCTCGACATGGCGCCCTGCTCGTCGATCGAGCCGACCACCAGCACGCCGCCGTTCCCTGCGCCCTCGATGCCGGCGGCGAAGCCGCTCAGTTCCGCATGGCCGTCATTGCCGGCGGCGACGACAACCAGCGAGCCGAGCTCCACCGCGCGGGCGACCGCCGCGTGCAGCACGCTCGAACTGCTGTCGCTGCCGAGCGAGAGGTTGATGATCTTCGCGCCGTTGGTGGCGGCGTAGGTGACGGCCCGCGCGATGGTGCTGTCGGCGAAGCTGCACTCGGCCTCCGCATCGCTGCTGTCGCCCGCGCAGCTGCCCGGCGAGTCGGTGCGCAGGGCCATGAGCCCCGCGTCGAAGGCGATGCCGAGCACGCCCAGCCCGTCCCGCGCGGCGGCGGCGACCAGGGCGACCTGGGTGCCGTGATCGTCGGGCCCGGTAAGCGGGCGCGAGGAGCCGCCGATATCGCGCGAGAGCGGCGAGATGCGGCCGGCGAATTCGGGGCTGTCCTCATCCACGCCGGTATCGACCAGCGCGATGGTGACCCCGCTCCCGGTGGCGCCGCGTTGCCAGGCGGCGACGGCATTGTGGAGCGGCGCGCCGTCCGATCGGCGGAACTCGCGCGTGTCGTAAAACCACGGCACCGCGTCGGTCTGCGGCAGCAGGGCGATCGGCACCGTGGTGGTGGCGGGAGGCGGAGCCGGCGTGGGCGTCGGGCTCGGGGCCGGAGTGGGCGCAGGCGTGGGGGCGGGCGTCGGTGCCGGGACGGGCGTGGGGGCTGGAGTGGGCGCGGGCGTCGGAGTGGGTGTGGGGCTTGGCGCGGGAGTGGGCACCGGGGTCGGTGCCGGTGCCGGTGTCGGCGTGGGCGTGGGTACCGAGGCTTCCGGCGGAGCGGGGGTGCTGATCGCACCGCCGGAACTGCCGCCGCCGCATCCGGCGAGCAGGGCGCCGGGCAGAACCAGTGCCGCGCCCAGGCGCAGCCGCGCCTTGCGCGCTCCAACGCAATGAATCATCGCCGACCTAACGCAAATTGCCCGAAAAGCAGGGATTTAGTAGGCTCGGTAATCCTAATTTCTGGTGAACGGAAGGCTCGCGGCTTGCCGCTGGCGGGTCGGGCGGCTAGCGCGCGGGCGATTTCCGACATCCCCCGCAAGGAGCCCCCATGCCTGCCGATCTCGAACGCGTCATTGCCGAGGCCTGGGAGCGCCGCACCGACATCTCGCCCGCCAGCGCCGATGTGCGCGAGCCGGTGGAGGCCGCCCTCGCCCTGCTGGACAGCGGCGAGGCGCGCGTGGCGGAGCCGGACGGCAGTTCCGAAAACGGGGGCGGCTGGCGCGTCAACCAATGGCTGAAGCAGGCGGTGCTGCTCTCCTTCCGCCTCCATGACAACGCGCTGGTGGAGCACGGCGCGGCCGGGGCGCCGGCGTTCGACAAGGTGCCGAGCAAGTTCGCCGGGTGGAGCGAGGCGCGCTTTCGCGAGGGCGGCTTTCGCGTGGTGCCGGGCGCGGTGGTGCGGCGCGGCAGCTTCGTCGGCAAGAATGCGGTGCTGATGCCGAGCTTCGTCAATATCGGCGCCTATGTGGGCGAAGGCACGATGGTGGACACCTGGGCGACGGTCGGCTCCTGCGCGCAGATCGGCAAAGGCGTGCACATTTCGGGCGGCGCGGGGATCGGCGGGGTGCTGGAGCCCTTGCAGGCCGAGCCGGTGATCATCGGCGACGGCGCCTTCATCGGGGCCCGCAGCGAAGTGGCCGAGGGCGTGCGCGTGGGCGAAGGCGCGGTGCTTTCGATGGGCGTGTATCTGGGCGCCTCGACCAAGATCGTGGACCGGGCGACCGGCGAGGTGCGCCGGGGCGAGGTGCCGCCCTATGCGGTGGTGGTGCCCGGCAGCCTGCCCGGCCCGGCCCTGCCCGACGGCTCGCCCGGACCCGCTCTCTACTGCGCGGTGATCGTCAAGACGGTCGATGCGCAGACCCGCGCCAAGACCGGCATCAACGAGCTGCTGCGCGACTGACCCGCGTTCCGGCCGCCACGGCCGCGCTGCCTGCGCGGCGCTGGTGAACAGGGGCGGCGGTTGCGGTCGGGCCGGAATTTGGCTGGAGCCGACATGTAGGTGAGGCGCCGCTCGCCCGTGGTCGCGGGTCCGGAGCGGGCCGATGCTGACCGCGGTGGCTCATTCATCGCCCCAGGCAGACAACCCAGGCGGGTCCGTGCCGGCGCGTGGCTTTGCGCGGCCGGTGGCGCCGGAATCGCGCCGGAATCGCGTGGGCGGGTGCCGTGGCGGCGCTTGCCCGTATCGGTGCTGGGCGGGCCGGCCGGCAGCGATAGCTCCGTCACTTGCGCAAAGGCGATACTCGAGCGGGCCGGTGGCGGGCGCGATCGTTCTGTCTGCTGCACGGAGCCGATGCCCGGCGCTCCGGTGCCATCGCGGCGCTTGCCCGTGGGCGGCGCCGGAGCGGGCGGGCCGCGGGCGCGATGCCTCCCTCCGCTCCTGGGCCGCAGCCGATAGCCAGGCGCTCCGGGGGGGGGCGTCGTGTCGCCGTGCCTGTGCCGCTGGCGGAACGGCCGGCCGCGACCGGGCCGGTGCCGGGGCCGGTGCCGGGGCCGGTGCGGTCGCGGCGCTCGCCCGTGGCAGGTGCCGGAAAGAAGCGAGCCGCTACTGGCGGCAGCGCCTGCCCTCGCCCTGCGCGCGACCGACAGGCACGCGCTCTGGCGCCTTCGCCCCGCTGTTTCCGCGCCGCTGGCCGAACGGCCCGGTCCCCGCAGCCGCGAATCGCCCGGCCCGGCAAGGACCGCGCAAAGGAACGTTCGCAGGCGTAAACCGTAATCTTGCGGCGGATCGCAGAACAGGGGAAGGTCAAGGGCATGCGCAACGAGAACGGGAAAGTCCACAGCGAGACCGACGAGGCGCGCGGCGGGAGCACGCCGCATGTCGTGCGCTGGATTCTGGTGATCAGCACGCTCGCCGCAATCGTGCTGCTGACGATCGTGTGGGTCACCGGCGCGCTGAGCCAGGGCGATATCGAGGAAGAGGTGACCGCGAGCGCCATCGAGCAGGAGCGCGAGGACAGCCGCGACACGGATACCGTCGTCAGCGACGGGTTCGACGAGTTCGCGCCCGACAGCGCCGCCGACATGATCGAGGGCAGCGAGGACGATGCGCTCCCCACCGTTCCGACCGAGGCGGAGCAGGGGCAGTGAGCGAGCCCGCCTCGTTCAGCAAGGGCCAGAAGGTCAAGTGGAACTGGGGCGGCGACGATGCCTATGGCAAGGTGGCGGACCGTTTCGAGCGGCGGGTCCAGCGGACGCTCAAGGGCACGAAGGTCGTGCGCAATGGCAGCCAGGACAACCCGGCCTATCTGATCGAGCAGGACGACGGGGACAAGGTGCTCAAGCTGGGCTCGGAACTGGAGAAGGCCTGATGCCGGCGAAGAGCAAGGCGCAGCAGAAGGCGGCCGGCGCGGCCCTTTCCGCCAAGCGGGGCGAGACCCAGAAGAGCGACCTCAAGGGCGCGTCCAAGACCATGGTCGAATCGATGAGCGAGGACCAGCTGGAGGAGCTTGCCCACACCAAGCGCAAGGACCTGCCCGACAAGAAGGGCGACTGACGGACCCGCGGCTTCAGGGGCGGGCGGCGCGGCGGGCGACGGCCTCTGCGGTGGGCGCGCCGATGATTCAAGCGGTTTTGGCTTTTGAGAGACGAGAGCGGCGCGGTGGACGAGGACGAGAAGCAGGCGGTCTATCGCGAGTTCAACGCCTGCGTGAACCTGGCCCCGCGCGAGCTGGAGCAATGGCTGGAGACCGACCAGTCGCGTTCGGTTGGCGATACGCACACGGCCGGCGGCGATGGCGGCGAGAGCACGGGGCACCAGAGCGGCCGGCGGATCGTGGCGATCACGCGCACCAGGAAGGCCGACCTCACCGCCGACGATTATGCCCATATGCGCAAGGTGGTGGGCTATGTTCACCGACACGGCGCGCAGCGGCCCTCGGGCGATGTCGCGCACACGAACTGGCGCTATTCGCTGATGAACTGGGGCCACGATCCGCTGAAACATGGTTGAGGCGCACAACCTCGCGCGCTTCGTGCAGGCGCAGGCGGGGGTCTACCCGCGGGCGCTGGCCGAACTGCGCGCGGGCGAGAAGCGCAGCCACTGGATGTGGTTCGTCTTTCCGCAGATCGCCGGGCTCGGGCGCAGCCCGATGGCGCAGCTTTATGCCATTGCGGGGCGCGAGGAGGCCGAGGCCTATCTGGCGCACGAATTGCTCGGGGCGCGGCTGCGGGAGTGCACCGAGGCGATGCTCCTGTGGGCGGGGAAGCGCAGCGCGGGCGCGGTGCTGGGCCAGGTCGACGCGCTGAAGTTCGCCAGCTCCATGACCCTGTTCGAGGCCTGCGCGCGCGATGCGGGGCTGGAAGCGAGCGCGGGGCCGGAGCCTTTCGCTGCGGCACTGGAGGCGTTCTGCCGGGGCGAGCGCGACCGGGCGACGCTGGAGCGCCTGTGAGCGAAAACCGCTTCATGAGCGCGGCCCAGGCGAGCGGGAGGGTGCCATGATCGCCGGCGACCCGGTGATCACGGCCACGTTCAACGAGCAGATGGCGCTCGGCGCGGCGCTGAGCGCGGGCGCGGTGATCATCCACGGCATGGGCCTGTTCACGCTGCGCCGATTCATCCTGAGCGAGGGCCACGGCGTGCCGGTGTCCAAGTGGACGGCGCTGTCGTTCCGGGGGGCGGTGTTCACCGTGCTGATCGTGTTTGCGCTGCTCGTGCTGCACATGGTGCAGATCTGGCTGTTCGCGCTGTTCTTCGATTTCGTGCGCGCCCTGCCCGATTTTCGCGAGGCGCTGTATTTCTCCACCATCTCCTATGCCACGATCGGCTATTCGGACGAGGCGATCGTGCGCGAATGGCGGATGGTCGCGGCGCTGGAGGGGATCCTCGGCGTGATCATGCTCGGCTGGTCCACCGCCTTCCTGATGCGCGTGATCGGCCGGCTGGAAGGCGACGGTTCGAGCGATGGGTCGGGCGGCGGATCGGGCAGCGGGTCGTAGGCGAATGACGGCGGGCTGATGCGGCGCGGTGGCGGGGCCCGTGGCACGCCAAGCCGCGCGAAAGGGCCCGCCCCGCCCTCCTCGACCTACGTGTCAGCGGCGCATGGCCGCGCGACTAGGCCGCCCGCTCCATCCTATTCGAGCGGCGGGTCGGCGGCGCGGAGCCGCGCGGGTGCCCCCGCCCCTCTGGACCGGCATGTCGGCGACGGCGTGGGTTTCGGCACCGCGGGGACGCCCATCCGGTTGGGTCGGCGGGCTTGTCCAGCTCCTCCTGCATGTCGACGGCAGGGGCGAGTTCGCGGGAGGGGCCAGAAGGGCGGGGCAACGTGGCCCCGTGGAGGGGGCCGGCTGCCAGACCGTCATGATCGAGGGCGGCGCTGCCGGGATGGTGGAGGCCGATGCCGGCGGTGAGGGGGGCGAGGAAGACGCGGGTCGCGCCCGTGCCCCTTCCCCGCCCGCCGGTCCACTTGCGCATGTTCGGGCTCGGCGCGGCCGTCGCTTAGTCCGGCGTCCCTTGTCCGGCGTCTCTTGTCCGGCTTCGATCGGGGCGGCATGGAGCGGCATGGATTCAGCGCCTGTTCGCAATGGCAGCGACACCCTGCCCGTGGGCCGCTCCCGCGGGCGGGCGGCGGCGCGCTGGGGGCTGGCGCTCTATGCGCTGGCCGTGTGGCCGGCCAATATCAACCATTTCGCGATGGACATGGCGCGGGCGGACCATGGCTGGGGCCTTGCCTATCACCTGCCGCGGATGGCGGCCCAGCCGGTGCTGATCTGGCTGGCGCTGTGGGCGGCGGGGGTGGTGCAACGGCCGCTGCGGCGCCGCTGAGGGCCGGCCCTGCCCCGGGGCGCGCTCCGGCTGTCCCGGCGCCGGCGGCGAGGCGCCTGGCCGGTGCCTCCGGCGCCAGCGCCCCCGCCCCGCGCGGGGCCGGTCTGAAACGGCGCTCCGTTCCCGCGAAGGACGGAGCGGCCGGATTCAGCTGAGGTGCTTGGAGACCGCCGCGGTCATCTTGAACATGGAGATCTGGTCCTTGCCGATCACCTTGCCCAGCTTCTCGTCCGGGTTGATCTGGCGCTTGTCCTTCTCGTCCTGCAAATTGTTGCCCTTGATGTATTCCCACACCTTGCTGGTGACTTCGGCGCGGGTCATCGGGCCCTTGCCGACCACGTCCTCGAGTTCCGGCGAGACGTTGACCGGTTTTGTGAGCGCATTGTTCTTGGCAGGCATCGTGTCCGTCCTTTCTGCGTGGTGATATGTCTGGCGGTACGCCGGACGAAGGCTCAGTCGTCCTCGTCCAAATCGTCCTCGTCGCCCTGGGTGCGGGCATAGCTGCCGGTCAGCAGCGCGGCGGCCAGGACGGCCCCTTCCATCGCGGAGAGCAGCTCGTCGCGGGTGGCGCCCGGCATCAGGCTCAGCGGGCGGTCCAGCGCGAAGAGCTGGAAGACATAATCGTGCGCGCCATGGCCGGTCGGCGGATCGGGCAGCAGCCATTCGGAATTGCCGAAGGAATTCTTGCCCACGCGCGGCGGCACCTCGCCTTCGAGCAGCTTGCCCTGCTGCGGCGCGAGACCCCAGACGAGCCAGTGGCAGAAGGGCTGCGGCGCGGGCGCATCCGGGTCCTCGACCACCAGCACCAGTTCCTGCGTGCCGGCGGGCGGCGCGCTCCATTCGAGCGGCGGGGCGACCGAGTCCTCCTCGTCCGCGGTGAAGCTGGGGTCGAGCTCGCCGCCATCCTCGAACGCCGCCGAGCGCAGGGCGAAGCCGCCGCGGCCGATCAGGCTCCCGCCGCCCGTCTTTTCGCCCAGGCGTGCAATGGCGAGCTTGCCATGGCCGGCGCGGGCGCGGCGAAGCACCTTTCCGAGCCATGCGGGCACGTGTTCGAGCATGTCTCCCCGTTTCTCCCGATTTGGGACATCGTGTTCCTGCGCGGGCTCTGCCCGCTCGTCCCGGCGAAGGCAAGGCCGCCTGCGCCCCGCTGCTGTTGAAGGTCCGAATGCGCGTCGCCGCTCGCCGTTCCGCGTGCTTTCCGGCGGCTGCTGCGCCGGCACAGGTGGCGCAGGCTGGCGACGAACAAAGCCGCTTGCCTGGCGCCAGAACGCTGCATAGGCTCCGCCTGGCGCCGGAATCTCCCTAACGCCTTGAGGGGACTGAGTTTACACCATGCGACAGAGACCCTTCGGCCTGACCGCCTGCTGCCTTGCCGCCCTGCTGAGCGCGTGCGGCGGCGGCGGAAATGGGGGGAATGGCGGCACCATCGCCACGCCCGCGCCAACCGCCACGCCCACCCCCACGCCGAGCACCGCGCAATGTTCGCTGCGCGCCCGGCAGGACTGGGCGCTGGCGCAATTGCAGGAATGGTACCTGTTCCCCGATCTGCTCGACAGCACGGTCAGCCCGGCCTCCTATGGCACGGTGCAGGATTATATCGATGCGCTGGTGGCGCCGGCGCGGGCGCTGGGGCGCGACCGCTACTTCACCTATCTCACCTCCATCGCGGAGGAGAACGCCTATTACGAGAGCGGCTCCAGCGCCGGGTTCGGCTTCCGGCTCCACTACGACACGGGCGCCAACCGCGTGTTTGTGAGCGAGGCGTTCGAGGGTGGGCCCGCGCTTGCTGCGGGCATCGATCGCGGGGCCGAGCTGCTGGAGATCCAGTCGGTCAGCGTGGCGTCGCTCATGGCAAGTGGCGGCCCGCAGGCGGTCATCAACGCGCTTGGAGCGAGCATCGTCGTGATTTTCCGCGACACCGCAGGTGTGGACCGGGTGGCCGCCATGAACAGGGAGGAATACACGCTCGACCCGGTGTCCGATCGCTACGGCGCGAAGATCATCATGGATGGGGCCAAGCGCGTCGGGTACCTGAACCTGCGCACCTTCATCGACACCGCCGACCCGGATCTGCGCGCCGCCTTCGCCGACTTCAAGGCACAAGGGGTGACCGAGCTGATCATCGACCTGCGCTATAATGGCGGAGGGCTGATCTCGGTGGCCGAGTTGATGGGCAACCTGATGGCCGAAGGGCGGAACGGGCAATTGTTCGAATATGTCGCCTTCCGCGAGTCGAAGGCCAACGAGGACGAGAGCTATGCTTTCCAGGTGCAGCCGCAGTCGATCGCGCCGACCAGGATCGCCTTCATCGGCACGGACAGCACCGCCTCTGCCAGCGAGTTGGTGATCAACGGCTTCGTGCCCTATCTGGGCACGAACATGGCGCTGGTGGGCGGCAACACCTATGGCAAGCCCGTGGGGCAGATCGCGCTCGACCGGCCGCAATGCGACGACCGGCTGCGGGCCATCGCGCTCCGGATCGAGAACGCGGACCGGCAGGGCGATTACTACAACGGCCTTGCGACGACGGTGCCGGTGACCTGCGCGGCGAGCGACGACTTCAGCCACCAGCTGGGCGACCCGCAGGAGGCGATGACCAAGGTCGCGCTGGATTTCCTGGCCGGGCGCGCCTGCACGCCGATCAGCGTGCGCGCGGGGGCGAGCGCCGCAGCGGCCGGCACGAGGGTCGGCACGCCGGCAAGCCGCCCGGCGCTGGTGCCCGAGCACCCGGCGGGCACGTTCGAGCGCGAGGTGCCGGGCGCCTTCTGATGCGGCCCTGGGCGCCGGCGCGCACGGCGGCACAGGCAGCCGCATGAGCGGGAGCGGGCCGCCGAAGGTGGTCGTGACCGGCTTCCGCCGCTTCCCCGGGGTCGCCGACAATCCCGCGCAGGCGCTGGTGGAGGCATTGCAGGCCGCGCCCGAGCTGCTGCCGGAGGGTGCCGAGTGCCGCTTGCTGGAGACGGCCTATGCCGCCATCTCCCCCGCGCTGGACGCGATCCTCGCCGATCCGCCGGCGGCGCTGGTGCTGACCGGCTACAGCGCGCTGGCGCACGGCTTCAAGCTGGAGCGGCGGGCGAGCGACCTCTGTTCGCCCGATTTCGCCGACATGCGCGGGTTCCGCCCGGCTCCCCGCTCCGGCGAGGCGGTGGATTTGCGCGAGAGCGGCGTGGATCTCGCCGCGCTGGAGGCAGCGCTGCTGGCGGAGGGCTTCGCCTGCGGGCAATCGGACGATGCTGGGCAATATGTCTGCAACAGCACCTATCACAATGCGCTGGCGCGCATCGCCCGGGATGCGCTGCCGACGCGCGCACTGTTCGTCCACCTGCCAGCCATCGCCGAGACCAGGCTCGCCGAAACGAGCGCCTGTGCGATGGAGCTCGACGAGATGGCGCGGGGCGTGGCGCTGATCGCGCGGCTGCTGGCGGCGGACTGAGGAAGCGGGGCTGAACTTGTTGCGTGGCCCACCCCGGTTCGGGAGGGCCTCGCCGGCGCCACTCGGGGCGCGGCCCGGCGCGCGCGGCTCGGCGGGCGCTGGCGGCGCGGCGCTGGGCGGCGCGGCTGGGGAGACGCGGCGCGGCACATGAGGGCGGCCTGTCGCCCTTGCCGGTGTGCGCCTGCGAAACGTGTTCACGGAGTGGTGCGGGGCCGCTCCGGTGCGGAGCCTTGGATCAACTCACGGCGGCACGTGAGCCCGGGCCTTGCTCCAACCTCCGATACCCCGCAGCCCGGGAGCCGGGCACGCGAGGCCGGGGAGTGGTGCCGCGCCTCGGGTTGCCCCGGCGGCGCGGCGCCTCTCGATCAATCCTCGGAGATTTCCTCCAGCGTCTCGCCGGAAAGGTCGTCGTCTCCCTCCAGCGCGATGTCGCCGAGGGCCACGACGCCGACCAGCTGGTCATCGTCGTCGGTCACGAACAGGCGGCGGATCTGCTCTTCCTGCATGATCTCGATGGCCTCGTCGATGTCCGTATCCGGGCTGACGCAGACCGGGTCGGGGGTCATCACCTCGCTGATCTCGGTCTCCGGGCCCATGCCTTGAGACACGCCGCGAACGGTGATGTCGCGGTCGGTGACAACGCCGATCAGCCGTCCGTCCTCCACCACCGGCATGCTGCCGAAATCACCGTCGGCCATCTTGTTGGCGACGGATTGCAGGCTGTCGGTGGGCAGGCACGTATCGGGATCGGCCGTCATGATGTCGGACACTTGCATGATCACGCTCCTTGGTTCCTCTGGTCGGCAAGGACGCTGCCTTCCCGCTCCATTCTGCAATGCCGGTCGCGGCGCCCCGCTCCCTCGCAGGGGCGCGGCGCGAAGGCGGCCGGGCGTACCCCGATCGCCGAGGCGGCAGCGGCGCGGGGGTTGGAGCCCCGACTCGCCGGCCGCCTCGCGGGCGATCAGGGCAGGTCGCGCGCCATGCCCAGGTGCCGCTCGATGATCGGCGCGGTCTGGGTGGCGTGGGTCTGCAGCGGCTCGGCCGTCCCGCTCTGCGAGTAGGTCTGCATCAGGTTGAGCGCCTGCTCATGCGCGGCGACCTGCTGCTGCTTGTAGAGCGCGTCGAACTCCTCGGCGGTGGCGCCGCGCAACTCGGTCAGTTGCTGCTCCTGCGCGGGCATCAGCCGCGGCGAGACATTGACGCCGCCCTCCGCCTGCCCGGCAGCCTGTTCCAGGTTCTGGGTCGAGGTGGTGTGATCGTCGATCATCATCTGCGCGTAGTCGCGGACGGCCTGGTCCTGCGTCTTCTCCTGCGCCACGCGAGCGGATTCGATCTCGAACATGTCGCTGGCGGAGGCCGCGTCGACGAAGCCCTGCGGGGTCGAGGTGTCGGCCGTCATCTCGGTGGCCTCGGATTCGGGCGCCGTTACGGCTTCCTGCGTGCCGGCGGTTTCTTCCTCCGCGGTGCCGCCGCAGGCGGACAGCGCCAGGGCAATTGCGGTTGTTGCGATCAGTCTGAACTTCATGACGATTCTTCCTTCATCCGAGGGAAAGGTTCGGTGTTGCGACGATCCAACGCGCCCGAAGTTCCTGCCCTGCGAAAGAGCAAGTGCGGAACAGCAAGTGCGCGCGCTGCCGCTTTAGGGGGCCGCGGGCCCGGCGAAGGGCCGCGCATCCGTCCAGCCGCAGCCGCCGCGCGTCGCTGCGCCCAGCTGCAGGGTGATCGTAAACGGATAGGTCCGCCCGGACATGCCGTCGCTGCACGGGGCTTCGGCGGCGGCGAGGACGAAGGGCGCTCCCTCCAGCGTGCCGGCCCACGAGACGCCGTTGCGCCCGGCGAAGCGTTCGACCGGGATCGCGGTGCCCCGGCGGTTCTGCGAGGTCCCATAGGTGAGGCTGGAGCCCGCGACCTCGCCGCTCCAGTACGGCTCGGTGCCGGCAAAGCGCAGCCGCTCCCCCGCGCCGATCCCGGCATAGGGGTGGCGCTCCTCGCCGCCGGGCACGCCTTGCGTCTCGGAGCCGCACCCGGCCAGCGCCAGCGGCAGGAGAAGCGCCACAAGCCTCAGTGGAGCTCCCCCAGCAGCATCGCGCAGGCAAAGCCCAGCGTCGTGGCGAGCGCCACCCACGGCCCGCCATTGCGGAACGCCTCGGGGAACATCGTGTCCGACAGCATCGCCAGGATGCCGCCCGCGGCCAGCGCGAGAAGGAAGCTCTTGCCGGCCTGCGGCAGGTCCGCCAGCAGCGCATAGCCGGCGACGCACGAAGCGGTGCAGGCGATCGCCACGATGATCCAGGCAACCGCGATGTAGAGGGGCGAGCGACCCGCCTGCTTCATGCCCACCGTGCTGGCGATGGCGCCCGGCAGGTTGGACAGGAACACCGCCCCCAGCAGCACCATGCCCAGCCCCGGCCCGGCATCGGCGGCGAGGCCCATGCCGATGGCGGCGTTTTCCGGTATGCCGTCGAGCACCGTGCCGACCAGCACGGCCATGCCGCTGACGGTCGCCTCCTGCCGCGATTCGGGGATCGCGGCGGCGGCCGGCTTCACGTCCTGCGGGTCGTTGCCGGTCAGGCGCGGGCTTTTCCTGGCCATGTGGTCGAGTGCCGCGTCGAGGACGATGTAGGTCAGCGTTCCCGCGAACAGGCCGGCCATGGCGAAGAGGACCGAGCCCTCCTCGATCGCCTCGCCCATCAGCTCGAAGGTCAGCGCCACCACCAGCGTGCCCGCTCCGAACGCGATCACGGAGGCCAGCAACCGCCGGGGCATGCGCACGAACAGGCCCATCAGCACGCCGATGGGGAAGGCGGAACTGGCGAGCAGGCCGTAGAGGAGCGCGGCCGTCATCGGTCAGCGCAGCTCAGCGGCGGCAGCGGCGAAACGGCACGCATCGCGCACAGAATGTGCCGCAGGGGCGCGCGGTTCCGGCCCGACGCAGCGGCGCTGGGCACCCGTCCCCCGCCCCCGCCCCCGCCCCTGTCCTCGGGCCTCAATGGGCGCTCGCCCCCGAGGCGCCGATGCCGGTCTCGGCGCGCACGCGCTGGGCGGCATAGCCGGCGCGATCCACCGCCGCGCGGCCGCTCCGGTCGAGCAGCGAGACGAGCCAGATGGTCAGGAACGCGGCCGGCATCGAGAAGATCGCCGGCGAGCTGTAGGGGAACAAAGCCTCTGCCCGGCCGAGCACGTCGACCCAGATGGCGGGCGACAGGATCGTCAGCCCCAGCGCCGTGAACAGCCCGACCGCTCCGCCGACCACGACGCCCTTCGTGGTGCACCGGCTCCACAGCAGCGACATGATCAGCACCGGGAAATTGGCCGAGGCAGCGAGCGCGAAGGCGAGGCTGACCATGAAGGCGACGTTCTGCGTCTCGAACAGGATGCCGAGCAGGATCGCCACCACCGCCAGCACCAGCACGGTGATGCGCGAGACGCGCAGCTCCTGCGCCTGGTCCACCCGGCCGCGGCGCCACACGCTCGCATAGAGGTCGTGGCTCACCGCCGAGGCGCCCGACAGGGTGAGCCCCGCCACCACGGCCAGGATCGTGGCGAAGGCCACCGCCGAGACGAAGCCGAGGAACAGGTCGCCGCCCACCGCGTGGGAGAGGTGGACCGCGGCCATGTTGCCTCCGCCGAGCAGGCCGCCGCTGGCGTCGAGATAGCCGGGCTCGGTCGCCACCAGCACGATCGCGCCGAAGCCGATCACGAAGGTGAGGAGGTAGAAATAGCCGATCCACCCCGTCGCCCACAGCACGGAGGTGCGCGCGGCCTTGGCGTCCGGCACGGTGAAGAAGCGCATCAGGATGTGCGGCAGGCCGGCCGTGCCGAACATCAGCGCGAGGCCCAGCGAGATGGCCGAGATCGGGCTCTGGATGAAGCCGCCCGGGCCCATGATCGAACGGCCCGCCTCGGCCGCCTCGCCCGGCGGCAGCCCTTCGTTGAGCGCGGCGGCGGTCTTCACCTCCACCGCGCGGCTGAACAAGGCCTCGGGCGAGAAGCCGAAGCGCCACAGCACGGCCGCCGCGATGAAGGTCGCCGCGCCGAGCAGCAGCACGGCCTTCACGATCTGCACCCAGGTGGTCGCGAGCATGCCGCCGAACAGCACGTAAAGCGTCATCATCACGCCCACGATGCCGACCGCCACCGGATAGGGCAGGCCGAACAGCAGGCGGATCAGCTGCCCTGCCCCGACCATCTGCGCGATCAGGTAGAACAGCACCACCAGCAGCGTGGAGATCGCCGCCAGCGTGCGCACCGGCGTCTGCGCGAAGCGGAACGAGGCGACATCGGCGAAGGTGTATTTGCCGAGATTGCGCAGCCGCTCCGCCATCAGGAACAGCACGATCGGCCAGCCGACGAGAAAGCCGATCGAGTAGATCAGCCCGTCATAGCCATCGGAATAGATCTGCGCCGAAATGCCCAGGAAGGATGCCGCCGACATGAAATCGCCAGCAATGGCGAGGCCGTTCTGGAAGCCGGTGATGCCGCCCCCCGCAGCGTAGAAATCGTCCGCCGTCTTGACGCGCTTCGCCGCCCAGCGGGTGATCGCCAGCGTCAGCGCCACGAAGGCTGCGAACATCGCGATGGCGGGCCAGTTGGTGGCGGCGTTCATGCGTCGAACTCCGCCCGGATGCGCGCCATCTCCGCATCGAAATCCCGGTTGGCGCGGCGCACGTAGAGCCCGGTGAGCGCGATGGCGAACAGGATCACGCCCAAGCCCAGCGGAATGCCGACCGAGGTCGCCCCGCCCGCCAGCGAACTGCCCATGAAGGGCTTGGCGAAGGCGACCAGCAGGATGAAGCCGAAATAGACGATCAGCATCAGCCCGGTCAGGGTCCAGCCGAAGGCCGTGCGCCGGCGCACCAGCCGCTGGTAGTGCGGGTCCTCCGCCAGCCGATCGAGGCTTCGCCCATTTGCGTCCATGGCCCTTCGCTCTCCCCTTCGCGCCGCGCTCGCTTATCCGGCGCGGCTTGTCCCGGCCGGCACGCGAGGCGGCCGCCCGCCACAGCAGAGCCGAGAGCGGGCCGGCGGGCAACCGCCTTTTTGCGGGCAGGGGCCGGTGGAGGGGGTGCGAAGGCGCGTGAACCGCTCATTCGCGCCCCCTCCCCGGGGCGATCAGGGGGCGATCAGGCGGCGCTCAGGCAGCCGCGTCGAGCGTCGCCATGTCGATGACGAAGCGGTACTTCACGTCGCTCGCGGTCATGCGCCGATAGGCTTCCTCGATCTCGGCCATCTCGATCATCTCGATGTCGGCCACGATCCCGTGCTCGGCGCAGAAATCGAGCATCTCCTGTGTTTCCTCGATCCCGCCGATCAGCGAGCCGGCAATGCTGCGCCGCCCGAAGACGAGGTTGCCCACCGCCGGCGAGGGGTGCGGCTCGGCCGGCACGCCCACCAGCACCATCGTCCCGTCGCGCTTGAGCAGGGTGAGGAACGGGTCGAGGTTGTGCGGCGCGGCGACCGTGTTGAGGATGAAGTCGAAGCTGGTCGCATGGGCCGCCATCTCCTCGGCATCGCGCGAGACCACGACCTCGTGCGCGCCCAGGCGCAGCGCTTCCTCGCGCTTGGAAGGCGAGGTGGTGAAAGCGACCACCTGCGCCCCCAAAGCCGCGGCCAGCTTCACGCCCATGTGCCCGAGCCCGCCGATCCCGACGATGCCCACCTTGCTGCCCGGCCCCACCTGCCAGTGGCGCAGCGGCGACCAGGTGGTGATCCCTGCGCACAGAAGCGGCGCCACCGCGGCGAGCTGCTCCTCGCCATGCTGGATCTTGAGCACGAATTCCTGCCGCACCACGATATGGTCGGCATAGCCGCCGAGCGTGTTCTCGCCCGTGACCCGGTCCGCCCCGTTATAGGTGCCGGTGAAGCCGTGCTCGCAATATTGCTCGAGCCCTTCGTCGCAGGCGTGGCAATGCTGGCAACTGTCGACCATGCAGCCGACGCCGACGATCTCGCCTTGCGCAAAGCGCGTGACCTGCGGGCCAACGGCCGTCACCCGCCCGACGATCTCGTGGCCGGGAACGCAAGGATAGACGGTGCCCGGCCATTCGCTGCGCGCGGTGTGCAGGTCCGAATGGCAGACCCCGCAGAACAGGACGTCGATCCGCACGTCGTTCTCGCGCAGCTCCCGCCGCTCGAGGGTGAACGGCGTCAGCGGCGTTTCGGCGGAGCGGGCGGCATAGGCTTGGGCTTGCGACATGAGGATCTCCCTGTGTGGACCGAGATGGCCGGGGCGGCGAATGGCTCCGGCCGGGTTGCGGGCTTATGTAGAGGGGCGGGCCGGCGATGTCAGGGGGGCCGGCTCTTGCGCTTGGGCGCGGCGGTGCCGGCCAGCCGTTGCGGAGGCCCCCGGCACAGGCGACTGGCGCCGGCGCGCCGTCCGTGGGATGGGGCTGGCGCAGCGAGGCAGGGGAGCAAGGACGTGACGAAACCCCCGATCGGGCCGGATACAAGGCTGTGCATGTCGCTGGCCGGGCGGCCGGGCACGTTCGGCACGCGCTTCCACAACCACCTCTATCGCCAGCTCGGCCTCGATTACCTGTACAAGGCCTTCACCACCACCGATCTGCCGGCGGCGATCGGTGGCATCCGCGCGCTGGGGATCCGCGGCTGCGCGATCTCCATGCCGTTCAAGGAGGCGGTGATCCCGCTGCTCGACGGGCTGGAGCCTTCGGCCGCCGCGATCGACAGCGTCAACACGATCGTCAACGATGGCGGCCGCCTGACCGGCCTCAACACGGACTATATCGCCGTGCGCCAGCTGATCGAGCGCGAGGCGCCGGACCGTGCCCTGCCCTTCCTGCTGCGCGGCAGCGGCGGCATGGCCAAGGCAGTCGCCGCGGCCCTGCGCGACGCGGGCTTCGCGCACGGCACGATCGTGGCCCGCAACGCCTCGCGCGGAGCCGCCCTCGCGCGTGCCTACGGCTTCGCATGGGCAGCGGAGCCGGCCGACCTGCGAGCCCCGCTGCTGATCAACGCGACGCCGCTGGGCATGGCCGGCGCGGACGAGGACGCCCTCGCCTTCCCGCCAGACACGATCCGGCAGAGCGAGATCGCCTTCGACGTGGTCGCGATGCCGGTGGCAACGCCCTTCCTCCGCGCCGCGCGCGAGGGCGGCAAGCGCACGATCAATGGCGGCGAGGTGGCCACTCTCCAGGCGCTGGAGCAATTCGTGCTCTATACCGGCGTGCGGCCCGACGCGGCGCAGGTCGAGGCCGCGGCGGCCCATGCGCGCGGCACCGGCTGAGGACGCCGGCCGCGCGCCATCGACAAGGAACAAACGCCGTGATCCGACCCCGCCTGCGCTTTCTCCTGCTCTGCCCGTGGCCTGCGATCGGCCTCGCACCGCCCGCTTCGGCGCAGGAGGTCAAGCAAACCGAAGGCGGCATCGCGGCGGAGGCGGAAGAAGCGGAAGAGGACGAAATCATCATCGTCCAGGGCACGCGTCTCGGCCGGCGGGTGCAGGACGAGCCGCTCCGCGTCGAGGTCATTGCCGGCGAGGAGATCGAGGAAAAGGCGATCATGCGCCCCGGCAACATCGCCATGCTGGTCAACGAGACCGGCGGCGTGCGGGTGCAGGTGACCTCCCCCGCGCTCGGCGCCGCGAACATCCGCATCCAGGGGCTCGAGGGCCGATACACGCAGCTGCTCGCCGACAACCTGCCGCTCTATGGCGGGCAGGCGGCCTCGCTCGGCCTGTTGCAGATCCCGCCGACCGATCTGGCGCAGGTGGAGGTCATCAAGGGCGCAGCCTCGGCGCTCTACGGTCCCTCGGCGCTGGGCGGGGTGATCAACCTCATCTCGAAACGCCCCGCCGACGCGTTCGAAGCCGATGTCCTCGCCAACGCCACCACCCGCGACGGGCAGGACCTGACGGCCTATGTCGCCGGTCCGCTCGGCGCGTCGCTCGGTGCCTCCCTCACCGCCGGCGCGCACCGGCAAAGCGGGCAGGATCTCGACGGCGATAGCTGGTACGACATGCCGGCCTACGATCGCCTCACCGCACGCCCCCGCTTCCAGTGGGACGGCGATGACGGTTCATCCCTCTACCTCACGCTCGGCGCGATGACCGAGGACCGCGTCGGCGGCACCCTGCCGGGCCGCGCGGTGCCGGGCGGCACCCCCTTCGCCCAGACGCAGGACACCGAGCGCTACGATGCCGGTCTGGTCGCGGAAAGGCCCATCGAGGGCCTCGGAAGCCTCCACCTGCGCGCCTCGGCCATGCGGCAGGACCATCTCCATCGCTTCGGCGCGGTGGTGGAGGACGACCGCCACACCAATGTCTTTGCCGAGGCCTCGGTTGCAGGCGGCAACGGCGGCACCTCCTGGGTCGGCGGCGTCGCCTTCCAGTCCGATGGCTTCCGTTCGGACACGTTCCCGGCGTTCGACTACACCTACGATGTCCCCGGCCTCTTTGCGCAGGTCGAACAGCGGGCGGCGCCCGATCTCATTCTGGCGGCAAGCGCACGGGTCGACTTCCATAATGAATTCGGCACGCAATTCAGCCCGAGGCTCTCCGCGCTCTATCGGCCGGGCAAGTGGACCGTGCGCGGCTCGCTCGGCGGCGGCTTCTTCGCGCCCACGCCCTTCGTGGACGAGATCGAGGCGGCGGGCCTCTCGCGGCTCGAACCATTGGGCGATCTGGAGGCGGAAACCGCCCGCACCTTCTCGCTCGACACCGGCTATGCCGATGGGTCGTGGGAAGCGAATTTGACGCTGTTCGGCGCGAATATCCAAAACGCGACCCGGCTCGAGGAGATCGGGCCCGAGCGCGTGCGGCTGGTGAATGCGGATGGGACCACCCGCACCCGGGGAACGGAACTGCTGCTGCGCTTCCGGCAAGGCGGTTTCACGATCACCGGCAGCTACGTCTTCGTCGATGCGAGCGAGCCCGATCCGGCGGGCGGTCGCCGCCGCGTGCCCCTGACGCCCCGCCACACCGCCGGCCTCGTCGGCATGTGGGAGGAGCACGGCAAGGGGCGGATCGGGGTCGAGGCCTACTACACCGGCCGGCAGGTGCTGGAGGACAATCCCTATCGCACAAGCTCGCGCCCTTATCTGCACCTCGGCGTCCTCGGCGAAGTCGTGCTCGGCAGGGCCAGCCTGTTCGTCAACGCCGAGAACCTGCTCAACGTGCGCCAGTCGCGCTACGATCCGCTGCTTCTCCCCCAGCGCGCGCCGAGCGGGCAATGGACCGTGGACGCATGGGCACCGCTCGAAGGGTTCATCCTCAACAGTGGGGTACGCTTGCGGTTCGGCGGAGAGTGAGCCCGCTCTCCGGCGGGGGTTCAACCGCCGGAACGGGCGCGATCATCAGATCGCCCGCGCCCATGGCACGGCATCGGCGGCGAGGAGATGCGCCGGAGAGCGCTCGTCATCGACCGGGTGCCGGACCCGCCTCTGCCGCGCCATTGCCGAACTGGTCGGCCCGGCATCGGCCTGCCACCCTGCGGATCGCATGCCGGTCAGCCGGCCGCGCGAGCACCGGCGGGCTCGAGCTGGCGGGCCGCCCGGGCGGTCTGTTCGCCGGCCGGCCGCCGATCATCCTGCAGGTAGAGGTAGTGCGGGCTGAAGTCGCCCGCTCCGACCAGCCGCTCCCAATCGTCGATGAACACCGAGTGCCCTCGCTTAGCGACGAGGCCCTCGCCGCTTATTCCCTTGAGCGTGCGGTTCACGTGCACGGCCGTCAGCCCGGTCGCGTCGCCGAGGTCCTCCTGCGTCATCGGCAGTTCGTAGCGGTTCAACGTGCCTTGCCCGACCGTGCGCAGCCGCACACCGAACTCGCACAGCAGGTGGCACAGCCGAACCCTGGCGGTCCGCTGGCCCAGATTGGCCAGCCACTCGCGTTCGATGGCCGCATCCACAAGCGTGTCGTGCCACATGGCGAGGCCCACGGCCGGGCGCTCCGCCGCGAGCTGCCTGAGCGCCTCGCGGGGCACCTGGGCGACCTCCACCTCGGTGAGCGCCTCCACATTGTGGTCCGACATCCGCAGCACCGCACTCTGCAGATCGATGACATCCCCTTCGATGTGCACCGACAGGATCTGCCGCCGGCCATCGCCGACCACCTTCTGCGAGCAGGCGAAACCGGAAACGAGCAGCTGCGCCTGCGCAGGCTCGTCACCGGCGCGCTTGACGTAATGCCCCCGCGCGATCCGCCGCCGCTCGAACGGCAGGTCGAGCACCGCCTGCCGGTCCTCGCGGTCGAGCGTCGACCACTTGGCCAGCCGGCGCACCATCGGCGCGAGCACGTGTTTCGACTGGGTCACCGGCAGCGCTCCTGTTCAACGGGAGCGCGCAAAGCCTCCCCGCCACCGAAGAGCCGCATTTCGAGCTCGGGTGTATCAGGGTAAACTACGCCTTTCCGAGCACCTCGGTTCCCAACTTTTGTCAATGACTCTAGCGCGCTAGGGGCGTGTTCTCACCCGACTTCTGCGCTTCCTGCGGCCTGCGTGAACGGCTCTCCGTTCGGGCACAGGCCTCTCAGCCCGCCAGCGGAATGCCGAGCGTGAAAGGCCGCCCGACGGACCAGCGCCGGGCGCTCCTGTGCTTCGCGGAGGCTTGGAAGGCCCCGGATCTTCTGCTCGCGGCTTGGCGGGTTCCGCTCACGGGTCGGCGTAGCCGAGGGCGCGGATGCGGAGGTCCTGCGCGCGGGGGTCCTCATCGAAGAACAGTCCGCCGCCGCGCTCGGACCGGCCGGGCAGGTAGTCGAGCGTCGCCTGGCTGGTGGCCAGTTCGCGCCCGGCCCGGCTGATCGTGCCTTCGATCTGGACGGCCGCCGCACTGGTGGGCGAGCGGTTGATTGCCACGAACTCCACCACCCAACCCCCACCGGCGGGCACGATCCGCTCGGCGCGCACCTCGACGACCGGCGGATCGCTGCCGGTGCCCTGCCAGGCCTTCCAGCCGATCACGCCGACGATCGCCAATGTCAGGACGAGGCCGATGGCCGAGGCGATCCACTCGAGCGCGGGCGCACCCCTCCTGCCCTTGCGTTCCCCTGCCGATCGCTCGTGCCCGTCCATCGCGCTGCTCCTACACGATCAGGCGAGCGACGGCGGCGCCCAGTGCGGCCGGCAACCCCAGCACGGCGGTCATCATGGCCACCTGCGTAAGCTCCGCCCCCTCCGTCCGCCCGAAGGTCCACAGCACGTACAGGCTGACGGCGAGCGCAATGCCGTAGCCGGCGAGGCTATACTTGAGAAAGGCCGACCACGGGCCGTCCTCGCCGATCTCCTCCTGCCCCGAGAACCCCACCGAATAGACGAAGGCGTGGAGCAGGAGCACCGAGACCGCGACCATGGCGAGGCCGTGCCAGGGCGTCATCTTGAACGCGATCAGGATCATCTCCTCGGTCGGCGCGACGTTGAAGGCCAGGAACAGCGCGCCGGCGAGCATCAGGAACAGCTGGCCGAGATAGCCGGCGCGCCGTTCCTTCTCATCCTGGTCGTCGTCGTCGCCGCTCGTGCCGAGTTGCTTTCGCGCGACAACCGCCCCGATGCTGGCCGGTACCGCCTGCACCGCGATCTTCCCCACGATTTCCCCCAGCGGCATGGCCGGTGTGATGATCCCGAACAGCGCGAGAGCCGCAGCCGAAGCGAGAACGCCGACCGCATAGGCGGCCAGGGCATCCAGCGCGCTGTCCTTCACATCGTCGGTCTTCTCGAACCCGGCGAAATAGGCGAGCCCGACCAGGACCGCGGCGTTGAGCAGCAGGAACAGCAGCAGCCGCGCCCGGTCCATGTAGAAGCCGAGCCACCACATCTCCATCGTCATCAGGAGCGGGAAGCTGAAGATGATCGCGCCCCCGAACGCGCGCATCAGCCCGGTCGCATATTCCCGGTTGGGAGACGCCGGTCGAGCCCTGGCGGCCTGAGGGAGCAAGCACGAGCCCTTTCACCGCTTGTTTCCCGTCCTCAACTCCCCGGCCGCGCGAGGGGTTCCTGTTGGAGAGGTGCGCCGCTCCGCCCGCGCACCGGAACCGGCCGGCTGCAATGGGTGAATGAACAGGGTGCTCAAGACCTGCCGGCAGAAGTCATGCTACGCCGCCGCCCCCGCCCCGGCTGCGGCCTCGCCCCGTCAGGCGCCAGGCCCACATGCAGAGGCGCCATTTGCACCCTCGTTTCAGCGCCCATGCGACCACGATGCAAGAGCGCCCCAAAGCGCTCGCGCCCCCACCCGAAGCCGGCGCGGCCGCGATGCAAAGGCACCTTCGCGGCCGCCGGTGCGGAACCATTGCGCGCCGCGTGCGACGCCCTTCCGCCCCGCGCGCATGTTTCTCGCAAGGGCGCCCGATGCGGATGCAAAGGCCCGCTCCGGCCGCCCGCTCCATGCCGGATCGAGGCCGGTCCCGATGCGCTTGCGCCGCACTTGCGCCCGACTTCCGGCAAGCTGCAACCCCGATGCAAACACTGGGGGCAGCTCACCCCGCCGGACGGCGGAGGAAGGTCAGGCGAGGGCAGCCGCCGGGGTCAGTGAGCGGAAACCTGGTTGCCGTAGCCGATCACGATCGTGGCGAGGACCAGCAGCCCGACCCCGCTCCACACCATCGCGCGCACGCGGCCGGGGGCGTCCTTCCACTCGCGCAGGGCGAAGCCCCAGAGGGTGCCGAAGATGATGATCGAGGCCATGTGCAGCGTCCACGACGAGAAGGCATAGGCGCCCATCTGGCTCTCGCCCATCGTGTAGAAGAAGAACTGGAAGTACCAGGCCGTGCCCGCCACTGCGCACAGCAGATAGTTGCGCAGCAGCGGCGCGCGCCCGGGCGCGACCGGCTCATGCGCGAGTTGTGCGGGCTCGACCGGGGCGGCGCGCGAGGCGCCTGCGCTTTCGCCCGCCGGAGCCGCGGCCGGCGCGGCGACCCGGCCGAACCATTGGCCCGCGCTGCCGTTCTTCACGATCAGGTAGATGCACCAGATGGCGTTGGTCAGCAGCCCGCCAGCCATGACCAGGCACAGGACCGGCAGGCCGACCCACAGCGGGCCCGTGCCGGCCGCGGCGCTGAGTTCGCGCACCGGATCGCCCGCTGCCAGGCCATAGGCGAAGCAGGCCGACATGATGCCGGAGAAGATCGCCACCCAGATGCCCTTGCCGAAATTGAACTCGGCCACGGCCGCGGCCTTCTGTTCCGTGCTGAGCGCCGCGTCCTTGCGCGCGCCCGCCAGTGCCACGACCACGATGCCCGCCAGCGTGATCGCCAGCCCCAGCAGGGTGATCTGCCCGCTCGCCGTGCCCATCAGCGCGCCGAACTCGCCGGCAAAGATGGGCGGGATCAGCGTGCCGAAGACGGTCGTCAGGCCCAGCACCACCGCCATCCCCAGCGACAGGCCGAGATAGCGCATCGTGAGGCCGTAGGTGAGCCCGCCGAAGCCCCACAGCACGCCGAACAGCACGCAGTAGAAGATCGTCGCCGGGGGCGTGGCGGCAAGCACGCCGAGCAGGTCCTCGGTCTGCAGGGAGGCGAACAGCCATGGCGCCAGCAGCCACGAGAACAGCCCGCCGGTCAGCCAGAAGATCTCCCAGCTCCAGCGTTGCACGCCCCGGAACGGCACGTAGAAGGTCGCCGACGACAGGCCGCCGAGCCAGTGAAAGAATACGCCGAGGAGCGGGTTGCCCAATCAGACCTCCATGTCCATGCGATCGGAGCGGACGCCGTCTCGGGAAGCCAGGAGCGACGAGCGCCCGGCCTGGCCGCGATTGTCGATGCTCGTCACGCCAATTTTTCCCGAACAGCAGTCGTGCATTCAGTGGAGCGGAAGAGAGCGGAGAGCCTCGGCTCGCCCGTTCTCCGCCGCTCTTGCGACGGCACCCACTTTCTGAGAAGGCAGCTACATAATGAGCAAGGTAGCGTCAATGAACGAGCCCGCCGTTCGCGGCGCTCCGAAGATGAAGAAGGCTGCGTCGGCGCCTGAGGGTGAACCGGGGTCGGGCGCCGCTGCCAGCCAGACGCTGCTGCGCGGGCTCGACGTGCTCGAAGCGGTGGCGCAGGAGCCCCTCGCCCTGGCCGAACTTGCCGCGCAGCTGGGCTTGACCCGTAGCACCGCGCACCGCCTGGCAAGCGCCCTGACGGCCCGGCGCTATCTCACATCGGTGTCCGGCCGGGGATACCAGCTCGGCCCCAAGCTGCTCGAGCTCGGCTCCCAGGCGCAGAGGCAGACCGATGTCCTCCAGGTTGCGAAGCCTGTGCTGGCGGCCCTGTCGAGGGCTACCGGGCTGCCCGCCTTCATCGGTGCGCGCGAGGGCGATTCTTCCGTTAATCTCTTTTCGGTCGCCGGAAAGCAGCGCGTGGCGGTGATCACGCCCGTGGGCACCCGTCGCCGGCTGGCGGAAACGAGCCTGGGCAAGGCGCTGATGCTCGACGACAGCGAGGCCGAGTGGGAGCGACACGTCGCCAATGCGGATCCCGCCTATCGTCCGCTCGACTGGCACGCCGAGATGCAGCGGAGCGTGACCGAGGGGCTGGTCATCCATGCAGGACCGCCGCCGGACCACGTGCGCGCGATTGCTGCTCCCGTCCGCAATTCGTCCGGCAAGATCGTGGCTGCGATCAGCATGGTCACCGTCTCCCAGTATATGGATGTCGAGGCGATCGCCGAAGTGGCTCCGCAGCTCAGGGACGCGGCGGACAGGATCAGCGCCGAACTGGGCCACCAGCCCGCGAGCGAGCGCAGCCAGCGCCCGGGCTGAAGGCTGGCAGGCTGTTTGCCGGTTCGCCCTCCGGCATTCGCGTACCAGAGCATCGGCGGCGGGGGCGTAGAGCCCTGACGTGTCGTGCCGGCGCGCTCGACTTTCTGCAGCACTGCGGCGGGAGGGGGGGGGGAAGATCGCGACGGGCAACGGCTTTGCTCGGCAAGCCGGCGGATACGAACGCGCGCTGGTCGTGGATGCGGGCATTTGTCCACCGTGGCGCTCGCGACGCTCCCGTGCGCAAACGCGGCCTTGTACGTGATTGATATGCCGCCGGTCAGCAGGCCGGCATGTCGCGCGCTGCGTTCGCCACGCTCAAGCAGGTGTCGTCAGGGCCTCCTGAATGGACGCTGGCAGCGAGTGCGGACACCACCGGCTGCGGCCGTTCCACGATAAGGAATATGGGACCTGTCCAGGCCTCCGCTGACGCCCGGGCAGGTCCGGTGCGCGCCGCTCAGCGCACCGTCACCTCGTCGGCGAACACCAGCCGCACCGGACCGAGCAGGCCGGAATCGAGCAGCGGCTCGTCCTCCTGGTAGAAATTCCACGTCGAAAAGGTGACGCGGCCCCCCTCGGGCTTGGGCTTGCCCTCGCGGTACCATTGCGGAAGCTCGACGATCTTGCGCGCCATCACCGGTGTGCGGCGATCGCTGTCGGCGGGCCAGTCCTCGCCGATCGCCCAATCCCCATCGACATATTCGCCTTCCTCGGGGAGCGCGGCATCGGCGATCATGCGGTTGGCCCACAGGTTCGTAACCGCCAGCGAGATGTCGTTGGAGCCCGGGCGCACCGCATCGGTGATGTCGATCCGGTACGGCTCCTTCCACGCCGTGCCCAACTCGCGGCCATTGACGGTGACGCTCGACAGCACCTCCACCCGGCCCAGGTCGAGATAGATGCGCCGGCCCGGCCGGATGGCGCCGGCCGGCACGTCGATACTGCGCGTGTAGGTCGCGGTCCCGGAGAAGTGCCGCACGCCGGCATCATCATGGTGGCTGAGCGATTCCAGGTGCGGCAGCGTGATCTGCGCCGGGGCGCCGCGGCCCGGTTGGAACTCCACCTTCCACGGCCCGTCGATGGCGTGCGGGGCCGGCACCTGCGCGGTGAAGCGCTCGCCCGTGCTTGTCGTGTAGCGCCCGCTCTCCCACACCAGCGCGGTGAGTGCGCCATTCGCGCCCCGCATCAGCGCCGCAGGACTGGCGGCAAGCGCCGGTGCCGGGGGGCCCGCCGCGGCCGCTGCGGCGATCTCGGCATCGCTCAAGGCGCGCGCGACCGTCTGCTGGGGGGTGAAATTGCCCTCGAAGAAATAGGTCACCCCGAGCGCGGCAGGCGCATCCTCGCCGCCGGCGAACACGGTGCGGCCGCTCTTGCGCCCGGTGCGCACCAGCTTGCCGTCCTGGTACAGCCTGGGGGTCCCCTCGTCATAGACCAGCGCCACATGCGTCCACCCAGAAACCGGGGCGTCGCTGACAAGCACCGCCGCGACCTTGTCGGGCGAGGCGCGCTCGATCACGAACGCCCCATTGCGGCCGAGCGCGAGCCCCGCAACCGCCGTACCCTCCCCATGAATGTCGCGCCCGGACCGCGCCTCGACCAGATAGTTCTTGCCGGTCTCGTCGATGCGGCCCGAGGTCGCCTCCACTGGCATCAGCCGCAGGTCGATGTCGGGCTTGGCCCACATCGAGATGGTGAAGCTGTTCGAGGGCGCCGCCTCAGGCACCGGGCCCGCGTCGAGATCGGCGAAGCGCTGGCCGTCCCTGGCGATCCACTCGATGCCACGCGTCGCGTCCGCCTGCCGGTCGAGGTTGACGAAGGTCGATCCGGCGGGATCGAGATCGAACGACAACTCGGTGGTCCGCGCGCCGCTGCGGTAGAGCGCCGGGCGGGTGATCGCGCCGGTCTCCGCGTCCCACAGCGAAGGGGCGGCGTTGGCCACGCGGAAGGTGCAGGTCACGTGCTCGGCCCGGCGCTGGCGATTGGCGACGAAGTAGAGGTCCGAGCCATCGAGCGTGCGGTGCAGCCAGTCGACCTTCCCGTCAGGCGTCGCGGTGCGGCACTGCACGTCGGGCATCACGCCCAGCGCCTCGAGCGCATCGGCGACCGGTATCGCGCCGAACACGCGGCCGCGGCCCACCCGCCGCTCGCGCTCACCGCCCTCGCCCCACAGGGCCTCGATGGCGGTGCGGAAGGCGGTCTCGTCCTGCTGCGTGCCGGCCAGCGTCAGGCTGCGATTGGGCCTCGGCCCCAGCACCGCCATGCCCTGATCGACCAGTGCGCGGATCCGTGCCGCCAGGCGCGGCGTCATCGCGTCGATCGCATCGGGAATCACCAGCAGCCGGTACGCGGCGCCGTCCGGCAGCACCACGCGTCCGTCCTCGACCCGCGCGCGGGTCAGCAGCACCTCGGCGTTGACATGGTCGTAGCTGTAGCCGGCCGGCACCTGCGGATCGAACACCAGTCCGATCCTTGGGTTGGTGTCAGGGCCGACCTGCGGCCGGACCGCTTCTGACGGGTTGGGGCTCTCCTCGCCGACGAAATAGAGCACGTCCGCAACGTTGACGCCCTGGCGCAGCATGTATTGCGCGCGGCTCAGATAGTCCATCCACGGCTTCGCCTGCGCGAACCATGTATTGGTGCGGTCCATGTTGAAGCCCCACGGCCCCATCGTCATGCCGGGCACGGCGTGAACGTTGGGCTGGTGCGCATAGCGATGGAAGAAGATCTGGTTGAACCCTTGCGCGAACATCTGGTCGCCCAGCGTCTTCAGCGAATAGGGATAGTCGAGCCAGCGGCTGGTCTGCGCCTCTCCGGTGAAGGCTTCGGCGGCGACGACGTTCTTGCCATAGACGTGCGCGGCCGAGACCACCATCTTGACCGTGCGGTTGTCGGTCCAGGGCGTGCGCGTCCAGAACTCGGTCATCGGCACCTGGGCCTGGCCCGAGACCTGTAGCGCGTCGAGCGCGCCCGGGCCGTAGCCCTCCACGAACAGTTGCAGGCCGGCCGCCCGGGCACGCTCCTGCATCCGGCCGTAATAATTGTCGGCCATCAGATCGGCGAGCGTGCGGCGGAAGTCGAACAGGAAGCGGTCCGACAGATCGAGGTCGCCCACGATCCGGCCGGTCAGCGCGGGCAGATAGGGCGTGATGGCGTACCCGTTGCGCCGCTCGAAATCCGCCGGCATCGCGGCCGTCCAGTTCTGCATACCCGCTTCGAAGCTGTCGATCTCGACCTTGTCGAACGTGCGCCCGGTCAGCGGCCCGACGGCCTGCGCGACCCGGCCGACCGTCTGGTCGAACTGGTAGTCGACCGCCTGCGCATCGAACTTGTCGACCTCCAGCCCGCGGCCCGAATCGGACGCGGCCACGTTCAGCTTGCCGGTGGTCGTGTGGCCCAGCCGCATGATCGTCCAGCGCCCGGCGGGCGCCGTCCAGCGCAGCGTGCCGTCGGCGGCGAGGTGCTCGCTGATGTCCTGCACCTGCGAGGGGTCGATCGCATGGCGCGCCAGAAGATCGGAGGGTCGCTCGCGCTCCGGCGGCTGGAGCTCGTAGCTGTGCTCCGCCTTCAGGCCCCAATCCTCGATCCGGGGCGCCGCGTGGAGGATCGCCTCGGCCAGGGGCACCGGCTTGTCGGGAATGATGCGGAACTGGCGCGCAGAGACCGAAGCGAAGTTGAGCGTGCCCGGTGCCTCGATCCCGCGCTCCCCCGCGACCGGAATCGTGCCCACCGGCTGCCACCTTTGCCCGTCGTCGGACGCTTCCAGCCGCGCCCTGAAGGCGGGCGCCTCCTTCTCGGCGTAGAGCGTGATCGCTTGCGCCGCGAAGGGCTCGCGCATGGTGATCACCAGCGGGGCTTCGGGCGAGATCTCGACGCTGGAGTGCAGATCGCGGTCGGTGAGCATCGGCACCGCCACGGGCACCGGCACGGGCCCGACCGCCTCCATGGCGGCGACCTGCTCGCGGAAAGCGGCATCGTCTCCCGCGGAGGCAGGAAAGGCGATGACCTTCGCATCGCGATAATGGCCCAGCTTCGCATAGGGTTGCGCAAGCGCGATCTCGAGCTGCCGGCCCCCCTCGATTGTCGTTTCGGTCCAGACGAGCTGCTGCATGGACTGCGCGGGTGCGATCCACGGCCCGCCGCTCGACGACCAGCCGGGAGCATTGTGCAGCCCCACCTTCAGCCCGAGCCGATCGGCCTCTTGCGTCATGTGCGACATCAGGCCCAGCCATTGCGGGCTGAGGTAATCGACCGGGCCTTTGGGCACGTCGCTGCTGCCGTCGAACATCAGCACGCCGCCCATGCCGGCGTCGCGGATCGCGGCGAGATCGGCGTCGATCCCCTCGCGCGTGACATTGCCGTTCATCCAGAAATAGAGCGTGTGCGGCTTCGTATCCGCGGGCGGGTCGCGGAACGCCTCCGGGTCGGGACTCGCGGGCGCCTCCTGCGCAGAAGCGGAAGAGGCCGCGAGCCCAAGGAGCGCCGTCGCCGCCATCCATCGTGCTATCTTTGCCATTCCCCACTCCCCGGTTCATTCGATGTTCGCGCACTTGAGCCGATCACGTGGCATGCCCGTCCGTGGACCACGCATATGCGCCACGAGCGTCCTCTGGCACCGATCCCGCGTCCTGCAGCCTGTCCATGCAAGGAAGCATTGAACCGGCAAGTGGCGCTGCTGCCAACGGGATGCCCTGCACCGCTGGCCAGACGGCAACCGCAGCGGTTCGAGAGCCTGCTCGTGAAGGAAAGCTGGCGTGCTGTCACGCCCGAGACGGCCTTTTTGCCTGTGGTCGTCGCGCCGACGGAGCCAAAGGCGGGACAATGCCGCCGGCTTGGAGGATCTCTGATGGCTCTGCTAGCGCCCGCGTGGACCCCTGTGCCGCTCATGCCCTGTGCAAGGCGGTTGCACTGCCATCCGCTGCCCAGGTTCCCCTGTCAGATCGGCGGCGACAGGATCTGATCGGAGAAGAAATGGAGCCATCGAACCGCATGCAATACATCAACAGGCGCCCTCCTTTCCCGGAGAGCTGCCGGCGCCATCCGGCACCAAGCCATCCCCAATCCGCAAACGCTTACCGGTTATCTCAAGTCCGACTGAACGAGGGAGCGGGGATCGCGGGGCTATCCTCCCACCCTTCGTACACGGGAGCGGGGATCGTCAGCCTGCTCAAGATTCTGCTCTTCCTTCTTCTCGTCGCGGCCAGCCCGGTTCAGGCGCGCGCGGAGGCGTGGACATATGGCTGGTACGCGGCACCGGTCGCGGCCACGAAACTGCCGAACACCAGCGGACCCACCATCTTCGACGATCAGACGGTGCTCCAAGCGGCGAGGGTCGAAGCCTCGGGCACGCGGTTTCGCCTCCGCCTGAGCAATGAACTTGGCGCCGACGTGGTAACCTTCGCGTCGGTCGCCATCGCCCTGGCCGATGCAGACGGGTCCAGCTCGACCCCCGCAATCCGGCCGGTTGTTTTCAACGGTCGAAACGGCGGCCGCATCCCGGCCGGCGCGGTGTTGGTCAGCGATCCGGTCGAGGTGCCGATTGCCGCCTCGGAGCGCCTCCTGATCTGGGTTCACTTCCGCGAGCCCACCCAGGTCGCCGGTCATCTTCAGGCGCTCCAGATCGCTCCCGGCGATCAGACCGGCTCGACCCGCATGGAAGGTGCTGCCGAGGCGAAGGGTCCGGCGATCGTTTCTGCGGTCGAGGTGGATCGCTCGCAGGACGGGCCGGTGATCGTTGCGGTGGGCGACTCGATCACCGAGGGGGACAAGTCCAGCGCCGGTGCCGACATGAGCTGGCCGCAGCAGCTTGCGCGCCGGTTGAAGGCCAGTCCGGCGCACAGGCACTGGACCGTCATCAACGCCGGGATCAATGGCAACCGCGTCCTGCACGAAGGCTTTGCGCCCCCGTTGCTCGCCCGGTTCGACCGCGATGTGCTCGGCGTGCCCGGCGTCACGCATGTCGTGCTGCTGGAGGGCATCAACGACATCGGGTGGGGCAACCTTCCCGAGAGCCCAGCCAGCGCGGCCGAGATCATCGGCGCCTATCGCCAGCTGATCGCCCGCGCCCATGCCCGCGGCGTCAAGATCGTCGGCGGAACGCTGCTTCCGTTCGAGGGAGCCGTCTATTACCGGCCCGACGCCGAGCGGATGCGCCAGGAGGTCAACGACTGGATCCGCAGCTCCGGGGCGTTCGACGGCGTCATCGACTTCGCTGCCGCCCTCGCCGATCCCGAACATCCGCTCCGTCTCTCGCCGGCGGCGGACTCCGGCGATCATCTCCATCCCGGCGATCGCGGATACTGGATGATGGCCCACGCCGTCGATCCGCGGCTTTTCAGCCGATAGCACCACCCGCCGTATCCCCCAGCGTTTGATTTGTATGCGAACGGCAAATGCGCTTGCAAAGTATGCGGCGCTGGCGCAGTAAAGCCGCAAAAGACCGATTAGGGAGATGGCCGATGAAGATTCCAACCAGTCTGCTCGTGCGTTCGGCGACGATCGCCATTGCCGCAACGTGCGCTTCCCAGGCGCACGCCCAGGACGTCGGGCAGGCGCCCGAGCCGCAGGGGGAATCAACGGCCCCGACCATGGCGGCGCCTACTCCGACGGAGGCACAAGGGATCGTCGTCACCGGCATCCGCGCCAGCCTGGCTTCCGCGCAGGCGCGCAAGCGGGAGGCCGATGCGGTGGTCGATTCGATCGTCGCGGAAGACATCGGCAAGCTGCCCGACATCAACACGACCGAGGCCCTGCAGCGGGTCAGCGGCGTGCAGGTCTCGCGCGACGTGGGCGAAGGCGGCTCGGTGGCGATCCGCGGCCTCTCGCAGGTGCTGACCACCGTCAACGGCCGCGTCGCGCTCTTCTCGCTTCAGGATGTGCCCGCTGAACTGCTCTCCGGCATCGACGTCTACAAGACGCCGACGGCCGATCTGATCGAAGGCGGCATCGGCGGCGTGATCGACCTGCGGACTCGTCGTCCGCTGGACTTCGACGGGTTCGAGTTGAGCGGCAGCGCGCGGGCGCGCTATTCCGACCTTGCCGACGACATCCAGCCGATGGTGACCCTGCTGGCGAGCAATCGCTGGGACGTCGGCGAGGGCGAGATGGGCCTGCTGCTCAGCGGAGCCTATCAGCGCCGCTCATATCGCCAGGACCTCCTCTCGGTCGGCGTTCCGGCGCCCCGCACGGACCTGATCGCGGGCGAGGAAGTGATCGCTCCGAACGGCGATTACGAGCTTGGCGTCAGGGGCCTGCGGACCCGGCTCGGTCTCGACGGCATGTTCCAGTGGAAGCCCAACCCCGACCTCGAGTTCTATCTCCAGGGCAGCTACGTCAAGCTCAAGACCGAGCAGGACCAGTTCGCCCTGTATAACCAGTCGCTGGGGGTCCCGGTCGTGCCCGGCTCGGTCAGCGTGTTCGAGGGCACCAACGATTTCGCCACCGGCACCTTCGTCGACCTGCCGTTCCGCACCTTCGGGGTCGCGCGTGACCTGGATGACGAGAGCCAGCAATATGCCGCCGGCACCCGCTGGGAGAGCGACATGGCGCGCGTGAGCGGCGAAGTCAGCTATTCGACCGCGACCGATGCCCTCTACTACTCGGAGCTCGACCTGGCGGCCGTGGCTCCGGAGGCGACGCTGGACCTGACGGGCGACATTCCCGGGATCCAGTTTTCGGGCGTCGATCTGACGAACCTGGGCAGCTACAATGTCGGCCCGCTGACGCGCAGCGAGAACCATACTGACAACGAGCTCTGGGCCGGCCGGGTGGACGCCGAAATCTTGGTGGACAGCAGCTTCCTCCGGGGCTTCAGGGTCGGCACGCGCTACTCCATGGAATCGCAGGATTTCATCCCTATCCGCTTTTATCAGGCGCCGAGCTCGACCCTCGCCGCGACGGATTACGCAGACCTCTACCAGGCTGTGCCGATCAACGACACTTTCGACAATTCGAGCAGCCTGCAGCACGATTATCTCGTCTCCATTCCCGACCTTCTGCGCGACGACTTCGAAGCCGTCCGCGAACGGCTCGGGATCACGCAAGCGCCCGCAATCAGCGAAGCATCGGTCTACGACATCAATCAGCAAACGCTGGCGGCCTATGGCATGGTGCTGATCGACACGGACATCGGCCTGCCGGTGGACGGCAATATCGGCGTGCGCGTGGTCGAGACCGATCTCGAGGTGGGCGGCAACAGGAACGTGGGCGGCGTCCTCACGCCGATCACCCGCAGCAATGCCTATACGAGCGTGCTGCCGAGCGCGAACCTGCGGGTGCATCTGGGAGACGAGCTGCAGCTGCGCTTGTCCGCCTCGCAGACGCTGACACGCCCGACCTTCTCCCAGCTGTCGCCGGCGATGACCCTGGTTCCGGGCCAGGGTGCGGGAACGTCCGGCAATCCGGAGCTCGAGCCGCTGCGCGCCGACCAGCTCGACGCCTCGCTGGAATGGTATCCCACCTCGACGACCTCGATGTACCTGGCGGGCTTCTACCGCAAGGTGAAGGGTTTCGTGTTCACCACGGTGACGCCGAACGTCGTCATCGACGGCATTTCGTACAACATCACCCAGCCGAACAACGGTGAGGACGGGACCATCCGAGGTCTCGAAATCGGCGGGCAGACCTTCCTCGACTTCCTCCCGGCTCCGTTCGACGGGCTGGGACTCCAGGGGAACTACACCTTCGTCGACAGTGAAACGCCGAGCGCCATCGAAGGCTACACGACGCCGTTGCCGCAGCTGTCGAAGCACAGCTTCAACATCTCGGGCATTTACGAGACCGGCCCGATCTCCGCGCGGATCGCCTACAACTATCGCTCGCGCTTCTTCCAGAGCGTCTATGCCGGCAGCGGTTCGGTCGGGGCCTCGCCGATCTATGCGAAGGGCTATGGATGGCTGGACGCGTCGATCAACTACGACCTCACGGACCGGGTCACCGTCAGCCTGGAAGGCAGCAACCTGACGCGGACGGAGATCTTCTCCTACTACACCGTCGAAACGCGGCCGAACTCTTACGCGATCGACGACATCCAGGTCCTGGCGGGCGTCCGCTTCAGCCTCTGATCGAATGGACCCGGGAGGCGGGGCGTAGCGAGCGCTCCCCCCGCCTCACCGGCACAAAGCCGCCGGGCGATAGGGAGACAATGACATGACCGAAAGCTTCAGCGACGGTCGTCGCGCCTTCCTGATCGGGGCCGGAGCCTCTGCCGCCGGAGCGCTGCTCCTGCCGGGATGCGCGGCCTCCAGCGTCGGCCCCAGCACAGGCCTTAGCACAGGCGCAAGTTCGGGCGCCGGGCCCGCCGGAACCGCGCTCGCGGATTTGCGGACGCCTTACAAATACGGGAAGTTCGTGCTGTCCGGCTCGGGCGTTCCGGGCACGTTCGACGAAAAGGCGGTGGACTGCCCGTTCCTGTTCAGTGCGAATGGGCGCTTCTACATGAGCTATGTCGGGTTCGACGGCGTCGGCTATCAGACCGGGCTCGCGGAATCGAACGACCTCGTGAACTGGACGCGCACGGCGCTGATCCTGCCGCGCGATCCGAACGACCCCGTCACCCGCTACAATATCGCGATGGCCTCCATCCTGCGGGAGAACGCGCTCGAGTCCCCCGGCCGGCTGATCAAGGTGAACGGACGCTATCTCGGCGCCTGGCACGCCTATCCCAGTCCGGGTTACGAAGAAGGCCCGGCGGTGATCGGGCTCGCCTGGAGCGACGACCTGATCAACTGGGAGCGCACCGAGCCGATCCTGCGCGCCGAAGATGGCGCCGAATGGGAACGCGGCGGGCTCTACAAGGCCTATCTGATCCGCGAAGGCGACACATATTACCTGTTCTACAATGCCAAGACCACCGGTCGGCCGTGGACCGAACAGACGGGCCTTGCCACCTCCACGGATCTGAAGACCTGGACCCGGCACCCGGCCAGCCCGCTGATCCGCAACGGGCCGCCCGGGTCGTGGGACGACCGCTTCGCCAGCGACCCGGCGGTCTACAAGCATGGCGACCGCTGGGCGATGTACTATTTCGGCCTGTCGAGCGACGGCAAGGCACGAGACCTTCTCGCCGTGGGCGATACGCTGACGAACTTCACCAAGGTGCCGGAGGTGCTGATCGATGCCGGCCCGGAGGGGACCGTCGACGACGCCTATGCGCACAAGCCGTCGCTCATTCACAACGATGGCATGCTCTACCATTATTATTGCGCAGTGTACGGGGACTATCCCAACGACGTGCGCGGGATTTCCGTGGCGCGTTCGCATCCCTGGTAAGCTTCGGGCGACGCGGCATGCCCGCCCCGGTGGGAATCCGCGCGTCCGTTCGTCAGTGCAGTTGGCAAGGGTCCTGAAGGATCACGGGCGCGGCCGTTTGTGCCATGCGCGTGTAGCCGGCATCGCTCGGGTGCAGCTGATCGCCGCTTTGCAGTGATGGCTCGATCTGGGCGGGATGGTCGGGATCCTGTAGCGCCTGCTCGAAGTCGATGATTGCGTCGAACGCGCCGCTCGAGCGGATCCATTCGTTGACCTGCTGCCGCTTCGCCTCGCCTTCCGCCGACTGGTAGACCGCGCCCTCGTACGGCAGCAAGGTCCCGCCGATGACGCGCACGCCCTTCGCATGGGCCCGGGCGATCAGCTGGCGATAGGCGTCGATGACCTGATCGGCCGTTATCGCCTCGTGGCCGAAGCCCTCCCTGTCGCCCGTGCCGATATCGTTGATGCCTTCCAGCAGCACGATGGTGCGCACCCCCGGCTGGGACAACGCATCGCGATCGAAGCGCGAGAGGCCCGCCGGGCCGCGACCTTCATGAAGCAGCCGGTTGCCGCTGATCCCTGCGTTGGCCACCACCCAGCAGCGGCCTGCGGGGGCGGCGGCCAGCAGCGCCTGCAATTGCTGCGGCCAGCTCATGCGAGGCGTGCTCGCTGCTGCGCCCTCGGTGATGGAATCGCCGAATGCGAGCAGTACGCGCGCCCCGCTCTCGCCCGCGACCTCTATTCCCGACACGATGCCGGGGGCCCGGGCACGACGGGCGTCCTCCAGGTTGGCGCGGCCGGTCTGGTCGCCGGTCGCAACCAGCACTTGCTGCGCGTGGGCCGGCGGCTCGCTGGCGCTCGGGTAATGGATATCCACCACCAAGGACTCGCCCTGCGCCACCGGCAGGCCAACCGGATCGCTGTAGTACGGCGCGCCGCCCGGGATCACGACCGAGCGCTCATTGCCGAACAACAAGGGCCAGGTGGTGCCGGGCACGATCCTGCCCTGCTGGTCGACGCGCGCGATGGTCGCCGCGCCGATCGTCACAGCCTCGTCCGCAAGCTCGTTGCTCAGCCGGACGCGCAGCGCGCTGCCGGAGGCGTTGCTCCACAGGGTCTGGCGGACCGTCTCGTTCTCGAACGGGCGGCCGAGCGCTTCCGCGATGCCCGGCTCATAGGCGATTGGCGGAGAAGTCCATGCGGCGATCCAGCCGGAATCCTGCGCCTGAAGGACGGAGGCGCTGCCGAGAAGTCCCAGGGCCAATGCGCCTGCTAATTTTCTATTCATGGGCAAACCTCTCTTGCCGTGGCGGCTGTGCACCATATGGTGCGCGAGCAAAGAGAGCCACATGATCCTGCGCCCTTAACGGCAGGACGGTTGGGGTCGGGAGAGAGGCAGATGCGCCAGTTTTTGAAAGTGAACCGCCGTGCGGCAATCGGCCTTGTAGGCGGGGGCGCGGCCGGCGGCATGCTGCTGCGGCACAGTCCCGCCTGGGCCGGCCAGGGCCTTGCACCCATGCGCCAGCGGGTGGAATGGCGGGTCGAACCGGTCGGGCTCGATGTCCTTCGCCCCCGATTCACCTGGGAACTTAGCGGGGACGAGCGCGCCTTCCGCCAGGTCGCATATCGCGTCCTCGTCGCCTCCAGCCTCGAAGCGTTGCAGGCGGGGCGCGGCGACGTGTGGGACAGCGGCCGGGTCAGCAGCTCCGAGCTGCGCGCAGTGCCGGCCGATGACCTGCGCCTCGCCTCGCACGCGCCCTATCACTGGTCCGTGAAGGTCTGGGGGGAGAGTGGCGCGGAAAGCGGCTGGGGCCCGCCGCAGCGCTTCGTCACCGGCATCTTGCCTGCCGAAAGCTGGGCCGCCGAATGGGTCGGCGCCAAGCTCGATCCCGAGCTGCCGCCCCATGTGCCCGGATCGGCCGAGATCGAGGCCGATACGATCGCGCTGCCCCTCTTCCGCAAAAGCTTCCAGCTCGACCGCCGGCCGGCCCGCGCGATCCTGTCGGTCTGCGGGCTCGGCCAGTACGTGGCGCGGGTGAACGGAGGCGAGGTGGCGGAAAGCCTGCTCAACCCCGCCTGGACCGACTATCGCAAGACCGTCCTCTACAACAGCTACGAGGTGACCGACCAGCTTCAGGCTGGCGAGAACGTGCTCGGCATCATGCTGGGGAACGGCATGTACCATGTGCCTCGCAAAGCGGGGCGGTACACGAAGTTCGTCGACAGCTTCGGGGCGCCGAAGTTCATCCTGTGCCTCGACATGTTCGATGCGGACGGCAATCGCCGCAGGATCGTCAGCGACGCGAGCTGGTCGACCAGGCCGGGCCCGATCGTGTTCTCCTCGATCTATGGCGGCGAGGATGCGGACGGCCGCCTTTCGCCCGACGGCTGGGACCGCCCGGGCTTCACCGCAGACGAGGGCTGGCACCCGGCGCTGCGGGTCTCGGGGCCCGGCGGCAAGCTCCAGGCCCAGAACGTGGAGCCGATCGTGATCCACGAGAGGCTGCGCCCGGTCGCGGTGACGGAGCCCCGCCCGGGTGTCTACGTCTACGACTTCGGGGAGAACTTTTCCGGCCGCCCGGAACTTGCCATTGCCGGCCCGGCCGGAGCGACCATCCGGCTCAGTCCGGCGGAGGCGCTGACCGAGGAGGGGCTCGCCAGCCAGCGGAGCTACAATGCCCGGCCAGACGCAGCCGTTTATTTCGAGTACACGCTGGCGGGTGGGGGCGAGGAGCGCTTCGTTCCCCAATTCTCCTATCACGGCTTCCGCTACCTGCAGGTCGACGGCGCCGTTCCCGCGGACCGGCCAGCCGAGGGGAAGCCGATCGTGCAGTCGCTCCTCGGGCAGTTCGTGTTCGCGGACTTGCCGGAAGTGGGCACCTTCGAGAGCAGCAACGAACTGCTGGTCGCGATCCACGAACTGATCGACAAGGCGGTGGTCAGCAACTCGTTCGCCGTCCTCACCGACTGCCCTCACCGCGAGAAGCTTGGCTGGCTCGAGCAGACGCACCTGAATGCAAGCACGGTGCTCTACAATCGCGATGCCATCACACTCTACGAGAAGATGCAGAACGACATCGCCGACGCGCAGGAGCCCGACGGCATGGTGCCCGGGATCGCGCCCCAATATGTCGCCTTCCTCAACCCCGACGGCAGCGATACGATCTGGCGCAATTCGCCCGAATGGGGCGCCGCGGCGATCCTCGCGCCATGGGCTGCCTATCGGACCTATGGCGATCTGCGGGTGCTCGAACATGGCTACCCGGCCATGCAGCGCTATGTCGACTATCTCGCAAGCCGCGCCGAAGGGCACATCATCGATTTCGGGATGGGCGACTGGTACGATGTCGGCCCGGCGGATCCCGGGCCCTCGCAGCTGACCAGCCGCGCCCTGACCGGCACCGCCACCTATTTCGAGGCGCTGAGTGCGCTGGCGGCGATCGCAGGCCTGCTCGGCAAGGCAGGAGAGGCGGCAGGCTATCGGGCGCGCGCAGGCACGGTGGCAGCGGCGTTCAACGCCCGCTTCTTCGATCCGGCGGCGGGCAAGTACGACACCGGCAGCCAGACCGCGAACGCGATGCCACTGGCGCTCGGCCTGGTGCCGCCGGGGCGCGAGGCGGCGGTGCTCGATCATCTGGTGCGGTCGGTTCGTGCGACGGGCAACGGGGTGACGGCGGGCGATGTCGGCTTCCACTATGTGGTCGCAGCCTTGTCCGAGGCGGGCCGCAACGACGTGATCTACGACATGATGACGGTGACCGATCGTCCCAGCTACGGCTATCAGATCGCCCATGGCGCGACCGCGCTGGCCGAGGCCTGGAGCGCCGATCCGACCAAGTCGCTCAACCACTTCATGCTCGGCCATGGGGAAGGCTGGCTGTTCGGCAGCCTGGCCGGCATCAGCGTCGATTTCAGCCGCCCGGAGGCGCAGCGGATTCGCATTGCCCCGGCCCCGGTCCAGGGCCTTGGGGGCGCCGGCGCGAGCTATCATTCCGTGTTCGGCAAGATCGCCAGCCGATGGCAGCGCTCCGGCGCTGCGCTCGTGCTCGATGCCGAGATCCCCGCCGGCGCACGCGCGACCGTGATCGTGCCGACCCCGCGGGCGGAGGCGGTTCAGGAAAGCGGCGGCCCTGCCACGAAAGCCGCCGGAGTCCTCTCCTCGCGGAGCGGCCCGGGCGGCCTCGCGCTGGTGGTCGGCAGCGGGCGCTACCGCTTTCTCGCGCCCGCCTGAGCCGATCCGGCAGCGTCAGTCGGGCAGCTGAAGCACGGCAACCCCGTGCCCGGGCAAGGTCCCGCCGGAGAGCTCGCCGACCACGGACCGCGCGCCCGCCGGCACCGCAATGGTGGCCGCTTCCTCGCCATGGTTGATGAGGACGAGCAGCCGCTTGCCCTCGCCGGTGCGCTCGCTCACCTCGACGCCCTCGGGCGTGCCGGGAAGGATCGGCGTGACGCCCGCATTCGCAAGCGCCTGCCCGACGAAGCGCTCGAGCAGTTCGGGCTCCAGCCACGCGCCAAGATAGGTGACCGTGCCCCTGCCTACCTTGCGGGTGACCGCGGCCGCCGACGTGCCGAGCCAGCTGTCCGGCGCAGCATAGCGTTGGAGCACCTCGACATCCTCGGCCTGCGGCTCCAGCACCTCGGCCCAGATCTCCGCCTCGCCCGCACCGATCCCGCCGGCGAGGGGCACCTTCTCGTCGAGCGCATAGAATTGCTCGACCTGCGCGCCGACCAGATCCGATAGAGGCCCCGGCTGCTTTTGCGGCCACATCATGTTGGCATCGTCCTTCATGCCCGAACGAGGGCCCAGGACCAGATGACCGCCCGCGCGCACGTACTCGGCGAGGCGCTGCGCCTGTTCCTGCGTCACGACGTTGAGGGCAGGCGCGACGACCAGCGGATAGCGCGAGAAATCCTGATCGGGCGACAGGATCGCCACGCCCTGCGACTGCCGCCGGAGCGGGGCATAATAGCTCTGGAACTGCTCGAGCGGATCGAACGCATTGTTGTGCCGCTGGTAGTCGATGGCCCAGCGGCTGTCGTAGGAATAGAGCATCGCGACCTGATCGCGCGGTACCGTGCCTTCCAACGCCGGGCCGGCCTCAGCGAACTCCCGCCCGATCTGCTGGACTTCCTGGTAGATCGGTGCAGGCGTCCCGTCAGGGCCGAGCAGCGTGCCGAAATATTGCTCCTGTCCGCCCAGCGCGCTGCGCCATTGCCAGTAGAGCACCGCATCCGCGCCGTGAGCGACAGCTTGCCAGGCCAGCTCGCGCACCTGGCCGGGGTCCAGCGCGCGATTGAGTTCCACCCAGTCGGTGCGCCCGGGTTGGGTCTCCATCAGCCAGAAGTTGCGCTGCTTGTAGCCATGGACGAGATCGTGGTTGCCCGCCAGGTTGATCCACACCGGCCGGCCGTCGGGCACATAGGCGTCCCACGAGGCGAAATCGACGGCCTCGTGCAGCTTGGTGTGATCGTAGCCTGCGTTCCAGTGCATCGAGTTGGTCGTGATGAGCTGGCGCGGGTCGGCATGCTGGCGGATCGCCTCGACCTGGTTGCGGACGTAGTCCGTCCAGACGTCCGTCACGAAATGCCGGTATTCGAGCAGGAGGCCGGGATTGTGCTGGCCCGAGGAGACCAGCGGGATCTGCTCGAAATTGTTGTAGCGCTGGCTCCAGTATTGTGTGGTCCAGCGCTCGTTGAGCGTGTCGATCGAACCGTAGCGCTCGTGGAGGAAGGCATGCCACGCCGCGACCGCGCTCTCGTCGAATGAGGGCGGCCCGACCTCGTTGTCGATCTGCCAGCCGACCACGCCGGGATGGTTCCCGTAGCGTTCGGCCATCTCGCCAGCGATGCGGCGCGCGAACTCGCGATAGCGCGGGCTGGTGAACGAGAAGTGCCGCCGGCCGCCATGGCGCGCGCGCTGCCCGTCTTCGGCGACGCGCAAGGTGTCGGGGTAGTCGTGCGTCATCCAGGCGGGTGGCGCAGCGGTGGGCGTTCCCAGCACCACCCACATGCCATGTCGCCGGGCCGCCGCGATCGCGCGGTCGAGCCATTCGAACTCGAACGCGCCCTCCTGCGGCTCCATCCGGCTCCAGGCGAACTCAGCGATGCGCACCGTGTTGAACCCGGCCGCCTTCATCAGCGCAAGATCGGTATCCCAGCGTTCCTCCGGCCAGTGCTCCGGATACCAGGCCACGCCGAAGGCAATGGGCGGCGCATCCGCATAGCGGGTGGCCTGGGCGCGCGCGGGTTGAGGAGAGATGGCTGCGGGCATCGCCGCGCACAGGCCGAGCAGGACCGTGGCAAGCAGCTTCGTTCGGCGCATGATTCTCTCTCTCCCGATCCTTCTGGTTTCGCCCGAAAAACTACTTGCGCCCGACCCAGGAAGCAAGGACAACAGTTTGCAAGTGAACTGTGCGTTTGCAAATGCACGAACAAACATGGGCAGAGGAGAGCGCCGGATGCGGGAAGGTCACGAACCGAAGGGCGTCGCGCGTCGCTCCGTGCTCAAGGCCGGCGGCGCTGGCATGGCGCTGGGCGCCCTGCCCCTCGGCGGCAGCTTCTGGACGACGGCCAGCGCCGCCGAGCCCGATGATTCCCGGCTTGCCGCAGCCTTCGCCGCACCGGGCGCCGACGCCAAGCCCGGCGTCTACTGGTACTGGATGGGCGGCGCCGTCACCAAGGAGGGGCTCAGTCGCGACCTCGAGGAGATGAAGGAGGCCGGCATCAGCCGCGCAATGGTGTTCAGCATCGGTCAGGGCGGAGACAACCCACAAGTCGTTCCCCCCGCCGATGCCCTGACCCCAACCTGGTGGGCGATGGTCGAGCATGCCGCGCGCGAGGCGGAGCGGCTGGACATGCAGCTCGGCCTCAACATGTGCGACGGCTGGGCCACGGCGGCGGGCCCGTGGATCACCCCCGAACTGTCGATGCAGCATGTGGTCTGGACCGACCGCCTGCTCGATGGCGGCGGTGTGCACGACTTCGTCATGCCCCAGCCCGAAGCCAAGCTCGACTATTACCGCGACATCGCGCTGCTTGCTGTTCCGATCGAGCCGGACTGGGAGGCGACCAGCGCCAGCCGCAAGGCCCAGGTGACGAGCAACCTGCCGGTGACGGACCTCGCCAGGCTGGCCGACCCGCTCAACGGCGCGCAGGTCGTGGAAACGCAGGATGCAGGCTGGATCCAGTTCGCGTTCGACGCTCCGTTCACCCTGCGCTCGGTCACGGTCCGGACGGAGAACGCGACCAGCGGCTATTCGCCCGGCGTCTATCGCGCGGCCAACAGCCTGTGGGTGGAAGCATGCGATGACGGCAGCACCTTCCGCCCTGTCGGCCGGCTCGACTACCCCTATCACGGCTGGCACACCGACATGACCAGTCTCACCCACGCGGTGCCGCCGACCACCGCCCGGTACTTCCGGCTGGTGCATCGTCCCGAAGGGCCCTTTCCGTACGAGGAGGACCGGGATTTCGGGCAGGACACCGCACTCAAACTGTCCAGCATCGCCTTGTCGGCGATGCCCGGGATCCACCACCTGCCGACCAAGTCCGCGCAGCAATGGGGGCACAGCCGGCCGATGAGCTCGGCCGACCTTCCGGACCCGCTCTGTGTCGATCCGGAGCGTATCGTCGACCTCTCGTCCGAGATGGATGCGAGCGGGCGCCTGCGCTGGCGGTCGCCAGAGGGGCGCTGGCGACTGATCCGGCTTGGCTACACGACAACCGGCGCCAGCAATTCGGCGGCCGGCCTCGGCCAGGGGCTGGAGTGCGACCGGTTCAATGCCAATGCGGCAAAGCTTCAGTTCGAGAAGTGGTTCGAGCGCGTGCGGGAGGGGACCGCCCCTGCCGGAATGCGCACCATCAGGACCCTGCACGTCGACAGCTGGGAAGCCGGCACGCAGAACTGGTCGCCCGGCTTTCCGGAGCAGTTCGAGGCGCTGCGCGGCTATTCGCTCCGGCCCTACCTCGCCACCCTGGCCGGCGTTCCGGTCGCGAGCGCCGAAGCGAGCGAGGCCTTCCTGTTCGATCTCAGGCGCACGATCGGCGAACTGTCGCTCAGCGAATTCTATGGCGTGGTGTCGAATCTCGCGCACGAGGCCGGCTGCACGTTCAGTGGCGAGCCCCAGAACCCGACCTTCCCGGCCGAAGGGCTCGGCTACGCCCGGTATCTCGACATGCCGATGGGCGAGTTCTGGTACACGAGCCCGCGCAACGACAAGCCGACCGACGTCAAGGAGGCCGTGTCCGGCGCCCGTATCTACGGCAAGGACGTGATCGGCGCCGAAGCCTTCACCGACGTGCTGATGGACTGGCGCGAACATCCCTTCCGCTGGAAGGCGCTGGGCGACCATAATTTCTGCGAGGGCATCAACCGCTTCCTGCTGCACGTCTGGGCGATGCAGCCCTGGCCCGGTCGCGGACCGGGCATGACATTGAACGGCATCGGATCGCACGCGGCCTACACCCAGTCCTGGTGGGAACTGGGGACGGCCTGGCTGGCCTATCTGGCGCGCTGCCAGTCGCTCCTGCAGCAGGGGCGCGCGGTGGCGGATGTCGCCTACTTCATCGGCGAGGACGTGCCCACGCGTGCGCTGTTGCCGGCACGCCTCAACCCGCCACTGCCGGCCGGCTATGCCTACGATTCGATCGACCGGCACGCGCTGGTCGAACTCGCACGGGTTGAGGACGGCGACATCGTCCTGCCGAGCGGCGCCCGCTATCGCCTGCTCGTGCTCCCCGATGCGCCACGCATGACCCTGCCTCTCGCGCAGGCGCTTCAGAAGCTCGTGGCGGCGGGAGCGACCGTGGTCGGGCCGCGCCCGGTCGGCTCGCCCAGCCTTTCCGGAGGAACCGCGGCGGACGCGGAGGTGCGGCAGCTCGCGGCGAGCCTGTGGCGCGCGCCGGGGAACACGCCGCGCCCCGCTGCCGGTACGGTGCTCGAACTCGACAGGCTCGAGCCGCTGCTGGCAGAGATGGGCTTGCAGCCCGACCTCCTTGTGGAAGGGGCGGACCGGATCGAGTGGATCCACCGCCGCGGGCCAGGCTGGGACCTCTACTTCCTCAGCAACCAGGCGGAAGAGACCGCACAGTTCATCGTGCAGGCCCGAATGGCGGATCGACAGCCCGAGCTGTGGGACCCGGACAGGGCCGAGAAGCGGACCGCCGGGCTCTGGACCAGCGAGGGCGGCGTCACCCGCGTGCCGCTTTCGCTCGCGCCTGCGGGATCGGCGTTCCTGCTGTTCCGCCGGGCGGCGGGGAGCGAAGGGCTCGCCGCTCTCGCGCCCGCAGCAAACGCCCCGCCAGTGGTCCTCGAAGGCAAGACGCCCATCGCGCTGGTGGAGAATCCCGGCCGCTGGACCGTTCGCGGCCGGAACGGGCGGAGCAGCGTGCTCTCGGTCGACCACGTGCCGGCGCCCCTTCCCATCGCCGGCCCGTGGCTGGTCAGCTTCGCGGAACGGCTGCCGGCGCCCAAGACGATCCGCATGGACGACCTCGTGTCCTGGAGCGAGGCCAGCGATCCCGACATCCGCTTCTATTCGGGTCTGGCGACCTATCGCACCACCTTCGCCGCACCGCCCCGGCGAGACGGCAGCACCCGCTTCTATCTCGATCTCGGCACCGTCGAGCAACTCGCCTCAGTGAGGTTGAACGGCGAGATGCTCGGCACATTGTGGGCGCCGCCGTTCCAGATCGAGGTCAGCGATCATCTGCGCGAGCGCAACGTGCTCGAGATCACGGTCGCCAACACATGGCGCAACCGGCTGATCGGCGATCACGGCAAACCGCCCGAAGAGCGGGTCACCCACGTCGTGCCGATGCTCCGCAAGGGAGAGCCGTGGCTTCCCGGAGGAGAGGGCGACGACACGCTCGATCCGGCGGGCCTGCTCGGGCCTGTCCGGCTGGTCGCGCGCCTTGCGGTCCCGATCTCCTGACGAGGCGAGTAGGGGGCCGCCGAACTGGCGGCCCCCTCCCCCGTCACGCTCCGCGGCTGATGCGCAGCGCGTAGGGCATGGTGCCGCCCGGATCGGCCGGCAGCGTCACTTCAAGCCCGGTGTCGGTCTGGCGCCACTGCACCGGGCCGCCGCCCAGAAGCTCGATATTGCTCACCGGCGCATCGAGATAGGGCGTGCCGGCATAGAGCGTCTTGATCAGCACCCGGCCGTCACTGGGGCGCTCCAGGCCCAGCGCGTAGAGCGTGTCGCCTTTGGTGGTGAAGCGGATGTCCTGCGTGCTCCAGACCTTGTTCGGATTCTCGCGTTTTTCGCCGGTGACGACGGTGCTGGGGCCCTCTCCGAAATATTGCCAAGGGCGCGTGCCGTAGATCGCCTCGCCATTGACGTTGAGCCACTCGCCGATGCCGAGCAGGACCTGCTGCGCCTCCTCCGGGATCGTTCCGTCCGCCCTCGGACCGACGTTGAGCAGCAGGTTGCCGTTCTTTGAGACGACGTCGATCAGGTCCGCGACCAGCGATTTGGGCGTGCGATATTCGTCATCCTGCGCATAGCCCCAGCTGTGGATGCTGACCGACGTGTCGGTCTGCCACGGCAGCAGGCGCAGCGTATCGAGCTTGCCCCGCTCCACGTCGAACAGGGCGGCGTCGGCAGGGAAGTTGTCGCCCTTATAGGCGATGGAGCCCTCATATCCGTCCTCGCGCGCCTTGTTGTAGTAATAGGCCGCCATCCGCTGGAGATAGGGCTGGAAGCGCGGAGCGCTGGTCCACCAGTCGAGATACAGGATCTCCGGCTGGTACTTGTCGATCATCTCCGTGGTGCGGGCGAGCCAGTCGTCGAGGAACTCATCGCTGGGCGGATACCAGTTTTCCAGATGGCTCGGATCGGGCTCGCTGTCGGGCGAGTCCGCCGGCAGCACGCGGGGCGCAGCCGGCCCGTAGAGACCGGCATAGCGCGGGTCGTTCACGTCGCTGTCGTAGCTCCGCCCGCCCTCATACCACCACCAATGCTCCGCGCGGTGCGACGACAGGCCATAGTGCAACCCGCGCTCGCGCGTCGCGGCCATCAGCGCTTGCGCAATGTCCTGGCGCGGCCCCATCTCGGATGCGTCCCAGCGGGTCATCGCGCTGTCGTACATGGCGAAGCCGTCGCAATGCTCGCCCACCGGCACGACATATTGCGCGCCGGCGCGGTCGAACAGATCGGCCCATTGCGCGGCGTCGAAACCCTCCGCCTTGAACTTGGGGATGAAGTCCTTGTACCCGAACTTCGATTGCGGGCCATAGACGTTGCGGTGATAGATGTACGCGGCCGATCCCTTCACGTACATATTGCGCGAATACCATTCATTTGCGAATGCCGGGACCGAATAGACTCCCCAGTGAATGAAAATCCCGAACTTCGCGTCGCGGAACCATTCGGGAACCTTGAACGCCGCGAGGGAATCCCATTCCGGCCTGAACGGCCCGGCCTCGTTCTCGGCATCCACCTTGGCGAGCTGGGCGGAGACCGCCTGCGCATCGTAGTCGAACGGATATTCGGTCGCGCCTGCCGCCGGCTGCTGCTGCGCGCTCAGCGGCGCGGCGGCAAGGGCGCAGGCCCCGAGCAGGATTGCTTTCCAGTTGCGCATCTCTCTTCCTCCTAGTTTTCTGTTGGCCGCATCAGCACCGCGACGCTCTGCGATGCGAGCTCGACCCGGGCGACGCTCCCGCCGGCCAGCACGTCCGTCATCGGCGAGGGCAGCGTGACCGCCTGGTTCTCGGCGTTGTGGTTGATCAGGATGACGACTTCGCGCCCCTCGCCCCGGCGGATCATCCGCTCGACACCTTCCGGCACCGGGAAATCGGGCGCAACGCCGGCCTCCTGCATCCGCTCGTCGACGAAGCTGCGCATCAGCTCGTCGTCGAGAAGGGCGCCGAGATAGACGATCCGCCCGCGGCCCAGCGGGCGCGCGATGGCGGCGGCCTCGCCTTCCAGCCACCCGTTCCCCTCGCCATAGCGCAGCAGCACCGTGGCATCGGGAGCGCTGGTGGAGAGGTGCTCGGCCCAGATCTCCGTCGTGCCGCTGCCGGCCGCGCCGCTCACCGGGATGGTCTCGTCGAGCGCGTAGAATTGCTCGACCCGGCCGCCCAGTTCGTCGACCAGCGGCCCCGGCTGCCTCTGCGTCGCGAGACGGTTGAACTCGTCCTTCATGCCGGCGCGCGGCCCGAGCACGAGCGTGCCGCCGCCGCGCACGAACCCGGCGAGGTGCTCGCCGAGCGCCTCCGGGATGACGTTGAGGCTGGGTGCGAACACCAGCTTGTACCTGTCGAGCGTCTCGTAGGGCGAGACGATGTCGACCGCGCCGAGCTGCTTCTTGAGCGGACGATAGGTGTCGAGCAGCACCTCGATCTGGTCGTACTGCTGGTTATGGCGCTGCCAGTCGATGGCCCAGCGGCTGTCGTAATCGTGGAGGATCGCCACCGCGGCGACCGGCTCGGTTCCGGCGACCGCCTCCGATGACTGGGCGAAGTCGCGACCGATCTGGGAGACCTCCTGGTAGATCGGCAGCGGCTCGCCGTCCACGCCGACCAGGGCGCCGTGATATTGCTCCTGCCCGTTCAGCGCATTGCGCCACTGCCAATAGACGATGGCATCGGACCCATGCCCCACCGCCTGCCAGGCCATCGCGCGGGTCTCGCCGGGATGGAGGATGTTGTTGTTGGGAGACCAGTTCACGAAGCCCGGCTGGATCTCCATCACCCAGAAGTTCTGCCGCTTCCAGCCGCGCACGAGATCGTGCGTCGCGCCGTTGCGGAACGGCTCCAGATGACCCGTGCCGACGTAATTGTCCCACGAGGCGAGGTCGAGGTCCCGGTTGATCGCGGTGCGGTCGAACCGGTTCGCCCAGCCGAGCCCGCCGAGGTTGGTGGTGACGAACATGCTGGGCTTGATGCTGGCGCGCAGGACATCGGCCTGGTTTTTCTGGAACGCGATCCACTCGTCGGTGATGAAGTGCTTCACCTCCAGCATCCAGCCGGGGTTGCCCGCATCGGCGTTGAACGGCACCTGCTCCCAGTCGGTGTAGGTCTGCGACCAGTAGCTGGTGGTCCAGGCTTCATTGAGCGCGTCCAGCGTGCCGAAGCGCTGCTGCAGCCATGCGTGCCACTTGGCGCGAGCTTCGTCATCGTAGCTTTCGTCGGTATATTCGTTGTCGATCTGCCAGCCGATCACGTTCGGGTCGTCGCCGAAGCGCTCCGCCATCTGCCCGACGATGTCGCGGGCGAGCTCGCGGTAGCGGCTGCTGGAGATCGAGAACTGGCGGCGTCCGCCATGGCGGGCGCGGACCCCGTCGCTGTCGACACGCAGCGTGTCGGGGTAGGTGCTGGTGAGCCAGGCCGGCGGGGTGTTGGTGGGCGTGCACAGCACCACCTTCAAACCGCGCTTCTCGGCCAGCCGGACGGCCCGTTCCATCCAGCCGAGGTCGTAATTGCCCTCGGTCGGCTCCATCCGCGCCCAGGCGAACTCGCCGATGCGCACGACATTGGCGCCATGCGCCTTCATCAGCGCGAGGTCGCGATCCCACATCTCCTCCGGCCATTGCTCCGGATACCAGGCGGAACCGAGCCACAGGCGCTCCAGCGCGACCGTCTTGCTCGCATCGTGCTGCGCCGGCGCGGCGGGGTTGGCGGCGGCATTGGCGTGGGTCGAAAGCGCAAGAGGCGCGGCGGCAAGCGCGAGCGCGGTGAACAGTCGTTTCAATTTCACAGCGTCCAGCCCCCGTCGATGATGTGGATTTGCCCGGTCGTGTAGGTCGCCGCGCCGAGATAGACCGCCAGCTCGGCGATCTCCTCCGGCGATCCGATCCGCCCGATCGGCTGGCGCGCCACGAAAGCCGCGCGGTTCTCCTCGTAGTCGCCGCTCTGCGAGAGCCGCTCCTTCAGGGAAGGCGTGTCGACCGTGCCCGGGCAGATGGCATTGCAGCGGATGTTGTCGCCCACATGGTCGAACGCGACCGACTTGGTGAGCCCGATCACCGCCGCCTTGGTGACGGAATAGGCGAAGCGGTTCGCCACGCCCTTCACGCTGCTGGCGACCGACGACATGTTGACGATCGCCCCGTCTTTCTGCGCGATCATCCCGGGCAGCACGGCCTGGATCATGTGGGTCATCGCCTTCACGTTCAGGGCGAAGGCGAAGTCGAGATCGGCGTCGGAGCAGTCGAGGACCGTGCCCCCGTGCACCACCCCCGCGCAGTTGAACAGGACATCGACAGTGCCGATCTCCTCCACCGTCGCCCTGATCGCGGCACGATCGAGCACGTCGAGCGTGCGCAGTTCCACGTTCGGGATCTCGCCAAGATTCGCCGCCGCTTCGATCGCGATGTCGGTCGCGATCACCCGAGCGGCACCGGCGCGCGCAAAGGCTTCGACGGACTTTCGTCCGATCCCCTGCGCGGCTGCGGTGATCAGGACTGTCTTGCCTTGCAGGTCAGGCACGCGATTGATCTCCCTCGTTGTCTCCGTCCCGCGGAATCGGCGTGCCCGGCGCCTCGTTGGCGCGGTACAGGGCTTCGACCAGCGCCATGGTCTTCCAGGCATCCTCGAACCCGGTGTGGAGCCGGTCGTCCTCGCCCGCGGCGTGACGCTGGAGGTTTGCCATCGGACCGACGAATGCGTCCGGAAACCAGGCGCCCTCAAGCGGAAGATTGCGCCAATCCTCGCCCGACGGCCTGATCCACAGCTCGTCCGGCTCGCCGTGCGGATAATCGAGCAGCACGCCGAGCTTGGCGATCGCGGCACCCCTGGTGCCTTCCACGCGAAAGCTCGCGTCCTGGAAGCGGCGGCCGAAATCGTGATGATGGTTGATCGACAGCAGCACCCGAAGGCTGTCGCCATAATCGAGGATCGCGGAGGTGCGGGTCTGCGCGAGCTCGCTCGACGGGTGGCCCATCGTGCGTGCGAACACGCCCCGCGGCTCCCCGACCAGCGCGCGGATCGTGTCGAGATAGTGGATCGAATGCGACACGATTTCGACCCGGGGATTGGGCCTGAGGTGCGGGAACAGGTGCCACGGCGTGGTGAGATTGACGTGGACTTCGATCTCGACCGGATCGCCGAGCAAGCCCCGTTCGAGGGCATTGCGCATGGCGAGCATCATCGGTGCAAAACGAAGCTGGAAGTTGATTGCGGCGGTGAGGCGCCGCTCCCGGCAGAGCGCCCGCAGGGCCGTGGCCTCTTCGAGGTCGAGCCCGAACGGCTTCTGGATCAGGACCGTCGCGCCCTCGGGCAGAACCGAGAGGATGCGGCGATGCGCGAGCGGCGGAGCCGCGACGTCGAACACGCATGGCTGGGCGGCGGCTTCCTCCAGCGTCTCGAAAACCTGCGGGATGCCCCACTTCTCCGCCACCGCCCGCGCCCTCGCAACATCGAGGTCATGAACCCCGGCGACCGCGAAGCCTGCCTTGCGATAGGCGGGCAGGTGCGCATCGGTCACGATGCCGCCGGTGCCGACGATCACGATCGGGCGCGGCGCACTGGGCATGGGCCAGTGCTGAAGCAGCGGAGCATCGCTCATGCAAGGAGCTCCATCGCCTTCGCCTGCGCCGCGGAGAGCAGCATCGCGGTAGGTTTATCCCCGGTCACGGCATCGGTCAGCAGATCGTCGACCACATGCGAAATCGCCGCCAGCTGCGGAAGGAGCGGCAACTGGCGGGCATGTTCGTGAAGCCAGTCGAGCCTGTGGCAGTAGGGCACCTGCGCATTCACCTCGGGATCCGCCCAGGTCGATCGGCGTACGCCGATCGCGCCTTCCAGCATGGTGATCTTGTCCATCGCGGGGGTGGCGCAATGGCGCAGGAACGCCCATGCCAAGTCCTTGCGCGGCGATCCCGCGCCGATCACCAGCAGCCAGAACACGTTAAGCGACACGCTCCGTCCGCCGGGCCCGGCCGGGAGCGGAGCGACATCGACCAGCCCCTTCACCGCGCTGCCTTCCATCGTCTCCCCAAGCGCCGCGAAGCCGAACCAATTGGCCATCAGCCCCACCTTGCCCTCACAAAAGAGCAGGCCGGATCCAACGCTGTCGGTATCGCGAGCGCCGGGAGCGATGGCGCGCTCGTCGCAGGCGAGCCCGCGAATGAAGTCCAGCGCGTCATGTGCCTGGGCCGAGGTGAACAGGGGCCGCCCTGCCTGGTCGAACACCTCGCCACCCCGCGACCAGATCTGGATGCAGAAATCGTAGAAGCTGTTGTGCCCATCGGGATAGAGCGCCAGCACGGTGCCGTACCGCCCTTCGTCGGGCGCATGGAGCGCGCGCGCTGCTTCGTGGTAGTCCTCCCACGTCGTCGGCACTGCGATGCCGGCTTGCTCGAGCAGATCGCGCCGGAAGATCAGGCACTCAGGTCCGTCGTGGTAGGGCATTCCCCAGCAGCCGCCGGCGAAGTGCTGGAGTTCGACGAGCGACGGGCTCCAGCCTTGTGGGAAGTCGGGAATGGGCGAACGCTCGAGGTGCGGGAGCAGGTTCTCCAGGGCGCCGGCCGCCTGAGCCTCGGCAAGCCAGTCCGTGTTGATGAAGGCGATGTCGTAGTCGCCGCGCGCCAGTCCGCCCGAGCCGATCACCGCCTCGTGCAGCGGATTGAGATCCATCGCCTCCACCTCAAGGGCAATGTCGGCTTCGCAAACCGACCTGAAGTCCTCGAACTGCCGGACGATCGCGCTTTCGAACGGCGCGAACTTGCGAACAGCGATCCGCAGGGTCTCAGCCATGATCGTGACTCTCCGTAAGCAGCCCGGCGCGGTCTGCGATCGCCTTTGCGCAGGCGGTGAGCGGGCCGAGGAGGTGGTCGTAGCCGTCCTTGCCATTGGCTTCCGCGAGCCAGGCGATGGTGAGCGCGGCGGTCAGCGGCTTGCCCGGGCTGCCTACCAGCACGCCCAGGTCGCGTCCGCCCACGAAGCGCTCGCCCGACGAGTGCTCATATCCGCGCTCGGCCACCGCGGACAGTTCGTGCAGGATCGCCGCCCGCTTGTCGTCCGTCGCCTCGCGCCACTCCTCCTGTGTCTCGAGCAGCCGCAGCCGTTCCTCCTCGTCCACCAGCGCCGCGGCGAGAATGCGCCCCGAACTGGTGTGGAGCACCGGGTGGTGCGAGCCGACCTCCACCGAAAGGCGGAATGCGCGCGGGCTCTCCTCCTGCCCGATCACCAGAACCTGATTGTTGTTGAGGATGCTGAGGTGGCAGGACTCGCGGGTCTGGTCAGCCAATTCGCGCATGAGCGGCAGAGCCGCCCGCAGCAGCGCCTCGTTCGGCGAGTGGATGCGCGACAGCTCGAACATCCTGAGCGTCAGCGCATAGGCCCCGCTCAGCGGCTCGCGCCGGACGTAACCGCGGCCCTCGAGGCAGGCGAGCATGCGGAACAGCTCGCCGGGCTGGCGCCCCAGGCTGCGGGCCATCTCGGCCTGGCTCATCGGGATCGCCTGCTCGGACAAGAGTTCCAGCACGCTGAGCCCCTTCTCGAGCGCGGGAACGGAGTATTTCTGGCGTCGCTCTTCGAGCGAGAGATCCTTTTTCGGCATCAGGCCTCCTTTGCGACCGTGGCGGAGCCGGCAGGCTCCTCGATCACCGGAGAGGCTGCCGGGCGCTTGGCACGCCGGGCGGCGCGCCGGCCGCCCACAGTATAGATTGCCGCAGCCACGATCACGACCGATCCCTCGATCAGCCCCTGATAATTGGCGCCCAGATCGAGGACATTGAAGCCGTTGGTCAGCGTGAACAGCAGCAGCGCGCCGACGACCGTCTTGATCACGCTGCCCGCGCCGCCGAACAGCGACGTGCCGCCCAGGATCGCCGCGGCAATGACGGTGAGCTCGGTACCCTGCAACGCGGTCGGGTTGATTGCGCCCAGACGACACCCGAACAGCACGCCCGCGAAGCCCGCCGCCACGCTGGACAAGATGAACGCGGCGAGCTTGTACCCCGTCACGTTGATGCCCGACAGGCGCGCGGCCTCGGCATTGCCGCCCACCGCGTAGATGTGCCGGCCGACGATGGTGTAGCGCAGCACGAACCAGACGGCCGCGGTAAAGACGACAAGGTAGATCACCGGGGCGGCGAGATCGGCGCCCGGTCCCGCCACCAGCGCCAGCACCGCGAGCAGGAGCCCGCCCGCAATGCGACCGACACCGCCGCTGCCGCGCGCCCGGCCGGCAATGCCGCTGGCGACGAGCAGGGCCGCGAGGGCAAGCGCGGGCCAGAAGATCGGCACCCGACTGCTCTCGAACACCAGCATCGCCCGGAGCACCTCCGGATCGCTCACGATGAGCGAGCGGCCGTCCGTCAGCAGCAGGACCAGCCCGCGCACGGCGGTCAGCGTGCCGAGCGTCACGATGAAGGCGTTGATGCCCACGAACTGTACGATCGCGCCGTTCACCAGACCGACAGCGGCGGCGGTTGCCAGCGCCGCCAAAGCCGCGGGCGCCAACCCGATGCTGTCGGCGAGGCCAATCATCACCGCGGCTGCGAGCGCCGCCACGGATGCCACGGAGAGATCGAAATTGCCGGTGATCAGCATCACGGTCATCGCGACTCCCATGATGCCGACAAGCGAGGCCTGGTAGGCGATGTTGCCGAGGTTCTGGACGCTCAGATAGGGCGGAAAGCCCCGCGCGGACGCAAGCACCGCCAGCACTGCCAGCAGCAGCAGCAGCGCATAATAGACGCCCGCCTCGCGCAAGCCGAGGGTCGTCCGCCAGGTCGAAGGTACGCTCATGCTGCCACGGCTCCGGCATCGGGGTTGGCGCTGCTCCCGGCGAGCAGGATCAGCTCTTGTTCGGTGATCGCATCACCGCGGCGCTCGGCGACAACGGCGCCGTCGCGCATCACGAGAATCCGGTCGCACAGCGCGAGCAGCTCGTGGAATTCCGAGCTGACGAGAAGAACGGGAAGGCCATCGTCTGCAGCCCGGCGGATGAGGCGCAGGACGTCGGTGCGCGCTCCGATGTCGATTCCCGCGGTCGGCTCGTCGAGCAGCAGGAAGCGGCTATGGCCGGTCAGCCATTTGGCGATCACCACCTTCTGGGCATTTCCACCCGAAAGCTCTGTGACCAACGTGTCCGGGCCCGGGGCTTTGATCGACAACCGCTCGATCGCCGCAACGCTCGCGGCGTGCTCGGCGCTGCGGCGCGGCAGCAGACCGGCACCGGAGAACTGCCGAAGCGTGGGGAGGCTGATGTTTTCGGCGATGGTGAACGCCGGCACATAACCTTGCTCCGCACGATCCTCGGGCACGAGCGCCACGCCTGCGGCGACGCGCTCTTCGGCTGTGGGGCCGAGCCTCTCGCCTTCGATCCACAGCTCGCCGGTGGCGGCGGGATCGGCGCCGAACAACGCATGCAGGAGTTCGCTGCGGCCCGAGCCGAGCATGCCGGCGATGCCGACGATCTCTCCGCGGGCGACCGTCAGGTTCGTTTCGGCGAGGGTGCCAGGCGAGGCGATGCGGCGTGCCTCGACGACCACCTCGCCGCGAGCCTGTGCCCTATGTTCCCGTTCGAGCGTCACGACCTCTCGCCCGGCGATCGCTTCGGCGATGGCCTCCTCGCTCAACGTGTCAGTCGGGGCGTTCAGCGTGGCGCGGCCATCGCGCAGGACCGTGACCTCGTCGGTCAGGGCAATGATCTCGTCGATGAAGTGAGAGACGAACAGGACGGCCTTGCCTTGCTCGCCGGCGAGTTGCCGGACGATGCGGTGCACCGTCCGCCGCTCCGGGTTCGATAGCGACGCCGTCGGCTCGTCCATCACCACTAGGTCGGCGCCGCCCGACAGCGCCTGCAGGATCGCAACCATCTGGCGCTGGCCGATCGACAGGGAGGCCACGGGCGCGTCCAGATCGACGGCATAGCCGACCTCGTCGAGGATCGCCCCAACCCGCTCGCGGTCCTCGGCGCGCTGCCTCCATGTGCCCTTCGAGCCCAGCAGCACGTTCTCCAGGACCGAAAGGGTCGGGACCAGCGGCACATGCTGGTAGAGCGTCGCGATGCCCGCGGCCTTGGCATGGATCGGCCTGGTCCATCGGACAGGCGCGCCTTTCCAGAACAGGCCGCCTCCCGAGACCTCCAGCGCGCCGGACAGGATCTTGATCAGCGTCGACTTGCCCGCGCCGTTGGCGCCGAGAAGCCCATGCACCGAACCGGAACGGACATTGAGGTCGGCGCCGCGCAGCGCGACCGTTCCGTTCGGGAAGACCTTGCGAATGCCGCGCAGCTCCAGGAGAGGCGGAGCGCGGTTCACCACTGCCCCACGCACTGGTCGATGGTGGCCGCGGTCACCGCCGGAATCGGGTAGGTGAGGAACCTCTCTTCGGGCGGATCGCCGCGATTGGCGCTCCACAAGGCCTCGAATGCGAGTGCACCGAGCGCCTCCGGCTGGAAGCAGACTGTGCCGTCCACTGCCCCCGCCTTGATCGAGGCGACGGCGAGCTTCGACCCACCCACGCCGATCAGGCGCGCGCTCGACGCGGCAGCGCGGACCGCGCGCGCGCAGCCGACCACCATGTCGTCCGCCTGGTTGAAGAACAGGTCCACCTCCGGGCGCGCGGCGAGGATGTTCTGGCACGCCGCTTCCCCACCTTCTGCGGTCCAGTTCCCAGGCTGCGACGCGACGATCGTGTAGCGGGCGCCCGCCTCATCCAGTGCCTGGCGGAACCCGCGCGTGCGCTGCTCCACCTCCGGAAAGCCTGCCGCCCCTTCGATGATCGCGATCTGCGCCGGGCGACCGGGGGGAAGGAGGCGCAAGGCGAGTTCTCCCGCGGACTGGCCCGCCTCCACCTCGTCCTGGCTCACGAGGGCGACGAGCCCGGGGTAGACGTCGCGCATGGACCGCTCGCGCGGATCGCCGACCTGCGCCGCGACCGCCGCGACGGGCACGCTGGCCCGCGCGCTGCGCGCCACCCAGCTTTGCGCGACCACCGAGTCGAGCGGCATGATCGCCACTCCCGCCACGCCCTGCGCGATCAGGTCGTCGATGTCGTTCGCCTGCTTCTGCACGTCGCCCTGGGCATCGAGCACGACGGGCGTCGCGCCCGCCTTCGCCGCGGCTTCGGAAAAGCCCTTGGCGATGGCCGCGGCGAAGGGGAAGCTCAGGCCGACGGTCGACAGTCCGTATCTCGGGCCGTCCGCCGGCACGTCCACGCTGCCCACCGCCGCGTCGACCCGCGCGCGGACCGCCGCGATGCTGATGATGGCGATTGCGAGCACGACGACGGCGAAGGTCACGAAGAGGGGACGTCGCCGCAGGACGCTCACCCTTCGTCCGCCCGGCCGCGCCTGGCGATGAGGTAGAGGTGCTGGCAGGCGAGCACCGTCTCTCCGCGCTGGTTGCGGATGTCCACGTCCTCGGTGACCACGCCATGAGCGCTCCGCTTGGGATGGTCACGCTTGTCGGAGATGCGGGTGAAGGTGGTGATCGTGTCCCCGATGAACACGGGGCGCACGAAGCGCAGCCGATCATAGCCGTAGGACATCGCCTGCGGGTTGATGGTCGTTGCGGTCAGGCCGATGCCGATGCTGAAGATCATCGTGCCATGCGCGATCCGCTGCCCGATCTCCTGCGTTCTGCACCATTCGGCGTCCATGTGGTGCGGGAAGAAGTCGCCGGTGTGCCCGGCGTGCACGACGAAGTCGGTCTCCGTGATCGTGCGGCCGAAGGTCTGGCGGCTCTCGCCAACCTCCACATCCTCGAAAAAGCGTTCCTCTATCACGCGGCGGATCCCGGAGTTGCTTCAGAGTCGATGGTTGCCGTGTCGGCGCCCAGGCCCGGAGCGGCGCGTGCACTTGTGAGGACACGCCCGTCAATGCGCACCGGGCAGCGCGTGGTCCGCAGCGTTGCGCCAGAAGATGTGCGGACCGTCTGGACCGGATCGAGCGTGTCGAGCGCGCCGCTGCCGAAAAGGGCCGGCCAGTCGAGCACCGGCGCGCACCAGATGTCGGCCGGCTGCAGCTTGTCCAGCCAGTGCTGCGTCGACCCGGTCAGGAGATGCCGGGCCAGCAGCGACTTGATCCCGTCACGCTCCACGAACCAGCTCTCCGGTGGGAATTCGCACAGCGGCCGGCAGCCGATGAGCTCGCCCACGCGATCGACCGGCGCCATGGCGATGGCGAGGTGCCCGTCGGCCGTGGCGTACAGGCCGTAAGGCGCGCCGAGATAGATGTTGCCGTTGGAGACCGCGCTGCGGCGCGGCGCATCGCCATCGCCGTTGAGATAGGCCGACAATTGCTCGAACTGGAGATCGACGGCTGTTTCCAGCAGGCTGACGTCGACGCGCCCGCCACGCCCGGTCCGCCCGCGCCGCACCAGAAGCGCCAGAATGCCCTGCACCAGATGCGCGCCCGCCATCATGTCGGTGATCGCGAGCCCGACCGGCACCGGAGGTCCGCTCGCATCGCCCGATAGCCAGGTGATGCCGGACACCGCCTGGACTAGAAGATCCTGCCCCGGCAGCGCGCGCCACGGGCCATCCTCGCCATAGCCGGAGACGCCGGCGTAGATCAGTCCTGGATTATGACGCTGGACGGCTTCGAAGCCCAATCCCAGCCGCTCCATGACGCCCGGGCGGAAGTTGTGGATCAGGATGTCGGCCCGCCCGATCAGCGCCTCCAACCGTGGCCGGGCCGCAGCATCCTTCAGGTCGACCGCATAGCTTTCCTTGTTGCGGTTGATTGTGTGAAATAGGATGCTGTCATCGTCGAGCCGCTGGTCGGCGAGCGTAAGCGCCCTGCAGCCGTCGCCGCTTCCCGGCCGTTCGATCTTGATGACGCGTGCGCCGAGGTCGGCAAGTCGCAAGGCTGCGGAAGGCCCGGCGAGAAACTGGCTGAAGTCGAGCGCCGTCACCCCGTCGAGCGGCAGTTCCTGCTGCGGCGCATCGTCCGGCGCAGCGGTGCATCCCGTTTCCACTGCGTTGCAGCCCATCACCCTCTCTCGACACCGTTTATTGTTTGTTGGCTCACGCTATGTTTGTAGCTAAACCAAGTCAACCGGTAACTGGAGCACGAACCATGGCGCACGCGCCGCCGCTCAAGGGGATGACATGGGATCATCCGCGCGGCTACTCCCCCCTTCTGGAGGCTTCACGAGAGTGGCTCGCCCGTGAGGGCATCGCGATCGAATGGGACCGGCGATCGCTCCAGGATTTCGAGGCTTACCCGGTCCGCATGCTCGCGCAGGAATACGATCTCGTCGTCCTGGATCACCCTCATGTCGGAGCCATCGCGGAAGAGGGCTGTCTGGTCCCTCTCGATGCGGCGGGCGCCGGGCAGCAGCTCGCGGCCATCGCGGCCGGGAGCGTAGGACGCTCCTTCGCCAGCTACGAGTGGCGCGGCCATCAATGGGCCCTTCCGGTCGATGCCGCGACCCAGGTGCAGGCGTGGCGCCCCGACAGGCTGGCCAAGGCGCCCGCTGCCTGGGAGGAGCTCGCGGCCGTCGCGCGCGATGGCGGGCTGATCTGTCCGCTGCGACCGCCCCATGCCCTCATGAGCCTGTTCACCCTCTGCGGTCTGGCGGGCGCAGAGCCGGCGGTGGAAGGCCCCGACCTCTTCGCGCCCGGGCCTGCCGTGCGCGCATATGAGCGCTTGCGCGACCTGGCTGGCATGGTGGATCCGGGATGCTTCGCGATGGACCCGATCGCCGTGCTCGACCGGCTTGCGCAAGCCGACGGACGCGCAGCGCTGGCGCCGCTCGTCTACGGCTATGTCAGCTATTCGATCGCGGGCTTTCGCGAGCATCCGCTCCGCTTCGGAGATCTGCCGGTGCTCGATGCGGAACGCGGACCCGCCGGCTCGGCGCTGGGGGGAACCGGGATCGCCGTCTCGGCTTTGAGGTCGAATGCGGACAAGGCCGCGGCGTTCGCCTTCTTCGTCGCGGGAGCGGCTTTTCAGCGCGACGGGTACAGTGCCGCAGGCGGGCAGGCGGGGCACGCCGCAGCATGGGATGACGAGGCGGTGAACCAATCGACCGATAAGTTCTACCGGAACACGCGGCTGACGCTCGAAGGTGCGTGGGTGCGCCCTCGCCATCCAGGCTATATGCGCTTCCAGGAACAGGCCTCGGAACGGCTCGACCATGCCCTGCGCCATGCCGAAGCGGGAGAAACCCTGATTGCCGACCTGAACACTCTCTTCCGGTCGACCCTGTGAGCCCCGCTCAGACCCATTCGGATGGGCTCCGCCGTCGCCCGCTCGAGGGGTTGCTGGTGCTCGATCTGGCGCAGTTCCTGTCCGGTCCCTCGGCGGCCCTGCGCCTGGCTGACCTGGGTGCGCGCGTCATCAAGGTCGAGCGGCCCGGCAGCGGCGATATCTGCCGCCAGCTCTACCTCAGCGACACGCAGATCGATGGCGATTCCACGCTGTTTCACGCGATCAACCGCAACAAGGAAAGCTTCGCCGCCGACCTGAAGGATCCGCAGGACCTCGCCGCGGTGAAGCAGTTGATCGGCCGCGCGGATGTGCTGATCCAGAACTTTCGGCCCGGCGTGATCGAACGGCTCGGGCTCGGCTACGACGCGGTGCGCGAGATCAATCCCCGCATCGTCTACGCCGGCATTTCGGGCTATGGCGAGGACGGGCCCTGGGTGGACCTCCCGGGCCAGGACCTGCTGTCCCAGGCAGTTTCCGGCTTGATGTGGCTGACCGGGCGGGCGAGCGACGGGCCGGTGCCGGTCGGCCTCTCGATCGCGGACATGCTCGCCGGGCACATCGTGGTCGAGGCCGTGCTGGCGGCCCTGGTCAGCCGGGGGCTCACCGGCGAGGGGGCGCACGTCCAGACCAGCCTGTTCGAGGCGGTGATCGACTTCCAGTTCGAGGTGCTCGCCACCTACCTGAACGACGGCGGACGGCTGCCGGAACGCGCAGCGGCGCACAGTGCGCACGCCTATCTCGGCGCACCGTACGGGGTCTATCGGACGGTCGACGGACACCTGGCGCTGGCGATGAGCCCTGCAGCGCGGCTTGCGCCGCTCCTGGACTTGCCGGACTGGGAGGCGCAGGGGCTGGATCCATTCCTTCAGCGGGACGAGATCCAGCGCGCGATCGCCGAGCGGCTCTGCACCGAAACAACCGAGTTCTGGATGGAGCGCCTGCGTGCCGAGGATATCTGGTGCGCGCCAGTCCTCAATTGGCCGCAGATGCTGGAGCAGGAAGCCTTCAAGCGCCTGCACATGGTGCAAAAGGTCGCGGGCGCGCCGAGCCCCATGCTTGCGACCCGCAGCCCCGTCCGCGTCAATGGACGGCCGCTGCTCGGAGCCTTCCGGGCCCCCAAGGTGGGCGAACACACCGCATCAATCAAAACCGAGTTCGGCGTCGACACTCAGGTCGAAACAACGGGATGGAACGGCGACGCCCGGTCCTATCGTGAAAGCGGATCCAAGCCCTAGTCACCTGAATCCGGGGTTCGCCTCATTGTTTTCTGGCAAAAGCGTCTGACGGCAGCGAGAATGTCGTCGGCGGATTTGGTCCAGCGGTAGGGTCTGGGATTTTCGTTGTGCGCCTCGATGAAGGCGATGATGTCGTCTTCGAGCTCGGCCGTGGACCGGTGAACGCCGCGCTGGAGCTGTTTGCGCGTCAGTTCGGCAAACCAGCGCTCGACCTGGTCGATCCAGGAGGCCGATGTCGGGGTGAAGTGGACATGCCAGTGCGGGCGGCGCGCCAGCCAGGCCTTGATCCTCGGCGTCTTGTGCGTGGCGTAGTTGTCCATCACGAGGTGCACATCCGGTCCTTCCGGCATCGCGGCGTCGATCTGCTTGAGGAAGTCGAGAAACTCGGTCGCGCGGTGGCGTTTGTAGCACTTCCCGATCACCGCCCCTGTGGCGATGTCGAGCGCCGCGAACAGAGAGGTCGTGCCGTTGCGAACATAGGTGTGGGTGCGCCGCTCAGGCACGCCCGGCGCCATCGGCAGGACCGGCTTTTCGCGGTCGAGCGCCTGGATCTGGGATTTCTCATCGACGCACAGCACGACCGCCCGGTTCGGCGGTGACATGTACAGGCCAACGATGTCCTGCACCTTGTCGACAAACAGGGGATCTGTGGAGAGCTTGAAGGTCTGCGATCGATGCGGCTGCAGGCCGAAGGCGGCCCAGATCCGGCGGATGGTAGTATGTGAAAGGCCCGTCTCGGCGGCCATGCTGCGGATCGACCAGTGGGTCGCATCCCTGGGCTTGGTGTTGAGCGTTCGCTCGATCACCTGAGCCACCTGCGCATCGGAAACTGTGCGCGGGCGACCGGGTCGATACTCGTCACTGAGCCCTTCGAGGCGGTCTTCGGCGAACCGCCGCCGCCATTTGCCGACCGTGTGCTCGTGTACCCCGAGGTGCTCGGCGACCTCCTTGCTCTGTAAACCGTCGGCACACAGCAGGATCATTCGGCACCGGTCCGACAAGAAACGGGGTGCCTTGCGCCGCCGCACTTGCGCCTCGAGAAACGAGCGCTCCTCGATGCTCAAAATCACCGCATCCGCAACCCGGCCCGCCATCCGCATCAGTCCCCTGAGATGATCGGGATCAATGATACGAATTACGGTTCCGTATGACTAGAGGGGGGCGTATCTGAAGAATTCAGCGGGAAGCTAAGAATTTTTTGCACCGCGCGCATCTTAGCACTAGCAAGCTGTTGAAGAAGTCGGTGGCGCGATGGTTCGGGTTGTGACGCACTCGTCGGCGGGCAGCGTCGAGGGAGTGGGATGCGAGGCACGGACAAGCGGTCGGGCGAGTTGTTCTCGTACGTAGACTTGGAGCAGCGGGTGCGGGCCGACCATCCGTTGCGGGTGATCCGCTCGGTCGTAGGCGAGGCGCTGGACGCGCTGTCGGGCGAGTTCGCGGCATTGTACTCCGGCATGGGCCGGCCCTCGATCGCGCCGGAGATGCTGCTGCGTGCCATGCTGCTCCAGGCTTTCTACTCGGTGCGTTCCGAGCGGCAGCTGATGGAGCGGCTGGAGTATGACCTGCTGTTCCGCTGGTTCGTAGGGCTCGGTGTCGACGAGCCGGTGTGGGATCACTCGACCTTCTCCAAGAACCGGGACCGGCTGCTGGCCGGCGACATCGCCGCCCGGCTCCTGTCGGTGATCCTGGCGCAGCCCCGTGTTCGCCGCCTCCTGTCGAGCGACCACTTCAGCGTCGACGGCACGCTGATCGAGGCTTGGGCATCGATGAAGAGCTTTCGCCCGAAGGACGAGCCCGACCGGCCCGACGGCGATGGCGGGCGCAACCCGGCGGTCGACTTGCGGGCAGAGAAGCGCTCCAACGCCACCCACGTCAGCACCACCGATGGCGACGCCATGCTCTACCGCAAGGGACAGGGCAGGGAGGCCAGACTCTGCTTCATCGGCCACGGCCTCATGGAGAACCGGTCGGGCCTGCTGGTCGACGCCCGGCTCACGCGCGTGTCGGGCCATGCCGAGCGCCTCGCCGCGCTGGGGATGATCGAGCCCCATGCCGACCGGCGCCGCGCCATCACGCTGGGTGCCGACCGCGGCTACGACGCCGCCGACTTCGTCGAGGAACTGCGCACCCTCAACGTCCGGCCGCACGTCGCCCGGAACGTCAGCCGCAGGCGATCGGCGATCGATCGCCGCACCACCCGCCATGCCGGGTACGCCGCCAGCCTGCGCGCCCGAAAACGGATCGAGGAGGCGTTCGGCTGGATCGAGACCGTCGCCGGCCTGCGACGAACAAAGCTGCGCGGCATTGAGAAGGTCGTCTGGTCCTTCACCTTCGCAGCCGCCGCCTACAATCTCGTCCGCCTTCCCAAACTCCTTGGAATGCCAACATGAATGTTGGTGGCAAATGGCGCATCATCGCAATGGCAAACTTTCCGACTGGTTATCCCGACATGCTCGAAGCGGCCTGCATCCTGCTCGAGCACGAAGGCAGAGGCGAGTTCGACTTCGGCTGCTGCACCGGGCACATCTGGGAAACCAGCAGCACCGAGGCGACCAGCATCGACTTCTCTTGGGAGACGGCAGCGATGAGATGGATGATGTCAGTGGCGACGGGTCCGCCGAACTCCAGCCAGACGGCGTCCTTCACGGCGAATTCTGCTACCGCAACGGTGGCGAGTACACCTTCATCGCTGAGAAATGGACTTCTTCAACAGCCTGTTAGAGACGCCTCATGGCGATCATCATCCTAAGCTCACCCACCCCTCGGAATTTGGCACGTGCGTGGCCCAGCGCTGGCGATCCGCTATCTTTCTATGAACTGGAATGCCGGTGTCCTGCGGTCTCTTATGCGACCCGCGGCTGTCCGATTAGGACTTCGGCTTTGCCGCTGCTTCGGATCTGCTGTGGAATTTCCGTGCCTCAGAGGTGGCTCGGGAATCTGAACATCGGGGATAGGTGGATTGCCGATCTGACAGCGGCCATGCTGGCCGTGAGCAGGAGGCAAGATGAGCAAGCGGCCGCGCCGGAACCACAGCCCGGCGTTCAAG